>ENA-UPSY01000029-UPSY01000029.1-human-gut-metagenome-genome-assembly--contig:-NODE-29-length-135795-cov-29.778312_pt1 | contig 135795 bp, 122 predicted proteins | sample MGYA00250044_ERZ773365 | MGnify/ENA primary metagenome ERZ773365 (study PRJEB29103, sample SAMN06111932) | human gut metagenome | biome: human gut; feature: ankylosing spondylitis patient; material... | reverse complement strand
ATGGCAAAGAGGTTCCACCCGTTCCCTTTCCGAACACGGAAGTTAAGCTCTTTTACGCCTACGATACTTGATCATCTCGATCTGGAAAAATTGGGCAATGCCGGCTCTTTTTAAAAGGTTCGTTCTTACGGAACGAACCTTTTTTCGTTATATTTTTGGAAGGAAGGGTACTGTGATGAATATTATCTTTTTGATCAAGCCGAAATGTGATACTGCCTATTTGTATACCGATGATTCTGTGCGGCAGGGTCTGGAAAAAATGTACTATCATAAGTATACCGCGATTCCTGTAATTGATCATGACGGAATCTATTGTGGTACGATTACAGAAGGGGATTTTCTCTGGAACGTGCTCGGAAAAAATCCTGTCAATGCAGCGTTGCAGCAGGATATTCGCAGTCTGGAACATCAGTCTGTTTCGGATTTGCTTCGCCCGGATTTTAATCCGCCGGTGAAAGTTTCTGCAACTATGGACGATCTTTTGCAGCGTGTCATGGATCAGAATTTTGTGCCGGTGATCGATGATCGAAACGTGTTTGTGGGAATTATTACCCGAAAAGATGTCATCGGATACTTTGCAAAAATATGATTTTTTGTAGGTCTGCTCAAACTTTTTGTGAATCGTTATCAACAGTCTGCCTTTTCAAAACAATTTCGCAATTGCGAGATGTTTTGGAAAGGCAGGCTGCTTTTTTTCTGTCATTTTCCATATTACGCAGGATTAACCCAAACTGTCAGATTCTCCGAAAAATTGATTTTGAATTTACAATGTCGCACCCGTTTTCGCGAAATGTTTTATGAGAGTTTCACACAATGCCGATAGTGTAGTACTATAGACAATACCGCACAAAGAGCGTCTGGCGACTTTGTGCGGTATTGCCCTAAACAAAAAGTCCTTGCAGTATCTCGGAGTGAAATACTGCAAGGATTTTTTGTTGTTCCTATTTTGCGGGAGCAGTGCTGCCCTCCATGCGTTTCAGGATAAAGTTATGTACCTGTTCCGGACGAATGTTCAGAACAACGCCGAATTCCTGATACATGCGGTTTTCCGCCGCATGCATGGCTGCCACATCTGCGGAGGATAGCCGGTGACCGGTTTTCCGTTTGCGTTCCTGCTGGTGATACAGAGAACGCATCATTTGAATCATTTCCCGATAGTCATCGCCGTGCAGAATGTTCTGAAAAATGCCGCGTCGTTCCCGACTGTTGCTGCACCATTCTGTTTCTTCCAGTTTTCCGTCTGCCATTTCGTCGATCAGCTGGTAGATCTGCTCCTTGGTGAGCAGTGGACGCAGCCGTTCCGCAGCACGGTCTATGGGCACATAAAATGTAGAATTGGAGTTGTCCAGCGGACGGAGCTTGTAATAGGATTCCTCATGTTCCCCATCGAAGGAACGCTGTTCCAGAGATTCGATCTTGCATACTCCGGATGTTCCGTAAGAAACATATTCGTTCAGGGTATATACTGTTTTTTCGTTGTTCGAATGGTTTTCCATCATATTCCCTCCATTGGAATTTGTAAGCAAAGCCGCACTGCCGCAGCGTTGTTGAGGTGCGTTTATCGTTTTATCATATAGCATAATCATATTATAGCATATTTTGCGACAAAAAGCCAGAGGAAAATTAGACAAATGCGATGCTGTAAAAACTGTGCAACTTGATAGAAACAGCAATATTGCCCTAAAAAAATTTTGCAGTTATATCACTTCTGAAAAACTAAACTGCTATAATAGAACCAGAAATTCGGAACAAGTTCTTAGGGCAACACCGCATAAAGCTTGTGCGTAAGGTGCGTTGTCAGATTTTTCGGCAGATTGCCCAGAAATTCCGCAGGCATACTGCCGTATGGCAAGGGATTTCTGGGCAATATGACGGAAAATCTGCACGTAGATTGCGTGCAAAGCCGTCAGGCGGGCTTTGTGCGGTGTTGCCTTAGGGGGACACTGCATAAAGCTTGTGCGTAAGATGCGTCGTCAGATTTCTGGGCAATATGACGGAAAATCTGCAAGCAGATTGCGTGCAAAGCTGTCAGGCGTGCTTTATGCAGTATTTCCTTAGACAGGAGGAATTGCAAATGCAGAAACAGGAACAAAACATAAAGACGATGAGCCCGGACAGTAACGAGGCACTGTGCATTCGGATACAGCAGAGCGACGAACAGGCAAAGAGCCAGCTATTGCAGCAGAATGAAGGTATGATCCATGCGGTTGCATGGCGGGAACGCCGGCGGTATGCGTATCTTGCACTGGAACTGGAAGACCTCTGGGCAGCGGGACAGCTGGGCATGCTCCGTGCGGCAAGGCTGTTCCGTCCGGAAACCGGAAACCAGTTTGCCACCTATGCGTGGCCTCACGTGCGGCAGGCAATCCAGCGGGAAATCATTTCCGGCGGAACCATTATCCGGATCCCTGTGCACCTGCACGACAGAATGCACAAGCTGTCCGTATATCGGGAACCAAACGGCAGTGTGAACTATGAAGCGTTGGCAGAGCGTGTTACCGCAGAAGAACGAACCGGACACGGCATGACGGCTTCGGAGGTCAAGGAGTTTCTGTGTCGGGTAGAACCCATGGTGTCCCTGCGGAGCCTGAACGAAATGCTGAAGCTGGACGGAGAAACCGAACGACAGGAGATGCTCGCCGAGCCAGATGCTAGAACGCCGGACGAAGAAGTGGAGAACCATTTGTTTCTGGAGCAGTGTCTGGAACAGCTGAATCCGCGGGAACGGGAAGTGATCTTCATGCGGTACGGCTTGCAGAACAACGAGAGTATGACACTGCTGGAGGTGGGGCAGAAGCTGCATATCACCAAAGAACGGGTTCGCCAGCTGGAACAGCGGGCAATGGAAAAAATGCGGGATTGGCTCAGTGCATGAGATATGGGGACATTGTCCTTAACAAAGAATTTCTGTAATGATGAAACTGGGAAAACGCTTTACACCATGTTTTCCGTTCGACAAAAATCCTGTACAGGTTTGTGGTATACTGTTTTCGGAGGGAGTGATTTCTCACAAAACGGCGAATTCGCTGGGGCGAAGCCGTCGGGAAAGGAAATGGTCATATGGCAGTAGAACTGCAAACGCAGGAAAAAACACTGATCGCGATTCTCAGCGGCGAGATCGATCACCACTGTGCCCAGCCGATGCGTGCGGAGATCGATGCAAAAATCGACGATCTTCAGCCGTCCGTGCTGGTATTGGATTTTGCCGGTGTGACATTTATGGACAGCTCCGGTATCGGGTTGATTATGGGCAGACACCGGACAATGGAGGCAATCGGCGGAAATGTGATCGTGCGGGATCCGCCGCCCCATATCCGCCGGGTCATTCGGCTGTCCGGCATGGAGCGAATCGCACAGATTCAGATACAGAAACCGTCCTGCCGCGAGGGAGATTTTGGCATCGGAGGAGGTGAAAATGCATGAAGGTGGTAAATGCAGTAAAATTCATTTTCCCCGGCATCTCCGAAAACGAACGCACCGCACGGGCAGTGGTTTCCGCTTTTCTGGTACAGCTGGATCCTACGGTAGAGGAACTGGCAGATATTCGCACGGCAGTTTCCGAGGCGGTGACCAATGCCATTGTCCACGGCTACCGGAAAAGCAGGGGTGACGTGGAATTACATATGAAGCTGCTGGAAGATCGGGAGGTCTATCTGCGAATCAAAGATCACGGCTGCGGCATTGCGGACATCACACAGGCGATGCAGCCTCTGTTTACCACGGCACCGGAAGAAGAACGTGCCGGACTAGGCTTTGCGGTTATGGAAAGCTTCATGGACAAGCTGCAAGTCAAGAGTGCACCGGAAAAGGGAACGACTGTGACTATGCGGAAAAAGCTGGGGAGCCTGCCATGTCGGGTGAAGTAACAACGCCCCGTGCAGAGGAACATCTGGGACTGGTGCACCTTTGTGCCAACCGCTTTCGGAATCGGGGGATCGATTACGACGAGTTGTACTCCGCAGGCTGCGTGGGCTTGCTGAAAGCTGTAAAGGCGTTCGACTGTACCCGCGGTGTGCAGTTTTCCACTTACGCAGTGCCGGTGATTCTGGGCGAGATCAAGCGGCTGTTTCGGGACGGCGGCATTGTGCACATCAGCCGCAGTCTGCGGGAACGGGCAACAAGGCTGCAAAAGTTACAGGAAACATTTGAGCAGCAGCACGGGCGTTCGCCTACGGTTTCAGAGTTGAGTGCCCTGAGCGGGGACTCTGTGGAGGAATGCGGGGAGGCACTGTGCGTAACGCAGACACCCCTTTCCCTGACACGGGACAGCGACGAGGATGACGACGGGCAGTTCGACATTCCGGTGGAAGCTCCAGACCGGCAAATTGGCGATCTGCTGTCCCTGCGGCAGCTGATGGGAGCATTGCCGGAAAAAGACCGCATGCTGTTGGAACTGCGGTATTTTCGGGAACTGACACAGAGCAAAACGGCGGCGATCCTGGGAATGACACAGGTGCAGGTGTCGCGGCGGGAGAAAAAACTGCTGACACAGCTGCGGCAGGAGTTGTTGTCTTAGAATTGCTGTGATTGGAAAGAGGACTGTGAAGGTCCTCTTTTTTGTTGGAATCAAGTCGTTGAATTTATTTGACTATTTTTAATTTACGTGCTATACTATATCACAAAGTTCGCATTGTAAAAATCTTTTGCTAAGGAAGTGCAGATAACATTATGGGAATTACAAGTACGTTATACTTCGGTTATACCGAAAAGGAAGTGGAAACAAAAGAAATAGTAACTCCATTTGGACAAGTTTCTGTGTATCTCCATAATCAAAAAATAAAATTTCATTATACAACCAAAAAGCATATTTTCAAAAATGGTATCTCTGCAAATATCCATAGAATTGCGATTGACACCATGCAATATCAATTGCATGATGAATTTGATGTTCGTGTTGGAAATGTCGATGGTTTTGAATATTATGATTCTGATGAGCACACAGTGATGTGCGAATTTCACGATAAAAAATATAGCATTGCGGTTATTGGATATGATAGTGACTATGATTTTGAGAGAGATTGTTTCATAGAGGACGCCTTTACATTTAGTACTGATGCAGAAAATTATGGAATGAATTACAAAATTGTAAGAGATCCCACTTCTTTTATTAAGAACAATATCATTTATACATGGATTGTATTTTTGCCAATATCTGATGCATATGATGCGGCTGATTTGATTGACATCGAATTAGTATGACTTTATCTGTCGCCCTCTTCACAAAGAACAACCAAAACAAAAGCGTGTTCCATTCACCGGACAGGCTCTTAGGCAGCACTTTGATATTAACAGCCGCAGGAGATTTTCCTCGCGGCTGTTTTCATTGTTCATGAAAATCGATTGAAATTCACCGCAATTGAGAATATAATGACAATGGAAAGAAGGGATTATCATGATTCAGGATATTTTTCCGCATAAGCTGGAGAATCAGTACCGTCCGGAGGCACAGCCGGAGCAGGACAGCTATGTGCTCTGCTATCGTGGTGCAGAAGTTTTACTGAAAGACGGAGAGATGCTTCCTACGGTTTCGGAAGTCTTTGCTGAGCATTATCGCTATTTGTTCCAAATCGATAACCGCAGCTATTTCCTGCCGGAAACACCGGTTTCGGAGAACGATGTCATGCAGTACGAGAAGATCCGCCGGATTCGCGGAACACAGGCGATACCGCAGTTTCAGCGATATGCGATCATGACCGGAAAGCATCTGGCGGACTGGTACAAAAGTACTCGCTATTGCGGCAGCTGCGGCGGCGTTCTGCACCATTCTGCGGAACAGCGTGCCATGGTCTGCGATCACTGCCATAAAAGCATTTATCCGAAGATCATGCCGGCTGTAATTGTGGGCGTGATCTCAGGGGATTCGCTGCTGCTGACCAAATACCGCACCGGATTTCCCTATTTCGCACTGGTTGCCGGCTTCACCGAAATCGGCGAAACGCTGGAGGAAACTGTAGAACGGGAAGTTATGGAAGAAACCGGTCTGCACGTGCGGAATATCCGCTACTATAAATCCCAGCCGTGGGGCATTGCCAACGATATTCTGGCGGGATTTTACTGCGAAGTGGACGGTGACCCTACCATTCAAATGGACACCTCTGAACTGAAATATGCCCAGTGGGTCAAGCGGGAGAACATCATTTTACAGCCGGACGATGCCAGTCTGACCAATGAGATGATGCAGAAATTTCGTGACGGCGAGATCAGGAATATCAATCATGTGAATACATTTTGGGCAATATCGCACAAAGATTGTGCGGCAGATGCGTCGTCAAATTTTTCGTCAGATGAAACAAAAAGCGGAGTGAATACTTGATGTATTCACGAGCATTTTTGTGAAATATGAGAGTCTGTTTCGTATCTGACGTATGCAGATTGCGTCGTCAGATTTTTTGAGAGATGAAGGGAAAAACGGAGAAAATCCTTTGTGGATTTTCGAGTATTTTCCCGAAATATCTCGGAAAATATGCACGCAAGATGCGTGCGGGAAGATACGAAACAGGCTCTGAAGGGAAATTTGCAAGCAGATGGCGTGCAAAGTCGCCAGACGCTCTTTGTGCGGTGTTGCCTTTGAAGAAAGGAATGGGTTTGGACTGTGGAGCAGGAAGCGTTTCTGACATGGAATCCTTGGCACGGCTGCCGGAAATACAGCGAAGGCTGTGCACATTGCTATATGTATTATCTGGATGCACAGCGTGACAGGGACGGCAGCGAGATCTATCGGACAAAGACCAATTTCAACCTGCCCGTCAAAAAGACTCGACAGGGTGCATACAAGATTCCGTCAGGGACAATGCTGCACGTCTGTATGACCAGCGACTTTTTTCTGCAAGAGGCAGACGACTGGCGGGAAGAAGTATGGGACATGATACGCTGCCGCAGAGATGTGCACTTCTGGATTCAGACGAAGCGGGCAGAACGTATGGCAGACCACCTGCCGGAAGACTGGGGCGACGGCTGGGAAAACGTGACATTGTGTGTGACAACGGAAAATCAGAAATGTGCAGAGGAACGGCTGCCCTTATTGCTGGCAGTTCCGGCAAAGCACAAGGCGTTCATGATCGCACCGATTCTTTCTGAAGTGCATGCCGAAAAGTACCTTGCCACCGGACAGGTGGAACAGGTACTCTGCGACGGGGAAAACTACGACGGCAACCGCCCCTGCCGCTATGAGTGGATCAGATCCCTGCACGACCAGTGCCGGAACGCAGACGTTCCGTTTCGGTTTCTCGGAACCGGAAACTATTTCTGTAAGGACGGAAAGGTGTACTGCATTCCTAAAGCATATCAGCGTGTGCAGGCACAGCGTTCCGGTTTGTCCTATCCGGCAGGAGATACCCACGTACCCATGCAGCCACGTTGCCAGAACTGCAAAAGAAAGCACAGCTGCAACGGCTGCCGCTGGTGCGGAAAGTGTCATTGAATGCTCTCTTGCACTGAGAACCTGTCAGGCAATACCGAAGAACACTTGATGAATGAGGACAAAATTATGAATGTACGAGCAAAAATAGAGCCGCTGCTGTTACAGGCACAGAAGCCGGCACAGTATATCGGCGGCGAGGTGGGCAGTATCTGCAAAGAGCGGGAATCAGTCGATGTTCGGTTTGCGTTCTGCTTTCCGGATACTTACGAAATCGGCATGTCCCATCTGGGCATGAAAATTCTGTACAGTTTAATTAACGCACGGGAAAACTTCTGGTGTGAACGGGTCTTTGCACCCTGTGCAGACTTTGAAGCACTGATGCGGGAATACCAGATTCCGCTGTATGCACTGGAAAGTCTGGATCCGGTGCGGGAATTTGACTTCGTGGGCTTTACGCTGCAATATGAGTTGTCATATACCAATATCCTGAATATGCTGGACTTGGCAGGAATTCCGCTGCATGCCTGTGATCGCGGCGAAGCACTGGCACCGCTGGTGGTTGCCGGCGGTCCCTGTGTCTGTAATCCGGAACCGCTGGCGGACTTTTTCGATTTGTTTATTCTGGGGGAGGGCGAGGAAGTCAATCTGGAACTCATGGACCTCTACTTAAGAATGAAGCGGCAGGGAGCAGGCCGCTCTGCATTTCTCCGTGCGGCGGCACAGATCGAGGGGATCTATGTGCCCTCTCTGTACGAGGTGACCTATCAGGCGGACGGTACCATTGCCGCAGTGACGGCGAAAGACGGTGCACCGGAAAAGGTGACCAAACGGATCGTACAGGACATGGACAAGGCGTTCTATCCGGAAACATTTGTGGTACCCTTTATGGAAACGGTGCACGACCGTGCCGTGGAAGAAGTGCTTCGCGGTTGTATACGGGGCTGCCGTTTCTGTCAGGCAGGCTTCCTGTACCGTCCGTTTCGGGAGAAATCGCCGGAAACCATCGTCCGGCAGTGCCGTTCGCTCTGCGATACCACCGGCTATCAGGAACTGTCCCTGTCCTCTCTGAGTACCAGCGACCACAGCCAGCTGGAAGAAACGCTGAACGAACTGCTGCCCTATCTGGACGAAAACCGCATCAACATCACCCTGCCCTCTCTGCGGGTGGACAACTTTTCCAAGGAACTGATGGATCGGATTCAGGGCGTGCGGAAAAGCAGTCTGACTTTCGCACCGGAAGCAGGTACCCAGCGGCTGCGGGACGTTATCAACAAAAATGTCAGCGAAGAAGAACTGATGCGGACTGCCGGCATTGCCTTTTCCGGCGGATTCGCTACGGTAAAGCTGTACTTCATGATGGGACTGCCCACAGAAACTATGGAGGACGTAGAGGGTATTGTGCATCTGGCGGAAAAGCTGATCGACCTCTATTATAATACGCCGGAACGTTCCAAAGGCAAGACCATACAGATCTCCATCAGCTGTGCCACCTTTGTGCCGAAGCCGTTCACACCGTTCGAGTTTGAACCGCAGGTTTCCCGCGAGGAACTGCTGGCACGGCAGGAGCACCTTTTAAGTTGTATCCAGCCGCGGCATCGGAAGAAGATCAAAGTCAGCTGGCACACCTACGAGATCAGCCTGCTGGAGGCGGTGCTTGCCCGCGGCGACCGGCGGCTGGTACCAGTCATTGAACGGGCATGGCAGCTGGGCAGCAAATTTGACAGCTGGAGCGAGTGCTTTCATTATGAGATCTGGGAGCAGGCAATGGCAGACTGCGGCGTATCCGCTTCCTTTTACGCCAACCGCACCAGAGCCTATGACGAGATCTTCCCGTGGGATCATCTGGATTATCTGGTGGAGAAATCCTTTTTTGTGCGGGAAAACCAGACAGCACATGCTTCAGAAACCACACCCCACTGCCGAGCCAAATGTGCCGGCTGCGGCGTAAACCGGAGAATCGGGAGGGCTTGCTTTTGAAAAACATCGTTCGAATGCGTTTTGCCAAAACCGGCAGAGCCAGATATATTTCCCACTTGGATCTGATCCGCTGCTTTCAGCGAGCCGTCTGTCGGGCAAAGTTGCCGGCGGCGTATTCCGAGGGCTTTCACCCGCACATGCAGACTTCCTTTGCCACCACGCTGCCGCTGGGATTTTTCAGCACCGCGGAACAAATGGACTTGGAACTGACAGAGGAGCTGCCCTGTGATGCGGTCATGGAACGACTAAACGCCGTCCTGCCGGAGGGAATCCGGATTCTGGAGGCGTGGAAAGGCATGCTGGCGTTCAAAAAGTTGGCATACGCCAATTACACTGTGCAGATTCCCAGTGAAAGCAGCGGGGAACTGTACGATTCTTTCTGTGTGTTTGCGGCACAGCCGGAGATCCTCACGGAAAAGCGTACCAAAAAAGGCGGCACCAAAGAAGTAGACCTGAAGCCTATGCTGGAGGTGACCGGTGCCGAGTCGTTGCCTGATGCACTGGAACTGCGGCTCTGCCTGCCGGCAGGGAGCACTGCCAACCTGAACCCCATGCTGCTGCTGGAAACGTGGAAAAAACAGACGGAACAGACGTGGGCTTCTCCGGAGATCTGCCGGACGGAACTGCTCACAGAAGAAAAACAAAAATTTTTTTGAAAAAACACTTGCTTTTTCTGCGGAAATGTGGTATGATATAAAAGCATTTGAAATTTGTGCCGAATTCGGCTGAAAAAGCCGCGGCACAGATGATCCGCACGGTAACGTGTGAGGTTAATGCCGGCTGTGCGTCCGATGGGAATCGGCGGCTCAGCAGAACGACATTAAATCGGACAGTCCGCTGACGATGCTGTGAGAAAATACGGCAGCGTTCCACCGCCCAATGCTGAACGGCGGCAGAGGAACACGTGAATGAATGTTCGCAAATTTTAGGAGGATTTAACCATGGATGCATTGAAAACAATCAGCGACGCAAGCCTGAAGCAGGAAGTACCGGCATTCGCAGTCGGCGATACCGTAAAGGTACACGTAAGAATCAAGGAAGGCGACAAGAGCCGTATTCAGGTATTCGAAGGCACCGTTATCGCAAAGAAGCACGGCGGCATCAGCGAAACCTTTACCGTTCGCCGCGTAGCTCACGGCTGCGGTATTGAACGTGTATTCCCGCTGCACTCTCCGGTCGTTGACCGCGTAGAGGTTATCCGTAAGGGTAAGGTTCGTAGAGCTAAGCTGTACTACCTGCGTGACAGAGTTGGTAAGGCTGCTAAGGTTAAGGAACAGATTCGATAATCAAAAGAATCATGCACAAAATGCAAAGACGGGCAGAATCGGTGTGCGTGTCGTCGTTTGCTTCATGACACCTGCCTGTCGGCAGTAAAAAAGGGACAGTATTGTCCTTTTTTTATTATCGGAAGACTGCAACCGGCTGGCGAAAGCACCAGCGGTTAGAAATGGAGAACGGCGGAATGGAACAACAGACAATACAAGAGGAAGAAAAGCAGCAGCAGGAGCCGCAGAAAAGTTCTTTTCTGAGCGATGTGGCAGAGATACTGGAAACCGTATTCGTTTCGATTTTCGTAGTCATTCTGCTGTTTGCCTATGTAGTGCGTCCGGTCACAGTAGACGGGGATTCCATGCGGGAAACCCTGCACGACAAGGATCGTCTGCTGATGTCTGACCTGCTGTATACGCCGGAATACGGAGATATTGTCATTGTCAACAATACACATTCCTATTTGTATGATGAAGACGGCAATCTGGTAGAGGGCAACGGTCTGCCGCAGGAAAAGCGACTGATCAAGCGGATCATTGCCACCGGCGGACAGGAGATCAACATTGACTTTGCCACCGGCGAAGTGACAGTAGACGGTGAGGTACTGGACGAACCCTACATTCGGGAACTGACAGCCAATCAGGAAGACGGCTTTGCCAGCTATCCGGTCACAGTACCGGAAGGCTACTATTTCGTCATGGGTGACAACCGGAACAATTCTACTGACAGCCGTTCGCAGTTCGTTGGCTTCGTGCCGCGGGATGCGATCCTTGGCAAGGCGATCTTCCGGATCTCACCGGACGATTTCGGCAGTATTTATAAGAATATGAAGTGAGTGCAATAGGGAAACACTGAATAAAGCTTGTGCGTAAGATGCGTAGTCAGATTTTTTGGCAGATTGCACAGAAATTCCGCAGGCATACTTGATGTATGACAAGGGATTTCTGGGCAATATGACGGAAAATCTGCAAGCAGATTGCGTGCAAAGCCGCCAGGCGGGCTTTATGCAGTGTTTCCATCGGGAAAGGCGGCAGGCATGGCAGAAGAACTGATGCGGAATATCCAATGGTTTCCGGGACATATGACAAAAACACGGCGTATGATCGCGGCGAATCTGTCGCTGGTAGATGCTGTGGTGGAAATTCTGGACGCACGTGTTCCGCAGAGCAGCCGCAATCCGGAAATGGACAGCATGGTGGGCAGCAAGCCACGCCTGTTGCTGCTGAACAAGGCAGATATGGCAGACCCGTCAGCAACTTCCCGCTGGATCGCAGCCTACCGGAAACAGGGTTTTGTGGCTCTTGGCATGGACTGCCGCAGCGGAAAGGGCGTTTCCAATTTTGCACCGGCAGTGCGGGAACAGCTTCTGCCGGCACTGCTGGAAAAGCGGGCGGCTCACGGCATGACCGGTGCCCCCATTCGCTTAATGGTGGTGGGAATCCCGAATGTGGGCAAGTCCTCCTTTATCAACCGCATGGCACAGTCCAAGCGGGCGAAGGTGGAAGACCGTCCCGGCGTGACCCGTACCAAACAGTGGGTGAAAATCGGCAGCAACATGGAACTGCTGGATATGCCGGGCGTGCTCTGGCCGAAATTCGATGACCAGACTGTGGCACAGAAGCTGGCGTTTACCGGTGCGATCAATGACGATGTCATGGATCTGGAAGCACTGGCATGCCTGCTGCTGCAGCGGTTAGCGGTGTCTTATCCCAAGGCACTGGAAGAACGCTACCGCATGACCGACCTGCAGGCAATACAGGAAGATGGTTTTGCCATGCTGGAACTGCTGGGACGGAAACGGGGCATGCTGATCTCCGGCGGCGAGGTAAACACCGAGCGTGCTGCGATCACACTGCTGGACGAGTTCCGCAGCGGCAAGCTGGGCAGAATCACGCTGGAGCTGCCGGAACAGGAGGCACTGTAATGGCAAAGGCTGCACCGAAAAAGTCCACCGAGGAACTGTACGCGTGGGACGCGGAAAAACGGGGCAGTGGCTTGCTGCTCTGCGGTGTCGATGAAGCTGGCAGAGGTCCTCTCGCAGGAGATGTCTATGCGGCGGCGGTAATACTGGATCCTTCCAAGCCACTGATCGCAGGGCTGAATGACAGCAAGAAGATGACAGAAAAAAAGCGGGAATCTCTCTTTGCAGAGGTGCAGTCCGCTTGTCTGGCGTACTGCGTGGCATCTGCAACTGTGGCGGAGATCGAGAAACTGAACATTCTCGGTGCCACCATGCTGGCAATGCAGCGGGCAGTGGCTGGACTTTCGGTACAGCCGCAGCTGGTACTGGTGGACGGCAATCGTCTGCCGCAGCTGGCAATGCCGGCGGAAACCGTAGTCAAAGGAGATGCCACGTCGGCGTCCATTGCGGCGGCTTCGATTCTGGCAAAGGTGTCCAGAGATCGGACGCTGTATGCATTAGATGAACAATATCCGCAGTATGGGTTTGCGAAGCATAAGGGCTATGGCACCAAGGCACACTGTGAGGCAATCTTACAGTATGGACCATGTCCGGCACATCGACCCAGTTTTTTGCGGAAGCTATATCAGAAACATGAAAATGAAAACAACTGAGATTGGCCGTCTGGGGGAAACCGCAGTTTGCCGGCAGCTGGAACAGCAGGGCTATTCCATTGTCCGGCGGAATTTCTGCGTCCGCGGCGGCGAGATCGACATCATTGCGGAAAACGGGGAGTATCTGGCGTTTGTGGAGGTAAAGACCCGCAAGCCGAACAGCCTGACTTCCGGATTCGATGATGTTACAGCAAAAAAACAGGCTCGTTTGATCCAGACAGCAGCCGTGTGGTGTGCAGAACACCCCACAGAGTTGCAGCCGCGGTTTGATATTGCCTGCGTGGTGATGCAGGGAAAGCAGATCCTGTCGGTGGATTATCTGGAAAACGCATTTGATGCGACGGGCAGTGATTTTATATTTTAGGCAGGTATTCTGCCGGGAAAAGGGTGGTAACAGTGTTTTACAAGAGCACCAGAAACAGCAGCATTCGGGTAGAGAGTGCTGCTGCAATCGCAAAGGGAATTTCGGAAGAAGGCGGTCTGTTTGTACCGGAAACCATTCCGTCGATCTCTATGGACGAACTGAAATCGCTGGCTGGCATGAATTATGCAGAGCGGGCAGCATTTGTGTTTTCCAAGTATCTGACAGATTACACCGATGCCGAACTGTGTTACTGCACAGAGAGTGCTTACACAACCAAGGCATTTGACACCGAGAACATTGCAGAGATCGCACACCTGTTCGAGGGAACCTACATGCTGGAACTGTGGCATGGTCCGACTTGTGCATTCAAGGATATGGCTCTGCAGATCCTGCCGTACTTCCTGACAACTGCTGTGAAGAAGCTGCACATGGACAAGAAGGTAGTCATTCTGGTAGCAACTTCCGGTGATACTGGTAAGGCTGCACTGGAGGGCTTCAAGGACGTTCCGGGCACCGAGATCATGGTCTTCTATCCGGTAGAAGGTGTCAGCGACATGCAGAAGCGGCAGATGGTGACACAGGAAGGCGAAAACGTTACAGTTTGTGCCGTAAAGGGCAACTTCGACGACTGCCAGAGTGGTGTCAAGAAGATCTTCACCGACCACAAGGTGCTGGAAGCACTGGAACAGGGCGGTATGACATTCTCCAGTGCGAACTCCATTAACTGGGGCAGACTGGTACCGCAGATCGTGTACTATGTTTCCTCTTATGTTTCTCTGGCAGAATCCGGACAGATCGCATACGGTGACCTGCTGAACGTTGTAGTGCCGACCGGTAACTTCGGCAACATTCTGGCGGCTTACTATGCCAAGATGATGGGCGTACCCCTCGGCAAGCTGATCTGTGCGTCCAATATCAATAAGGTTCTGACAGACTTTATCCGCACCGGCGTATACAACCGGAACCGTCAGTTCTATCCCACCGCATCGCCGTCTATGGACATTCTGATTTCCAGCAATCTGGAGCGTCTGCTGTACCTGCTGACCGGTGAAGATGATGCCCAGATTCGGGAATGGTTCACTGCTCTGGCAGAACAGGGTACCTATGAGGTAACTGATGCGGTAAAGGCAAAGCTGACAGAACAGTTCTACGGCGGCTTCTGTGACGATGCCGAAACCAAGGCAACGATTGCAGAACTGTACAAGAAGTACGGCTATACCTGCGATACCCACACCGCGGTTGCTGTCAAGGTATATGAGGACTACCGCAAGGAAACCGGCGATACCACCAAGACTCTGATCGCATCTACTGCAAGCCCGTTCAAGTTCAGTGCAAGCGTTCTGGACGCACTGGGCAAGAAGCCGGCAGACGATGTTGATGAATATGATATGGTAGAGCTGCTGCATGAGGCTTCGAAAATGGAGATCCCGCAGTCGCTGGCAGCACTGAAGACCAAGCCCCGCCGTTTTGAGGGCAGCATTGATAAATCGGAAATGCAGCAGTTCGTATTGCAGGAACTGCACCTGTCCTGAACGGGGGTTGCATGCGGTTATTTACCATAGGTGACCTGCACCTCTCTTTTGGTGTACCGGACAAGCCCATGGACATTTTCGGCGGCTGGAAGGATTACCAGAAGCTGCTGGAACAAAACTGGCTGGAACGGATCGCACCGGAGGATACTGTTGTGCTGGCAGGAGATTTCTCATGGGGTATGACACTGGCACAGGCGGAGGCAGACTTCGCATTTGTGCAGAATCTGCCGGGGCAGAAGATCCTGCTGAAAGGCAACCACGACTACTGGTGGGCTTCGAAAAAGAAAATGGACGACTTTTTCACGGCACACGGATTCAATACGCTGCATATCCTGCACAACAACCACTATGCCTTCGGACAGTACGGGATCTGCGGCACCCGCGGCTGGGTGAGCATGCAGGGAGAAGCTGCCGATGCCAAAATTCTGGCAAGAGAAGTGCAGCGGCTTCAGGTTTCCATTCAGTCGGCTGTGGACGCAGGACTGGAACCCATTGTGTTCCTGCACTATCCGCCGATCTACGGAACGTCGATGAACTACGAGATTCTGGAAGTGCTGCACAAGTATCAGATCCGGAAGTGCTATTATGGCCATGTGCACGGAAAAAGCGGGCATAATCATGCGTTTCAGGGAATGTATGAAGGCACAGAAATGCGAATGATTTCTAGTGATTATCTACAATTTGTGCCGGAACAGATTTTCTGAATTGTATAAAATGGAGAAGTGTTCAAAATATACTGGTCAAAACAGGACAAGTATGCTATAATAAATTTGTATGCATTTTGCATGAAAAGATACCCTGATGCAGAGTGAGCCCCGATCATCAGAGGGCACGCTTCAAGGGAATTGCAATACATTATTGGAGGACTCAAACATGAATCTGAAATCATCAAACAAGACAGATGTAAACATGACCGAACTGGTCGTTGAAATCGATGCAGAAAGCTTTGAAAAGGCAGTAGAAGCTGCTTATCAGCGTCAGAAGAAGAATATCTCTATGCCGGGCTTCCGTAAGGGCAAGGTACCGCGGAAAATGTGCGAGAGAACTTATGGCGAAAACGTATTCTATGAAGATGCAATCAACGCTCTGCTGAATATGGAACTGCCGGCTCTGATCGTGGACAACAAGCTGAATGTGGTAGATACCCCGAAGGTAGAAGTAACTGCTGTCAGCAAGGAAGACGGCGTTACCATGAAGGTCATCTGCGTTACCAAGCCGGAGATCTCTCTGGAAGGCTATAAGGGCATTGAGGCTCCGAAGGTTGTCAAGGAAATCGCTGACGAAGACGTAGATCAGCAGATCGAATCCATGCGTCAGAGAAATGCACGCGTGGTATCTGTAGATGACCGTGCAGCGGAAATGGGCGACGAAGTAAACCTGAACTTTGAGGGCTTCTTCGGCGACGAAGCATTCGACGGCGGCAAGGGCGAAAACTATCAGCTGAAGCTGGGCAGCGGTCAGTTCATTCCGGGCTTTGAGGAACAGGTTGCAGGTCACAACATCGGCGAAAACTTCGATGTTACCGTAACTTTCCCGGAAGATTACCAGATGGACGAATATGCAGGCAAGGAAGCTGTATTCCACTGCTCTATCAACAGCATTTCTCACGAAGAACTGCCGGAACTGGACGATGAGTTCGTAAAGGACACTTCTGATTTCGATACTGTTGACGAACTGAAGGCTGACGTTCGCAAGAAGCTGGAAGAAAATGCAGAAAACGCAGCTTCCAACTCTTTCGAAAATGCAGTTACCCTGAAGCTGATCGAAAAGGTAACCGATCCGATTCCGCACTGCATGTTTGAACATCGTGCAGACAGCCTGATGAACCAGTTTGCAAACCAGCTGAAGGCACAGGGCATCTCTATGGATCTGTACCTCCAGTACACTGGCATGACACAGGACGCACTGAAGGAAACTTATCTGGAACGTGCAGAAAACGAAGTAAAGCTGCGTCTGGCTCTGGAAAAGGTTGCAGAACTGGAAAAGCTGGAAGTTTCTGACGAAGATCTGGAAGCAGAAGTAAATCGTCTGGCAGAAGAAAACAACTTGACTGCAGAAGATGTCAAGAAGCGGATCTATCTGGAAGACCTGCGGGAAGACATGCTGGCAACCAAGGCGATGGAACTGGTCAAGGAAGCAGCTGTTGCAACAGACGCTCCGGAAGAAACCGAAGAAGCTCCGGCAGAAGAAACTGCAGCAACGGAAGAATAAGTACACACTGGCATTTTTGCCGAAATAGAAGTGAAAAAACAGACGGGCGAACGACTTAGTTCGCCCTCTGTAATATGTGGACATTTTTCGAAATGTGTCGATTTGGAAAGGAAGATGAACATGAGTAGTTTAGTACCTTACGTTGTAGAACAGACCAGCCGCGGTGAACGTTCCTATGATATTTTTTCCCGCCTGCTGAATGATCGTATCATCATGCTGTCCGATCAGGTCAACGATGCAACTGCCAGCCTGGTAGTTGCACAGCTGCTGTATCTGGAAGGGCAGGACAATGAGAAGGATATTTCTCTGTACATCAACAGCCCCGGCGGTTCTATCACTGCCGGCATGGCAATCTACGACACCATGCAGTACATCAAGTGCGATGTTTCTACCATTTGCATCGGTATGGCTGCTTCTATGGGTGCATTCCTGCTGTCTTCTGGTGCAAAGGGAAAGCGTATCGCTCTGCCGAACAGCGAGATCATGATCCACCAGCCGCTGATTTCCGGCGGTCTGTCCGGTCAGTGCACCGATATTAAGATCGCTTCCGACCATTTGGTACGGGTTCGGAAGAAGATGAACGAAATTCTGGCAGAAAACACCGGAAAGCCGCTGGAAGTGATCGAAAGAGATACCGAACGCGATAACTATATGTATGCACCGGAAGCAAAGGAATATGGTCTGATCGATAAGGTCATCGCACACAGATAAAAAGAGGTGCTGAAATGGACGAGAAAAAGGAAAAACGATGCAATTTTTGCGGTAAGCCGGAGCATCTGGTAGAAGGCATGATCTCCGCCGCAGATGTGAATATCTGTAGTGAGTGCGTGACTTATTGCTACGAAATGCTCTATGGTCCCGTCGGCACGCCGGATTCCGCAAAGGATAAGAAGAAATCTTCCAAAAAGCCGGCAGAGATCCACCTGCTGAAACCGGCAGAGATCAAAAAGGTGCTGGACGAGTACGTTGTCGGTCAGGATCTGGCAAAGATTACGCTGGCAGTGTCGGTGTATAACCACTATAAGCGAATCCTCAACCAGTCCAAGGACGAGTCCGCACGAGATGTGGAACTGCAAAAGAGCAACGTCCTGCTGCTGGGCCCCACTGGTGTAGGTAAGACTTATCTGGCACAGACGCTGGCAAAGATTCTGGACGTGCCGTTTGCCATTGCAGACGCTACTACCATTACCGAAGCCGGTTACGTAGGCGACGATGTGGAAAACGTGCTCCAGCGTTTGCTGCAAGCTGCTGATTTCGATGTGGAAGCTGCGGAACGCGGTATCATCTACATTGACGAGATCGATAAGATCTCCAGAAAGTCGGAAAACGTTTCTCTGACCAGAGATGTCAGCGGAGAGGGCGTACAGCAGGCTCTGCTGAAGATCATCGAGGGAACCGTTTCCAACGTGCCGCCGCAGGGCGGCAGAAAGCACCCCAATCAGGAATTTATCCACGTGGATACCCACAATATCCTGTTTATCTGCGGCGGTGCGTTCGACGGTCTGGAAAAGCTGATCCAGAAGCGTATGGCTCCGGCAGCACTGGGCTTTGATGCTCCCATTGTGCAGCAGAAGAAAGATCTGGTCAATATTTTCCGTCAGGTAACACCGCAGGATCTGATGAAGTTCGGATTGGTTCCGGAACTGGTTGGCCGTCTGCCGGTCATCACCACACTGGACGATCTGGACGAAGAAGCTCTGATCCGAATCCTGACAGAGCCGAAAAACGCTCTGGTCAAGCAGTATCAGAAGCTGTTCGACTTCGACGACATTGAACTGGAACTGACGGACGATGCCCTGAACGCGATTGCAGCAGAGGCAATTGCCAGAAAGACTGGTGCCCGTGGTCTGCGTTCGATCATGGAGGGAACGCTGATGGATACCATGTATACCACACCTTCCGTGGAGAACGTCAAGAAAATCGTGGTAGATGCTGACTGCGTCAAGGGCACTGCCAAGCCGAGATTTTATGATGCAAGCGGCAAGGAAATCACCAATGTTCCGCAGGGAATCTGAAAAGGTGAGGTTTCTGCCGGCTCTGTCAAACAAGATTGAGTGACATCTTTTATAAACAGAAAACGCCTGTCTGATCTCAATGGTCAGACAGGCGTTTGCTTATATAGATGTCAGCTTATTCTCCGATATTCTTTTTCAAAAATCGCTCCAGCGGTGCGGTAATGTACTTGCTGAAGAATTTCACTACGAACCCTGTGCAGAAAGCTGCAATGACTGTACCTTCCCGCGTTCCCACCAGCTTGTGGAAAAACAGGAACGAGAGAATCACTGCCACCACAACACAGCTGATGTCAAAGGCGATTTTCACATTGCCGAATTCCTTGTGAATGGTATCCGATAACGCTTTGACAAATGCCTCTCCGGAATTCAGAATCACATTTGCAATGACCGCCAGCGTAATGCCGAATCCGAGAACCACAGTTCCTGCCAGTACCAGCAAAATCTGTACCACGTAGTGCTTCGGCGTGAAAAAGGAAATCAGCCAGACACCGAAATCCGTAAACCAGCCAAACAGAAAGGACAGCGGCACTTGCAGCAGCTGGATCCATTGGAATTTTCGCCGCAGCAGTAAAATTTGCCCCAGAATCAGCACACAGTTCCAAATAATCAGCCAGTACCCCAGCGACAGCTGCGGCAGCCGAATGCTCATCACATTCGCCGCCGAGGAGATCGGGGAAACGCCCAGTTCGCCTTTTTTGGTAATGGCAACTCCCAGGGCACTGAAAAATAGTCCGATAATGAATAAGAGATAGCGTTGTATCGTGTCAATCAACAGAGGGCTTTTGATTGTTTTTGCTTTCAAATCCGTTTCCTCCAGTTTTGAAATTCTGCTGGCACGTCCGGACACTGCATCATCTGTGACATCACACAGCAGCCGGCAGCACCAGCTTGCGTAATAGCAGGCAGCCGTTCCGGTGTAATGCCGCCGATCGCATAAACTGGAATAGAAACACTGCTGCAAACATTCCGGAGAAAGTCCAGCCCTCGCGGCGGCAGATCCGGCTTGCAGGCAGTTGCAAAAATGTGTCCTGCAATCAGCCAGCTTGCCCCCAGTTTTTCCGCAAGCACCGCTTCTTCCGGACTGTGTACCGAAGCCCCGATCGCCGGAAGCTGTGCTCTCTGGGATTTGGTAAGAGTACGCAGAATCGGCATGGGCAGCTGTACCGGCAGCTGCAATGCTCCGGCGATTTCCCGGAAACTGTTCAGCCACAGCGGCGTATGATATGCCTGACAAATCGCCAGACACTGTTTGGCAAGTGCTGCATATTCCGGAACGGACAAATCTTTTTCCCGCAGTAAGATCGCATCAGCCCCGCCGGCGGCAAGCTGCTCGATTCGTTCCAGAAAATCACCGCGGCAGAGTTTTCGATTGGTAACGCAGATCATCATAAGATATTGGTGTTGATGTAGTCGGTATAGACCGGCTGCATGCCCTGTGCCAGAATGGCGTTGTGGATTTCCTCCAGACTTCTGGGGTCGGAGATCTCAAACTGGGCATCGCCTTTCTGCTGATGTTTATCGTTGTGTCCGCCGATTCCCACATTGACCCCTGCGGAGATCTTGGTGGCAGCCAGCGGCAGCACATGGTCACGGAAGTTGGCACGTTCCCGCGTGGAAATGGTGAAGCTGGCAAAGGGCAGGAAAATGCGGCAGGCCAGCATCATTTGCAGCAGCTGTGTTTCGTGCACGTCGTTGGGATTTGTTTCCTCGTGGTTTTTATAGGGACGCAGCCGCGGGAAAGAGAGTGCCATTTCACCCTGCGGATACTTCTTTTGCAGCAGTGCCGCATGCACACCGGCGGCGAACATGTCCTTGCGGAAATCCGCCAGCCCCAGCAGTACGCCGAAGCCGACACCACGCATGCCGCCCATCAGTGCACGTTCCTGTGCATTGACGCGGTAGGGGAAACAACGCTTGGCACCGGCAACATGCATTTCACCGTACCGCTGCAAGTCGTAGGTTTCCTGAAAAACGGTGACAAAATCTGCCCCTGCTTCCCGCAGCATCGCGTATTCGTCAGCATTCATGGGGTACACTTCCAGTCCGATCGTGGAGAAATATTTCTTGGCAATGCGGACAGCTTCCGCAATGTATTCCGGACCGGAAACAGAACGGCTTTCACCGGTGAGCAGCAGCACCTCCCGCATGCCAGTCTTGGCGATGTTCTCCATTTCCGCTTCGATTTCCGCTGCATTCAGCTTGCAGCGGGTAATGGGATTCTTGCAGTTGAAGCCGCAGTAAACGCACTGGTTTTCGCAGTAGTTGGAGATGTACAGCGGTGTGAACAGCAGCACATTGTTGCCGAAGTGCTTTTCCCGTTCTTCCTTTGCCCGCCGAGCCATTTGTTCCAGAAAAGGCTGTGCCGCAGGGGAGAGCAGTGCCGCAAAATCCTCGAAAGACAGCACATCTTTCTGCAATGCCGCCTGCACCTGCTTGGCTGTATACTGTTCCGGCTGATATGCCGTTCTGGCAGCGATCACATGGTCAAAAATGTCAGAATCGATTTGCTGCATGTTGGGCTGATATTCCATAGGGTCATAAATCTTACGCATTCCGATTCCTCCTTAATCCTGTAAAAAACCGGTCAGCGGGCTGGAAGCCTCTGCACCGGATTCCAGCACTCGGCCCAGCTTTGCCAGATATGCCGCACGTCCAGCCTCAATTGCCAGCTTGAACGCGTGTGCCATCATGGGGCAGTTGTCAGCGGTTGCCACAGCAGTGTTTGCCATGACCGCAGCGGCACCCATTTCCATAGCTTCGCAAGCCTGCGAAGGAGCACCAATGCCGGCATCTACAATGATCGGCAGGTCGATCTCGTCAATGAGGATTTGGATGAAATCCTTGGTACGCAGTCCCTTGTTGCTGCCAATAGGAGCACCCAGCGGCATGATCGCAGCAGCTCCGGCATCTGCCAGACGGCGTGCCGCGATCAGATCAGGGTACATGTACGGCAATACGTGGAAGCCCTCTTTGGACAAAATTTCTGTTGCCCGAATGGTTTCGGCATTGTCGGGGAGCAGGTACTTCGTATCGGGAATCACTTCCACTTTTACAAAATCGCCGCAGCCCAGTGCACGGGAAAGACGGGCAATGCGAACCGCTTCGTCTGCGTTTCTAGCACCGGAAGTGTTGGGCAGCAGTGTCAGGTTTTTCGGCAGGTAATCCAGAATATTTTCCGGACTGTCGGCATTGGCACGCCGCAGAGCAATGGTGGCAATTTCGCTGCCGCCGTACTCCATGACATCACGGATCAGCTGCTGGGAGAACTTGCCCGAGCCGAGAATAAAGCGGGAGTGGAATTCCTTTCCACCCAGTACAAAAGTATCATTTTTGATCGTTTCCATAAGAATCTTCCTTTCTATCACAACATCACATATTTGCGGTCAGCATGCACCGCCGCCCATAAAGCTGACGATTTCAATCACGTCGCTGTCTTGGAGAAGGATCGTGGCATAGTCTTCTTTTGCCTCGATTTTCTCGTTGCGTTCCACGGCAATGCGGTGGAGATTGTACCCCTTCTCGTTCAGAAATTCCAGTAATGTCTGCGGTTTTTCCAGAGGGATCGAAACACCGTTTACCTGCATGGCATACACTCCTTTTCTACATTTTACCATAAAATTGCACAAAAAAAGGGCACACACCTTTTCGGTGGTGTGCCCCATTTTACAGTGATGATATTCTTTTCGAATACCCTTAGTATAGCACATTTTGCAGGAAAAGTCAACGCTTTTTCCTGCTGTGTAGAAATTTTACGCTTTTGCCATGAAATCCGGCAGAAAGTCCACAACCGGTAAGTCATACATTTTTGCCAAGTCCAGACAATTCTGTATATATGCGACGTTGGAAAGCCGGTCAGGCGTGTGGGCATCGCAGCCGATGATCGCAGAATTTCCCGCTTTCTGTGCGATGCGGAGAAATCTGCCGGAGGTGTAGTGCCGGTGTTCCACAACGCCCAGCAGGTTGATCTCCACCGGAATGTCGTGTGCTTTCAGATACTGGCAGAGCCGGAGCATGTGTCGTTCGTAGATCTCGTCCGAGCCGATGTAGTGGATCAGGTCGGGGTGAGCCACATAGGCATATTTTCCGGTTTCCATGCCCTCAATGACAAGGTCTACATACCGCTGCAAATCCGCCTCGGATTTTGTTTCATGACCAGTATAGGGACCGGTGACTTCGCTGGCAGTGAAGTGTTCTCCCAGCAGCATGTAATCCACGGGATAATCCTTCAGCAGCCGGTCCTGTTCTTCCATCAGTTCCGGAATATATTCTGACTCAAAGCCGATGTAAATGGTAATATCCTTGGCATATTCCCGCTTCAGGTTTTCCAGCGAGGTGAAGTAGCCGTCCAGTTCTTTTGGTTCCATGCGGGTGTGGGAAACATAGTCCGGCGGAAAGATCCACGGACAGTGGTCAGAAAATCCCAGCACTTCCATGCCCGCCTGAATTGCCTGTTCCACATACTCCTTGTCTTCGCCCCATGCATGCTTGCAGCGGGCAGTATGGGTGTGATAATTTGCTTTCAACATGAATGGCATACGCTCCTTACTGTTCTTCCGGTGACTGCGGGGCTTCTCCTGCGGCATCTGTATCTGCATCAGTGATAGTGGTTTTTGTAAAGCTGGTTTCCACTACGTTGCCGGAGTACTTGGGAGCCAGCCGTGCAACGATTTCGTTGATCATTCGCAGCACGCCGCTGATAATCATCAGAATGCCAATGATGTTCCAGCCGGTGTTCTGGTTGATGAAGATCACATAGATCAGAATGAAAATTCCCAGCAGGCAGTTGGTGACTGCAAAGAGCATGGAAGCCACAATGTTGGTGTCCGCTTTGCGGAATTCCATTGTGTTGACGATACCGGAAATGCCGTTGCACAGTACGCAGATGCCCAGAATGATCGGGATCAGCTTGTTGATGGTAAACGGCAGGATAATGAGCAGGGCACCGAGAATCAGCAGAATGATGCCGGTCGTCAGTGTCTTAGCGGGCTGCGGGGGCTGACACTGGCGGCGGGAAGCATACACTACCACTTCGATCAACCCGATCACGGCAATGAGAATGCCCAGCGTGGTGAAGATACCGTTCACCAGTTTCTCGTTGACCTGTAGCAGAATGCCCAGTGCGATCAGGCACAGCGGCAGCACAAAGGGAAATATCACATAGAACATGCGTTTGGAAAATGGTGTTTTTTTGGATTGCATCAGTAAAACTCCTTTCGCATCAGGGAAACACTGAATAAAGCTTGCGTACAAAGCCGTCAGGCGGGCTTTATGCAGTGTTTCCTCAGGGCAATACCGCACAAAGAGCGTCTGGCGACTTTGCACGCCATCTGCTTGCAAATTTCTCGTCATATTTCACAAAAATGCTCGTGAATACATCAAGTATTCACTCCGCTTTTTGTTTCATCTGACGAAAAATTTGACGACGCATCTGTCGCACAATCTTTGTGCGGTATTGCCTCAGATCAGATGCAGTAAATATTTCATACAAAACCGCTTCAGCGGATTGCATCGTTTGAAAATGGCATCTGCCAGAGCAGAAGCCTCTGCGGCAGCTTGTCGCTGTTCTGCCATTTCCGGATCCTGTTTCCCGAATTCCATTGCCAGAATCATGGGAATGATCTGTTCCGGAGCCGTTGCAGGCAGTTTCTGCTGCCGGAGATGCTGCACTGCCTTTTCGCAGAATTCCAGCAGCGGCTCCTGCCGGAACCGCAGTCCTGTCCAACGTAGAAGCCGGAACAGATAGCGGTACATGGCATGAACTGCCTGCCGTGGGTGACGGGTATCCAGAAAGACATTCTGCCGGTATCGGACATGGAGCAGCCGCAGCAAAACCGCTGCCCCAATGAAAAGCCCGATGCAGATCGCCCAGATCAGCAGCCGCACTGCAACCGCAGCGAAGCCGGGTATCGAACCGTCGGCGGGTTTGCTGCCGGCAATGGTGTTGTCTTTCGGAGCCGCCATGCTGTCGGAAATTTCGGTAGAGGTCAGTGCGGCACTGGTCATCTCCTCCGGCGTTGCAGAGGTGTTGTTTTCCGGCGTAGTATCGACAGTGGTTTCCGTGGAGGGCTCCGACGGTACTTCCTCTGTGTCGCTGTCCGGCTGTAGCTCTGCGGTGTAGCCGGGAGTCATTTCAAAGGGCAGCCAACCGTAGCCGTCAATGTAAAACTCACACCATGCGTGAGCCTTTTTGTTGGGGACGTTGACGACATAACGCCCGTCACGGATAGAAGCACTGTTCAGGACTTCGCTGTCCACCAGATACCCTTCGCAATAGCGTGCGGGAATTCCCAGGTGCCGTGCCAGAATGGTGCCGGCGGTGGCGAAGTGCATGCAGTAGCCCTTGTGATTTTCCAGCAGGAAGAAGTTGACATAGTCGCGGTTTCGCGGCGTTTTTCCGGGAGCAAGGTCGTACTCCGCCTGCTCCGAGAGCCACGCCCGAATCTCACATAGTGCCGCATAGCGTTCCTGGGTGGTCTGCGGGTGAGCGTTTTGCAGCGATTCCGGCATAGCGGCATATACCGCATCTAGGGCTTCGCTTTCCGGCAGCCTTGTATAAACATCTGCGGCAAAATCACGGTAGGCGACAGATTCCAGAAACGCCGCCGGAATTACTTTTCCCTGCACACCGTCAGGAGCCGTTGCAATTTGATTTGCCGAAAACCGCGTGGAGATCGTCACATCAGAGCCGTTGCTGGGCACATGCAGAATGTCCATAAAAGACCGTACCGCATCATTGCTCCACGAGGAATTAAACGAAATCGAAGCTGGTTCCTGCTGTGAGAGCACCGACAAGATCTCCGGCGGAAGCTGTGCCGCTGTCCAGTCGTAGCTGTCGCGGCTTTTCGGACGAAAATCGACATCTTCCAGATAGGAAACATCAGACGAAAATGCCGCATAGGGCTGATAATATCTGCCGTCCCGCCGCTGCGGGGTAATGGTGCAGTGATACGTACCGGAATCCGGCTCACTGGTCTGCTGAAACAAAAACGGAAAATTCTGCGGGTTGCAGTCGTAGCTTTCCAGTATCGGAAAGACCATATCGCTGTTGACTGCCTCTGTATCTGAAGCCAGTGTGTCCCAGCAGTTTTTCCCATAGGTGCTGCCGGTATAGCTTTTCAGATACATGGTGCTTTCCGGCAGATCGTCCAGCATCAGCTTCAGATCTGTCCGGTCGTATATCCGCTGCTTGGCAGTGTTTCCGAGGGTGACAGTCTGGTTGTTGCCCATGCCGATTGCCGCAGCGATCTTGCGAATGCTCTGGGGCAGATTCTGAATGTCGAAATCCGCCAGACTTTCACTGATCTCCTGCCGCCGCAGCTTGTCTGATTCCGGACGGCTGTACCCCTGCCATGTGCCGGTCAGGGAAACTGCTCCGTATACCAACAGAATCAGCAATGCTGTGAGAGAACCGCCGATTGCGGAGGTACGCTGTGTGCAGCGGATCTTCTCCCGTCCCCACAGTGCCGGAAACCGCAGTGCCAGCATGCCGCCCCAGTATGCCAGAAGCAGTCCCATTGCCGGAACGCTGACAGGGATTCCCAGATACAGCCCCGGCTCTGCAAGCAGGAAAGAAACTGCGGTAGGCAGTGTGAAATGCGGCTTTCGAATGGTGAAGAAGGCAAAGAGAAATGCCAGCAGTTCCGCCACAAGTGTGCCGGTCAGCGTTGCCGCAAAAGTGATGTTTGCCCCTTTGGCAATCTGAAAATATGCGATATTTGTATTGTGAGCCGTCTGGTAGACCACATTGAAAATGGCATGAAAACCCAGCACGACCTGTTTGGAAAACAGGGCAGACATGCCCAGAAGCACCAGAACAAAACCCAGTGTCAGCTTTCCGCTGTGCTTCGGCAAAAACTGGAGCAGGGAAGCCAGCAGGAAACCGCCGACTGCCAGCGGCAGAAAGATTCCTTTTCGAATGTTTGTCCCGTAGAGGTCGCAGATGACCAGCACAGAGCCGAAATACCCCAGTGCTGTCAGGAACAATTGCAGCAGCTTCGCCGTGTTCCGCTTGGTCGGGTTGTCCAGATCATATCGTACCGCTTCTTCCTCGATTTTCAGAGAACAGGGGACGTGTGTCTTTTTCATGCTGCACCTCCCTCGGAATCTGTCAGTGTCCGATAGACGATTTCTGACCCGTTGCCGGCAATGGAAACGTGTTTGTCCGAGCCGGTAGCTTTCGCAGTAAACACTTTCTGAAACGGCGGATTTTCCAGAATCGTATCTGTCACACAGAACGCCGCCGTTTCTCCAAGGCTCTTCCAGTGGGAAAGGCAGGCGGCAGCATCGGCTTCCGGCGGTGTTTCCAGCAGATTTTCCAACAGCGGCAGCAGGGACTGTTCCTCTGTAATGGTTTCGCTCCGGTGCCAGTCAGAGCGGCAGAACACCACCGTCACACTATCTTGGTTGGCACAGAAAAAGGCAGCACACGCCTGCAACGCTTCCAGCATAGCATCCAGTTCCTGCCCGCGTTCCTGCGGGTTATCTGCCTGCACAGCATAGAGAAATGCCACCGTCACCGGCGTGCGTGCAGGAATGCCGTACTCCCGCACCACCGGTTCCGGAAAGCGGCTGCTCAGTTTCCAGTGAATGGCACGCATGCGGTCGCCGCTGCGGTATTCCCGCACACCCAGAAATTCCTCCGGCTCCGTGGTGGGCTGCATCACTGCATCTTCGCCGGCTTGCAGTGGAGATGTACTTGCCGGCGGCTGTGGCACTTCCGGCAGGGCAGTCACAGAAAAGGCGGCGGAAAACCGCTTGCGGTGAGAGAACAGCAGCAGGGTGTCCAGCACCTGAACCGATTGCAGGGTAACGTGAACTGCACCGGCATGCTCCGGCGTGACCGGCACATGGATACAGACAGTCTGCCGCGGCGGAACTGCTTCGTGAAATTCAACATCGTCCAGTTCTGTCAGCGTTTCATTTTCCAGATGTATGCGGAAAATCACAGTGCTGATAGGAAATATCGTGGGATTTTTCAGCCGCACACAGCAGGAAAACGGCTCGCCGATATGTGCATGCGGCTTCGGCGGCACCAGTTCTGCCTGTAACTTTGCCCCGCTGTAATGTGCTGCAAAGAAAAGCAACGCCGGCAAAAGCAGGATACACAGCAGCAAATACGCCGAGAACTGGGGCAGATACAGACAAAAGAACAAATAACAAACGCCGGCAAGCAGCAGATAGAGAATTTTCAGTGTCCGCATCGCGTTCACCGTCTGTCCGGCATGGGAGCCGGTACCTGATGCAGCACCTCGTCCAGCACCTGCTCCGCTGCCACGCCGCCTTTGGTCAGGATTCGGTGTGCCAGTACGTCCTGACACAGGGGCATGATGTCGTCCGGCAGCAGATAATCCCGTCCGTGGAGCATTGCCATTGCCTTTGCCGACTGGATCAGTGCCAGCGTTCCTCTGGGGCTGACACCGAGGACAGCCTGCGGGTGTTCCCGTGTGGCTCTGGAAACCGAAGCCGCGTAGTAATACAGGCGGTCGTCCACATAGACTGCCGCAGCCTGCTGCTGTAATGTCTCCAGCTGCTCCGGTGTGCACACCGGCTGGACATCTTCCAGCGGATTGCGGGCGGCATGTCCTTTTAAAATTGCCACCTCGTCCTGAATCTCCGGATACCCCATGTGCAGCCGCATCAGAAAGCGGTCCAGCTGAGATTCCGGCAGGGACTGCGTGCCCACACAGCCCAGCGGGTTCTGGGTGGCAATGACCAGATGCGGGCGGGGCAGGGCATAGGTCTTGCCCTCTACAGTGACGTTGCTTTCTTCCATTGCCTCCAGCAGAGCTGCCTGTGTCTTGCTGGAGGTGCGGTTGATCTCGTCCGCGAGGAGCAGGTGACAGAAAAGTGCTCCCGGCTGGAACACGAATGTTCCGGTATTTTTTTCATAGACCGAAAAGCCTGTCAGGTCGGAGGGCAGCACGTCCGGCGTAAACTGTACCCGACGGCAGTTCAGCCCCAGAGCCTTGGAAAACGCCATGGCAAGGGTGGTTTTCCCGACACCGGGCATGTCCTCCATCAGCACGTGTCCGCCTGCCAGAAATGCAAGCAGTACTTTCGTCAAAACGAGGTCTTTTCCGATAACAGCTTTTTGCACCTCCCGCAGGATCGCGGCGGGGAGTGTACGGGTTGTGGTAACTGGCATAATTTTCTCCTGTTCCGGCGAGTATGTGCCGCCGGCTTCACATCTTTTTCATGATATATGATTTATTATATCATTTTTTTGGGGTTTTTGCAAGCGTTCTGTCTGTCTTTTCCGCAAAATCCCCGCGTGTTTTTTTGTTTGCTTTCGGTAAAAACGGCGAAAAAACAAAAATGCGGAAAAAAAGCAGCGGGAGGATATTGACAAAACCACAAAAAATGTTATACTAGAATAAGAGCGGCATGGCAGAAAGCTTGTCCGTCAGTTTTCTGCCGTGCTCCGGAAAGAACGTGTTTTTGGCGGCGGCTTCGCCGAAAAATTTCTTGAGGAAAGGAAACATGGATTGATGAATATCTGGCATGATATAAATCCCAAGCGGATTACAGTGGACGAGTTTGTGGCTGTGGTGGAAATCCCGAAGAACAGCAAGGTCAAATACGAACTGAACAAGGACACCGGCATTCTGGAAATGGACCGGATCCTGTACACTTCCACCCATTATCCGGCAAATTATGGCTTTATTCCCCGCACCTATGCAGATGACGGTGACCCGCTGGACGTGCTGGTGCTCTGTTCTCAGACGCTGCACCCTATGACACTGGTGCGGAGCTATCCCATTGGCGTGATCCATATGATCGATAACGGGCAGCGGGACGACAAGATTGTCGCGATTCCGTGTAATGACCCGACATACAACAGCTATCACAACATCGACGATCTGCCCCGTCATATTTTTGAGGAGATCGTGCACTTCTTTCAGGTGTACAAAGAGCTGGAACATAAGACGACCGCGGTGGACGAAGTGGAAGACGTTTACGCAGCAAAGGAGATCATTGCGGCAGACATCGACCACTATATCGACAAGTTTTGTAAGGCTTGACCGGCACGGGGAAAAGTAATCAATGGTGCGTTTCTCCGTCCAGATCGGCGGTTAGGTGTGCCTAAATATAGAAAGAGGTATTTGAGTTATGGTATCAGCATCAGACATTTTGTTCAATCACGGAACCAGCGTTGCACCGCTCGGACTGATTGCAATGAAAGGTGCAGAGGAACTGGGCAATAAGCTGAATGACTACTTGGTGAACTGGGCTCACAAGGGTGGTTATGATGTAGACACATTCCTGATCGAATCGGAATGCCCGCGTTTTTCTTCCGGTGACGGCAAGGGACTGATCAAGTCCACTGTCCGCGGTAAGGATCTGTTCATCATTGTGGACGTAGGAAACTACAACGTAAAATATCAGATGTACGATCAGATGAACGCAATGTCGCCGGACGACCACTATCAGGATCTGAAGCGTCTGATTCAGGCAGCCAGCGGTAAGGCACACCGTATCAACGTGATCATGCCGATCCTGTACGGCGGCCGTCAGCACCGCCGGAACTACCGCGAATCTCTGGACTGTGCCTGTGCACTGCAGGAACTGTATCAGATGGGCGTGTCCAACATTCTGACTGTAGATGCACACGACCCCCGCGTACACAATGCCATTCCGCTGATGGGCTTTGACAACATGATGCCGTCCTATCAGGTGCTGAAGGCAATGTTCAAGACGATCCCGCATCTCAAGACAACACCGGACGAGTTTATGGTCATCAGTCCGGACGAGGGTGCTCTGAACCGGAACATGTACTACGCTTCTATGCTGGGCGTACCGATGGGTATGTTCTACAAGCGCCGTGACTATGCCAAGATCATCAACGGACATAACCCGATCGTAGCACACGAATATCTGGGTAACTCCGTAGAAGGCAAGGACGTATTTATTGCCGACGATATTATTTCCTCCGGCGAATCTATGCTGGATATTGCTTACGCTCTGAAGGAACGCAAGGCTCGCCGCGTGTTCTGCTATGCAACTTACGGTCTGTTCGTCAACGGTCTGGAAAAGTTCGATAAGGCAAATGAAGACGGCTATATCGATGCTGTATTCTCCACCAACCTGACTTACCGCACCGATGCTCTGCTGTCCCGTGAGTGGTTCCACGAAGTAGACTGCTCCAAGTACATTTCCTACTTCATCGCATCTCTGAACCACGATGTTTCCATCGGCAATGTCATTGACCCGAACGCAAAGATCAAGGCACTGCTGGAACGCAGAAACAAGGAAAACGCATAAGGCAACTCCGCACAAAGCCCGCCTGACGGCTTTGCCATAAGTTTTGATAAATACAGGAGAACATGCTCCTAGGGCAACACCGCACAAAGCCCGCCTGACGGCTTTGCACGCAATCTGCGTGCAGATTTTCCGTCATATTGCCCAGAAATCCCTTGCCATACGGCAGTATGCCTGCGGAATTTCTAGGCAATCTGCCGAAAAATCTGACAACGCACCTTACGCACAAGCTTTGTGCGGTGTTGCCCTGGAAAAACTGCTGTGCCGTTTTTGCCGGTGCGGCAGTTTTTTTCTGTCTGTTTGCGAAAAAAACAGTTGACAAACAGCACGAGATTTGCTATACTAATAATGATGTTGATATAAAATGGGCGAGGAACGGAATAACTGTCAGAACAGCCGTGACAGAGAGAGCAGGTCTGGTGAAACTGCTCCGGTATGTGGACAGGTGCTACCCGCGAGCCTTTCCGGAAAACCGGAACGTATTTCCTGCGTTAGAGGAAAAGAGGGAAATGCAAATTTCCGAACTTGGGTGGTAACACGAAGGCCTTCGTCCCATTTGGCGGCGACGGTCTTTTTTTGTGCTCTCTGCGACTGCGGAGAGATGCGACAACACCGTATTTTTCAAGGAAAAAGGAGTCTGAAAACCAATGAAGTGGCAAGGTGTAAACGAATTACGTGAAAAGTATTTGTCGTTTTTTGAGAGCAAGGGACATACCCGTCTGCCCAGCTTTTCGCTGGTACCGCAGGGGGATAAGAGCCTGCTGCTGATCAATTCCGGTATGGCACCGCTGAAAAAATATTTTCTGGGACAGGCAGTTCCGCCGAATACCCGTGTGACGACCTGTCAGAAGTGTATCCGTACACCGGATATTGAACGTGTCGGTCAGACCGCACGTCACGGCACCTATTTCGAGATGCTGGGTAACTTCTCTTTCGGCGATTACTTTAAGATCGAAGCAATCACATGGGCATGGGAATTTTTCACCAAGGTGCTGGAAATGCCGGCAGATAAGCTGTATGTTTCTGTTTTCGAAAATGACGACGAAGCCTATGACATGTGGACCAAGCAGATCGGCGTGGCAGAAGACCACATGGTTCGTCTGGGCAGAGAAGATAACTTCTGGGAACACGGTTCCGGCCCCTGCGGTCCGTGTTCGGAGATCTACTTTGACCGTGGACCGGAAAAGGGCTGCGGCAAGCCGGACTGCCACGTTGGCTGCGACTGCGACCGCTATGTAGAAGTATGGAATCTGGTATTCAGCCAGTTCGACAGTGACGGCAACGGTCACTATACCGAAATGGAACACAAGAACATCGATACTGGTATGGGTCTGGAACGTCTGGCATGTGTCATGCAGGGCGTAGACAACCTGTTCGAAGTAGATACCGTGCAGAATATCATGAAGCACGTCTGCCGCATCGCCGGTGTTACCTATAACGCAGACGAAAAGACCGATGTGGCTCTCCGCGTGATCACCGACCATATCCGCAGCACCACATTCATGATCGGTGACGGTGTAATGCCGTCCAACGCAGGCCGTGGCTACGTGCTTCGCCGCCTGCTCCGCCGTGCCGCAAGATACGGCAGACTGATCGGCATCAAGAAGCCGTTCCTGTATGAAGTGGTAGAAACTGTTATTCACGAAAACGCTTCCGCATATCCGGAGCTGGAAGAAAAGAAAGCTTATATCCGCAAGATCGTGGAGGAAGAAGAAAAGACTTTCGCCAAGACTGTGGACAAGGGCTTCGATATGCTGTCCGGCATTCTGACACAGCTGAAAGCAGAGGGCAAGGATACCGTTTCCGGCGAAGATGCATTCAAGCTGTCGGATACCTACGGCTTCCCCATTGACCTGACGGAAGAAATCGCTGCGGAGCAGGGCGTATCGGTAGACCGTGAACGCTTTGCTGCACTGGTAGAAGAACAGCGGAATCGTGCAAGAGAGGACTACCACAATAAGGCAGGTTCTTCTTGGGCAGAAGGCGGTCTGCAAATGGATGCTCCGGCAACGGTTTTCACCGGTTATAGTCACACCGCTGAAGAAGATGCCAAGGTCGTTGCCATTTTCCGTGACGGCGAATCGGTAGACACTGCTGCGGAGGGTGAACCGGCTGTAGTTGTTCTGGATAAGACACCGTTCTACGCAGAAAGCGGCGGACAGATCGGCGATTCCGGTTCTGTTACCACACCGGACAGCACTTTCACCGTAGAAACTACCAGCAAGACAGAAAACGGTCACTATCTGCATCTGGGTGCTATGACAGAGGGTGCACTCCATGTAGGTGATACCGTTTCTGCAAAGATCGATGCAGACAAACGCAGCAGAACCATGCGGAACCACACTGCGGCACACTTGCTGCAAGCTGCTCTGCGGAGCGTTCTGGGCGACCATGTACATCAGGCTGGTCAGCTGGTAACCGACAGCCGCTGCCGTTTTGACTTCTCGCACTTTGCAGCAATGACACATGAGGAGATCAAGCAGGCAGAGGCTCTGGTCAACGAAAAGATTCTGGAAGCAATTCCGGTCGTGACACAGGAACTGCCCATTGCCGAAGCCAGAAAGCTGGGAGCAATGGCTCTGTTCGGCGAAAAGTACGGCGATGTTGTTCGCGTTGTTACTGTAGGCGATTATTCTGTAGAATTCTGCGGCGGTACGCATGTGGATAATACCGCAAAGCTGGGTCTGTTCCGCATTCTGTCCGAGAGTTCCGTTGCCTCTGGTGTCCGCCGTATCGAAGCAGTTACCGGCACCGGCGTACTGGAACTGCTGGATTCCTATGAGCAGACCATGGCTTCTGCTGCAAAGGCAATGAAGCTGAGCAACACCACCGGACTGGCAGAACACTGTGCAGCACTGGTGGCAGACAATAAGGAGAAGGATCGTCAGATCGAATCCCTGAACCAGAAGATCTCCGATGCACAGATGGCTGCTATTTTCGACAATGCCAAGGCTGTCAATGGTGTCAAGGTAGTTTCCGCAATGCTCAACGGCACTACACCGCAGGTACTGCGGAAGATGGGCGACACCATTAAGGATATGAAGGAACCGGTCGTTGCAGTTCTCGCAAGCGTTAATGGCGAAAAGGGTAATCTGGTTTGTGCATGCTCTGCTGCTGCCCGTGATAAGGGTGCTCACGCCGGCAAGATCGTACAGCGTGTTGCAGCAGTTACCGGCGGCAAGGGCGGCGGTAAGCCGGACAGTGCAATGGCTGGTATCGGCAAGACCTATATGGTAGACGAAGCACTGCTGGCACTGGACGGCATTGCTGCGGAATTCCTGAAGGAGGACTAATCATGGAAGATTGCCTGTTTTGTAAGATCATTGCGGGAGAGATCCCCAGCACAAAGGTCTATGAAGATGACACTGTGTATGTGTTCAAAGATATTAACCCGATCACTCCCATTCACTATTTGCTGATCCCGAAGCAGCACATCTGCTGTGCCGCAAAGATCACGCCGGAAAATTCCGCAGTCGTAGGGCACATCTATGAAGTGGCTGCCAAGATTGCGGAAAAAGAGGGCATCACAGACGGCTACCGCATTGTGACCAACTGCGGCGAAAATGCTGGTCAGACCGTGTTCCACCTGCATTTCCATATGCTTGCCGGTGTGAAAATGGGCTGGGGTGCTGATGCAGTACAGCCGGTAGAAGAATGAGGAGGTGCTGTCTGTGGCAGCGTATTATACATTGCACATTGCCGGTCTGACACGGGAACTGAAGATCTGCCCGATCAGTGAAAAGCTGGATATTGCGGCGTTTATTCTGTTTTCCGATGTGGAACTGACAGAAGCGTGTGCCAGGGAACTGGCAAAGCGTGTGCCGGAATGTGACTACATTCTGACGGCGGAATCCAAAGGCATTCCGCTGGCATACGAAATGTCCCGTCAGCTGAAAGTACCGTATATCGTGGCACGAAAGTCCGTCAAGGGCTACATGACTGACGTGCTGTCGGTACAGGTGAAATCCATTACCACCGCAGCCGTGCAGACCCTGTATCTGGACGGTGAAAAGGCGGCATGGATGAAGGGCAAGCGTGTGCTGATCGTCGATGATGTCATCAGTACCGGCGATTCCCTCCGTGCTCTCCAGCAGCTGGTAAAGTCCGCCGGCGGAGAGATCGTGGGCAACGCAGCACCTCTCGCAGAGGGTGATGCTGCGGAACGCAAGGATTTGATTTATCTGGAACAATTGCCGTTGTTCTTCAAGGATTGAGGACAAGGTTGAGATGAAACGGAAAATGGTATGGTTTGGGATTCCATGGCTGGTGGGGTTATTCCTTGCCACGGCCTGCCAGACTTCCGTGACGGTGAGTCTGCTTCTGGCGGCATTTCTGCTGCTGGGAGCATTCCGTCTATATCGGCGTATCACCACGGGGCAGCTGCTCTGTGTGGGACTTTCCGCGGCGGCAGCCATAGGAGCGGTGCTGCTGTATACCACTGTCGTGTACCAGCCGCTTCTGCGATCTGCTGGAACCATAACTACATTTTCCGGCAGAGTTTTCGCGGCAAAAGTCTACGATAACGATCGTGCGTCCTATCAGGTAAAAGGCACGTTTGCGGACGGCAGGCGGGCGAAAATTCTGGTATATACCGACGATGTTGGTGCACGATACGGGGACATGCTGGACGTTGCCGGCGGATTCTCCGCACTGGAGAACAGCTACCTCTGGAACGGGGAGAGTTACTACCGAGCCAAGGGGATTTTCCTACAGGCGAACAATGACGCGTTCGTGTCCTGTACGCCGACGGAAAACGGAAAGCTGGTGCGGGCATTGCAGCAATACCGCGACCGCATTTCTGTGCGGATCTGTACCCTTGCCGGAACGGAAGCCGGCGGCATGGTCAGTGCTATGTTGCTGGGAACAAAAGACACCCTTGCCGATGAAACGAACGACTTGCTGACACATCACGGAATCCGCCACGTGGTATCTGTTTCCGGTCTGCATCTGGTACTGATCTTGTCCATTTGGGGCTGGTTTTGCAGGCGGTTCCACATGCACCGCTGGGCAGTGTTCGGCACAACCACAGTTTGGACCGTGCTTTATGCCCTCATGGTGGGAACGCCGATCTCCATTTTGCGAGCCGGTTTCATGTATCTGCTGATGCAGAGTGCACCGCTGTTTTTCCGGCGGGGCGATACCTGTAATTCGCTGTGTATTGCCGGCGTGCTGATGACGATCGGGAACCCATATCTGATACAGGATGCATCTTTTCTGCTGTCCTTTGTCGGAACCTTTGGCATTGGCGTGTTTGCTCCGTGGCTGACCAAACGCCTGCGGAAAAAAGGGCTGGAATGGAGCGTGCTCCGGCAGCTTGCCACAGTGACCAGCGTTTCCGTCTGTGTGTTTCCGGTGACGCTCCTCTATTTTCGGGAAGTGTCTGTGGCATCGCCCATTGCGAACCTGTTTTTGGTACCCATTTGTTCCGCGATGCTGGCATTGTCACTGTTGATTTTTCTCACCGGCGGTGTGGGATTTGTGGCAAAACCAGTTTGCTTTCTGCTGAAGCTGCTGTATGACCTCTTAAAACTCATGGCGTATGGACTGCGGGATTTCATTCCGTTTCTGTTTCCCACCGGCTGGAAGTTGCTGCCCATGCTGTGCGGCATTCTGCTGTTGTTCGTGTTGCTGATTTTCTATACCAAACGGAGCCGGAAAGCCGTGTCGCTGGCGATTGTCATTTCCTTTGGAATCCTGCTGGCAGGGCAGGCAGTCTATCGGGCAAGCGAACAGCGTTGCTTTCTGGTCACAGTTCTGGGGCAGAAGCAGGAGGAAGTGGTAGTCGTCACCTATGCCGGAAAAACCGATGTGATCGACCTGACCGGCGACCACCGGAACCCGAAATATGTGGAGGCATACTGTGCCGAACAGGGCATTACCCGTTTGAATACGCTGTGCCTGACGAAATACGCAGACCAGATGCGAATCGCCTATCCGGACACCCTGTGGGAAATGCCGGTGGCAGAAACCGCGGTGCCGGCAGACTGCTGGATTCCCGCTGATGCAGATTTTATGGGAACAAAGCCGCTGCAAACGGACAAGTTTACAGTGGAGGATACCCAGTACACTCTGACAGAATCTGACGGTATCGTCTGGATCACATTCGGGAATCTGCATTTCTGCGTGGGCACGACCATACAGGAACTGCCCGATACCGCAGATGCGGTGATCTGTACCCGGTGGAATGGTGAACCAGATGCAATGCCGGAGGAAACCTACGCCAAGGAGGATGCGGTGCAGATACGGGTATATCCTGACGGCAGCTGGAATGTGAATACATTAGGGAAACACTGAATAAAGCTTGTGCGTAAGATGCGTAGTCAGATTTTTCGGCAGATTGCACAGAAATTCCGCAGGCAGACTGTATGTCTGGCAAGGGATTTCTGGGAAATATGACGGAAAATCTGCAAGCAGATTGCGTGCAAAGCCGTCAGGCGGGCTTTATGCAGTGTTTCCTTAGGGCAACACTGAATCACAGAGAAAGGAGGCAGTCCATGCCGATTTGTGAACCGAAACAGCTTTCCGCCCAGATTCGAAAGGGCGAACTGCAAAATCTTTACTATATTTACGGTGCCGATCTGGTGCAGGTGAAACAGCTGACTGCCAGCCTGCTGAAGAAAGCCACCGGCGGTAATCCGGACATGGCACTGACCCGATTTGACGGGCAGAAGCTGGAACTCAAGGCATTGGAAGATGCTGCCCGCCAGTTTTCCATGTTTTCCGCCTATAACTGCATTCAGGTGCATAACCTTGATGCCAACACCCTGCGGGAAGATCAGCTGAAACAACTGCTGGAACTGCTTTCTGATGTGGGCGGTGCCACAGTGCTGGTGTTTGATGTCACCGGATTTGACCCGAAAAACGGCAAAAAAACGCCGCAGGGGAAAAACAAAAAGCTGATAGACGGCATCGCCAAACACGGTGTTGTCTGCGAGGCAGTGCAGCGTACCCCGCAGGTGCTGGCAAAGGAACTGTCAGAACTTGCAGAAAAGCGTGGCTGTATATTTCCCAGAGAGAGTGCGGAAGAACTGGTGCGGCTCTGTATGGGCAATACGCTGATTCTCCGCAACGAACTGGAAAAACTCTGTGCCTATGCCGATAAGGGCGGCACGATCACCACGGCAATGGTGCGGGAGATGACCTCACCCCAGTTGGAATCCACCACGTTTCAGCTGGCAAAAGCCGTGGTTTCCCAGAAACCGAAAGCGGCAATGGCGGAACTGGATAAGCTGTACGCCATGCGAATCAACCGCACATTCATTGTGCATGCAATCGCATCTTCCTTTCTGGATTTGTATCGTGCAGCTGCGGCACTCCGAGCCGGAAAACAGGCGGCAGACATGAAAGCCGATTTCGGATATGCTTTTGATTTTATGGTGCAGAACGCGTTTCGGGACTGCCGCCGTCTGCCGCCGGAACGGCTTCGTGCCTGCATTCGGGTGCTGCGGGAACTGGAACTGGACTTGAATTCCACTTCCGGAGAAGAACGCGTCATGCTGGAAGCGGCAATTGTGAAAATGCTTGCCATTGCAGGAGGTACATATGATTCATATCGCACAGGCAATTATCGTTGAGGGAAAGTACGACAAGATCAAGCTTTCTTCGATCCTAGATGCTGTGATTCTGGTGACAAACGGGTTTCACATTTTTCACGATGCAGAGAAAATGTCCCTGATACGGTACTATGCCAAGACCACAGGGGTGATTATCCTGACGGATTCCGACACCGCCGGTTTCAAGATCCGTCACTACCTCAAAGGGGCAGTGCATGAGGGAAAGCTGTACCATGTGTACATTCCGGACATTTACGGAAAAGAACGGCGGAAAGATAAACCGTCAGCCGAGGGAAAGCTGGGCGTAGAGGGCATCGACAAAAAGCGGCTGCTGGAAGCGTTCGGGAAAGCGGGCATTCTGGCAGAGGAAGCACCGGAAAAGACAGACCCGATCACCAAGCTGGACTTGTACGAACTGGGACTTTCCGGCGGAGCAGACAGCAAGAACCGCCGCAAAGCCCTGCAAAAAAAGCTGGGACTGCCGGAACTGCTTTCTGCGGCATCTCTGCTGGAAGTGCTGAATACCATGATGACACGGGAAGAACTGCTGAAAATGCTGGCATAAGCAGGGGAGAGGTCTATGCAATTTGCATCATTTACATTGATATTTCTGTTTTTGCCCATTACCATGCTGCTCTTTTACCTGACACCAAACCGCTGGAAACGGGAAGTCATGCTGGGCATCAGTCTGTTGTTTTTGTGCAGCGGCGGCTGGCTGGCGGCGGCGGTGGAAATTTTGCTGACAGCCCTGACCTATGGAGCAGGCTTGCTGCTGGAACATCTGCGGCAGCGAAAACACCTTTCCAGACTGGTTCTGACCGGCAGTATCCTGCTGCACTTCGGGGCACTGCTGCTGTTGCGAAGTGACTGGCTGTTTTCATTCAAGGCAGGGTGGCTTTCCGGAAAGTCGCTGTTCCCGCTGGGACTGGCATTTTTCACCCTGCAAAGCGTAGGGTATTGCATTGATGTGTTCCGCGGTAAGATACACGGTGAAAAAAACTGGCGGCAGCTGGGACTGTATCTGCTGTTTTATCCTCGCCTGATTATGGGACCGGTCGTGTCCTACAGCGTTGCGGTGAAGTCCCTGTGCACGCCGGTGTTTGACATTGCACGTGTGGGACAGGGCTTGCTGCGGTTTCTGGTAGGGCTGGGAAAAAAGCTGATTCTGGCGAACTGGCTGGGCATGCTGTTTCAGACGCTCTGTCAGGCAGACACCGGCACCTATTCTCTGATGCTTGTCTGGCTGGGAGCATTTGCCCAGCTGATGACCTTGTATCTGGAACTGTCCGGCTATGCAGATATGGCGATCGGCTTGGGGCTCTGCTATGGTGTCCGACTGCCGGAAAGCTTCGGAAAGTCGCTGTTCTATCCGTCCATGGCGGCATTTGCCGACCAGTGGAACCGCACCGTAGTGCAGTGGTTCTCCCACTATGTGGGAACGCACTTCCGCGGGAAAAACCATTTTCTCTACCTTTTCGCCATGCTGGCAACATGGGGCTGTATCGGTCTTTGGTATGGCTTCCGGCTGCCGTCGCTGCTGTTCGGACTGCTGATCGGCGGAGCACTCTGGCTGGAGCATCTTCTCTGGAGAAACTCGTATCACTCTGTAATTCGCTATATCCTCATGGTGGTGCTGCTCTCGCTGGGAGCTGTGTTGCTGTCGCTGCCGGACTTGCAGTCCGTCTGGTCGTATGTCCGCATCATGGTAGGAACCGGCAGTCTGGCACCCACTGAAGCTGATGCAGATGTGCTGCGTGCGTATGGACTAATTTTTCTGGCCGCAGTCTACAGCGTGTCCGGAAATTGGCGGTACCTGCTGCGGCGGGCAGAGGAACAGTCCTGGTTCCGCCTGCTGCGGACACCGCTGACGCTGCTTGCTGCGTTGCTGCTTCTGGCAGCAAACACCGCCTTTCTGATACAGACCGGCGGTGCAGTGTCCATGCAGCTGTTGCTCTAAGGGAGGTGCATGCTCTTGAAAATCAAACAAGTCCGCCGCTGGAAAAAACAGACTGTGGCGGAGCAGGCAGGCATTGCACGGCGATTTTCCGGCAGACTGCTCTGGGCGGTTTTGCTGCTGGGCGGTATCGGCGGGCTGGTTTCCCTCGGCATGTCCCCGCAAACCAGCAGCCGGAACACTTCTGCTTCTTTTCTGGAAAAGGCAGATGCCAGGCTGACTGCGGCTCTGCCGGTGCGGGAACTGTTTCTGAAAACGTTGAGCAACGGTGTTGTTGCCACCGGCGGCAATCGTATCGGGGACGTGTACCTGACAAATGACCGGCTTCTGGAATGCCCGCAGTCGCTGGACACGGCGGCAATGACGGCTTCCGCAGATGCCATTGACCAGTTCTATCAGAAGTACCAGATTCCCACGACTGTGATTGCCGTACCGCCGGCAGGGGAGTTCTACGCGAGCGACCTGCTGGACGGTATGTCCTACCCGTCGCAGATGCCGGCAATCGAAAGCTTCTATCAGGCGATCGATTCGCCCATTCGAAAAATCGACGTGTACCATGTACTGTTTACCGCCACAGAGGACTATATCTATTACCGGACTGATGAGAAGTGGAGCTGTTACGGTGCCTACTGCGTCTACCGCAACGCCATTCAGCGAATGGGATTCGCTCCGATCTCCTATGACCAGTATGTGATCACGCACGCCGGCACGTTTCGGGGAAACTTGTATGACAGTTGCTTGTACGACCGCGTAACGCCGGATATGATCGATGTTTACAGCGATGAGGACGGCAGCAAGGTAACGGATATGACTGCATATCCGGCAAACGGCGAACCGGAACAGCGGGAACTGTACCAAACGCAGCCTGACGGCACAGCAGATCTGAACACCTTTTATCTGGGAGAACCCTGTGAGAAACTGGTGATCCGGACAAACCTGAACAATCAGAAAAAACTGCTGCTGTTCAAGGACGATTACGCAGACTGTATGGTGCCGTTTTTGTTACAGCATTACAGTGAGATCTGTATACTGGATGTCACCCAAATGGAACATGGTCTGTCAGAACTGGCAGATGTATCAGATTACACACAGGTGCTGATTCTCTGCGATGCAGACACTTTTGCGGACACCAAGACAGCATCTGCTTTTCGGGAGGGGAAGAACACATGATTGATTTGCACATGCACACCACTTGTTCCGACGGACAGTTTTCGCCGGAAGAAACCATGCGTATGGCACACGAAGCCGGCGTGACAGTTGCCGCCGTTACGGACCACGATACCGCATCGGGAATTTCGCGGGCAAGGGCAGCGGCGGAGCAGTACGGCATGACCTTTTTCTCCGGTATCGAAATCAGTGTACAGGGAGAAAAGGAACTGCATATTCTGGGATATGGGATCCAGCCGGAGAACGCGGCATTGCAGGCATTTTGCAAAAGGCATGCTGCCGACCGCAAGGAACGCTGCGGAAAAATGCTGGAGTATCTGCACCGGCATGGCGTGCAGATCACGCTGGACGATGTCCGCCGCTGCAATGACGGAAAGACTTCCGGCAGACCGCATTTTGCACGGACATTGGTGGAACTGGGCTATGCCTCCTCGGTGCAGGACGCTTTTGAAAAATATCTGACCACACCGGAATTCTATGCCAAAGTAGAACGTCCGAAGCCTACGCCGGAGGAGGGAATCGGTGTGATTCAGAATGCCGGAGGCGTGGCGGTGCTGGCTCACCCACACCAGCTGAAGCTGGAAAACAATGCATTGGAAGCAATGGTGGTACGGCTGAAAGCAGCAGGCTTGCAAGGCATCGAAGCCTATTACAGCCGCCACACGCCGTCGCAGACACAGTTTTATCTGCATCTGGCAGAAAAGTACGATTTGCTGTACACCTGCGGTTCTGACTATCACGGACCAGTCATCAAACCGGATATTGCACTGGGCACTGGAATTTCCAACAATCTTGGCATTTGTGACGAAAAAATTCCGGAACGGCTGTCTGCGGCAATCGCTGCAAAATGTTCCGCTTGACATTTTGGGCGATTCGTATTATAATAGACAGAGATTTTGACGATGGGAGGCAGTGCAATGGAGTTTCATAGAAAACATTCTGTGTGCTTTTTGCTGCTGGGAATGCTGTTCTGTACTGCTGGCTGCACTGCAACAGAGCAGGACTCCACGGCAGAAAAGCCGAAAAAAATGACAGATCTGCCGCCGTTGGTAACAGAGATTTCCACAGAAGATACAACGGCGGAAATTTCCACAGAAACCACACTGGTGACCGAAGAAGCGGAATTGCCGGAACCGGTTTATCAGGCAAAGATGACCGCGTGGGAACTGCCGGAGGAACTGGGCAGTCTGCAAGCAGTACGGGTATACCAGAACACAGTCTACCTGCTGGGTGTCCGGCAGAATGCGGCACAGCAGTCGGAAAGCGTACTCTATTGTGTGTCAGAAGATGCGGAAAGTGCAGAACCAGTCTTTACGCCGCTGTACCCAAACAGCAATGCTTCTGATTTTGTGGGACTGACAGATTTCGACGTGCTCTCTGACGGCACGATCTGCGGGCTGCTCTGTGAAAACGCAGATGCAGTGCCCTATGAGGATCCGACATTCAACCCCGACGATTTCGACTGGGAATCTTATTACGAAAACTATGCCACTCAGTATCAGCTGGTATGGTATGACAAAAATGGTGTCATCTGCAAAAAGCTGGGACTTTCCACACTGCTGGACCTGGATGAAACCTCCAGACAGACGATGGCATTTACCGGTGTCCGCAGTGACGCTTCCGACCACATTTACCTGACGGCAACGATCGATGAATCTGACTGCCTGATGGCATTGGACGGCAATGGTAATCTTTGTCCGGTACAGGGCAATCACAAGAATATGCTTCCGCTGGAATCAGATTATCAGTGGATTCGGTGCAGTTCAGACGGCATGCTGCTGTTGGAATGCGATGCCGAAGATGTACAGCACCTGTCCCATGTTGTTGTAACAGACGGGGCACTCTGGAAAACACAGACGGCTGTTCCGGAACGCATGACCGCAGATACAATGCTGGCGGAGTCGGAAAATGATGACTTTGTGTACGGCATCTGGAACGCCTCCGGTCTGTTCCGCATGTCGGCAAAAAATGCCCTGCCGGAACTGCTCTATCGGTGGAGCGATGCCCACGTAGACTTTTCGAAGCTGGAACGTGTCATGATGCTGCCGGACGAGGAAGTGCTTTTGTCTGCATACACGGCTCAGGGCAATTTGTCACTGGAGTTGTTGGAACCGGATATGAAAAACAAGGAGCCGGATTCTACCGAGCATGTGGAAGAAGAAACCACCGGCGAAACTGTTCCGGTTGCAACACCTGTAAGTTAAGGCAATACCGCACAAGCTATTTGCGGTGTTGCCCCTTGCAATTTTCCGGTAAATATAGTATACTTATAAATGACATTGCTGTGCGGAACGGACAGGCTGCGGCAAAATGCCGAATACGCCGGCAGGATCGAATGCAATGAGAAAGAAGGACGAATACATGAATATGGAATTTATCAGAAAGCTGCCGATTCCGAAGGAACTGAAAGCCCAGTTCTCTCTGTCGGAAAAGCTGGTGAATGTCAAGGCGAAGCGTGATGCGGAGATCAAAAAGGTGTTTACCGGTGAATCCGACAAGAAGCTGCTGATTATCGGACCGTGCTCTGCGGATCGGGAAGACGCTGTTCTGGATTATGTCAGCCGTCTGGCAAAGGTACAGGAAAAGGTACAGGACAAGCTGCTTCTGATCCCGCGGATCTACACCAATAAGCCCCGCACCACTGGTGAAGGCTACAAGGGCATGGTGCACCAGCCGGATCCGGAGAAAAAGGAAGATATGCTGCAGGGACTGATCGCCATTCGCGAACTGCACACCCGTGCCATTGAGCAGACAGGTCTGACTTGTGCAGACGAAATGCTCTATCCGGAAAACCACCGGTATCTGTCTGATCTGCTGTCCTATGTTGCAATTGGTGCACGTTCGGTAGAGAACCAGCAGCACCGCCTGACTGCCAGCGGTCTGGATATTCCGGTGGGTATGAAGAACCCCACCGGCGGCGACCTGTCTGTTATGATGAATTCCCTGACTGCGGCACAGGCTTCTCACGTGTTCCTGTATCGCGGCTGGGAAGTCAAGTCTGCGGGAAATCCGCTGGCACACGCAATTCTCCGCGGTGCAGTAGACCCGCTGGGCAGAACCATTCCCAACTATCACTATGAAGATCTGATCGCACTGTACGAACTGTATCAGAAGAAGAATTACCAGAATCCGGCTGTGATCGTAGATGCAAACCATGCCAATTCCGGCAAGAAATATCTGGAACAGATCCGCATCTGCAACGAAGTACTGCACAGCTGCCGCCACAGCAAAGAAATTGCTTCTCTGGTAAAGGGTTTCATGATCGAAAGCTATATCGAAGACGGAGCACAGAAGATTGGCGAGGGCGTTTATGGTCGGTCGATCACGGATCCTTGTCTGGGCTGGGAAAAGTCCGAACGCCTGATTTACGATATTGCAGATCAGCTTTAAGGCGACAAAGTACCAGGCGTTGTACTTTGTTTCCTGCATGAGAGCGTGTTCCAAAAATGTGGAAACCAGCTCGAAAAGTGAAAGGAGCGAGGTCATATGGCATCAATGAGTCAGTTGACAATGGCAATGGTCACATTGTATAGCGGGGATCCCAAACGGATACAGCATTTTATGAAGGTGTATGCCTTTGCAAAAATGATTGCCGAAGAAGAACAGCTGGGAGCCAAACAGCGGGAGATCGTAGAAGCTGCGGCACTGGTGCATGACATCGGCATTCACGCGGCAGAAAAAAAATATCGTTCTGCCGCGGGAGAATATCAGGAAATCGAAGGACCACCCATTGCACGGGCAATGCTGATGGCACTGGATTTTTCGCCGGCACTCATTAACCGTGTCTGCGATATGGTGGCACATCATCATTCTTATGACAAGATCGACGAGGTGGATCTCCAGATTCTGATCGAAGCAGATTTCATGGTAAACGCCTATGAGGACGGTTTGCCGAAACGGAATATCAAGTCGTTTCGGGATAAGATCTTCCGGACAGAAACGGGAATCCACTATCTGAACGAATTGTTTGCTTTGGAAAATTAAGGAAACACTGAATAAAGCTTGTGCGTAAGATGCGTAGTCAGATTTTTCGGCAGATTACACAGAAATTCCGCAGGCATACTTGATGTATGGCAAGGGATTTCTGGGCAATATGACGGAAAATCTGCAAGCAGATTGCGTGCAAAGCCGTCAGGCGTGCTTTATTCAGTGTTTCCTTAAGGACTATAAAAAATACCGGATACCGTATCGATCGAATACAGTATCCGGTATTTTTATGCCCGCAGCACCTTGTCCAGCACCACAAACTGCTGTTCCTTGGCAGTCAGACAAATTTCATCTCCTGCCTGTAACGCATTGTGCAGCATCTTGTCGGCAATGGGATTCTCCACCATGGTTGCCAGATACTGCTTCATGGGGCGTGCACCGTACTGGCGGATTTTCGGTGCGTTTGCCAGAAGCCGCACTGCGTCCGGTGTATACTCCATGGCGATTTCCATATGAGAGAGCCGCTGCTGCAATTCCTGTAACATGCGTTCTGCGATCTGGGACAAGCTTTCCTCCGACAGCTTCTGAAACCACAGTACACCGTCCAGCCGTCCCAAAAATTCCGGCGAGAAATGCCGCTTGAGTGCATCAGTGGCAGCAGCATTTCCGCCCTTGCCGGAATCGGGGAGAAATCCCAGCTGTTCACCAGTACGCAACGCTTCGCCGCCCAGATTGGAGGTCATGATCAGCAATGCATGGCGAAAGCTGGTCGTCCTGCCGCAGGAGTCCGTCAGAATGCCGTCCTCCATGATTTGCAGCAGCAGATTGCACACATCCGGGTGAGCCTTTTCGATCTCGTCGAACAGCACTACGCAATAAGGTCGCCGGCGAACCCGTTCGCAGAGCATGCCGCCGTCCTCAAATCCCACATATCCGGGAGGAGCACCGATCAGCTTGGAAACGGCATGCTTTTCCATGAATTCCGACATGTCAATACGAATCAGGCTTTCCTTGTCATCAAAGAGGTGTGCCGCCAGAGCACTTGCCAGAGCCGTTTTTCCCACGCCGGTGGGACCTGCAAAAAGAAATGCCCCGATGGGACGGGACTTGTCCTGTAAGCCGGTGCTTGCACGGCAGAGAGCCGCCGACAGTGTGTCCACTGCATCATCATGCCCGACCACCTGTTGTTTTAGTACGCTGCCCAGTGTCAGCAGCTTTTGCCGTTGTGCCTCCGTGATTTTTTCCGTGGGAATTCCCGTTCGCACAGACACAATGGCGGCAACATCGTCCTCCTCCACATCAGCGATTTCCGTGGTGTCCTTTTCCGCCTCCCATCGGATTCGGGCACGGGAGCATGCTTCGTCCAACAAGTCGATTGCCTTGTCGGGAAGAAACCGGTCGTGCAGATAGCGGTCTGCATAGTGAATTGCCGTGCGGAGAACGGTGTCTGAAATGTGCACCCGATGAAATTCCGCATAGGTTTCCCGCAATCCCTGCAGCATGGCGTAGCATTGTTCCGCAGAGGGTTCGTGGACTGTGACCGGCTGAAACCGCCGTTCCAAGGCACCGTCCTTTCCAATGGTCGCTCGGAATTCTTCCGGTGTGGTAGCACCGATCAGCCGGATCTCTCCCCGTGCCAGCTGCGGTTTCAGCATGTTTGCTGCATCAATTGCACCTTCTGCGGCACCGGCTCCCACAATGGTGTGTAGCTCATCAATAAACAAAATGACATTGCCGTGCTCCGAAGCCTCTGCCAGACAGTTCTTGAGCCGTTCTTCAAAGTCGCCCCGATACTTTGCACCGGACAGCAATGCCGGCAGATCCAGTGCAAACAGCTGCATTTGCCGTAAGGACTCCGGCACGTCACCCTGTAAAATTTTTCTGGCAATGCCCTCCACGATTGCAGTTTTTCCAACGCCTGCTTCTCCGATCAGACAGGGGTTGTTTTTGGTGCGTCTGGAGAGAATGCGGATCATCTGCTGCAATTCTTTTTCCCGTCCGATCAGCGGATCATAGCGGTAAGGATTTGACGGATCTGTCATCAGCTTTCCGTACTGAAACAGTGCTGGACAATTTTTGCGGGAAAGGGTATCCATACGGTTTCGTTCCATTCGCACCCCATAGGCAGTGTCGCTGCTGCAAAGCGTGCAGAGCTGGTTCAGACTGACACCCAACTTCTTCAGAATGGTGACTGCACTGGAACAGGGGGCGTGGATAATTGCCAGCAGCAAATGTTCCGTTCCCGCCAGACAGCACCCCGCATCTCTGGCACGTTCCTTGGCATCTTCCAGAATTGCCACCAGCGAAGGGGTCAGACAATCCTCCTGTACCTGTGCAGGAATCCCGCGTCCCACCAGATCGACAATGCCGTTTCGCAGCCGTTCCGTGTTCAGCTGCTGAGCCGCCAATGCACTGGCAGCCGCATTGCCGCCCTCCTCCATCAGCCCCAGAAGCAGGTGCTCACTTCCAATATACGTGTGCCCGAACTCCTCTGCGGCGTGTATCGCTTCTTTCATGGCAAGGATCGCCTTGCCGGTAAAACCTTCTGTATATCGCATATTGCCGTTCCTTTCTGCCGTGTGTTCACACTTTATTTCTTTTGAACGGGACAAGTATAGCATATTTTTTCTGCAAGATTTGTCGAAGCAGTCACACTTTTTCTCCACGGGCATATGATGTACTATGAAACAGACAAAAAACAGTTTGTTTCAAATAAAACTGACACAAAGGAGTCGTGTATTATGTGTTTCGAAAATAATGGTGGATGCTGCTGGATTATCATTCTGCTCGTGATTCTGTTCTGCTGCTGCGGCAATGGCTGCGGTGGCGGCTGCAACAATGGTGGCTGCGGCTGTGGCTGCTAATTGCAGACACGCTGAAATGATCTGCTGATAAAAAAACAGGTGTGGGGAAGTCCCTGCACCTGTTTTTTGTGTATAACTTCTTATTTTAAGAACGGCAGCCAGCTGTCCAGCAGCCGCATCGTACCTTGTTCCAGTTCCTCCGGCGAAAGACAAGCGTAGCCCAGTACGATCTGTGGCGTAGGCGGCACTGCCTGCGGCGTTTCATAGTAGTCGGAAAGCCCATAGACAACAACGTGTGCTGCTGCGGCAGCTTGTACCAGTTCCTGTTCCGTGCAGGGTAGCTGCACTTCCAGCAACAAGTGTAGTCCGGCAGCTTCTCCGCAGATGTGCAGATACGCTCCCAGCGGGTGAGAGCGAAGCAGTTCTGTCAGCCGCTTTTGCCGTTGGCGGTAGGTCTTTTTCATGCGGTTAAGGTGGCGTTCAAAATAGCCTTCCTGCAAAAAATGTACCAGCGTGTACTGTTCAAAACAGGGGACACTGGACGAATAGAAAGAGAAGTCCTGTTCGAACTGTTTTGCCAAAGGCGGCGGCAGCACAACATAACCGATTCGCAGCGATGGTGCAAGGGTACGGGCGAACGTGTTCATGTAGATAACGTGCCCACTAGTGTCCATGCTGTACAGCGACGGCAGCGGCTTCCCCAGAAACCGCAGTTCGCTGTCATAGTCGTCCTCGATGAGGTAGCGGTCTGTCTGAGCACTTGCCCATGCCAGCAACTCTGCCCGTCTGCGTACCGGCATGATTATACCGGTGGGGAACTGGTGGGACGGTGTCACATGTGCCACGGAAGCACCGGATTGCTGTAGGGCTGCCAGTTGCAGCCCATTTTGATCCATCGGCACATCGATCACCGAGGCACCGTTGCTGCGTAGAATGCGTTTGCCCTTGGAATAGCCGGGTTCTTCCACGGCATAGCGGCGGGACGCACCCAACAGCTGCACCAGAATCCCCAGCAGATATTCCGTACCGGCACCCACCAGAATTTGCTCCGGTGCCGCATGAATATCCCGAAATGCTCGCAGGTGAGCCGCAATTGCCACCCGCAGTTCGTACAAGCCCATTGCCGGCGGCGATTGCAGCAGCTTTTCCTGTTTGGAGGAAAGCACCTGTCTGGAAAGCTTTGCCCATGTGGCAAAGGGAAACTGCTCCAGATCGACACCGCTGGTGGAAAAAACAATTCGGTCGTCTGGGTCAGTCTTTGCCGGCTGTGATGAGGGAAAAGCCGTTTCTTTTGGCATATGTGCCAGCAGCGGTGCATCCGGATCCACAAAGTAACCGGCACGTGGACGGGAATACAGATACCCCTCTGCCGCCAGCTGTTCATAAGCAGTCTGTACCGTCACTATGCTGGTTTGCAAGTGTGCGGAAAGAGCACGGCGGGAAGGGAGTTTCTCGTCAGGGTGCAGAACGCCCTGTGCAATATCCTCCCGAATGGCTGTGCAGATCTGCTGGTACAGTGGTTCAGGATTGCTGGGATTCAGCAGAATGGTCAGCATCTTGGTCGATTCCTTCGCCGTTCAGGAACTGCTGCATCTTGTCGGCAGACCATTCCATTTCCACATCAGAAGCCTTGGCAGCTTTCTCCTGTTCCTCCGAAGCGTCAAAGATCTCCGAAATTTCTTCTATAGACTGATTGGTGAGTGCATCATATTCCGACGAATGGGGCGATGTGCCGGATAGTACGTGGAAGATGTCCTCCGCCGACAGTTCACTTGCAGCATCTTCTGTAGCCGGCTGTTCTGTCGGATTTTGTTCCGGAGCAGCCGGTTCTTCTGCCTGTGGTTCTGCAACAGTATCTTCTGTTTCCGTTGCTGCCGCAGATGCTTCCGGAGCAGCCTCTGTGAAATCTGCATCATCTGCTGCCGGTACATCTGTATTTTCCGGAATTTCAGTTTCCGGAGTTTCTGCGGTTTCTTCCGGCTGTTCCGGTGTTTCCGTCGGTTCCGGCTGCTTCGGCGGCTCTGTGAATGGGTGTTTCAGGTGCCAGAGCATTTCGTCTGCGTCCATGAAGTCCGCACTGTCTTTCTGTACAGCCTGTGCCGCACGTTTTTGCCGCAGTTCAGCCGCAACCGTAGAACGAATATTTGCCGGAATGGTAAGCGTATCTGTCATGCGGGGATACATCTCCGGAATTTCCAGTACGTCCAGCTTGAACTTGCCGCCGGTGATAAAGACACGCATGCTGTGTGTGCCTTCCGGCAGCTGGTCAATGACCAGACAAGCCTGACGGGGCAGACAGCTGGGAACAAAGCAATTTTCGTACATGGTGTGTCCGTCGATCAATACCGTAAATTCTGCATTCTCCGCAGTACCAACAATAGCAATGCCGCCGCCCTCAAAGGTACAGGAGAATTCCGCACCGGTTTTCGCTTCCATAGAGGTGCGGTTGTAGAAGTGGTAGCTTTCCATGGCATGTACTTCCCAGTTTTCGTTGTACAAGATGCCGTTTCCGAAGCAGTCCACACGGCGGACATACGGCGGCTGTACCGAAGCCGGCTCCAGGTGAATGTTCCGGAACATATTCCATGCGTATTCACTGCAAAGGCTGGCACGACCGCTGTTGATCATGCACTGCGGCGTATACTTTGCCAGGAAATTGCCGTTGATGAAGAAGAAGATCGCGTTGCCCAGTACCACCAGTTTCAGCTTGTTCCACTGTTTGGGGTCAATGTGCTGCGTAATGCCCTCTGCCGCAACGCTTTCCATATCCATTAGTTTCCAGCTGCCGTCGCCGTAAAGTCTGCCGCTGTAGCCGCACATGGAAGTGAACTCACAGGTGACAGTAGAATTATAGCGGATACCGATTCCAGCGAAGTTGTGTTCCTCCAGATTGGAAAGCTTCACTTCTGCCTCCATGCTGTAGCTTCTCCACTTGTCATCGCCGAAGCAGGTCAGCGGCAGCGGTGTCCCGCGGAACCGCCAGTTGGTGGGTATGATCTGCGGCGTGATCTTCTGGCAGATCGCAAAGCCGTCCTCTGTTTCTACCAACTCGAACGCACCGCCCTGATCGGTCATGTATCTGGGAGCACAGCCGCGGACAGCAATTTCTTCTTTGGTGTACTGTAAATTTTCCGTGTAGGGAAGTGCCAGGCGGGAGGACAGATGCGGCTGTACTGCCGGAAATGTGTTCACGCCGTCCACCCAGCTCACGTCCATAGTCGTCACTGTCATAATGGAACGTGGCGGCACCTTAATGGTAAATGTGTCCCGATGATTCCGGATCGGCCGGATTTTCTTGCCGATGCGGAACCAGTTGGCATCATACGCCTGTCTGCCGGAAGGTCCCTTGGTGATAACACTGGAAAATACGGTAGGCTCAAATGCCATATCCTTGACTTGCACCGTATAAATGCGAACGTCCTCGCTTTCGTTGGTGAAGAACATGGACATTTCGCTGCGGTCCGGTGCCGTCAGCGTCATGAAATTGTGAGTGGTGTTGGCAATGGCATGATTTTCCTCGCCGTCCCCGTAGCAGGCACCGTTGACATACATCCAGCCCTTTCTGGCAAAGCGGCTGAAATGCATTGCCAGCCAGAAACCAATATCCAGAACAAAGTGTCCGGACCACGGCTCCCAGGCCCGAATCAGCTGCTTCGGGGCATAGCAGGCACCGTCATAGTAAGCGGCAACTGCCGGCTGGAACTCGTACATGACCATTTTGCCGTTGTAATAGCTGTTGATGATACGGTTTGCCACATCAATAGGACCGTTTTTGCCTACCAGTCCGGACTCGTCTGCCTGTACTGTCAGTTCCGGTACATTGCAGGGGGCAATACCCTCGCTGTACCAGATCTCCTTGCCGTATGCTTCGTTCAGCAGATTGGTATAAGAATCCCCGAATGTGGTGTAGTGCAAGCCGATGACATCGACCGCATTTCGCAGAACGCTGTTGTCCACCATTTGTTCCGCGATGTTCCGCGTGCCGACCTCGTCAGAGGCGATCAGCTTGATTTTGCTGTAGTCATAGGGGGCATTTTTTTCGTTGTCCAGCATGTGCCGCAGGTAGAGGATCCACGCCTCGTCCGGTGTATCCGTTTCGTTCTGGTCTGCACTGATATAGTCGAATTTCAGCCCGTACACCGCATAAGCTGCGTCCAGTGTTTCCTTGTACCAGCGGTATCTGGCACGCAGTCCGTGTTCCTGACTGATGACAAACGCATCTGTGACCCACTTCGGCTCGCCCCAGCGGAGCATGTCGATGGTAATGTCCGGATTGATTGCCTTGGCATCTGCGGCAAACTGGAATCCGGCACCGCGTGTCACGTCTGCCGGTTCATTCAGGGAACGCTTGGTGCAGGGCTCTGTGCCGGAGGAGGAATTGACATCTGCTCCCAGTTCCAGCTTGATGTGTGTCAGACCGGCTCCATAATCCTTCTGAAACAGCAGCCGCATGATCTCCTCATAGGCATGAGGGTGTTCTACTTTATAGTCCAGCAGCAGGCGGGAGGAATTGTTGCCGCTGACACAGCCCAGTCCACGATAACAAGCGGCAGGGTTTTCATTTGCCTGTGTGCCGTCTGCAAGGACTTCCATCGGTGTAATGGTTGAGCGTTCTTTGAAGTTTGAAAAATGGTTGACAATCTTGTTGTTTTTCATGGAAAAGTCCATTGTCATCGTTTCCTTTCGCTATATTTTTCACTGTATTGCAGCAGTTCCCGCAGAGATTCTTCCGGAACACTGGGATCCGGTTCTGCAATGAGAAACTTGATCTTTTTTCCCATTTCGTCGAACATGTGTTCGTGTTCGGTTTCGAAGTACCGCAAAGTCGGTTCGCTATGGAGATCACGGGTCATTGTCGTAATGCGGAATCCCGCTTCCGGAAAATATTCCAGCGACTCCTCAAATAATTCGTCATCGTCAGTTTTGAACCAGATTTCCCCGTCCAGCAGCATGCGGTACTGCACCAGCTGCCGCGGGTGTGTCAGCCGGCGTTTCTTGTGCTTGCCCCGCGGCCACGGATTGCAGAAATTGATGTAGATTCGATCCAGCCGGTCTGTTTCAGCAAAACATTCCCGCAGGTACATAATATTATCGATCATAATGCGGACGTTGTCCAGCGGCAGCTGCTGTTCGGCATAGGCGGCTTCCAGCTTTCGCTTTGCCAGTACCAGCATTTCATTTTTGATGTCAATGGCGATGTAATTGTATTCCGGATTGGCAGGAGCCTCCTGTGCAATAAAGCCGCCCTTGCCGCAGCCCAGTTCCAGCCGCAGCGGCTGTGTCTTTGGAAATTGTGCCTGCCATTGTCCTTTGCAGGCTTTGGGATCAGAGATATAAAACGGGCATGCTTCCAGTTCCGGCTTTGCCCAAGGTTTACAGCGAATTCGCATGAAAAAGTGTCAATCCTTTCGGTTTCTAGGGAAAATCTGCAAGCAGATTGCGTGCAAAGCCGTCAGGCGGGCTTTATGCAGTGTTTTCCTAAGTTTATGATCTATTTTATTATAGCATATTTTCCGACAAAACACAAAGGAAAATTGAAAAAAACCAGAAAATTTTGAAATTAGGCATATTTCACAAAAAATATTGTTAAGAACCTGCTTTTGCAAGAAAAAATGTTGCTGCACATGGACAAAAAAAGACACTCTCTCACTTCAGAAATACCGGAAGGAGAGGGTGTCTGGAAATCTTTGTTTTATGTAGCGTTTCCTTAGAGTACCAATGTCATCTGTCGTTCCGTGTGGTGATACGGTCGGCAGGTCACACCAGTCAGCAGAAACATTCTCTGGGAGGCTTTCGTGGCATCAGAATCCGCATACTTGTTGTCGTAGTAGATGATTTCCCGAATGCCGCTTTGAATGATCGCCTTGGCACATTCATTGCAGGGAAACAGGGTAACGTACAAACTGCACCCCTGTAGGCTGCCGGCACTGCGGTTCAGAATGGCGTTCAGTTCCGCATGGCAGACAAAGGGATATTTCGTGTTGAGGAAATCACCCTCCCGTTCCCACGGCATGTCGTCATCGTTGCAGCCGGTAGGCATGCCGTTGTAGCCCACAGAAACGATTTTGTGTTCCTGATTGACAATGCAGGCACCTACCTGTGTGTTGCTGTCTTTGCTTCGCTGTGCCGAGAGCAGGGCAATGCCCATGAAATATTCGTCCCACGACAAATAATCGTCACGTTTCATCAGTCCACCGCCTTAGCTCGGGAATCCGCTGATTGCCTTTGACAGTACCTGCCGGTACAGAGCCAGATCCAGACCGTTCAGTGTGCCGTCGCCGTTCACATCGCCAGCCTTGAAGTCCTTGCCCTTGCTGTCTACCTTTTCTCCGGACAGATACTGGATCAGCAGGATCATGTCCTTGATGTTCACTGTACCGTCCAGCGTAATATCGCCGACAACCGTTTCCGGTGTGGTAGTTGTAGTGGTCGTTGTGCCGGCACTGGTCGTGCCCGACTGTATCGGCTTGGTATCGCCGTGGCTGCCCTTGCTGCCGCCGTCAATATTGCTGCCCTCCGAAGCATCGTAAGAGCTGTAATAATCACTCAGGGAAATACTGGTGGAGCCGGTACCCAGTGCACGCTTGTGGTCAAGGCTGATGTACTTGCCGCTTTCCTGTGTCTGCCAGAGGGACGGTTCAAACAGACTATATTTGTCATCGTCCCATGTGGAGAAGTCATAGCCCAGCAGACCGCCGGTGTCGCCAGAGTTCGGGTTCAGGCACCAGAAAGTGTGGTTGATGTGGTTGTTGATCATGTAATCACGGAGCAGTTCCATCCACTTCTGGTTTTTGCCGCCGTCCATGTGACCGCCCCATTCGCCGATCAGCAGGGGAGCGATGTTCTGATCGTTGATGTATGCCCATGTGTCATACCAGTAGTCGTCCAGCAGGGTCCGCGTGGTGAAGTCCTTGTCAAACCATGTCTGGTTATAAACCGACGGACCGTAGTCGTGGGGAGAATATACGATCTGGCTGTTTCTGGAACCGGAGCCGAAGTCGATCGGATAATCCTTGACACCGCGGAGGTTGCCGCCCCACCATGCACCATACCACGGGGACTGGTCTGCCGGAGCCTGCCAGATGTCCGCAGTATCATAGGTGTAGCCCTTTTCTGTTTTCGGATACTGTTCCACACCCTCAATAAAGATCAAAGCGTTGGGGTTCACATCCAGAATAGAGTTGCCGCATTCTGTCGCAGAATATGCCCAGTTGTTCTGGTCGGTAGAATTGTCCCACTTGGCAATATCTTCAGGGCACTTGTTTCCGCTGTAGCCGCGTTTGCCGTGCGGTTCATTTTTCAGGTCGTAGCCGATGATGGTATCGTCATTGCTGTACTTTTCAGCCAGCCATGTGACAGAATCCTTCCACATATCCCATGTGATCTTTTCACCGGAAGCCGCACCAATAGCCATGGTGTCACCGTCAGAAGCGGCAGAAGTATAATACCACAGGTTGTAATTGTGACCAGAGTTGTGCTCTGCGGGGCTGTGCACGTCGATCATGACTTTCAGACCGTAGTCCTTCATCTTCTGCATGATAACGTCGAAGATCTCCATACTGTTTTTCAGCGTCTTGCCGTCTTCCTTGACAAAGTCCTTGTTGGTGTTGACATAAGTACCAGCCTTGGTGACAGTGCCGTCCTCGCCCACCTGATCGGTCGGCGGCTCATAGCCGGCATTAACGGAGCTGACAGGATCCGGTGTGCCACGCATCCACGAAACCAGAAGTTCCGTGGAGATCGGCATACGAATCAGGTTGATACCGTGGTCGCCGACGGTTTTCAGGAATGCATCAATGTCAGTTGCGTACAGACCGTGTGCACAGTTTTCCGTGCAGTTGAAGCCGAACCAGTTTGCACCAGTCAGCCAGACCTGATTGCCGTTTGCATCGTAAAGCTTGCTGCCCTCTGCGTGCAGCCAGTCGTCGTTATTATCATCTGCGGCAGCAGCGGACAGGCTTGTCTGTACCACCGGAGCAGCGGAAGACAGACACGTTGCCAGCATCATGCCGGAAACGGCAGCTGCAGCAAGTTTCTTTTTGAGTTTCATGGATCAATATCCCCTTTCTGTAACTGTGCAGAAATTTCGTGCAATGCTTTGAAAGCAAGCACATTCATACTCTTTTATTATAGTATGTTCTGTCCAAAAAGTCAAGTGATTTCTAGAAAATTTTTATGCAGTGTTTCTTTGGGCAACACCGCATATTTATGCGGCATTCTTTTTTCTGCACGGAGATCGCTGCAGCTTCTGCTCCTCCCGAAAGACCAGCAGCATCATGCACAGCAGCATCAGAATCGGAAAAACTGGGTGAGCAGCCGTTTGCGGGACTGCTGATGTTGTCAGCACCTGCTCCGATACAGCAATCGGGAAAAAATGCAGTACAGCAGCACAGATGCCGCCGGAGAGCAGTCCGGTAAAGCTCCGTGCCCAGACCAGCTTTCCGACGGAAATGGTTTTCCCTGTGACGGCACAAATTTGCAGCAGCACGCAGACACCGCCAAACGACAGCAGTCCTGCCAGCACCGGAATCCGCAGGGAAACCGGCAGCGGCAGTTCCACGCAGTTGGAGATCTCCAGTACGCTCCGCACCAGATCTGCCAGCGGAAACGACACTCCCAGTTGCTGCATCAGGGCAGTGCAGCAACGGAACAGTGCTGCCGCCTGGAATATGCCAGTCAGTGCCGCAAAACACAGGATCATGCCGCAGAGTTTTAACAGTGTCCGTCCGGCGGAGGTGACGGCAAACGTCAGCATTTGTGCGGAAAACGGGGCTATTGCATTGTTCCCATTCACCGGCGGCGAAATCGGCTTCCGGTGAAACAACAGAAAGCAGAGCAGGAGATTGGCAAACAGATTGGCGGAAAATATCAGCAGAAAGCAGGTTCTCCGGCAGGAAGCCGTTCCCAGCAGTCCCAACAAAAACGCCGGTCCGCCGCCGTAGCAGACACAGAGCAGTCTGGACGCATCTTCCTTGGATAGGACACCCTGTTTTGTCAGTGTACAGAGCATGCTTGCTCCCACCGGATAACCGGCGAACTGGCTGAGCAGGAACAGGGCAAAATAAGATTCCGGCAGCCCGAACAAGGCGGTGCTGAACCGGCGAAGCGGCCGTGCCAACGCCTGCCAGGCACCGCTTTCCAGAAACAGCTGGGACAGAATCATCATGGCATACAACGACGGGATAATGACTGTCAGACAGCGGTTCACCGCAGTTTGCAGTTCTGCCTGTATCTGTCCGGCGAAACAGGTGCAGAGCACCAACAGTCCCAATAAGAAAAAAACGGTATACCACCGCAGGCGAAAAAGATGTGCAGTCATAAACGATCCCTCCTGTTCCATGGTATGTATAGCGGCACACATAATATGTTATGGATTCGCATAGACTTTGTCGAGGTGATGTTCATGGAGAACCGGCTGATTCAGGCAGGACGACGTGTGTTGCAGCTGGAAACACATCTGGAAATGCACAGCGATCGGGAAATTTTCATTGAGAATTGCCGCAGGATACTGGAATACAATGACATTCGAATTGTCCTGCAAACCACAGATCTGGTGCTGGAGATCTGGGGGAGCGAATTGCAGACGGACAGCCGTTCACCGGAAAGCCTGCGGATTCACGGAAAGATCCAGTCGATCACACTGACACCAAAGGGGGCACGCAATGGAACAGCATCTGCGGGGAGAGTATAAGGCGGCGGCAGCCGGCGGAAAATTGTATGCATTTATCAACGCCATGCAGAAAGCGGGGGTGTGCTGCCGGAAACAGCATTGTCAGGGAAACACATATCAGTTTCGCTTTTACGCAAAGCATTGCAAAACTGTACAGGAACTGGCACAGGCAAACGGGGTACAGCTGGAACTGACACCCTGCCGCACTCTGCAAAGCTTTCTGTACCGAAACCGTTTCCGGTTCGGGGTGCCGCTGGGAATTCTGCTTGCAGCGGGACTGCTGTTCTACGGTTCCAACATCGTCATGCAGATCGAGGTGATTGCCGACGACACCATTTCCACATCGGAGGTCACAGCAATTCTGGAAGAATGCGGCGTACAGCGGGGCAGCTGGATTCCGTCGATCGATTTCGGGCACTGTGAAAACAGGCTCTGCACTTCCGTAGAGGAAGCGGCATGGGTGGGCATGCGGCACACAGGAAATCGGCTGGTAGTGGAAATTCTGGAACGGACACCGGAACCGGAAATGCAGATGACCCGCAAGCCGTCCAACATCATTGCCGCACAGGACGGGCATATTGTTTCGGTGTCGATTTATCGGGGACAGCTGATGAAGCTGGTAGGGGAACCGGTGCGGAAAGGGGACTTGCTGGTCAGTGGGCTGTACACAGACGAAACCGGACACGTGGGAATTCGTCATGCCATGGGCAGCATTATCGGGCAGTATGAACAGACGGAGCAATTCTCCTGTCCCTACACCCAAGAACTCCGCCGTCCCACCGGTGCGGTGACCACGCGGAAGTATCTGGACTTGTTCACATGGCATCTGCCGCTGGGCAGTACAGATTCGCCCTATGCAGACAGTATCCGGACTTCCGGCTATCACTGGTTTTCTCTGTTCGGCAGGGAATTGCCGCTGGGAATCTATCAGGAGAGTTTTCACGAATACCGCACCCGTCTGCTGACCTTGACACCGGCAGAAGCCGCACAAAATGTGGAGGAGCAGATTCAGCGATATGAGGACAATTTTCTTGCACAGACGGAGATTCTGGAGAAAAAAACAACCGTCCTCGAAACCGAGGACGGCGTTACATATACAGTTATTTATACGCTGCAAGGCGAGATCGGTGTGCAGCAGGAATTATACTTACATTAAGGCAATACCGCACAATCTTTGTGCGGTATTGCCTTAAGTGAGCACTGCGTAAAGCCGTCAGGCAGGCTTTATGCAGTGTTTCCTTTAGTCCAAGAAATCCTTGACCTTCTTGCTGCGGCTGGGGTGACGCAGTTTCCGCAGAGCCTTTGCTTCGATCTGGCGAATACGCTCGCGGGTGACATCGAATTCCTTGCCCACTTCTTCCAGTGTGCGGGAACGACCGTCCTCCAGACCGAAACGCAGCCGCAGAACTTTCGCCTCACGGTCTGTCAGCGTGGAGAGCACTTCATTCAGCTGCTCTTTCAGCAGCATCAGAGAAGCGGCATCTGCCGGAGCAGGAGCGTCGTCGTCCGGAATAAAGTCGCCCAGATGGCTGTCTTCTTCCTCACCGATCGGGGTTTCCAGAGAAACCGGATCTTGTGCAATTCGCATGATCTCCCGTACACGTTCTGCCGGCATTTCCAGCTTGTCTGCGATTTCTTCCGCAGACGGATCGTGACCGGTTTCGTGCAGCAGCTGGCTGGAAACCTTTTTGACCTTGGTAATAGTTTCCACCATGTGTACCGGAATACGAATGGTTCTTGCCTGATCGGCAATGGCACGGGTGATCGCCTGCCGGATCCACCATGTCGCATAGGTGGAGAACTTAAAGCCCTTGGTGTAGTCGAACTTTTCTACCGCCTTCAGCAGACCCAGATTGCCCTCCTGAATCAGATCCAGAAACTGCATACCTCTGCCCACGTACTTCTTGGCGATGCTGACAACCAGACGCAGGTTTGCTTCAGACAGCCGCTTTTTCGCATAGCTGTCACCCTCTGCCATACGCTTTGCTAACTCGGTTTCTTCGTCCGGAGAGAGCAGCGGCACACGGCCGATTTCTTTCAGATAAATTTTAACAGGGTCGTCAATGGCGATGCCCTCTGTAGAAAGGGTCATTTCCAGATCGTCAGACATGTTGAGGTCATTGTCGTTCAACACGTCATCAGCAACAGAGTCGTCTACAATCTCAATATTCAGCTGTTCACAGCTGCTGATAATGGAGGCGAGCTGATCGGTGTCGAAGTCCAGTTCGTCCAATACATCGGTGATTTCCTTGGTGGTCAGTTTTCCGGTTGCTTTGCCCTGTTCCATCAGTGCATCAATGGTCATTTTTTTCTGTTCCATAGTATTGTTCCTCCTGTTTACCCGTCAGGGTGCTGCTTTTTCTGAATCAGTTTTAATAAGTCTTCATCAGTTTCGATTGCAGACGGCATATCGTTTTTCAGAGTACGAATGCAGTCCTTGACTTCTTCTGCTGTCACAGGGATCTCCTGATTGCGGGCAGAAATGCCGCTGAGCTTTCCCATTTCACTGTCGGAGAGCACATCGCCCATTGCCGAAAGGGAAAAGCCGGTTTGCCGCTTTACGCTGTCAGCAAATGCCTCAAGCACCTGCCGGTACAGCGGTGTAGGGAACGCGTCCGGCTGGATCTGTTCTATGACCCATGCCGACTCGTCCGGTCGGTTCAGCACGTAGCAGAGAATGCGTTCCTCCGCCTTGTACTCCCGCAGCGGAATTGCAGACTGCGGCTGCTGCGGTTCCGGTCGGACGGTGTGTTCAATAATATCTTTCCACGCCTGCGTAGAAGCCAGCTTCTTTTTGCTGCGTATAGTGCGTTCCACCTGCTGATGCAGAACTTCTGCGGAGATCTCCCACTTATTCGCCGTGCGGGAGAGGTATACCTCCCGTTCCAGCGGGTTCTGAATTTCCGCCAGTACAGATACCACCCGTTTCAGAAGCTGTACTTTTCCGGCTTCCGTGTCGGGGTCTAATCCCTCTTTGCACCGGTCCAGCCGGAAGTTAATGGCATCACCAGCGTTTTCCAGCAGCAGCCGGAAACGCTCTGAGCCGTATTTTTTGATGTATTCGTCCGGATCTTTTGCACCGGTCATGTGGAGAATGCGGGTGGCAATTCCCACCTCACTGAGCCGGTTGATCGCCTTCTGGGTTGCCTGCTGTCCGGGGCCGTCGCTGTCGTAGGCGATGACCACTTCCTTGGCAAATCTGGAGAGCTTTCGGGCGTGTTCCGGCGTGATCGCCGTTCCCAGCGTCGCCACCACATTGGAAAAGCCGGCTTGGTTGATCGCGATCACGTCCATATATCCTTCCGCCAGAATCATGATCGTGGAAGAACTGTCCTTGGCGAAATTGAGGGAGAACAGATTGCTGCCCTTGTCGAACACCGGTGTTTTTGCCGTGTTCAGATACTTTGGCTGGCTGTCGTCCAGCACTCTGCCGCCGAAGCCGATCACAGCTCCCCGCGTATCCACAATGGGGAACATCACACGTCCGCGAAAGGCATCATACAGATTTCCTTTGTTAGAACGATGTGCCACATTTGCCAGAAGCAGTTCTTCCTCTGTGAATCCCTTTTGCAGCAGGTAGTCGGTCAGGGCATTCCAGCTGTCTGAAGCGTAGCCCAGTCCGTATTTTTTTATAGTTTCCGGTTTCAGCTGGCGGGAAATGAAATATTGCAGCCCGCGTTTGTCGCTGCCGGAAATGAGATTCCGGAAATAGAAATTTGCAGTTTCCCGATTGACTGCGAACACGCGGGTGCGGAGATACGCACGGCGGTCTGCCTCCCGATCAGTAGGCACTTGCAGACCGCATCGTTCCGCCAGCTGCTTGACTGCATCGGTAAATTCCAGATTGTCCATGCGGCGAACCCACGTAATGACATCGCCGCCAGCCCCGCAGCCGAAGCAGTAGAAGCTCTGGGTTTCCGGAAAAATGGTACAGGACGGTGATTTTTCAGAGTGAAACGGACAGTTGCAAACATAGTGTCTGCCCCGCCGGATCAGATTGACGTAGTTGCCGGCAATCGTTTCCATGGGGCATGCTGCCCGAATCTGTTCCAAAAAGTCATTGCTGTATGTCATTGTTTGTCACCGCCTTTTTGGAACAAGATCATGATTTCCAACTTTTCGGAATGAATAATTCCTGATACAGATCCACGGCATAGCCATCGCTCATGCCGGAAATATAGTCGCATACCGCACGGTGCACATCTTCCTTTTCTGCAATTGCCAGATATTCCGGCGGCATCAGGGAAGCGTGGGAAATAAAGTAGGTATACAGCGTTTCCAGCAGCAGCTTTGCCTTGTTTTCCTCCTGCTTGGCGATGGGATTATAGTATACCCGTTCAAACAGGAATGCATGCAGCTTATCGTGCATTGCCTGAATCTCCGGAGCCATGCCAATGGTTTCCGAACCGTGTTTCACCACGGCTCCCACCAGACAGGTGATGCGTTTGGTCTTGGTGTCACCCAATACTTCCAATACATCTTTGGGAAGTTCTTCTTTTTGCAGAATGCCGGCACGAATCGCGTCCTCAATGTCGTGGTTCATGTAAGCAATGCGGTCTGCCACACGGACAACGTTGCCCTCTTTGGTATCTGCCACTCGATTGGTATGGCAGAGAATGCCGTTGCGGACTTCTGCCGTCAGATTCAGTCCCTGCCCGTGCTTCTCGATCAGGTCTACTACACGAAGGCTCTGCTCATAGTGCCGGTACCCGTGGGGGCAGATGCTGTTGAGAATAGATTCTCCGCTGTGCCCGAAAGGCGAATGTCCCAGATCGTGCCCCAGTGCAATGGCTTCGGTCAAATCCTCGTTGAGCCGCAGAGCACGGGAAATGGTACGGGCAACTTGTGCGACTTCCAGCGTATGGGTAAGACGAGTGCGGTAGTGATCTCCGGCAGGGGAAAGGAAAACCTGTGTTTTCCGCTTGAGCCGCCGGAACGAGTTACAGTGCAGGATACGGTCGCGGTCCCGTTGGAACTCCGTCCGATAGGGACAGGGCGGTTCCGGACGAAGCCGGCGGGCGTGTCCGATGTTTGGGCATGCGTCCGGTGAAAGGTATTCCAGTTCCTGTTGTTCCAGTTGTTCACGAATGGTCATGGCACATCACCTCCGAAAAGGGCAGGGGTTATTCAAGGCGAAACAGGCAAGTCAGTGCCGTGCCGCCTCAATGCTTCCTTTATATATACGCAGGAAATTGCAAAACTCCTCTTTTTTCGAAAATTATTTTTTCGCCTTGGAAAAGTCTGCGTATTGCAGCCCGCCGGAAACGATCTCCACCTGTCCGCTGGTCAGGTCGATCAGTTCCTTTTTCAGGGGTTCCCACAGGGTATCCCGCACCAGCAGTTTCAGCTCTACCTGATCTTCAAAGATCGTGTCCAGCTGGAGAATATCTTCCTGCGGCAGGTGGTACGCGATTTTCCCGTACAGGGCATAGTCCGTCTGAATGGAAACCGGATAGCAGGGGAGCATGACTTTGACCTGTGCATTTTCAATGGCGAGGGCAGTGCTGTGAGAGTATGCCCGCACCAACCCGTTCGCTCCCAGCAGCACGCCGCCGAAATATCGGGTGACCACACAGCAAATATCCGTCAGTCCGTTTTTTTGCAGCACGTCCAGAATCGGCATGCCGGCAGTGCCCTGCGGTTCGCCGTCGTCAGAATAGCGGGAAGCGTTGCCTTCCCGCAGCAGATAAGCGTAGACATTGTGCCTCGCTCTGCGGTGCTGTTTGCGGACATTTTCAATGGCTTCCACAGCATCTTCCTGCGTGCGTACCGGAAAAAGCTGGGCAATAAATTCCGATTTTTTCTCCACAAACGAAGCCGATACCGGTGCGGCAATGGTACGATATTCCATTCTTGTATCTACCTCCACGTAGACAAAAAAGGACGGTAAACAAAATACCGTCCCTTTTCCATTGTCGTGTTCGAAAAATGTAATCTGAATTAGTCCAGATTGAAACGCTTCTTGAAACGATCTACGCGTCCGCCTGTGTCAACCAGCTTCTGCTTGCCGGTGAAGAACGGGTGGCACTTCGAGCAGATTTCGACCTTGATGTCCTTCTTGGTGGACATGGTTTCCATTACGTTGCCGCAGTGGCAGGTGATGGTGGTCTTTTCAAAATTCGGATGAATGCCTTCTCTCATGGGGTTTCACCTCCTGTATCTGTTGTTTGTATCAACAGCAGCCCATCGACCATTGTGCCGACAGTAGTCCTGTGAATCTCTGATTTTTTGCGGCATAGCCGCCACAGTTTCTTATTATATCATAGAACGAAAGACTTGTCAAGCCTTTTTTTCAAAAAATATTTCTTTTTCCAAAAAATCGACAAGCTTATCACTGCCAACATACTCTTTGCCGGAAACGATGCGGAGTTTTCCGCTGGGAAAAGTCAATGTGTAGACAGCACCTTTTTGTTGAACCGAAATCAGTTCTGCCCAGCGGTAGACCTGCTTTTTCCCGAAAGTACTGTGCTTTTCCACAAATGTATCTGTGTAAAAGATGCGGTAATTACGTCTGAACAGCATGCAGAAAATACCCGAAAGGCTGCTGAGCAGAAACAGGACACCGCAAGCGAAAGAATCCCAATCCGTCATGCCGTCAGCCCAAATAACAATGCTGAGAACGCCAAACGCCGCAAAACAGATAAACCAGATGCCTCCGGCAATACTGAAAGCTTTAGAAACTCTCACGCATTTCCGATAAGAATTTTCTTCGTTTTCTCTGTCGATATATTTGTTTGTCCATTTGTCAAACAGCTTCGACAGCAGTGCAGAAATGGCGTGGGAAAACAGAGAGATCATTGGACACCTCCCAGCGAAGCAAAATATGCACGGAACGCCGCCGGAGAAAAAGCAGCGTTGGTTTCCAGCTGCCATTCCAGTTCTTCCAGATTGTCCCCGTCATATTCGATTTCCTTAACGAAAAGCTGCCAGATTCGCAGCCGCTGTTCTGCGGTGTGAAATCCCAGCCGTCTGCTGTACAGAAGTACTATGCACACAGCAAACGCTGCTATTTGCAACGGTAAAATTTCTGCTTCTGGAGTTTCGGCATATGCTGCACGGAGATAATACCGGTACAGCATATCCATTGTAAACAGCCGAATTTCTTGATCCAGTGCAGGCGTGTATGCCAAAAGATTTTCCGGTTCCGGTGCATTTGCAGCATGTTCCAGCATCTGCTTCCAGTCCGAAGTCAGCACTTCACAGGAACGCAAAAAGGACAGAACAGCTTCTTCCATGCAGGGAACAGCCGCTGGTTCCTGCGAAACACCTGCCCATTGTTCCGCAAGTGTCAGACAGGCGGACAGCTGTGCACAGGCAGAAGCAGAATCGTCCTGTAACCGAAAAAATAATGCTTGTCGTTGTTCTTGCAGCCGCCGCATGTTCGCCGCTGCATATTCCGGCGGTTCCTCTGTCATTGCCGGAGATCTGCGTTCTGTCAGCTGCCACTGCTTCGGTGTCAGCGAAAACAGCAGCCTTGCCGCTTCCGGACAGGCGGGGGAGATGTCAAACTCGATAAAATCCCCGTAGTCCTGCGTGATGCGGGGGAACAGCCGGCAAGTTTCGCACAGGGCATCTTCTCCCAATTCCCCGTGAATATCGCAAAGCTGCTGTGCATTCCAAAAAGGACAGCGACTGTTGTGTTCCTGAAAAACGATGTCGCCGTCTGCATCGGTAATCATTGCCTGCCGCAGCCGTTCTCCCAGCGTGCCGGAAACAGAACGGTATCTCTCCGTAGATGCCGTGTCTACAACGATTTCCCATTCCTTGCAGCAGCTGTCCGGACAGGCTCCGGCAATGCAGTGAAACGCCGCATAATGGGACGGGTAGATTTCTCTCATAACACATTCCTCCTGATAAAGGCATTATAGCACGTGGCAATTGCCTTCAACTGTCCAGACAACACAAAAGGCACTATGCTTCTGCACAGTGCCTTTTTGCCGTTAGATTATAAAATAAAACTTTTATGCGTTTTCCAGAGACATCTGACGCAGACGGGACAGATCCAGACCGTTTACTGCTTCGTCCGTGTTTACATCTGCACAATCGTAAGCCTCTTTTGTCAGAGTGACTTCACCCAGCAGGTACTTTTGCAGCAGAACAACGTCTACAACAGTGACTTCATTATCCAGATTGACATCACCCGGCAGATGCTGATCTGGCTTTTCCGGAACGTCGGGGTCAGTTACCAGTTCAGCAGCTGCGATTGAAGAGATCTGATAAATAGTCATATTCACACCGGCACGGGCAAACAGATGTGCAGCTGTGCTCAGATCGCTGCCCCAAGCCTTTGTGATCGCTTCGTGAGAATAGTAAGCGATACCAGCTTCCTCGTCAATGTCATACGCGTTGATTTCTGTCCAGTTGCCCCAGCTGTCGTTGCACAGTGCCAGAATCGGAGCCGCACCGCCGGTGTAGCGAATGGCAATTTCGCGGTTCTCGGAAATCTGCTCTGCCGTGATATTCAGTCCCGGTGTGCAGTTGCCGCCATTGCCGTCCGAAGCGTCCAGAACCAGACCGCTGGCATTCTCATAAATGTTGTCGCCGCTGTTGATGTCTGCATGTTTCCATGTAGGCAGGTGGCTTTCGCTGCCCCAGACAATGCTGTCGTCCTGCATCACAGTCATCATAGCATCAACAACCGGTTCAGAAGCCTCATACCAAGTGTTGTTGCTACGGTCTACATAGCCGTGAGCCTCTGAAGCAGATGTGGAATTGGTGATAGCATTGTTGTCCCAAAGCACGCAGGGGATTCCCAGCTTTTTCGTCCATGTCAGATAATAGGTTGCCCAGTCGCATCTTGCGGCAGTATTGTTAAAGTTGGAAGCACTGAATTCGCCCAGTACCACCGGAATATCCTTGTCTGTGAAATAGTACCGGATGTCAGAGAACAGCGTATCCAGATCACTCTGATAGTTGCCGGAGAAAGTGGTGTGGTCACCATCGCCCATGGCAAATGCATAAGGGGTGTACGCATGGAGCGAAACTGCCACATAGTCATCGTCCGGCACGTCCAGGGCAGAGTAGGAACTTGCGTATGCCGAAGCGGCATAAGACGGGATCATCAGCAGACGGGTGTTCTGATAAGGAGAATCAATGGAACGTACCGTTTCCACGAAATCGTTGTCCAGCTTGTTGACTACTTCATAGCATTCCGCGTTGCCCTGCCATTCGTAGGAAGCTCCGGTCTGTCGCGGTTCGTTCATGCCCTCGAAGATCAGATGCTGGTCGTAGTCCTTGAAGTAGGTGGCGATCTGTACCCACATCTGCTTCAGCCGTTCGGACATTTCCTCATAAGCAGTGGGGAAGTCAGAACGATTGATCCACTCCTCGTGGTGCAGATTCAGAATGACATACATATCCTGATTATAGGCGTAGTCCACTACTTCCTTGACACGCTGCAACCACTGCTCGCTGATCGTGTAAACAGGCTTGCCGTTTTCGTCAGTAGTTGTTGTGACATTCTGATACCATGTGGTGGGAACACGAATGGTGTTGAATCCCTTTGCCTTGACGGTGTCGATCAGTTCCTGCGTAACTCTGGGATTGCCCCAGCTGGTTTCACCGCTGTATCCGGTGGAATCCAGAGAGTTGCCAATGTTCCAGCCGATCGTCATGTTTTCCGTAATATCATCGGCGGTCATGGTTCCCTCAGCGGAAGCGGTTGTCTGGAAAAATGTCATGCCGGAAAGCAGCATGACTGCGGCAGTACCGGCAGCAAATAACTTGCGAAACTGAAATAGCATAGTTTTCCTCCTTGGAACGTGTTCTTTTCACACATCATTTTTCATCAAACGAAATGCCGGAAAAACGGCATATTTTCTTTTATTATATCATGAAGGAATGGAAAAGTCAATAGATTTTGATTCACTTTCACAATTTTTTCTGTACAAATTTGCAGTAGCATTCTTAGGGCAATACCGCACAAAGATTGTGCGACAGATGCGTCGTCAAATTTTTCGTCAGATGAAACAAAAAGCGGAGTGAATACTGGATGTATTCACGAGCATTTTTGTGAAATATGACGGGAAATTTGCAAGCAGATGGCGTGCAAAGTCGCCAGACGCTCTTTGTGCGGTATTGCCTTAGCGAATATTGACAAAAGCACCGGACGAAATCGCTCCGTCCGGTGCTTTTGCGGAATGTTCTTTTTGAATATGTTCCTGTTGGCAGCTGCTACAGTTCACGATCAAACAAGAATTGAAACAGCACAGGCGTAATGGCAGGATAGGTCAGATTGTCAGGCAGCGAGGAGAACGCCTTTCGTTCTGCCATTTCACTTTCGGGAATGTCGGAAAATTGCCGAATCACCGCATGGAATACAACGCCGTTGGCACCATGCAGAGTATTTTCGTCCCAGGCACGATAATCGCAAATTGGTTCGATGTCAAAATCTACGGCACCAGACTCCTCAAACAGCTCTCGTTTTGCTGCTTCCAGCGGTGTTTCTCCGGCTTCAATATGACCGCCCTGCGTTTCCCATGTGGTTCGTTCCTTGTGCCGGCTCAAAATCATTTTTCCATGGCTCTCGGAAAGGATGACCACATACTTGTAATTTTTCAGAGCATTTATCTCGTAGGTCTTACAACGCATAATCAGCTTTGATTTTCCTTTTCGATCAGATAATCGCCGCAGTACATCTTCCGCAGCTTCGGCTTCTCGATTTTGCCGGTCGCGTTGCGGGGAACCGGTGCGAAAATGATTTTCCGCGGTCGTTTATAGCGGGGCATGCCCATGCAGAATTCGTTGACTTCCGCCTCGGTGCATTCCACGCCCTGCTTCAGTTCCACAATTGCCGCAGCAATTTCGCCCAGTCGCTTGTCCGGCAGTCCGATCACAGCCACGTCCTTGATCTTGTCAAACTTGCTCATAAAGTTTTCGATCTCTACCGGATAAATATTTTCGCCGCCGCTGATGACCACGTCTTTTTTCCGGTCTACAAGGAAGTAGAATCCGTCCTCGTCCTGCCGTGCCATGTCACCGGTCCAGAGCCAGCCGTCGTGCAGAACTTCCGCGGTCGCTTCGGGATTGTTGTAGTAGCACTTCATAACGCCGGGACCCTTGACTGCCAATTCGCCGACTTCGCCCTGTGCCACCGGTTCTCCGTTTTCGTCAATGATCCGGACTTCCCAGCCATAGCCCGGAATGCCAATTGCTCCTACCTTATGAATATTTTCCAGTCCCAGATGCACGCAGCCCGGACCAATGGATTCGCTCAGACCATAGTTGGTGTCGTACATATGATTCGGGAAATATTCTTTCCAGCGTTTGATCAGACTCTGGGGGACAGGCTGTGCACCGATATGCATCAGCCGCCACTGGGAGAGTTCATAGTTTTCCAGACGGACAGAGCCGTTGTCCAATGCTTCCAGAATGTCCAGTGCCCACGGCACCAGCAGCCAGACAATGGTACACTTTTCACGGGAAATAGTTTCCAGAATGGTTTCCGGATTGACTCCTTTCAGAAGCACTGCCCGTCCGCCGGTGAGCAGGCTGCCGAACCAGTGCATTTTGGCACCGGTGTGATACAGCGGCGGAATGCACAGAAAGACATCGTCCTTGGTCTGGTGATGATGATTCTGCTCTACCTTGCAGGCGTGCATCAGGCTTTCGTGGTTGTGAAGAATTGCTTTCGGGAAACCGGTCGTGCCGGAGGAGAAATAAATGGCAGCGTCGTCCTCATCTGTCAGCGGTACGCCGGGGGAGATGCTGGCACAGTTGGAGGTCAGCTTGTCATAGTCCTCTGCAAACGAGGGGCAGTCGCCGCCGACATAAAAGAGGATTCGCTTCTTGCTGATCGATTCTGCAATGGTTTCAATTCGTCCGATAAATTCCGGACCAAACACCAGTACATCGGCTTCTGCAAGGTCCAGACAATATTCGATTTCTTCCGCACTGTACCGGAAATTCATGGGTACTGCCAGAGCACCGGTTTTCAGCGTGCCGAAATAAATGGGCAGCCACTCCAGACAGTTCATCAGCAGAATTGCCACCTTGTCGCCCTTTTTCACGCCGCGGCTCATGAGCAGCTGTGCGAAACGGTTTGCCTTTTCGTCAAAGACATGCCATGTGATTTCCCGACGATACCAGAAAGACGAGGTAGGCTGAATCAGGTCGTAGTCCTTCCAGAGCACTCGTCGTGTTTCCTGTACCTGCGGATTTACTTCTACCAGTGCCACATCATTGCCGTACTTTCTGGCGTTTTCTTCCAATAATTCTGTGATCGGCATATTCGTTACTCCTGTCCTTGTTCTGTATGGTTTCCGTTATATGCATAGCCAGTGAGAAATGCCTTCTGGTTGATGTCAATGGTTTTCGGCGGCACAGTATCTGCAATGACCTGTAACCATTCTTCTTTGGAGAAGTGCATGTGCTGTGCAGCTACGCCCAGAATGATCGTGTTGAATACCCGTGCATTGCCCAGCTTCAGAGCCTCGGCGGTAGCGTCTACTGCCAGCACATTGTATTTTTTGCTCAGCTCCTCCAGAATGTGTTCCGGATACTCTGCGGCACCGATCACCACCGGCATCGGATCAATGCGGGTATCGTTTACGATAATGGCACCGCCCTTTTTCAGGAAGTGTGCATACCGCAGTGCTTCCAGCCGTTCAAAAGCGATCAGAATGTCTGCCTGTCCTTCTTCTACGATCGGTTCTGCCACAGATTCGCCGTAGCGGACAAATGTTACTACGCTGCCGCCACGCTGTGCCATGCCATGCACTTCCGAAAGCTTTACATCATAGCCGCCAGTCAGTGCGATCTTTCCCAGCACGCGGCTGGTCAGCAGGGTGCCCTGTCCGCCGACACCTACGATCATAATATTGATAGTCTGCATCATGCCTTGCCTCCTTTTTCCCGCGGGATCAGTTCGATTGCGTGGAACTTGCACCGTTTTGCACAGAGTTCACAGCCGTTGCACATCGCCGCATCGATTTTCGGAATGCCGTTTGCCTGTTTGACCATTGCAGGACAGCCCGGGACCAGACACTGTCCGCACTTCTTGCAGGCATCTTCATGGAGAATGCACTTGCCCTTCGGAACAAATTCTTTCAGCAGGGCACAGGGGGACTTGGTGATGATAACAGACAAAGCGTCCCGCTGGGTTTCCTGTTTCAGCAGCTTTTCCAGCCCCTCAATGTCGAACGCATCGATTTCATAGACGTGTTCAATGCCCATTGCCTTGCAGAGGTGATAGATGTTGATCGCATAGGTCAGTTCACCCTGCAAGGTCTTGCCGGTAGCGGCGTGATCCTGATGTCCCGTCATGCCAGTGGTGGAGTTGTCCAGAATGATGACCGTTCCGGTTGCTTTGTTGTACACCATGTTCATCAAAGAGTTGACACCGGTGTGCAGGAACGTAGAGTCGCCGATCAGTGCCACCCAGTTTTTCACATAGTCCTTGCCCTTGGCTTTTTCAATTCCGTGGAGAGTGGAAATGCTTGCACCCATGCACACGTTAAAGTCCATAACACCCAGCGGCGGAACGGCTCCCAGTGTATAGCAGCCGATGTCGCCGGCACCGTGCAGTTTCAGCTTTTTCATTACAGAAAAGACGCTGCGGTGCGGACATCCGGGGCAGAGGATCGGCGGACGGTTCGGAGCCTGTGCCGGCGGTGTCAGCTGGACATCCTCATGCAGAATGGCTTTCCGCAGCATATTGGCACTGTACTCACCCTGTACTGTAAAGATCTCCTTGCCGATTACCGGAATACCCCAAGAACGAACTTGTTCTTCGATGACCGGTTCCAGTTCTTCTACAATGTACAGTGTTTCCACATTGGCAGCAAATTCTTCGATCAGCTTTTTCGGCAGCGGGTGTACCAGACCAAGCTTCAGCACAGATGTGTCCGGCAGGGCTTCCCGTACATACTGATAGGGGATACCGCTGGTGATGATACCAATTTTCTTGTCGCGGTATTCCACACGGTTGATGTCAAAGTGACAAGCATCTTCCGCCATCTGCTTCAGCCGCTGTTCCACGATCACGTGCCGTTTCTTCGCATTCGCCGGCATCAGTACATTTTTCTCGATGTTCTTTTCATAGGGCTTGTCCGGTACGTTTTCCCGTTCCTCCGGATGTACTACACCCTGTGAATGGGACAGACGAGTGGTAGTGCGGACAATGACCGGCGTGTCATATTTTTCACTGTATGTAAACGCAAGCTTGGTGAAAATGCGGGCTTCTTCGCTGTCGGAAGGCTCCAGCACCGGAACCATTGCCGCACGTGCAACCATGCGGGTGTCCTGCTCGTTCTGGGAACTGTAAATGCCGGGGTCGTCCGCAGCAACCAGTACCAGACCGCCGTTTACGCCGGCATAGGAAATCGAATACAGCGGGTCGGAAGCTACATTGACACCGACCAGTTTCATAGAAGCCATTGCCCGTGCACCGGCGATAGAGGCACCGATTGCCACTTCCATAGCCACCTTTTCATTGGGTGACCATTCTGCATAGACTTCCGGATATTTTGCGATACATTCGCTTATTTCAGTGCTCGGCGTACCCGGATAGGCAGCAGAAACCTTGACACCAGCTTCATAGGCTCCCTGTGCAATGGCGGCATTGCCAAGCATGATTTTTGAATTCTTCAACAGATTTTCCCTTCTTTCGAATGATTTCTGCCATACAGGCTGTAAAGCAGACAAGAAACCCGCCTTTTGAGAAAAAGACAGGTCGTTCAAAGCAGCACTATCTTTACAATAAGTAAGTAGTATAATAAATAAGTAGTGCAGCCTTTTCTATTGTAATACATTTTCGAAAAAATCACAAGGCTTTTTTCGACTTTTGGTGATTTTGCATATCTCCGGCAAAGTTTCTTGTACATTTTCACAAAAAGTAAAAAGCCCGAAAACACCAAACGGCATTTTCAGGCTTTCCGGAAACACGCTCTGTTTCGGGATTATTCAAAGGAATCCAGATCGATGCCAGCCAGCAGGTCTTTCAGTGCAGCCAGTTCGTCGGCGGTCAGTGTCACGCCTTTTCCCATTCTGCTGTGATCCGGAGCCCAGTCACGAATATCGTACTTCGGTTCCTTTTCGTTCCAGCTGATCAGGTTGACTTCCTTGCTCCAGCCTCTTGCATTTTCACCCAGAGTACCCAGATTCTCTACGATTTCATATTTCAGTTCTGCCATAATAAAAACACTCCTTGAAAAAATTTGATGCAGGTGTTGCCTGAAGCGTGCACGTGCCTACACGCACACGCTGCATCTCGAATACCTATTATACAAGATGCGTTCCGAAAATGCAACACCCCGCCGCCGGCTTTTTTGGAAATTGGAACTTTCACTAAAAACATTAAGCTTATTTCAAGCAACATACGTTATAATGACAACAACATCAAGCGAAAACAGCCATTTCGCACAGAAGGGAGGAAACCTGTACCGGAAAACCTGATTCCGGCAGCAGGATATATATGGGTGCAATTCAGACATTCGCACGAAAGGAAATCAAGTTTTTACTGACAGAACAGCAGTATCAGGATTTTCTGCCGCTTCTGGAACACTACATGAACCCCGACAAATTTTGCGTCGGGGGAAAAGAGTATGGCATCTATAACGTCTATTATGATACACCGGACGATTTTCTGATTCGGGAATCCCTTGAAAAACCGGATTACAAGGAAAAGATCCGGTTACGCAGCTATCTCTCGCCGGCACAGCCGGAGGACACCGTGTTTCTGGAAATCAAAAAGAAGATCTGCGGCATTGTCAACAAACGCCGCGTTACCATGACACTGGCACAGGCGGAGGCCTATTTGCAGGAAAAGATTCACCCTGACTTAGGCGGTTCATACTTGCAGGAGCAGGTCATGGACGAGATCGACTTTTTCCGCCAGCGGTATGAGATATTCCCGAAGCAGTACATCAGTTATCAGCGTGCGGCGTATTTCGGCAAGGAAGATACCGATTTCCGGCTGACTTTTGATCGGGCACTGACCGGACGACGCAGCGACCTCTCGCTTCGCCAGCAGAGTTATGGTGACCTGCTGATTCCGGAACAGATGCGTCTGATGGAAGTCAAGATCGCAGACTCCATGCCCATGTGGCTGGCAGAAGAATTGGCAAAACTGCAAGTGTATAAAACCAGCTTTTCCAAATACGGAAAGGCATATCAGATGTACGTACAAAATCAGCTGGAATGGACTCGTCCCCAGCTTACCATAGAAAAAAGGAGACGTTACGATTATGCTTAACACCATTACCAATGTCTTGACGGCGACCAGTTCCGAATTATCTTCCCTGCTGTCGAATGTAACAGCGACCACAAGCACCGCTTCTGTAGGAGATATGTTGTTTGCCCTGATTCTGGGCGTTGTCATGGGCTTTCTGATCAGTCTGGTCTACATCTTCACCCACAAGAAATCCGGCTATACCCAGAGCTATGTTATGACATTGCTGATGCTGCCGCCGATCGTGGCAATTGTGCTGGTGATGATCAACTCAATGGCAAGTGCCCTGAGCCTTGCGGGCGTCTTTACCCTCTGTCGGTATCGTACTGTTCCCGGTGACCCGAAAGATATTACCTATGTCTTTTTTGCAATGGCAACCGGTGTGATCTGCGGCATCAACGGCGGCGGACATGTGTGGTTTGTCTTTGTGTTCTTCGCAGTGATCGCGGCAGTGCTGATTCTGATAGAGGTGCTGCGGTACGGCATCTGCAAAACCAGCAGTATGACACTGAAAGTGACCATTCCGGAAAACCTCAACTATATCGGACTGTTTGATGACATTCTTGCAGAAAACACGACCAGCTGGCACCTGAAGCGTGTCAAGACCACCAACTTTGGCTCGCTGTTTGAACTGATCTACAGCATTCAGCTGAAAAACGACGTAGACCAGAAAAAATTCATGGACGAGATTCGGAAGCGGAACGGCAATCTGACAGTAATTCTTTCCCTGTACTGTTACGAAGATCAGGTTTATGAAAAATAAGACCTTTTTTTCAAAATAGAAAAACGACATATTGGAATAAATTTTTCATACATTCCTTTAAAACCGTGGATTTATCCGCGGTTTTCTTTTCTTTTCAAAAACTTGCATACTAAACTATATAATTCGCTTGACAAATTATTTTTTTGTGCTATAATAAGATTGTAAAAAGAAACCGGAGGTGAGCAGATGAAACGAAATGCATACAGCCTGATTTTGATGGACGATGTGGTTGCGGCAGTGGATCGCCTTGCGGCACAGCAGGGCACCAGCCGTTCCAATCTGATCAATCAGATTTTGGCGGAGCATGTCTGCTGTACCACACCGGAGCAGCAAATGCGGCAAGTGTTTACCTGTTTGACACAGGCGATGAACTCGGCGTTCCGCGTACAGGAGCAGGGTTCCGATGCCATGCTTTCGATTCTGGGTTCGGTACAGTACAAGTACCGTCCTACCATTCGCTATAGCGTGGAACTGCATCGGGAACTGCACAGTGAAAAAGTCGGGCTGCTGAAAATTTCCTGCCGGACCCAGAGCCGGACACTGCTGGAAGCAATACAGCAGTTCTTCCTGTTCTGGGTACAGCTGGAACAGGAGTATGAACCGGAGGGTGCCTGTGCACTGGGTTTGTACCAGATCGAACCGAACCGCCTGACACGGGTGCTTCTGCGGCATGGCATTACGTCCAATGAGGTACTGGGAACAGCAACCGGAAAGTATATCCAGATGTTCCACACGGTGCTGCAATCCTATTTTCAGGGCTTGCAGCAGGGACTTCCGGCGGCAGTTTTGCAGCATGCATTGGAACAGCAATATGCCGCACTGCATGAGCAGCTGGTCAGCCAGCTTTAGGAAAACATGAGGCAGCACCGCATAAAGCCCGCCTGACGGCTTTGTACGCAATCTGCTTGCAGATTTTCCGTCATATTGCCCTAAGCAATCTGCCGAAAAATCTGACGACACATCTTACGCACAAGCTTTGTGCGGTGTTGCCATAAGACAAAAAAGAGCAACAAAAACAGAATGCAAGAAATAGGAGGGAGTTCTCATGAACACACAGAAATTGACACAAAAGTCTTTGGAAGCGATTCAGGCTGCAAATGGTCTTGCAGTGGAGAACCAGAACCAGCAGATCGAACAGGTACACCTGTTGAGTGCTTTGCTGGAGCAGGAGGGCGGTCTGATTCCGCAGCTGTTTGAGAAAATGGGCGTGTCTGTCGATAACGTACAGATTCAGCTGAAAAACGCCATTGATAATCTGCCGGCAGTAACCGGAAGCGGTCGGAAGGCAGACGAGGTCTATGTATCTCAGGACGTAGACCGTGCATTGCGGGAGGCAGAAAAAGAAGCTGCCCGCATGAAAGATGATTTCGTATCGGTAGAACATCTGGTACTGGGCTTGTTCGATGCCATGGGCAAAGAACTGCAAAACGTGCTGAAACCTTTCTCCGTGACTAAGGATGCATTCCTTGCGGCATTGATGAAAGTTCGCGGCAACCAGCGTGTTACCGATCAGAATCCGGAAGAAACTTACGATGTGCTGGCAAAATACGGGCAGGATCTGGTAGAACGTGCCCGTGCCGGAAAACTGGATCCGGTCATTGGCAGAGATAACGAGATTCGAAACGTCATTCGAATCCTTTCCAGAAAGACGAAAAACAATCCGGTGCTGATCGGTGAACCGGGTGTCGGTAAAACGGCAATTGCCGAGGGTTTGGCACTGCGAATCGTTCGCGGCGATGTGCCGGCAAATCTGAAAGACCGGAAAATCTTTTCGCTGGATCTGGGTGCCTTGATCGCAGGTGCCAAGTACCGCGGTGAATTCGAGGAACGACTGAAAGCCGTTCTGAATGAAGTCAAGAAAAGCGAAGGCGGCATTATCCTGTTTATCGATGAACTGCATACCATTGTTGGTGCCGGTAAATCGGACGGTGCTATGGACGCAGGCAACCTGCTGAAGCCGATGCTGGCACGGGGTGAACTGCACTGCATTGGTGCTACAACGCTGAACGAGTACCGGCAGTATATTGAAAAAGATGCTGCTCTGGAACGTCGTTTCCAGCCGGTTCTGGTAGACGAGCCTACTGTAGAAGACACGATCTCCATTCTGCGTGGTCTGAAAGAACGCTATGAAGTATTTCATGGCGTTAAGATTCAGGATCAGGCTCTGATTGCAGCGGCTACACTGTCCAACCGATATATCACAGATCGGTTCCTGCCGGATAAGGCGATCGACTTGGTAGACGAAGCTTGTGCAATGATTCGGACGGAAATGGACTCCATGCCTACAGAGCTGGACGAAATTCGCCGGAAGATCATGCAGCATGAGATCGAAGAAGCCGCCCTCAAGAAAGAGGACGACAAACTGTCGCAGGCACATCTGCAAGAAGTACAGCAGGAACTCTCCCAGATGCGTGACCAGTTCAATGCCATGAAGGCAAAATGGGAAAACGAAAAAGATGCCATTTCCAAAGTGCAGAAACTGCGGGAAGAACTGGAGCAGGTCAACGCCGAGATCGAACGTGCTGAACGGGACTACGATCTGAACAAGGCTGCCGAACTGAAATATGGTCGTCTGCCGCAGCTGAAAAAACAGCTGGAAGACGAAGAAGCCATTGCAGAAAAGCAGAAAGAGAGCAAGAACTCTCTGCTGCGGGACAAGGTGACCGAAGAAGAAATCGCCCGCATTGTCGGCAGATGGACCGGCATTCCGGTAACGAAGCTGATGGAAGGCGAACGGGAAAAACTTCTGCACATGGACGAAGTGCTGCACCGCCGTGTAATTGGTCAGGACGAAGCTGTGGAAAAGGTCAGCGAAGCCATCCTGCGTTCTCGTGCAGGCATTCAGGATCCGAACCGTCCGTTGGGTTCGTTCCTGTTTCTTGGACCGACTGGTGTCGGCAAAACCGAATTGGCAAAGGCACTGGCAGAAGCTTTGTTCGATGATGAGAACAACATTGTTCGTATCGATATGAGCGAATATATGGAGAAATTCAGCGTGAGCCGTCTGATCGGAGCTCCTCCGGGATACGTGGGTTATGAAGAAGGCGGTCAGCTGACAGAAGCTGTTCGCCGGAAGCCGTATTCTGTTGTTCTGCTGGACGAAGTGGAAAAGGCACATCCGGACGTGTTTAATATCCTGCTGCAAGTGCTGGACGACGGCAGAATCACCGACTCGCAGGGCAGAACGGTGGACTTTAAGAACACCATTATCATTCTGACCTCGAACTTAGGTTCGCCGATGATTCTGGAAGGCATGGACGAAAACGGCAACATCTCGGAAGAAGCCAGAAAGGAAGTCGATACGCTCCTGAAGCAGAAGTTCCGTCCGGAATTCCTGAACCGTCTGGACGAGATCGTCTTCTACAAGCCGTTGAGCAAGACCGAGATCTTCCGCATTGTAGATCTGCTGCTGGAGAAGCTGCGGAAACGTCTGGAAGACAAGCAGCTGGAACTGGAAGTTACTGATGCTGCCAAGGAGTGCATTGTGGCACAGGGCTATGATGTCAACTATGGTGCACGTCCGCTGAAACGACTGATCCAGTCCAAGGTAGAAACTCTTGTGGCAAGAAAGATCATTGCCGACGATCCGGCACCGGGTACTGTAATTCGTATCGACTATGACGGTCAGAAGATGATCTGTCAGTAAAACAATAGACAATTGCAAACCTCCAAAATAAAACGCCACGCCGCACAGATCATGTTACGTCTGTGCGGCGTGGCGTTTTTTTGCTTTGTTGAAATTTTGTTAAGCGACCGGAATGCTCTGTACATCTTCCGGCAGCAGTGTCAGCAGTTCTTCGTCCGAAAGCGGCTCCGGCAGTTTTGCCAGCCGGTCTGCCTGATTGGTCAGGGCAAATTCGAAAAAGTTCCGGACATCTCTGGCATTGGCAAACCCTTTTCCCGCTTCTGCACAGCGTTTCCGGAAATATTCCTGTACATAGGCATAGGTGTCTGTCGGCATTTTCAGACAGTAGCTGTCGCATAGGTTAGAGAAGATGAGCATCAGTTCTTCCGGCTTATAGTCATCGAAAAAGATTACCTGCCGGAAGCGGGAACGCAGCCCCGGATTGGTGTCCAGAAACTGTTCCATTTCCTCCGGATAGCCGGCAACGATAACGATCAAATCGTCCCGATGATCTTCCATTTCCTTGAGCAGAGTGTTGACTGCCTCTGTGCCGAAGTCGTTGCTGCCGCCGGAACTGGTCAGCGTGTACGCCTCGTCAATGAACAGCACGCCGCCCATAGCCTTTTCCACGACCTTCTTGGTTTTGATTGCTGTCTGTCCAACATAGCCGCTGACCAGCGTCGCACGATCAGCTTCTATCAGATGCCCTTTTTTCAGGACACCCAGTCGGGCATAGATTTTAGACAGCAGCCGTGCAACTGTGGTTTTGCCGGTTCCGGGATTGCCGGAAAAGACCATGTGCAGGGAAGTCTGCGGCAGGGGCAGCCCTCGCTCCTGCCGGATCGTTCGAATCCTGAGCAGGTGAATCAGACTTTCCAACTCGTCTTTGACGTTTTGCAGCCCTACCAGCTGGTGCAGCTGTGCCAGCAGTTCGTCCAGCGTTTCCGTAGGAGCTTCTGTAATTTCAGCATCATCGACAACCGCTTCTTTTTCAGCCGGAATCGGCGGCTTTTCGGCATTGAAATCCGCCGGAATGACAGCCGCCTTTTCCAGTTCCGGACGACGACAGCCACGTATGGCGGCATCTCGATAACGGGAAAGCTGCTGCATCATGGAGTTCTGCACGATCTGCTGCTGTGGTTCTACTTTTCCGGCAGTATTCAGCGAAAATTGCGTTCCCATTTGTGCAATGGTTTCCAGCCAGAGAAGGGAAATGCTGCCCTCTGCACCGCTGCCCTGCAAATCGACACGCACCAGTGCCGCCAGCAGTGCCAGTAAAGAATCTGCCGCACCGGAAAAGGAAATGGAGAACTGCTGCAAAAAGCGTTCCATTGTCTGTGTCGTGGCAGACTGTTGCAGACAGTTGTTGATAAAATTGGTTTCTGCATCGGTGATGACACGGTCCTGATTTGCCAGAAACAGCAGATATTTCATTGCGGCAAAGTTGGCGTATTGTGTCAGCGGCATGCGGCTGCCGGTGATCGTGATGCCCTGTGCTTCATATGTAGCGTACAGCGTATGCAAGTACGCCAGTGCGTCCTGTAGATGATTGTGTGGCATAATGATTATTCCTTTCCGTATTTGTTGTCTGCGGTTTCATCGGAAAGCTGATGCTTTTGTGCAGCACGCTTGTCCACTTTTCGCTTGATAAAGATTCCCGCTGCCGCCAGCAGAACGATCACGCCTGCCAGCACGATCGTCAGGATATAGTTGCCCTCCCATAAACTTTTTCCCATAAAAACAGTCAGGACTGTTGCAGGTGTCCGTCCCAGTGTTGTCAGGAAAAACAGATACATCGGCTTGATTTTTGGATTGAATGAAACCAGATAGGTAAGGGCATCTTTCGGCAGCCCCGGCAACAGAAACACCAGAAAGATCAGCAGTTCTGTTCGCTTGCCGTCCAGCAGAAAATCAAATTTTTTGAAATGGCTTTCCGAAACAAAACGGTCTACCAGCGGTCTGCCGATCCACTGCACCAGATAGTACACCAGAACCGTTCCCAGAAAAAATCCGGCAAGGGACAGAAACAGACCGCCCCACTGTCCGAACAGGATTCCACCGATAATAGGCACCGGACCGCCGGGGATCACGGCAATGACCACCTGTAACACTTGCAGCAGCACAAACAGCAGGGGAGCGAAGATGCCGAAACTCTGCATTTTGTCGATGATGACCTGCTGCCCGTGCTCGCTGGACAGCAAATGGATCAGCGGCAGCATGGCAACGCTGACCACAGCAAAGACCACTACCACAGCAATCAGACCAAAAATGGTTTTTCGGGAAATTTTTTTGTCAGATGTTTTTTTGGACGTTTTATTTTTCATGTGAAATACTCCTTTCACAGAAATCCCTATAAAAGCGATATTGCTTTAGAAATAGTATACCGCGATTTTGTAAAAAAATCAAGGGTAATGCTACAGAAAGCTTGTACAGAAGATAGATTGTCAGATTTTTCAGCAGATTGCATAGAAATTTCGCCGGTATTTTTGCGTATGGAAAGGCATTTCTGTGCAGTTTGACGAGAAATCTGCAAACAGGTAAAATTTTTTGTGGTATTGCCCAAGATTTTTTGGGAGCCTATTTATGACATTTTTACAAAAGGGCTTGACTTTTTCACAGAATGCGTGTATAATAAAACGTATCATCTGGTAAGAAGCCGTGCATAGCGGCACGCTGCCGGTGAGTATCATTTCAGGTAGAAAGGAACTTGTTCTATGAAAACAAATCGAGCAAGATGGATTGCCTGTTTGTTGGCTTGTGCGATTGGGGTGTCGCTGACCGCATGCGGCAAGGACAAAAAAGACAGTTCTTCGAAGAATGCAAGCGATTCCGTTGCTGCGGGAGAAGAATCCAGCGAGGGAACCATTGCTTCGGAAGACTTGGCAAAAATGCAGAAACAGGATATGACATTCTCGTATGCCATCGATGCTGACGACGAAAGCTCCGGCAACGCAGATGTTCCTGTCAATAAGGGTGTTACTTCACAGAACGGCGGATCTTCCGGCGAAGATTCCTATGTGGTGGTGACTGACGATTCCGGTCAGGCTGTGAAGGACGACAGCGGAAATGTTGTAACAGAAGTCGTAAAGGGTGGAAACAACTCCGGTTCCGGCAATGAAAGCTCTACAGCTGCCGGCGGCAATTCCAACAGTTCCAATGGCAATAATGGCAATAGCGACAGTGGCAGCAGCTATCAGGCAGACATGAAGACATTTCAGGCGTACTGGCTGGATATGTCCAACGGGGATAACGTTGTCTGCAACGGCGATTTCCTGGACGTCACCTTCAAGATCAAGGATGATGCTCCGGACGGCAACTATGCTCTGACAGCCGGTGAAAATGACTTTGCAAACTGGGATGCAGAAAGCGTACCGGTAGCATTTGTAGACGGTGACGTTGCAGTTGGTTCCGCAGCTGAACAGTCTGCTGGCTCCGCAGAATCTGGTACATTTACCATTGCGGCCGGAACTGCAAAGGGCAATCCGGGCGACGAAGTAACAGTTCGTTTTGATATGTCCGACAACCCGGGTATCGTTGCATTGATCTTCCGCTTCAAGTATGATGCGAATGCACTGGAGGTTGTCAATGCTTCTGTAGGCAGTGACTGCAAGGACTACATCAAAATGGCAGTGTCGTAATTTAACGAACGCTGTATCTATTATCTGTACAAAAAAAGCAGAAACGTTTTTAGCGTTTCTGCTTTTTCTTTGTTTGTGTGAATCCGAATAGAAAAATTTCCTGCATCTGTTTTGATTTGCGAAACCCGCAGGGAAACTTGCTATTTCAAATTAGAGTGTGAATGAGCCGGAATCTCCGTTGATTACATAATACACCATGTTTTCTTCCGGCTTTACATACAGTTTAATATCCTTTGCGGCAGTCTTTTTCTGTCCGTGCTCTGCGGCCCACGCCACAACTGCACGTTCTGTCAGAACATCTGTTGTCCATTCCATGCCGCCGTACTGCAAGCTGATGCTGACAGTTTTGCGGACACGTGTGGCCTTCGGAGCAGCAGAAGCAGTCTTGGTTGTTTTTGCTTCTGCTGTTGCTGCAGCAGCCGTTGTCTTGGCGGTATCAGTTTTTTTCGATCTAGCCATTGCTCATTCCTCCTGATGTCTTCTTATGCGTTTACAGATTCCTTCAGGTTCTTGCTTGCCTTGAAGACCGGAGCCTTGGAAGCCGGAACCTGAACCGGTTCACCGGTACGGGGATTCTTGCATTCCTTTGCACTGCGTTCCCGCACTTCGAAGGTACCAAACTTAGAAATGGTAACCTTATCGCCTGCAACCATTGCGTCGCGGATTGCATCAAATACAGCGTTCACCAGAGCCTCAGCATCTTTCTTGGTGCAGTAGTTTTCCTCGTACAGCTTTTCAATCAAATCAGTTTTTGTCATGTCAAATGTTCCTCCAAAATCATAATCTACTACGAATTATATACTATTTTTTTTCATTTGTCAAGAACATCACGGAAAAATGACATTTGCACGGAATTTCGCCCTTTTTTCGCACGTTTTTTATGGAAAACCACATAAAATCTCGGTAAAAAATCGGAAATGGAATTGAAACGCTGTTTTTTGTTTCAGTAGAGAAAAAGCTTGTATCTGCGTGTCGTTTTCTGATTTTTGCAATTTTCTGCGTGAAAAAAAGCTGCCGGCAGAAAAATGGCTTTTGTCAGGCATTTGTGCAATATTACCAAAAGAAATGATGTTTCATATTTTATATATTGTTCATAAAATATCTATTGCAATTAAATAAAGTTTCCTGTATACTAAACATATGAGGAATCGTTCCGATGAAATGATTCACTTCGAATACGGACAATGGCGTCCCGTACAGTCGGTTGCTGTGCGAGGGCGTTTTTTTATACCCTCTGCAATCGCTTTGAAGGTGGAACAATGGGGTTGCCGCCAGAATTGGCATCGGTTTTTTCCCTTGGTGATGTAACATCTACGAATTGATTGGATATGGAGGACATTTGAATTATGGATTCTGGGAATATCGGCTTTGTTATGATTTGTGCTGCACTTGTTTTTTTTATGACTCCTGGTTTGTCGTGCTTTTACGGCGGCTTGGTGCGGCGGAAAAACGCTGTGAACACGATGTTCACCTCGGTTGTCACGATTGCAACAGGAATCGTGATGTGGATGCTGTTCGGCTATTCGCTTTCGTTCGGACCGGATCACGGCGGTGTGATCGGTGATTTCAGCTGGTTTGGTCTGGAGGGTGTTTCCCTGACAGAGCCCTACATAGAGGGACAGGGCATTCCGAACATGGTATTCTGCCTGTTTCAGATGATGTTTGCAGTCATCACACCGGCACTGATTACCGGTTCTGTAGCGGGCAGAATGAAATTCAAGTCGCTGTTTACGTTCTTAGTGCTGTGGAGCTTTGTGGTATATTATCCCATGGCACATATGGTCTGGGGCGACGGCGGTTTCTTGGCAAAGATCGGTTCTGTAGACTTTGCCGGCGGCAACGTAGTACACATCAGTTCCGGTATCACGGCACTGACACTCTGCATTCTCCTTGGAAAACGGTATGACTATAAACGTGCAAACTATAAGATTCATAACACCCCGATGGTGGCACTGGGAGCATTTATCCTGCTGTTCGGCTGGTTCGGATTCAATGCCGGTTCTGCACTGGCAGCAGATGGTCTGGCTGCACATGCATTTGTAACCACCGCAGTTTCTTCCGCAGCCGCAATGCTGTCGTGGATGTTCTGTGATGTCGTTGTCAATAAAAAGCCGACATTTGTCGGAGCCTGCACTGGTATGGTTGCCGGTCTGGTAGGCATTACACCGGGAGCCGGTTTTGTACCGGTCTGGGCGGCCTTGATTATTGGTCTGACCACTTCGCCGATCTGCTTCTTCATGATCTCTTGGGTCAAGGAAAAGTTCGGCTATGACGATGCACTGGACGCATTTGGCTGCCATGGTGTCGGCGGAATCTGGGGCGGTATCTGTACCGGTCTGTTCTGCAAGGTGTCTATCAACGACATCGGCCAGGGCAACGGTCTGTTCTTCGGGGACACTCATCTGTTCTTGGCACAGCTGGCAAGTATCGGTATTACCATTGTAGTGTCTGTAGCCGGCACACTGATTTGCTATGGTATCACACGTCTGGTAACCGGAAAGATTCGCGTTACCGAACGGGAAGAGCGTGTCGGTCTGGATCGCTCGCAGCACGGCGAATCTGCATATCCGTCGTTTAATGGCTTAGACTAAACAAAGGAGTGACAGCAATGATTATTAAAGTAGAAGCAATGATTCGGGAAGAAAAGCTGGAGGACGTTCTGGACGCTCTGGCAGCATTGGACGTGCACGGCATGACTTGTTATCAGGTCATGGGCTGCGGTACCCAGCGTGGCTTTAAGGAGTATGCCTACGTCCGCGGACACCAGCAGGTAGAGATTCAGATGCTCCCGAAGATCAAGATCGAAGTACTGGTTTCGTCAGAAGAATGGGAGAAGAAAACCATTGATGCCATTCAGAAGGCAGCTTATACCGGTAATATCGGCGACGGCAAGATCTTTAGCTATGATGTGCGGGAAGCAATGCGAATCCGCACCAAGGAAACCGGCTATGATGCGATTCAGCCGGAATAAACGGGCGATATAACCAATAGAGAAGAACAAGCATCTCCTAGCTTTGCTGGGGAATACGATTAAGGGCAACACCGCACAAGTTTTGTGCAGTGTTGCCCTTATCATCTTCCGCCAAATTGGGAAGGCTTTAAAACGGTATTGCCTTTATAAGGATTCCGTCTGAAAATCCGGCGTATACCCTGCCGAAGCAGACGAGCGTTCCTGTCCATAACCGTTCAATCCCAGCTGCACAGCATGTTTCCGAACGGACTCATATTCAAACGTGGCAATTCGCCGGTTCAGGTGCTTGTCCGACAGCGGCATTTCCGGCGGGGTGTACTGTCCCATCAGACTTAGCAAAAACGCATCTGTAGGCAGAGCCGCCGCCAGCCAGTCCAGCAGCTGCATCGATTCTTTTCGATGTGCCGGCAGAACCAGATGCCGTACCACTAGACCGCGTTCCAGCAAATCGCCGTTCCATACCGGCTTTCCCACTTGTCGGAACATTTCCGGAATCGCCTTTGCTGCAACTGAAAAATAGTCCGGACAGTTGGCATATGCTCCTGCGGTTTCCGGTGTGTAAAATTTTAAATCAGGGAGGTAGATGTCCACCAGTCCCTCCAGCATGTGCAGGATTTCCGGCGATTCATAGCCGCCGCAGTTCCACACCACCGGAATGTGCAGCTTGGGTTTTGCCAGTTCCAGAGCCTGCACGATCCATGGTGTATAATGGCTTCCTGTGACCAGATTGATATTGTGTGCCTGCTGTTCCTGCAATTTCAGAAAAATCTCTGCAAGCTGTGTCACTGTGACTGCTTTTCCAACAGCCTGCCGGCTGATTTTCCGGTTCTGGCAAAATACACAGCCCAGAGCACAGCCGGAAAAGAACACAGTTCCAGAACCATGTCTGCCGGAAATGCAAGGCTCCTCCCATGGGTGCAGGGCTGCTCTGGCGATTCGAATTTCCGTGCCGCAGTGACAAAGCCCCACGCCTTTTTCTCGATCAGCACCACATCGTCTGGGGCAGAGGGTGCAGTGTGCCGCGTCAAAACTCATGACAGCCGTCCCTCAAAATCGGCATAGCCAAACCGCTTTACCAAATCGATATGTCCATTCTGATAGAGGGCAATATCCGGCAAGGGAACGCCGTTGAATGTGTTGTTTTTCACCATGGAGTAAATCGCCATGTCGCAGAATACCAGCTTTTCGCCTGCTTGCAGCTGATGGTCGAAAGAGTAATCTCCGATCACATCACCGGCAAGGCAGGTGTTTCCGGCAAGGCGGTAGGTATAAGCTTTTTCGCCGGCTGTCCCGCTGTACAGAATGTGCGGGCGATAGGGCATTTCCAGAACGTCCGGCATATGGCAGGCGGCAGAAGCGTCCAGAATGGCAATGTCCATGCCGTTGTGTACCACGTCCAGCACAGTTGCCACCAGATAACCGGCATTCAGAGCAACTGCTTCTCCCGGCTCCAGATATACCTGTACGCCGTAGGTGTCCCGTACCCGTTCAATGCAGCGTACCAGCCGTTCCACGTCATAGTCCGGACGGGTGATGTGGTGTCCGCCGCCGAAGTTTACCCACTTGCATCGTTTCAGCCACTTGTCAAACTGCGGCAGCATGTGGTCGAGGGTACGCTCCAGAACGTCAGAGTTCTGCTCGCACATGGTGTGAAAGTGAATCCCGTCCATGCCTGCAAAGTCGTCGTCTTCCATTTGTTCCAGCGGTACACCCATGCGGGAACCGGAAATGCAGGGGTTGTATAGATCAGTTTCTACTTCTGCATAGCCGGGATTGATGCGAATGCCGCAGGAAATATTCCGGGTTGCATCTTGCACCTGCTGCCGGTATTTTTTCCATTGTCCAAACGAGTTGAATACAATATGGTCGCAGAGTTCCAGCAGCTGTGTGAAATCTTCCTGCGTGTAGGCAGGGGAGAACACATGCACTTCTTTCCCGAAGTGCTCTCGTCCCAGTTTTGCCTCGAATAATCCGCTGGCAGTCGTTCCGGCGAGATCGTCCCGAATCAGCGGGTAGGCGGAGAACATCGAGAACGCCTTTTGTGCCATCAGGATTTTGCAGCCGGTTCGCTGCTGGATTTGTTTCAGCAACGCGGTGTTCTTTTGCAGCAGCCGTGCATCAGTGAGATAGCAAGGCGTATGCAGATCATCAATGGGAATGTCAAATAAAGATTCAAAGTCCATTTTCAAAATTCCTTTCTTGAAAAAGAAGCGTTCTGCTTGATGCGGAACGCTTCTTCTAATTTGAGGGATTCATAGATTGCGTGCAAAGCCGTCAGGCGGGCTTTGTGCGGTGTTGCCTTAAATCAGGTTTTATTCAGTGTTTCCTTTATTTTGGATCGGGGAAATACCGCAGAGGCAGCATTTCTTCCCGTGTACAGGAATCGCTGAGAAGTTCTACCAATTTCGTTTCGGAAAACTCCGAATGATTCTGAAAGATTCTGGAATACACTTCCTGCACATCATCCTCTATATTATCAGATTGAAAGCAATCCAGATAATCCACGATAGAGCAATGTACTGTGTCGCCATACATATTTTTGCGTTGGGGTTCGATCATCCGGCTGACGTAGTTCTCTGCCTTTTGATAAGCCGCATCAAAAGAGTCGGCATCAACCTGCAAAATGGATTCTTCGTAGAAAATCTGTTCCTTTACAGTGTATTTCAGAAGTAGTTTTACATGGTACATTGTTGTATCTCCTTAATCTACCAGCACCGGATCAAAATTCTCAGTCCACGGCAGCCCCCACTTGTTCAGTGCGTCCATGAACGGATCCGGATCGAATTCTTCTACATTATAAACGCCCGGTTTTTTCCACTTGCCGGTCATTACCAGCATTGCACCGATCATTGCCGGAACACCTGTGGTGTAGGAAACTGCCTGAGAGCCAACTTCCTTGTAGCATTCCTGATGATCGCAGACATTGTAAACGTAGTAGTTCACCGGCTTACCGTCCTTGACACCCTGACAAATGCAGCCGATGTTGGTCTTGCCCACGGTGCGGGGACCGAGAGAAGCCGGATCCGGCAGAACTGCCTTGAGGAACTGCAGGGGAACGATTTCCTTGCCCTCGAACATGATTGGCTCAATGGAAGTCATACCCACATTTTCCAGACACTTCAGATGCGTCAGATAACTCTGACCGAATGTCATAAAAAAGCGGATTCTCTTGATACCCTTGATATTCAGTGCCAGAGATTCCAGTTCTTCGTGGTGCAGCAGGTACATATCCTTTTCGCCAACCTGATCGAAGTTGTATTCTCGCTTGATTTCCATAGGTTCGGTTTCCACCCATTCGCCGTTTTCGATGTAGCTGCCCTTTGCAGAAACTTCCCGAATATTGATTTCCGGATTGAAGTTGGTAGCGAAAGGATAGCCGTGGTCACCGCCGTTGCAGTCCAGAATGTCGATATAATTGATTTCGTCAAAGTAGTGCTTCTGGGCATAAGCACAAAATACGCCAGTTACGCCGGGGTCAAAGCCGCTGCCCAGCAGAGCTGTGATGCCAGCTTTTTTGAAGCGTTCCCGATAAGCCCACTGCCACTTGTACTCAAACTTTGCCGTATCTTCCGGTTCATAGTTTGCGGTGTCCACATAGTCCGTCTTGGTTGCAAGGCAAGCGTCCATAATGGTCAGATCCTGATAGGGAAGTGCCACATTGATGACAATGTCCGGCTTTTCTTGTTCGATCAAAGCGATCAGTTGGTCTACATCATTGGCATCCACCTGTGCTGTGGTGATCTTGGTAGCCGTCTTGTCCTGCAATTCTTCCTTGAACTTGTCACACTTGGACTTGGTACGGCTGGCAATGCAGATCTCTGTAAATACTTCGCTGTTCTGGCAGCACTTGTGAATGACAACGCCTGCCACGCCGCCGGCTCCGATAATTAACGCTTTTCCCATGTTCATATACCTCCAAAAATTCAAAATTAACTATAATGAATCAGCAGCAATCCCAGTTGTAAATGACATCACTGAAATCGCAGTTTTTTAACTTTTCCCAATTGATGAAGAAGTTGCCGATGCCGCAATCACCCCATAAAATTTTCCAGTCGGTTCCCATGTCACTGTCCAACTGAAACAGCAATACATCATGCGTGTCTTCACTGCTTCTGGGGTCCCATTGTGCAAAGCCGGGGTAACCGCCGATCTTATGACCGCTGCCCCCGTCGAAAAAGTCATCCATATTTTCTAGCAGGTTTTCAGCCTCCTCTGGATAATCCTGTTGTACCAGTTTTCGAATACAGCTTTCAAACCGATAATCACTGTAAGAAATTGTGTCCACATCTTCCGAGAATGCCAGTCCATAACAGCCTCTCACCGGAAAGAGATCCTCTTCGTCAGAAGATGCCGCCATTTTTTCGCAGACTTCTTTCTCTGTGACCGTCTGATCCGGCTCTTTGAAATATAGCACACGAAATGTGTCCTGCAAGGTGTTGTCATCGAAATTCAGTCCGCTGACATCGTCGTTCAGAATCCAGAATTGCAGCAGTCCCTGATGGGGGAAATCTTCCAGCGTGATCTCTGCACAGTCGATCTGTGCCAGCAGCCGCAGTTGTGTGCCCTCACTGTCCTCCGGAATTTTCGCATCGTGGGGAACATATCCAATACCGCCAACCTTACTGTCAAACAGACTTGGTTTGGTATCTGTCAGCTGCAATCTCATATAGGGGATTGCCGTCTTTTGCAGAATCTCCTCACGGATTTCTTTCACCATATTCGCACCAGAATCCGTTTTTTCACATGTGGTGGCTTTCTCCGGTACACTGTCTCTTCGCTTAAATATGTCCAATAGTCCCATCTTTGCTCCTTATTTTCTGTCACGCTCAGATTCCCGCAGAGCATCTCGAACGTTGTTCGGAATGGCAAAGCAGCCCTGATGCAGAATCGTATTGTAATATCTGGTTTTGATACCCAGCCCATTCCACCAGTCCGCCTGCAAATCCCGTACAGGGTCATACTTTTTCGAAGCAAATCCAAAGAGCCAATGTCCGGAGGGATAAGTGGGGATATGAGCCTGATATACCAGTGCGATAGGGAAGAAGCTTTTAATGCGGCTGTGTGCCCGTTTCATGGCGTTGGAATAGGACGTGTAGAATGTGCTTTCATGCTGGTTGACCAGTATGCCGTCCTCGGTCAACGCCTTATAGCAGTTGCCGTAGAATTCCTTGGTAAACAGACCTTCACCCACGCCGAACGGATCAGTAGAATCCACAATAATCAGGTCGTATTCGTTTTCCACCTTGCGGACAAACCGCAGGCCGTCCTGATAGTAAATATGTACCCGCGGATCGTCCAGACTGCATGCTGTAAACGGCAGATACTCTTTCGCCAGATGCACTACCAGTTCGTCGATCTCCACCATGTCGATCTGTTCAATGGAGGGGTAGCGGCAGAGTTCCCGCACCGTGCCGCCGTCGCCGGCACCGATCACCAGAACCTTTTTGATGTTCGGGTTGGTCGCCATAGGAATGTGAGTAATCATCTCATGGTAGATGTACTCATCTTTTTCGGTTACCATCAGCAGACCGTCCAGCGTCATAATGCGTCCGAACTCCACGGAATCAAACACGTCGATTCGTTGGAATTCGCTCTGCACACTGGCAAGCTGCCTGTCAATGCGAATGGAGAGCCGGACGTTATCCGTGTGATTTTCGGTATACCAGATGTCCATATCAAAACTCCTTTCACTTTGCCTTTTCCATTAGGATTCCTTGACCAGTTTTCCTGTCATATGCTCCGGTGTCAGTGCAAGGCATAGCACATTCGGACGGGAATGCTGCAATTCATGTTCCAGATACGCCTTATCATCAGTAAATTTCTGGCAGAGGTGTGTGCAGATTTCCAGTTCCTTTTCTGCATCTTTCACCGGCTGAATCCTGCCGAACACTACAACACTTTTGATATGCAGCGGCCACTGACCGTCCTCCCGATAGCCCTCGTCATGGACACAGTAGGAAACCTTGTCGCATTGGGAAATGGCATCGATCTTGTGACCTGTTTTCGCTCCGTGGAAATACAGCTTGCCGTCTGCTTCGCAGTACCAGTGGTTCATGGGAATGCCGTAAGGATATCCGTCATCGCCCAGTACAGATAAGATGCCTCTCGGCTCGCTTTTCAGAATTGCAATGCAGTCCTCGTCAGAAAGCTGCTGTTTCCATCTTCGCATCGGTCGAAACATTTTTATGCCTCCTTTTTCATAGAAACGTTTTATTCAACAAGCTGAGATTTCGCAATTTCTAAATTCACCTCAGCAGCAATCACAATAATATAAAACTATAAAACATCACGAAAATCACGGACAGAACGTTGCTTTTCCAATTCGTCAAGTGCTTTTTTCGCAGCATATTTCGCGTATTGCAGTGCCTGTTCTTTTGTCATGTTGATTCTCCTTTGCAAACTGGAATTTATTGGTGTGGTTTATACCAAATATCTATTTCTTCTTTTTCTGGAATTTCAAACAGAGAAGAAACTTTATTTAGTAATCCCTCATTAACATAAAAACTTGATCCGCCATTTCCAGATATGACTTCATTATTTCTTTTTTCAATATTTTCATACCAAGTCTTATCATCAATATCAATATAATGCATTTCTACCAAAACCCCATTATTTTCTCCATATCTTTTTATTTCTTTCCTGTTTTCTTTCGTCCAAAATCCCCAATCTAAAATTACAGTGCATCCTGCATTTACAATTTCCACTGCTTTTTTTCTTAAATATAAATTAACTCTTATAGCAAATTCATCATAGCCGTCACCTTGTTGATTATTTGTTAAATCATAGGTTACTTCATCTGTAGATAAAATCACAGCATGCTCTTGTTCTTTTAATCGATTAGCATAATATGTTTTACCACAACCAATCTTTCCACATATACAAAGTAATTTTGCCATAACACACCTCACTTACAAATTCCGATTTGCCAAGCAAACAGTAATCCCTACTTCTTCACCACATTCAATTTTGCAATCTCCATATCCTGCGGCCCGGTCAGAGAACAGCCCTTTTCCTTGGCGTACTGGATATAATTCACAATATCCGCCGTAAAGCGTTCGCCGGGGGCGAGAATCGGGATTCCCGGCAGTGCCTGTTCTTTTGTCATGTTGATTCTCCTTTGCAAACCAGAAGTTGTAAGTGATTTAAAGGAAAATTTGGTTTTAATCAATGCGGTAAACCCGGGATTTATTCTTCAAAACTTTTTGGGTCTAACAGATAAGCTATATCATCTTGAAATTTTAGTGGTATTCTGTTTCTCTTTTCTTCGATAAGTGGAAATGGTGGTAACTCATAGCTCATCAGTAATTCTATTGCATCTTCTATTACATCATCTTCATTTGGTTCAGTAATCACTGTTTGTAACAATAACACTAAATCATCATGAATATCACTTATATCCTGCTGATAATATGGGTCCATAAACCAATCTAAACAAAAAAGCATACTGAGTTTTCTTTGGGTATCATCTCCAAGTAATACCTTTGCAATTTCACATATTCCTTTTCTGACAATATCTCTATCTTTGTCTGTATATGTAACAAATCTGCCATTCTCCATAATTTATACTCCCCGATTGAAATTACTGGATTATATTTTTTTAATTATTCAAATTCTTTTTTACTCACTTAAGTCCCAATTTAAACCAGTTCGTCAAATTCCGATTTGCCAAGCAAACAGTAACCCCTACTTCTTCACCACATTCAATCTTGCAATCTCCATATCCTGCGGACCAGTCAGAGAACAACCCTTTTCCTTGGCGTACTGGATATAATTCACAATATCCGCCGTAATGCGTTCGCCGGGGGCGAGAATCGGGATTCCCGGCAGTGCCTGTTCTTTTGTCATGTTGATTCTCCTTTATAAACTTGAATTTATACCCGGTACTTGTCTCGATTTATAGTCATATCAACCAAATGAAATACAAGTAAGATAATAAAAAAAACGGAAACTATTATTATTCCTGCGCCCAGCTTGATAAAATCAATTATACCGCCAAGACAAAAGAGCATTGCCCATGTCTTAATCCGTTTTCCAGTAACTCTGCATATTTTCTCTGTATTTAATCCAGTATAATCTCCTGATAAAAACAGCACACTTCTTTCTGTATTCCTTGATTTGATAAAAAATCTTCCAACAAAAAAGAGAACAGTTGCCATCAGTAAATCAATAAATATAATTATTATTTTCATTTTCAACATCTCTAATTCTAAGTTCACAACTTCCGATTTGCCAAGCAAACAGTAACCCCTACTTCTTCACCACATTCAATCTTGCAATCTCCATATCCTGCGGCCCGGTCAGAGAACAACCCTTTTCCTTGGCGTACTGGATATAATTCACAATATCTGCTGTAATGCGTTCGCCGGGGGCGAGAATCGGGATTCCCGGCGGATAACACATGACAAACTCACTGCAAATTTCACCCACGCTCTGTTCCAGCGGCACAGCCTTTTTGTCCGCATAAAATGCCTGCTGCGGGGGGAGTGCCACGTCCGGAGCCAGATACTCGCTTTGCAGCATGCCTGTAGGGTCGCCGCCGTACAGCCGCTTGATCTCCGACAACGCCGAGATCAGCCGTTCGATCTCCAACGCCCGATCTCCGGCAGTGACAATGGCAAGGATATTGCCGATGTCGCCGAACTCGATCTGAATGCCGTATTCGTCCCGGAGCAAGTCGTACACCTCAATGCCTGCCAGACCGGTGTTTCGGGTGTGAATGGACAATTTTGTCCGGTCAAACGCATAGAACGAATCGCCGTTGCAAAGTTCGTCCCCGTAGACATAATACCCGCCGATGCGGTTGATTTCCTCCCGTGCATAGTCCACATACTCCACTGCTTTCCGGTACATTTCCCGCCCGTTCATCGCCAGATTCCGCCGAGCAATATCCAGCGATACCATGAGCAGATAAGACGCACTCGTGGTCTGTGTCAGGTTGATGACCTGCCGTACATAGTCCGCATTGATGCCCTCTGCACAGAGCAGCATGGCACTCTGTGTCAGACTGCCGCCGGTCTTGTGAATGCTGACCGATGCCATATCTGCACCGGCAGCCATAGCGGAACAGGGGAGATTCTCCCCGAAATAGAAATGTGTGCCATGTGCTTCGTCTGCCAGCAGCAGCATGCCGTGTTCATGGGCAAGCTTGGCGATACGGCGAATATCCGGACAGACACCGTAGTAAGTCGGATTGTTTACCAATACAGCTTTTGCGTCCGGATTGGCAAGAATGGCACGTTCCACCGCTTCCACTGACATGCCCAGCGGAATTCCCAGATCCTTGTTTTCGTCCGGATCCACATAAACGGGAATAGCCCCGTTGACAACCAGTGCGTTGATCGCACTGCGGTGCACATTGCGGGGCATGATCAGCTTTTCACCGGCTTTGCAGACTGACATAATCATAGCCTGCGAAGCACCGGTAGCACCGTTGATGATAAAAAAGGCATTGGCAGCCCCGAACGCTTCCGCGGCAAGCTGCTGTGCATCGCGGAGCACGGAAACCGGATGACAGAGATTGTCCAGATTTTTCATAGAATTCACGTCGATCTGTACGCATCGCTGTCCGAGAAAATCCGCCAGTTCATGGTTGCCCCGTCCGCCCTTGTGTCCGGGAACGTCAAACCGTACCACACGGTTCATCAGATGCTCTTTCAGAGCGTCCATCAGAGGAGCGTCCTGCTGTGTCCAGTTCATATCGCTCTGCCTCCTCAATAGATGTTTCTGCCGCTGAAAATTTCGATCATTTCCCGCCGCAGACGATTGGTAATATCCAGCCGCACCCGCGGGTCCAGTTCATATGCATCGGTTTTGAACAGATAATTTTGCAGTTCCAGTTCCTTGATCAGCATGCGGGTGTGAAAAATATTGGATTGATATACGTTTACATCCTGTGCATCATACCGCAGGAGAATTTCTTCGCTGATAAAATCCTGGATCGAAGCCATTTCCTGATCCATAAAGCACTTTTTGCCGGAAACATCTCTGGTAAAGCCGCGGACACGATAATCAATGGTGATAATATCCGAATCGAAACTCCGGATCAGATAGTCCAGCGTGTTCAGCGGAGAGATTTCCCCACAGGTGGAAACATCAATATCGACCCGAAATGTGGTGACTTCATTGTCCGGATGACTTTCCGGAAAGGTGTGCACTGTGACATGGCTCTTGTCCAGATGTGCGTGAATATCCCGACGTTGGAGAAATCCGTCCCCCTGATTGCAGGACGGATCGATGCTTTCTGGTGCTACACTGCCTTCAGCGATTAGTACGTTGACCGAAGCTCCCTGCGGTTCGTAATCCTGTCTGGAAATATTCAGCACCGCCGCACCGATCATTTCGGTGACATCACAGAGAATATTCGTCAGACGTTCGGAATTATACTGTTCATCGATGTAGCGGATATAGTCCTGTTTTTCCCGTTCGGACTTTGCATAACATACATCAAAAATATTAAAGCTCAACGTCTTAGTGAGATTGTTAAATCCATATAAGGTCAGCTTTTTCTCCAACCCTACCATCACAGCCTTTCTGAAAGCATCTGCCCGCAGACAGATGCCCTCTAAAAATCGAAAAGTAGAAGTATGGGAGCAGCAGTCCTGCTCCTGTCTGCGGTAAAAGATTGCAACACCGCAGTTCACGTTCTTACAATCAAAAACCATTGTACCACAGTTTGCAAAAAAATGCAATGGGATTTACAAAACTTTTTTCGAAAACGACGGGGAGAAACAACATTTCCCCGCCGGAGAAGATTCCAATTATAGTTTCTCTTTTTCCAATTTTTGAATTTTCAGGACTTACCACTTGCAAAATATCACGAAGTATAGTATAATAGAACAAATCGAATGAAACAGTGACGAAATGCCGCATGGCAGGGGGAGCAGAAAATAGGAGTTACTGCGATACGTTTCAAGGCAATTCTGTACAAGCTTGTGCAGTACTGCCGCATGGAAAACGCACAGCCAAGCCAATGGATTGTGAGATTTCCGGATTCGCAGAGGCATGGGGAGAACTTGCCGCTGCACGAAATGCTGATGCAGAAAGGAAGACAGAAATCATGACTGAAACCATTGAAAATACAGAAAACTATATGGAAGAAATCACCGCACCAACTGTACAAAAACTGCCGCTGCTTGCAATGCGTGGAATTGTATTGTTTCCGAACATGATCATGCACTTCGATCTGGCTCGGGAACCGTTTGTCAAGGCATTGAGAGCCAGTGCCAAATCGGATCGCCGCGTGTTTCTGGTGACTCAGAAAGACCCCTTGGTGGAAGAACCCAAACAAGACGATCTGTATACAGTGGGTGTGATCGCAGAAGTGCGGCAGGTGCTTCGTTCGCCGGACGGCGTGACACGGGTACTGGTCGAGGGAAAAGAACGGGCAGCCATTACCGCAGCTTTTCTGGAAAACACAGAAAAAGAAAAGAACTTTTACCCGCAGGCAGAAGTGGAACTGCTGCCGGAAGTTTCGGCAGAGGAAGACCGTGACAAGGAACTGACCGCTTCTGTCCGTTGCATAAAGGACATTTTTCAGGAATATGCAGAACTGATGCCTCGCATGCCGAAAGAATTGATGGCAACTGTGATCTGTGAACAGGACGCTGCCAAGATGTTTAACGAGATCGTGTTCAACATTTCGCTGGACTATGATGCAAAGCAGATGCTTCTGGAAGAAAGCAGCCTGCTGCAGCGGCTGGAAAAGCTGTACCGGATTCTGGCGGACGAAATGGACATTCTCCAGCTGGAGCGAAAGCTACAGGAGGAAACACAAGAAAATCTGGATCGCTCGCAGCGGGAATACTACCTGCGGGAACAGATGCACCTGATTGCTGAACAGCTGGGAGAATCCGAAGATCCGGCTGCGGAAATGGAACAGTATACCGACATCATCGACACGCTTCCGCTGGACGAAGCCAGCCGCAAAAAGCTGGAAAAGGAAGCAGAACGTCTGTCCCGTCTGCCGGCAGCTTCACAGGAAGCCTTTGTCATTCGCAGCTATCTGGACACAGTTCTGGCACTGCCGTGGAATAAATCCAGCCATACCAAGCCCAATCTGAAGCGGGCACAGTCTGTACTGGAAAAAGATCATTATGGTTTGAAAAAGGTGAAAGAACGAATTCTGGAAAGCATTGCCGTTCGGACACTGCTGCCGGAAGCCTCCGGACAAATTCTGTGTTTTGTTGGACCTCCCGGCGTAGGCAAAACTTCTATCGGCAGATCGATCGCCAAGGCACTGGGACGGCACTATGAACGTGTTTCTCTCGGCGGTGTGCGGGACGAATCGGACATTCGCGGACACCGGAAAACTTACGTAGGGGCAATGCCCGGACGCATCATGGATGCCATGACCCGTGCCGGCACCAACAACCCCATGATCCTGCTGGACGAAGTGGACAAGATGAGCAATGACTTTCGGGGCGATCCCTCTGCGGCACTGCTGGAAGTACTGGACAGCGAACAGAACAAGGCGTTCCGTGACCACTATATTGAAGTGCCTTTTGACTTGAGCAAGGTGCTTTTTGTGGCAACAGCAAACTCTCTGGATCCGATTCCGGCACCGCTGCTGGATCGTATGGAAATTATCGAACTGGGCAGCTATACCCGTGAGGAAAAATTCCACATTGCCAAGGAGCATCTGCTGAAAAAGCAGCTGAAAAAACACGGACTGAAAGGCACCCAGTGCCGGATTCCGGACGAGGTGCTGTATGCGATCATTGATGGCTATACCAGAGAAGCCGGCGTGCGGGAACTGGAACGCACGATCGGTACGCTTTGCCGAAAGGCTGCCAAAGAAATTGTGGAGGGCATCTGCAAAAAGGTTTCCTTTACAGAAGTCAACCTGAAAGAATATCTGGGAATCCCGAAATTCCGACCGGACGAACAGAGCCATGAAGATACTGTCGGTGTAGTCAACGGTCTGGCATGGACTTCTGTCGGCGGCGTGCTGATGCCTATGGAAGTGCTGGTGATGTCCGGCAAGGGAACAGTTGAGTACACTGGTTCACTGGGCAACGTAATGCAGGAAAGTGCCAAAATTGCGGTCAGCTATGCACGCAGCGTGGCAAAGCAGTACGGCATTCCGGAAGATTTCCACACCAAGTGTGACCTGCATATTCATGCACCGGAGGGAGCTGTTCCCAAGGACGGTCCCTCGGCAGGCGTTACCATGGCAACCGCGATCATTTCCGCTCTTTCCGGCAGACCGGTGCGGGGGGACATCGCGATGACGGGGGAGATCACCCTGCATGGCAAGGTGCTGCCCATCGGCGGACTGCGGGAAAAATCCATGGCAGCTTATAAAGCCGGCATTCACACGGTGATTATTCCGGAAGAAAACCTGCCGGATCTGGAGGAAGTAGACGAAACCGTGCGGGAACATGTCACATTTGTGCCGGCAAAAACGCTGGACACTGTGCTGAATACGGCACTGGTACCGGCAGAACCAGCCGCAGAAGCACAGACAGCCGCTGCGGAACTGTGCCATGTATAAAAAGGAGAAGAATCCATGCAGTTTCAAAAAGCAGAATTCGTAGCGTCCTACGGGACATTCTCACAGATACCGCCCTGCAATTCTATGGAGATTGCCTTTGCAGGACGGTCGAACGTGGGAAAATCTACGTTGATCAATAAAATTTTTCAGCGGAAATCGCTGGCGAGAGTCAGTGCTGTTCCGGGGAAAACAGCGACAATCAACTTTTACCGTCTGGATCCTTTGACGATCGTTGACCTTCCCGGCTATGGCTATGCTAAGGTTGCCAAGTCGGAAAAGGAACGGTGGTCCGGACTGATCTCGGGCTATCTCGGTGCAGATCGGGACTTGCGTCTGATCCTGTTACTGATCGATATGCGTCACGCACCCTCTAAAGACGATTTGCAGATGATCGATTTCTTGGTAGAATCGGAACTGCCGTTTTTGATTGTGCTGACCAAAGCAGACAAACTGAACAAGACAGAACGTACCAAACGCATGCAGGCATTTGAAACAGAAATTCCGTACTTCTCACAGATTCATGTGATCCCTTTTTCCGCAGTGACGCGGGAGGGCGTTGCAGAAGTACAGGGCGTTCTGGAAAAAATCGCCTCCGAAACCGAAGAATGATCTGCGGGGTGAACGGGAGTATTTTCACCGCGATACCGCGTTCATAAAAGCAATGCAGAAAGGAAGTATAAACATGTTTGTATCTGATAATCTGGGGGTAAATGCGTCCGGAAATCTGACCATTGGCGGCGTAGACACCGTTGCACTGGCAAAGAAGTATGGTACACCGCTGTATGTCATGGACGAGGACATGATTCGTCGGGACTGCAAAACATTCCAGAAAAGCATCGACACATACTATGACGGACAGGGTCTGGTCTGCTATGCCAGCAAGGCATTTTCCTGCAAGGAGATCTATCGCGTGATGCAGTCCGAAAATATGGGCATCGATGTGGTTTCCGGCGGGGAACTGTACACCGCAGTGCAGGCAGGCTTCGACGTGACAAAGGCTTGCTTCCACGGAAACAACAAGACCACAGAAGAACTGAACATGGCACTGGATTACGGCGTTGGCAGAATTGTTGTGGACAACATCTATGAAATGGAGCACCTGAACCAGCTGGCAGCGGAAAAGCATCTGACTGCCCCGATCCTGCTCCGCATCAAGCCGGGCGTAGATGCACACACCCATAACTTTATCCGTACCGGACAGATTGACAGCAAGTTCGGCTTTGCACTGGAAACCGGCGAAGCATACGAAGCAGTCAAGAAAGCGGTTTCTTACCCGAATCTGAAGCTTCGCGGTCTGCACTGTCATATCGGCTCGCAGATTCTGGATACACAGGGCTTTACGGCAGCAGCAGAAGTCATGATGGAATTCATTGAAAAGCTGAAGAAAGAACTGGGCTACGAAGCAGAAGATCTGAATCTGGGCGGCGGTTTTGGTATCCGCTATACTGAAGCAGACGACCCGCTGCCGTATGATGCATATATGGAAGCGGTAGCAAAGGTCATCAACGGTTTCTGTGCATCGCACGATGTAAAGCGTCCGTTTATCCTGATCGAACCCGGCCGTTCCATTGCGGCTCCGGCAGGCATTACCCTGTATACCGTAGGCGGCATCAAAGAGATTCCGAATATCCGTACTTATGTTTCTGTCGATGGCGGCATGTGCGACAACCCGCGTTATATCCTGTATCAATCTGCATATGATGCACTGGTTGCCAATAAGGCAGGACAGCCGAAAACTGAAAAGGTAACTATTGCCGGAAAGTGCTGCGAAAGCGGCGACCTGATCGGCGAAAATATGGAGATTCAGCCTTGCGAAGTAGGCGATATTATTGCGGTTTGTGCAACTGGTGCCTATAATTATTCCATGGCATCGAACTATAACCGACTCCAGAAGCCGGCAGTCGTTTTTGTAAAGGGTGGCGAAGACAGACTGGCAGTGAAGCGGGAATCTCTGGACGACATTCTGCGGAACGACATCTAAAACAATCAAACGTTAACATAAGGCAATACCGCACAAAGATCGTCTGGCGACTTTGCACGGTATTGCCATAAAATAACAGCAGACAAAACAGCGGCGATCCGAAGAAAACGGATTGCCGCTGTTTTGCAATTTGGTTACACTATAAAGAGCACTTTTCAGAATGGGAAATAGCTTATCGGCAAGCTTTTGCAGCTTCTACCATGTTTTCCAAGCTGGGTACTGTTTCAGCAATACCTCTGGTTTTTAGACCGCAGTCCGGATTGACCCAAAGCTTTTCTTTCGGAATACGGGAGAGCATTTTGGAAATTGCCGTTTTGATTTCCGCAGTGGTAGGGATTCTGGGGGAGTGAATGTCATACACGCCGGGGCCAACTTCGGTGCGGAAGTGGTTCTCCTGCAATACGTCCAGAATCGTCAGATCAGAACGGCTGGCTTCGAACGTGATGACATCCGCGTCCATATCATCGATGTCCTGAATGATGTCAGCGAATTCGCTGTAGCACATATGGGTATGCACCTGTGTTTCCGGTTTTACACCGCTGTGCACCAGTCGGAATGCCGGAATTGCCCAGTTCAGGTATTCTGTTTTCCAGTCAGACTTCCGCAAAGGCAGCTTTTCCCGCAGAGCAGCTTCGTCTACCTGAATAATGCGGATACCGTTTTTCTCCAGATCCAGTACTTCTTCCCGAATGGCAAGTCCGATCTGATACGCACAATCCTGCAAGGAAATGTCCTCCCGCGGGAATGACCAGTTCAGAATAGTGACCGGTCCGGTTAGCATGCCCTTCATCGGCTTTTTTGTCAGGCTCTGGGCATAGACAGACCATTTTACAGTCATCGGCTTTGCACGGCTGACATCACCCCAGACGATCGGCGGCTTTACACAGCGTGTGCCGTAGGACTGTACCCAAGCCTTTTCAGTGAACAGGTAGCCTTCCAGACACTCTCCGAAATATTCTACCATGTCGTTTCGTTCGAATTCCCCGTGTACCAGCACGTCCAGACCGATTTTTTCCTGCAGTGCCACGCAGTCTGCGATCTGCTTCTTGTTGAAATCTACATATTGTTCCTCGGAGATCTCGCCCTTTCGGAATGCAGCACGATTGGCACGGACTTCCTTTGTCTGCGGGAATGAACCGATAGTTGTGGTAGGCAGCAGCGGCAACTGGAATGTTTCCTGCTGAATCTTTTCTCGTTCTGCAAAAGCCGGCTTTCGAACGAAATCAGCTTCTGTCAAGGCTGCAACTTTTCGTTGTACTTCTGCATTGCTGCAATGTCTGTCCTCGCAGAACAACTGCTGATTTTTCTGATATGCCTCTGTCGCCTGCGGCTGTGCAGAAGCACAGATCTGTGACAGTTCTGCCAGTTCTTCCAGCTTTTCTTCTGCAAAAGCGAAGTGCTTCTGATAGCTCTTCGCCAGCTTAGTTTCGTTTCGCAGCGTGTACGGAACGTGCAGCAGAGAGCAAGAGGTGTTCAGTACGATCTCACCGCAAACCGGACGCATCTGTTCCAGAATTTTCAGAGTTTTCTTATAGGAATTTCGCCAGATATTTTTTCCGTTTACTACACCGGCAAACAGAATTTTTTCCTTGGGGAATCCATTTTTCTGTACCAGTGCCATCGTCTGTTTTCCCTCTGTGAAGTCTAGACCGATGCCGTCAAAGTCCAGTGCTGTGATCTCAGAATAGCAGTCCCGCACATCGCCGAAGTATGTTTGCAGCAACACCTTGACATTGCCCTTTGCCGCCAAGACAGTCTTGTAAATCTGGGTAAACAGAGCAATATCCTCTGCGGACAGATCTTTTACCAGATACGGTTCGTCCAGTTCAGCCCATGCAGCACCCAGTTCATTCAGCTTTGCCAGATAATCGCAGTATGCCTTGACTGTATCTTCTACAAAGTCAGAGAGTGTCTTTTCACCGGTGAATCGTGCCAGCTTCAGGAATGTAAACGGTCCGATCAGCACCAGCTTTGCCGGAACGCCCAGTGCCTTTGCTTCTGCATATTCTGCAAAAGGCTTTTCGCCGGCAAGGCGAATTTCTGTGGTGTCCTCAATTTCCGGCACCATATAGTGGTAGTTGGTGTTGAACCACTTTTTCATTGCGAATGCTTTTACGTCACCGTGTTCGCCCTGATAGCCACGTGCCATTGCAAAATAGGTGTCCAGCGGCGACAGAGAAAGAGCACGATAGCGTTCCGGAACCGCATTCAGCAGAACGGCGGTGTCCAGCATGTTGTCATAGAAAGAAAAGTCGTTGACAGGAATCAGAGAGATTCCATTTTCCTTCTGCAGCTGCCAATGGGTGCACCGCAATTCTTTTGCGGTGTTCTGCAATTCTTCTGCGGAAATTTCTCCGCGAAAATACTTTTCGCTGGCAAATTTCAGTTCCCGCAGACTGCCCACTCTGGGGAATCCGATAATAGTTGTTTTCATAAGATAACTCCGTTTCTGGGGAAACACATGCTTGGGCAACCATGTAAACTGAGGCAATACCGCACAAAGAGCATCTGGCGAAAAATTTGACGACGCATCTGTCGCACAATCTTTGTGCGGTATTGCCCTGAAACAATGTTGCCCAGCGTATTCCGTTTTGTTTCTGATTGTAATTCCATTATACAGGATTCCACCGGACATGTAAAATATATAAAAATACCGGTTTGCTATAGCTTTATTATATAGCAAACCGGTATTTGAGGTCTGTGCTGCATCAGAGCCTATTCAGTATTTTAGGACAACACCGCACAAAGCCCGCCTGACGGCTTTGTGCGGTGTTGCCTTAGGAGTTTTTCGCATAACGCTTTAATGCATCTAAATAAATGCTACCCAATCGGCTGGGCACTGCATGCTTTTTGGTGATGTAACCGATATGCATGCTTCCGTTTTCCGCAAGAGGAATTGCCACAATGTTTTCTCCGTTTAGTTCTTCGTCAATGACACCGCTGCAAATGGTATACCCATTTAGTCCGATCAACAGATTGAACAGCGTTGCCCTGTCCCGTACCCGAATATTTTTCGAGCGAATTTCTGTGCTGAAAATTTCTTCAGAGTAGTAAAACGAGTTGTGTTCGCCCTGTTCAAAAGACAGGTACGGATAGGGCTGCAAGTCTGCCATGGTGACTTCTGCTTTTTGTGCAAGAGGATTTTTGTCGCTGATAAAAATATGCGGCTTCGCTTCAAACAATTCCGTAAACTGCAAGTCGTTGGATTTCAAAATCTTTCGCAAAACGGTTTCGTTGAACTCGTTGAGATAAAGAATTCCGATTTCACTTTTCAGACGGGAAACGTCATCAATGATCTCATAGGTCTGGGTTTCCCGCAGACTGAAATCATAATTGTCACTGCCGTACACCTGAATCAAGTCTACAAATGCATTTACCGCAAAGGAATAATGCTGTGTCGAAACGCAGAATTCCTGTTTTCCACCGGACTGGTGGGTATACTTTTCCGTGATCAGAGCAGCCTGCTCCAGAACTTGTCTGGCATAGCCCAGAAACACTTCCCCCTCTTTGGAAACAAAAACGCCTTTATTGGTGCGGTTGAAAATGGAGATGCCCATTTCCTTTTCCAGTTCCTTGAGTGCTTTTGTCAGGCTGGGCTGGGCAATATACAGAGAAGCAGCTGCTTCACTGACTGTTCCTTTTTCCGCAGTGACAACGGCATATTTCAATTGCTGTAATGTCATACGGCTGTTTCATCGCTTTCCGGCTCTGCTTCCGGCAAGTCTGTGAGATCCGATTCCGGTTCTGTCGGCTCCGGCTGTAATTCTGCAATGCGAGCCGTCAACCCGTTGATTTCCACAGCCGGATCGTCCAGATCGATCAGCAGATACCGTCTGCCGTCTACGCACTGTGTCCGCACCTTGTCTGTGGCATCTTTCCCAATCGAAACAGTGATGCCGTCTACGCTGATCGTTGTTTTGTTGTCGATCAGGTTGTTGACAGTAATCGGCTTGTCCTGTGTTGCCTCCCGATATGCCATCTGCATTTCTTCTGCACGTTCCTGACTAACGCCGGAGTCCAGCAAAATGTCCCGCACGTGAATATCGTCCACAATGGGCAGATCCGGTTCATTGGCGTATTCTGCTGCAATATCCCGCAGCTTTTCATTTACGCCGGTGATGACAGAGTAACTCAGTTCATCGGAAACGATTTCCTGCATCATGCTCTGGAATGTTTCCTTCTGCTCCTGAGCCGTCCGGTTAAACGGGCAGCCCAGTACATTTTCTATGATGCTGATATTGACATCTTTGGGCTTGTGGGCGGAGTACAGCACATGGTTTACGTCCGGACCTCTCCCCGTGAAAGTTGGATAGACAAACCCGTCTGTGGGGATCTCTGCCACGATTCTGTCGTAAACATTTTTCTTTTCAATGGCGTTGTCATCTTCGTTGTAGATCAGCCCGTCTACGCGAACTTCTACCGGACAAATTGCTGCCACCAGAAAACGGTAATCGTGGCTCTGATACGGGTCTAATTCGTCACTCTTGGACTTTTGAAAAACGGTATAAGTACAATGTCCGACCAAAATCGCATAGGTGGAAACATAGTCCATGTTGCGGACGATTTGTTCCATCAGCGTTGTAACGGCAGTTTCATCTTCCAGTTTGGACTGTAACGCCTCGTAGAGAATCGCCTGACTGCCGCCTTCTTCATAGGCTTCTTTGGGAAATTCGTATTCCAGCAGTCCTTTTCCCAGTGTGCCCGCAAGAACACGTTTCAGCGTTGCCATAAGGCAGTCGCTTTCTTCGGAAGCAATGTTGTGATAGGCACGGCTGGTCTGACAGCGGATATTTTTTTCGCTGTCCACAAAAGCGGTTGCCACCTGATTCAGTACAAATAAATCACTGGTATCTGAAAAATTTTTTCGAATTTCGGAGAGTTCTTTTTTATTCATGGAAATCCCTTTCTGTTATCTATGGAAACGCTGCATAAAAATTGCCTTTCTGTTTTGCTTGTACGATTTTACAGCACATCGTTTCCTTTGCAAAAGCATTGCAATGCCCGTGCAGTTTCTGCCACCGGCAAGCCCATTACGCTGTAAAAATCGCCGTTGATGTTCTGCACCAGCAGTGCACCGTATCCCTGAATGCCGTAACTGCCGGCTTTGTCCATAGGTTCGCCGGTCGCAAGATACGCCTGTATCTGTTCTTCAGTCAGCGGATAAAATGTTACCGCTGTTTCTGTCTGGAATGAGGATACGCGTTCTCCTTGTGCCAAAGCTACACCCGTGATGACAGTATGTGTCTTTCCGGAGAGTTGACGAAGCATCTCTGCCGCATGTTCCGGCGTTTTCGGTTTGCCGAAAATGGCATTTTCCAACACCACCGTGGTGTCAGAACCAAGAACAATGTCATTCGGATATTCGTTGGCGACGGCAAGAGCCTTTTTTCGTGCCAGATACTGTGCCGCTTTCTGTACAGACAACACGGGCGGCAGGGACTCGTCTACGGCTGCCGGAAAAACCGTAAAGTCTTCCGTGATCAGTCGCAGGAGTTCCTGCCGCCGCGGTGATGCAGAAGCTAGAATCAGCCCCATTACAGCACGTCCTTCGGGTCGTAATGCGGTTCTTTGTAGATGTGTTCACTCTCGGTGACTTCCTTGCGGAATTCGTCCTGCCATTCTACCGGTGTGAAATCTTCTACTGCAACAGAAATGTGTTCCGGATTGCAGCCGATCGCATCTACCAGTGCAGCGGCAACCTTGTCTGCAGCAAGCTTTTTCTGATCGTCTGTTCTGCCTTTGAGCATTTTGATCGTAATATGGGGCATGGTATGTTCCTCCTTGAAATTCTGTTTCTGATATATTGCCCGTGAGATTTTCGGGTGCTTTTATTATAGCATATTTTATAGGAGATTGCAAGGTGTAAACGGAATACAAACACATTTTTCTAAAAGCTTCTGTATGCTTTTTTACAGGCAATACCGCACAAAGATTGTGCGACAGATGCGTCGTCAAATTTTTCGTCAGATGAAACAAAAAGCGGAGTGAATACTTGATGTATTCACGAGCATTTTTGTGAAATATGACGGGAAATTTGCAAGCAGATGGCGTGCAAAGTCGCCAGACGCTCTTTGTGCGGTATTGCCTACAGTATCATTTTTGCTTTTCTGCTTGATTATTACGGAATTTAGACAGAAAACATTGACACCACACCCTCAATGTGCTATAATAAAAAAAGAAATTTACATGGACATGGCATACAGCATTGCCGCAGCGTCCATGAATCATAAGGAGCAAAAACATGAAACAGATTATTTTGACCGGAGATCGTCCCACCGGACGGCTGCATGTAGGACATTACGTAGGTTCCCTGAAAGAACGGGTAAAACTGCAAAACTCCGGAAAATTCGACGAAATTTATATTATGATCGCCGATGCACAGGCACTGACAGATAATGCAGAGCATCCGGAAAAAGTACGACAGAACATTACACAGGTGGCTCTGGACTATCTGGCATGTGGTCTGGATCCGGAAAAAAGCACCATTTTCATTCAGTCCATGGTACCGCAGCTGACAGAACTGACGTTCTATTACATGAATCTGGTTACCGTTTCCCGCGTACAGCGGAACCCTACCGTTAAGGCAGAGATTCAGCAGCGGAACTTTGAAGCCAGTATCCCAGTAGGCTTTTTCTGCTACCCGATCAGTCAGGCAGCAGACATCACCGCATTCCATGCAACTGCCGTTCCGGTCGGAGAAGATCAGCTGCCGATGCTGGAACAGTGCAAGGAAATCGTGCACAAATTCAATTCGGTATATGGCGAAACTCTGACCGAACCGGAGATCATTCTCCCCAGCAATCAGGCATGTTTACGTTTGCCGGGTATTGACGGTAAGGCAAAGATGAGTAAATCTCTGGGCAACTGTATCTACCTGTCTGATGAGCCGGAGGAGATCAAGAAAAAGATCATGTCCATGTTCACCGATCCGAACCACCTGCGGGTAGAAGATCCCGGTAAGGTAGAGGGGAATCCGGTATTTATCTATCTGGATGCATTCTGCAAGCCGGAATATTTCGAGGAATTCTGGAAAGATTACAGCTGCCTGGACGAAGTGAAGGCACACTATCAGCGTGGCGGTCTGGGCGATGTAAAGGTCAAGAAGTTCCTGAACAATGTAATGCAGGAAGAACTCCGTCCCATTCGGGAACGTCGCAAGCAGTGGGAGCAGCGTTTGCCAGAAGTTTACGAGATCTTGCAGCAGGGAAGTGCTACAGCGAGAGCAACTGCGGAAAAGACTCTGGAAGGTGTTCGCCATGCCATGCGAATTGACTACTTCTCTGAAGGTGGTTTGCAGTCAGAACTGTAAAAAGAATATCCAGACAATATATTGCACCGTTTTGCCGTGAGCAGAACGGTGCTTTTTGTAAAATGGTAAGCATTGTAGAGGAATGAAACGATGAAGCGATTGAACGCTATAATATCCACAGTTGTGTTCTTGTTTTTTACGGGCTGTTCTTCTTATCCCCACCAAAGCTGGCTGGAAGATAGAAGCTTCGATAAAATCGCAGATGATAGGGCTTCAGAAATTGTTACAGCATTAGAAAATGGAGATCAAGCTGCAATTAGATCCATGTTTTCTAATCAGGCATTGAACGAAGCTGAAGAATTAGACGATTCTATTTTATCTGCAATAGAATATTATAAAGGTAATTTGGTATCATCTAATGGAACGATTGCAACCGATGAAAGTCAGAATGGAAAAAAGAAAACATTTAAAATCAGGGCAGATTATACGATATTGACTGATTTAGAAACTTATAATTTATATTTTATTGAAAAGTATAATTCGGAAGATGAGAATGAAAATGGTCTATATTTGATTTGGTTGTCTAAAGACTCTGAAAAAGACGAATATGAAGGGGATTATGGAGCAGGAATTTACTTTCCTTCATGAATAAACAATCATACATGTCCAGCAACCGATTTCAAAAAAAAGTTTTATGCAAAGGATTTTACAGGAAAAATTGTGATATTTCAATGGTGGAATGAGAGTTACTCTTGTTTGTTCATAAAATATTGTAGATATTTTGCCAGAAAAACGCTATAATATATAGCAGATTGCACGAATCTTATCAGGACATTCCTGAAAGAAGTATCAAAAATAGGAGGAATCACTTATGAAACGCAGAATCGGAATTTTAACCAGCGGCGGCGACTGCCCGGGACTGAACGCCACAATTCGCGGCGTTGCAAAGGCATGTTACGAAATGCTGGGGACGGAAAATGTAGAGATCGTTGGAATTTCAGACGGCTATTATGGCTTGATCCACAACATCTGCAAGGAGATGTCACCGGACGATTTCTCCGGCATTCTCACACGCGGCGGTACGATTCTGGGTACCAAACGTCAGCCGTTCAAGATGATGAAAGTCATCGGCGATGACAATGTGGATAAGGTCAAGAACATGAAAAAGACCTATCAGGATCAGAAGCTGGATTGTCTTTTGACACTGGGCGGAAACGGCACACATAAGACCTCCAAGCTGCTGGCGGATGAAGGACTGAATGTCATTGGTCTGCCGAAAACCATTGATAATGACATCTTCGGTACAGATGTGACTTTCGGATTCCATACTGCGGTAGACATTGCCACAGATGCACTGGATCGACTGCACACCACTGCAAACAGCCATTCCCGTATTCTGCTCTGCGAGATTATGGGCAATAAGGCTGGCTGGCTGACTTTGAGTGCAGGCATTGCCGGCGGTGCGGACATCATTCTGATTCCGGAAATTCCGTATGACATTGACAAGGTTTGCAAGTCCGTGCAGAAGCGTAGCGAAAGCGGTAAAAACTTCTCTATCGTCGCTGTGGCAGAGGGCTGTTTCGATAAAGAAGAAGCCAAGATGAAGAAGAAAGAACGCACCAGACTGCGTCAGGAAGCTGGCATCACCACTGCGACCAACCGGATCGCAGCACAGATTCAGCAAAAGACCGGACTGGAAGCCCGCGTTTGCGTACCGGGGCACATGCTCCGTGGCGGAAGCCCCAGTGCGTATGACCGCGTTCTGGCAACACAGTTCGGCGTATACGCAGCAGAACTGATTCGGGAGGAACATTACGGTATGTCTGTAGCAAAGGTTGGCGGCACGATCACTGCCAATAAGCTGGACGACATTGCCGGTAAGACAAAGTTTGTTTCGCCGGACGATCAGCTGGTACAGACTGCAAGAAATCTGGGAATTTCTTTCGGCGACTGAGTAGAGTTATTGAAATCTATCCAAGAAGCGGGTGCATTTTCGATGTGTCCGCTTTTTTTGTGAAATGATAAAGGAAACACTGCATAAAGCCCGCCTGACGGCTTTGCACGCAATCTGCTTGCAGATTTTCCGTCATATTGCCCAGAAATCCCTTGCCATACATCAAGTATGCCTGCGGAATTTCTGTGCAATCTGCCGAAAAATCTGACTACGCATCTTACGTACAAGCTTTATTCAGTGTTTCCTAAATTATCTGTTGCATCTTCGGCTAACTTGTGGTATAATAACAATATCTACAGTTTCGGCAGAAACTACAAAAAAGGAGGATCTACGTTGAAAACAAGAAAACGATATTCAGTCGCCGCGGTATGCGTTGCGGCGGCATGTACAATTTCCATGGGTGCATCTTCTGCAATGCCGGTTCTGGCAGCTGCAAAGAGCAGTGACACTGTCCAGAAGTACGAATTTGAAAACGGAAGCACCAGCGGCGGAAAAATTTACAACGAGGGTTGGAAAGGCAATACCGAGGAGGACGGCAGCGGCGAGGACTTTGACTTGACCAATGCGTCCGGCGGATTTTCCTATCTGGATCAAAAGGGGACAACTGTCAGCTTAAAGGTTACCGTCGAAGAAGCCGGTCTTTACGAGATGAAGATTTCCTACTGTGAACCCTATGACAAAAACAAAAAGGTGCAATACCTGAATGTCAATGGCGTAAATCAGGGAGAAGTCAGCTTTTCTCACAACCTGAAATTCGAGGAAACTTCTGGTGGTGTAGTGATGCTCAATGCCGGCGAGAACACCATTGAATTGAGTGCCTATTGGGGCTATACATTCTTTGATTACCTGACGATTCAGCCGGCAGATGAAAGCCTGACAAATCTTTCACCAACAAGAACGCTTTCCAATCCCAATGCGTCAGATTCCACTAAGCGGCTGTATCAGTATCTCTGCGACCAATACGGAAAGCATATCATTTCCGGACAGCAGGAGTACTGCGGCTCGCATAACTACAACCTGTACGCAGATCCGACCAATTTCATCAAGGATAACGAACAGGAATTCGAGTATCTGGAAAAGACGACCGGCAAAATGTGTGCGATTCGCGGAATCGACTTCTTGAACTATCGTTCCAATGCCACATGGGACGATAACGCAGCCGAACGTACCATTCAATGGGTGAATGAATACAAAGGCATTGCTGCCCTTGTGTGGCATTGGAGCGTGCCATCAGAGGAGGGGAGTACAGACTGCAATTTCTATGTGGAATCTGCCAGTGCCAACTACACCACATTCAGTATTTCCAGAGCACTGGAAGAAGGCACATGGGAAAATAAGGTGCTGATGGCGGACATTGCGGAAATTGCAAAGCAGCTGAAAAAGCTGAAAGATGCCGATGTGCCGGTTTTGTGGCGACCGCTGCATGAAGCTGAAGGAGCGTGGTTCTGGTGGGGAGCCGAAGGACCGGAGCCTTGCAAAAAGCTGTACCGCCTTCTCTACGACCAGCTGACTAACGTCTATGGATTGGACAATCTGATTTGGGTCTGGAACAGCTACACCTATTCCACATCTCCGGACTGGTATCCGGGCGATGATGTGGTAGATATTGTAGGATACGATAAGTATAATGCCGTAGACGGCAAGCCGAACCTAAGTTCGATTTCTTCCACATTCTATAGTCTGGTGCAGAGTACAGACGGACAGAAAATGGTAGCAATGGCAGAAAATGACACCATTCCTTCTTTGGAAAACCTGCTGAAAGACAAGGCTTCGTGGCTGTACTTCTGCCCGTGGTATATGAACTACCTTACCAGTGAGCAGAACAACCCTGCAGAGAATCTAAAAGAGATCTATAACAGCGAGTACTGTATCACGTTGGACGAACTGCCGGATCTGAAAAAATATCCGCTGGACGGCAGTGATGCCGATTCTGATGCTGTACTGGCGGGAGATGTCAATCTGGACAATGCAGTAAATCTGGCAGACATCATCTTGCTGCAAAAGTACCTGCTGGGAAAAACGACACTGACAGAGCAGCAGGCAAAGGCGGCTGACTATGCGAAAGATGCATTGATAAACGGAACTGACTTGACAGCACTGCGACAGGCTTTGCAAAAAGGCTAAGGCAATACTTCTTTCACAAAAATGCTCGTGAATACATCAAGTATTCACTCCGCTTTTTGTTCCATCTGACGGAAAATTTGACGACACATCTGTCGCACAATCTTTGTGCGGTATTGCCCTAAAAAAATTACAAAACGGGATACGACCGGTAAATCCAGTCGTATCCCGTTTTCCTATCTATTGAGTTGCTTCGGTAAATACTCCGTTTTTCTTGCGAAGAATCCGTTGATTTGCAGAACCGCGAAATGCCAGCTGCAAGGACTTCTGTCCCTCCACAAAAGGTCCGTCTACCAGCACATCGATTTCCCGCAGCAACGCATCAGTGGCATCGCACCGATAGGGGCTGTCTGCCAGCAGGTCTGTTTCCAGAACACAGCCGGTATAGCACCAGATGTCTTTTTCTGCACCGTAAGCTTTTCGCACTGCCTGTACCAATTCCAGCAGTACAGGCTGGTTCTCCGGCTCCATTGGCTCCCCGCCAATCAGTGTCAGCCCTCGGATATAACTGGGTTCCAGCAGCCGCAGAAGCTGTTCTGTCGTTGCTTCAGTGTACGGTGTGCCATAATCGAAGCACCACGTTTCCGGATTGAAGCAGTTCTTGCAGGCATGCCGACAGCCGGAAACGAATAAGGATACCCGCACGCCCTCGCCATTGGCAATGTCGCAAGACTTGATTGCACCATAATACATATGCATTCGCCTCTTTTACAGGTGCATTACACGGTCGCGGATTTCCTGTGTGCGACCCTGATTCCAGAACTGGGTACCGATGTATCCGCAGGTGCGGCGGGCAACGTTCAGTTTATCCTGATCGCGGTTGCCGCAGTTGGGGCATTCCCATACCAGCTTGCCGTCATCTTCTACGATCTGGATTTCGCCGTCATAGCCGCAAACCTGACAATAATCGCTCTTGGTGTTCAGTTCTGCATACATGATATTTTCGTAAATATGCTGCATTACCGCAATCACAGCCGGAATGTTGTTTTGCATGTTGGGTACTTCTACATAGCTGATCGCACCGCCGGGGGAGAGTTCCTGGAACTGTGCTTCAAAAGACAGTTTGTCAAAAGCATTGATCGGTTCGGTAACATGTACATGATAGCTGTTGGTGATGTAGTTTTTGTCTGTGACGCCCTCAATCACGCCAAAGCGTTCCTGCAGGCAACGGGCAAACTTATACGTGGTAGATTCCAAAGGCGTGCCGTACAGACTGAAATCGATATTGGTTTCCTTTGCCCATTTCTTGCAGGTATCGTTCAGATGCCGCATGACCTTTAGTGCAAATGGCGTTGCAGAGGGGTCTGTGTGTGATTTTCCGGTCATATACCGTGTGCATTCACACAGTCCGGCATAGCCCAGCGACAGGGTAGAATACCCGCCGTACAAAAGCTTGTCAATGGTTTCGCCTTTTTTCAGACGAGCCAGTGCACCATACTGCCACAGAATCGGGGCCACATCAGACGGTGTGCCTTTCAGGCGTTCATGACGGCACATCAGGGCACGATAGCACAGCTGTAACCGTTCGTCGAAGATTTCCCAGAAACGCTTTTCATCGCCGCCGGAGGAGCATGCGATGTCCACCAGATTCAGCGTGACAACGCCCTGATTAAAGCGGCCATAGAACTTGTACTTGCCGGCTTCGTCTTTGTAAACGGTCAGGAAAGAACGGCAGCCCATGCAGGTATAGCAGTTGCCCTCTTTCAAGGATTTCATAATTTTTTCGGAAATATAATCCGGAACCATGCGTTTTGCTGTGCACTCCGCAGCCAGCTTTGTGAGATAAAAATACTTGGAATCCTCGCGAATATTATTTTCTTCCAGTACGTAGATCAGCTTCGGGAATGCCGGCGTAATGTAGACACCCTTTTCATTTTTCACTCCTTGAATTCGCTGCCGGAGCATTTCCTCGATAATCAATGCCAGATCATCTCTGGTCTGTCCCTCTGGTACTTCATTCAGGTACATGAATACCGTGACAAACGGAGCCTGTCCGTTGGTCGTCATCAAAGTGATAACCTGATACTGAATCATCTGTACACCCTGAATGATCTCGTTCCGAACACGCATTTCAGCGATCTGGTTGATCGTTTCATCATCGGTATCTTTTCCCAGACGTTCAAATTCGCGGCGAACATCACGGCGGAACTTCTCACGGCTGGTCTGCACAAATGGTGCCAAGTGGGACAGGGTAATACTCTGACCACCGTATTGAGAACTTGCAATTTGTGCAATGATCTGTGTGGAGATGTTACATGCGGTAGAAAAACTGTGCGGCTTTTCGATCATGGTTTCGCTGATAACAGTTCCGTTCTGCAGCATATCCTCCAGATTGACCAGACAGCAATTGTGCATGTGCTGTGCGAAATAGTCTGCATCGTGGAAATGAATAATACCTTCCCGATGAGCATCTGTAATATCATGGGGCAGCAAAAAGCGGGTCGTAATGTCCTTGCTGACTTCGCCCGCCATGTAATCACGCTGTACACTGTTGACAATCGGATTCTTATTGGAATTTTCCTGCTTGACTTCTTCATTTTCGAAATTCAGCAGACTTAGAATCTTTTGGTCAGTTGTGTTGGACTGCCGCAGCAGTCCCCGTTCATAGCGGTAGGTGATATAATTTTTTGCAACGGTGAATGCACCGTACTTCATGATCTCAATTTCCACCCAGTCCTGAATGGTTTCAACGTCCACTGCACGGTTCATGCCGGCACATCGTGTTTCAATGTCACTGGCAATTTTGGCAATGGTTTCCGAGGAAAGCTGCTCCGCTTCAATGACAGTGATATTTGCTTTCCCAACAGCTGCGATGATCTTCGCACGGTCGAAGACATCTTCCTTGCCGCTTCGTTTGATGATTTTCACAATTATTCCTCCAATTCCAGATAATAATCAAAGAACTCAGCTTTATGAACACAGAAAGGTACTTCAAAAAGGTAAGTTTTTTTGGAAATGCTTTGAGCAGTATTGCACAGAGCATGTTTGTTGATTTTGTGCGGTATTGCTTTTATTGCAATTTTCTTTTTCATGGCAAACAGAAAGCTGCATGTTACAGCAGCCTTTCTTCCCAATCATTGATAAAAATCCGTTTCAAAATACGATGTTGAACAGCTATTATTATATCGCGATTCTTCCGATCTGTCAAGAAAATTTTTTATGTATTTTCCACTCGAAACACAACAAATTGTGGTTACGCAACTTGCGCACCACAAGATATAGTATTTTTCAAGAAACACTTTCGAAATAGCAGCATACATCTTGACCGCCGTGTTCACATGCTTTTCGTGCTGGAATTTTCCGGAAGGAATAAGCCGCTTACATGTAACATATAAAGTTCAAAAGGTTCAAATTTTTCGGAAATGCCATGCAGAAAAATATCGTTTTGATTGTTGTTCGACTGCAAAAAATGAGTTACTTGTATTATACCAAAGAGAAATTGAAAAGGCAAGTGATTTCCATAAAAACTGAAAAGAACAACTTTTTGCCACACGAAATTTCAGAAACAAGAACTTTCGGAAAGAATACTGACACGTTTTTTGTGGAACACAGCTTTTTGTGTATTTTTTGCAATTTTTCAAATCAGTGTTGACTTTTTGCAGAATGTGTGCTATAATAAAACTACAATACACTGTGGCATGCATCACAAATTGTGCAATGTTACAAATAAAGGAGTTTTGATTTATGAAGACTTTGAAGAAAGTCGCAGCTGTTCTGGCTGCATCGATGGCTTTGAACGCAGTTGCATTTACTGGTGCATTTTCTGCATCTGCTGAAGAAGACGTTACCGTAATCGGTACTGCATCCCTGAAGGGCCAGATGGGAACATATGGCTACTGGGGCGAAGGCAATACTGGAAATTCGGAAGATCTTACAAATAAGCCGGTGCAGATCACAAACGAAGACAAGCAGTATACTGCATCTTGGGAGATCACCGGTGATGGCACTGGATCTATCGAATTCCTGATGCTGGAGTTTGATACGAACGATGACCATTTCATTACAAAGGATACTTATCCGGATTTGGCAATCACAATTGACTCTGTAAAGGTAGACGGCAACGAGGTCGATTACAAGATGTCTGATAATGCAGTAGACTACAAATATTATGCTAATGATACCGGTACAACACGTGCATATCTCCTGAATACGTGGAATGCATCTGGTCGAAAAGTAACCGATATTTCTGCGGAAACTGCTGTGGCTCAGAGCGTTGAAGTTACTTTCAGCGTTGCCAATGTATACGCTGCTCTGCCGTATGGTGACCTTAACGAAGACGGTATTGTAGATACTATCGACCTGCTGGAACTCGCATTGGACGTGGCACAGAAGGGTGCTGGTATGGGTTCTTCTTTCGATGAGCGTAAGACCAAGCTGGCAGATCTGGATGGAAATGATACTTTGGATTCAATGGATATTTACTATCTGTTGCTGCATATTGCACAGAGTGGTGCTGGCATTACCGTTGATCCGTTCCCGGTAACTGTAAAGTAATCCTATCTTTTCTTTGAAAAGTAAAATCTAATACAAAAGGGGGAGTTGTATTTTGCAACTCTCCCTTTTTGTATGTGATATAAACCAGAGCAGAAAAAGCAGGCACAATAGGAGAGAGTACTCGTCGTATTGTGCCTGCTCTTTTAATTCAAATTTGTAAACTTATTCTTGTACCAGTTGCTTCATGTCGTACATGCCAGCCGGCTTGCCGCAGAGATAGACCGCAGCGTTTACTGCACCTACAGCGAAGACTGTTTTTGAAGCTGCACTGTGGGAAAGGGTAATCACTTCGTCCTGTCCTGCAAAGATCACGTCATGTTCGCCGACAATTGTGCCGCCACGAATGGAATGCATACCGATTTCTTTGCTGTCACGCTTCATGCGGCGTGCGTGACGATCGTATACATAATGATACTCATTGTTCAGGGTGTCGTTAATGGCATTGGCAATCATAATTGCTGTGCCGCTGGGAGCATCGATCTTCTGATTGTGATGCTTCTCTACAATCTCAATGTCAAACTGTCCGCCCAGAACAGTGGCAGCTTTCTTTGCTAGTTCCACCAGCAGGTTAATGCCTAATGACATGTTGAACGTAAAGAATACCGGAATCTGTTGAGATGCACTCTGGATTTTCTGGATCTGTGCATCGTCATAGCCAGTGGTTGCCAGCACCAGTGCAACATTGTTGACCAGTGCGTATTCCAGCAATTCGTCCAGTGTGGACGGATTGGAGAAATCAATAATCACGTCCGGTACTTCCGGAAGTTCTGCCGGAGTTGCAACAATGGGGAAATCCGCATACTTTGCAGTGTACGAATCCACACCGCCAATTACTGTGCAATCGTCCCGTCCGTCAATACAGGAAGCTACGGTGTGTCCCATTTTGCCGTTTGCACCGCAAATTACAATCTTTGTCATAATCCTTGCCTCTTTTCTCGTCCGAATATCTTTCCTTAGGAGAGCATACCGTATGCACGCAGAGTTGCCTGCATTGCAGCCTTGTGCTCATCGCTCATATCCAACAGCGGCATTCTGCAGGGACCAGAGGGCATGCCAAGCTGGTTCATAGCTTCCTTGACCGGAATCGGATTAACTTCCATAAACAGATCATTGATCAGACGGAGATACTTCAGCTGCAATTCGGAAGCAGCTGCGAAGTTGTTTTCCAGACAATACTGAGTCATCTGATGTGTTTCCTTCGGCAGTACATTAGACAGTACAGAAATAACACCCTTGCCGCCCAAGGACATGATCGGAACGATCATATCATCGTTGCCGCTGTAGATGTCGATCTTATCGCCGCACTTTGCAGCAACCTTTGCGGTATAGCCAATGTTTCCGCTGGCTTCCTTGATTGCTGCAATGTTCTTGTGCTCTGCCAGTGCTGCAACGGTGCTGACATCAAAACCTACGCCGGTACGGCTGGGAACATTGTAAAGAATGATCGGCAGGTCTACGCTGTCTGCAATGGCATTGTAATGAGCCACAAGACCTCTCTGTGTGGTCTTGTTGTAATACGGGGTAACGATCAGCAGACCGTTTGCACCCAGTTCCTGAGCCTCTTGAGAGAGCTCAATGGCATACTTGGTGTCATTGCTTCCGGTTCCGGCAATGACCGGAATCCGGTTGTGGGTATGCTCTACTGCAAAACGGATGCATTCCCGATGCTCCTTATCGTCCAGCGTAGAGGATTCACCGGTTGTACCACAGATGATAATGGCATCTGTACCGTTTTCAATCTGAAAATCAATGTTCTTTGCCAGACCGGCATAATCTACAGAACCGTCCTCCAGCATCGGTGTAATAATGGCTACGCCAGCACCGGTAAAAATGGTGTTTTTCATAAAAATTACCTCCTGATGGTAATCAAAATCTCAATAAGATGTGTGCTTTACAGAAATGCATTAGTCCATATAGCCCTTTGCTGCCAGCAGTTCTGCCAGCAGAACGCCGCCGCCTGCTGCACCGCGGAGAGTGTTGTGAGAAAGGCAGACGAACTTATAATCGAACATAGTATCTTCCCGCAGACGACCTACAGACACTGCCATACCGCCTTCAATGTTACGATCCAGCTTTGCCTGCGGACGGTCATCTTCCTGGAAATAGTGAATGAACTGCTTCGGAGCAGACGGCAGTTCCAGTTCCTGCGGTACGCCCTTGAAATCTTCCCAGATCTTCAGGATCTCTTCCTTGGACGGCTTCTGCTCAAAGGATACGAATACAGCGGCAGTATGACCGTCGGAAACCGGCACACGCAGGCACTGTGTGGTGATCAGCGGGCTGTCTGCACTGACGATCTGTCCGTTTTCGATTTTGCCCCAGACCTTCAGCGGCTCCTTTTCGGACTTTTCTTCTTCACCGCCGATATACGGAACGATGTTGTCAAGAATTTCCGGCCAGCGTTCAAAAGTCTTTCCGGCACCGGAAATTGCCTGATAGGTGCAAGCCAGAACATTCTGAATGCCATACTTCCGCAGCGGGGACAGTGCCGGCACATAGCTCTGAATCGAGCAGTTCGACTTTACAGCGATAAAACCACGCTTCGTACCCAGACGCTTTCTCTGGCTCTCGATGACTTCGATGTGTTCCGGATTCACTTCCGGTACAACCATCGGCACATCCGGTGTGAAACGGTGTGCAGAGTTGTTGGATACGACAGGGCATTCTGCCTTTGCGTAGCGTTCTTCCAGTGCACGGATCTCATCTTTCTTCATGTCTACGGCACAGAATACGAAGTCTACCATGCCTGCGATCTTGTCAACATCAGCAGTTGCATCAAACAGAATCATCTGCTTCATAGATTCCGGCATCGGCTTCTGCATTGCCCAGCGGTTGCCGACAGCTTCTTCATAAGTCTTTCCGGCAGAACGGGGAGAAGCCGCCAGTGCGGCCACATGGAACCACGGGTGGTTTTCCAAAAGTGTCGCAAAACGCTGTCCAACCATACCTGTTGCACCGATAATACCGACCTTGTACTGTTTCATTTTTGTCATTCCTCCAAAAAAATCTTAAAAATATGAAAAAACCGGTTGAAAACCGGCGGCTCATGCGATATAATAGAATAGAATGACGTACACCGAATGGTATATCGCCGATAGCACTCCATCATAACGATGACAGTCATATCCCTGTTTGGAAATATGCCCAGAAGCTGTGTCACCGGCACAGCTTCTTCGGCACGAACGCCTTTCTGCTCCGATCATCGCGGAATGGTAACCTGTCGGAACATACTCATCGCAAGTGCGCCTCTACCTATTCCTATCATATCATTTCTATGGGAATTTGTCAATAACATTTTTGCGAAAAAGAGGAAAAGCTCATGAAAAAATCAGATTTTTACTATGATTTGCCGGATGAATTGATTGCACAGACACCTGTTGAGCCAAGAGATCATTCCAGATTGATGCAAATTGACCGGAATACCGGTGAGATTCAACACAAGCATTTTTATGATCTGTTAGAGATCTTGCAACCGGGTGATCTGCTGGTAATGAATGATTCCCGCGTTCTTCCGGCACGTCTGTACGGAGAGAAAGTAGATAATGGCACCTTTATCGAATTCCTGCTGTTGGAACAGAAAGGGGATAAGCTTTGGGAAATCATCTGCCGTCCCGGAAAAAAAGCAAAAGTCGGTGTAAAGTTCTCATTTGGCGGTGGCAGATTGATTGGTGAAGTCGTTGAAGTGAAACCGGACGGCAACCGGATTGTGCAGTTTACCTGTGAGGGTAACTTTTATACTGCACTGGAAGAAGTGGGACAGATGCCGCTTCCGCCGTATATTCACGAAAAGCTGAAAGACAAAGAACGCTATCAGACAGTTTACTCCAAGGAACTCGGTTCTGCGGCGGCTCCTACAGCCGGACTGCACTTTACAAAAGACATGCTGAAAAAGCTGAAAGAGAAAGGCGTAAATGAAGCCTATGTGACACTGCATGTGGGATTGGGAACGTTCCGTCCGGTAAAGGAAGATGACGTATTGCAGCATCAGATGCACAGTGAGCACTATCATCTCCCGCAGGAAACGGTGGACATGATACAGGAAACCAAGGCAAACGGCGGTCGTGTCATTGCAGTTGGCACAACTTCCTGTCGGACGCTGGAAGCAGTTGCTACGGCACACAACGGGGAACTGGTGGCGGAAGACGGCTATACCGACATTTTCATTTACCCCGGTTATTCATTTAAGGTACTGGACGGTTTGATTACAAATTTTCACTTGCCGGAAAGCACGCTGATTATGCTGATCTCTGCATTTCTGGGATATGAAAAGACTATGCATGCCTACGAAGTTGCTGTGCAGGAAAAATATCGTTTCTTCAGCTTTGGAGATGCCATGTGCATCTTACCGGAAAAAAGCGAATGAAATCAGATTGATGTGATTCTCTATAGGAAATGCATCTAATAACACAAGGATAAAGCAGAAAGGAATTTTACACGAATGTTTATACTCCAGAAAACCGAAGGACATGCCCGAAGAGGCATCTTTGAAACCGTACACGGCACCATTCAGACCCCCTTCTTTATGAATGTAGGAACTGCCGCAGCTATCAAAGGCGGTATATCTTCCATTGACTTGGCGAATGAATTGAAATGTCAGGTAGAACTTTGTAATACCTATCACTTGCACCTGCGGCCGGGAGATAAAATCGTCCGGCAAATGGGCGGACTGCACCAGTTTATGAACTGGCACAAGCCTATCCTCACAGACAGCGGTGGATTCCAGGTGTTCTCTTTGGCAAAGCTTCGCCGTATCCGAGAGGAAGGCGTTTACTTCCAGTCCCATATCGACGGTAAGGCGATTTTCATGGGTCCGGAAGAAAGCATGCAAATTCAGTCGAATCTTGGCTCTACCATTGCAATGGCATTTGACGAGTGTGTAGAGAATCCGGCACCGTTGGATTACGTGAAGAACTCCTGTGCCAGAACAACCCGCTGGCTGATTCGCTGCCAAAAGGAAATGCAGCGGCTGAATAGTCTGGAAGGGACTATCAATCCGCATCAGATGCTGTTTGGTATCAATCAGGGCGGTACTTACGATGCGATTCGTGTATCGCATATGCAGGAAATTGCACAGCTTGGGCTGGACGGTTATGCCATTGGCGGTCTGGCGGTAGGAGAGCCTACAGAGATCATGTATCACATCATTGAGCAGGTGGAGCCACACATGCCTGTTGATAAGCCGCGTTACCTTATGGGCGTAGGAACACCTTCAAACATCATTGAGGGCGTTGCACGCGGCGTAGATATGTTTGATTGCGTAATGCCCAGCCGAAACGCACGGCATGGAACGATCTTTACATGGGACGGTATTCTACATATCACTAATGCTGCTTATGAAACGGATTCCCAGCCGTTAGATCCGAAATGTGACTGTCCGGTATGCCGGAATCACACACGTGCGTATGTGCGGCATTTGTTTAAGGCAAAGGAACAGCTGGCTGGCCGTCTGGCGGTAATGCACAATCTCTATTTCTATAATACGCTGCTGGAACGGATTCGTGATGCACTGGACGCAGGGGAGTTTGCACAGTTCCGCAAGGAATACAGCGAACGGCTGGCCCAGAGAATCTAATTTTTACGGAGCAGGACATTTTATAAAAATTGCATAAAAAGAAAGCGGATACTGCATGACACAGTATCCGCTGTATGTTCAGAAACAAGTTGTAAAAAACAAAGGAGCAGGAAAGAAAGCTTTATTCGTAAATCGGCTCCAGAACCGCATATTTGCCGTCTGCACGCTTGTAGACAACATTGACTTCACCGGTATTGGCATTGGTGAACATGAAGAACGAGTGTCCCAGCAAATCCATTTGCAGAATTGCTTCGTCCAGATCCATGGGGTGCATTACAAACTTCTTGTGGCGAATGACTTCGTGATCTGCTTCGACAACCGGTTCTTCCAGCATGCCGGTAAATGCAGCTTCTTTCAATTTCTTTTCGACACGAGTTTTGTTCTTGCGAATCTGGCGAATGATCTTATCGATGGAAGCATCCAAAGCATCTTCCTTATCTACAGCAGACTGTTCTGCACGATAAATCAGGTTGTTATAAGTAACCGTCAATTCAATGACGATCAGATTTTTGTGTGTTGCCATTGTGATTTTTGCTTCTGCTTCACTGCCGAAAAATTTGTCCAGTTTTGTACTCAGACGCTTTTCAGCATACTCTGTAAAGTTTTGCGGGATCTGCATTTTTTTCGCTGTGATTGTAATTTTCATGATGAATTCCTCCTTCTACAGTTCGCTGCAAGATACCGAAGCATTTTACGTTCGAACTGTTTGTTTCTCATATTATAACATATTTCTAGTTTGGTGGCAAGTACTTTTTTATTTTTTGTGGAATACATACAAAAACAATTCTCTGGTTTCGTGAAAATAGCTGATATTTCGACGAAACAGCACTTCATGATTGGCAATTTATACAAAACAAGGGGATTGGACTTGCAACTTTTCAAAAAATCGATTATCATAGTCATAGAGTGTTTCATCTATGGCAATACTGTACAAAGATTGTGCGACAGATGCGTCGTCAAATTTTTCGTCAGATGAAACAAAAAGCGGAGTGAATACTTGATGTATTCACGAGCATTTTTGTGAAATATGACGGGAAATTTGCAAGCAGATGGCGTGCAAAGTCGTCAGACGCTCTTTGTGCGGTATTGCCCTATAAAAAATTATCTGGATAGGAGGTTTGGAACATGCTTGACAAGCTTTTATCTTCATTGCAGGGGATACCGGCATATTCTATTTTAATCAGTGCTGTTGTTGTCATTTTTATTGCTGTTAGTGTTCTGGTGATGTTTGGAACTGCACGGCAGGAAAAAGAAATCGAACAGCTTCGTTGGGAAAAGGTCAGTGCTCACATGGCATTGTACGACACTTCACGTCGTGTTGTCATTCCGTTGGAAGCGGATGAAATCCTGATCGGCAGACACGGAGCCGCAGATATTCGTTTTACGGACATGAGTGTTTCCCGTTATCATGCAGTGCTTTATGTGTCTAACGGGGTGTGGAGCATCATGGATCTGGATTCCAAATCCGGAACATTTGTCAACGGCAGGCGGATTCGTTCGCAGGTCAAACTCAAAGACATGGACGAGATTCGGTTTGGAACAAAATCGGTGATAATCCGGCAGCGAAGGAGGAAACAGAATGTATAAAAATGGACTCACTTATGGAAAATGCACCACAATTGTCTTGTTGACACACATTATTATGCTGCTTGCGATTCTGCTCCGCGGCAAATATGATACGCCGCAAGACATTTTGCCGTTGGCAGTTGCTGTGATCGGGTTAGATCTCACGTATAGTATAGTGCTGCGATTCCTGTACCGCCAAATGACTTATACGCTGGATTTTGTATTGCTGCTGCTTATCAACATCAGTGTCATGTTTCAATCCTGTTTTGGCGGTGTTGGATTTGCGGCAAAGCACTATGTTACTTGTATTGTAGCACTGGCAGTTTGTCAAGTCGGTTTCCTTTTGACACGAAATCATGTTTGGATTCAATCTAAAAAAATTGTGCTGTATATTCTGTTGGGTGTGCTGATTTTGAGTATTTTGCTGCTGACTGGCAGTCGAAGCATGTGGATCAACATCGGACCAATCAGTATTCAGCCGTCAGAATTTATGAAGCCAGTTTTTGTTTTGATCTGTGCGACCTCTATTCGGGAACAGCATGAGAAGAAAAAGATTCTGTTTTTCTACGTTTCCAAGGAAATGATGATCCTGACAGGAGCATTTATTGTCATTGTAGGTTTGCAGTGGTGGTGTCGTGATTTAGGTTCGCTGCCTACTTTTGCCGCTGCGTACGGTTGTGCGTTGGCATGTCGCTTGTGTTATCCAAAAGCAAAATTTTCCAAGAAAACAATTATCGGAATCAGTGCTATTGCTGCGATTCTTGTAGCATTGGCATTGCGATTTGCACCGGGTTATGTACAAAACCGTCTTTCGGTTGACATCTGGAATCAAATGGAGGGAGATGGATACCAGCAGTGTAAAGCTTTGATTGCGATTGCAGAGGGCGGTTTGTTCGGAAAGGGACCGGGCTGCGGCTCCTTGTATAAAGTGTTTGCCTCGGACACCGATATTGTTTTTTCTACCATTTGTGAAGAATGGGGCTTTTTGGTGGCATTGCTGTCGATATTGATCTTAATGGCAATGATGCTGCTTCCGATGATCAATAAACCTCGTAGCTATTTCCATACAACTATGATTCTTGGCTGCGTGGCAGTGTTGATTGTGCAAATGGGCTTGAACATCTTCGGCTCCTGCAATCTGATCCCGTTTACTGGTGTTACAATTCCGTTTATTTCGCAGGGTGGTAGCTCCATGATTACCAGTGGCTTCTTAGCCGGTATGCTGAAAGCGGGACAGTCACCGGTATTTAAGAAACCGGAACCGAAAAAGAAAAAAGCCAAAGCAAGAAAGGCGGTGGCTGCGGCATGAAAAGCATTCAAAGTATCCGACGCGGAGAACGTCTGACCATTCTGATTTTGATTGTGTTTTTCCTAGGCATGGGTGTTTTGGTTTGGAAAGTAGTAAAAGAATCTTCCTTTTATATGTCCCATTCTGATGATGTGACGCTGGGAATGGTCTATGACCGAAATAATCAGATTTTATTTGATCCAAATGCTTCTACAGAAACCTATGACGAAAATTACTTCTTAGATGTGGGAAATGTGATTGGCGATGACAGCGGTCAGATGACAAATACGCTGGTTTCCGAAAACATTGAAAAACTGCAAAACTATAGTTTGATTTTTGGTGCAACGCCTCACGGAAAAACGGCAATTTACTCCACATTGGATCATAAAGCCAACCAAACGGTATACAATGCTTTTGGCAGCAAAAACGGAACGGCAATCGCTTACAACTATCAGACAGGAGAGATTCTGGTGTGCGTCAGCAAACCCAGTGTCAATATTCTGGATAATTACAGCAATATCAGCGAATTGCCGGACGGCAGTTTGATTTGCAAAGCGTTTTATGAAACCACTCCCGGCTCCACACAAAAAATAGCAACCACTGCTGCGGCTCTGGAAACATTCGGTTATGATGGATTGATGTCCAAAACATATACTTGCAACGGCATCTATACCACAAAATACAATCAGCAGATCAAATGTCATGACCTTAACGGACATGGCACACAGAACATTGTGCAGGGGTTTGAAAACAGCTGTAATCCGTTTTTTGCACAGCTGGTACAGGATATGCCGTTGGATAACATTATTCAAACATACACACGTATGGGCATTGCGGTAAACGATACAAAAATGCAGAAAATCCAATTTGACGGGTTATCTTCTTTTAGTGCTTCTACAAAGCTGACAGATACCAGTGACTTCGACACCATGTGGAGTTGCATGGGACAGAGCGAAGCACTTGCAAGCCCACTGCAAATGATGCTGTGGGAGAGTGCCATTGCCAATGCCAGCGGAAAAGTGACAGAGCCCTATCTCATTGACCATACTACTAACGTGACTGGGAGCACAAAATATGAAGCAAAAACCACCTATGGAGAGAACAACATTTTTTCCGCAGAAGTAGCCAGTCAGATAAAACAGATCATGCGACAAAATGGACAGGAACGCTACAGTTCTATTGGCTATCCCGTTGGTGTAAAAAGCGGTACAGCACAGGTACAGAACGGGGCATCGGAAAATTCTTTGTTGGTTGGATTCAATGATGATCCCAATTTACCGATTGCATTTTGCGTAGTAATTGAAGACCGTGTTTCTGGTGAAATCTCTACTTCGGATATTGTTTCAACAATGCTGAATGCACTGAATCAAAACTAATTTGCATCAGCACAATAAACAAAAAAGCGTTTTGCAGGCAGAATATAATCTGCCTTGCAAAACGCTTTTTTGTTATGCATAAAATGCCTTAAAGCAAATTGATTTTTTTGAACATGTCCTGCATCTTCTGATCGATTCCTGAAATAGTTTCGGAACACTCTTTCAGTTCGCCAGTCAGGGAAGCGGCAATTTTAGGATCGCCAGTAGACTTGTAATGCAGCTGATGCTCCAGACTTGCCCAGAAGTCCATGGCAATGGTGCGAATCTGAATCTCTACAGGAGCAATTTCTTTGCCGTTGGACATGTAGACCGGTACATCCAGAATCATGTGAAAACTCCGGTAACCATTCGGTTTTGGATTTTTGATATAGTCCTTGATTTTTCGCAGCTGAAAAGCACTGTGGTCTGTCAGGAGGTCTGCAATTGCATAAATGTCATCAATATAGCAGCAGATTACCCGAACCCCTGCAATATCTGTTAAATTGTTGCGGGCACTTTCCGGTGTAACCGGCATGCCTTTCCGCTGCAACTTTCCCACAATGCTCTGCGGTGTCTTAATACGGCTTTCGATATTGTGAATTGGGTTTCGCTGAAACCGCATACTGAATTCGTTGTCGAAAATATTCAGCTGTGTCTTTACCAGTTCAATTGCAGAATCGTAAAGATGTTCCAATTCCAAAAACGAATAAAACACATCTTGAATCTGTTCTTCCTTGTGTTCCGGAACCACATCGCGAATGGCATCCAGATAAAATTCCTTGTCGTCCATATAGATGATCCCTCCTATACAGAAAACGCACACAAAGACCGTGCATTTGTGTGCGTTTTACGAAAAATCAGAGTGCATACAATGCTACTCTATACGATTTGCAAATGATAATGCCTATTACGGGAGCAGACGGTTGATGTCACGCGGGAACATGCTTGCCTGACGAACATTTGACAGACCCAGCAGCTTCATAACCAGACGTTCCAGACCAATACCCAGACCGCCGTGCGGAGGCAGACCATATTTGTGGGCTTCCAGATAGTATTTGAAGTCCTCCGGATCCAGACCTTGTGCGTGCATCTTGTCCAGCTGTTCCTGATAATCGTGGATACGCTGACCGCCGCTGGTAATTTCCAGACCGCGGAACAACAAGTCGAACTTGTATGCCAGACGCGGATCTTCTCTGGAATTCATTGCATAGAACGGCGGCTTAGAGGACGGGAAATGCGTAACAAAGATAAAGTCGCTGTCGAATGTTTTCTTTGCGTATTCGCAGATTGCCACTTCGTCTTCTGGTTCCAGATCCAGCTTGTTCTTGGAACCTTTGTTGCCCAGAATTTCCTTTGCTTCCAGCAGGGTAACGCTGGGAATATCCCGAATTACCGGTACATCTGCTTCCAGCAGTTCCAGTTCAAATGCATAATGCTTTTTCAGATATTCCATGACATATCGCAGGCATGCTGTTTCCATTGCCATAACGTCATACATGCTGTCAATGTAACCCATTTCAAAGTCCAGACCAATGTATTCGTTGATATGACGAGATGTTGCGTGCTTTTCTGCACGGTATACCGGTGCAATTTCAAATACGCGGTCAAAGAATGCCACAGCAGTCTGCTTGTAGAACTGCGGGGACTGGTTCAGGAATGCCGGTTTGTCAAAGTATTCCAGATGGAAGATATTCGCACCACCCTCGGCACCTTGTGCAACGATCTTCGGGGTATGGATCTCTGTGAAGCCCTGTCCAATGAGGAATTCGCGGAATCCACCGACAACGCCTTCCTGAATCTTGAAAATGGCACGTTCATAAATGTTACGCAGGGCAACAGAACGGTTGTCCAGATTGATGTCCAGTGCACAGCCCAGTTTTTTGTTGGAAACTTTCAACGGGTATTCCTCGTTGCAGTTTGCAATGACTTCCAGTGCAGACAGCTGCAACTCTACGCCGCCGACAGCCTTTTCATTCTTTGTAACCTTACCGCGAACCCAGACAAAGTTGCCTTCCCGAAGTCCGGTGATAGAATCCTTGCACTGTTCCGGTACGTACAGCGACTGAATCAGGTAACGACCGGTACGCAAAATCAGGAATGCAAAACCACTCATCTGGCGGATCTTATGTACGCAGGCACGCAGAGAGATTTCTTCTCCTACATGATCTGCTGCATCAGAGAAATCAAATTCGTGCAGCAGATGATCAGTATTGATCTGTGTGATGCCGTCTTTCTTCTCCGGAATATACTGATTCGGATTAGTGAACTTAGTGCATTCTACTGATTTAACTTCTTCTGCCGCATTTGCCTTGTCAGCAGATTCTTCCGCAGTGACTGCCGGTTTTGCTTCTGCCAGTTTGGTTTCCAGTAGTTCCTTGATTGTACTGGGGGTGCAAACGCCGCGAAGGGATTTGGTGCATTGTCCCATCAGGAAGCCGAATACTTTCTTTTCACCAGACTGATACTGTGAAACAGCTTCTGCATTCTCTGACAGAATTTTGCTGATAACCTCATCTGCCTTTTTGGTATCGTTGACAATCAGCATGCCGGATTCTTCTGCAATGACCTTTGCTGTTTTTCCGGTTTCGATCATCTGACGGAGAATCTTCTTGGCATCGTTTTTGGATACCTGTTCAGTATCTGCCATTTTTACCAGTTCTGCAAATTCAGCAGGGGAGAACGGCAGTGCTTCCATAGAAACTTCGCCCAGATTTACACGGCGAAGCAGTTCTACAATGATAAAGTTCGCAATGCTCTTAGGTGCGTTATAAACTGCAACGGCATTGTCGTAGAAATCGGAAACGCTCTTTTGGTTGATCAGAATTTGAGCATCTGTCTTGGACAGACCATAGTTTTTCATGTAGCGTTCCATACGCTTATATGGCAGTTCCGGCAGCATATCCCGAATGGAATCCAGCATTTCATCTGTAAAGTTGACCTGCAAAATATCCGGTTCCGGGAAATACCGATAGTCATGTGCGTTTTCCTTGCTTCTCATGGAAGAAGTTTCGCCCTTGTTTTCATTAAAACGACGGGTTTCCTGCACAACTTTTTTGCCGGCATCCAGCAGTCTGGACTGCCGCTTGATCTCATAATTGATGGCACGGGTAATCGATTTCAGAGAGTTCATGTTTTTGATTTCTGCACGAGTACCCAGTTCCTTATCCTCCGGACGCATAATAGAAACATTGACATCGCAGCGGAGAGAACCTTCTTCCATTTTACAGTCACTGACACCAGCGTACTGCAACAGGAGCATAACCTTTTCAATGAAAGCCTTCGCTTCTTCTGCGGAAGAAATATCCGGCTCTGTAACGATTTCTACCAGCGGGATACCACAACGGTTGTAGTCTGCCAGAGAAACGGCGTTGAAGTCATCGTGCACCAGTTTTCCGGCATCTTCTTCCAAGTGGATATGGTTGATTCGGATATACTTCTGTCCGTTCGGGGTGTCAATAGCAACTTTGCCTTCCAGACAAAGCGGATAATACAACTGGGAAATCTGATATGCCTTCGGCAAGTCCGGATAGAAGTAGTTCTTTCGGTCAAAAACAGAAAACTTGCTGATGTCGCAGCCCAGTGCCATACCAGCCTTTACCGCATATTCTACAGCAGTCTGGTTGATGACCGGCAGTGTGCCCGGCATACCGGTGCAGACCGGACAGCAGCGGGAGTTCTGGCTTCCGCCGAATTCTGCACTACAGGTACAAAAAACTTTGGATTTGGTCAGGAGCTCCGCATGGATTTCCAGACCAATAACAGGAATATATGATGACATGATAAAACTGCTCCTCCTTACTTCAATACCGGAACAGCGGTTTCAAACTGCTGTTCAAAGGCATCTGCAACCTGTAGAATGGTTGCTTCATCGAACTGCTTGCCCACAATGGACATACCGATCGGCATGCCTGCTGCATTATAGCCGCAGGGGGTAGAAATTGCCGGCAGAGAAGCAATATTTACGGTTACCGTACAAATATCCGCCTGATACATCTTTACCGGATCAGAAATGTTTTCATGTACGCCATAGGCAACAGACGGGGTTGTCGGTGTCAGAATTACATCACAGGTTTCGAAAATGTGTGCATATTCTGCGGAGATTCGCTGCTTGAGTGCCATAGCCTTTCCGTAATATGCATCATAGTAACCGCTGGACAGAGCATAATTTCCGAGCAAAATACGGCGTTTTACTTCGCTGCCGAAGCCTTCGCTTCTGGAGTTGCAGATCAGTTCTTGGAATGTGTCGCCGACCTTGCTGCGGTGACCATATTTGATGCCGTCGTAGCGGGACAGGTTGGAAGAAGCCTCTGCGGAAGCAATCAGATAATATGCTGCAACAGCGTATTTCAGACTGGGCATGCTGCATTCCACCAGTTCTGCTCCCATTTTTTCATAAGTTCTTGCAGCCTGCATCACTGCATTTCGAACTTCATCGTCAATACCCTCTGCATAGAATTCCTTCGGGATTGCGATTTTCAGTCCCTTGATGTCTTTTCCCAGTTTTGCGGTATAGTCTTCCGGATTGCGTTTGGAAGATGTACCATCGTGCGGGTCAAATCCTGCAATGGCATTCAAAATCCATGCACAGTCCTGTGCGTTTTTGGCAATCGGTCCGATCTGATCCAAAGAGGAAGCGAATGCCACTAGACCATAACGGGAAACTCTGCCGTAGGTTGGCTTCAGTCCGGTAACACCGCAGAACGCTGCTGGCTGACGAATGGAGCCGCCGGTGTCCGAACCCAGTGCAGCTGCAGCCAGAGAAGCAGATACGCTTGCTGCGGAACCGCCGGAAGAACCACCCGGCACACATTCAGTGTTAAACGGATTGCGGGTTTTTGCAAAAGCAGAAGTCTGTGTGGAACCACCCATTGCAAATTCGTCCATGCTTGCTTTTCCCAGCATGACAATGTCCTGTGCAGCCAGTTTTTCCATTACAGTTGCATTATACGGCGGAATGAAATCTTCCAGCATTTTTGAAGCACAAGTGGTCTTGATGCCATCTGTGCAAATATTGTCTTTGATTGCCATGGGAATGCCGCAAAGCACGCCTGCATTTCCCGCATCAATTTTTTTCTGTGCAGCAGCGGCATCTGCCAGAGCACGCTCTGCTGTTACTGTAATATAACTCTGAATGGTATCATCATATTTTGCAATGCGATCCAGATAGCTCTGTGTCAGTTCCGGTGCAGAAATTTCTTTGCTGTCCAGCATCTGACGCAGTTTTCCAATGGTTTGTTGCGTAAGATCCATATGTTTTCCTCATTCGTCCGCAGACGAATGCCTCCTTTTCTGATTGTTATCCGGCGAAAAGCACGTACACAACGGGTGTGGCTTATCGCGATTATTCTACAACCTTTGGCACAACGAAACAGTTTTCGTCGTTTACAGCATTTTGCAGAATCTTTTCTGTAGGGAAACTGTCTTCCTTGATGTCTTCCCGCAAGTCGTTCAGATAAACATTTTTATTGTCGGCATATGCATCATATTGAATGTCGATTTCCTTTACGGTATCCATAATTTCAATGATGCTTGTCATTTCAGATGCCATTTGCTCCATTTCTTCTTTTGTAAAATGAAGCTTTCCCAATTCTGCCAGATAGGCAATCATCTGTAAATCCAATCTTGACCCTCATTTCTATTTCTGAAATTGCAGAAATTTATTCCACGGCAAAGCCGCAGACATCTGCTCAAATTTACACAGGTTTTATTATAACATAATCCCTTGAATTTTGCAAGGCTTTTCTTACGGGAAAGCACAAAAAAACAGAATTTGAAAATTTTTTCCGGATATGCTTGATTTTTTTCCGGTTTTTCAGTATAATAGAATGTGATATTGTTTGGAAACCCTTGTGTCTGTCAAAACATAGAGTTTGGGATTTCCAAGGTAGGGAGGATTCATAATGCTGACTTTTTCAAAAATGCACGGCATTGGCAATGACTACATCTACATCAATTGTTTCAAGGAAACCGTAACGGATCCGGAAAAGCTTTCTGTTTTTTTAAGTGATGTTCGGTTTGGCGTAGGTTCTGACGGTCTGGTTTTGATTCTTCCGTCAGAAGTTGCAGATTTCCGAATGCGGATTTTTAATGCAGACGGCTCTGAAGCAATGATGTGCGGCAATGCCACCAGATGCATCGGCAAGTATGTTTACGACATGGGCATGACTGACAAAACAGAAATTTCGCTGGAAACAAACTCCGGCATTAAGTATCTGACACTGTATCCTGATGCCAACAACAAGATTGAAAGCGTCAAAGTGGATATGGGAAAGGCAATCCTCGTTCCGAGAGAAATTCCGGTCAATTCGGATCTGGAACGGTTTATTGCACAGCCAGTAACAGTGGACGGTAAGGAATACGCAATGACCTGCGTTTCTATGGGAAATCCGCATGCAGTTGTGTTTTTGCCGGAAGTGGATTCTCTGGATCTGGAGAAAATCGGTCCGTCTTTTGAACATCATGAGCTGTTTCCGGATCGGGTGAATACGGAATTTGTCCGCGTGATCGATGACCATACGCTGCAAATGCGTGTATGGGAACGGGGAAGCGGTGAAACCTTTGCTTGCGGTACCGGCACTTGTGCCACTGTAGTGGCAGCAGTTCTCAATGGATTCTGCAAAAAGGAAGAAGAAATTCTGGTACATCTCCGCGGTGGAGATCTGCGTATTATTTATCACGAAGATGATACAGTCACTATGATCGGACCTGCAACCTATGTTTTTGAAGGAAAGATGGAGTATCCGAATCTCTAAAGCAAATGTAGGGTGTGTTGACACGAAGCCTGACACATGTCTTTTGGGTTGATTTTCCCCGTTCGTCTTTAAAAATCCTTGCCATGCGAAAGCACGCCTGCGAATTTTTGCTTAGAACGGAGAAAAATCACCTCATAAAATTCACATATCATTATAATGATAATGTCAACACCCCCTAAATCATAATTTTAATTTCATAAAGGAGTATTTCAAATGCCAACGATCAATGAGAATTTTTTGAAGCTGGAAAAGAATTATTTGTTCATCAATATTGCAAAAAAAGTCAATGCGTTCATGGCTGAAAATCCAGACGCACCGCTGATTCGTATGGGCATCGGCGATGTTACACTGCCGATTGCACCGGTTTGCGTAGAGGCAATGAAAAAAGGTGCCGATGAAATGGGCGTAAAAGAAACCTTCCGTGGCTATGAGGACAGCGGCTCCGGCTATGATTTCCTGAAAGAAGCAATTGCAGGATATTACAAGAAGTTTGGCGTTTCTCTGGAACTGGATGAAATTCGTGTCAATGACGGTGCCAAGAGTGACTGCGGCAATATTGTAGACATTTTTGGCGATGACAATATTGTACTGATTACGGATCCGGCATATCCGGTTTATGTAGATTCCAATAAAATGAACGGCAGAACGGTAATCTATGCAGATTCTGATGAATCCAACGGTTTTGCAGCTATGCCAGATTCGTCTGTTCATGCAGATTTGATTTACCTCTGCTCTCCAAACAACCCGACCGGTTCCGCATATACCAGAGAACAGCTGAAAGAATGGATTGCTTACGCTAAGGCAAATAAAGCAATCATTATCTTTGATGCTGCGTATGAAGCGTTCATCACGGATCCGGACGTGCCGCACAGCATTTACGAAGTAGACGGTGCTAAGGAATGTGCCATTGAAATGTGTTCTCTCTCCAAGACAGCAGGCTTTACTGGTATGCGTTGCGGCTATACTGTTATTCCGACCGCACTGCATGTAATCGCTTCTGACGGCACTGATGTCAGCATCGCACAGATTTGGGGCAGACGGCAGGGCAGTAAGTTCAACGGCGTTTCCTATCCGGTACAGTGTGCAGCAGCAGCTGTTTTCACGGAAGAAGGACAGAAACAGATTCGCAAGAACATTGCATACTATCAGGAAAATGCTGCAATTATTGCAAAGACTATGGAAGAACTGGGGATTGAATATACCGGCGGGAAGAATTCTCCGTATATTTGGTTGAAGTGCCCTAAGGGTATGAACAGCTGGGAATTTTTCGATTACCTGCTCCACGAAGCAGCAGTTGTCGGCACACCAGGCGAAGGCTTCGGCAAGAACGGCGAGGGCTGGTTCCGTCTGACCGCATTTGGCGACAGAGAAAAAACCAAGGAAGCAATGGAACGCATGAAGAAGCTACTTTCTTGAAAAAATTGGCTGTCTGAAATAATATAAAAAAGTCAAAGCCGTTTTCGGCTATGATAGAAATGACAACGGAGGATTATTTATTATGCGTGCTGTAATTACAGTAATTGGTAAGGACAATGTAGGTATTCTGCATCAGGTAAGCGGCGTTTGTGCAAAGTATCAGGCGAATGTGCTGGAAGTGACTCAGAGCGTTTTGCAGGATATGTTCGCCATGATCATGATGGTGGACATCACGGCAATGACAACAGATTTCACAAAGCTGAGTGACGAACTGAACAGCTTGGGTGAAACACTGGGCTTGTCCATTCACGCTATGCATGAAGATATTTTCAATGCAATGCACCGTATCTAAGAAAACGCAGGAGAAGATTATATTATGAATAGCACTATGTTTAATGCAGGAGATATTCTGGAAACGATCCGAATGATTCAGGATGAGTGTCTGGACATTCGTACTACCACGATGGGTATTTCTCTGCTGGACTGTATTGACCCCGACATCAATAAGGCTTGTGATAAGGTCTATGACAAGATCACAAGAAAGGCAGAAAAGCTGGTGGAAACCGGTGAAAAGATTGAAAAGGAATACGGTATCCCGATCATCAACAAGCGAATTGCCGTAACACCGATTGCTATGCTGGCAGCTGCATGCCCGAAGGAAAATCCGGTAAAGTTCGCCAAGGCTTTGCAGCGTGCAGCTGAAACCTGTGGTGTCAACTTTGTCGGCGGTTATTCCGCACTGGTTCACAAGGGAT
>ENA-UPSY01000024-UPSY01000024.1-human-gut-metagenome-genome-assembly--contig:-NODE-24-length-143205-cov-8.605486_pt1 | contig 143205 bp, 94 predicted proteins | sample MGYA00250044_ERZ773365 | MGnify/ENA primary metagenome ERZ773365 (study PRJEB29103, sample SAMN06111932) | human gut metagenome | biome: human gut; feature: ankylosing spondylitis patient; material... | reverse complement strand
ACAAAAAATGACAATTTCCGGGCATGAAACTTTTTGCAGCTTTTATTTGGTTTTATCTTAGAATTCTACCGTCGGAAAAGGCGACATTCTGCGGCTCCTGACGATCCGGTTCTGATGTTCAGCCGCGATCGGCGGATTTCATCCCGTCCTGTGATCTGCCGTCGAAATTCCTCTGCTTTTTCAAAACGGCCGTCTTTTATTTTTCTTTTCATGGAGATAATTCAGCTCGTCGCTATAAATGTCCATGACAAAGCGCAGCATATTGTCGACCAAAGCCGTAAGCCTTGTGCTTTCATTCCCCAACAGGTGGAGGATTTCCGACACTTTGCGCTTGGTTTGCGCACTGACATAAATCGCCGAGCGGTTACGGCAATCTACCGGAGCGAAGAAGGTGCGTTCGAAATCCGGCAGTATGATCTTTTTCCGTCGGAATCCAGCAGGCTCCTTTACAGTAGTCGTTTGGGTGTCGACATTTGTTTTTTCAGCAGTTGGTGCCGATGTGTTTCCCTCGGGAGCGTCCGTATTTTCCTCTTCCGGCTCGGGAATCCTACGGACGACTTTCGAGTCCAAAGGAGCTTGTCCGGCGATCATCTGACGCATCAACTCCTCGTCGACTTCGATACGGGGATGCTTCGGAAGGTTTGTTGCAGGTTTGTCAGTTTCTTTTAATGAATCCATGGTACAATGTTTTTGAGATTGAATATTCGTTATACGGTCATAAAGCTCGTGTGTTTGGTTTTATGTTTTAAACCATTCAAAATACCGTTTTCTGTTTAATACAGTTTATATCGGGATAATGAACGGAATAAGAAAACTTGCCTTTCATGCTGCAAGATACAACCGACAGAAATACCTCGATTCCGATGTCCGCTCACGACCGCTCCAGTCCGTTCGGCGGGCTTTTTTTTCGTACCGGACGGTTGTAATATTGCACCGGGAAAGACCTTGCCTCGGAAGCCGTAGCGGAGGAGTTTTCAAACTTTCGATAGCAGTTCTCCGGCGCGGCTTTTTCCCATCGCCAGATGGGAGCGAGCTGTACCTTTGTATGCCGAAAAACTTTTCGGCATACAAAAGGTGCTCGCTCTGCGAGGTTGGGTGGCGTTCCCGAGTCACGCCACTTAAACTACCAGATTGATGACAACCACGAAAAAGAGGATCGGACGCCCGACAACGACAGATCCCAGAGTCCACAGGTATAATTTCAAACTCACGACGGAAGAGAATATCCGCTTTAAGCAGATGCTTTGTAAGGCTGGACTGGAGCATAATCGGAGCCAATTTATCGTCAAAAGAATCTTCAACGAGGAGTTCGTCGTTATCAAACGCGACCGAAGATATAGTTCAAATTATTCAATTTCCCTGTTTTGAGTTCTTCAATCTTTGGTCATACATTGTTAAACAATTGAATTGATTTTGGAGTATCAAGCATGAAGTAAGACAGAGCTTTTATTGGTTTTAGAAACCGTTTATGACGTTCCGTCCCCATGCATTGCATCTTAAAGCTGAACTGTTCGTGAAGTCGAGTAGAGTCCATGTCCGCGACGATGGTTTTACAAGATGTAATTTTCACTTAAAGTTTTTTATTATGGTTTCCAGAGGTATCGATATCAGCAAGAGCAGTTTCGTAGCGGCTTATCCATCAACGAACGGCAACCCTACTAAGACTTTCCCTAACACAACCGCGAGAATGCGTGAGCTCATCGGTACGCTTGCTGTCGCTGAGCATCATTGCGTTATGGAAGCTACCAGCAATTACGGCTGCTGCTGTACCTGCTACATCAGAACGGTATTGCCGTCAGTTTTGCCCCCCCCCCAAAAAGCAGATCAAGCATTTTTCCCGAATGATGATGCCCGTTACCAAAACCGACGAAAAAGACGCCTACATGATCGCCATGTACGGGGAGAAGATGAATCCTCCCATCTACAAAATGCCCTCGCAGGCTACAATACGGATCCTTACCACCGAAGGGTTTACCTACTTTGACAATGCAAAGCAACTATCCCGCTTCATCGGAATATGTCCAACCTATCAACAATCAAGAACATCCGTAAATATCAGAGAACATATCAACCGGAATGACGATGAACGTCTGCGATCTTTACTCTATATTGCCTTTTGGACTGCCTTGCGTTACAATAGTCGGGAGTGTTATATCCGATTAAAGGCAAATGAAAAACCATTCAAAGTAGCTCTGATTGCTGTGACTAACAAACTCGTCAGGCCTGTTCTTACCATTACTACAATCAACTCAATATATCGATGGATTTGTCCCGGCTAAAAAATAATCTTCGGTTCTTTTTTTATCTTTTTACTTAATTATTTGCTTTTTAATACATTTCCTCATAAATATTCGTTGGCTTTGCCTGCTTCCACTTGGAAAATACGAATTTTGAAGAATTGAAGATTTATCTTAACTTTCGAAAAAATTTCATGCGACGTGCGATTTATTCCCTCCATCCTCCGGTCGTTTCCGTTCAATGTCATGTTGTACTTCGTCGGATTCTTATCTCCGCCGCTCCCCGCCGCTGCCGCCTCCTATGACCGAATCCAGACCCTCTCGATGGACGAAGGACTCCCGCACAGCGACGTAAATGCGATTACGCAAGATCGTGACGGCTATCTTTGGTTCGCGACATTCAGCGGGCTGAGTAAATACGACGGATACAGACTCCAAACCTTTCGGACCGACAATTCCGACCTCACCAGCGACCGGATACTCTGCCTATTCGTCGCCCGGGATTCGTCCCTTTATATCGGAACCGAATCCGGAGGGCTGAACCGTTACGATCCGGTGTCCGAAACGATATTTCCGGTCGCCGAAGAGCCGACAACCTCTGCAGACCAGGTGATCAACAACATTTTCGAAGATCGAAAAGGTACCGTATGGGTCTGTCGAAACGACGGATTGGGATACCTCACACTCCGAGGAGCAACCACTTATCTGCATGTCAAGAACCGATGGAGAGGATTCTACATACAGTGCGGAACCGCCTTGGATTCTTGCAGACTGCTACTGTCAACCGATGCCGGCCCCGTCATCTATAACCCCGAAACCGAGGAGATACAAAATATCCTCCGGGATGAAATCAAAACCCGCTGTTTCTCGATGCAGTCTTTCGCAGACGGCAAAATCGCGCTTTCCGGAGGATGGGGCGTTCGGATCTATGATCCGAAAACCGACGACCTACAGAGAATCTGCGACTTCTCATCCCGGGTCACGACGCAGGACAATCACGGAAACATCTGGGTCGGAAGTTTCAACCGGGGACTGTACAAATACGACCGGAATGGTATTAAGATTGTTCACTACCACCCCAAACTCCCCATTCCTCATGCCGTCAACTCCTTTGAGATCAGCGCACTGTTCGAGGATCGTTCCGGGGTGCTTTGGATCGGAACGATCGGCGGCGGCTTGAGTAGGCTCAATGTCGTCGAAAAACATATCGAATGCTATACCGAAGCGCAGGGCTTGTGTGAAAATCGGATCATCACGTTCCTCGAAGCCCGCGACGGAATACTTTGGGTCAGCACACATGGCGGCATCAATCTGTTTAATCGAAGTTCCGCAACTTTCCGGGAGCTGCGCATAAATGGATTGCCGAGCATCCAATTTGCAACCGTATCAGCCTTCTTTATGGCCGAAAACGGCGACATCTGGCTCGGAACGTGGGACAAAGGATTGTGGGTCATCGACAGCCGGGATATCGACCGGGCGATACAGACCGGTCAGGTCCGGGCCCGACAACTCAAACATCCGGTCATCGACGGGGAATTGTCCGTGTTCCGAATCGTTGAAGATCGCGACAGACACCTGTGGATCAGCTCGAACCGGGGATGTTTCGAATACATTCCATCCCACGGGGATTTCAAAACCGGGCAGTGGATCAACTATACCCACAACGGAGATGATCCCAATTCGTTATGCTCCAATTTCACGACGGACATCTACCCCGATACCGTCACCGACAATAAGACCATCTGGATCGGAACCCGCTCGGGGCTGAACCGAATCGTATTCGATGCCGACGGCAAGGCGAACTGCCAGCGAATCGAACTCGCCGCTACGAACGCCCGTGAACGGAAGGTGTGTAGTTCCGATGCCTTCATCTCGACGATTCACTGTGACCGGAAAGAGGGGGGGGGTCTTTGGATCGCAACGATCGGCGAAGGTCTCTTCCTTATGACCGAAGGTCGTTGCGGCGGGAAAACGCCCCGTTTCAGCTGTTTCGACACATCCAACTCCCGGTTCTTCAATAACGAACTGGAGAGCCTGCAGGAGGACGACCACGGAGCCTTCTGGATCGGCGGCTACGGAATCACCCGCTTCGATCCCCGGGATCACTCGATCCGGCATTTTACGGTAAAGGACCAATTGCAGAGCAACTCCTTCAAAATCTGGGCATCGTACAGACTCCGCAACGGCGAGATGGTTTTCGGAGGCGTAAAGGGGTTCAACATTTTCCATCCGGACAGCATCACCGACAACGACATCCGCCCGCGCACGGCCATCTCCCGGCTTAAGATTCGGAATCAGACCGTCTCGGCCGGAGATTCCGTTTGCGGACGCGTCGTCCTGCCGCGCGCCATCAACCGGCTCAACAAACTCGACCTCTCCTACAACTGCAACAACCTCACCTTCGAATTTTCGGCCTTCGCCTACGTCGATCCCAAGTACAATACCTATAAATATAGAATGGAGAATTTCGACACCGACTGGAACTACACCAGCGGACTGTCGCCTCAAGCCGTCTATACCAACTTGCGCCCGGGCAGCTACCGGCTGGTCGTATATGCCTCGAACGAAGACGGATACTGGTCTCAGGCCCCTGCGGTGCTCGAAATCACGATACGTCCGCCCGTCTATGCCACACGCTTGGCCTGGCTTTGCTACATTGCGCTAACCATCCTTTTTCTCTACAGATGGCACCGCCGTTCACTGCGAAAACTACAGGAGCGCCACCAGATAGAGCTCGAACGCAACAAATACTATGAAGAGCAGAAGAGCAGCGCCAACATGCTACAGTTCTATACCGATATCGCCCACGAGCTCAAGACGCCGCTCTCGCTGATTACAGCCCCGGTCGAAGAGCTGCTCTTGAATCCGCATATCGGGAAAACGACGCGCAACAGACTGGAACTCGTCAACCGCAATGCGGGGGCATTGAAGACCCTGCTGGAACAAATCCTCGACTTGCGCAAATACGAAAGCCACAAAATGGAACTCGCGGCTGTGCAAACCGATGCGTCGGAATTCCTCCGCGGTATAGCCGAACTGTTCAAGCCGTTGGCCGACCAACTTCAGATACAGTTCTCGCAGGAGATTCCGAACGATCCGCTCATACTCTGGATCGATCGTCGGAAAATGGAGATCGTTATCGCTAATTTGCTCTACAACGCATTCAAATACAGTCGGAAAAGTTCAGGGAAAGTGAATCTCGTCTGTGAAGAGCAACAGCTGTCGGTAACCATTTCGGTGGAAGATAATGGAATCGGAATAGCCCGGGATGAACAGTCCCGGATCTTCGAACGTTTTTACCAGGCTCGAAACAACAACTCGCCGCAAAAAAGCATCGGCATCGGACTCTCCCTGGTCAAGCATATCGTTACTCTGCATCATGGAGAAATTGAAGTCGCATCCGAATTGAACGTCGGTTCGCTCTTCCGGGTCCGGATCCCGAAGGGATGTGCGCACCTCGCTCCCGAACAGATCAAAGATTCCGACAAGGTCCCGGGTCGGCCATTTCAGAATCTCCCGATAGGGATGGATTCCGCGCTGTCGGACTTCGGTGACGATCAATTCGAATCGGAGATGGCGGCGGAAACCGCAATCGGGAACGATCGTGGAATGCAGTGCGGGCTCCTGGAAGAAAATACGCGCCACGGAGCAGCTGCATCTGATGGAAAAAGAGTTTCGATTCTCGTGGCCGAGGACAATACCGCCTTGCGGGATTATCTTCGAAGCGCGCTGGAGAACCGATACAACGTCTCGACGGCACGAAATGGAGAGGAGGCTTATTGTCAGGCAATCAATGAACAGCCCGATCTGGTGCTTACAGACATCGTCATGCCGGGAATGTCGGGAATCGAACTTTGCCGCAAAATCAAGGAGAATTCCCGGACTTCGGCAATCGGGGTCATTCTACTTACGGCCCACAATCTGCAGAACTACGAAGTATCCGGATACCGTGTCGGAGCCGACGCTTATGTAGCAAAACCGTTCTCCCTTGAAGTGCTCTTCTCCCGTATCGACAACCTTGTTGCCCGACAGAATAAAATCCACAAAAACAGTCAACCTATAAAGGAGATTCCCATTTCAGAAGTCGCTGTGGAGAAATCCGAAGATCTCTTCCTTGTCAAATGTACCGAAACCATCGAGACCGAAATAGCCGATCCGCGATTTGACGTCCTACAGCTTTGCCGCAAAATCGGCGTGTCACGATCGCAGCTCTACCGGCGTATTCTTGCCCTCACGGGGTTGACGCCCATACAATTCATTCGCAGCATCCGGCTAAAGCACGCTGCATCATTCCTTGCCCAAGACGGAACACTTCCTGTCAATGAGGTAATGTATCGCGTAGGGTACACCAATCTCAGCCACTTCGCCAAAATCTTCCATGAGGAATTCGGACTCTACCCCAAGGAGTTCGCCCTCCGGAACCGGAGCAAAACGGGAAAAGTGGACTCCGCGTCGGAAATCTTCTCCAAAAACGAGCCCGAGACGCAGAAATGACCCCGGACGATTTTCTCAAATAAATTAAAAAATACTTTTCCCGTCATCCGTGTATTTTGAGACATTTGCGTTGATTTTTTAGGTTTTTAATAGTTTCCTTTGCATCAGCTGCACCAAATGCGGCAATTTGAAAACCTAAACTAAATCAACGCAAATGAATCATTTTCTCTCTCCATGCTCTATCCGCCGGGGTCGGATCATCCGATCCGCCTCCTTTGGGCCCGGAAGTCTCACCGGGCAGCATCCGAATATTCCGAGGAATACATATCTTGAGAATATGATTCCATGATTCGGACAGGGATGCCGGAATTCTTCATGCAAGAAAGCACTCCGGATTCCCTGACCGAAAAAATACCTACATTCCAAAAACTGCGAACCATGAAACAGCTATTCTTTCATCTCGTGCCGGTTCTTGCCTTTGGGTTGGTACTGGCTGCTTGTGACAACGATTCGGACGAGTGGACACAACCTTACGAATTCGCTTGGAGCTACGGCGCGGAATCACAATTCAGCGTCGGGAAACCCGCTACATTTACGGACCTTTCGCTCGGGGTCGAAACCCGCGAGTGGAGTTTCGAAGACGCAACACCTGCGACCTCCACGGATCCCGAACCGAGCGTCGTATTCAATTCGAAAGGCATAAAGACGGTAACCCTTACAATCCATTTTCTCAACGGTCAGGTGCAGTCCGAATCGTTCGACATTGAGGTATTTTACCCGCTTTCGGCTCGGATCAAAGCCTTGGAACTTACACCGAAAGGCTGTATTCGGCTCGATACCCCCGTCTCGTTCGGCCTTACCGAAGTCGAGGGTAATCCGACATCCTACCAATGGACATTCGAAGGCGGTACGCCTTCCTCGTCGACTGATCCCGCCCCAGTGGTCACCTGGACTTCGGCCAACAAAAACGGAGCCCGAATCTCCTGCAGACTCACTCGGGCCGACGACGGAATGACAACTACCGTCGAACAGACTTTTATTGTCGGAAACTATCCAATGCTGCACCCCATTCCCGAGAAGGATTATGATCCCTGGCGGTTCGAACTTTCGTCCATTGGAAAATGGACGCTCTGGAACACGACCACTTCCGCGGATGATCTGACGACTAACACCTCCATCGTCAGCGGCGGGGCCGATGGCTCGAAGCAGGCCCTCAAGGTAACGCTCAAACCGGGAGTCATCTATCAGTTGTTCACGCGAGACAACTGGGTTTGCAACGCCCAACTCGTTGCCGGACAAAAATATGAAGTCTCCTTCTGGCAGAAAACGGATGCCGCGGAGGGTTCGCTTATCGTCTTGACGGGCATCTATAACAATCTGCCCTCCTGGTCTTGGAATGAATACCTCCAGGTACTTGCGAGTGACCACTGGAGCATCTACTTCCCCGATATTCCTTTCGAGGAACAGGTGGAAGAGATGTTCGGAATTTGGAGTAATATCGAATATCCGCTTACCGAAACGATCACACTCCCGGCATCTCCGGAGCTGATGCCTTCCGCAGAGTGGAAACAGGTCCGGTTCGAATTCACGGCCACTAGCGCCAAATACGAATCGTTGCTGAACACCTATCCCCAATTCGCTCTTCTGTCAGCCGGCTCCGCTGATGTAAACTGGTATTTGGACGACATACAAATCAATCTTATCGAAGAATAACCCGAATAAACTATTCGCTATGAAACGATTCGTTTTCTTACTGGCCGGCTTGCTGCTCATTGCTTCGAGTCTCCGGGCCCAGACCTCCGTCAGCGGTACGATTACCTCCCCGGACGGAAAGCCTGTCGCCGGCGCGTCGATAATCATCGAAGGCAGCACCGTCGGTGCCACGTCCGATGCCAAGGGTTTCTATCGGATCAAAGTCCGTTCATCCAAAGATATTCTCGTCTTCAACTTCCTCGGGTACCGGGAGGTTCGCGAATCCGTCGGGCAGCGATCCCTGATCGATGTCGTACTCTCACCCTCCGACCTTCAGATAGACGACGTCGTTGTAGTCGGTTACGGTGCCCTACGGAAAAAGGACATGACCGGAGCTGTTGCCTCGATCAAGGCCGATGCCTTCGAAAACCGGGTACTTTTCTCCGTTGACGACGCTTTAGCCGGCGGAGTGGCCGGTCTGATGGTCAACTCCTCATCCGGAAAACCCGGCTCGGAGTCGAGCATGCTTATCCGCGGTGCAAACTCCCTGACCGGCTCCACTGCCCCGCTGATTGTCCTTGACGGATTCCCGCTCTTCGATGTCAGCACCTCCACCGGGGGTGGCATAGACGGATATGACACCGGCATGTCCTCGCTCTCGATGATAAACCCCGACGATATCGCTTCGATCGAAGTGCTAAAAGACGCCTCGGCAACGGCAATATATGGTAACCGCGGAGCCAACGGAGTCATTCTCATTACCACCAAACGAGGCCGGGGCGACAGCGGAAAGATCCAATACAACACCTACTTCGGATTTCAACAGATGAATAAGCGGTATGACATGATGGATTTTCGCCAGTACGCCGCCTATCAGGTTGATCGAAACTCCTCGAACAACCACCTGTTCACGGACCCTATCACCATGCAACCCCGCACAATCGGAGACGTACAGTCGCGGGACTGGCAGGATGAAATCTTTCGTACCGGATTTATTCAAAACCATTCGCTATCTATTTCACACTCTACTGAAAAAACGAGTATGTTCGTCTCCGGTTCCTACATGCAGAACAAATCGGTCCTCATCGCCACGAATTGGCAGAAACTCACGGCTAAAGCTACGATCGACCACCGATTCACGGATTTTATACGCACGGGTGTCGATATCGGCTATAACCGAATCGTCGACGACGGAGTGCCGACCGGCGGCGAAGGCACGTCCCAGGTTGCAGGCGTCATCACTTCGGCCCTGACGGCTCTTCCTTTCGAATTCGACGAAACGACTCAGGCCTATTTCCGCCGTGCAGGCGTCTCGCAGTCCTCGCTCGACTCTTATATCGACAACTATCACGGGAATCCGGTCAACATCGCCAATGAGACCGAACTCACCAAACGCATCAACCGAATGATGCTCAATGCCTATGTCGAGGCCGACATCCTTAAGAATCTGACCTTGCGCATCACGGCAGGATATGACAGTTATTCGCTCAAAGACCGCCAGTTCTATCCCACCTCGACGCCCCGCGGCTACTTTTACAAGGGGCAGGGTATCATCGGCAGTTCTGAATCCGGAAGTTGGATCAACGAAAACACGCTCACCTGGAAGCCCGTATTCGGGAAACACCGTCTCAATGTCCTCGTCGGCATGACTGAACAAGGATACACGAACTTCTACGATCGCAGCGAAACCACTCAATACGAATACGAGGATCTCGGATCGAATAATGCCCAGATGGCTAAAGTTTTCAACGTCTACTCCAGCAAGGAGCAGGTCCGGTATGTCTCGCTCATCGGTCGAATTAACTACTCATACGACAACCGTTACATTGCCACTTTCACCCTCCGCCGCGATGCTACCTCGCGCTTCATCAACGACAAGTGGGGTACGTTTCTCTCCGGTGCATTAGCCTGGAACATCGACAGCGAAAGATTCATGCAGAATCAAAATACCGTCAGCGCCCTCAAACTGCGTCTGAGTCTGGGCGAGGTTGGCAACTCAAATGTCCCCACCTCGGGCTCCTACTCGCAGCTCTACGGAACGAACTACTCCTTCGGAACCATTGAGACCATCGGGCAGTCTTCTTTGTCTATTGCTAATGAAAACCTCTCCTGGGAGACCACTCGCGAAGTGAACGCAGGATTGGAGGTCGGGTTATGGAACGACCGGCTGAAATTCACGGCAGACTTCTATGACAAGGTTACCCGGGACCTGTTGCTTGAGGCTCCCGTTGTTAACATCGTCGGATTCGACAAGGCATGGCAGAATATCGGCAAAATGCGCAACCGCGGTATCGAGTTGAGCCTGAACGCCCAGTTGATCAACCACAAGAATTTCAAATGGAATTTCTTCGCCAACTTCGCCCGCAACAAGACCAAAATTCTTGAACTCGGCCAGGGCGGAGCCCCGATCCTGCTGGGTGTCACTTGTCTGAGCGGTCAGAATGCCGTCATCCTGCAAGAGGGCGGAGAGATCGGAGACATATACGGATACGTCACCAAAGGTGTCTATGGACTAAATGATTTCGAAATCGACGGAATAACGCCGAAGCCTGATGTCGCCGTCGAAACCGGAGCCGAAAAACCCGGGGCCATGCGCTTCGCCGACCTGTACAAGGACGAAAAGATTACATCCGACGACCGGACCGTAATCGGAAACTCGACACCCGATTTCTTCGGAGCCTTCGGCACGAACTTCACCTGGAAGAACCTCGACCTCAACCTCTCGTTCCAATATTCATACGGAGGCAACGTCTACAACGCAAACTACAATCAGCTCGCAGCGTTCACCGGAACCACGAACAACCAAATGGCATTCTTCGAGGAGCGTTGGTCGCCCCGGAACCTTGCAAGCACGCAATACTCCACGATGACGAACGGAGCGGTCTGCTCGGCATTCGTCGAAGATGCCTCGTTTCTGCGGCTCCGCTCTGCACGGATCAGCTACACCTGTCCGCGCAAATGGTTCGGCCCTAACAGCCACATCGGCTCGATCAAGTTCTATATCGCCGGAGAAAACCTCTTCGTCCTCACTCGATACTCGGGCTACGACCCCGAGGTGTACTCCAACCAAGGTTCCAGCAGCATGAGCAATATCCTCACGTCGGGCTTCGACTACGGCTGCTTCCCCCGCCCGCGCACCTTCACCGCAGGTATTAACATTCTGTTCCAGTAAAACGATCTCCATCATGAAAAAGTTCATCACCTCCGCATACTCGCGACTCGGCCGCTTTGTCGTTATCGCGGTTGCAGGCTGTATCTTCTCGGCGTGCAGCGACTTCCTCGATGTCCCCCTCGAAAGTACCGTGGCGACCTCCAACTTTTACAAGACTGCCGAAGAGTTCGACATGGGACTCACGGGCGTTTATAACATGCTGCTCTCGGCCGAATGGGCCAATGGCGACCGATACGGGTCCTATTTTCAGGGTTTCCTCATCCTTGGGCGCGTCGGAACCGATGAGATGATCATTCCGACCAACATCGACGGAAACGAGACAGAACTCTGCAACTACACCTACACCCCTTCGCATCGCTACATCTCCCGAACATGGTATGTCCAGTATCGCGGGATACAACGCGCCTGCGTTATCATAGACCGTCTGACTGACACCGATATCGGCAATGAAAGCGAGAAGAAACGGATTCTCGGCGAAGCCTATTTCCTGCGGGCCTTCTACTACTTCCATCTGGTAAGGCTTTTCGGTGAGGTGCCGATCATCAACCACGAAGTTACCGATCTCACAATGGTGCAGACTGAAAAGTCTTCCGTGGCCCAAGTCTACGAACAAATCGTCAGTGATCTGAAACTAGCCATCGGGAACCTTCCGGTGTCGAATGCGAACGGCCGGGCTCACTACTACGCAGCCAAAGCCCTGCTCGGCAAGGTCTATTTGCAAATGGCCGGCGAACCTTTGGAAGACTCCGAAGCTGCGGCTTTAGCCGAAGTCGAACTCAACGAGGTTATCCAGAGCGGTCGTTTTGAGCTCGTGAAGGATTATTTCAGTCTGTTCGATGCGTCGAACGAATACAGTTCCGAATACCTATTCGATGTCGAGTTTGCCAACAACGGTACAACCACCTACGGAGGCCAGGTCGGAACTATCGATGGTGTTCAGACCCCCAATAACCTCTACTGGTCTGCGGTATGGAGTACCCAGGAGTTCTATGAAACGTACGATCCCGCCGACCTGCGCCGCGACAACATCGCTCGCTTCAAATATGTTTACGACGACAATCAGAATCTCGTCAAGGAGGATCTCAGTTCCGAACCGATCTACTACGCCTACAAGTTCCGCCATGCCCTGACTGAGGAGGGACGGGGGCCGGGATGGGCAAACTGGGCAAATCCGATCAACTTTCCGATCATCCGTTATGCCGACGTGTTGCTGATGTATGCCGAAGCCGTTTGGCGGGCTCACGAAGTTCCTTCGCCCGAAGCGCTCGAATATGTCAACCAGGTGCGACGCCGTGGTTTCGGAGTCGATATCAAGACTCCGAATGAAGCGGTTGATCTGAAGATGATGGACGGCGACAAGTTCGCCGAGGCCCTGCTCGCCGAGCGTAGTTTCGAACTCTGCTTCGAGGGACAGCGCTGGTACGATCTGGTCCGCTTCGGAAAACTTGAGGAAGGCGTGAAGAAACTGGCCAAGTATTCGAGCGTGGCGACCTCCCAGGCGCAGAACTTCCAACCCAAACACGTAATCTTCCCCATTCCGCAGGATGTTATCGACGCCTCGAATGGGAAGATCGAACAGAATCCGCTTTGGAAATAAAACCCGATCCTCCATTCAAATTACGAAACCATGAAAACACATGCATTATACGTCGCTGGTGCCGCTCTGATGATCGCACTGTCGTCCTGTGACCGCGATCTTGACCTCGCGCATGCCTACAACAACGGTTCCAGTTCGAAACCCTACGAATTCGATGCGGATTTCAATCCGGATGATTACACCGATTTTGGAACGTTCGTCGTCGGTGACCGCAACATCTGTTGGCAGGATCCCCACATTCCCCGGTATATGCTCTGGCTTGACGGAAAGATCTCCGTCGGGAAATACGATGATTCGGGACTGTTTACGACCTACTGGTCTGCGGACAATTCCCTGCGACAGGTATCCGCCAGTCCCTGGCTCGATGAGAACGTCAATGCCTTGACCTCCGATATGGAGGTCTTTGGCAAGTGCATCGAACCCGTATCCGGATTTTACGACGGCGGCGCATGGTTCATCGGCGTGCATAAACTCATGGACGGTCGGTTGGCCGGATTCTTCCATGCCGAGAGCCATTGGCCCGGAGTCTCCGCCGCCTATAAGTCCATTGGCGTCACCTATTCCTCGGACAACGGACTGACCTGGGAAACGGGCAGACGGATCCTTTCCGGAACCGACCCCAAACCCGAAAATCCCGCCGGGCAGGGTGAGTCCTACGGCTTGGGAGACGGGTGCGTAGTTTGGAACGACGCGCGCAAAGTCTGGATATGCTACTACTCGGGCTATTGCGATGACCCCGGAAACTACATGATCACGATGGCCTGTTCGGAGGATCCGGCCGGAGCTGCCGGAACCTGGAAAAAATGGGATGGCAAAGCATTCACCGTCGAAGGCTGCAACGGGCAGACACAACTCGGCGGCGCAAACATCAAGATCGCCAATCTCGATACCTATGCCGGCGGAAATCCGTCGGTCATGTGGAACCACTACATAGGCAAATGGGTGATGGTCTATCATTCGTGGAGCCGACGCATTTGTCTTTCGACGAGTGCCGACGGTATTGCGTGGGAGGCCCCTATATCCCTCAATCTGGGTGAGGAGGAGGCCATGTATCCCAACCTGATCAGTGAAGAGGGAGATCAAACCGGGGGACAGGCTGTCCGCATGTATTATGCTGCAGACATGAATGATCTCGGACAACGCAGTCTCGCATGGAGAAAGGTCGTATTTTATTGATGTTTGGAATGTCGATCCGAAAATTCATCATTCTTTCCGCGCTGATCGTTTCCGGATGCGAAATGCATCCGGAAACGATTGCCATCGACTTCGATTCCGGAACGGAGGACTATACGCCTCTTGTACGCAAGATCCTTGCGGAGCATCCAGCCGGTGAGGTCACAATCCGATTCGGAGCGGGGACGTTCGACTTCTATCCCGAACAGGCGGCCGGCAGCTATCTCTGCGTTTCGAACAACGACAACGGCTATAAACGCTGCGCTTTTCTGCTCGAGGAGATGCGACGTGTACGGATCGAAGGGGCTGGAGAAAAAACCCAGTTGAGATTTCACGGCGCAATCGTTCCGTTCCGCGTCGCTCGATGCGAACAGATCGTTTTCGAGGCTTTCACGATCGATTGCGACGCATCGTTCATCTTCGAAGGCCTCGTCGTTGGTAACGATCCTCGTACGCACAGCATCACGCTCCGTCCGCTCGATCCGGAACGTTTCGAGATCCGGAGCGGGGAACCCTGGTTTACGGGCTACGACTGGGCGAGTCCGTTCGGTGAAAATATTTTGTTCGATCCCGGAACCCGTTCGCCCTACTATCAGGCCGAACAGTACGAACACGATCAAAAAAAAACGCTGCAGGCCGAATGGATCGGCGATTCGCTTGTCCGTCTGAGCGGCTACTCGTCTCGGGAGCTGCCTCCTGTGGGAAGCGTCTATACGGATAAAGGCCCCCATTCGACTAACCGCCGCTATCCGGGATTCTCGTTTTACAAGTCGGCCGGTGTTGAAGTCCGGAACGTCACGCTTCACGATTCGGGCGGCATGGCGCTGATCGCCGAGAACTGTCGCGACGTCGTCTGCTCGCAATACCGGGTTGAAGTCCCGCCTCAAAGCGGCCGGATGGTCTCTGCATCGGCCGATGCCACTCATTTCGTCGGATGTTCGGGAAAAATAGTGCTCCGGGCCTGCCGGTTCGAAAGCATGCTCGACGATGCCACGAACATTCACGGTGTTTACATGACGGTTGTGGATCGGTTTTCCGGGAACCGGTTTGGGGCCAGTTTTGGGCACTTTCAGCAGGAGGGTTTCGATTTTGCCGAACAAGGTGATTCGCTCGTCTTCATCGATCGTGCCGATCTGGGGGTACTCGGCTGCGGACGAGTCGAGGAGGTGAACCACGTGAATGAAAACTATTACATCATTCGAACCGGATTCGACCTGAGTGCAATTCCGGACTCGGTGCACATTGCCGTCGGGAACCGCGCGGCCGATGCCGATGTCGAAATATCGGAATGCACGGTTCGTTATAATCGCGCCCGGAGTTTTCTGCTTTCGACTCCGGGCGACGTATGCGTCGAAAACAGTGATCTTTCTTCAATGATGGCCGGAATACGCATTTGCGGTGACGCCAACTACTGGTTCGAATCGGGACGTACGCGCAACGTCGTGATCCGTAACAACCGATTCGGCACGATGGCTACCGGCGGCCGGTCTCCCCAGGCCGTTCTGCAGATCGACCCCGTTATTTCGCATGATGCCCGGAGCGGGGGGACTCCGTATCACGGATGTATCCGTTTCGAAGGAAACCTCGTGGAGTCGTTCGACAACCAGTTGATTTATGCTCTCTCGGTCGATTCGCTCGTCATCAGCAGGAACCGGTTCGTCGATTCCCGCCGGTTTGAGCCCCGGTTCGCCGGTCTCTCGGTCATCGATGCCCAGCACTGCCGCAGCGTCACAGTCCGGAACAATGACTTCTCCGGGTGGAAGGAAAATTCGACAATCAGTCTGGTCGACTGTTCCGAGCATTGTTTGGAGGGTGAAGAGATGCCTCGAATGGTTGAGAATCCTAATCCGTACTTCTATGAAAATTAGTCGATACATCCTCCCGATTCTCGCGACCGCATGGATCGGAAGCGTTTCATCCCGGCCGTTCGGAGATACGCTTCGGATGCGAGATTTCGGTGCGTTGCCCGATTCGGGAGAGGATGCTTCCGAAGCCTTGCGAAAAGCCGTCGCTACCATCGGAAAGCGGGAAATCCCCACCGTATTGTGTTTCGAGTCGGGGCGGTACGATTTCCATGCCCCTGAGGGGCAGGACGACCGGGTGAACATCGTGGCAAGACTCCGCGGCATTCGGGATTTAATAATCGACGGCGGTGGCGCTGAATTCATCGCACACGGGCGTTTGATGCTTTTCTTGGCTGAGGAGTGCGAAAGACTGACGATTCGCAATTTCTCGCTCGACTGGGAACGCCCCTATATCACACAGGCTTCGATCGTTGCTCTTGGGGACGGCCATGTTGACCTGGCTATCGATCGGAAACGTTATCCCTACCACATCGAAAAGGGGCGGATCCGCTTTACGGATGAGACTTGGGAGCGTGAAATCGATCCCGAAAGTTATTCTACGGCTTACGATCCGCAAAGCGGTGCGGTGCTTTACGGTACCCGGGACTGTCCTCTCTCGGACCGCAATGCAGTCTTCCGCGGCGAAGCCCGTGAAATCGCTCCGGACACGGTCCGCTTCTTCGGGACGGTCGACCGTCCCCTGCCGATCGGTACGGAACTCGCTCTTTACCATGGGCGGTATTTGTCCAACGCTATGACGGTGGTGAACTGCAGGAATGTCTGCTTCGAAAAAATCGACCTGCGCCATTCTCCCGGAATGGGCGTTTACGGACTCCGCAGCGAGAACATCCTGCTCAAGGCGGTTTGTACGGTCGTCAATCGTTCCGAAAAGCGTCGGTTCAGCTGTGCTGCCGATGCGTTCCACTTTACCAACTGCCGCGGATTGATCGAACTTGACGGCTGCAACTGCAACGGACAGGGTGACGATGCCTTGAACATACACGGCATCTATGCCCGGATAGTCGCTGTTTCGAAAGACCGGAAACAGATTGAGTTGTTCGGAGTCCGGTTCCCGGCAGAACGGGTGTTCAAAGCCGATGATGAGATCTGGCCGATTGTACGAACGACCGGATCTCGGGGGGCCCGGAACCGCATTGAACGCATTGTCAGGAAAAGCAGCAAGCGGCTTGTTGTCGCCTTGCGTGAGCCGCTCGATAAAACATTCAGGGAAGACGATTTTATCGAAAACGCCTCGTGGTATGCCAACGTATCGATTCACGATTGCTACTTCGGGCGAGCCAACCGCGCCCGCGGCATCTTGCTCACCACTCCCGGAAAGGTTGTCGTACATAACAACCGCTTCATGACGGCCGGAACGGCAATTCTCATCGAAGGAGATACCGACTACTGGTTCGAATCGGGCGCCGTGTGCGACATGGATATCCATGACAACCTTTTCGAGAACTGCGGCACTTCGGCTTCGAACAACGGCGGATCCGGCTGGGGCGAAGCCCTCATCAGCATCACTCCCTCTTTCCGTCCGGCAGACGAAAGCAGCCCGGTCTATCATCGCAATATCCGGATCCGCAACAACCGCATTCTCACTTATGACCGTCCGCTGCTCCACGCCCGATCGGTTGAGGGACTGCAGTTCGTGGCAAACTGTGTCGAACAAACATACGATTTCCCCGCCACAGCCGCACAACGCCAATCATTCTGCCTTGAGGGGTGTCGAAATGTGCGCATCGCCGAGAACCGGTTTATCGGCTACGGCAAACCCGATTTCGAACTGATCCATATGAACCCAAATAATATCTGTCATGAAAAAGCGAAATAAGAAAATCATTGCTGCACTGAGCGCAATCTTCGGGCTGCTTGTCATCGGGGCATTGTGCTGGAGTTTCGTACTCTGTTACAGGACACTCCATCCGCCCCGCCTGACCGATCTCAGCTGGCTCACCCGGCAATATCCTCATACCACAGAATGGCTCGACAGCATCCGCAGCAACGGATTGCTGCATGATATCGTACGGTTGAATGCCGACGGAGAGCGACTCCATGCCCGGTGGCTATGGGCTCCGGAGCCTACCGAAAAGACCGCCGTGCTCTTTCATGGCTATCAGGGTTCGGCGGAAACCATGCTCATGATCGGCTATCTCTTCAACCATGATTTCGGATTCAATGTTCTGATTCCCGATCTGCGCGGTCATGGGCAAAGCGAACCTTCGGCCATCAGCATGGGGTGGACTGAACGAACGGAAGTGGTGGACTGGATCCGAACGGCAGATTCGCTTTTCGGCGGCAATACGCAGATCGTCCTGTACGGCGTTTCGATGGGTGCCGCCACTACGATGATCGCCGCTGCCGAAGAGTCGCTGCCCGCATGTGTCCGCTGTGCCGTGGAGGATTGTGGCTACACTTCAACCCGGGATATCTTTGCCGATTCTTGGGAGAAGCAGTGCCGACTGCCGCTCTTTCCGCTCTTCCATCTATCGGACCTTTGGTGCCGGATCCTCTACGGATGGAGTTTCGCAAAGGCTTCTCCGCTCGATGCCGTGCACCGATGCAGGTTGCCTATGTTGTTCATTCACGGCGACAAGGACTCGGTCGTCCCTGTGGAAATGGTTCACCGGCTGTACGAAGCGAAAATCGGAGACAAGGAACTCTGGATACTTTCCGGCGTCGATCATGGTGCCGCCTATCTCCACGATCCGCAGATATATGCGCAGCGCGTCCGCACATTCGTGGAGCACTGGTTCGAATGCCCCGCCATCCTTGAACAATGAAATGACAATGAAAAAACTGCTGTTCCTTCTTTTTTGCACCGGGCTCGGACTTCCTGTTGCAGGACAACGCTGGCAGATTGATCCGGACGGAGGCATCGTCTGGAGACCCGGAAACGATACGCCCCACAGGGATCATCTCGAAATGACCGGCGAGCAGATCTCGACGGTTCTCCGCTGGGTTGTGGATGACCGAGGAGCCTTTCGCGTCGAACGTTCGCTGATCTTCCCGCTGTTACGTGTCCGTCCCAATGATACGCATGCCAGTCTGATGTGCCGCGTGGCCACGGATATTCCCTCGCTGTTGGCCGTGAATACCTCCGCCTCGGGTTTCAATGCTTCGGCCCTGCAGTTCGAACGGGTCGAAAAGATCGTCATAGACGGTACGGTCCGGGTCTTTAGTCAATGGAGTTTTAATGCCGTGGGGGCCGGATACGAGGAGGTGGAGCATCCGGCTCCGGTCTTGGCCATGGAGCGCACGATCTTTCCTTCGCCGACACAACCCGCCCTCTGTGAACGGTATCTTATCCGCAATATCGGTTCGCAAACGCTGGAGATTTCCATCCCAGAGTTTTCGCAAATCGTGACGACCCCTTCGGAACGAGGCATTACGGGCGGCTACGTCATTCGGGCCGAATTGCTCGATGCCGGAATCCGCATACTGCAGCCCGGAGATTCGACCGTGGTGGATGCCCTCTTCCGGGCTTGTCGAGTCGGAGAGACACTTCCGCCCGCAGATGTCGGAGCCGAACTCCGCTCTCGTAGGGAGTTCGTGTCTGCAATCTCGGACAAACTGGTCCTGGAGACCCCGGATCCGGTAGTCGACACGGAATTCCGCTTTGCCAAGATCCGGGCTGCCGAAAGCATTATCAAGACCCGCGGCGGCTACATGCATGCTCCGGGCGGCGAATGTTACTACGCGGCTATTTGGGCCAACGATCAGGCCGAATACGTCAACCCTTTTTTCCCAATGCTCGGATACGACATCGGGAATCGATCGGCACTCAACGCATTCCGCCACTTCGCCCGTTTCATGAATGCTGAATACCGGCCTATTCCTAGTTCGATCATCGCCGAGGGCGACGACATCTGGAACGGGGCCGGCGATCGAGGCGATGCCGCGATGATCGCATACGGCGCTGCGCGCTACGCCTTGGCCCGCGGGGAACGGAACGAAGCCGAAGAGCTGTGGCCTTTGGTGGAATGGTGTCTCGAATACTGCCGGCGCAAACTCACTCCCGAAGGGGTCGTCGCTTCCGATACCGATGAATTGGAGGGCCGATTCCCTGCCGGCAAGGCCAATCTCTGTACATCGACACTCTATTATGATGCCTTGCGGTCGGCCGTCTATCTCGGACAGGAGCTCGGATGTCCGCGTAAAACGCTGCGAGTTTACAAACGGCAGACTTCGGAGCTCGCTGAGGCGATTGAATGCCATTTCGGCGCCACGGTTGCCGGATACGAAACTTACCGCTATTTCGATGGCTGTACGAAACTCCGCTCGTGGATATGCATGCCGTTGATCGCCGGGTTGCAAAACCGCAGCGAAGGGACTGTTCGGGCGCTGCTCGGAAAAGAGCTGATGACCGAAAACGGCCTCCTCACCGAACAGGGCAGTTCGACCTTCTGGGACCGTTCGACCCTTTATGCTCTGCGGGGAATCTACATCGCCGGGCAGGCCGACCGTGCAACGGAATTCCTCAGTCATTATGCCCGGCGCAGACTCCTGGGCGATCATGTTCCCTATCCGATCGAAGCATGGCCCGAGGGCTCTCAACGCCACTTGGCCGCCGAAAGCGGGCTTTTCTGCCGCGTTATCACCGAGGGATTGTTCGGGATTCGCCCCACCGGGTTCAGGAGCTTCGATCTTACCCCTTCAATGCCTTCCGGATGGAATCGCATGGCGTTGCGGCACATTCGGGCCTTTGAAAACAACTTCGACCTTGTCATCGAGAAACAGCCGGACGGGTTTCTGCGAGTCACGCTTGCGATTTCGGGATGCAATCCCCGAGCTTTCCGGCTTCGACAGGGAGCGTCCCTGCGTATCAAACTTCCATAATTTACAATATCCTGATGAAAAAACTGCTTCACACCCTGTTGCTGTTTGCTGTCGGGCTCTTTGCAGCCTGTCAGGCCCCGACATCCGGTGGCGATGTCTACTTGAATGATTTCCTTGACGACCTGACTGCACAAACCGACGCAGGACCGGCCATTCGGGCCGCCTTGTCCCATTGTGCCCGGATCCGGGCCGCACGGCTTATTCTTCCGGGTGGAGAACTCCGGATACGACCCGATCTGGCGGTCGAAAAGTACCAGTTCATCAGCAACAACGACGAAGGTTTGAAACGGATTGCCTTTGATTTGGTCGGCCTGCAAGATTTCACCATTGAAGGTGCTGACACGAAACTCCTTTTCACAGGTTTCGTTTCACCGTTCAACCTCGAACGTTGCCGCAACATCACGATCCGCAATCTTTCGATCGACTTTACCCGCACGTTTCACTCCGAAGGTACCGTACGGGCGGCCGGAAACGGATGGCTCGATTTGGAGTTCCCGGACAAATACCGATGCGATCTGACGGACGGATGCTTGCGTTTCCTCGATGACGAAGGTCGTGTCTACCCCTATTCCAGTTTGTTGGAGTTCGATACCCAACGATGCGAACCGGCTTTCCACGTCGACGACTACTGGCTCCCGGCCCATACCATTCCTGCTGAACGGCGTCCTAACGGATGGATTCGGATTTTCCGCAGTGATTTGAAGGCCGCGATCGGGAATACGATGGTCTTCGGGGCCGCCCGACGGCTCAATCCCGGGATCACCGTTTCCGATTCGCAGGGTATTGCAATCCTCGACGTGAAGCTCCATCACTGCGGAGGGATGGGGGTCATCGCACAACGCAGCCGCGACATCGGAATTGAACGGATGGAAGTTGTTCCGGCTCCCGGCAAAAAACGCATGATCAGCATCACGGCCGACGCCACGCATTTCTCCAATTGCGGGGGACAGATCCGTCTAATCGACTGTACGTTCGAAAATCAGAAGGATGATGCCTCCAATATTCATGGACTATATATGCCCGTCGATACGATTTTCGATCGGGAGCGGATTTGGGTTCGCTGGGGACACAGCGGGCAATACGGCACAGATTTCCTCGTCCCGGGGATGGCGGTGGAAATTGTCGACAACCACACGCTTGAAGCCTATGCCCGGCGGATTGTTGCTAAGGTCGAACGGTTCAACAAGGAGTATTCTGCGGTAACCTTCACTGAACCCTTACCCGAGAACATTCGTCCCGGCCATCTGATTGCAGCCGACGAACCCGGTCCCGATGTTCACATCAGCGGTTGCCGGATGTCGGGAAACCGCGCCCGCGGTTTGCTGATTGGTTCCCGCGGACGGGTTATCATCGAAAACAACTATTTCCATATCGCCGGAGCCTCGATCCTCTTTGAGGGCGACGGTAACTTCTGGTTCGAACAATCCGGTGTCCGTGACGTAACAATTCGCAACAACATCTTCGCAAACGGCAATTATGGAAGCCGGGGATGGGGAAGTGCCTGCATTGCTGTCGGCAGCGGAATTTCCCAGCGGCAGACAAGTCGTTATCACCGCAATATTCAGGTCGATGGAAATCTGTTCCGAGTATTCGATCCCCGCATTGTTAATCTGTATTGCGTAGACGGATTCCAATTCTCTGCGAGCAATCGCATCGTGCGAACGTCAGACTATCCTGCGACATTCGATCCGAAGCTCCATTTCGTATTCGACCAATGCGATCACATCGAGATTCCACGACAGATTGAAATGGCTGAACAGCGTTGAAAGAGTCCTTCTAAAAAATCGATATCAGATGGGAGTTGCAACAATAAAAGTTTGCAACTCCTATTTTCCCATACTTTGGAATAAAAGTCCGCAAGACACAGCTAAAGAAGTTGGATACATTATTCTCATGTAGGATTTCATTCCGTCGTGAATAATATAACATAGGCCGTAGCAAAAACAGAGGAGGATACTCATCATATTTCCATGGAGCACTATAAAATCTGAGCGTAGCAGGTTGAAGATAAACTGGTGGTTACATCTTCATTCAACTTTTTTAGGGGGGGGCTGGCATTTATGTCGAATGCGCACTCTCTAAATTGCCTCATTATCTGGATTTTATTCCATATTGTCACATATCCCAATAACTCCGGCTTAGCACCTGACTGAAATGAAACAATAGAAAAATATTGGGTCATCAACCGGAGTGAATATTATAGACAGCAAGTTTTTCAGGCTGTAGAAAATGATAAGGCGCAATTTGCCTCCGATAATGATACAGCCATTATTCAATATATTGAGTAAATCGGCTAATTGATGTCCAAGTTAATTTCCTGCTTGTGTTACCAATAATACGACGCAGATCTTCCAATTTTATAGCCTCGAAAATATCTTCCGATGTAAAAGTATTTCCATTCCAGACTTTTTATTTCAAACGTTATATCAACTATATTTAGCCGCTGCTCCGATCTGAAAAAATACACTTCATACGTTGGCAAAAGTAAGACGACGTCTGATGAATATCCGAGATGAATCAGTAAAGTGATTCCAGGAATGAAATCGCTACTATGGACTGTCATTGCATTGAGGGAATTCGAGATGAAAATGGTCTGGTTGAAAGTAAACCATCCTGTAGTCATGGACTGCGGAAGAAAATCGCAATTCCGAAATCTCCGATTTATTGGGCAAAGCAATTTACACCTACAGATCTTATGGGAGATAGCAGTTCCGATGCAGGAACTCGGTGCCGGACGATGTCTTGACGGTTCGCAGACTTCTTTGGATCTGTTTGTAGAAGGGTTCACATGGATGATCAACATCTAGATAAATGATTCCGATAAGTATAAGCATGTCGTACTGAACCGCAAACACGCTATTGTTTTTAGCAAATTTGCTCGATCGGAAAATTTTTCGTAGCTTGCAGTAGGTTATTTGAAATGCGGCATTTAGACGCAATAAGCTGAAAATAAATCGTTACCTTCGCGTTACCTATTTTCCTATATAAAAGTTGTAACGACCCGATAAATCGAATCGTTACAGTTTTTTAATCCCGTTCCCCGCGGGGTTCGCCTTTTGGTTCGGGGAGCATTCGCCCCGGCTGTTCGGAAACGCTCTTTTTCAGGGGCGCGGAAGGGGCGGCTGCCGTCGTCGGGGAGGGGCTAATTGCCGCTTTTCAGGCGGTCGGCGTCGAGCTGCGCCCGGGATTTCGACTTGGTCACCAGCCATACCCCCGCGAAGACGCACAGCGCGGCTCCGGCCTTGGTGAATCCGAAGGTGTCGAGTCCGATCGCCACGGTGAACAGCACCGCCACGACGGGCTGCACGTAGTTGTACATCGACACGACCGTGGGCCGCAGGTGGTGCTGGCCGATGGGAACCATCAGGTAGGAGAGGAACGTGGAGCAGACCACGACGTAACCGATTCCGGCCCAGGTCCGGGGCGCCAGCCCGGCGTAGTCGACCGCGGTCAGCGGACGGTAGTAGATCACCACGGCGACTATGGCGGCAAAGAGGAACATCCACTTCATCGTCGTCACGGGCGAGTAGCGGACGATCACGTTGCGGAAGGCCGTGAGATAGGTGGCGTAGCTGACGGCGCTGACGATGCACAGCACGTCGCCCATGACGCTCGACGAGTGTCCTGTGCCGTGCTGGCTCACGAGAATCAGGATCAGCGCCCCGGCGCATCCCAGAAAGACGCCCCCGGCCTTCAGCCACGTGATCGGCTCGCGCAGGAACAGCGTCGCCAGCACCATCGTCAGCACGGGGACCACCGTGGCGATGATCGACGTGTCGATGGGCGAGGTGAGCGACAGCCCCCACAGGAACAGCATCTGGTTGAGCTGGATGCCGAAGACGGAGGCCAGGAGCAGCAGCGCGATGTCGCGCCGGGCGACCCGTTCGCGGGGCAGCAGCAGCGAGACCGTCCAGAACAGCAGCGCCGCGCCCACCATGCGGTAGACGCTCAACGCGAAGGGGTTGACCCCTCCGGGGTTGGCCTCGGACCAGAGCACGCTTTTGCCGATCGGGGCGTTGAGTCCCCAGACGATGTTGGCGACCCACAGGGCCGCATGTCCTTTCAGTTTTCCTTTGTCCATCTTTCGTAGCCCGTTCGAGAAGCGGGGTTCTGAAGCGGGGCGGGCGCCGATCCGTTTCCGAATCTCGATTTCGGCCACCGCCCTTGAATCCCGGCTTTTGGCCGGGGCAAATATAAGGTAAAATTCGGTGCGATAATTGCCCGGTTTTCTTTTTGTGAGTAAAACGCGCTATAATCTCGACCTGGTTTTCGCCAATGTGTTTTTCGGAGCGAATTTTTCGTTCTACGTCTCCCTCACGCGCAATTACCTCGATTTCCAGCAGATATTCATGTTGCAGGTGCTTTCGGCGGCGGTTTTCTTCATCCCCTTCGCCCTTTTCTCCCGCTACTCCTACCGCATTACGTGGCGCGATGCGGGCAACATTCTGATTGTCACGCTGCTGATCGTCTACGGCTGGATGTACATGCTGCTCTGGGGGTCGTCTTACACCACGCCCATCGACGCCTCGGTCATCGCCACGCTCGGCCCGGCCTTCACGCTGATCATGGATCACCTGATGCACCCGCGCAAGTATATCGGGACGCGTGTCGTGGGGGTGGTCTGCGCACTCGTCGGCGCCGGAATCCTGATTCTCGGCGACGGCTTCTCGCTTACCCACGGCAGCCGCGCCCAGGGCAACCTGTTCGTGCTGGCGGCCGTGGTGGCCATCGCCGTCAATACGGTGATTATCAAGCCGCAGCTGGAGAAGCTGGGCACGCTGGTCGTGATGGGGTGGTACTACATCATCGGGCTGGCCATAACGGCGCCCTTCTTCTGGAAATACATCGACCACGTACCGTTTCTGCGGCTTCCGCTGTTTGCGCAGGCCGAACTGGGCTATATCCTCATTCTGGGAACCGTCCTGCCCATGTACCTGCTCTACCGCGGCACGGAGAAGCTGACCTCGGTGCACACGGCGCTTTACCGCTACATCCAGCCCGTGATCGCGGGCATCCTGGCCATTACGCGCGGACAGGCGCATTTCGACGCCGCGAACATCACCGCCTCGGTCTTCATCTTCGCGGGCGTCATCCTCGTGGTGGTAGGCTATAAGTATTATGTCCGCCACGGCCTGCCGAAACTGCGCAGCGACGGACGGCTGGAACACTAATCGGCCAGCAGCCGTTCGCGCCAGGCGTCGGGAACCGGTTCGCTCCGCTGGCGTGCGAAGTCGAAGACGACCATCACCGAGCGGCTTTCGCTGCGCACCTCGCCGCCGGCGAGCAGCTGCTGGAAGAGCGTCAGGCTCTTCGTTCCCACCCGTTCGCAGGTGGTCGTCACCCGCACGGGGTCGTGCATCCTGACCTGCCCCAGGTAGGAGGTCGAGGTCGAGACGGTGAGAATCCGCAGGTCTGCGAGCAGCACCTCCGCGCCCAGCACCTTTTCGTAGAACTCCATCTTGCCCACGTCGAAATACATCTGCTGCGAGACGTTGTTCACGTGCTGAAAGGGGTCCACGTCGGAGAACCGTTTCTGAATCGGGGTTTCGAGCGTGCGCGCCATCTTATTCGCGGATGATTTTCACCTCGCCGCCTTCGCCGAACGCGATGATCGACGACGCCTTGCGGGTCGGTTTGCCTTCGAAACGGGGGTTGACGACGAAATCCACGCCGTCGATGATCTCGCGGGCCACGTCCTGCAATCCCACGGGCGTCGCTTCGCCCGAGATGTTGGCCGAGGTCGAGACGATGGGCCGTCCCAGGGCGCGGAGCATCCGGCGGCAGAATTCGTGGTCGGGGATGCGCACGCCGAGCGTCCCTTCGTCGGGGATGAGGTTTTCGGCAAGCCCCGCGGCGCCCGGCAGGATGGCCGTCAGGGGCGAGGTGGCCAGCTCCATCACCTCGAAGGCGATTCCCGGGGCCTTGTTGACGTAGCGGACGATCATGTCGGCCGAGGCGCACAGCACGAGCATTGATTTCTTGTTCCCGCTCCGCTTGAGACGGTATATCCGCTCCACGGCGGCGGAGGAAGTGGCGTCGCAGCCCAGTCCCCAGACCGTGTCGGTGGGGTAGAGGATGATGCCGCCCGCGCGCATCGTGCGCACGGCCTCGTCGACCTCCCTTTGCATTTCGGTTTGCGTCTGCATGGCGGTTATTTCAGGGGTAATATTTCGATCCAGTAGTCGTCGGGGTCGTTGATGAAGTAAAGCCCCATGTCGTGGTTTTCGTAACAGACGCAGCCCATGGCGCGGTGGTGCTCGCGCACGGCGTCGTAGTCGCCCGCCACGCGCATGCAGAGGTGGCTCTCGTTCTCGCCCAGCTCGTAGGGCGCGGCGGCGTGGTCGCGCAGCCAGGTGAGCTCCAGGCGGAAGGGGCTTTGTCCGTCGCCCAGATAGACCAGCGTGAACCCTCCGTCGGAGGCCTCTTTGCGGCCCGTTTCCCGCAGCCCGAGGGCCTTGTCGTAGAAGGCGATGCTGCGGTCGAGGTCCGTTACGTTGATGTTGAAATGGTCGAAACGACTTTTGATCTCCATAGATTCAGGTGTTTTTATACGGTACAAAAGTAATTTTTAATTTTTAATCTTTAATTTTTAACTCCGAATTTTATACCTTTGCACCACGAACGAAAAAATCCGAAAAAAAACGATAATCTTATGGGAAGAGCCTTTGAGTATCGCAAAGCGCGAAAAATGAAACGCTGGGGTCACATGGCCCGCACCTTCACCAAGTTGGGCAAAGAGATCGAGATCGCCGTCAAGGCCGGAGGTTCCGACCCGTCGGGCAACACCCGCCTGCGCATTCTGATTCAGAACGCCAAGGCCGAGAACATGCCCAAGGAGAACATCGAACGGGCCATCAAGCGGGCCACCGAGAAGGATGCCGCCGACTACAAGGAGGTGATCTACGAGGGATACGGCCCTCACGGCATTGCGTTCCTCGTCGAAACGGCCACCGACAACACCAACCGCACCGTGGCCAACGTGCGCATGTATTTCAACAAATGCGGCGGCACGCTGGGCAACAGCGGCTCGGTGGGCTTCCTGTTCGACCACAAGTGCGTCTTCAAGTTCCGCGCCGCCGAGGGTGTCGATCCCGAGGAGCTGGAGCTGGAGATGATCGACCTGGGGGTCGACGAGTTCTACTCCGAGGAGGACGGCATCACGGTTTACGCCCCCTACGAATCGTTCGGCGCCATCCAGAAGTGGCTCGACGACAAGGGCTTCGAGATCGTCTCGGGCGAGTCGGTGCGTATCCCCTCCGACGTGAAGGAGCTTGACGCCGAAGGCCGCGAATCGGTCGAGAAGCTGGTCGAGAAACTCGAAGAGGACGACGACGTGGTGAACGTATACCACACCATGAAGGACGCCGACGAGGAGTAGTCGCTGATTTCACGGGGCGTTTTGCCCTTGTACCTGCGAGGCACGGACGGGATTACCGGTTCGTGCCTCGCTTCGTTCACCCCCCCCCTATGTAGCATGGCTCACTCGAAGAGGACGAACCTTTTTCCCTCCGTCAGGCAGGCGGGGCAGTACCAGTCGGCGTATTCCGACGGATAGAGGTTGCCGCAGTTCGGGCAGACTACGAACCGGCCCGTGTCCGGGGCGTTGCGTCCCTCCTGCCGGCAGCGTTCCAGCAGGGCGATGTTCCGCATGTCTCCCGCCGAGGCCCAGGTCAGTATGCGCGCCGCATAGCGGTTGCCGCGCTCCATCGCCCGGCGGATGTCGGCTCCGGAGCGTCCGGCGTGGGCCTGTCGTTCGTAGGCGACGCTCCGTTCGAGGTTGCCGTCGGTCGTGCCGCCGAAAATGATGATCTTCCCCGGGGGCGTGTAATGACCTCCGAGATGGAGGATCGCCGTCGCGCAGTTGTTCTCCTGCAACCGCTCGGAGAAGGCCATGGCCCGGAACAGCCGTTCGGCCGTGTGGCGCTCTTCGTCGGCCGCGATGCCTGCGAAATGGTCGTATTGCACCGATTTGACGTGTTTGCGGCGGCAGCAGGCGTCCAGGTCGGCGAGCGTTTCGGCCCACGGCGAACCCTTCGGCGACCGGGGTTCGCGCGTCGCAGCGTAGTACATCCAGGCAAGAATGCCTGCCGATGCCGCGAATAACAGAAGTATCAGACCGAGACGCAGTTTCATAATGTGTTGCCGGGGGAAAGCCGCAGTCCGGAACGTGCATTTTTTGTGCCAACGGGCGCCTGTTTCATCTGCCGCCGGGGATTTTTGCAGCTCTGCTTTGGATTTCGGGTTCCAATCCCTATATTTGTAATCCGTCTTTGCGGAAACCAGGAGCGGGACGGCCTTGGGTATGAAAATCGGATTGAGCCTTTTTGCCGTGGCGGCCGCGGCTCTGCTGGCTGTCGGCTGCGGCGGAGACAAGGGCGGCGGTGAGGACGAGGCGAACTACGACGGCTGGATGCTGACCCGCTGGAAGGACGGTACGGCCTTGACCGGAACGGTTTACCTGCAACTCGGCGAAGACGGGACATTCACCCTTTACCAGAGTATCGGGACGTTCGGGTACGCCCGGTTCACCGGGACCTACGCCCTTGTCGGCGATCCGGCGACCGGGCAGGTGCTTTCGGGGACCTATGCCGACGGTACGCCGTGGGACAGCAGCTATGCGGTTGAAAAAATGACGAAGCGGGAACTGCGGCTCCGCGCGCTGAAGGACGGCGTCGTCTCGGTCTATTCCGGGGTGGCGATCCCTGCTGCGGTGAAGGACGGCGTCACGGCCGGGCGGCTGCGCAGCGCCGCGCAGGGGGAGTCGTTCCTGTAAGGGCCCTTTGCGTTTCAGAATACCGCGCAGACCTCCATGCTGAAGGTGAGCTTGTGAAGCCGTTCGCGCGACGAACGCACCACGGGAGGTGCGACGTCGTAATCGGTCGAGAAGCGCACGCCGAGGTTTTGCGTGGCGAGGTAAGTGGTCGAAAGCCCGGTTCCGAAGGAGAATCCGGCGCGTCTTTCCAGCCTGCGGAAATCCGTGCGGCACGGTTTGTAGATCTCGCACCCTCCGAGCAGTTTGGCGCCCACGAGCCACCGCATCGAAAAGGGGTGGGAAAAATAGGGTCCCGCGTACATCTGCGCACACTCCAGATTGTCGTTCTGCGCCACGCCGTTGACTTTCACGCGCAGGTTGGTGCACGACATGCGGCCGCCGAAACCCCAGTAGGGCGTTGCGAACCAGGCGCCCTGCACCGAGACGGCCGGCCCCGAGAGGAACTGCATGTGCATCCCGGGGTAGGGCGTGTAGCTTCCGGGGACGGTCGAGAATCCGAGGCTGAACCCGAGGAACGACGGCCGGCGGCAGCGGTCGTAGACCGAGTAGGTTTCCGTGACGTTCAGCCCCTTCTCCTTGAAAATCAGGTCTGCGAGGAAATATCCCAGCTCCGTGGCGAGGATGCCGATACCGGCTCCGACCATGATGTCGCTCATCCAGTGCCGGTTGTTGAGCTGACGGGTGACGCCCGTGACCGTCGCCACGGTGTAGCCCCCGATGCTGTACCACGGGCTGCGGTGGCCGTACTCCTTGTGGAGCATCGTGGCGGCCATGAAGGCCGTCGCCGTATGCCCCGAGGGGAAGGAGTTGCGCGACGATCCGTCGGGGCGCATCACACGGCAGGAGTATTTGAGCGAGTTGACCCCGATGGCCATGAGTCCCGCCGAAAAGGCGTCGGAGACCAGCATGCGGCCCCATGAACTGCGTCCCCTGACGCCGCAGGCTTTCAGGGCCACCATCGCCCCGGCGGGAGCGTACTGGAGCCAGTCGTCGTAGTCGTGGCGGAACGAACGGCTGTACCCGTTGCGCAGACGCTGGAAGTCGGAATCGTAGGCCTGCATCACGACGCCGCCCACGATCAGCGGCGTGCCGACGAAGAGCATGCGGTAGGCTTTTGTCGAGGTGTGGCGGTCGATGCGCCGTCGGAACTCCCCTCCGGCGCTCATGTCTGCGCTGTCCGGTAATTGCGCCGCTGCTCCCAGGCCCGCGAATGAGAGCAGGCAGGCGGCGGTCAGGCGTTTGAGCATCGTATTTTATCGCAACTGTTTTCTTTTTCTGTGGATTGCACGGATGATTTCGCCGCCGACAGCCAGCAGCGAGGTGAATCCGATCACCTCGGCCCATTGCATCCACGAGAGCGGTTCGGTGCGGAACACCTCGCCTCCGAATTCCACGATCAGCACCTGTCCCACGCCGATCGCCGCGAGGATCAGGAAGAATTCGCGGCAGCCGCCGAGACATGTGAAGACCGAATGGCGCGTCTCGAATCCCTTGGCGTTGAACATGTTCCAGAACTGGAGGAAGACGAACGTCGAGAAGAACACGGTCAGTTGCTCCACCGTGAGTCCGCCTTGCAGGATCGTCCACCGGAAGAGCATTCCCAGCAGTACGACCACCATCGCCGCGCCGCACGTGAAGAGGGTGCGGGCCATGGCGGGGGTGATGATGAATTCGTCCCTCGGGCGCGGTTTGTCGCGCATCACTTCGGGGTTGGGCGGCAGCGAGGCCATGGCCATCGCCGCGAAGGTGTCCATGATGATGTTCACCCAGAGAATCTGCACCACCGTGAGCGGCATGTCGGTTCCGAACAACGCGCCGATGAAGCAGATGGTGATGGCCGCGAAGTTGATCGTCAGCTGGAACAGCACGAAACGCTGGATATTGCGGTAGAGCGAACGCCCCCACATGACGGCCGTGGCGATCGAGGCGAACGAGTCGTCCAGCAGCGTGATGTCCGAGGCGTCCTTCGCCACGGAGGTTCCCGAGCCCATCGAAAGACCCACGTTGGCGAAATTGAGCGCCGGGGCGTCGTTCGTGCCGTCGCCCGTCACGGCCACCACCTCGCCGCGCTGCTGCAACAGCTTGACGAGACGCTGCTTGTCCAGCGGCCGGGCCCGGGACATGATCTTCAGCTCCTGCACGCGTTCCAGCATCTCCTCGTCGCTCATGGCGGCGAACTCCGTGCCGGTGATGTGGTTCCGTTCGCCATCCGCGGCGTCGTTCCACAGCCCGATCTGGCGGGCGATTTCGCGCGCCGTGGCCGGGGTGTCGCCCGTGACGATCTTGATGCCGATTCCCGCCTCCAGGCAGCGTGCGACGGCCGCCGGGACGTCCTCGCGCACGGGGTCCGAGATGGCGGCCACCGCCGCGAAGTGCAGCCCGCCCGCCTTGACCGCTTCGAGGCAGTCGTCCGACGCGGTTTCCGCCCACGCCACGGCCAGCGTGCGCATGGCGCGGCTCTGGAACCCGAGGAGCTGTTCGGCGACCTGCGCGTCCTTGCCGTCCGGGGCGCACATCGTGCGCACGATCTCCGGGGCGCCCTTCACACAGAGGATGCGGCGGCCCGAGATGCCGCTTTCGATGATCGTCGCCATGTATTTGCGTTCGGTCGAGAAGGTCAGCCGGTTGACGATCTTCGCTTCGGCGCGCAGCGGTTCGTAGTCCTCGCCTCCGGCGCGCATCCATTCGAGCAAGGCCCCTTCCGTGGGGTTGCCGATGATATGGCCTTCGGCGTCGAGGAACGCCGTGGTGTTCAGGGCCACGACCTCGGCGAATTCCCGTGCGGGAAGCGTGTCGTAGCGGATCAGTTCCTGCACGTGCATGCGGTTCTGGGTCAGCGTGCCGGTCTTGTCGGTGCAGATGACCGTCACGGCGCCCATCGTCTCGCAGGCGTGCATTTTGCGCACGAGGTTGTTGGTCTTCAGCATCCGTCGCATGGACATCGCCAGCGACAGCGTAATCGACATCGGAAGCCCTTCGGGCACGGCCATGACGATGATGGCCACCGAAACCATGAAGATTTGCAGCACGTGCTGCGAGATGGTCAGCCAGTCGCTCTCGAGCAGCCCGCCCGCGAAGATCGCCTTTCCGAGCATCACGCAGAAGATAAGCGCCGAAAGGAGGATGCCCAGCCGGCCGATCAGACGCGAGAGGCGCGTCAGCTGACGGTCGAGGGGCGTCTGCTCTTCGCTCTGCACGGTCGACTGCTCCGTGACGCGTCCGGCTTCGGTCGCATCGCCCACGGCCGTTACGACCATCACGCCGTACCCGTCCGCCACGGTCGTGCCGCGCAGCACCGCGTTCGAGGGATAGGTCGCCTCGGGGTCGAAGTCGGCTTCGTTGACCGTCTTGTCCACCTCGGGTTCGCCCGTGAGCGTCGATTCGTTGATTTTCAGCGATACGGCCTCGACCAGTTCGCCGTCGGCGGGAATCGTCTCGCCGCTCTCGATGTAGACCACGTCGCCCGTGACCACGTCGCGTCGCGGAATTTCGCGGATCGACCCTTCGCGCATCACCTTCACGGGGATGTCGTCGTTCACCTGGTTGAGCCTCCGGAAACGCCGCTGGGCGTCCCATTCGAACCAGAATCCGACGCAGGTGGCGAGGATGATGGCGCAGATGATGCCCACCGATTCGGTGAAGTCCTTGTGGACGAATCCGATGATGAGCGACAGCACGGCGGCCAGCAGAAGGATGCGGATGATCGGGTCGCGGAATTTTTCCAGCAGCAGGCGCCAGGCCGAATCGTCCTTCGGCGGGGTGATGACATTGTCGCCGTGACGCCGGCGGCTTTCGTCGATTTGCGGGGTAGTCAGTCCTTTGGGGTTGTAGCGAATCATCGGGTATTATAGTTTGTGTACGGAAAATTGTCGTGTCGAGGCGTCGAGCCGCACGGCGATGAACAGCAGGATCGTGAAGGCGATGAGCGACGAGCCTCCGTAGCTCATAAACGGCAGCGGAATGCCCATCACGGGCATCAGGCCGATGGTCATGCCCACGTTGACCAGCACGTGGAACAGCAGGATCGCCGCCACGCAGTAGCAGTAGATGCGTCCGAACGGCTCCTGCTGCCGTTCGCCCATGCGCATCAGCCGCAGGATCAGCAGGCACAGCAGCGTCAGCACCACGACCGAGCCGAGGAATCCCCACTCCTCGCCCACGGTGCAGAAGATGAAGTCGGTGTGCTTTTCGGGGACGAACCCGTATTTGATCTGGGTCCCTTCGAGGAAGCCCTTGCCCCAGAAGTTGCCCGAGCCGATGGCGATTTTCGCCTGGTTGACGTTGTAGTCGGTTCCGAGCGGGTCGCTGATGATGCCCAGGAAGCTTAATATACGGTCGCGCTGGTGCTGTTTGAGAATCGAATTGAAGATGTAGTCGGTGGTGGGCAGGAAGACGAGCGAACCGACGAACAGTCCCAGCGTGATGAAGATGTTGGCGAGATTCGAGCGGTAGGCGTATACGGCAGCGAAGACCACGGCCGCGAGGGTCGTTGTGAGCAGGCTGTGGTAGAGATCGAGCGTTCCGGGGGCGATCAGCGCCATCACGAGGCATAGCAGGATGGCCGACAGCATCACCGCGGCCAGGAACACGAGGCGCGAACGCCACTGGCCGTTCATCATCGCCTCGGAGAGCGTGCAGACCAGAATCAGCGTCACGAGCAGTGTCATCGGCGAGAGGAGGAACGAGACGATGAACAGCGCGGCGATCAGCAGCACCGGGATGCAGAGCCATTTGTTCAGCCCTTCGCGGTAGAGCACGAAAAGGAACGACCCCAGCACGATGCCCGACCCGGTGTCGTTCTGCAGGATGATGATGAAGAGCGGAATGCAGATCACCACGGCGACCTTCATCAAGTCGCCCGCGCGGTTGATCGAGAAGGAGTATTCGCTCATCACGCGGGCCAGGGCCAGGGCCGTGGCGATCTTGGCGAACTCCACGGGCTGCACGCGCAGCGACCCGAACTCGAACCACGCCTTCGCGCCGTTGACCTCGCGGCCGAAGAGCAGCGCGGCCACGAGCAGCGCGATGCCGCCCAGATAGGCCGGGTAGGCGAACATGTGGTAGAACCGTTCGTCGAGCAGCAGGACGATGATCGCCGTGACCCACGCCATGCCGATCCACATCAGCTGCTTCATGTAGAAGTGCGAGAACGAGAGCAGGTCGGCCGCGCTGTCGTCGTACGACGCCGAAGTGATCGAGATCCATCCCGCCGCGACGATCAGCACGTAGAGCAGGACGGTCCAGCCGTCCACGCCGTAAAAGATGCCGTTATGCCGGTTATTTGTCATAAGCGGGATAATAGATGTTCATGTCCTTGATGTATTGCAGCAGTTCGGGCCTGCGGATCGTGTCCGTCAGGTAGTACTCTTCCAGCAGGCTGGCGATCGGCAGGGCCGCCGAGGCGCCGAATCCGCCGTTTTCGACGTAGACCGAAATGGCGATCTTCGGATTGTCCTTCGGTGCGAACGAGAGAAAGGTCGAGTGGTCGCGGCCGCGCGGGTTTTCGGCCGTTCCGGTCTTGCCGCAGACGTCCAATCCTTCGAGCCGGGCGCGGGTCGAGGTTCCCCCGACGTTCACGCCCCGCCACATGCCCTCGACGATGGGTTCGAAGTGTTTCGGTTCGACCATCGTGTAGTGGCGTTCGTAGAAACGCGCGTCGAGCGAGTCCTGTCCTTCGATCTTCTTCACGATGTGCGGGATGTAGTAGTAGCCTCGGTTGGCCACGATGCACGCCAGATTGGCCAGCTGCAACGGCGTGCAGCCCAGCGCATCCTGCCCGATCGAGAGCGACAGCACCGTGAGCGAGTTCCACGAACCCCGGTACTGGCGGTCGTAGTAGGCGCGGTCGGGCACGTATCCGTTGCCCTCGTCGAGGAAGTCCGAACCCAGCTTGCGCCCGAATCCGAAGCTCTCGACATATTGTTTCCAGACGTCGTAACCCTCCTTCACGCTTCCGTATTTGGGGTTGTCGAGGATGTCGCGGAAGACGTAGCAGAAGTAGGCGTTGCACGAGGTCGCCACCGCGAAGCGCAGGTCCAGCGGCGAGGCGTGGGCGTGGCAGGCCATCTTCAGGCGGCCCGCCTGGTAGCCCATGTGGCAGGAGTGCAGGTCCGAAGGCCGGAGCACCCCTTCCTGAAGGCCGATCAGCCCCTGCACCAGCTTGAAGGTCGACCCCGGGGGATATTTGGCCTTCACCGCACGGTTGAACAGCGGCTTGCGCTTGTTGTAGAGCATCTTCATGTAGTTGTTGCCCCGCTGGCGCCCCACCAGCTGGTCCGGATCGTACGTCGGCGAGGAGACCATCATCAGGATTTCGCCCGTCGAAGGCTCGATGGCTACCGCGGCTCCCACCTTGCCGCGCATCAGCTCCTCGCCCAGCAGTTGCAGGCGGGCGTCGATGGTGCTCACCAGATAGCGTCCCGGTTCGGGAACCGAATCGTAGCGGCCGTTCATGTAGGAACCCTTGATCGCCCCGTGGGTGTCGATCTCCTGAATCCGGACGCCCTTGCGGCCCCGGAGCTGCGGCTCGTAGGCCGACTCCACGCCGTTCATCCCTACGTAGTCGCCCGTCTTGTATTCGGGGTTGCGCTTCAGGTAGTCGGGGTTCACCTCGCTCACATACCCCAGCAGGTTGCCGCCCACTTCGCGGGGATACCGGCGGACGGTGCGGTAGACGGTGTAGAACCCCCGGAAGTTGCACTCGTCGAAGCGCAGTTTGTCCTCCTTGGAGATGTAGTTCATAATCAGCCGCGGCGCCCGCGGACGCATCCGCGCGTTGGCCAGTTCGCGTTCGAGCCGGGCGCGCGAAAGTCCCAGCACGTCGCACATGCGGGCCGTGTCGAAGCCCTGTTTGCCGATTTCGCTCGATATGACCATCAGGTCGTAGCATTCGCGGCTCTGCACCAGATATTCGCCGTTGCGGTCGAAGACCTCGCCGCGCGGCGGGTACTGCACGACGTGGCGCAGCACGTTGGCGCGCGCCAGATCGTCGTAGCGCGAATCGAAGAGCTGGATGTAGGCCAGCCGTCCGACGATCAGCGCGAAGATCAGCAGGACGATGACTTGCAGGGTGCGCATCCGCATGAAACTCTCGGAGTTTCTCATATGCGCACGGGGATTTTGGCGGTGAAGATGCGGGCGATGATCCAGATGAAGCCCGCCGATACCGCCGTGCTGACGACGATGCGCAGCAGCGTATGGAGCGCGTGGGTCCACGAAAGGGCCTCCAGCGAAAAGAATACGGCGTGATGCACGAGCGTCAGCGCCACGAGGTAGGTGATGAGCTTTCGTTCGCCCAGACGCGCCGACGAGGGGATGCCCCCTTCGCGGACGTTGTCGCGGCCGCAGATCATGCCGGCGAGGGTCGGGCGCAGGAAGGCGATCAGCAGCGTGGCGATCGTGTTGATCCCCGCCGCGCCCATGGCGAAGTCCATCGTGACGCCCAGCGCCAGTCCGGCGCCCAGAACTGCCGCGGGCGGCGTGTCGAGCGGCAGCAGGGCGATGAAGACGATGTATACGAGCGGGTTGAGGTAGATGCTGATGGTCAGGTTGTCGAACAGGAAAACCTGAAGCAGCGCCGCCGCCGCGAAAAGTCCGAGATATGGTAGTGTGCGGTACATTTAGTCGTTCCGGGTGTGTTGTTCGATTTGTTCGCTTTGCTGCAGGTTGCGGATTTCGTAGAAGTCGCGGTTGCCGACCAGCACGACTTCGTTCAGCCGCGACATTTCGGCTGCGAGCCGCACCCGTACCGTGTAGGCCGTGCGGGTCTCGTTGAGCGAGGCGCTCTCGACCCAGCCGATCAGCACGTCGGCGGGAAAATACTGCGAGAATCCGGTCGTCACGACCTCCTGTCCGGGCTTCGGGTCGGCGTATTTCGACAGCTCGCCGAGGATCACCACGTTCTGGTCCAGCCCGTCCCAATAGATCGAGCCGTAATATTCGGCGTCGGCGAGCTTGCCGCTGGCCCGGAACGAGGTGTTCAGCACCGACATCGCCACGGCGTAGCGTTCCGTGCAGTCGACGACGTAGCCGGCCATCGCGCCGTCGGGCGAGAGGACGGCCATCTCTTCGACCACGCCGTCCTGACGTCCGCGGTTGAGCGTGATGAGGTTCTGCGCCCGGTTGACCGTGTTGGCCACGACCGATGCCGTGACGAAGCGGTATTTCGATTCGCCGATGTCCTGCATATAGCTGTCCAGCCGCGCGTTGGTTTCGGCCTCCTCGTACTGGGCGAGCCGCTCTTCGAGCTGTGCGACGCGGCCCAGCAGCAGCCGGTTTTCGTGCCCGAGGCTGAAGTAACGCCTTATGCCCGCGAAAAATCCGTGCACGCCTCCCGCCACCTGGTTCGACCGTGCGAGCAGCCGGGCCTGGGTGTAGTGGGTGGAGTGGGCGTAGTAGCTGATGGCCGCGACCTCCAACGCCACGAACAGCACCACGACGTAGATGCTTCGTATGAACTCGAACAGTTTGCGCAAAGCAGTTCCTTAATTTAAGATTGCGGACCAAGGCCCGCAATCCGTATTTGTCAATTTATCCGATTCTTGTCGGAACGAACCGTATTTCGGGCTTCGCGAAGTCGGCGGTGCAGGGGCATACTCGGGTATGTGACTGCACCGGACGGCGAACGACGTGCGGAAGACGGCCGTTATCGCAAGAATCACTTCATCAGGAACGAGAACCGGTTGATATTCTTCAGCGCGATTCCCGTTCCGCGGGCGATGGCCCGCAGCGGGTCTTCGGCGATGTGGAACGGAATGCCGGTCTTTTCGTTCAGCCGCCGGTCGAGTCCCTTGATCAGCGCGCCGCCGCCGGCGAGATAGATGCCGTTCTTCACGATGTCGGCGTACAGCTCGGGCGGCATGGATTCGAGCACCTTCATCAGCGCCGCGTCGATCTTCGTGAGCGACTTTTCCAGCGCGTAGGCGATTTCGCTGTACGAGAGCGACACGGTCTGGGGCAGTGCGGTCAGCATGTTGGGACCCGTCACGACGAAGTCCTCGGGCTCCTGCTCCAGGTCCGAAACGGCGGCGCCGATCGAACATTTGATCGCCTCGGCCGTGCGTTCGCCGATGCGGATGTTGTGCTGCTGGCGGACGTAGCTCTGGATGTCGTTGGTGAAGACGTCGCCCGCGGTGTTGATCGACTCCGAGCAGACGATGCCCCCCAGCGAGATGCAGGCGATCTCCGACGTGCCGCCGCCGATGTCGATGACCATGTTGCCTTCGGGGGCCTCCACGTCGAGACCCGCGCCGAGCGCCGCGGCCATCGGTTCGTAGATCATGTAGACTTCGCGTCCTCCGGCGTGTTCGGCCGAGTCGCGCACGGCGCGTATTTCGACGTTGGTCGACCCGGAGGGAATGCAGATCACCATGCGCAGCGAGGGTGCGAAGAGGCTGCCCGAGGTCTTGACCTTCTTGATCATGCCGCGCAGCATCAGCTCCGTGGCGTTGAAGTCGGCGATCACGCCGTCTTTGAGCGGACGGATGGTTTTGATGTTCGGGTTGGTCTTCTCGTGCATCTGGCGGGCCTGCTGGCCGATGGCCACAAGTTTACCCGTGTGGACGTCCAGCGCCACGATCGAAGGTTCGTCGACGACGACCTTTCCGTTGTAAATTATCAGCGTGTTGGCCGTTCCGAGGTCGATGGCCAACTCCTGTGTCAGTGAAAAAATTCCCATATTCCTACACCCAACTGTTCTGTTTCGTGAAATGCTTTATTCTCAATTCGATACGCACCCGCGACGCCGCTTCGGGCTTCGGCGGATGACATATCCCGACAAAGGTAGCAAAAAGCCCCGGAACTTTTTGTATTTTATTCTGATTTTTTTTAATTACATTTGTGCTGGAAAAACTGAATCTCCGCATGGAATACAAAATCGGAACCGACGCCCGCTGTGCGGTCATCGGCTATGGAAGCTGGGCGACGGCCATCGTCGGACTGCTTGCAGCCAACGGCCGGCGCGTAGGGTGGTATGTCCGCAATCCCGAGGTGCTCGAATCGCTGTGCTCGGACGGCCGCAACCCCCGCTATCTGAACGATCTGGAGTTCGACCGCAACAGCATCGCCCCCTCTTCCGACCTTGACGCCGTGGTGCGCGACGCCGACATCGTGATCCTCGCCACGCCTTCGGCCTACCTCAAGGATTTCCTCGCCCCGCTGACCGTTCCGCTCCGTGACAAATTCGTCGTTTCGGCCATCAAGGGCATCGTCCCGGGCGACTACCAGACCGTCGTGGAGTACATCCACGACCATTACGGGCTGTCGTATAGGCAGATCGGGCTGGTGACCGGGCCTTCGCACGCCGAGGAGGTCTCGCGCGGCAAGCTTTCGTACCTCACGGTCGTCTGCGCCGATCCCGAAAACGCGCGGTGCATCGGCGAACGCTTTGCCGGGGAGAACATTCGCCTCAGCTATTCCGCGGATCTCTATGGCGTCGAATACGCCGCAATTCTCAAGAATATCTACGCCCTTTCGGTCGGCATCGCCGTGGGGCTGGGCTACGGCGACAATTTTCTGGCCGTGCTGATCGCCAATGCGGCGGGCGAGATGACGCGTTTCCTGGAGGAGAGTTATCCCGATGAGCGCAACACGCAGGTCTCGGCCTATCTGGGCGACCTGCTGGTGACCTGCTATTCGACTTACAGCCGCAACCGCCGGCTGGGGCTGCTCATCGGCCACGGCTGTACCGTCAAGAGCGCCCTGAACGAGATGACGATGGTCGCTGAGGGCTATTTCGCGGCCGACTGCATCCGTCACATCAACTTCCGCCACCGGGTCGACATGCCCATCGCCGACATGGTTTACCGGGTGCTCTACGAGGGCGCCTCGGCGCGCAGGTGCATGCAGGAACTGACAACCAAATTAATTTAGTTAGCGATATGATGAAAAATGTGAAATTGGACATTGCCAAGACGGGCATTGAAATTTCCGCCGACATCGAGGCCAAAGCGCAGGCAGCCAATGCCCTGCTGCATTCGGGCAAAGGCGCCGGCAACGATTTTCTGGGTTGGGTGCACCTCCCCTCCTCGATTTCGGAGAACGAGATCGACGCCATCCGGAAGGAGGCTGCGAAACTGCGCTCGAAGGCCGACGTGGTCGTCTGCATCGGCATCGGCGGCTCGTACCTCGGCGCCAAGGCCGTGCTCGAAGCCATGAGCGATCCCTTCAAACTCCTGCACAAGGAGCAGAAGGATCCCACGGTCATTTTCGCCGGACAGAACATTTCGGAGGATTACACCGCCGAACTGCTCGCCGCGCTGAAGGAGCATTCGATCGCCGCCATCGTGATTTCGAAGTCGGGCACGACGACCGAGCCGGCCATCGCGTTCCGCCTCATAAAGGCCGAGATCGAGAAGCGTTACGGCAAGAAGGAGGCTGCGGAGCGCATCGTGGCCATCACCGACAAGGCGCGCGGGGCGTTGAAGACGCTCGCCACGCAGGAGGGATACCCGACGTTCGTCATTCCCGACGATGTGGGCGGACGCTTCTCGGTGCTGACCCCCGTGGGGCTGCTGCCGCTGGCCGTCGCCGGCGTGGACATCGCGGCTCTCGTCCGCGGTGCGCAGGAGATGGAGAAGACCTCGGCCGAAGGCGTCGCTTTCAAGGAGAATCCGGCAGCCGTCTACGCCGCCGTGCGCAACATCCTCTACAACGGAGGCAAGAAGATCGAAATCCTGGGTTCCTACGAGCCTAAACTGCAATATATCAACGAGTGGTGGAAACAGCTCTACGGCGAGAGCGAGGGCAAGCAGGGCAAGGGCATCTTCCCGGCGAGCGTCACGCTGACGGCCGACCTGCACTCGATGGGCCAGTATATCCAGGACGGCGAGCGCACCCTGTTCGAGACGATCATTTCGGTGGCCAAACCCGCCGCCGAAGTGCTGATCGAGGCTGACGGGGAGAACCTCGACGGGCTGAACTTCCTGGCCGGGAAGCGCATTTCGGAGGTCAACCGCATGGCCGAGCTGGGCGTTCAGCTGGCTCACGTGGACGGCGGCGTGCCGAACATCCGCATCGAGATTCCCGAAATCTCGGAGAGCGTGATCGGCGGCCTGCTGTACTTCTTCGAGAAGGCCTGCGGCATCAGCGGCTATATGCTGGGCGTGAATCCCTTCGACCAGCCGGGCGTCGAGGCCTACAAGAAGAACATGTTCGCCCTGCTGGACAAACCCGGCTACGAGGAGGCTTCGAAAGCTATCAAGGCCCGTTTGTAAAACGGGTTTCAGGGGCGTGGGCGGCGGCGTTTCCGAGCCGCTCCTGCGCTTCCATCCGGCTGGTTTCTAAAGCCGATACCGAAAAAGCCAATTCCCGCCGGGGATTGGCTTTTTTTATTTATTGGCCGCGGCGTTTATTGACCGCGCACCCGTCTGCCTTTCTCGGTGAAAATCTCTGTTTCGCCCTCTTTCTGCATGTAGAGCAGTTTTTCCCGGAAACCGCCGTTCGGAGCCGCGACGCTCTTTCCGGCTTCTGACGTGTCGGCCTGCGTGTCGATGACGGTATGTCCCTCCTTGTAATAAACAGCGTCGTAGACGCACGGGACGATCGGTCGGCCGCGGTCGTTCAGCATGCCCCACTTGCCGTCGCGCCGGACGATTGTGAATCCGGGGGTGGCTATGAGCAGGTACGCCAGCTCATAGACGCACGGCACGACGAGGCGGCCTTTCGGATCGACGCAGCCCCATTTCCCGTCGGCGAAGCCCAGGTTCTGCAACCGGGTGTCCGCGAAATCCGTGCGACCGTCGTTCACGAACGCCACCTTGTCCCGGACCGGGAAGATGAACCCGTAGAACGGCGTGATCCGGTTGCCTTTCCGGTCGATCAGGGCCGTCGGGCAATCCGAGAGAATCGGCACTTTGAATTTGTCGACTTCGTTTTTGACCATCGCGACGCTCTTGTCGAACCCGTATTCCCCGAAACTGCCGCACCAGTCGTATTGCAGGGGGACGGCCGTTGCGCCCGAGGGGTCGATGAACCCCCATTTGCCGTTGAGCCGTACGGCGGCCCGGTCGCCGATAAACTGCCGGGCGTCTTCGTAGCGGGCATTCCCGAAAACGGCGTGGCCGTATTCGTCGGTGAAATAACACGGGGCGGAACCCCGCGTCCGGTTCATGTAAAGCTGCGGACACTGCGAAGCGGCGCACGATGACAGCGCAAGGCTGATTAATAAGATATATGGACGCATCGGTTTAATATCTGACGTGTTTCTCCGTGTCGTGTTTTTTCTCAAAAATGTACTGTTCCTTCCAATTCAGGGGCGCAGCTTGCATTATATTATTTATAGATGCAGGGGGGAGACAAAAAAGGCGAACTTGAAGAGAGTTCGCCTTTTTTCATGGAAAAAAATCGGCCTATATGACTCCCTGCTCGACCATCGACTTGGCGACTTTCATAAAGCCCGCGATGTTCGCGCCCTTCATGTAGTTGAGGTAGCCGTCCTTCTCGGTGCCGTACTCCACGCAGGCGTGGTGGATCGACGACATGATCTGGTGCAGCTTGGCGTCGACCTCCTCGGCCGTCCAGTTGAGTTTCTGCGAGTTCTGCGTCATTTCGAGACCCGACGTGGCCACGCCGCCGGCGTTCACGGCCTTGCCCGGTCCGTAGGGAATCTTCGCCGCGATGAAGGCGTCGATGGCCTCCGGGCGGCAGCCCATGTTCGAAACCTCGGCCACGACCTTCACGCCGTTGGCCAGCAGCTGTTTGGCGTCCTCGCCGTCCAGCTCGTTCTGCGTGGCGCACGGCATGGCGATGTCCACCTTGACCTCCCACGGTTTCTTGCCCGCGAAGAACTGCGAGCCGGGGAATTTCGCGGCGTATGGCTCCACCACGTCGTTGTTCGACGCGCGCAGTTCGAGCATGTAGGCGATCTTCTCGGCGTCGAGACCCGCAGGATCGTAGATGTATCCGTCGGGACCCGAGATCGTCACCACCTTGGCGCCCAGTTCCGTGGCCTTCGTCGCCGCGCCCCAGGCCACGTTGCCGAAGCCCGAGATGGCGATGGTCTGGCCCTTGATGTCCATGCCGGCCTTTTCGAGCATCTGACGCAGGAAATAGACGGCTCCGAAGCCCGTCGCCTCGGGACGGATCAGCGAACCGCCGTAGGTCATGCCCTTGCCCGTCAGCACGCCGGTGTTCTCCTGGGCCAGCTTGCGGTACATGCCGTAGAGATAGCCGATTTCGCGTCCGCCGACGCCGATGTCGCCTGCCGGAACGTCGGTCTGCGGACCGATGTGACGCCACAGTTCGGTCATAAAGGCCTGGCAGAAGCGCATCACCTCACGGTCCGACTTGCCTTTGGGATTGAAATCCGAACCGCCCTTCGCGCCGCCCATCGGAAGGGTCGTCAGCGCGTTCTTGAAGATCTGCTCGAAACCGAGGAACTTCAGGATCGAGGGGTTCACCGAGGGGTGGAAGCGCAGTCCGCCCTTGTAGGGGCCGATGGCGTTGTTGAACTGCACGCGGTAGCCCGTGTTCACCTGCACGTCGCCCTTGTCGTCGACCCATACGACCTTGAACGTGAAGGTTCGGTCGGGTTCCACGATGCGTTCGGCGATGCGGTTTGCCTCGAATTCCGGGTGCTGGTTGTAAGCATCCTCCACGGTCATCAGAACTTCGCGCACGGCTTGCAGGTATTCGCTTTCGCCGGGGTGCTTGCGCTCGAGTTCCGCCATAATTTTGTTAACGTTCATAGCTCTATCGGTTTTTGGTTGGTTTGCATCTCCTGTTCGGATTCTATCTTTTCACAAATATAAAAATATTTCCGACAGATTGTAATCTTTTCGGGGAAATTTATTTAAAATCCTAATCGTTTTTCCCTTCGCGTACCATGCCTTTGTTCGAACGCCCGTCGATGCAGACCCACAGCGGGCTGTCGAAGCGCACCTGCCGCAGGTACGTTCCGTCGTACAGCGCCTGTCGGGCGTCGAGTTCCTTTTCGCGGAAGAGGCCGTCGCCGCGGAAGGGGTTGATCGTCAGGTAACCCACGCCCAGCGAGGTGACGTTCTGGAAGAAGTGTGTGCCCTGCGAAGGCTCCACGTCGAACTTCTCGATGCCGCATTCGACGATCACCCTGGCCTCGGAGATGTGGTTCCACTTGACCGGAACCCCGAGGAACGGGTCCGAGGAGCCCCAGCGGCCGGGTCCCACGAGGATGTACGGCCGCCCCTGGTCGCGCATGCGGTTGTTGAGCGTCAGCAACTCTTCGGCGATCTTCTCGGTCGAGAGCGAGTCGAAGGCCTCGGATTTCACATAGATGATGTCGGCGATGTCGGTCATCTGCCCGATGCCGAGGGCCTGCTCGCCGTAGATCAGCGCGCGGGAGGCGTCGACCTCGTTCCAGTCGATGGACCGGTTGTCCTGGTTGTCGATGATCGGACGGATCTGCAACAGGTTGAAAACCTGCCGCTGTCCGGGCGCCACGTCCATGTTGACGGCGAATTCCACCTCCACGGGACAGCGCATCTCCTCGGCGCCCATCGTGAGGATGTCCGAGATGATTTCGGCCAGCGGGAAGGTGTTGTACTTGAGGATGTTGTTGAACGTGATGACCTTGCGTCCCTGGTCGAACGGGCTGTCGGAGATGCGTTCGTTCTCGCGGTCCCAGACCGAGCAGACGAATTTCGAGTTGCGGAAGCCGCCGATCTGGGTGAGTCCCAGCCGGCGCAGGTTCACCGCGTCGTCGATCGACGTGCGGAACTCCTCGGGCCGCAGGCTCAGGGCGAGCACCTCGTTCTGCGTGTCGCGCAGCGCCAGTTCGGGCGTCGAGGTCTGGAGCACCTTCTGCGGGTAGCGGGGCGAGAAGCGCAGCGTGCGTCCGCCGTCCACGACCAGTTTGCCCAGGCCCATGGCGATGTTGCAGACGCCGTCCTCCGGGCGTTCGTCGCCGATGGGGTAGTAGTTGATCGAGCGGGCCACGCCCGAACAGGTGGGGAAGTACAGCCCGTCCTGCTCCGTGCCGCACACTTCCTGGATGATCACGGCCATCTTCTCCTCCGAGATGAGGTTCTGCGACGACTGGATGTAGGCCCTCGACGCCGCGAAATAGACCGAGGCGTAGACGCTTTTGACCGCCTTGAGCAGCAGGCGCAGCATCTGGTCCTCGTTGTCGACGTAGGGGATCATGTAGGTCGAGTAGATGCCGGCGAAGGGCTGGTAGTGCGAGTCTTCGAGCTTCGACGACGAGCGGATGGCCAGCGGCGTGCGCACGGTGCGGATGTAGCTTTTCAGCGCCTCGCGCAACCGGAACGGGAGTACCGAGCTGACGAATTCCGAGAGGATCTCCTCGTCGGAAAAATCCTGCGAGATGATGTATTTCAGTCCGTTGTGGCGGATGAAGTCGTCGAAGAACTCCGTGGCGATGACCACCGACCGCGGGATCATGATGCGCACGTTTTCGTGCTTGTCGTACTGGCGGTGTTTCATAAGCATCGAGTTCATAAACGCCAAGCCGCGGGCCTTGCCGCCGAGCGAACCCTCGCCGATGCGCGCGAAGGCCACGGCGTCGGAGTAGGTCTCGGTGTCGAAACGCGCCACGACGCCCTGCCCGAGCAGCGTGCGGTAGTCGCGGATGAGTCCTACCAGCACGCGGCGGTGTTCTTCGACCGACGAGAAGTGGCTCTTGTTATACTGGCGGATCGACGACGCCAGCGGGAACAGTCCCCGCGAGTAGAGCCATTTCGAGAGGTGATTCTGCGAGGTGTGGTATTCGAACGCCCGGTCGGGGATCGTGGCGATCATCTGCTGCATCTGCGTCAGGTCCTTCGCGCGGCCGATCTCGGCGCCCGTGTCTGGGTCCTTGAAAACGAAGTCGCCGAAGGCGAACTCTTTGGCGATGTAGTCGTGCAGCTGCGAGAGCAGCGTCTTGGAGTTCTTGGCGATGAATCCCGCACCCAGCTCCGCGGCCTGTTTGCCGAAAGCCACCTGCGACGACTGCAACAGTACGGGCATCAGCGGGTTATCCTCCCGGATGCGGCGGCAGAGGTCGATGCCGGCGTCGAGTTTCTCGCTCTCGGGCGGGTCGTTGCGGCGGAGCACGAACCCCACGTCGGAGATCACGCCCAGCAGGTTTTTCTTGTAACGCTCGTACAGTTCCACGGCCTCCTCGTAGCAGCGCGCCAGCAGGATTTTCGGGCGCGCGCGTTTGCGCAGCACCTGCTGCTGCTCGTTGAAGGCGTCCTTCAGGAATTCGGTGTTTTGCAGCAGCAGCAGTTTGTATATCTCCGGTAAATAGGTGGAATAGAAGCGGATCGAGTCCTCGACCAGAAGGATGGCCTGCACGCCCCCTTCGCGGATGTCCTCGTCGGCGTTCATCTTGTCCTCGATCAGTTTGATGATGGCGATGATCAGTTCCGTGTTGCCGTGCCACGAGAAGATGTAGTCCAGTCCCGAGCGGTCCTGCTCCTCGATGCGGCGGTAAATATCCTTCGAAAAGGAGGTCAGCAGCGCCACGGGGGTGTTGGGGTGCCGCTCCTTGACGATCTTGGCGAACGAAAAAACGTCGGGTTCGCCGACGTTGTACATCGTGAGGATGAAATCGAACGAATCGTCCCGGTCCAGCGCCTCCAGCGCCTCGGCGGTCGAGCTGACGCGCGTCAGCGACGGCGGGTTCGACATGTTGAGGTCGATGTACTCCTGGTTGATCTGCGACTCGATGTGCCCGTCCTCCTCCAGGATGTACCCGTCGTAGCTGCAACATACGAGCAGGATTTTGTGGATGCGGTATTTCATGAAGCGGTAGGGGAGTTTGCTCCCGTCGGGCATGTATTGTTCCAGGCTTTTGTTCATTCGGATGCTAAATTTGTTCTACCAACAAAAATAAGGAAAAAATTGTTACCTTTGAAATCGGAAACGCTGAAAATAACCGCAAGACAAGATGAACAAGGAGAAATATACCCTGCAGGAGGTCACCACTCCCGCCCTGGAGCGCGAGTGGCTGGACTTTCCGAAACGAATCTATAAGGGAAACCGCAACTGGGTCTGCCCGCTGGACGTGGATGTCCTCGAGGTTTTCAACCCGTCGAAAAACGAACTTTTCGCCGACGGCGAGGCCATCCGCTGGGTGGCGCGCGACGCCCGGGGCGAGCTTGTCGGCCGCATCGCGGCGTTCTACAACCGCGAGAAGGCTTCGATCGAGGAGCAGCCCACGGGCGGCTGCGGGTTCTTCGAGTCGATCGACGACCAGCAGGTCGCCGACATGCTGTTCGAAGCCTCGCGCATGTGGCTGGCCAGCCGCGGCATGGAGGCCATGGACGGCCCGATCAACTTCGGACAGCGGCGCGACTGGTGGGGGCTGCTGGTCGAGGGCTACGAATTCCAGCCCCTCTACAAGAATCCCTACAATCCGCCCTATTACAAGGAGTTGTTCGAAAACTATGGTTTTAAGAATTATTTCAATCAGCACAGTTTTATCTGGCGGGTGAACGATTCGGAGGCCAACAAGCAGATTTTCGCCCGCGCCGAGCGTCTCTACACCGTGCCGGGTTACCGGGTCGAGAACATCGACATGAACAATCTGGAGGAGGCCGCCGAGAGTTTTCGCGTCATTTACAACAAGGCGTGGGCCTTGTTCTCGGGCGTCAAGCCGATGACGCAGGAGGAGGCGCTGGAGATGGTCCGGGAGATGAAACCGATCATCGACCCCAACATCATTTTCTTCGCCTATTTCAACGAAGAACCGATCGGATTTTTCATCACCGTTCCCGACCTAAACCGCCTGATCGGCAAATTCAACGGCAAATTCGGCTTGCGGCAGAAGCTGCGGCTGATGTGGGACCTGAAGGTGCGCAAGTCGTGCGACCGCATTTTCGGCATCATCTTCGGCATCACGCCGGAGTTCCACGGCAAGGGCGTCGAGTCGGCCATCATGGTCAAGTACTGGCAGTTCCTCGAGCGGACGAAGAATCCCTACAAGTCGATGGAGCTGGCGTGGATCGGCGATTTCAACCCCGTGATGAACCGCATGATCGAGACCTACGTCTGTGCTACGCGCCACAAGGTGCACACCACCTACCGCTACCTGTTCGACCGCACGAAGGAGTTCCACCGCTGTCCGCGCCTGGGCGTGAAGCGCCGTTCGGAATGATTTGTTGTGCTGCAAGTCTCTCTTTCCAACGGGAGATTTCGGAGGAATTTTGAATACATGAAGCCTGCATCAAACACTCGTTACATATGAAAACCACCGTATTCACCAAGTACCACATCGCCGCGGGCGCCAAGATGGCCGAATTCGCGGGATACAACATGCCCATCGAATTCACGGGCATCAACGACGAGCACATGGCCGTGCGCAACGGCGCCGGGGTCTTCGACGTGAGCCACATGGGCGAAATCTGGGTCAAGGGTCCCCGGGCGCTCGATTTGCTGCAACGCATCACGACCAACGACGTTTCGAAGCTCTTCGACGGCAAGGTGCAGTACACCTGCATGCCCAACGGCCGCGGGGGCATCGTCGACGACATCCTGGTTTACCGCGTCGACGCCGAAACCTACATGCTCTGCGTCAACGCCGCCAATATCGACAAGGACTGGAAGCATATCTGCGCCGAGGGAAAGGCCTTCGGCATGGAGGCGGGCCACGGCAGGGAGCTTTACAATGCCTCGGACGAGATCTGCCAGCTGGCCGTGCAGGGACCGCTGGCTATGAAGATCGTGCAGAAGATGTGTGCCGAGCCGGTGGAAGGGATGGAGTATTATACCTTTAAGAAGATGCCCGTCGCCGGGTGCGACGCCATCCTTTCGATCACGGGTTACACCGGGTCGGGCGGCTGCGAGATCTACGTCGCCAACGAAGACGGCGACAAACTCTGGAAAGCCCTCTGGGAGGCCGGCGCGGAGTTCGGGCTGAAAAACATCGGTCTGGGCGCGCGCGATACGCTGCGTCTGGAGAAGGGCTTCTGCCTCTACGGCAACGACATCGACGACACCACCTCGCCGCTCGAAGGCGGACTGGGGTGGATCACGAAATTCGCCGAGGGCAAGGATTTCATCGACCGCGCCGCGATGGAGCGGCTCAAGGCCGAGGGCGTGGGGCGCAAACTGGTGGGGCTGAAAATGGTCGAGCGGGGCATTCCGCGCCACGGCTACGCGATCGCCGCACCCGACGGCACGCGGATCGGCCATGTCACTTCGGGTACGATGTCGCCCTGCATGAAGGTCGGTTTCGGATTGGGCTACGTGACGCCCGAATACGCCAAGGCGGGAACGGAAATCGCCGTCGTCGTGCGCGAGAAACCCCTCCGCGCCGAAGTGGTGAAGATTCCGTTCGTTTAATCCGCTGCGGCGGGGCTGTGCCGAACAGCCGCCTGAGCCGGGCCAGTCCCGGCCGTGAAAGCGATTAGTAACTATAAAAAGCTCTTTTTATGAAAGCAAAATACCTCGGACTCGACCTTTCGAGTCCCGTCGTGGTCAGCAGTTCGCCCTATACGGCCACGGTGTCCAACATCGAACAGTGCGTGCGCAACGGTGCGGGCGCCGTGGTCCTCAAGTCGATCTTCGAGGAGCAGATCATCCGCCATGCCGCGGCCCTCGACTATGCGTCGCAGCAGGGCATGGGCGATTCGGGCGAGTACCTCGAACGTTATATCGGCGATGCCTACAAGGGTGAATTCCTCAAACTCGTCGCCGATGCGCGCACGACGGGCGTGCCCGTCATCGCCAGCATCAACTGCATCGCTTCGGCCGAAGCGTGGACCGACTATGCCGTCTCTATGGAGCAGGCCGGCGCCGCGGCGCTGGAGCTGAACATCTTCCTGCAGCCGACCGACCGTCACCGTTCGGCGCAGGAGCTGGAACAGGAGTACGCCGACGTCGTACGCCGCGTGGCCGAGGCCGTGAAGATTCCCGTGTCGGTGAAGCTTCCCATGCGCCTAACCAACGTGCTGGCCGTGGCCGATTCGCTGCTGGCGCGCGGCGCCCGCGGCGTGGTGATGTTCAACCGCTTCTTCGAACCCGATATCGACGTGGAGCGCATGACCTTCGTGAACGGCGATCCGTTCAGCGAGCCGGCCGAACTGCGCAACGTCCTGCGCAGCGTGGCGCTCTGCACGACGGCCGTGCCGCAGCTCGACGTCTCCGTATCGACGGGCGTGCACGACGGCGAAGCGGCCGTGAAGGCGCTGTTGTGCGGCGCGAACGCCGTGCAGATCTGCTCGGCGATCCACGAGAAGGGCTGCGGCGTGATCGTGGACATCAACCGCTTCATCGACCTGTGGGCCGAACGCCACGGCTTCGAGTCGCTGGCCGAGTTCCGCGGGAAGATGAATTACGGCAATGCCGAAAGCGACGTCTACCAGCGCGTTCAATACATGAAATATTTCCCGCACGACGCCGAATAGCGGCGCGCGGAACCGATCTGAGGAGGTGCGTCCCGGAGACCGTTGCGGTCTCCGGGACGTCTCTTTTCGGGCCGTTCCCGCCGCCGGGGCATGCGGAGCGGATTTTTTCATTCGTCAGGCAAAAACATCTTTTGCGGGTTACGTATTCGGAGCCGGATATGTGTTCCTAATATAGGCGTCGTTACGGCGGCGCCCCTGAACCGACCGAAACTCAACAAACCTTAAAATTAAAACGAATGAAAAGAATCTTGACTCTGATGTTCGCCGCTGCGACCGTTTTCGCTTACGGATGCAGCGACAACTTCGACGATTCGGCCCTGTGGAAGGACATCGACGGGATGTACAAGAGCCTCAACGAACTCAAGGCTCAGGTCACGACGATGCAGCAGCAGCTCGACGCGCTGGCCGCAGTCGTCAGCGGCGGTGCCGTCACCTCGATCACGCAGGATGCCGACGGACACTATGTCCTCAGCTACAAGGATGCCGACAACGTGGAGCACACGATCGACATTGCGACCATGGATGACGCCAATACCCAGCCGATCATCGGCATGAAGGCCGACGGCGAAATCTACTATTGGACCGTCACCACGGGCGGCAAGACCTCGTGGCTGCTCGATACCGACGGCGCCAAAATTCCCGTTACGGGCCGTACGCCCGAAATCGGCGTAGACGATCAGGGCTACTGGACGCTCTTCGGCAAGCGGATCACCGATGCGTCGGGCAATCTGGTGAAGGCCGAGGGCAAGAGCGCTTCGGTGATCACCAAGGTCGAAATGAAGGACGACGGCACGGTGGTCTTCACGCTGGGCGACGGCGTGCAGGTCACGGCGCAGGTTCAGAACGGCTTCAACGTGCTGCTGAGCGTCGAACCTCGGACCGTAGTGACCGACGTCGCGCAGCCGCTCGTGATCACCTATACGCTCGTGGGCGAGACCGAAACTTCGGTGCTGACCGTCGAGAAGGCCGAAGGACTCGCGGCCAAACTCGATGAGCAGGCCAAAACCATTACCGTGACCTTCCCCGACGGCTTCGAGGAGGGCCGTTTGGTCGTGATGTTCTACGACGGCGCGGACAACGTGATTATCAAGCCGCTGATCTTTACGACGATGGAAGGCGCGCCGACGGGTATCCGCAACGCCGACGATCTCAAGGCTTTCGCCTCGGCGGTCAATGCCGGCAAGAGTCTGGCCAAATATACGATCGACGGCGAAGTCTGCCTGATGAACGACATCGACATGGCGGGCACGGACTGGAGCGATTATGTGATCGGCGGAGTCGTAACTCCCAGCACCGCCGATGCGAACAAGGCTGTCACCTATGCAATGGGTGAAAATGTCTTCGATAAAGTGTTCAACGGCAAGAATTTCGCGCTGAAGAACGTCGATTGGACCTTTGACCTTGCGGACGGCAACGTCGCCCACGGTCTCTTCTCGGCCCTCGGCGCCGAAGGCGAAATCAAGAACCTCACCATCGAAGGCGTCATCCGTCTGACGGGCGCGGCTCCGCAGGGTGCGGCGATCGGCGCTTTCGCCGGCTATGCCGAAGGCAAAATCACCTCCTGCACCAATAAGGCCGCGATCGCATTCGCGGGCAGCGACGCCGCCAACATCTCGGTATGTCTGGGCGGCATCGCCGGATATGTCCAGAACGCGACGCTGACGCAGTGCGTCAACGACGGCGCGCTGACCTGCGGCACGATCGCCAACACGGGCAACGGCTCCAATTCGGGATTCCATCAGGGCGGCATCGTTGGTTACATGAAGACTTCGTCGCTGACCGAATGCACCAATAACGGCGCTCTGAGCGCTCCGTCGGGACGCAGCGGCGGCATCGTGGCCGTGGCTACCAGCGGTCAAGTGACCGCATGCGTCAACAACGGAAAGGTGCAGGACGACGTGAACGGTATTTTCGGCGCCAATCCGGGCTATAAGCGCATGGGCGGACTCGCCGGCGGCGCTTCGGCCGACGCCGCGTTCACTTCGTGCGTCAACAACGGCGACGTCTTCTCGCAGCTGGGCTGCCGCACGGGCGGCTTCGTCGGCCATAACGAGGCCAAGATCACCAAGTGCGAGAACAAGGGCGTCATCCTTTCGGACCACACGCTGTCGGGGACCAATTACCACGGTTCGGGTTGGGCGGCAGGCTACAACAAGAGCGCCGACCTGATTACCGAATGTGTGGTCGGCGGCCGCGTGGGCGACTATACCGCATACAAGGACAATCCGCAGTCGGCTCCCGAAGCGACCTATGCCATGGCAATCGTACACGGAAAATTCGATCCGACGCTCAACGGCCTGAGCGACCAGTACGAGGAGTTCTACGACTGGGAGGTGAAGGCGGAGACGCAGCTGGCCGAGGGTGTGAAGTTCTACCACTACGCGATGAAGAATTTCGCCCAGAACGTCTATGTCGTCGAGGCCGACCTGACCAATCCCAACGTGGTGTTCGAAACGGTCATGGCCGACGAACTCTGTCTCAACCCCAATGCCAACAACAACTCGAACAACGGCAAGAAACTGCGCGAAACGCTCTCCGAGACCTGTACGCGCCGCCGCGCCGAGGGCCGCAACATCGTTGCGGGCATCAACACGGGCTTCTTCAATTCGCACGACGGTTTCCCGCGCGGATTCCACATCGAATACGGCGAACCGGTCTTCATCAACAACCCGACCGTGCGCCAGTCGCTTTCGAACCACCGTCCCGGCTTCACCTTCTTCGAGGACCGTACCGTCAGCTTCGACAACCGCAGCTTCACGGGCTATCTCAAGGTGAACGATACGGACTACGAATACTACTCGGTGAACGATACGATCGTCCGGCTCAACAACACCGACGGTTACGACGCCAATCTCTATACTTCGCGCTTCCGAAAGGAGCCGCATCCGGGCATCTACAATCCGGTGGGCAGCGATGCGCTCTTCGTCGTGGGCCGCTGCTCGCAGCAGATGACCGTCAACGACGGCTGGTTCGACGCGACGGTCACGGCGATCGTGGACGGCCGCAACGGAGCCTCGGTCGAGGTGCCGTTCGTGAGCGAAAAGACCGACTGGGTGCTTCAGGTGACGGGCGAAAAGGCTGCGGCGCTGGCTGCGGCGCTCAAGGTGGGCGACGCTGTCCGGATCAACGCCAACGTGTCTATCGGCAGCGTCTCCAAACAGATTATCATGCACAACTCCAGCATGTACCGCTTCCTGAACGGCGGCAACTGGAATGCGGTGAACGACGCGACGCTCATGCCGGCCACCTGCATCGGAGCCGATCAGGCCGGCACGACCGTCAAGCTGGTCTGCGTGGACGGCCGCACGAGCATCGACACCGGCATGAACTACTGGCAGCTTTACATGACCATGAAGAAACTGGGGCTTCACAATGCGATCCGTTTCGACGGCGGCGGCTCCACGACGTTGTGGAAATGGGAGAACGGTGCCGGCGCGATCGCCAACAGGCCCTGCGACTCGAAGGGCGAGCGCAGCTGCATGAACTACATGCATGTCAGGATCAAGTAGCAAGGAACCCATAAACGACTAAATGAACAGAACGATGAAAAAGATATTGAATACGATCTTCCTCGCTACATTCCTGTTTGCAGCGGCATGCAGCGACGGATACGACGATACCCGTATCAAGAAGGACCTCGACGACGTGGGACAGATTCTCGATGAACTGGAACAGGCCGTGGACGGACTCCGTACGCAGATGGACGCGCTCACGCAGCTGATAAACAGCTCGTTCGTGTCGCTCATCTCGACCGATGCCGAAGGCAACTACGTCATCACCTACATCGACCGCGGCGGGGAGAGCCGCACGCTCACCCTCGCCACCCAGAAAGAGGTCGTGACCCTGCCGATCATCGGCATCGCCAAGGACGAGGACGGCGTGTGGTACTGGCGCCAGACCTCCGACAACGGCGAGACCTACGAATGGATACTCGTGGACGGCGAGAAGGTTCCCGCAGGCGGTGAGAAGCCCGAAGTGGGCATCGACGCCGAGGGCTTCTGGACGGTGAACGGCAAGCCGATCACCGACGCCAAGGGCGACAAGGTGCTGGCCGACGACGTCAGCAACATCCTCTTCAAAGAGGCTTACGTGGACGAAAAGACTGGCGAAGCCGTGTTCATTCTCGCCGACGGCACCGAACTGCGCCTGCAGATGTTTGAGGCGTTGTCCGTTTCGTTCGACTCGCCGACCTACACGGCCGTTCCGGACTATGCGTCGAAAGTGAAGATCAGATACACCGTCGGCGGTTCGCAGGCGGAAGGCGCGCTGGTGGATATCTTCACCGCCTACAATGTCGACGCCGAGATCGACGAATCCATATCGACGATCACCGTCTCGCTCAAGGAGGGTGCCCAAGAGGGCAATATCCTCGTCATGGCGCACGCCGGGGGCAATACGATTCTCAAACCGCTTTTCTTCACCTACGGCACGGCCGAGATTCAGGATCCGGTTTACAACGGTTCGACGGCCGACATCGTGCTCGAAGGCGACATGACGCAGTTCGAAGTCAAGGTTTCGGCCAGCATCGACTATGAAGTGACGGTCGAGGAGTCAGCCTCCAAGTGGCTCATATACAACTCGACCCGCGCGATGACGACCCTTACGCACGTCTTCACGGCCGATTACTACGAGGATGCGAGCGGCGCGCTCCGCACGGGCGAAATCCGCTTCTCGAATGCGCTTTACGACATCTCGGCGGCAATCGTCGTCAAGCAGTCGCCCAAGATTCCCGAAGGCGGCGGAGGCGGCATCTCGACCGCGGCCGACCTCATGGGCTTCGCCGCGGCGGTCAATGCCGGAGCCAGCACCGCACGCTGGGAGAACGAGGCGGGCGAAGTCGTGCTGCTGAACGATATCGACATGGCGGCCGTCGAGTCGTGGACGCCGATCGGCGGCGTGGATGCCAGCGAGTACAATACGACGACTCCCTACAAGACGGTCAATCCCTTCAAGGGCACCTTCGACGGTCAGGGCTTCGCCGTCAAGAACCTGAACTATACGGCCGACATGTCCACCGGCAAGTGGGGCTACGCGTTCTTCGGCTCGCTCGACGGGGCTACGGTCCGCAACCTGACGCTGGGCGATCCCGACACCGACATCACGTGGACCTTCACGGGCGACGCCCCGAAGGCGACGAGCGTCGCGTCGCTGGCCGTCTATGCGGTCAACTCGACGATCGAATCGTGCACCAACTACTACAACATCGACTTCGCCGGAGACAGCGGTTCCGAGGTGCTCTGCGTGGCTTCGGGTCTGGTCGGCGTGATGAAGAACTCGACCATCGGCGGCCGTGCCAAGTCGCTGGGATGCGCGAATTACGGGTTCGTACGCACGGGCAAGATCACCAACAACGGCAACGGCGGCAACGGCATGCAGACGGCCGGTATCTGCGGCTTCATGGCCAAGGACGAAGGCAACCTGATTCAGTTCTGCGTCAATTACGGACACATCAGCTGCCCGACGGGCCGCACGGGCGGTCTGGTCGCTACGCTGATGAACGGCAACGTGAAGAATTCGGACAACCGCGGTACGGTCGAGGACGACATCGTCGGCAAGTTCGAGGGAGCGGCTGCACAGAATTCCTACAACAGCAAGCGTATGGGCGGCCTGATCGGCGGTACGGACGACCTGAAGAAGGTGCTGACGGCGACCGTGGAGAGCTGTACCAACTACGGCAACGTGTTCACCCATATCGGCTGCCGTACGGGCGGATTCATCGGCCACTCCAACATCCGGATCATCGGCTGCGCGAATCAGGGCGCCATTCTGGGCGACGTCTACAATTCCGACCACGGTCCGGCATGGGCCTGCGGATATTCGGGCCAGTCGAGCGGCGAGTGGGTCAACGTCAGCAGCTGTACGATGGGCGGATACGTGGGCAGCTACACCACCTACAAGGACAATCCGACTTCGGCGCCTGCCGCGACCGTTCACAATGCGTTCTCGTACAAGAACGACGAGTACTACGATCCGACGATAAACAACTAAAAGGCTGTAATCCAGAAAAACGGAACGACAATGAAAAAGATACTGAATATCATCATACTATTTGCGGCCGTGGTCTTCTGCGGTTGCAGCGACTTCGACGATTCGGAGCTGCGCGGCCGGATCGACGGCTACAAAAACCGGATCGAAGCCCTGAAAGCCAAGGCCGAGACGCTCGGCAAGCAGCTCGCGGACCTGAGCTATCTGACCAACGGCAACGTCATCACCACCGTGTCGCAGGACGCCGACGGGAAATACGTCGTCACCTACAAGGACAACAAGGACGTCGAACATACGGTCGTGCTGGCGACGATGGACGACATCGTCGACGTGCCGATCATCGGCGTGAAGCTCGACGAGAACGGCGTCTATTACTGGACCAAGTGCATCGACGGCGAAATCACGTGGCTGACCGACGACGACGGGGAGAAGTTCCCCGTGAGCGGTTACACGCCGACGATTTCGGTCGATGCCGACGGCTGCTGGACCGTGGACGGCGTGCAGATACTCGACGCTTCGGGCAATCCGATCAAGGCCACGACCGACGCCACGTCGGTATTCCGCTCGGCGGAGCTGGACGGCGACGGCAATTTCAGCCTAACGCTCGGCGACGGAAGCACGATCACCCTGCGGGTTTTCAACTCGCTCAACCTCAAGCTGGACGCGATGCCGGTTACCACCGTCGCAGACCCTTCGAAGAGCATTACGGTATCCTACGAGCTTTCGGGCGAGGCTAAGGAGACGGCCATTGTGGCCGTCGCCAAGGCCGAGGGGCTCGACGCCGTGATCGACCGCGACGCGAAGACGGTGACGGTTTCGTTCGACGCTTCGTTCTCGCGCGGTACGGTTATCGTCATGGCCTACGATCTGGCCGACAACGTGATCGTGAAGCCGCTCTTTTACAAGGCCGCGACGCTCGGTACGGTCGCCATTTCGACGCCCGACCAGCTGGTCGCTTTCGCCGCGGCGGTCAATGCCGGCGGCGAGGAGGCGGCCGCCAAAGCCGTGCTGACGCAGGATATCGACATGAAGGACGTGGCGTGGACCCCGATCGGAAACGGCGCCTATACGACGGCCAACGCGATGACGGGACCGGCGTTTCAGGGCACCTTCGACGGACAGGGCCATACGGTTAGGAATCTGAAGATCGTCGTTCCGGCCGACGCTGCGGCGGGTTCGGCTTGGGGACTCTTCGGCGTGCTGAAGGGCGCCACGGTCAGGAACCTTGCCATCGGCGAAGGCTCGTCGGTCGTTTCGACCGCGGCCGCGATGACGGCCGTGGGAGCCGTGGCCGGATATGCCTATGAAGCCACGATCGAGAATTGCGAGAACCGTGCGGCGATCGACATTCAGGGCGGCGGGGACAACGTACGCGAATCGGCGGGCGGCATCGTCGGCGCGATCTGCGCTAACGAAAATGACAGTCATATCCTCTCCTGCACCAATTACGGCAAGATCACGTCGAAGAACAGCGTGAACACCAAGAACGGAGCCACGGGCTTCTCGATCGGCGGCATCGTCGGTTTCGCCGACGCTTCGACGACCACCGAACGCTACAACAATGTCGTGGGGTGTGTCAACGAAGGAGCGATAGATGCGCAGGCGACCCGTACGGCGGGTGTCGTCGCCACGATGAACAAATATACGAAGCTCGAAAGCTGCGTGAACAATGCGGCGGTGACCTGCAGCGACGTGACGGCTTCGAACAGCCGCGTGGCAGGCATCGTGTCGGCCATGGGCGGCCATACCTACCTCACATCGTGCGTCAATAACGGCACGGTCGCTTTCGCCGTTGCGGGCGATACGACGCACGGCTATGCCGCGGGCATCGCCGGCCAGACCAACGACAACAATACGGCCATCGACGGCTGCGAGAACTACGGCGCCGTACTCTCCGACATCATCAATGCCGCGGCGAACAAGTACATCGGCATCGTCTGCGCCAACACTAACAAGAAGACCATCGCGATCCGCAACTGCAAGATCGGGGGCCGGATAGGTCCCTTCTCGGACGGCCAGCAGGGCGCGACGGAGATTACGGAGCAGAATTTCGAACAGTATATCTACTTCACGCTCACGGGCGGCGGCGTGCCGACGCTGGAGAACAACAGCTTTTCGGGCGGACCCGCCAAGCCGGGCATTGCGACGGTCGAGGACCTGACGGCTTTCCGCGACGCGGTCAATGCGGGCGAAAGTACGGCGCAGTGGGAGGATGCCGGCGGCGTGGTGTCGCTGCTCGGCGATATCGACATGAAGGACGTCGCCGGCTGGACGCCGATCGGCAACGCTTCCTATAAATGGGAAAAGAACCTGCTGACTATTGAGGGCAACGCCTTCAAGGGCACCTTCGACGGGCAGGGATATGCGCTGAAAAACCTGAAACTCGCCTACGGGGGCAGTGCGGCCAATACGGCTTACGGACTGTTCGGCGTGCTGGACGGCGCGACGGTGCGCAACCTGACGGTCGGCGCCGCCTTGGGCGATGCGAGCGCATTGAAAGTCACCGCTTCGGGCGGCACGGCCGAGGTGGGCGTGATCGCCGGCGTATGCCGCGATGCGAATGTCTCCGACTGCGTCAATTATGCGAAGATCGAATACGACGGCACCAGCGCCGCGCGTGTTTCGGCGGCGATGGTGGGCTTCATCTTCAGCGAAACGGAGGGCACGAAGCTCGAACGCCTGCAGAATTACGGCGCGGTGGAGGCCGATACCCACGGCAATTCGACCAACGGAGGCAATACGGCGATCCACATGGCGGGCATCTGCGGCTTTGCGACGGGCAACGCGACCAACAAGATCTGCAACGACATCGCCTACTGCGACAATTACGGCAATATCACCTCTAACTCGGCGCGCTCTTCGGGCATTGTCGCCGCGGCGAATACCTACACGCGGATCAACTCCTGCGTGAATCACGGCAACCAGCTCAATACGTGCGGTGCGACGGGCCGTCTGGGCAACATCACCTGCATCACGGGTACGGGATGCTCGATGACCGACTGCATCAACAACGGCAATCTCGTCTCGACGGGCGGCGCCCGCTGCGGCGGTCTGCTCAGTCTGGCCAACCATGCGACCAACTCGTTCAGCGGCTGCGCCAATTACGGCGAGATCGTCACCGACGACGCCAACCGTGGCGTATTCTTCGGCTACAGCGCCTATGCGACCAACTGGATCAACTGCATCGCGGGCGGCAAGGTCGGGGTTTACAACGGCGGAACCACGGTTTACGATTCGTACGGCGAGAACGAGCAGGTGCGTTATCTGGGCGTGCAGAAGGCCACCGATCCGATCAATGCGGACAACATTACCTACCTGATCGGTTCGAGTTCGGGCGGTTCGGGCGGCGACGACGATGTGGAGCCGACGCTGCGCATCCTCTTCATCGGCAACAGCTTTACCAAGGACGCCGTCGAGCACCTGCCGAAAATGGTCTCGGCCGCCGACATTCCGACGCTGAAGATGGTGCATCTCTATTACGGCGGACGCACGATTCCCGAATATGCCGACGGCTATGCGACCAAGTCCGACTATACCTGCTACAAGTACAATCCCGGCACTTCGCTCTGGCTCTCCTACACCGGATACAACATTCAGCAGATCGTTAAGTCGGATACGTGGGATATCGTCTGCCTGCAGGAACATACGGGCAACAGCTGCGGCTGGATATGGAGCGACACCGAGAAAAACGCCATTCAGGGGCTGATCGCCGACATCAGGGCCGACCAGCGGACTACGCCCAAGTTCGTCTATATCATGTCGCAGGCCTATTTCAATATGGACAAGATCGGTACGGCGCAGCGTCCCTACAAGAATTTCACGACGCAGGACGAGATGTTCGACGTGATCGTGGCGCAGGCCCGCAAGGTGCTCGACCAGACCGACGTGGAGCAGATCATTCCCACCGGGACGGTGCTGCAGAACCTGCGCACCTCGCCGCTCAACAACGAGATGGACCTCACGCGCGACGGCTATCACATGGATTACGGCCTGAGCCGCTATGCCGCGGCCTGTGCCGTCTTCGAGTCGATCATCTCGCCTTCGTTCGACGGCAAGAAACTCGATGGCAACAGCTTCCGCTACAACGTGTCGAGTACGGCGGACGGCACTTATACGACGCCCGTGACCGACGACAATCAGCCGGTTGCGCTGCAGGCGGCGCGTTACGCCCTTGCCACGCCCTTTGCCGTGACCGACATGTCGCCCGGCACCCAGACGCCCGGCAACGGGATCGAGGACACCGATTTTGAAAACGATTCGAACAAAGAGTAAAGCAGAAATCCTATGAAACAGATATTTGCATGGTTATTCGCCGCGATTTTCTTCGCGGCAGGGTGCGCGCAGTCTCCCGATCTGGCGGAGCCGGTGCGGGGAGGCGGATATGAGAATGCCGACGGGCTGGTGATCGTGGCCGCCTGTCCGCCCGCGACCCGCACGGACATCGAGGAGGGCAAATCGACTTGGGAGGCGGGCGACCGCATCACGGTCGTTTACGACGGCGCGGCCTATGAATACACGGCCGCGGAAGCGGGACCGACGACCGCTTTCACGAGCGAAGCCGGCATCGCCGACTACGACGCTTCGAAGGCTTTGACGGCCTACTATCCCGCAACGACTGCCGAAGGGGTGGTCGCCGTGGAGGCCGAGCGGACGATTGCGCTCGACGCGGAGTCGCAGAGCAATCCGGCGCGGGCGCCGCTCGTGGGGCTGCCCACTTCGGGGAATCTTGCCGAAGGCGCGCTGGAGGTGACTTTCCGCAATATCTTCTCGGTCATCGAACTGCGTATCGACGCAGGGGAGCTGGCGAGCGCGGCGCAGTCGCTGACCGTCGAGCCGGCCGACGAGGGGGCTTTCGAAGGGTTTCTGTCGTTCGAAGGGACGGTAGACCCCGAAACGCTGGCGCTGACGCCCGCTGAGAACGGTACGGGCAACAGCTTGATTTTCAACTTCGCCGAGGGCGTGGATCTGACCAAGCCCCAGACGATCAAATTCCCCGTCGGGCGTTTCAAGTCCGAAGCGGGGCTGCGGCTTACGCTCAACACGGCCGACGGGAAGAGCTATTCGAAGAATATCTACAAGACCGGCATCACCTCCTATGCCGAGCAGGGCGGCGTATTCCGCGCCAAGCATATGGCCAAGGCGCTTTACGCCTTCGCGCCGCAGGGCGGCATCAGCACGGCCGACGACCTGATCGAGTTCGCGGCGGCCGTGAATGCGGGCGAGACGCTCGCTCCGTGGCAGGACGACAAGGGCGTCGTGGTGCTGCTGGACGACATCGATCTGGCCGAGGTGACGGAGTGGACGCCGATCGGCGCAGCTACGTCCAAGCTGGCGAGCAATGCGCTTTCGATCACTTCGGGAAGACCTTTTACGGGTTATTTCGACGGACAGGGCCATACGATCCGCAACCTGAAGATGGTCTGCAAGGCCGCGCAGGCGACCTCGGCATGGGGATTCTTCGGGGCCGTGGCCAACGGGGCCGTGGTGGAGAACCTGATTTTCGATGCGAGCTGCTCGCTCGAAGACAAGGCGACGGCGGGCACCGACTGCGGTGTGGTGGCCGGACTGGTTTACGAAGCAACCGTGCGCAACGTAGTCAATAAAGCCCCGATCTCTTTCGATGGGGCGGCTCCCGACAATATCCGCATGACCATCGGCATGGTGGGACTCGCCTTCGCCGACAAAAACGGGGCGCGGCTCGAAAAACTGGTCAACCACGGCGCTCTGACGGCCACGTCGGGCGGCAACACCAAGAACGGTGCGACGGGCATTCACGTGGGCGGTATCGTCGGCTTCAGCTCGAACAAGAGCAACACGATGGCCGTGGTGACGATCGCCGAGTGCGCCAATTACGGAGACCTCGACACGCAGGTAGCCCGCGCTTCGGGTATCGTGGCCGCTGCGAACCGCTACACCGAGATCGAGAACTGCGTGAACGAAGGCGACAACGTCAATGCCTTTGCCACGGTAAATAGCGCCCGCATCGGCAACATTACCTGCATTACGGCAGTCGGGAGCAAGATCACCAATACCGTCAACCGCGGCAATGTGATCTGCAAGACGGGCGGCGCGGCGGGCGGCATCGTCTGTCTGGTCAATGACGACGGCAACGCATTCGTCGGCTGCGAGAATTACGGGCTGGTGATTACCGACCGCGCCAATTACAAGGGCACGCTCTTCGGGCAGTGCAATAAGGCGGCCAGATTCAGCGATTGCATCGCGCAGGGCGATCTGGGCGCTTACGAGGACGGCTCCTATGCGCTGGTCGGCGTGAACTACACGAATTACATGTCCTACATCGGCAACCACAATGCGACGGCCGTGCATGTGAACAGCCAGAACATCCTCTATTATCCCAACGGTTCGCAGGTGCCCGCCGAACCGGAATTCGGCGTGAACCTTTCGTCGGTCGAGCTGAATGCGCAGGGCAGCAATGCCGCCGTGGTACAGCTTTCGTCGGTCGATTACGACTGGACGGTGAGCGCCGACGGGGATTGGGCGCATATTACGGACCTCTCGGACGTACCCGTCGTTTCGGGCGTCAAGGACCCCGGCGTGCAGTATATCAAGATCGGGGCCGATGCCAATACGAAGACCTCGCCGCGGTCGGCGGTCGTCACGTTCGCTTCGACCGACGGCTCGAAAAGCGCGACGGTGAGGGTCGATCAGCAGGCGCGGGGCGAAGCGTTCCCCAGCAAGTGGGTGTTCCAAGCTTCGACGCTGCCGCTTTACGGCTCGTCGTGGACCGACGACAACGTCATTCCTGCGACATCGGGCGCGGCGGGCTTCATTTCGGTCGTGCGCGGCGATGCGAATGCTTCGGCCGCTTTCAAGCGGAGCGTCGTTACGAACCGTCCTGCGGTTTCGACGATGGTCGAAGGCGACTACTGGCTCTATACCTTCCCGGTGGAGAATCTCGCCGCCGGATCGGTCGTCGATTTCAACGCCACGATGGCGGGCGAAGCCAATTCGCCCAAATACTTCATCGTCGAATACCTCGACGGCGGAGTCTGGAAGAGCGTCGAGGCGGACCTGCTCACGGCTCCGGAAAACCCGGCTGTCCGCTATACCTACAAGTGTTCGGGCACTGCCACCGGGTCCTCGTATCAGCACGCGACCGTCATGCAGACGATGCGCTTCGAAAACGCCGTGACCGACGGCGAAGTGAAAATCCGCTGCCGCGCCGTGGGACCCTATACCTGCGCGGGCGGTACGCAGAACATCACGGCGACCAACGCCGCCAGCTCCATTCCTCCCTACGGATTTACGGGCAGCTACGTGCAGAACTTCGGCACGGCGACGCCCCGTGACACCAAGAAAGTGCTGTGTTTGGGCAACTCGTTCTCCTACTACAGCAACCCTGCGTGGATGCTCAAGGAGATCGCATGGCGCGAAGGGCATGCTCTCAACATCAAGGCTCACTTCAAAGGGTCGCAGACGCTGACCCAGCATCTGTCGCTGGGGTTCTCGACCGACGTCATCGAACAGGGCGGTTACGATTTCGCTTTCCTGCAGGACCAGAGCCAGAATCCCGCCAACTATGGCCGCGACGCCACGGCGTCGATCCTCACGGGCCTTACGACCTTGGCCGACAAGGTGCGCGCCGCGTCGCCTTCGTGCAAGGTGATTCTGGAGGAGACGTGGACCTTCTCGTCGGCGTCCTACGGCGGATTTACCGATTTCCCGACCTTCGAGACCTATAACGACGCCGGAGCCAAAGCCATGGCAAAGGCCGCCGGGACTTGGGTGTCGCCGATCGGCCCTGCCTTCAGGCAGGTGCGCGAGGGCGGTTCGGGCATCAACCTCTACTACTCGGACAGCAAGCATCAGTCGGAGTACGGCGCATACCTGAAGGCCTGCGTCAATTATCTGGTGCTTTTCGGCGAGCGGTTCGGCGCAGATCCGGCCGACTGCGGATTGAATCCCGACAAGGCGGCCTACCTGCGTTCGGTGGCCGAGCAGATCGTGCTGGGTAATGAAGAAGACTATTTCATCGAACGATAAACCAAATTGCATAAACTTTTATGAAGAGACTTGTCAGCTGTATTCTGGCCATCCCCGCATTGTTGTGGGGATGCGCCGGACCTAAAACCGCCGCTCCGGAATACCCGACGCATGCGGCGAAAATCGTGGCCGAGATTCACGATCCCGCGTCGAAATACATCGTGGTGGCTTCGCACCGCGGAGACTGGCGCAACTATCCGGAGAATTCGATTCCCGCCATCGAGTCGGTGATCCGCATGGGCGTCGATATCATGGAGCTGGACCTCAAACTGACGAAGGACAGCGTGTTGGTGCTCTGCCACGACCATACCATCGACCGGACCACTACCGGGCGGGGACGTGTGTGCGACATCACCTATGATTCGATTCAGCGCTGCTTCCTGCGTACGGCGCACGGCGTGCGTATGCCCCAGAAGATGCCGACCCTGCGCGAAGCGCTGGAGGTCTGCAAGGACCGTATTGTGGTGAATATCGACCAAGGATATGAGTTTTACGACATGGCGCTGAAGATCAGCGAGGAGCTCGGCGTGACGGAGCAGATGCTCATCAAGGGCAAGCGTCCGGCGGAGGCCGTCGCCGCCAAATTCGGCGAATACGAGCACAACATGATGTATATGCCGATCATCGACATTCTCAAACCGCAGGGACAGGAGCTTTTCGGCGAATACATGTCGAAGGGTATCGTGCCGCTGGCCTACGAGGTTTGCTGGAACGAGTACACGCCCGAAGTGAAGGATTGCATGGAAAAGGTGGTGGAGAGCGGATCGAAACTTTGGGTCAATTCGTTGTGGGAGTCGCTCTGCGGCGGCCTGTGCGACGATGTGGCGTGGGAGAGCGGCGATACCGGCTCGGTTTACGGCAAGCTGCTCGACATGGGCGCGACGATGATTCAGACCGACCGTCCGGAACTGCTGATCTCCTACCTGCGTTCGCAGGGGCGGCACGACTGACCGCCGCATCGGCGGAGGGGTCTCGGAAGAGGGATCGCCCCGTTATGAAAAGAGCCGTCACTCACTGCGAGTGACGGCTCTTTTATTCGCTGCTCCGGCCGCGTCAGTCGAAAAGCTCGTTCAGGACGGCCGCCAGCCGGTAACCGGCATTGCGGATCTGGTGTTCGACCAGCGGCAGGGCCTTGTTCAGGAAGTCCTGTCCCAGCCGCTCGTCGGGCTTGGCCCACTCGAACTGCACTTCGCAGGTCACGGCGCTGTCGTGCAGCCAGTCGCGCGGCGTACCGGCCTGCACGGCGGCCTTCTCCCGTTTCGATGCGCGGTCCAGCTCGTCGGCCCACTCGGTGACGGACCAGATACGGGTCGTGGTGATGATCTCGTTGTCCCAGACATGGTGGACGTAATACTTGTGGGGCTTGTGGTACTTGTCTTCGAACAGCACGTCGTATTTCGTGTTGTGGGTCGTGTATTTGATATGCGCCGGGCAGTGCATGTCGCCGACCAGATGGATGACGTATTTCAGATTGACCGCTACGGCCGAGTCGGTCAGGCTGCGGTAATCCCTGAGGTTGCGGATCGCCAGCTCAAGCCCGTAAACGGCGTTGCCCTTTCCCGGCTTGAGCAGTTCGTCGCCGTAGCGCAGGTCCGCGTCCACGGGCGCCGTGTGCCAGTCGTTGGTGAAGGCGTATTCGGGCGTCTGGCGGTATTCGTCCATCCATTTGGCGTAGTAGACGACGGAGTGCCCGCCGAGATACTTCTCGATCCGTTTCTTGGCCCGTTTGGTGAGGTTGCGTTCGGCGATCTTGGCGATCGTTTCGTGGCCTTCGCGGCCCCACGCCCGCGCAGGTTCGGAAGCGGAGAGGGAGAGAGCCGCCGCAAAGAGCAGCAAAAGCAGTTTTTTCATGGTCTTGATGGTTTTGGTGAGTCTGTTTTTTCGAAGAAGAGGTATTCCGGTCACCGGAATACCTCTTCTTTGTGTCGCGGAGCAAAGGGGCGTCAGAAGCTCAGTCCGTCTTCGTAACCCGGATTCTGGCTCAGTGCGCCGCCCGTGGCCACGCGCTGGTCGGTCGGAATCGGCCACAGATAGTCGCGGCCCTCCTCCCATTTGTAGGTGCGGCCCCGGAAGCAGACGATATAGCCGCTCGTGCCGTCGGTCAGCTGGGCGTCCTTGCCTTCGCCGATTTCGAGCATCGCGTCGCAGGTCGTGGCGGGCTTGGTGCCGCTCCAGAGGCAGAGGTCCATCTTGCCGTCGCCGTTCATGTCGTATTCGCCCAGCGAGGGGAAGTAGCAGCCGAGGAAGCCGTCGAGTCCGTTCGACGAGGGAACCAGCTGGGCGCCCTCCTTCCAGCGGAGCATATCCCACTGGCGCAGGCCTTCGCAGGGAAGTTCGACGGTGCGTTCGCGGCGGATTTCGAGGATCACGCCTTTGTTCGCTCCGGAATTGACGTTGGGGTAGTAGCTGGCCATCAGGGGATCGGGATTGTTGTTGGCGGCCGCCATGTCGAGGGCCGGCATGCCCACGCGGTCGCGGACGATGTCCACGGTCAGGGCGATGTCTTCCGGGGTCAGCGTGCCCAGCTCGGCCTTGGCCTCGGCGTAGGTGAGCAGGATTTCCGGATAGCGGAATACCGGCCAGTCGGTGGTCGAGGTGGTGGCGCCGTTATGCGTGTCGTCGCTCACGAACTTGATGAAGCGGTAACCCGTCATGTCGTAGCTCTTGCAGTCCTCGATCACCTCGTCGATGCCGTTCAGATCGACATATCCCGGAGCCATGAGCGTCTGCGCCATGCGCGGGTCGCGGTTCTGGAACTGCTGGTTGTAGGTCATGGTCTCGTATCCGGGCTGGTCCTGAATCTTCGAGCCGTCGGCCATCAGGTAGTGGTTCACCAGCCGCTGGGTGGCGCTGTGGCGCATGTTGCGGAACGTGAACTGGATGCCGTGGCGCACGAGGATGTCGGCGTTGAAGCGCATCGAGAGGATCGTCTCCTTGGCGTCGCCGTCTTCGAGGATGAAATATTCGCGGTAGGGGGCGTCGAGTTTGAGCGTATTGCCTTTGTAGAGCGAATATTTGTTCTGCTCCATGATGGCCCATGCGGCGTCGGCGGCCAGTTGGAGGAAATAGTCGGCCGAGATGGTCACCCCGTCGATCGTCTCGTCGGCGATGCCGTGGTATTTGCGGAAGGTGCCTTCGTAGAGCGCGGCGCGGGCCTTCATGGCGCGGGCGGCGTTTTTGCTCAGGCGGTAGAGCGCGTCGCTCGGCCAGTTGTCGGGCAGGTCCGTGATGGCGCGGTCGAGGTCCTCCATGACCTTCTTCATCACGAATCCGCGGCTGTCGCGCGGCCGTTTGAGCGAAGCCCAGTCGTTCGACGGAATTACGAAGTCGTAATAGGGGATGTCGCCGTATTTGCGCACCTTTTCGAAGTAGAACAGCGCGCGGAAGAAATAGGCCACGCCGTCGTAGCGCTGGCGGACAGTCTCGTCAGAGCAGTTGCCCGAACGTTCGAGGTAGTAGTTGATGTAACGCAGGTAGGCCCATGCGCTTGTGCCCCAGTTTTCGGTGGCCGGGGAGCGCGTGCCCTGCTGTACGGAGCTGAGGTTCTTGGCGATCTGGATGTCGGAGACCTGAATGGCATCGGTGTCGGGACCTGCGAAGAGACTGTAGAAGCGGTTGGTCCAAAGCTCCAGCTCCGCTTCGCTCGAAAAGAACGTATTGGGCGAAAGGTTCGTTTCCGGCTCCTTGGTCAGGAAGTCGTCGCAGCCCGACAGCGCCAGACTCATCGAAACGAATATCAATATTTTGCTGATAGTTTTCATGGTTGATCGAAATAATGCTTTCCGGTTAGTTTAGAAGGTGATGTCCACGCCTACGGAGAAGGTCCGCGAGTAGGGATACAGACAGTCGTTGGTGGCGCTGGTCGTGGCTACTTCGGGATCGACCGTCTTGCTGTAGCGCTTCAGGGGCGACCAGTAGGCGAGGTTCTCGCCCGATACATATACGCGGACCTTTTCGAGGATGCGCTTGTTGATCGGGATGGTGTAACCCAGCGTGATGTTCTTCAGGCGGATGTACGAGGCGTCCTGCAGGTAGCGGTCGGTTTTGACGTTCATCGAACCTGCGCTCGAAGTCTGGTAGCTGCGCCGGCGGGGGAAGTAGGTGTTGCGGTTGTCCTCGCTCCACGCCAGCCGTTCGAAGTCCTTGGCGATGAACGTGGTGGTCGGGAAGCTGTAGGGACCCCAGAAATAGTAGCAGTTGGCGCTGGGCATCCAGTCGATCTTGCCGACGCCTTGGAAGAAGACCGCGAAGTCGAAGCCGTTCCAGTTCAGGTCGCCGCGGATCGAGTAGGTGTAACGCGGCAGGCTGTTGCCGATGACGCGCATGTCGCCCGGATTCTTGACCGTACCGTCGCCGTTGTTGATGATGTTGTTGCCGTCGAGGTCGCGGAAACGGACGTCGCCCGCCATGAGGTGCGCCGCCGAAGCGTCGGAGCTGGTGTAGACGCGGTTGTTGACCGCCTTGTCGTTGATCTGCGCCTGATAGCGTGCCGCCTCCTCGTCGGTCTTGAACAGGCCGTCGGTGCGGTAGCCCCAGAGTTCGCCGAGCGTCTCGCCCACGTAATGGTCGGTGAGCAGCATGTCGTCGTTCTTATACTTGGTGATCTTGGACTTGTAGTCGCCCAGCGATGCCGAAATGCCGTAGGAGAAGGGTTTGCCGGCCACCATGTGGCGGTCGCGCCAGCTGACGGTGATTTCGTAGCCCTTGGTGCGCAGGTCGGCGCAGTTCTCCTTGGGCGAGGGCGCTCCGAAGACGTCGGGCAGCGTGAGCGACGTGGTGAGCATGTCCTTGGTGTCGCGGATGTAGAGGTCGGCCGTGACGTTGAGGCGGTTTTTGAGGAAGCCCAGATCGAAACCGAGGTTGTAGGTTACGACCGTCTCCCACGTAAGTCCGTCGCTGATGGGGTTCGACGCCGAGGCGTAATTGGCCTTTTCCGTGCCGTTGAAGGTGTAGCCCAGCTGGCCGGTCGAGATCGTTTCGATGTAGTAGTAGTTCGACACCTGCTGGTTGCCGAGCGAGCCGTACGAGAAGCGCACCTTGGCGTTGTCCCACCAGTTGCGCATCGGCTCCCAGAATTTCTCCTCCGAGATGCGCCATCCGGCCGATGCCGAGGGGAAGAAGCCCCAGCGGTCGTTGGCGGCGAAGCGCGACGAACCGTCGTAGCGTGCCGACACTTCGAAAAGGTACTTGCCGGCGTAGTCGTAGTTCGCACGGGCGAAATAACCCAGCGTCCGGTAGGCCGTATTCGACTCGACGCAGCGTTCGATCTCGCCCTGCGCCATGTTGATGAAGCTCAGCTTCTCGCTCAGCGACCCTTTCTGGCGGACGCTCAGTTTCGACGAGCGGAAGTCCTCGAAGTTGCCGCCGGCTACGGCCGAGAAGTTGTGCTTGCCCCACGAGTGGCCGTAATCGAGGTAGGCGTTGACCACATGGCCGTTATAGTAGTAGCGGTCCTCCTGATAGAAGTCGTAGATCGAACCGTTGGTGAAATCGACCACGGCGGTCTGCGTCGCGTTCCATGTGTTGGCCGTCGGATAGGAGCGGTAGGCTCCGAGGTTGTCGCGGCGGCGGTAGGTGTAGTCGGCGTTGAGTTTCAGATCCTTGTTGCGTGTGAGGTCGAACGTCACCCGGTTGGTGATGATGTAGTAGTTGTTCTTGCGCGAGTTCTTGTTGCGTCCGTCGGCGAATACGCCGCCGCGTCCGCTGGCGATCGGCGAGTTGGCGAACTGGATGCCGTTGGAATAAACGAACGTGGTGCCGTCGGGGTTGACCGGAACGAACGTCGGGCTGATGTTGTTGGCCACGTTGAAGAGGATGCCGTTGGAGTTGAGCTCTTCGGAACCGTCCTGCTCCCAGTAACCGCCGTATTTGTAGTCGGTCACCTCCATGCTGATGTTGTTCGAGTAGTGCATCCACGGCGTTACTTCGGCGGCGATCTTCGTGCGGAACGAGTAGCCGTTGTAGATATCCTCGGCGCCATGGTTGAACAGGCCTTCACGGTAGAGGTAGCGGCCGCTGACGTAGTAGTTGATCTTGTCGTTGCCGCCCGTGAGCGAAATGTTGTGCTCGGTTTCGGGACGGCTGCGCTTGAACATGTAGTCGTACCAGTCGAAGTTGCCCAGATAGCGGTATTTGCCGTTGCTGTCGGTGATGACCCACGGGCGGTCGGGATGCTCGGTCTTGTCGTTGCGGCGGTCGTAGAGCATCTGCATCTCCTCGTCCGTGTAGTTCCAGCCCACATAGCCTTTCGACGGGTAGCAGAATTCGTTGGTGAGTTTCACGTAGTCGTATCCCGACGTGATGAAGTCGGTCGAGGTGGTGTTCCACGACACGCCGTAGCGGCCGTTGTAGTTGACTTTCAGCGTGCCGGCCTTACCGCTCTTGGTGGTGATGAGCACCACGCCGGCCGAAGCCTTGGCGCCGTAGATCGAGCAGGCCGAAGCGTCCTTGAGCACCGATACCGATTCGATGTCGTTGGGGTTGACCTGCGCCAGCGACGCTTCGATGCCGTCGACGAGCACCAGCGGGCTGCCGCTGTTGAGCGATACCGCGCCGCGGATCTTGACGTCGTAGTTCTTGCCTTCGATCGAGCCGCTGCCGAGCGTCAGCAGCAGCGACGGATCGGCGCCCTGCAGGGCGGCGGCCGTATTGGTCACGGGACGGTTGTTGAGGTCCTTGCCGCTGATGGTGCCCACGGCGCCCGTGACGTTCACGCGCTTCTGCTGGCCGTAGCCGACCACGACCACCTCGTCGATGGCTGCCGAGCTCTCCACGAGGGTAATGTCGATGGCGGCGTAGGAGTTGACGTCGACCGTCCGGGGCTGGTAGCCGATGAACGAGATGACGAGCTTCGCCGGAAGCTTGACGTTCTCCAGCGAGAAGTCGCCGTTGCTCATGGTCGTGGTGCCGTTGTTGGTGCCGTCCACGATGATCGTGGCGCCCGGAACGGGCAGCCCCAGATTGTCTTTCACCACGCCTTTGAGCTGGTTCTTATCCGCGGCGAGACTCTTCGGGGCGGCCTTGGTTACGGAGATGCTTTTGCCCGTAATCGTGTAGGAGATGTCCTGATCGGCGAAGATCTGGGCCAGAACCTCGTCGATCGACGCGTTCTGCGCCGAGATGCTGACGCGGCGCTGCATGTCGACGCCGGCCGATTTGATGGCCACGGAGTAGTTCTCCCGCTGATTGAGGGCTTCGATGGCCTCCTTGACCGTTACATTCGTGAGTTTGAGGTCGATCGCCTGTGCCAGAGCCGGGCTGGGAAGCGCCAGCAGGCAGAGTGCGAACAAACCCACGATCGCACGCGCATGGAAAAGTGCGGTTCGATTGTAAAGTTTTTTCATAGGTTGAAGTTTTAATGTTGTAGTTTTTGTTGCTGTTTCGCGGTTATTTCTTTCGGGATATGTAGATCACGTCATTGCGTTCGCGGATGGACATAGATTTGTCGGTGTTGAGCGTGCCGAGGATCTTGAGCAGCGACTCGTTGTTGGTGAAGAAGGCGTAGAAGCGCACGCCGGCCAGTTCGGGATCGGTGATGATGATTTTCTGGTCGAAGCAGCGGGCCAGCTGTGCGGTGATGCCGTCGAGCGACTCGTTGAAGAAGTAGAAGCCGCCGCCCGTGGCGCGCGATTTATAGTTTTCGCTCTGGAAAGAGGTCATTTCCAGCGCTCCCGTCAGGCGGTCGTACTGCGCGACGTCGTTGCGGACCATGACGACCTCGTCGTCGCATTTGTCGCTGTTCACGTCGAAACGCACGCTGCCCTCGACCAGCGCCACTTCGACCAGCTGGTCGCTGTTGTAGGCCCGCATGTTGAATTTGGTGCCGAGGACTTCGACCTCGACGTCGCCGGCCGAAATGACGAAGGGATGCCGCTTGTCGTGCATGACTTCGGCGTAGACCTCGCCGTCCACGAAGATTTTGCGCTGGCGGCCGTTGAAGTGGGTCGGATAGGTTACGCGGGTGCCCGAATTGAGCCACAGGAGCGTTCCGTCGGCAAGGCGCAGCTCGCTGCGCTGGCCCGCCGGCACGAGCACCTCCTCCCATTCGGGAGTGTGCGCGGTCTTGGTGTAGAGGAGCGAGACCGCGATCAGCAGCGGGACGATCAGCACGGCGGCGATCCGCTGCGTCCACCGGACGACGGTCGTCAGACGGCGTGGTGCGGTGCGCGCCGGAACGGAATGGCCGATGCGGCGGCAGAACTCTTCGAACGCAGCCTGCGCCAGCGCGGGGTTTTCGCTCCGCACCTCGTCGAGCAGGGCGCCGAGCAGCCGGTCGGCTTCGGACGAATTGCCGTTGTCGGCGAACCATTGCTGGATGCGGACCTCCTCGCCGTCGTTGCAGCGGCCGTAGAAGTAATTCCGGACTTTATCTAATGTCGGTTTGTTCATCTCTTCATGCGTTTTATCGGCGGCCCGATGCTGCCGGTTACTACATAAAGAACAAACGAAAGCCCCGCACTACGTAACGGGGCCGGAAGATTTTATCGGGGAAAATTTCAGGGCAGGATGTCCAGAAAGACGATGATGGCCGGAATGATGTTGAGGTATTTGCGCAGCTCCTTCAGCGCCAGCTCAAGATGCTTGTCCACGGTGCGTACCGACAGGTTCAGTTGTTCGGCGATCTCCCTGCTCGGCATGTGCTCGAAACGCGACATGCGGAAAATCTGCTGCCGCTGCGGGGGCATCTTTCCGACGATGATCTCGACCTGCTCGGCAGTCTCCGCCAGATCGAGCTTCTCCTCGATCTCGTTCCGCGAAGGCAGGTTTCCCCCCCCCTTGCTTTCGGTCTGCGCGATAGCCTCCTTTAGGGTCGTGAACGTGCGGCTCTTGGTGCGGAAGTAGTTGTATATCTCGTGTTTGGCCAGCACGAAAAGGTAGTTGCGGATGGATTTGGCCGCATCCAGCTTTTCGCGGTTCAGCCAAACTTTCATGAAGATATTCTGCGCGATGTCCTCCGCAACGGCGGTCTCTTTGGTCATGCCCTTGATGAAGGCGAAGAACGTCGGGTAGTATTTGTGGAACAGCACCTCGTAACCCGCGATGTCGCCGCGGATGAGCTGCCTGAGCAGGTCCTGCTCTTGCGGATCGCAATTGACGAAGGTGTTATAAACGGATTCTTTCATTATCGGGACTACGTTCCGGAAACAGCATACCTTTCCCTGCAGCACTCGGATCTGCTCTGAAAAAAGAGGGTGGGTGCGGAAGATGCTATGACGAAGATAAGCATAATCTTTCGAAAAACAAGCGGCAATCCGGGGAATTAACACCCCGGTCGCCGAATTTTAACGGGGCTGCAACAATTCCCCGAAGATACCTATTTTTATATATAAAGGGCCGCGGGAGTGCGCAGTGCGGGGCGGTTTATCGGGCGGTCTCTTGGTCGAAGACCGCATCGAAGGCCGCGCGCAGACGGGCTTCGTCGCGGATCAGCGCCCGCAGTTCCTCCTGTTTGCGGGCGTTGTCCGATTCGGGAATCCAGAGCCGGAGGTAACCGCCTTCGGCGTACTTTTTCCGCAGGTGCGCAAGACAGCGTTCGAAGTGTCCCTCGCGGTCGAGTGCGGGGCAGTGGGACAGACCGTACTGCACCGTACGGCGGAGCACGGTCGCGGGGTCGATGCAGCGGTCGGCTTCGGCGACGATGCGTCCGTAGATCGTGCGGGGAGCATGGTCGGACGAGGCCCGGTGGTCCTCGACGGCGTCGCGCATGACGGCCAGCTGCTCTGCGGTGAACCAGCGACGCAGCTCCGTGTCGGCGAGCAGGATTTCGCCCGAATGGATGTGGTGCAGTTCCCGGCCGCGGGCCAGCCCCGTGTCGTGATAGGCGGCGACGGCGTAGATCATGTCCGCATCGACGTCGTAATGCCGCGCCAGATCGAGACTCTGGGCGATGACCGTGCGGACGTGGTCCGTGCCGTGCGCCGCGTCGAAGGATTCGTAACGGGGGATGATCTCCGTTTCGATATGGTTTTTCAGCTCTTCGGATGGTTGCATGGTGCAAAAATAAGCATTTGGCGGGAAGTGCGGCATTGGAAAGATATTAAAAATTTTTAGTTTTGTTCGGGCTTTTCATTATCTTTGCAGCGGTAAAGTTAGGGAAAATGAAGTCGGAAGCGGAATTGAAGGCTGTCACGCAGTTCGTTGCGGAGTATGCCACCCGGCTGATGGGGTCCGGAGTGCATACCTCGCGCGTGGTGCGCAATACGAAACGTCTGGGCGAGGCGCTCGGCGTGCGCGTCATGGTGTCGGCCTTTTAGAAAGTGGTGACCTTCTCGGTTTACGACGACGAGAGCGGACGGGTTTACAGCGAGGTGGCGGACATTCCGCCGCTGCCGATCAGCTTCGAGCTGAACTCGGAGCTCAGCGCCCTGAGCTGGGACGCCTGCGACCTTCGCCTGTCCCTTGCAGAGATTCGGCGCCGCTATGACGAGATCGTCGCCCGGCCTCGTCTGGACCCGATTTTCACACTGATTCTCGTCGGACTGGCCAACGCATCCTTCTGCCGGCTTTTCGGCGGGGAGTGGTGTGCGGTAGGCATCGTCTTTACCGCCACGCTGCTCGGATTCTACCTCAAGCAGCGGATGCAGGCCAAGGGATTCAATCACTATGTCATCTTCATCGCGTCGGCCTTCGCGGCTTCGATGTACGCTTCGGTGGCGATGATTTTCGATACGACTTCGGAGGTCGCCATCGCCACGAGCGTGCTTTACCTGATTCCGGGGGTGCCGCTTATCAACGGCGTGATCGACATCGTCGAGGGGCATGTGTTGAACGGTATCGCCCGCCTGACGTCGGCGCTGATGCTGATCGTCTGCATCGCCGTCGGACTGGCATGTACCCTGATGATCGTTAAAAACGGATTGCTATGACGCTGCTCGCCATTCTTTCGGACGGATTTTTCGCCGCGGTGGCGGCTGTCGGATTCGGAGCCGTGTCCGATCCTCCGATGCGGGCCTTTCCGGCGATCGCCCTGCTGGCCGCCGTGGGGCACGCCCTGCGTTTCTGCCTGATGGACACAGGCGTGGATATCGCTTCGGCGTCGCTGTGCGCTTCGGTGGCGATCGGTATCGGAAGCCTGCTGTTGGGAGGCCGTATCCACTGCCCGATGACGGTGCTGTTCATCCCCGCGCTGCTGCCGATGATCCCCGGCATGTATGCCTACAAGACGGTCTTTTCGATGATTATGTTCATGCAGAATCTCGACGATCCCTCCGCTGCGGGGTATCTGGCGGCCATCGTCCGCAACGGATTCGTTACCTTCAGCGTGATTTTCATGCTGGCTGCGGGAGCCGCCGCGCCGATTTTCCTCTTCAACAAACGCGCACATTCGCTGACACGCAATAAAAAACAGATTCGCAGCTGATTATGGAACTCTTTTGGCAAACTATCGCAGACTACAATACGATGACTTGGCCCGTGCAGGCGCTCATCGTGCTGGCGGCCGTCGTCCTGACGGCGCGTCTCTATCTGCGCCCGACGCACCGGGTGAAAACCGCAATGAAATGTTTTTTGGCGTTTCTCAATGCGTGGATCGCCGTCGCCTATTACCTCGTGTCGTGCGATGCGCGGGCTTACAGCGGAGTCATGGCGTTTTTCTGGGGCGTCATGGCCGCCGTGTGGATTTATGACGCGGTCGTCGGTTACACGACGTTCGAACGGACGTACAAACACGACAAATTCGCTTTTGCGCTCTACCTGATGCCGTTCCTCTATCCGCTGATATCCCATCTGCGGGGACTGGATTTCCCGATGACCACCTCGCCCGTCATGCCCTGCACGGTGGCGATCTTCACCATAGGACTGATGCTCTCGTTCTCGAAGCGGATCAATCTGTTCGTCGTGCTGTTTCTGTGCCATTGGTCGCTGATCGGCTTTTCGAAGGTTTACTTTTTCGGCATTCTCGAAGACCTGCTTTTGGCGAGCGCGCTGGTGCCGGCGCTCTATCTCTTTTTCAAGGAGTATATCGACGTCAATTTCCGCCGCAACGCCAAACCCGATCTGCGGGTGATGAATATGCTGCTTCTGGCGATGTGTTCGGGACTCGGCGTCTTTTTCGCCGCGACCATCTGGCAGCAGCTCGTCGGAATGGCCGGATAATGCCGGCCTCCCGGACGTCTTCACCGGACCGGGGATAAAAAAATCCCTCCTTTGGTAAGGAGGGATTTGGGGTGGAGTGTCGGAATGGCCGCTAGGAGCTGTCCCGCCGACATCCGGTTATTTCGCGTACGAAACGGCGCGGGTTTCGCGGATGACGGTGATCTTCACCTGACCCGGGTACGTCATTTCGTCCTGGATCTTTTTGGCTATGTCGTGCGAGAGTCCCTCCGACTCCTGGTCCGAGAGTTTGTCGGCGCCGACGATCACGCGCAGTTCGCGGCCGGCCTGAATGGCGTAGGTCTTCATCACGCCGGGATACGAAAGGGCGATGTCCTCCATCTCCTTCAGACGCTTGATGTAGCTCTCCACCACTTCGCGGCGCGCTCCGGGACGTGCGCCCGAAATGGCGTCGCAGACCTGGATGATCGGGGCGATGAGCGAGGTCATCTCCACCTCGTCGTGGTGGGCGCCGATGGCGTTGCAGACCTCGGGCTTCTCCTTGAACTTCTCGGCGAGTTTCATGCCGATGATTGCGTGCGGCAGTTCCGGTTCGTCGTCGGGCACCTTGCCGATGTCGTGCAGCAGGCCTGCCCGGCGGGCGATCTTGGGGTTGAGACCCAGCTCCGAGGCCATGATGCCTGCGAGGTTCGCCGTTTCACGGGCATGCTGCAACAGGTTCTGTCCGTAGGACGAACGGTATTTCATCTTGCCGATCATGCGGATCAGTTCGGGGTGCAGTCCGTGGATTCCCAGGTCGATCGTCGTGCGCTTGCCGACCTCGACGATCTCCTCCTCGATCTGCTTCTGAACCTTGGCGACCACCTCCTCGATGCGTGCGGGGTGGATGCGGCCGTCGGTGACGAGTTGGTGCAGGGCCAGACGCGCGATTTCGCGGCGTACGGGATCGAAGCCCGAGAGGATGATAGCCTCGGGGGTGTCGTCGACGATGATCTCGATGCCCGTCGCGGCCTCCAGGGCGCGGATGTTGCGGCCCTCGCGGCCGATGATGCGGCCCTTGACCTCGTCGCTCTCGATGTTGAACACCGTCACGGCGTTTTCGATGGCCGTCTCGGTCGCCACGCGCTGAATCGACGCCACGATGATGCGTTTGGCCTCTTTCGTGGCGGTCAGTTTGGCCTCTTCGACCGTTTCGTTGATGTAGGCGGCGGCTTCGGTCTTGGCCTCGGCCTTCATGTTCTCGATCAGGATGTTCTTGGCGTCTTCGGAACTCATGCCCGAGATCTGCTCCAGGCGTGCGTTCTGTTCGCGCTGCATCTGGTCGACCTCCTCCTTCTTGTGTTCGAGGATTTGCAGCTGGTTCTGCATCTGCTCTTTCAGACGGTCGTTCTCGCGGAGTTTGTTTTCCAGTTCGCGCTGCTGGTTTTGCAGGTTCTGCTCGATCTGCTTGGCGCGCTGCTCGCTCTGGGCGATTTTCTGGTTGCGCTCGTTGACCTGACGGTCGTATTCGCTCTTGAGCTGTATGAACTTTTCCTTTGCCTGAAGGATGCGCTCCTTCTTGATCATCTCTCCCTCGGCTTCAGCCTCCTTGACGGCGGCTTCGCGGCGCTTGCGGATCGACGTCTTGATCACGAGGTTCGTTACGACCGCGTAGATTGCGACGGCGACCACGGCAGAGATTGAGGCAGCCAAAATGATACTATACATGGGTCTTTGCTTGTTTGTTTTTAGTTATTAATTAGGGTTTTAATTGTAGCCATAAAAAAACCGCATAGGATTCCTTAATCTTGTTTGACGAATCTGCCGATCAGTCATGTGTGGGGGCTCCGACAATCGCAATCTTCCAACGGTACGCCGTAACGTACTCCCCGTGAGGGTGGTAAGGCCTGATTTTGAAACGCCTTGAGTTGCCCCAATTTAGTAAATGTTCAGTTTCGCAAAGCTATAAGGAATCTATGCGGGTAGATTCTTGTATGTAAAAGAACGTTTTTCGAACGGTGCGTGTCGTTCCGGGCGGTTTCCGCCCTTTTCGCCCCCCCCCTCTCGGCCTTCCGTCTGCGGAGGCCTTCGGCCGGTTACTTTTTCGGGTCGTTCAGATACGCATCTATTTCCGTGCCGATTTTTTCGAGCTGTCGGAGGTCTTCGTCGTCCACCTCCCGGCTCTGCCGCATTCCGACGTTCGCGATGGCGAATTTCAGCGCGGTCATCGACAGGTAGTCCTGGTCGTTCCAGTTCTTGATATTCTGTTGTTTTATCAGCGCGAGGTAGCTGTTCACCTCCCGTTCGGCAAGCCGGTACATCTCCTCCTTCCCGCTCTCGATGTTGAACGGATAGCTTTTGCCTGCTATTTTGAGGGTTATTGCCTGTTTTGCCATTTTTTCGTTTCGTTTATTCCGTCGTCCTCTTCTCCGGCCTTCCGGCCGTTTTTCCCGGGGCCGTTTATTCGGCCTCCTGCGTCGTCGGGGCCGCCAGCGGCTGGCCCAGCAGCGCGATGCACTTGTCCACCTCCCGCATAAGACGGTTGACGCGCGCCCGCGCTTTTTCCCGGTTACGGCCTCCGCCCGCAAGCCCTTCGGTCAGCTGCATGCGCGCCAGTTCGGCATCCAGCTCCCGGACGCGCTCTTCGAGCGTGCGTTTCTCGGAGCGGAGCGTGTCGCGCTGTGCGGTCAGTTCCGTACAAAGGTCCGACAGCCTTTTGTGGTCGTCGATCAGCTGCCGCACGCGGGCTTCGATGTTCGTTATCACGCTCTTGTCGGCCATGACTTTCGGGTAAAGTTCCGGTTTACTTTTCAAAGGTACGAAAAAAACGCAAAAAAGCAAAAAATTATTTTGCGGCAATCTCCCCGTAGAGGTCGTAGTCGGCGGCCGAGGTGACCGTCACGTCGTAGAAGTGCCCGCGCAGCAGGCGGCGTTCCGAGGCGGGAATCAGGATCTCCTGGTCCACTTCGGGCGAATCGTACTGCGTGCGGCCGACATACCAGTCGCCCTGACGCGAATCTATGATCACCCGTTCGGTGCGCCCCACGCGGCGGCGGTTGTTTTCGAGCGAAATCTCGTTCTGTAAGGCCATTACGCGCTCCGCGCGTTGCTGCTTGATCGTTTCGGGAATGTCGTCGCGGAGGTTTTCGGCTGACCAGGTTCCCTCCTCCTCCGAGTAGGGGAAGACGCCCAGCCGTTCGAAACGCACCTCGCGCACGAACGCCAGCAGTTCTTCGAAATCGGCCTCCGTCTCGCCCGGATAACCCACCAGCAGCGTCGTGCGCAGCGCCAGGTCGGGGATCGCCCCGCGCAGGCGGCCGATCAGTTCCATGGCCTCGGCCTTAGTGTGGCGGCGGTGCATCGACGCGAGCTGTGCATCGGAAATGTGCTGGAACGGAATGTCGAGGTACTTGCAGATTTTCGGCTCCGAGGCCATCGCCTCGATCACCTCGTCGGGGAACCCGGCGGGGTAGGCGTAGTGGAGCCGGATCCATTCGATGCCGTCGATGCGGCACAGGCGGCGCAGCAGCTCGGCGAGCATCCGCCGGCCGTAGAGGTCGATGCCGTAGTAGGTCGTGTCCTGCGCGATGACCATCAGCTCCCGGACGCTCTGCCCGGCCAGCTTGCGGGCCTCCTCCTCCAGCTCCTCCATCGGGACGGAGACGTGGCCGCCGCGGATGAGCGGGATGGCGCAGTAGCCGCATTTCCAGTTGCAGCCTTCCGAAATTTTCAGGTAGGCGTAGTGTTTCGGGGTCGTCAGACGGCGTTCGGTGGCCAGCGCCGGGTCCTCCGAGGCTCCCAGTGCACGGACGATGCCGTCCCACGTGCGTGCGCCGAAATAGTCGTCCACCTCGGGAATCTCGGCCCGCAGTTCGTCGGCGTAGCGTTCCGAGAGGCATCCCACGACGAACAGCCGTTCGATCTTTCCGGCCTGCTTGGCCGCCGCCGCGCGCAGAATCATGTCTATCGACTCCTGCTTGGCGTCGCCGATGAATCCGCAGGTGTTGATCACCACGACCTTGGCGTCGGTGCGGTCGCTGTCGAAGAGGACCTCGTATCCGGCGGCGGCGAGCCGTGCCATCAGATGCTCGCTGTCGACGGTGTTCTTCGAACAGCCGAGCGTTATGACGTTAATTTTTTTCATGGCCGAACAATGCGTTGACGAACTCCTTCCGGTCGAAGATGCGCAGCTGGTCGATGCCTTCGCCGATGCCGATATAGCGCACCGGGATGTGGAACTGGTCGCTGATGCCGATCACCACGCCGCCCTTGGCCGTGCCGTCGAGCTTGGTGATCGTGAGCGAGGTGACCTGCGTGGCCTGCGTGAACTGCTTCGCCTGCTCGAAGGCGTTCTGTCCCGTCGATCCGTCGAGCACGAGCATCACCTCGTGCGGCGCGCCGGGAATCACTTTGCCCATGACGTTGCGGATTTTCGTCAGCTCGTTCATCAGGCCCACCTTGTTGTGCAGGCGTCCGGCGGTGTCGATCAGCACCACGTCGGCTCCGTTGGCCTTGGCCGAGGTGAGCGTGTCGAAAGCCACCGATGCGGGGTCGGAACCCATCTGCTGACGGATCATCGTCGCCCCGGCGCGGTCGGCCCACACCTGCAACTGGTCGATGGCCGCCGCGCGGAACGTGTCCGCCGCGCCGATCCAGACCTTCCGGCCCGCCTTGCCGAGCTGCGCAGCCAGTTTGCCGATGGTCGTGGTCTTGCCGGCGCCGTTGACGCCCACGACCATCACCACGTAGGGCTGACCTTCGGTGGCGTCGAGCCCGAAATTCTCCGACGAGCCGTGCGCATCCTCCATCAGCGTCGCGATCTCCCCGCGCAGGATAGATTGCAGCTCCGAGGCGTTCATGTACTTGTCCCGGGCCACGCGCTCCTCGATGCGGCGGATGATCTTCACGGTCGTCTCCACGCCCACGTCCGACGAGATGAGCACCTCTTCGAGGTCGTCGAGTACCCCGGCGTCGATCGTCGACCGGCCCGCCACGGCGCGCGCCAGTTTCGAGAAAAGCCCTGTTTTGGTTTTTTCCAGCCCGGCGGAGAGCTCCTCCTGCTGTTTCTGCGCCTGCTCCCCGGTGGGCGGCGTATCCTGTTTCTTTTTGAAAATATCGAAAAATGCCATGTCGTAAGGATTAATCCTTTGCAAAGATACGAAAAATGCAGGACGGTTCCAAAACCGGATTGCGGGCAATCTGACAAAACGTTCCGACCTCCTGAAAGTGCCGTTACGGCACCAAAGATACGAAAAATGCAGGATGGTTTCAAAACCGGATCGCGGGCAATCTGGCAAAACGTTCCGACCTCCTGAAAGCGCCGTTGCGGCGCCGAAGATACGAACAAGTCGGATGGGGCCAAAACCGAACCGCCTCCGGCGCGAAAAAAGGTTCCGACTCCTAAAAGTGTCGTCGCGACGCCGAAGATAACAAGAAAGTTTGAAAAAAAGCGTTATATTTGTCGTATATACCTGTATTGATAATGATGAAACGAACCATTCTGTTGTCGCTCGCAGCGTTGTGCTGCGCCCTGACGGCCGCCGCGCAGGACCTGATCGTCAAGACCGACGCCGCGAAAATCGAAGCCAAAGTGATCGAAATCACGCCCGAAGCGGTGCGTTACAAGCGTTTTTCGAATCCCGACGGTCCGACCTACGTGCTCCCCGTTGCGCAGATCCATTACATCCAGTATGCCAACGGCGAAAAGGAGTATTACACCAAAACCATTCCCGCGACGCCGCTGACTCCGGCCACCCCGGCCACTCCGGCTGTCCCGGAAGCGCCGGCCGTGCAGCCTGTTTCCGGAGGCCGGTACGTGCTTAAACAGTACGAAATCGGCGAACTCTACGACCAGAACGGCATCCGGGGAGTGATCTGCCAGCTTTCGGACGACCGCCAGCACGGACTGGTCGTATCGCTCGATGAAATCTACCTTCACTGGAGCGAGTTCCGCAAGCCGGACCTGCGCCTTGCGGGCGCCGACAACCGCACCGACGGGGTGGCGAACATGGAGAAGGTGGCGCAGTACATCGCTGCGAACAACCTTTCGTGGGACGATTTCCCGGCTTTCAAATGGTGCCGCGACAAGGGTGAAGGCTGGTATCTGCCGGCCATCGACGAACTGCTGACCATCGGCCACAACTACAACGGCGGCACCCGCGTACAGAACAACCGCCAGGCCCGCAACAAGTTCAACGATGCGCTCAAGGACGCCGGCGGCAAACGCATGGACCGCCTGGTCTACTATTTCTCCTCGACCGAGATGGACGAGAAGAACGCCTACACGACCCATATGGGCATCGAGCCTCCCTATGTGATCGAAATTCCGAAATACAACAAGTTCCTCGTGCGCGCCGTGCACAAGTTCTGACGCTGCGCGCAAAGACCGCAAAAAGACGGAGGTCCGCATCGGACGCTCCGTCTTTTTTGATGCCGGCTGTCGGTCAGATGCTTTCGATCAGCGTTCGCAGTTTCGGAATGATAATCTCCCAGTCGTAGTGTTCGCGCACATAGGCCGGGCCTTTTTCGCTCATTGTGCGCCGCAGTTCCGGATCGGAGAGCAGTCTGTGCAGTTTTTTGCGGAAGTCGCGGCCGTTATTATACCACAAGCCCGCGCCGCTCAGACGGCAATGGTCCTTCATCACCTTGCTGCGCCCGTTGACCAGCAGCGGTATGCGGCTCTGCATCCCTTCGAGCATCAGTAGCGAAAGGCTCTCCATCGGCGACGGGTTGACCATCACCGTGGCGTGCCGGACGATTGCGGTTTTTTCCTCGTCGGAGACATAGCCCGTGAAAAGAATGTCCGGCGAGTCGAACTTTCGGATCTCGTTTTCGAATCCGCCGACCAATACCAGTTTGGCGTCGCCGCCGTATTTTGCCTTGCAGCGCAGGAAGTAGGGCAGCAGTTTGTCCACTTTGGCTTTGGAGACGCGCCCCAAATAGAGCACGTATTCATCCGGAAGCTCGTATTTTGCCTTTACGCCGCTCCACTCTGCCTCCGGGGCCATTTCGATACCGCAGCCGACGATGCTGTTCGGGGCCAGGAACCGTCCGAAAACGCTGCGGCACAATTGCCGTTCGGCTTCGGTGTTGAATGCGATATGCCGTACCCGGGTGAACATCGGGGCGTTGATGCAGTAATAGAGCGGCTTGTCCGGGTGCGCCATCGGGATCAGCAGGCTTTTTTCCGGAGTGACGACCGATCCCAGAACCGCTTGGGGCGTGTAGAAGTTCGCGAAGATGAACGCTGCATATTCAGCCTTGTGGCTTTCGATATAACGCAGCAGGCCCGGGGCATGGGTCGCTGTCGATTCGTAGAAAGGCCGTTCGTTTTCAATCCCCGATTTCCACTCCGGGTGCAGGAAGGAGGCCGCTCGCAGCAGGTTCAGCTTTTTCAGGTATTGCCGGATACGGCGTGCGGTCTTGTATTTTTTGCGGAAGGGCCTGAATTGCTCCTGGTCGATGGGCTGCGGCTTGAAACGGCGTATGGTGACGCCGTTCCAGGAGCTGACACCTTCCGTGTAATCCTGATCCGGGTGGTTGAAGGCCCGGATGGTCGTGGTCAGCACTTCGACCTCGTAATAGGGCAGCAGCCGTTCAGCAAGCATCTGGCAGTGAACTTCTGCGCCGCCGTTGATATTTTCGCCGTAACGGACGATGATGAATGCTATTTTTTTCATAATGAGTTATAACTTGCCGAACAGCGCGAGCCACTCTTGGCCGATGCATTCCAGATCATAGCGCTCTGCGGCCTTGTAGCAGTTTTCGCGCATTCGTTTTTGCAGTTCCTCGTCGGCCAGCGCGCGGTTCAGCAGTTCCGCATATTTGCGCAGACTGTATGCCGGGACCATGATTCCGCATTCCCCGTCGCAGGTGATTTCCCGGATGCCGGAATACGAGTCGAACGACACCGGAATGGCCCCGTACTGCTGCCCCTCCATCAGGCACATGGGCAGCCCTTCGAAGTTTGAAGTCAGGCAGACGAAGGTGGCCCGGCGGTAGAAGGGCGTGACATCGTATTGATAGCCTGCGAATTCAATCCGCTGCAATTTCAACCTGCGGGCCTGCTTCTCCAGATCGCCGCGTTCTTCTCCGTCGCCGACGATCACCAGCCGCCATTCGGGATTTTGCTGCTCGATGCGCTTCCATATTTTCAGCAGCCGGTCGATGCGTTTGTGACATCGCTGGAATCGTCCGGCGTAGAGAACGATCTTCTCTTTGGGCGTTTTCGCGGGTTCCTGTGTCGGCAGCATCGGATTGAGCATCGCGGTAAGGCGTTCGCGGGGGAAATCGCAGCCGGGAAGTCCCGACCGGCGGATCTCTCGTTCGAATTCGTCGCTGTAACCCGGGCATAGCGTCACGAACCGGTCCACGTTCGAGAGCACCCGGATGTACAGTTGGGCGTAACGTTGTTCGAGTTTGCGGGTTAGCCGGTAGGCGGGCTTGCGCAGAAGTGCGTATTCCAGCCTGCGCGTCAGTATGGGGCGGGGGATCTCCGACGACTTCTTGTGCTTCAGGTCGTATACCTCCCAGAATGGCGTGTTGTGCAAGCAGAAAATGATTTTGGCCGTGGTGCGCGTCCGGATCTGCTCGAATGCGATGTCGGTGGTTGCTTGTATGAACAGAACGTCTGCCCGCTCTGTTTTCAGCGATTCGCAGAGAAAGTCGGTATTTCGGACTCCCGAAATCCGTTTGGTGTCGGGCAGCGGACGGATGTCGAAGATTTTTCGCAGTTCTTCGGTAAGCAGTTCCGCATTCGGCTTCCAGGTATAGAGAAGTACTCTGAAGCCGTGTTTGGCAAAGAAGCGGCCCAGGTTGCAGGTTACGACTTCGGCGCCGCCTGCCGGGAATGTATAGTGATAAAAGGCGATGGTTTTGACCTGCATACTCGGAATTTAATGTTCAAAAGTAATAAATTATTTTGATATGCGCGACCGGCGGGGCTGAAAACACAAAGGGCATCCCGAAAGATGCCCTTTGTATTTAAGAGTCGAACTCTTAAAATACTTATTTCTTCTCCTCGAAGAAAGCTTTTACCTGGTCGTTGGCGATGACGCCTTCCTTGAACATGTAGGAACCGGTCTTCTCCGACTTGACCATCTTGATGCACTTGGTGAACTGCTTACCCGTGCCGGTTTTCAGTGTTGCGACTACTTTCTTTGCCATAGAGCTTCTTTACTATTTGATTTCACGGTGAACGGTAACCCGCTTGAGGAACGGATTGTACTTCTTGCGCTCCAGACGGTCGGGGGTGTTTTTCTTGTTCTTGGTGGTGATGTAACGGGACATTCCCGCAACGCCGCTCTCTTTTTGTTCGGTGCACTCGAGGATGACCTGAACTCTGTTGCCTTTCTTTGCCATTTGTTACTCGTTGTTTTTAGTACACGCTTTTGGGTGCGGCAGCTTCGCGCAGAGCGGCTGCGAGCCCTTTCTTGTTGATTGTTTTCATGCCGGCTGCGGATACCTTCAGGGTAATCCAGCGACCCTCCTGCTCGGACCAGAAGCGCTTGGTTTTCAGATTGGGACTGAATTTGCGCTTGGTCTTGTGGTGCGAGTGCGAGACGTTATTTCCCACGATCGCCACCTTGCCTGTGATTTCGCAAACTTTCATTGTTTGATTATTTTTGGTTAAAACCCGATTAAGGGAGTGCAAATATACAACAAAACTATTTACTGGCAAAAAGAAATCAATAAAACATGCAAAATCATTGAACGGCAGCAAATGGCAGTCAATTCATTCCATTCGTCAGAAATATAATCCGGAGTCTGTGAATAACTGTTTTACACGACTGTTTGCTGGTCTTGATTTGTTACCCCGTTGTTACTTTATAATATACGAAAAGAACTCCGATAATCCCAATAAAAAATCCGGTAAAATTTAATCGATTCATTATTTCCCTCATATAATATGTAAATATAAAAAAACAAAATATGACAAATAATGAAATCATAAAATTGAGAAGTAAACCGACCGGTAATGGGAATCGATCCCTGTACCTCGATCTGTATTACAAAGGAGATCGTCGATATGAATTTTTGCATCTGTATCTTGTCCCCGAACGAACAAAATCCGACCGACTTAAAAACGAGGACACCCTCCAATTGGCAAATGCAATCAAATTCCAAAGAACCGCCGAGTTCTTCAATGATCTATACGGGTTCCCCAGCAAAAAAACCGATGTCAATTTGATACAGTACATCGAACAGGTCAGTGATAACAAACAGAAGATCGGCAAAAACGGGGTTCCCGGTTCTCTACGGATGTTGATATACCACCTGAAAAAATACAAGGGTGATCGAATTCTGTTGAAAGATGTGGATGTCAAGTACCTGAACGGATTCGTCCGATATTTGTCTTCTGCAATATCGGCAAATTCCGGCAGACAGAAACGAACTCTCAAACAATCGACTCAACACAATATTTTTGCCTCGTTGAAGATGATTATCCATCAAGCAATCAAAGATGAATTGTTGACCCATGATCCGACTAAATCGGTGGATTCCCCGACGACTGTACAATCTCACAAAGAGTACCTGACCGAATCGGAACTCAAAAAATTGATTGCAACCCCCAGTAGGAACGAAGTTGTCAAAACTGCATTTTTATTTTGTTGTTTTACGGGATTACGACTTTCGGATGTCCGTAATCTGACGTGGAACCACATTACGACGGGATCGGACAATAAAAAGCAACTCAACTTTCGACAGAAAAAAACAAAGATCGAAAACTACATTCCCTTGTCGTACAATGCAATCTCTCAACTCCCGGAACAACATTCGTCCGATTCGGTATTCCCGTTACCTTCGGATAATGCAATCCGTGAAACCCTGAAAAAGTGGGTATCGGATTCGGGTATCGACAAACATATCACGTTCCATTGCAGTAGACATACTTGCGCAACTCTGTTGCTGAACTCCGGTGTGGACATCTACACGGTCAAGGAAATCTTGGGACATACCGATATCGGAACCACCATGCAATATGCAAAGGTCGTTGACAAAACGAAACGAAAAGCAGTCAATAGAATCCCTGTCCTATATTGATCTTTGTTGAACCCAGTGTATTATCTCAAAAAGACCGGGATTGTCGTTACGGTTGACCCGTATCGAATCGGAACAAGGTGTGACATCGAGTGTTTTAAGTAAATTGTTGCAACACGACAAAAATCGTAGGGAATAACAATAGTCGAGATTCAAAGTTCGGAGACGATTGAACCTGCAATTCAGAACCGTAAGGAAATGACACAACATGACATCGAGGTGGGACAATTCACATCCGGGACAAAACAAATAATTCAGTTTATAGTGATTCCGTAATTCGAGTTTTTTGACGGGATTCCATCCGCAATTCAAATAGGTCAGATTCGGGAACGATTCGATCCCTGCAAACGACTCGATCCCTCGGTGGGAACAATCTATCTTCGTAATTCGTAAGGTGTCGTAGGGGGAGATTTTGCCATCTTTATCGACGATGAGATCATAGGTACTGACCAGATAATCGAAGAAATTGGAATCGGGGATACGAACTCCGTATCGATAAGTTCGTTCGGTGACTTTGTAAGTAGGAAAATCCATAGGTAGATTCGTTTTTTTGTATTTATCGAACGAAAAACTGGAAACATACAGAGAAGATACTGAAAGTAAAATAGTGATTTTTTGGAATATTCGGGTTAAATTTGTTCTGCAATACCCCGTTGAGTGTGTTGATATTAGCAAACATTTTTATACCTTTGTGGTGTTCCTTCGGGGACAGACATATTATTGATGAAAGTGTTTTGCTTTTATCCTTGATCGAGAATCTGGAAAATTCATGTGTACAAGGATAACAATGACACTCGTCACTTGTATTGGTATGTTCATATCTCAACATATCAGACAAGTGTGGGGTATTGTTTATTTGTACACGGGTATTCCAGAACCTTCGATCAGATAGACAAACAATCCCACACTTTCTTTTTTGATTAACCGACCATTGAGGGATTGAATGGTAACTGAATTTTGAATTTGAAATCAAAATTATAGTTGCTATGAGACAAATTTTACTTTATTTTCTGAACCTTATTATTGCAGTCGCAATGGTATCCTGTTCCGGACATGAAGACGACATGGATGACAACGGAAATGGAGGTGGTGGCACACCCTCCCCAAATACGGGTATTAAAATTGCTACAAGTATTGTTAAGGATATTACTTTGACTTCGGCCACATCTGGCGGGAATATAACCGATGACGGGAACTTTCCTCTAATTGAGCGAGGTATTTGTTGGAATACATCAGAAAATCCGACCATAAATGATTTTAAGACATCAGATGGGACAGGAGTAGGAACTTATACATCGCGATTAATAAATTTATCTGGTGGAAATACCTATTATGTCCGGGCCTATGCAACTAATATCAGGGGAACAACCTATGGGCAACAAGTTACATTCAATACGCCAGGCATATCCCCTACTTTGTCAACCGCAGAACTCTCCACCATAACAAGTAATACAGCGCTGTCTGGAGGAACCATTACCCATAAAGGCGGCAGCGAAATAGCAACCGTAGGCATCTGTTGGAATACAACAGGATTACCTACAATTGACGATTGGAGTACATCAGAAAAATATAAATCTAATTCATTCGCCTTAAAATTAACTGAATTAGAACCTTATACAAAATATTATGTGCGAGCATACGCAACCAATGACACCGGAATTGGATACGGCGAAGATCGAACATTTACTACTGCCAAAGGAGTCCCTGTATTATCAACAATCCCCATCACAGAGGTCACAACTAATAGCGCAAAATCAGGTGGCATAATAACAAATACCGGAGGTAGCAAAATTATTTCATGTGGAGTATGTTGGAACACAAAACCGACCCCGACTATCCACAATCCCAAAACCTCTGATATGGAAACAGGAGGGCAATTTACGTCACAACTTACAGATTTAGAATTCGGTAAAACCTATTATGCTCGCGCCTATGCCACAAACGAATTTGGCACATCCTATGGAGAGGAAATATCATTTATGGCTAATGATATTAGTCTTCCGACTCTAACAACCTTACACGCATCTGACATCACAATTAATAGCGCAAAATTAGGTGGAAATATTACAAATGCCGGTAGTGGAAATATTATAGAACGAGGTATTGTTTGGAGCACAAGTTCAAACCCCACAATCGACAACCACAAAATCAGTAATGGCACAGGCGTTGGCAAATATATTATTTCTATAACGGAATTGGCCGATAAGACAATTTACTATGCTCGTGCATATGCTACTAATGAAAAAGGTACTGCATATGGCGATGAGATTAATTTTACAACTGTAGAGTTAAAAACCCCGGAATTGAGCCAAACTAATATATCAAATATAGGAGTATCAAGTGTCACGGTAAAAAGTTCAATACGGGATAATGGTAACGGAACAATATCAGAACAAGGATTTTGTTGGAGTACGAATTCTGTTCCGACAATCAATGATTTTAAAATTCAAAAAAGTCCAATTATCGGGGAATTTTCATCATTGATCTCGTCATTGGACGACAATACCCAATATTATGTCCGGGCATATGCTATCAATCAAAAAGGGGTTGGGTATGGAGAAATTGCTAAGTTCTCAACTCTCAAAAGAGGGTTACCTTGTCTTTCGGATATTCAAATGTCGGAACTGTCATTTGCTTCCGTCAAATTATCCAGTTCGGTAACAGATAATGGCAACCTTGATATTAGCGCTCGTGGATTTTGCTGGTCTACATCACCCAATCCAACTATTGATAATGATCAATTGCAAGTTGGTCGTGGAATGGGGGACTTTACAAAAACTATATCAGGACTACAAGAAGATACAAAATATCATATTCGCTCCTATGCAACAAATGAAACTGGAACCGGATATAGTAATGAGCTGACATTAACTACCGGGAAACGAGATATTCCGATTCTTAAAACGACAATTTTTGAGCAAATTAATGATACATCTGTCTCTGTATCGAGTAGCATCGAATCATCCGGTTATTTAGACATAATAGAATATGGATTCTGTTGGTCTACATCTCCAAACTCCACAATAGACGGTCACAAGATTCGATGCACTACATCTTTCACGGCAAATATATCTGGCCTACAGGAGAATACGAAATATTATATCCGTTCATACGCCATCAATAGCATGGGTATAGGGTATGGCGAAGAAAACTCCGTTTATACTCAACCATCAGTTAGTATTGCAGACGAATGGTTCAAACGGTATTGTTTGTACAAATTTGATACAGATAAAAACAATATACTTTCATACGCTGAAATAAAGGATATAACTACGCTCGATTTAGGTGATTATATGCAATATATTTATAATTTTCATGGGAATATCGATCCGGAAATATACACTATACGATCTTTGGATGGAATTAAATATTTTACTGGATTACAGACCCTAAATGTAACGGGAGGGGGTGTAAAACTACAGCTATTAGATGTCAACGGTTGTGAAAATTTGGCAACATTGAATTGCAGTGACAATCAACTGACCTCTTTAGATGGCATTAGCAATTGCCCCAATTTAACGATACTGAATTGCAGAAACAATCAACTGACATCTTTAGATGGTATTAGCAATTGCCCCAATTTAACGATACTGGATTGTGGCAACAATCCACTAACCTCATTGGATGTGAGTGATTATCTGAATTTGACAACATTGAATTGCAATTATACTGGTGGCAATCGCACTGGTAGCCTAACCTCTTTGAACGTGAATGGATGTACAAATTTGACAACATTGGATTGCAGTAACAACCCACTTACCTCGCTAGATTTGAGTGGGAACCCTAATTTAATAACATTGAATTGTACTTCAAATCAACTAACCTCTTTAAATGGCATTAGCAATTATTGCCCGAATCTGACAGCATTGTATTGCCATAATAATCCGCTGACTTCGTTGGATGTGAATGGATGTATAAATTTGAAAGAATTGTATTGTGGAGCCAATAAAATGACCTCATTGGATGTGAGTGGATGTATAAATTTGATAACATTAGCGTGTAATAATAATTATGTAGGCAAGAACTATAAGAAGCTAACTTTTTTGAACGTGAATGGATGTGTAAATTTAACAACATTGGAGTGTTCAAGCAATCAACTGACCTTGTTGGAAGTGAGTAAGTGTAAAAATTTGTTCAAATTATTATGCTATGATAATCAATTAACCTCTTTAAATGTAAGTCAGAATCCAAAATTATGCATATTAGATTGTGGGAAAAATCAACTAATCTCTTTGGATATAAGTAAAACACTTATAGGAGAAGTTGTTGCAAATTACTGGCAACTTGCTTGTGCAATGAACACATTAGAAACACTTTATCTCAAAACAGGATGGCAAATAAAATATATTAATGTAAATCGAGATTCAAAATATATATCAAATCAGACACAGATTCTTTACAAAGATTAAAAAAGTTTTTCAAACTCTTAAATCATAACACTATGAACAATAGACAGAATTGTCCTTTGGATAATCTATTAAAAACGAGAGAAATGAAAATAACTGACAATGAAGAGATGCAACAAGAATTGGAGAAACAATTGCACGAACAGTATGCAATCAATAACAATGCGAACCTCGGCAGTATCATTGTATTATTAACAGCTTTGATTGCGGTATTCGGGGCATATGGCTATATTTATTTGCATTCCAGTATTGAATTTGCAGCAAACTATGGCGAGTTATATAAAGAAGGTTATTTTTCTTTGGATGCCTTATTACTTTCGGCAACTGCGGTCTTTTGCGTTCTGGTCATCATGTACCGTCTATGTCTTTATCAAGGTACGCAACAACGTAAAGAACAGTTCATCACCTATGCGATCCGACATAAGTATTACGGCAACTTGAAAGAAATTACTCCCAAGATTTTTCCGAATAGCTATCATCCATTCGACAAAGAAGACAAGTTTGTTCAAGGAATTTATGGAGAACTTCTTCCGATATTCAGGTGGTCGTTTGGGATTATAGCATGTAGTGTTTGTATAAAACTGATTGATAACATCTGCAAATATTATCAAGGCACGACCGGTTTGAGTATCTGGGTATCTTTGGGCGTATTCTTGGCCTCGATTATAACATCAATCGTATTACGGCATCGTTATTCCAAGGAACACCGTAAACAATATAAAAAACAAGAACAGGAGTTTGCAAACATAAGACCTAAATGACTTTTAGAATCTGAAACAAAAAAAACGGCTGAATATCAGCTGTTTTTTTTGTTTCTTGCCATTTTGAAACAACATCTACTCAAGGCGAATTTGGATTATAACAATATTATTTATATCTTCCATAAAATTAAAGTGTTATGGAAGAAATTTTCAGCCCTCCGGTTTCCGATTCATGTTATCGGATTGTTACTTTAGGAATATATTGTTGTAGAACTGAACGAGATCGAACCCAACTCGGCCAACGAATCATATCTATACGAAAGAATGTCACTCACTTCCTGCCAAGAATTCCTGCAAATAAAACACGTCATGCCACTAATGAACTATTAAAGTTTGAACAATTAGGGAGATATATGTGGCCATCTGGCTGCACGAACTTTAAAAAATTTTGTTGGGGTATTTATCGTATTAGAGAAAGATATCAAACCACGGATGATATTACCGATAAGCAATTATTAAAGTTGGTTGATTGTTGGCGAGATCAAGATCGAGATCAAAAAGATATTGGTACTAAATATTCTAAAAATCGAGGTGGTGTAAAAGATTATCAAGTTTTTGTCCTTGATTGTGAATACATTTTTTCTAAACCTATTTGTATAGCCCAGAATGATCGGTGTTACAAATATTATAATTTAGATGCCGTTTTTTTACGAAAAATTTAATACCCCAACAAAAACCGAGAAAAATCATCATTTTTTGACGAATTTTTCTCGGTTTTTCTTGTGATTGTATATTTGTTTACACCCCCTCAACGAGTGTATTCAACTCCTCGATAAGAGGACTACGGACTACTCCTATCGAATTGTTTTGCATCAATTCTTTGATTTGCCGTTTGATTTCCGAACGTTGTCGTTTATCCAGTCCCCCTGTGTTGTATTGTTGGTCCAATTTTTTGAAGAACTCGTTCATCCCTCCCTGTTGTTCGACCAACAATAATATTCCGATTTTGTTCAAGTCTCTAATCCCTTTGCAATCGGCAATATCGATCTCGTATTCGTTGACTTTGACAATATTTTGGTATTCCGATTTCCAATAATCGACAATTCGATTGTAGAACTGTACATCATACAACATCGGAACAGTCACCTTGTTCACTTTGAAAATTTGTTTGATGTGATTTTTCAAACGAAGTTCATACCGCAATAAATTTTTGTTTTGATATTCCTCCGGAATGGAATCTTTGCGATTGGTTGTTTCCTTGATCTTGTCGTAGAACACCAATTGTTTTTTGTCGGATACCGAACTGTAATACAATCCTTCGACCCCCTTGTAGAACATCTGTTCCAAACGTTTGTAGTAAGGTAAGTTCCCCAAATGATAGAAATAAGATTCCGGAGGATAGGTAACATCGAAATTGTATGCAACATCCATCCGGGAAACGGTTGCATTGTTCAACGAGATATGCAACGTGTCAGACAATTTTTCAAATGCAAGTCGGGTGTCAGTCCTCGTAAAGTTGACAATATTGTTCCCGTGAAGAAACTTGCAAAGACTGCCGTTGCCAATAGATACTCCTTGCGTTGTTGTTCGGATAGTCAGGTTGTCAATATGGGAGGTATATGTGGTTCCATATCGGGATGTGGTTGTATCGACATTCAGATCACGAGTAACCGTCTTGACAAAATTCAATTGTTGGGTATCAATCGATTTAAGATTTATATTGATAGTATCGAACATGATTCAAACAAATATTTTGTATTAAAAACAATATTAATATGTGCAACGGATTCATCGGAGGTCATCGAGTAATTCCCGGTACAAATCCACTGCATGATATTGATGTTGTTCGTCATGGTCGTTCGATACGTTGATTTATAATATATATTCGTCATCGTACTCCTCCCTTATTTTTCAAATTGTACAACGTTGCTTTTTGCTGTGTTTCTTCGACGGTATCCTGTCGGTTCTGCAACAACCAATTCTCTACCTCCTCCTTGTCGAAGAAGATTTTTTTGCCGTTCGGTTTATGAAACGGAATCACCCGTTCACTGGTCAGGTGATACAAGTAGTCTTTACTCAATCCGTACATCAACGATACTTCGTCGGGTGTCAATACAGTTTTGTTGTTCAATAACAACAATTGTTTAATCTCTTGTAGTTCAGTTTGTAATTCTGTTCTCATATTTATGTAATTTTAATTTTTAATTAATATTTAGATTGTTTATATAGTATATCATCGGTTTTTGCTTTTGATTAAAAAATTGCAACAAAAAAAATCCCCAACCAGTCAAGGTTGAGGATTTGTAAGAATCTATGCATTAATATCTTATATCTGTGAAAAAATCGTCGAAATTAGATATTTTTGTTACCAATTTGTTACTCTAAATACGTTGATTTAAGTGTAATCAATTGATTATCAATTAAAAGATTGAATATATGCAAAAATATACAACCTTTTCGGCAAATAGCAAAAGCGGCCGTCTTTTTTTTCGGCCGGAGTGCTTATTCGGCCCGCATTTGCGCCATTCTGCGGGGATCGTCAGCGGAGACCGCGCTCCGGGGGGGGCATGACGGGCGGTTCGTTCGTGGCTGGAGGCGTTTAATTTCCGTTCAGGCAGTCGCGCAGCAGGCCGATGGCGAAGGCGCTGGCGCGGTCGATGATCTGTCCCCGGTCGGTTCCGCACTGTTTGAGGATTGCGACCGTCTCCCGGGGTGTCGCCACGGCGATCCACGCCGTGCCGACGGGCTTTTCCGCCGAGCCGCCCGAAGGTCCTGCGATTCCGGTGGTGGCCACGCCGTAGTCGGCGCCTGCCGCGCGGCGGACGCCCTCGGCCATCTGGCGGGCCACCTGTTCGCTCACGGCGCCGTAGCGGGCGATGTCCGCGGGGTCGACGCCCAGCAGTTCGGCTTTTGATTCGTTGCTGTACGACACCACGCCGCAGAGGAAATAGGCCGAAGCGCCGGGCATGGCCGTGAAGCGCGCGGCGATCGAGCCGCCCGTGCAGCTTTCGGCTGTGGCGAGCGTCAGGGAGCGTTCGGTGAGTATTTTGTGCACCACCTCCTGCATGGTGGCGGTTTCGAATCCGATGATGTTGTGGGGGATGATCCTGCGCAGGGCCTCGAACCGGCTCTCGATTTCGCGGGCGACGCTTTCGCCCTCCACCTCGTAGGCCGACAGGCGCAGGCGCACCGCGCCCGGATTGGGCAGGTAGGCCAGTTTCAGGTACGGGGGCAGGGCGTTTTCCCACGCTTCGATGCGCTTGGCGAGCATCGACTCGGGCAGTCCGGCGGTGATCATCGTGCGGTGGACGATCTGCCGCAGCGCGAAGCGGGTCTTCAGGCGGGGCATCACCTCGTCCTCCATCAGGTGCTCCATCTCGAACGGCACGCCCGGCAGCGAGACGACGACGTGCCCGTCGCGCTCGAACCACATGCCCGGGGCCGTGCCGTGGGCGTTGAACAGCACCGTGCAGCACGCGGGGACCATCGCCTGCGAACGGTTGAGTTCGTTGAACTCGATGCCGCGTTCGGCGAGCATTTTCTCAACGTGCCCGGCCACCCGTTCGTCGTAGCGCATGTCGCTGCGGAACATCTCCGCGAGGGTCTTTTTGGTGATGTCGTCCTTCGTGGGGCCGAGTCCTCCGGTGATGACGGTCACCTCCGAGCCGGCGAGGGCGCGCTCCGCGGTTTCGATGATTTGCGTGCGGTCGTCGCCGATCGAGATTTTCTCGCGGACCACGATGCCCGCCGCATTGAGGTGTTTGGCGATGGAGACCGAATTGGTGTCGACGATCTGCCCGATGAGTATTTCGTCGCCGATGGTGATGATGGTTGCCTTCATGTGTGGGGTTATTTTTGTCCGGACCCGGGGCGGCGTTCCTCTTCCGATTCGCCGTCGGATGCCTTCCCGGCGGTCCCGACGGCCTCCGGGGCGGATGCTTCGGGGTTTTCCCCGTTTTGCACGGACTCCCCGGCGGCGCGCATGGCGGCCGGCTTTTCGGCCGCGGCGATCAGTTCGCGGCACACCGCTTTGACCATTCCGGGACCGTTGTAGACGTATCCGGTGTAGAGTTGCACGAGGTCGGCCCCGGCGTCGAGCATCGCCCGCACGTCGCCGGCCGACATCAGTCCGCCGACCCCGATGATGGGGTAGGTTCCGCCCGAACGGGTGTGGACGCGGCGCACGATCTCCACGGCGCGGTGTGTGAGCGGTGCGCCGCTGAGACGTCCGCTGCCGATCTTTTCGAGCGTCGTACGGCTCGTGTGGAGTCCTCCGCGGCTGTGGGTTCCGTTGGTGGCCACGATCCCGTCGAGCGGCGTTTCGAGCAGCACGTCGGTGATCTGGTCGATCACCTCGTCCGACATGTCGGGCGAGATTTTGAGCATGATCGGCCGGAACTGGTTCTGCCCGCGCCGGAAGTCGAACAGCGGGTTGAGTATCTGAAGGATATGTTCGCGCGTGTGCGTCGTGCCTTCGCGGCAGGCGTTGTCGCAGCTGATGTTGACGGTGAAATAGTCCGCATACTGGTAGAGGCTGCGGAAGAGTTTGAGGTAGTCCGCCGGAGCGTTCTCGGCGGGGGTCGAGGTGTTCTTGCCGATGTTGCAGCCCACGATCACGCCGTCGTGCGGGCGCCGCAGGTGGCGAATGGTGGCTTCCAGTCCGCGGTTCGCCAGACCGATGCGGTTGATGATGGCATTGTCCTTCGGGAGGCGGAAGACCCGCGGCCGCGGGTTGCCCGCCTGCGGACGGGGCGTCACGGTCCCCACCTCGACGAATCCGAATCCCAGCGCGGCCAGTTCGCGGAACGCCTCGCCGTTGTGGTCGAATCCTGCGGCCAGCCCGATGGGGTTGGCGAAACGGATGCCGAACACCTCGCGTTCGAGCGCCGGATGCTCCACGGCGTAGCATTTGCGCAACAGCCAGCGGCCGCCGGGTATCAGCCCGATGATGCGCAGCAACAGCAGCACCGCGTGGTGGGCCTGCTCGATGGTAAGCGAGAAAAGTACGGGCTTTATGACTCTCCGGTACATGGTTCTTAACTGATAATCGCGGGCAAAGGTAATTAAAAAAGGGCGAATTCGCTAATAAAAAGCCGGTTTCGCCTTTTTCGGACGCCGGAGCGTGCGCAATCCGCGCCGTTCGTGCTAAAAATATTCGCGGCGGTAGGCGTAGTGGTCGCGCATGGATTCGAAATCCCCGGGCCGCTCCTTGAGGCTGCGGCTTTCGGACGCGATGTCGTACGCCCCGCCGATGGTCCGGCAAAGTTCCTGCCAGGAGATCGGCCGCCGGCGCGCCGGGGCGGCCTGTGGCGGATACCACCCTTCGAGCGGCAGGCCGAAACGGCGGGCCAGCGAGGCGACGGACATTGCCGTGGCGTTGGCCTTGCCCTGCTCGGAGTAGCCCGCGATGTGGGGTGTGGCGAGCAGCGCGTTTTCCAGCAGCGCCGGATCGAGGTGCGGTTCGTGCTCCCAGACGTCGAGCGCCCAGCCGAGACCGCTCCGGAGCAGGGCCTCGCCGTCGACCACCTCCCCGCGCGAGGAGTTTATGAGGATGGCGCCGGGTTTCATCAGGCCGAACAGCCGGCTGTCGGCCATGTGGCGCGTCGAAGCGTCGAGCGGCGTGTGGAAGGTGAGGATGTCGGCCTCGCGGGCCACCTCCTCCAGCGTCCGGAATCCGCACCGCTCGCGCTCCTCGCGCGGCGGGTCGCAGCAGACGACGCGGAATCCCCACCCTTCGGCATACGCTTTCACGAGCGATCCGACGTGTCCCACGCCCACGATTCCCAGCGTGCGCTCGGCGGGCTGCCAGCCCTGCGTGCGGGAGAGGTGGACGAGCGCCGCGCCGACCCATTGCAGTACGCCCCGGGCGTTGCAGCCCGCGGCCGTCGTGACTTCGATGCCGTGCGCCGCGCACCACGCCGTGTCGATGTGGTCGAAGCCGATGGTCGCCGTGGCGATCAGCTTTACGCGCGAATCCGCCAGTAGTTTTTCGTCGCACCGCGTGCGGGTGCGGATCACCAGCGCGTCGGCGTTGCGGACGTCGGCGGCCGAAATCGCCGTTCCGGGGAGGTATTCCACCTCGGCGAACGGCTCCAGAACGCCCCGCAGAAAGGGAATGGCGCTGTCGGCAATGATTTTCATGGTAACGGGTGTTTTTTTCGTTTTTCGTCTTTGAGCAAACAAATATAGGTAAAAAATAAAAAATGCGTACCTTTGCAATTCAAAAGCATGTTATGGAACAGAAAAACTTCGATCCGGACGGGGTCGGCGTGGACAACGGAACCTATTTCGGACTTCCGTTCGCTCCCGAAACGGCGGAACTGGTGCTGATCTCGGCGCCGTGGGACGTGACGGTCTCCTACGGGGCCGGAGCGGCTTATGCCCCCGACGCCATTATCGAAGCCTCGACGCAGCTGGATTTCCACGATCCGCTGGCTCCCGGCGTCTGGCGCCGCGGCATCGCCACGGCCGATGTGGACTATTCGCTGCTGGAGTCTTCGCAGCGTCTGCGGGCTGACGCCGCACGGGTGATCGACCACCTCGAAGGAGGCGGCTGCCTGGAGGACGACTATGTCGTGCGCAAGGTCCGCCGTGTCAACGAGGGGTGCATGTCGATGAACGCCAACGTCGGGGCGCAGGCTTCGCGCTGGCTCGATGCGGGCAAGACCGTGGGGCTGGTCGGCGGCGACCACTCGACGCCCTACGGGCTGATCCGGGCGCTGGGCGCGCGCCATGCGGCGTTCGGCATCCTGCACGTCGATGCGCACTGCGACCTGCGCGATGCCTACGAGGGGTTTGAGTTTTCCCACGCCTCGATCATGTTCAACGTCCTGCGCGACGTGCCGCAGGTGACGAAGATCGCCCAGGTCGCCGTGCGCGACTTCAGCGAGTCGGAGGCCGCGCTGGCCGCTTCGTCCGGGCGCATCGCCACGTTCGACGACCTTTCGCTCGCGGCCGCCCTTTTCCGCGGCGAGACGTGGGATGCGCAGTGCCGCCGCATCGTCGACGCGCTGCCGCAGGAGGTCTACGTGAGTTTCGACATCGACGCCTTGACCTTCGAAAACTGCCCTCACACCGGAACGCCGGTTTCCGGCGGCCTTACGTTCAACCAGGCCGTCTGGCTGCTCGATACGCTCACCCGCTCGGGACGCCGTATCATCGGTTTCGACGTGGTGGAGGTGTGCCCCGCGCCCGACGAGCGGATCGACGCCATCACGGGCGCCCGCATGCTCTGGAAACTCTGCGGGCAGACCCTCAAGTCAAACGAATCATAAAACGACCGATAGATGCGACTTTTTTCGATGTACCGCTGGGTTCGCCAGCGACACATGATGGGGCTTCGGGGCCGCAACTTCCTGGAAGCGCCCTGGGCCGGAGGCGTGGTGCTGCTGGTGTGCGTGATCGCCGCCATGCTGCTGGCCAATCTCCCCGCGACCAAACTCTATTACCACCACCTGCTGGAGACCGACCTTTCGCTGATGGTCCATTCCCCGGACGGTGTGATCGACTGGATCTTCCCGCGGGGCATGACCGTCGAGAAGTTCATCAACGACGGGCTGATGGTGATTTTCTTCTTTGCCGTGGGGCTTGAGATCAAGCGCGAGATCGTCTGCGGGCAGCTTTCGTCCGCGCGCCGGGCCATCCTTCCGGTGCTGGCCGCTGCGGGCGGCATGCTGGTCCCGGCGATTTTCTTCACGGCGTTCAACCACGGCACGATGGCCGCAAACGGCTGGGGAATCCCCACCGCCACGGACATCGCCTTCGCCATAGGCATCCTCTCGATGCTGGGCAACCGCGTCCCCGTGTCGCTCAAAATCTTCCTCACGGCGCTGGCCGTCGCCGACGACCTGGGAGCCATTCTGGTCATCGCGCTTTTCTATGGCGGCAAGGTGCAGATCACCTGCCTGCTGGTGGCGCTGGTCATCATGCTGGGGGTCTACTTTATGAAGCAGATGGGCGAGAAGCGCATGTTCTCCTATCTGGTCCCGGCCTTCGTGGTCTGGGGGCTGTTCTATTACTCGGGCGTCCACTCGACCATCTCGGGCGTGGCGATGGCGCTGCTGATCCCGATGGAGCCGCGTTACAGCAAGGAGTATTTCGCCCATAAGATGCGATGGCTCAATGCGCTGATGCTCCGCGCCGCCTCGCACGAGGACTTCCCCAACGAGGAGCAGCGGTTCTACCTGCGGCGCATGCACGACCTGTCGTCCAACTCGGTGGGCATGAGCTACCGTCTGGAGCACGGACTGGCGCCCTACGTCACGTTCCTGATCATGCCGGTCTTCGCGCTGGCCAACGCCGGCGTCGAGATCACGTCGCTCGAATACCTCAATATTTTCCACTATTCGCCCGAAATCGGATCAATCGGCATGGGCGTCTTCTTCGGTCTTGTCCTCGGCAAGCCGCTGGGCATCTTCCTTGCCAGCTGGGGAGCCGTGAGGACGGGTCTTGCGGAGCTGCCCGAGGGGGCGACGTGGCGCATGCTGCTGGCCGTGGCCTGCCTGGGCGGTATCGGGTTCACGATGTCGCTGTTCGTCGATTCGCTGGCCTTCACCGACCCCGATCTGGTCGACCGCGGCAAGATCGCGATCCTGATGGGTTCGCTGGCCGCCGCCGTCGTGGGGTGCCTGCTGATCTTGATCTTTTCGGGGAAAAACCGCCGGACCCGGCAGGGCGGGCGGTAGGCATCCGCCGCGCAGGCGGCGTTTGCCGGAAATGGCGTCCGGTCCGGACCCGTGCGGCCGGAACAGATTTATTTGCTTCTGCCGGCGCCTTGCACTATCTTTGCAAAAAAGATTCGATAATGATGAAAAAGACCTTCCCGATCCTCCCGGCCCTCGTGCTGCTGCTGGCCGGAGCCTGCTCGAAAAATTCGGGCGGAGGCGGCGTGAAATTCCGGAACGATACCGATTCGGTGGCCTACGTTATCGGCATGAACGTGGGCGCGAACCTGCTGAAAATGGATTCGACGATCAATGTGAACGCCGTTTGCGAAGGCATCCGCGACATGTTCCGCGGCAATCCCAGACTCTCGGCGGCCGATGCCGAGACGTTCTATCTGAGCTACGTGAACTACGCCCTTCCCGAGAAGGCGCGCGCCTATGAGGAGCAGTTCCTCCTCGACATCGCCAAGTCGAACCGCTCCTATGCCCGCACGTCGTCGGGCGTGACCTACACCGTTACGGACGTCGGGGATCAGAATCAGGTTCCCACTTCCGAGCGCGACAGCGTGGCCCTGCGGTGGGTGATCCGCACGGCGGCGGGCGACGAGATCACCTCCTCCTACGAGCGGGGCGATACGGTGCGTTCGCTGGTCCGCAACCTGCGGCGCGGGGTGCAGGAGAGCGTGAAGCTCATCGGCAAGGGCGGCAAGATCAACGCCTGGATGCCTTCGTCGGCAGCCTACGGCGCCGAGGGCGACAAGGAACTGGGCGTGGCTCCCAATGCGACGCTCTATTTCGAGATCGAACTCGTCGACCTCGACAAGTATACGACCCGGTCGCGGCGGCGTTGACGGTCCGTCCGGCGCCGCCGGTTCCGCGGCCGGATCGTCCGGCCGCGGGGATTTCGCCAAAATAGTTGCTCGGAATCATTTCGTTAACAAAATTTTTATATCTTTGCGGGGAATAAGCCCGCGCTTTGATAGGCGGCGCCTCGGCAGAGCCGGATAAATTCGCCTCTGCTCCCGGTTTGCACTGTCTTTGCGCGTGCGACGGCGACAATATAAAGGAAACATCAAACATAGTGAAAACAACAATGAAAAAAATCTTTTTTGCTGCGGCGCTCGCGGGTGCCGCAATGCTCGCCTCCTGCGGAGGAAACAAGGGCGGGGTACAGCTGGGCAGTCTGTCCGAGTTCGACTCTCTGTCGTATTCGCTCGGAGCCAACATCGGCTATGGCATGAGCTACGAAATGAAGGATATTCCGTTCGATTTCAAGGCTGTGGACAAGGGTGTCCGGGAAGGCGCTCTGGGCAAGGCCACCCAGGAGCACGACAAGTCGCTCGATATGCTGCGCGAATATTTTATGACCAAGCGCGGCGAGCGTGCGCAGGCCGTGGCGCAGAAGCGTGCCGAGGCGGACAGCGTGCGCCTGGCCGGCGGCGACACGACCAAGGTGGAGTATCCCGCGGCCGATCCCGACATGTTCGAGAGCGAGGAGGAGCGTACCGAGATCTCCTATGCCTTCGGTAACGACATCGGTTACAACATCGCACAGAGCGGCATGCCCATTCAGCTGGTCTGGATCGGCGAGGCCATGCAGAACGTGCGCGACAACAACGCCAAGATGACCGAGGACGAGGTGAACCAGTACTTGCAGTACTACTTCATGGTGAAGCGTCCGGCCGAGAACGCCGAGGCTTCGAAGGCGTGGCTGGAGAAGACGGAGAAGAAGTCGGGCGTGAAGAAGACCGAGTCGGGCCTGCTCTATAAGGTTACCGACGCCGGCGACGCTTCGGTGATGCCCAAGGACCCGCGCGACGTGGTGAAGGTGCACTATACGGGCCGTACCCGCGAAGGCAAGGTGTTCGACACCTCGAAGTTCGCCAACCGTTCGAAGGAGCAGCAGGAGATGATCAAGAAGCAGCGTCCCGATGATTTCGACAAGGACGAACCCGTCGAGTTCCCGCTCAACCGTGTGATTCCCGGATGGACGGAAGGGTTGCAGCTGGTGGGCAAGGGCGGCAAGATCACGCTCTGGATTCCCGCCGACCTGGCTTACGGTGCGCGCGGCGCAGGCCGTGACATCGGTCCCAACGAGGCTCTGGAGTTCGAGGTCGAGCTGATCGACGTCACTCCCTACGTGGAGCCTGCTCCGGCCGATTCGACCGCAACGGCTGAGAAGCCCGAGGCTGCTCCCGCAAAATAGTCGGACCGCGGAAAATGAATCCGGATGTGCGCATGCGCATCCGGATTTTTTATAAATAGGCATCTAAAAAAACTCCGGCCTTCGAATCATCGAAGGCCGGAGTTTTTCGGTTGAGTCCGTTTAGAACGGCAGGTCGTCGACCTGTGCGGGCGCAGAGGCGTATGAAGGCTCCTCGGCGATGGGCGGCATGTCGGGCATCGGGGCCGCCGCGGCCTCCTGTTTGGGTTGCAGACGCCATGCGCGGATGTCGGTGTACCAGCGGCCGTTGTATTCGCGCGACTCGATGTTGACCGAGACGTTGTAGGTCGAACCCTCTTTCAGACGGGCCGCGTCTTCGGGCTTGTTGAAGAACGTAACGCAGATTTTGCGTGTGAAAGAGCCTTCGTTCATTTCGAAAACCACATCCTGACGCTGCCACTCACCGCGTGCCGACGTTCCCTTCGTCACGGGCAGTATTTTGTAAACGGTTCCTTCGAATTCCATAGTGTAAATAGGGTTTGTTTGCGGCAAAGGTAGCAATTTTCCGGGACATTCGGAGCCTTTCCCGCGGAAAAAACGCCTGACGTCCGAAGATCGGCGGATACGGCGTTTCTGTCCCGGAACCGCGGCGTGCACCCCGTTCCGGTCGGCTCCGTCGGAGGTTCGGCCCTTTCTTTTTGCTGCCTGTTACAGTGGTCTGCGGCCCGTAATCCGTATAAAAAAGCAGGGTCCGGTTTGCTTTTTTTTGCTTTTTTTGAATTATCTTTGGTGCTGTAATGATATTTTTTATTTGTCGGAGCGTTCTGCCGGGCTGTCCGGTTTCGGCTGCGTCCGGCGTGTTGGCACCTTTGTCCATGATGAAAAAACTACTGCTTTTTGTTGCGCTTCTCGGCCTTGCGCTGCCCCTGCGGGCGCAGGACGACAAGGCGCTGGCCGCCGCCGCTGCGAAGGCCGACCTGAAACTGATGTCGTTCAACATCCGCTATTACAAGCCCGGCGCCGACGGCGACAACGGCTGGGTTGCGCGGCGCACCGCCTGTCTGGAGATGATCCGTGCGGAATCGCCCGACGTCATCGGCTTCCAGGAGCCGCACCGGCCGCAGATCGACTATCTGAAGGTGAACCTCCCCGAATACGCCGAGGTCGACATGGGACGCGACGCCGCGACCGACATCGAGAAGAAACCCGACGGCGGCGAGCATCTGATGATCATGTACCGCCGTTCGAAATACATCCTGCTCGACAGCGGGTTTTTCTGGATCAGCCCCACGCCCGAATGCCCTTCGCGGGGCTGGGACGCCATGTGCCGCCGCGTCACGGTGTGGGTGCAGCTCAAGGACCGGAAAACCGGAAAGGAGTTCTTCTATTTCGACACCCATTTCGATCATATCGGCAAGCAGGCCCGCGCCGAATCGGCCCGGATGATGGTCGCCCGGATGAAGCGGATCGCCGGTGAGAAGGCCGCCGTCTTTCTCTCGGGAGACCTGAATACGACCTACGACAACGCCCTGCTCGACCCGCTGAAGGCGTGGATGCAGTCGGCGCGCCATGCGGCCCCGGTGACCGACGAACTGCCGACGTTCAACGACTTCGGCAAGCGTTCGCTGTGGATCGACTTCATTTTCGCCCGCAACGCCCGTGCGCTGGCCTACCGGACCCTTGTCGATTCCGGGCGTTACGGCGTTCCGTTCCTCTCGGACCACAATCCCGTTTACGCGCTCTACAAACTCTGAATCCGCCGGACGGCCGACAAACCCGGATACAACCAAATTCCGATACCATGAAGAACCTTTCCCTCGTTTTCCGCAGCCTCGCGCTGCCCGTGCTGCTGCTGACGCTGAACGCCGCCGGTGCGCAGGAGAAGCAACCGCTCCGTTACGTCGATGCCGCGACGCTGACCGTCATCGGCAAGAGCATGCCCACTCCCAAACTGTTCCAGCGGGTCGACACCGCCCGTTACGAACTCTGGCAGCCCGTGAAGAACTACTCGGCCTTCTCCACCGGACTGGCCGTCGTTTTCCGCACCGACAGCCGGACGATCCGCGCCCGGTGGAAAACCGGCGGATACGGATTGGGCCACAACATGACCGCCATCGCCCGCAAGGGTCTCGACCTCTACATCGAGCGCGACGGGCAGTGGGTCTACGCCGGTTTCGGCTGGCCCAAGGGCGACAACCACGACAGCGCGCTGGTCGAGTATATGGACGAGGGCGAAAAGACCTGTCTGGTCTACCTGCCCCTGTGGGACGAGGTGCTTTCGCTGGAACTGGGCATCGACGGCGACAGCCGCATCGAGGCCGTTCCGAACCCCTTCCGCCACCGGATCGTGGTGCTCGGGTCGAGCATCACCCACGGCGCTTCGGCCGGGCGTCCCGGCATGACCTGGACGGCGCGGCTGGCCCGCCGGATGGGACTCGATTTCCTGAATCTCGGTTACAGCGGGCAATGCAAGCTGCAACCCGAATTCGCGCGGATGCTGGCCGAGATGGATGCCGACGCCTTTGTTTTCGACGCCTTCTCCAACCCGAGCGCCGGGGAGATCGAGGAGCGGCTCGACGCCTTCGTGGCGACCGTCCGCAAGGCGCATCCCTCGACGCCGCTGATCTTCATTCAGACCGAGGTCCGCGAGACCGTGAATTTCAACCTCCGGGCGCGGAAATTCGAATCCGACAAGCGCGCCGCCGCCGAAGCGGGCGTCCGGCGGCTGATGAAGGACGACCGGAACATCTACTTCATCGACTCCCGGGGGATGATCGGCACGGACCACCTCGGGACGGTCGACGGTTCGCACCCCTCCGACCAGGGTTTCATGTACATGACCCGCCATCTCGAACCGCAGCTGCGCAAGATTTTCCGGAAATACGGAATCCGCTGATCCGCAGACCGGCAGGGCCGCAGCTTTCGGGCTGCGGCTTTTTCGTTTTTTGGGGCAGGAGGTTGCAAATCTGAAATTAATGCTATCTTTGCTTCCGGTATGACCGAAGATTTCATTCAGGAAAACGAGGATCGGGAACTGTTCCGGCGGATCAAGCAGGGGAGCGAGGAGGCTTTCCGGGTGGTTTACGGGAAGTATCACCGGATACTCTATGCCGTGGCCCTGAAGATGCTGAAGGACCGTTCCGCGGCCGAGAACGCCGTGCAGCACGTCTTCGTGAAACTTTGGATCGGGCGGCAGGAGATGACCGTCATGCTGAGCCTGCGGAACTACCTCTACACGATGACCCGCAACTACATCCTCAATTACCTGCGCAGCCGCAATACCGAGCTGGTGCACAGCTACCGCCTGGCGCAGCTCATTCCCGAGGCTTCGGACCCGCTCGACGCGCAGATCGAGCGCGAGGATCTTTTGCAGATGCTCGATACGGTGATCGCGGGGCTTCCGACCCAGAAGCGGCAGGTCATGTACCTGCGCAAGGCGGGCTATTCGAACCCCGAGATCGCCGAAATGCTCAATCTTTCGGTCAACACCGTCCGTTCGCACTACCAGGAGGGCGTCAAACTCCTGAAGAGCCGTTTCGGCCATATCGTCCTGCTTATCGTCATCCTGCAAACTTTATTTTTATGAACAGACCTTCGGAAGAACTTTTGCATAAGACGCTCGAAAACCGCGCCACCGCCGCCGAGGCCGCTTCGGTCGCCGAGTGGCTCGCCACCGATTCGGGCCAGGCATGGGCCAGCCGCTACATCGGCCGCGACTTCGACCGGCAGGAGTCCTGCGGCGACTACGAGCGGGAGGAGGTCGCCTCGGAGCGCATCTTCGCGCGGATCAAAACCGCCCTCACGCGCGGCCGGCGGCGCCGCATTCTTTTTCGCGTCGCCGCCGTCGTGATTCCCGTCGCGCTGGTGCTGGGCGTCGCCCTGCGTCTCGACCGTCAGGTAGGGGGCATCTTTTCGGATGCGGAGTACGGCGAATTCGTCGTCGACCGGGGGCGGCGTACGCAGTGCCTGTTTCAGGACGGCACGGTCGCCCACCTCAATTCCGAGTCGAAAATCCACTATCCCGTGAAGTTCGGGCTTTTCGAGCGTCGCATCCGGCTCGAAGGCGAAGCCTACTTCGAGGTGACCCACAATCCCCGGCGGCCGTTCGTCGTGGAGTTCGAGGGCGGAGAGATCCAGGTGCTCGGCACGTCGTTCAACGTCAAGGCCTACCGCGACGACGACATCGTCGCCGTAACGCTCGACGAGGGGCGCGTGGTGCTCGACGACCGCCGCGGCGGTCGTTTCGAGCTGTCGCCCTCCGAACAGCTGCTCTACGACCGGCGCTCGGGCGAGGGGCGGATCGTCCGCGGCGCCGACGCCATGCGTTATTCGATCTGGAAGGACGACGTGATCTCGTTCCGCGACACGCCCCTTGCAGAGGTGCTCGAAACCCTTTCGCGGTGGTACGACGTGCGCTTCGAAACAGACGGACAGCCCGATCGCCCCATATCCTACACCTTTGCGACCGACAACACGCTGCTGGATAGTGTTTTGCGTGAAATGGAACTGATCTCTCCGGTGCGTTTCGAACGCACCAAAACAGAAATAAAGGTAAGTTTCAGATAAAAAAAAGAGTTTCGGCTCATCGTTTTTTCCCGTTTGCGTGTCTATTCTGTGAAAAGCGCGCAAACGGGCTTTTTAGTAAACAACTACCTAAACTAATCTGTATGAAACGAATCAGACTACTATTTCTGATGCTGCTTTGTGTAGCCGGGACGGCCCTGACGGCCCGGGCGCAGAAAGTGACGTTGAATTTCCGGAATGCCAAGCTCGAACAGGTGTTCGGGCGGATTACCGAGCAGACGGGCTACACGTTCTACTACGCGCGTCCGACGGTCAATCCCGACAAGGTCGTCAGCATCGCCGTCGCGGATGTCGACGTGCGTGCGGCGCTGAAACAGCTGCTGGCGGACGACAAGGTCGAAATCGAGATCCGCGACGGCAAGATTTACCTTTCCCCCCCCCGGCAGAGTACCGCTGTGCCGCAATCCGTTAAGGGCGTCGTCCGGGATGCCGCGGGCCAGCCCGTTGTCGGGGCCGCGGTGATCGTCAAGGGAACCACCCGCGGCGTGAGTTCCGGGACCGACGGCTCGTTCTCGTTCGAGGGTCTGGCTGACGGCGCCGTGCTGCAAGTCTCGGCGCTGGGCTACGCCTCTGCCGAAATCCCGGTCGGCAACCGTTCGTTCGTCACCGTGGAGCTGAAGGAGGACGCCACGCTCGTCGACGAGGTGGTGGTCGTGGGCTACGGCACGCAGAAGAAGGCCAACCTGACGGGCGCCGTCGACCAGGTCTCCTCGGAACTTCTGGAGAACCGTCCCGTGGCCAACGTCACGCAGATGTTGCAGGGCGCCGTGCCCAACCTCAATATTTCGCTGGCCGACGGCAAGCCCAACCGCTCGGCGTCGTACAACATCCGCGGCAAGACGTCGATCGGCGCGGGCGGATCGGCTCTGGTGCTGATCGACGGCGTCGAGGGCGACCCCGCGATGCTCAACCCCAACGACATCGAGTCGGTCTCGGTGCTCAAGGACGCAGCTTCGGCCGCCATCTACGGTTCGCGCGCACCCTACGGCGTGGTGCTCATCACCACCAAGGACCCGGGCAAACTCACCGACAAGTTCACGATCAACTACACGGGCAACGTCTCCATCCAGCAGCCCACGGCCATTCCCGACGTCGTGGACGACGGTTACGTCTATTCGCGCCTCTTCTACGACGCATGGTACAACTACCGCTTCAACGAGCCGACGGGCTTCAACAACTCGCAGGACTTTTCGCGTGCGTGGCTCGACACCTTCCGCCAGCGCAAACTCGCGGGCAACAAGCTCGAAACGACGGTCGAACCCGACGGCAAGTATGTCTACTACGGCAATACGGACTACTACGACGCACTTTACAAGGATACGGTGATCGCCCAGACGCACAACATCTCGGTCAGCGGTTCGAACGGCAAGATCAGCCACTACCTTTCGGGGCGTCTGTACGACTACAACGGCCTGTTCAACTTCACGCCCGACACCTACCGCACGATGAACCTCCGTTCGAAGGTCTCCTCGCAGGTGTTCAAATGGCTGAAGATCAGCAATAACTTCGACTACACGCACGACCGCTACCGTCAGCCGATGGGTTATTCGAAGGAGGGCGGCGGCGTGCTGTGGCGTTCGCTCAACGACCAGGGGCACCCCTCGTCGCCGATCTTCAATCCCGACGGTACGCTCACCAAGTCGGGCGCCTACGCCATCGGCGGTCTGGTGACGGGCAACAACTGGCTCGACCGCACGACCAAGACGCTCAAGAACACCACCACGCTCAATGTCACGATGCTGGAGAACCGCCTGCGCCTGACGGGCGACTTCTCGTTCCGCACCAAGGACTACACCGAGACCAAAAAGACCACGGCCATTCCTTACAGCGCCTACGAGGGCGAAATCGTCTACCTCGGCACGCCCGAGACCGACGACGTGATGAAGGAGTCGCTGCAACTGACGACCTATATCGCCACCAACGCCTACGCCGAGTTCGAGGACACCTTCGCCGAGAAACACTATTTCAAGGCGCTGGCCGGTTACAACTACGAGCAGCAGGACTACAAGTCGACCTACTCCGAGCGCAACGGTCTTCTGATGCCCGACGCCGACAACATCAACTTCGCGCTGGGCGACGTCATGTCGATCACCGCCGGCGGCAGCCGCTGGCGTTACGTGGGCGCTTTCTTCCGCTTCAATTACGCCTACGACGACCGCTACCTGCTCGAAGTCAACGGCCGCTACGACGGCTCGTCGAAATTTCCGAACAACTCCCAATGGGGCTTCTTCCCCTCGGCTTCGGCCGCCTGGCGCGTTTCGCAGGAGAAGTTCTGGGACGTCAGCCCCAAGGCCGTTTCGAACCTCAAGCTGCGCGCCTCGTACGGTGCGCTGGGCAACAGCAACGTCGATCCCTACACCTACCTCGAAACCTTCGGCCTGTCGACCTTCGGAACCGGTTCGGGCGACGCGGCCCGCTACCTCTTCGGGCAGGCCAAGCTGCGCTACACGAGCCTCCCGGGCCAGATTCCCGACAACATCGGCTGGGAGACCTCCAAAACCTTCGACGTGGGACTGGACGCCGGTTTCCTGAACGGACGGCTGAACCTCACGGCCGACTACTACATCCGCAAGACGGTGGACATGTACACCGTCGGCCCGACGCTTCCCGACACCTTCGGAGCGACGGCCCCCAAGGGCAACTACGCCGACATGAGCACCTACGGCTATGAAATCGCGTTGAGCTACAACGATTCGTTCAAGCTGGCGGGCAAGCCCTTCAATTTCGGAATCAAGGCGACGCTGGCCGACTATTATTCCATAATCGACCGCTATAACAACGCCTCGCGCAAGCTCTCCGATTACTACGAGGGGCAGCGTCTGGGCGAGATCTGGGGTTTCGTCTGCAACGGGCTGTTCCAGTCGCAGGCCGAAATCGACGCGGCGTTCGGCGGCAAGGGCTACAAGAATGACATCATGCAGACCTCCGAGAAGTACATCACCTATCCGGGCGACATGCGCTTCGAGGATCTGAACGGTAACGACGCCATCGACCGCGGCAGCAGCACGGTCGACGATCCGGGCGACCGGAAGATCATCGGCAACTCCGAGCCGCGCTACCTCTACACCATTTCGCTCAATGCCGACTGGAACGGTTTCTTCCTCTCGGCGCTGTTCGACGGCGTGGGCAGACAGCAGTGGTTCCCCAGCGACGAAAGCCTTTTCTGGGGCATGTACAACCGTCCCTACAACCAGGTTCCGACGTGGCATCTGCAAAACTACTGGACCGAGGAGCGTCCGAACGCCTACCTGCCGCGCTACGTGGGCTACTACGGCCCGATGAACGCCAATACGGTCAACGTCAATACGCGCTACCTGCAGGACGTGTCGTACATCCGGCTGAAGAATCTTCAGTTCGGCTACGAGCTGCCCAAGCGGTGGATTTCGAAGATCGGTCTTTCGAAGGTCTCGGTCTACTTCTCGGGCGAGAACCTCTGGAGCTGGTCGCCGCTCTACCGCCACACGAAGGATTTCGACGTGACGGTGGCCAGCAAGAAATCCGACTCGGATATTTCCAACAGCAAGGGCGACGGACATAACTATCCCGTGATGCGCAGCTTCAGCTTCGGCATCTCGATCACCTATTAAACTGTTTACGTGCTATGAAAAGATCAACCTATATATGGAGTCTGCTCGTGGGCTGCGTTGCGTTCGCCACGTCGTGCGACCTGACGGAGGACGTGCAGGTGAAAGCCGACAAGTCGATGATCTTCGGATCGAAATCGGGTCTCGAACTCTACTCCAATTCGTTTTACAAGGCCCTGCCGACGCTCAAGAACGGCTTCATGCAGGACAAGATGTGCGACGTGGGGGCCGTCAGCAACACCGACACCTTCATCAAGCGGGGGGCCTACAACACCGAGACGGCGACCAGCTGGAGCTGGGGCGCGCTCAAGAACGTGAACTACTTCATCGACGGCTGCAACGACCCGAAATACTGCACCGTCGAAGCCGAGACGCGCGACAACTACCTGGGCATCGCCCGTTGGTTCCGTGCGTGGTTCTACTACGACAAGCTGACCACCTACGGCGAAGTTCCCTGGTTCCCCAACGACATCCAGTCCTACCAGAACGACGTGATGTACAAGGACCGCGACAGCCGCGACGTGATCATCCGCAACCTGATCGCCGACCTCGATTTCGCCTACGAGCACATCCAGGCCACCTCGTCGACCGGCAGCGCGACGCTCACGCGCTGGGCCGCCGCCGCGCTCAAGTCGCGCGTCTGCCTCTTCGAAGCGGCTTACCGCCGTTACCACAACCTCACGGGGCTTGAGATAACCCCCGAGGAGCTGTATCGCGAGGCCGCCAAGGCCGCCAAGCTGGTGATCGACAACAGCGGCTGCTCGCTCAACACCGCCGCGGGCAAGAAGGGCGCCTATCGCGATCTGTTTTACAGCGAGACGCCGCTGACGCAGGAGGTGATCCTCGCCGTCTGCGCCAACGAGAAATCCGGCATCTTCGGCGAGCAGAACTGGTGGTTCAACGCCCGCTCGTACGGACTGTGCTGGAGCCTCGTCCGCTCGTTCGTCCACACCTACCTCAAGCAGGACGGCACGCCCTTCACCGCCGCCGCCGACTACGCCGTGAAATCCTTCGCCGAGGAGATGGAGGGGCGCGACCTGCGCCTGGAGCAGACCGTGCGCGGCCGCAACTTCCTGTGGGACGGCAAGACGGCGGTCGCCGACATCAAAAACCTTTCGCTCACGGGCTACCAGGTGATCAAGTATACGCTCGACGAATCGAAGTACGACGGCGGTGCGAAGAACATCAACAGCATTCCGCTGATCCGCTATGCCGAGGTGCTGCTCAACTACGCCGAGGCGCAGGCCGAACTGGGGGTGCTCACCGACTCCGAATGGGCGCTCACGGTCGGTGCGCTGCGTAAGCGCGCGGGTATCACGGGCGGCACGGAGACGCTGCCCACGACCGTCGACAGCTACCTGCAACGCACCTTTTATCCGGACGTGACCAGCCCCGTGCTGCTCGAAATCCGCCGCGAGCGGGCCATAGAACTCGTCGCCGAAGGCATGCGCTTCGACGACCTGCGCCGCTGGAAGTGCGGATCGCTGATGGAGACCCTGCGGTGGAGCGGCATTCACATCCCCGGGTTGGAGCAGCCCGTCGATGTCAACGGCGACGGCGTGAACGACTACTACTTCACCGAAGGCGAGGTTGTGTCGGCTCCGGCGGCCTACAAGAACATCGCCGTCCGCGTCAATCAGGACGGCGTGGGGCTTTATGCCGAGGCGAATCCCGTGTCGGGTTACGATCTGGTCTACAAGACCGGTGCGGGCGACCGCTACTGGTATCCCGACGGGCGCCAGTACCTCTATCCGATTCCCGCCAAGGTGATCCGCGATTACAGGAACGCGGGCTATACGATCTCGCAGAACCCCGAGTGGGACAACGAATAAATAAAAAGCAAGACCATGAGAATATTCCGTTATTTACTGACTTTTTCGTTGAGTTTCGCCTTCGTTTTCGCCGCCGGGTGCAGCGATCCGAAGCCCGATTACTCGGAATTCTACAAACCCCAGCCCGGCGACGAACCGGAGGAGCCGGTCAATCCCGGACTTGAGGACAATCAGCTGAAAGTCATGTCGTTCAATGTGCGTTACAGCTCGGGCGACGACGGTGCGAACAGTTGGGACAACCGCAAAAAGGCCGTTCCGGCGATGTTCGCCGACCAGCAGCCGACGGTGCTCGGCGTGCAGGAGGCGCGGCTCGACCAGAAGACCTACATGGACGAGAACTGCGCGGGCTACAAGAGCGTCGGCGTGGGCCGCACCGACGGCCAGAATGCCGGTGAGTTCATGGCCATCTACTATCTCGCCGATGCCGTGAAGCTCGAAAAGTGGGGGACCTTCTGGCTCTCCGACACCCCCGACGTCCCGTCGGTCGGCTGGGACGCCTCGACCTACCGCACGGCCACGTGGGCCTTGTTCACCCACTACAAGTCGGGCCGCAAGTTCTTCTACGTCAACACCCACATCGACCATGTGGGGCAGGTGGCGGCCCAGAAGTCGATGGAGCTGATCGAGGCGAAGATCCGGTCGCTCAACCCCGACAACCAGCCGACGGTGCTGACCGCCGACTTCAACAAGATGCTCGACAGCCCGATTTTCGACGGCGTGAAGAAGTTCATGGCCGACGCGCGCACGACCGCTCCCGTGACCGACAACAAGGCGTCGTTCAACAACTTCGGCGGGGCGACCAACTACCCGCGCATCGACCACATCTTCAGCTCGGGCTTCACGCCCCTGCGCTTCGCCACCGTCGACCAGCGTTACGAGAAGGTCCCCTACATTTCGGACCACTATCCCATCGCGGCCGTGTTAGAGTTCAAGTAATCCTGCAACCAAAGCTCAAAACCGATTGAAATGAAACGATTTATCTATATGCTGGCCGCTTTCGCCCTTATGGGGGCCGTCTCCTGCCAGCCGGACGAGGAAGTGGCGGTCCACGCCTCGTTCACCACCGACAAGGAGTCCTACGATGTGGGCGATCCGGTGGTGCTCACCAACACTTCGACGGCCGAAAACGCCCTGATCGCCATCTGCAAATGGGAGCTGGGCAAGGGCGTCGTCTCCTACGAAACCACTCCGGAGAACATCTCCTACGATCAGGCCGGAGAGTATGTCATCAAGCTGACCGTTACCTCCGACCGCGGGGCGAAGAAGTCGTCGTTCGAGAAGACCATTCGGGTCGTGGACAACAACATCCGGCCCGTGGCCGACTTCACGTGGTCGCCCGAGAAGGTCGTGGCGGGCGAACCGGTGCAGTTCACCGACCGTTCGACCGACGAGGACGGCGAGGTGGTGGCCTGGGAGTGGAAATTCGGAACCACGACCTCCGACAAGCAGAACCCCGAATTCACCTTCGCGGCGCAGGGGGCTACGGAGGTCTCGCTGACCGTGACCGACAACAAGAAAGGCAGGAACACCAAGACGGTGACCATCGACGTGGGCCGCGGCGCCATCAGCCTCGACCTGCTCTGGTCGTACCCCTACGACGACACGAAGGACGCCTATGTGTTCGGCACGTCGCCCGCGGTCAGCCCCGACGGCGAGTATGTCTATGTGACTTCGACGGGTTATTCGCTGGTCTGCTTCACGAAGGCCGGCGAGCGTCTCTGGGCCTTCGACATCGGCAAGGACGGTGCGTCGGCCGAGAACAACAGCGGTTCGATCAAGGTGCAGTCGCCGACGCCTTCGGTCGACGAGGACGGTACGGTCTACGCGCTGGCGGGCTTCAACGAGCCGAACAAGGACGCGGGAGGCAGCGCGTTCTACGCCGTCAGCGGCGGCGCCGGGGGCGGCTCGCAGGTCTGGCATGTGAATACGGGCGTGAACACCAGCTTCCGGTTCCTTTCGCCGGCCGTCACCGAGAAATACCTCTTCATTGTGGCGCGCAACGTGCCTTCGGGGCACCAGAATTTCCAGGTCTACGACAAATCGTCGGGCGACCTGGTGGACGAGCGGCACGTCAACGGCGGCTCCTACGGCGGCGTGTTGCCGCTCAAAAACGGCATGGTGATCGCCGGTACGGGCGGCAGTCACGGCATGCGCGTCTTCTTCCCCGACGGCGCGGGCAAGTGGAAATTCTCCTGCGTGAAGTCGAACGGCCGCGAGCACAACTACGGCGGCAGCGGCAAGGATGCTACGTGCGAGGCGCCGAACGGCACGCAGCCTGCGTCGGGTCCCGGCGGCAAGGTCTACATCCTGTTCCAGAACCAGGGCGTGCGTGCGGACAAGAGTCTGGGCGGGGGTGTCGTCTACTGTTATGATCCGGCAAAGACCGTCTACGGGCAGACGCCCGAACCGGACTGGTACTGTCCCGTCAAGGGCGATTGCGCCCAGTCGGGCATGGGCGTGGCGCTGGGCGAGGACGGCACGGTCTACGCCGCGACGCAGAAGACCGGCAGCGTGGCGGCCCACGTCACGGCCATCTCCGCGCAGGGCGTGAAACGCTGGGAGCACGCCGCCGACGGCGACATCAACGGCGTTCCGGCCGTCGACGATCAGGGTTTCGTCTATTACAACGACCGGACTACGGGCAAACTGGTGAAACTCCGCCCGGAGGACGGCTCGCGCGTGGCGGAGATCAAGCTGGCCGACGAGCTGCGTTCGTCGCCGACGATCTCCTACGACGGCACGATCTACGTCAACGGCATGAAGGACGACAAGCCCACCGTCTTCGCGGTGAAGGGTGCGGCCGAGGGCTGCGCCGCGTCGTGGTCGCAGCAGGGAGGCAACCCATCCAAAACCGAGTATATGTACTGATCCGCTGAAAATCAGGGATGAGCGGGCCGCGTCACACGACGCGGCCCATTTTTTTCGGCCTTCGTGTATGTCGTTTCCGGCAAAATTCCCTCTTTATTATGGAACGGTCGCAGGAACCGGGACGAAAAGAACCTCGAACACAATTCTAAATTTCAGCAGATGATCCGAAAACTATTGGTGCTGTTGCTCTGCCTCACGGCGGCGACGGCGACGGCGAAGAAGCCCAAATCCTCCGCTTCGAAGAAGGCGGAGAGTTCGGCCGAAAAACCGAAGGAAAGCGATTACGACAAACTCTTCAAGGAGAAACATACGGTGGCCGACGGCATGTTCCGCCTGCACGACGTCAAGGGGAAGCTCTATTTCGAGATTCCCGATTCGCTTTTCGGGCGCGAAATGCTGCTCGGATCGACCATTTCGGAGGTTTCGGACAACGCTGCGGCGACGACCGGCTCCAAGTCGGACTATCCGCTGCACGTGGTTTTCACGCGCAACGACCGTTCGGTCCAACTGCGTACGGTCAACTGCGAGAACATCACCGACGAGACGGGGGCTTCCCGCGCGCTGGCCGAGGCGGTGAAGCGGAACACGGCCGATCCCATCCTGCGCAATTACAAGATCGAGGCCTGGAACCGGGACAGCACGGCCGTGGTGGTCAACGTCACGGACCTGTTCGTGGCCGACGTGGAGGAGATGTCGCCCTTCTCGAAGTACGGACTTTATACGGCTTTCGAGCTGAAGAAGACCTTCCAGAAGGAGCGTTCGATGCTGGGCGAAATCAAGGCTTTCAGCGACAATGTGGTGGTGCGCAGTACGTTGAGCTATATTTTCACGCTCACCCGCGGCCGCACGACGCTGGTCAAGGACCAGCCGCTGACGGCCGTGATGACCCGTTCGCTGGTGTTGCTGCCCCGCGAGCCTTACCGTCCGCGCATCACCGACAGCCGCATGTCGGTGTTCCCGACCGGCAAGGTGCTTTTCAGCGAGCGTGAGCAGCGCGCCAAGGTGATCTACTACGCCCACCGCTGGCGGCTGGAGCCGTCGGACATGGATGCCTGGAAGCGCGGCGAGCGGGTCGCGCCGAAGAAACAGATCGTTTTCTACGTTGACGACGGATTCCCGGAGATGTGGAAAAAGCATATTTTCGAGGCCGTCGATCAGTGGAACGAGCCTTTCGGGCGCATCGGATTTAAAAACGCCATCGCCGCAAAGCCCTATCCGAAGGACGATCCCGAATTCGATCCCGACAACATCAAGTATTCGTGCATTCGCTACGCGCCGATCGCCATCGCCAACGCCATGGGGCCTTCGTGGGTCGATCCGCGCAGCGGCGAGATACTCAACGCTTCGGTCTATGTCTACCACGACGTGATGAAACTGCTGAACAACTGGCTGTTCGTCCAGACAGCGCAGGCCGACGAGCGCGTGCGCGCCGTGACGATTCCCGAGGAGGTGATCGGCGACGGACTGCGCTACGTCGTGGCCCACGAGGTCGGCCATTGCCTGGGTTACATGCACAACATGAGCGCCTCGGCGGTGATTCCTGTCGATTCGCTCCGCTCGCCGTCGTTCACGCAGAAGTACGGCACGACCACCTCGATCATGGACTACGCTCGCTTCAACTACGTGGCCCGGCCCGGGGATAGGGAGCGCGGCGTGAAGCTCACCCCGCCGCGTTTCGGCCTCTACGACTACTATGCCGTGAAATGGCTCTACACGCCCGTGCCCGACGCTGCGACGGCTGCCGACGAATATGCCGTCACTTCGAAATGGATAACCGGGGCCGCCGCCGATTCGGTCTACCGTTTCGGCAAGCAGCAGTTCAGCCGCTCGATCGATCCCCGTTCGCAGTCGGAGGATCTGGGCGACGACGCCGTGAAGGCCTCGGGCTACGGCATCGCCAATCTGAAATACATTCTCGGCAACATGAACGCCTGGATCGGCGCCCAGGACCCCGATTTCTCCCAGCGGCGCACCCTCTACGACGAGGTGCTCACGCAGTATATCCGCTACCTGAACCACGTGCTGGCCAACGTCGGCGGCATCTACTTCGCCGAGAAGATGGAGGGCGACCCCGTGGAAGCCTACCGCAGCGTGCCGCGCGAACGCCAGCGCGAAGCCCTGCTGTTCTGTCTCGCGCAGCTCAAGGACATGAAGTGGCTGGACAACGCCGAGCTGATCCGCGACATGCCGCTGATGGGTTCGCCCGCCGAGTCGATCATGGCTTCGCTGGTGTCGGTCGTCGTGGCCGCCCCGGCGCGTGTGGCTTTGAGCGCCGCGCTGGCCGAAAAGGAGGCCTACACGCCCGAGGAGTGCCGCAGGGATGTCTACGAATTCGTGTGGGCTTCGACGCTGAAGGGCCGCACGCCCGATGCGCTGGAGATGATGCTCCAGCGCGAATACGTCCGCAGTCTCAGCCTTTCGGCCGGGCTGAAATACACCGGGACGGGGGCGCGGGAGGAGAAGAAGCTGGTCTCCGACGAGGGACTGATGCCCGTTCCCGCCTTCCTTGGGGAGCATGCGGCCCGCACCGCGGCGCTCACCGCCTGCGGGGAACGCTGCGGCCACGACCCCTTCGAAACCTTCTCCGCCGCACACCGCGTCGACACCGCGCCGCTGCTGGGCTACGGCTCTCCGCGCCTGAACTACTACGACCCGCGCAACACCGAGGCCGGGGATTATGCCGCGCTGCTCAAACTGCGTGCGATGCTCCGCACGAAGAGCGCTTCGGCGACTGGCGAAGCGCGCCTGCACTACGAGTTGTTGCTGCGCAACATCGAGAAAGCGTTGAAAAAATAAATCTTCCGGACCATGATGAAACTGTTTAAAATAGCTTTCCTTCCGCTGCTGGCGGGAATCTTGCTGCTGCCGGCGGCGTCTCGGCCCGTCCGGGCGGCCGGTTCGGCCGCCGTGGAAGCCGGAGCCGGGGACAGGAAGCGCGACAAGAAAAAGAAGCAGGAGGCCGATACCGCCGCCAAGGCGACTCCCTACGAGAAACTGTTCAAGGACAAGCGGGTGGAGACTGTCCGCGGCGGCGGGCTGACCCTGCACCTGACTGCGGACAAACTCTACCTCGAACTCCCCGATTCGCTGCTCGGCCGGGGGCTGATGATCACCACGACGATCGAGTGGACGGGCGATCCCGGCGACGGACTGGCCCACCAGCAGCCCGTGCCGCCCTACATGGTCGAGTTCGGCCGCGGGAAGAGCGACACGCTCCTCTGCATGCGGGAGTTCGCTCCGGTGGTGATCGTCGACGGCAGCCCGGCGATGCGTGAGGCCGTCGGGCGGAGCAACATCGGTCCGATCGTGGCCTCGTATGCCGTGAAGGCCCGCACGCCCGACGGGAAATCGTCCGTCGTCGACGTCACGGCGCTTTTCGTCGGGGACGTCAAACGCCTGCGTCCGATCGACCCCGAGGGCGGCAACACCTACGGCGGCTGGATGACGGCCAAGGCCGATTACAAGAAGGACCGTTCGATGCTGACCGGCGTGACGGGCGGAAAAGGGTGCGTTTCGGTGGTGGGAGAGCTTTCCTACGGCACGACGGTCAGCTTCCTCGGCCTGCTCGACCTGTGGAAAGACAAGCCCCAGTCGATCGTCGCCCGCCGCACGCTCCGCGTGCTGGGCGATCCCGAACGGCGGATGCGGCTCTGCGACCAGCGGCTCGGGCTGGCGGCCAAGGCGTTCAAACGCTTCTCGGACCGGGAGCAGGAGGCCAAAACCGATTATTACGTCTGCCGCCGTTCGATCCTCGACAGCGCGGGGAAGGTGCGTCCCGTGGTGTTTTACGTCGACACGGCTTTCGACGCTTCGGCCTATGCCGCCGTCGAGCGGGGGCTTCTGCTGTGGAACGATGCCTTCGCGAAGATCGGCTGCAAGGATGTCGTGCGGGTAGAGCCTTTTCCGGCTGATCCGGCTTTCAACGACAACAGCCTCTATAACAACTGCGTGCGGCGCACGGGAACCTCCAATTCGGAACTCTACACCGCCTCGTGGGTCGATCCGCGCAGCGGTGAAATCCTCGGGACCGACATCTTCGTGCCCTTCAATTTCACGGCCGCCATTCAGAAGAAGCTGCTCCTGACGTTGTCGGCCGCCGACCCCGAGGCGCGCACCACGCAGCCTTCGGCGCGTCAGATCGCCGACGCCCTAACGGCCATGGTGGCCCGCCGTGCGGCCTCGGCTTTCGGCGTGATGCCCAACTACGCCGCCTCGTCGGCCTATCCGACCGACTCGCTCCGTTCGCCGTCGTTTACGCGGGAAAACGGCCTGGCGGCGTCGATCACCGACGACGTGTTCTACAACATCGTCGCGCAGCCGGGCGACAGGGAGCGCGGTGTGAAGCTCGTGGCCGATGCGCTGGGTCCTTACGATTATCTGGCTGTCGAGTGGCTCTACAAGCCCGTTCCGGGGGCTGTGACGCCGCACGACGAGGTTCCGGAGCTGCGCCGCCTGCTCGCCTCGAAGGAGGGAGACCCCCGCTGTTTCTTCGCGCAGTACGCCTCCGGGACTTACGATCCCCGCGTGGGGGCCGGAGACCTGGGCGACGACCTGTTCCGGAGCGTGGCGCTGCAATCGGCCAATCTGAAATATGTCGCCGAGCACGGCGACGGGTGGCTTTCGGGCCGCGACGGCGACTACAAGTTCCGCGAGGAGCTGCTCACGGAGATGGTTCTGCGCGTCAACTCCCTCGCCTTGCAGCTGATGCGCTACATCGGGGGCGTCTATATGAATCCGGTCTACGAGGGAACGGCCCGGCCCGCCTGCACGGCCGTGCCGCGCGAAGTGCAGCGACGCGCCCTGCGCGAGGCGCTCGCCCTGACCGCCGACCTCGGCTGGATCGACCGGCAGGGGGTGTCGAAGAACGTTTACAACCGCGTGCAGGCATGCGAATACCTCCAGCGCCGGATTGCGCGCACGCTTCTTGAAAAGCTCGGAACGCTGGACCTCGCGGCTTCGAAGGCCGACGATCCTTATACGGCCGACCTCATGGCGAAGGACCTCGTGGCGTGGTTCGAGGAGCGGCTCCGTTCGCGCGAACCGCTGACGGACCATGTCCGTAATCTGCAACAGTCGCTGCTCAAATCGACCGTCGCCGCGGCCAACGTCAAAGATAAGCCTTCGTCGGGTTCGGGAAGCGCCTTCGCGCTGTTTGACGGGGCCGGTTCGCTGTCCGACGGCGGCGATCTGTTCCCGGCGGCTGACGCCGGGACGCTTCCGGACATGCCGGCGGAGCGCCGGGCCGACGATTTCACGCCGTTGGGCGCCGCCTACGGCTACCGGACGCCGCGGGTGATTCCCGCCTTCCGGGAGCATCTGTTCTACGGACTGCTGCTCGACATGAAGGCGATGTACCGGCGGGGCGCTGCGTCGGCTCCCTTGGCCGATACGCGCAGTTTCTGCCGCTACATGGCCGACCGGATCGACCGGGAGCTGGCGGTCGAATGACGCTGACAAACAAGCAGGCTGCAACCTCTCGGTTGCAGCCTGCTTGTTTGTGCCCGGGGCGATCAGCGCGTTTGGTCGAGAATTACGGTCTGTCCGGATAGCCTGCTTCGCTCGGCTTCGAAGCATATCCGGTGGCTTTCGACCGATTTTCCGATTGATGTGCGGAAGCGGTGCTCCCTGCGGCTGATCGTGTCGACGAAATCCTCGACCAGATTTAGGTCGGCTCCAGCGTGGAACGGCTTGCCGAGTATGCCGGAGAAGTCGTAGACCTGCTCTTCCCCGCCCCGGAATCGGCGCACGCGCAGGATGCGTTCGTCACCGTCGATTTCGCCGTGAGTCAGCCGTATGTGTGTCTCTCGCTGGTCGCCGAGGGTGAAGGCATCCATCGAGAAGGAGATCGTGACGTCGTTTTCCATTTCCATGGATACGATCTGGTGGTCCACCACGTCGTTGTCGCAGCGGAACACGCATCGGCCGTAATCGCCCGTGCGCAACTGTCGGAGTATGACCTCGTCGAGCGTCGCGCCTTCCGGGACGTCGAAATTCGAAATCCAGTCGCGCCGGTTGTAGTAGAGGTCCACTGCCGAGTAGGGGCACTCCTTTTCCAGCGGGCAGTCGATGCACCGGGGCGTGCTTCCCTTCGGGGCGTTCTCGGCCCGGAACCAGCGCAGGGATCCGAACGACGATAGTTTGCGGCAGCGCGCCTCGGTGAGCCACAGCAGGAAGTCGATGTCGTGGCAGCATTTCGAAATCAGCATCGGGTTGGTGATCTCCTCGCGGCGCCACATGCCGCGGACGAATCCGTGTGTGGTTCGGTCGAGTCCCACGGCTGCGAGGTGGCTGATCGATATGATCTCTCCCAACTGGCCCGAGTCGACGATCTCCTTGATCTTGATGAAATAGGGATGGTATCGCAGGACGTGGCAGACGCCGACGATGACCCCTTTGCGCCGCGCCGCTTCGGCGATGCGGCAGCATTCGGGCAGCGACTGCGCGATCGGTTTTTCGAGCAGGACGTTGTAACCCGCCTCGATGGCCTTCATGCAAGGCTCGAAGTGCATGTTCTCGGGCGTTCCGATCAGGATGGCGTCGGCCGGGACGGGGTTTTCGAAAAAGCGTTCGTAGTCGGTGAAGCACTCTTCGGGCTTCAGTCCGAATTTGGAGGCGACTGCGTGGCGGCGGATGTCGTTGAGCTCCGCTACGCCGACCAGTTTCAGCCGGTCGGGATTCCGGATCGCGTATTCGAGGTATTTGTTGGTACGGTTGCCCGCCCCGATGGCTACGATCGTGACGGGCTTCGTTTCGCTTGTTCGCTCCATATGTCTTCTGCTATTCCGTCGTTTCCGTCGTTTGTTCCTCTTCGGCGGCGTGTTTGCGCTCGGTCCGCTCCGCGAGTTTGATGCTCAATTCATACAGTCCGTATAGCGGCAGGATCACCAGAATGAGGCTGAATATGTCGGGCGGGGTTATGATTGCCGCAACGACGAGCAGTATGACGAACGCATGGCGTCGGTATTTGCGGAGGAATCCGGCCGAAACCAGCCCCATGCGGGTCAGGAAGTAGATCAGCAGCGGCAGTTCGAACATGAAGGCGCAGGCTATCGAGACGATGATGACGGTGGTCAGGTAGTCGCTGATGTCGAACATGTTGGTGATGAACTCGCTGGCCTGGTAGTTGGCGAAGAAGTTGATCGACAGCGGCGCCATGACGAAATAACCGAACAGCAGCCCTCCGAAGAAACAGAGCGACACCCAGAATACGAACAGGTGGGTTCCCTGAATCTCCTTCGGCGTGAGCGCCGGGCGCACGAAGCGCCAGAACTCCCACAGCGTGTAGGGCATGGCCATTGCCAGTCCCGTCAGGAGCGAGATCTTCATGTGGAGGTTGAACTGCCCGGACAGCGAAGTGTTGATGATCGAGAAACGGTCGTTGGCGATGCGGAAGGTCTCCGGATCGGTGTCGAACGACGTGCCGAGCACGCTGTTGAGCCATTCGGCCATATGCGCCCACTGGGCGCCCACCCATGTCAGCATGCGGTTGGTGGGGAAGTCCGGGCTTTGTGGCCCGAACAGCACCGTGTCGATAATGAAACTCTTGCAGAAGAAGGCCACCAGTCCGATGACTCCGATTGCCATCACCCCTCGCACCAGATGCGGGCGCAGGGCGTCGATGTGCTCGAAAAAAGTCATCTCCGTCGACTCCGGATCCTTTTTTTTCATGTTCATTTGTTTGCCGCCGCGGAACAGGTGTGATTACTCGGTCTTTCCGGAGTCGGATTTGTCTCCGGGTTTGTTGTCTTCGGCCGTATAGTCTTTGTTGACGGCATCCTTGAATTCTTTGACGCCGCGGCCCAGTCCGCGCATCAGTTCGGGGATTTTCTTGCCTCCGAAGAGCAGGATGACTACCAATACGATTACGATGATCTGCCCGTAACCGATTGCACAAGGGATAAGCATGGTTTTTTCTTTTAGGTTTTTATTCTGAACTCGGCGGCGCGGAGGCTGCGCTCCGGCCTATTTTTTGCAAATATAACACAATTTTTGCGATATTCGGACCTGCTGTTCGCAAAAACCCGCCCGAATTTCGGGCGGGTTCGCTTTCAGAGGGTCAGGGCTATTTTTTGGTCTTCGCCGCGGGCAGCTCCTTGATTCGTATGTTTCGGAACTTGATTCCGGCTCCGTGTCCGAGCAGTCCGATGTGTCCCGAGGCGTTGAAGAGTCCGGGATGGTTCTTGTGGTCCACGGTGTAGGGGTTGTTTTTCCCGCCGTCGGGGGCCACGTTGTGGCCTTGGCAGGCCTGCCGGATGTCTCCGTCGAGAATCACCTCGCCGTTTACCGTCACGGTGATTCGGTCTCCCACGGCGCGTATCTCCTCGACGTTCCATGTTCCCAGGGGCGGGAATTTCACGCGTTTGGCCGGGATAATTCCGTAGACCGATCCGTGCTGCTGGTATACGCGCAGGTTCTTGTAGATCGGAGCGTCGTGGTCGAGCACCTGAATCTCCATGCCGTGATAGGCGGCGTCGACGCCCATGGGGGTGCGTATGCCGATGCCGTTGTTGACGCCCTCTCTGTCGAAGGCGAATTCGAATCGCAGGACGAAATCACCGTACTCCTTCTTGGTGTAGAGGTTGCCCGATCCGCCGTACTGCGCCGTCACGTAGATCGTTCCGTCGACGGGGACGTAGTTGGTGGTGTTCCCGGTCCACTTGTGCATCGACGTACCGTCGAAGAGCACCTCGAAGCCGTCGGCAGCCTCTTCCTCCGAGAGTTCGAAGCGCGGCGTGGCGGGCAGTGCGCGGATGTACATTTCGCGGACGTTGAGGGGCGCATTTCCCGCGATGAGCAGGATCTGTCCCTCTGCGTAGGCGGGAATCTCCCGGTTGCATGCGTTTTCGAGGATTACGTTCTCGGCGGTCGTGACGCCGTTGAGTACGACCGTCACGCGGTCGCTGACCACCTTCACCTGCATTGTGTTCCACTCCTGCGGGCCGTTCGCGGCCGCTTTGGGTGCGGCGTTGTCGTGGAGCATGTTGCCCGTCAAGGCTCCGGAGTTCTTTCCTCCGAGTGCGATCTGCGGGATCGAGCGGATGCCCATCGCGGCCTCGCCTTCGGTCTTCCAGTCGAGGATCAGTTCGAAGTTTTCGTAATTTTTCGCCGATCCGATCGTTCCTCCGTCAGCGGCCCCGGTCAGGACGCCGTTTTCTGCGATCCAGTTCTTCGCCATCGCGGCCCGGGCCTCTGTTTGCGCTTTCGCCAGCGCCTTGGCCTTCATCGCCTTGCGGGTCTCGGGATCGCCGACCACGGCTTCCCATCCGCTCGGTTCGAGCGATACCGGGAGGTATCCCTCTGCGGGGAGTTTGGCCAGGAGTCCCTTGATCTCGTCGACGGCGTAACCTGCGTCGGCGTCGGATTTGGCCAGTCCGGCATATACCTCCTGGGCCTTTTTCAGGGCTGCTGCTACCGTTTCTCCTCCCAGCGCGGGGTTCTTCGCAGCGACGGTCTTCACGACCATTGCGGCGGTTTCGGCCGTCGCGGGTGCGTCCATGTAGTTCACGGCAAGCGTCAGCGCCGGGAATACCGGGGTTTTGGAGAGCGCTTTGAGCAGTTTGTTCTGCACCTTGGGCGAGGGTTTCGCCTCCAGTCCGCGGCGGTATAGCTGGTATTTGCGCATGGGCGTATTGCGCGACTTCGAGACGAAATCCGTGTAGCGCGAAATTGCGGCGTCGGTCCATGCGGGGTTCTGCCGGGCGAGATCATACAGCACGTCGGTCATGGCGGGATTCTCCACCGTGAGCAGGGCCGCGAATGCGGCCTGGCGGTCGTCGGCGGCCAGCAGGGCGTCGATCGCCTCTTTGCTGGCGGCCTGCGCCAGCAGGGGATAGTAGCGGGCCTTTTCGGGGGCGGCGGCCATCTGCCCTGCCACCATCTTGTACTGTATGTCGGAGGACTCTTTGGCCAGTGCGTTCTTCAAGCCGGCCTGAAGGGCCTTCACGTCGTCCTCCTGCGCCTGGTTCAGCAGGCCGCACAGACGGTTGAAGTCCGCGGGGGTCGTGACGCCTGCCAGCGCGCCGTAGGCTGCCGTGCGCACCGCCCTGTCAGGGGAGTTCAGCAGCGCGAACACCTTGTCGGCTGCGGAGGTGATGCGCCTTTTTGCCACGAGTTTCAGGGCGTTGGCCTGCGTGGCGGGCGTGCCGTCGAGAGCTGCGACGAACGCTGCGTTGGGCTTTCCGTTGAATGCCGCGAGAGCTGCCGAGGCCTCTTTGGCATGTGCGCCTCCGAGCTGTGCGACGAGCGCGTTGAGCGCCTCCTGTCCTCCGATTTTCCCGGCGGCGCGGATGGCGGCCAGGGCCAGTTCCTCGTCGGCCGAGGAAATGGCCGCGATCACGGCGTTGGCCTGCGATGCGGCGTGGCGGGCGCCGAGCCAGCTCACGACGTCGGTTTTCGCGGCGTCGGAGAGCGACGGCATTTTCTTCACGACTGCGGCGTAGAGGGCGTCGTCGGCGAAATCGCCGGCGAAGTCGAGCGCCGCGCAGCGGTATTCGCGGTCGGCGTCTTTCAGCGCGGCGAGCAGTTCCGGCGTCTGTTTTTTGGCGTCCGTGCCGAGGACTATTCCCAGACCTGCGGCCCGGACGTTCTGCGGCATGCCGGTTTTGCGCAGGGCCTTGGCGGCGGCGACGGCCTTGCTGTTTCCTGCTGCCGCGAGCCGTGCGAGCAGGGCGACGTAGGCGCCCGTTGCGTCCGTTTTCGTGAAGGCGTATCCGTCGGCCTTTGCGGCTGCTGCGAGCGGCGCGATCGAGGCGGCTGTGCCGCACTTGGCCAGCGCGTTATAGACAGCCTCTTTCGTCGGCGTGCCGGCCTTGGGGTCTGCGGCCCATTTCAGCAGCGCGGGCTCTGCGGCCGCAAGGCGCTTCTCCGCGGCGGCATAGGCCAGCAGGGCGTCCGGGGCCGGGCTTGCGTCGATCAGTGCGAGGATCTCCCCGTCGGTTCCGGGCGTGGAGATCAGTCCGCGCACGGCGTAGTCGGCGAGGTATTCGTCCGCGGCGTATTTCACGAATACGGGGGCTTCGGCCGCCGTTGCGCATAGTTGCAGCTGCGAGAGCAGGAATGCCTGGTTGGGTTTGTCCGTCGAGGCGGCGACGGCGTCCGTCAGTCCGGCGCGGATCTCCCGCGCCAGCTCTTCGCGGCCTGCGGCGGTCACGTAGCTCACCACCCCGTTGATGGCGTATTCCACGGGGGCGTTCTTGCCTTCCGCTGCGGGTACGAGCATGGCGGCCATCATCCGAATTCCGTCGGCTCCGGTCGCCGCGAGTTCCTGCATCAGGCTGTCGAACGCCTTGGGCGTCTGGGCCGGGAGTTGGGCCAGGGCGTCCGCAACGATCGTTTCGGCGGTGCGCTGGCGCGCGTCCTGCGCACCGGCTGCGAAGGGCATCAGGGCGGCGAGGAGTATGGTGATAAATATCTTTTTCATGTTTTTTTCAGGTTTTGGACGTTATCAGATTTTCCACGGCGTGCGCATCGGCTGGTCGATGAGCCGGTTTGCGGCCTCGTCTCCGACGAAGAGCTGCTTGTCGGGATCGAAATGCAGCGTGCGGTTCAGGCGCAGGGCGCATGCCCCGAGGTTCACGAGCGTGGAGCTGCGGTGTCCCTTGAGCTCGTCGAGGGCGAAAGGCTCGCGGTTGCGCACGCATGCCAGGAAATCGGTGTTCTGCGGTTCGGGGTCGGGCATTTCGGCGATCTTCTCCATGACGTCGGGAATCGTGCACTCGAAACCCTGATACACCTTGCCCAGCGGACCTTCGATGTAGGGGACCTTGCCCTTGCTTTCGTAGCCCTCGCCTTCGAGGACGATCTGACAGCCGTCGTCGTAGGTGTATACGATCTTGCGCCAGATGCCCACGGCGTCGGGATGCTGCTGCGGAGCGTCGACCTCGATCTTCACGGGCGAGGTGTCGTCCTTGCCCAACAGGTACTGCACGGGGTCCATGTAGTGCTGTCCCATATCCGTGAGTCCGCCGCCGTCGTAGTCCCAGTAGCCGCGGAACGTGGCGTGCACGCGGTGTTTGTTGTAGGGTTTGTAGGGCGCCGGGCCGAGCCACATGTCGTAGTCCAGCTCTTCCGGGACGGATTGGGGCTTGAGGTTCTCCTGCCCCACCCAGAAGAATTTCCAGGTGAATCCCGTGGCTCCGGAGATGGTCACCTTGAGGGGCCATCCCAGCAGGCCGCTGTCGACGAGTTTCTTGAGCGGTTCGACCGTCGTGCCCAGTCCGTAGAAGGTGTCCTTGAAGCGGAACCAGGTGTTCAGGCGGAAGATGCGTCCGTTCTGCCGGACGGCCTCCACCACGCGCTTGCCCTCGCCGATGGTGCGCGTCATCGGCTTCTCGCACCAGATGTCCTTGCCGGCCTTGGCAGCCTCGACGGCCATGATGCCGTGCCAGTGGGGAGGGGTGGCGATGTGTACGATGTCGACGTTGGGGTCGGTGATCAGATCCCGGTAGTCGTGATAGCTTTCGAGGGTCTTGTCGAACTTCTTGCGGCCCAGCGCGATGGCGCTTTCGAGGTGTTTGCGGTCGACGTCGCAGACCGCCACCAGGCGGCATGCATCGTTGGAGGTGAAGTGATAGCTGCTCTTGCCGATGCCGCCCACGCCGATGATGCCCTTCGTGAGCTGGTCGCTCGGGGCGACGAATTTGGTGCCTCCGAGCACGCTGCGCGGCACGATGGTCAGCAGCGCCAGCCCGCCTGCCTTTTTCAGAAAATCTCTGCGGTTACTCATAGTATTTCAGGTTGTGTTTTTTTTGGATGCAGTCAATAAAATAGGTAGAGGAAACGGCGGTTCCGTCGGATGGGAACCGCCGTTTGTTTACAGGGTCGTCAGCCGGATGTTGCGCCAGAGGACCTTGATGCCTCCTCCGTCGTGAATCTGCAAGGCGATGCGTCCCTGCGCGGCGCCGATCTTCGCGTCGGTGATGTCCACCATCTCCTCGCCGTTGAGCCACGTCTGCACGCGGTCGCCCTGGACCTTCAGCCGCAGCGTGTTCCAATCCCCCTCCTTGAGAATCGACTCCTTCTCGTCGGGAATCTGCACCAGCCATCCGCGGCCGTAGGACTCGTAGATGCCCGCCGTGTCGTGGTTCTTCGGAGCCACTTCGCACTGCCAGCCGTGGACCTTCACCGGCGGCTCGACGAACGAGCGGAAAAAGACGCCGGAGTTGCCGTTGGCGAGCTGCTTGAACTCCACCGTCAGGTCGAAATCATCGTAGTATTCGCGCGTGGCGAGGTAACCGTATTTTTTGTCGGGACCGCTCTCGCAGACCAGGCAGCCCTCCTTGTCCACATACCACTTCTCCGTGCCGTAGGCTTCCCATCCCGTGAGGTCGCGGCCGTTGAAGAGTTCGACCTCCCGGCCGGCCTTGCGGGGCAGCTCCTTGATTTTCAGGTTGCGGAACGAAGCGGGGTAGCCGTGGTCCTGGAGGCACAGCACGCCGCGGTGCGCCAGTCCGTATTCGGGAGCCGTCTCCCATTTGCCGCTGTTCTTGCGGGCGAACCAGTCGTCGGTCCAGGCTTCGAATTCGAGGATCTTGCGGCCGTTGAGCCAATGCTCCACGTGGCCGTTGTCGCAGACGATGCGCGACGAGTTCCACTCGCCCTGCGGGTTGACCAGCAGCGAATCGGGATTCGGCAGGTGCATGGCGTAGTCCACGCCCAGTTTCTGCCACTCCTCGAGCCGGGTCGGGGCGTTCGTGGCCTCCCAGCCTTCGTTGTCGATCAGCTGGTACTCCGGCCCGGTGACATAGGGAACCTTGAAATAGGGGTTCTCGACCACGTGGTAGAGCATGCCGCTGTTGCCGCCGTAGGAGAGCTTCCAGTCCCAGTCGAGGATGAAGTTCTCATACTGCTTTCTGGTGACGATGTATCCCGACAGGTCGCTGCCGTCGCCGGCGGCCTGGATGCAGCCGTCCACCACGTGCCAGGGCATCGTGAGCGAGTCTCCGTTGAAGTCTTTCCACTGGTCGAGGCTTTTGCCGTCGAAGAGCAGCTGCCAGCCGTCGGCGATTTCGGCTTCGGTGAGGGTGTTGTGACGGGGCCCGCACGAGCAGAGGCAGGCCGCGATGATCCCTGATCCGGCCAGCGTGCGGAGCAGATTTCGGAATGAGTTTCGTTTCATGTTTTAAGTAGCTTTTAATGTTTCATCGACTTAATTCGTATTTACGTTCATGGCGCAGAAGATTTTCAACTACGTGTGCAATTGAGAATAATTATGATCTGCGAAGTGACTTACGGTTTTTCAGTTATCTGCGCACGGCTGTTCCCTGGCAAGAACTTCACGAGTACGACGCCGTGGGACGCCACTTCGGTCTCGAAGTGGTCGGAAGTTTTCATCAAGTCCTTCTGTTGCCAAAGGTCGCGTACCGTCTGTTCGCCGCGCAATCCCAACTGGCGGAGCGAAATGCCCATCTTCGCCGGTTGCGAATCCTGGTTGAAGAAGCCGATGGCCATCGAACCATCCTCAAGGTGTTTGGCATAGATTACTTGCTTGTTTTCCTGCCAGACGGGGTAAGCCTGTATGCCCAGCGGGTCTTGGTTGACGTCGTTGACTTCATCGTTGGTGAGCAGGCTCATCGTGAAATCATCCATCTGTGCGATGTCGCAACTGATGAGCATCGGCGAGGCGAGTAGAGACCAGAGGCTGATGTGCGTATACTGTTCGTCGGCTGTCAGTTTCGTGGGATGCAATTTGGGGCCCCAGCCCACCATCCCCACAACCAACATGTCGGAATCGGCCCAATGGCCCGGATGGTTGAAAGCCAGCCAGCGGTCCTGCGAGAACCCGATGCGGCTTATGCTTTCCCATGTATCGCGGATGTCGCCTGTCGTGCGCCAGCAGTTCGCATAACGTTGCCAGACCGGAGCGTCGCCGTAGGGTGCACTGTTCGAGAGGCTGAAGATGATGTCGCGATCGATTTTCCTGAGCATGTCAAACATCTCCCTGACGTGGTAGTAGTTCAACGGATGCCAGTCGTATTTCAGGTAGTCAATTCCCCATTCTGCCCACTGTTTTACATCGGCCTCCACAAAAGAGTAAGGGCCGTGGTGCCAAACTTCACACCGATCCTCCCAGTAGTTACCGCCCGGTTTTTGATAACGATAGTTCTCGTTGTGCAATCCTTTTTCGATCCATTCATTTTCGCCATCGGGACGGTCCGAGTAGCTGCCGATGTGAGCGGCATAGGTACCGATCCACGGAGTCGAGTAAATGCCCACCCGCAAGCCCATGTCGTGAATCTCGCGCGTGAGCGCCGCCATGTCGGGAAATTTTTTGTTGGGCTGAATGGCGTTGTATCGGCCTCCGCGCCGGCCTTGCCAACCGTCGTCAATGTTGATGTAGCTCCAGCCGTGGTCGGCAAGCCCCTTTTCAACCATTGCGCGTGCCGAAGAAAGTATCTGTTCCTGTGTGACGTCGCGTGCCCAGCAGTTCCAACTGTTCCAGCCCATCGGTGGGGTGAGAGCGATTTCGTCACCCACGACGATCCGCAGGTCGCGTTCATAGCGCCCCAGCGCATTTTCGGCGCTCAGGCGGACGGTGTATTCTCCCGTTTTCTTCACGCGGCCGGTGATTCGACCAGTAGCGGGGTTGAGTTTCAGTCCCCGAGGTAGTCCTTCGGCCGAGAAGATCATCGGGCGGATACCCGTCGCTGCGATCGTGAAGAGAAATTCCGAGCCTGGACGCACACCGAAGATACGGGCACCGTTGATGCGTGGTGTTGGAGCTGCTTTCGGGGTCAGGATGTATTTCGACAGGTCAGATGCTCCCTGCACCACATCCTGTTGGGCCGAGATCTCGCCACAGATCGCAGTAAGAATCAAAATCATTAGAAAAGAGATGCGTTTTTTCATGATTTATTTTAATTAAGAACCTTCACTTTTTGGTTCGTTTTGTGATTTTGGATTAGTCGCAATGCGGAAGATAGAATCTCCCAATCCCCTGTGTAATTAGCCTTTATTGAAATCTCGGCAGACGAACGTTGGCTTGTATTGGAAGATACAGCTGGCCATTTTAGATGGGTTAAACTTTCAAGAATGTGCTTTTTCGGTAGAGAAAATAGAGAAACAGCCAACATATGGCGACATAGCCTGCGTTGCTGATCACCCGTGCTATCGCTTCGGGACAATGGGAAGCCGCCCCGCCGAAAAAGAAATTCGCAATGCCGCCGAACCCGACGATTCGTTGCGCCAGATAGATCGTGATGGAATTCAACCCTATTACGCGGAAGAAAAAAGTCCACCGTTTCCAGCCCCGCACGTCGATCAGGTAGTAGAACAATGCAAACAATCCCAAGGAATAGCCCGTTACCACGCAGGTGAACGAACTGCTCCATAGTTTTTTGTTTATGGGTATCCAGCAATTCCAGATGATTCCAATTACCGTGATGGCCACCGCGGCCAGCGCCATGCAAAGTGCAATCTGTTCGCCGCTGAGCGACGACCGTTTCCGGAGCAGAAATTCGCCCGTGAACATGCCAAACAATGCCGAGACGATGGCCGGAAGCGTGCTTAGCAATCCCTCGGGATCGAACGACCCACAGGCGAATGTCCCGGGAAGCCATTGGCGGTCTACCCATCCGGCGATATTCCCGGCTACCGAAAGCGGATCGGTGCCGTCGGGTGCGTCGGGTGCGACGACGAGGTACATCAGCAGCGAATAGCCGATCAGCACGACGGCCGCGAAAACAGCTCGTGTGCGCACTTTGCAATACATGTAAAGCAGGGAGGCGAACATCCACGCCAGTCCGATCCGGCCCAACACGCTCGCCACGCGCAGCGATGCGAAGTCGAAGCGGAATAGTCCATTGTAGATCATTCCCAAAACAATGAGCGTCATTCCCCGGCGGATGACCTTGAACAGAATCCGTCTTTCGCTGATTCCACTGGCGCGTTGTTTGGACAGCGAAAAAGGAAATGATACTCCGGCGATGAAGAGAAATAGCGGGAAGATCGTGTCGTGCTGGGTCAGCCCGTTCCACGATACATGACCCATCTGCCGGGCTATGGCGTCGGTCATGGGATTGGGCCAAAGGGCACATATTGCGGTAATAAGGCCTGCAAAACCCATGATGAAAAGCATGTCAAAACCCCGCAGGGTATCCAATGAAAGCAGTCTTTCGTTCGGTTCCATAAGTTCGGTTATTAAGAGACCGGGCGGAAGGGCTTCGGCCCGGCCCGCCCGCTCTCGTGACAAAAAATCAGTCAATGGAGACGACGCTGATTATCGGCGAGGTTCCCACGGCACCTGCCAGACGGTGGTTGCCTGTGTTGGGATTCTCACCGTTGCAGGCGATGTCGGCAGCGCAGCGCAACCGGCATTGCAACCGGTTGCCTGCAGTGATCTGAGCGCTCAGTGTGAAATCATTGTCGATCTGTGCGTTGTCCGAACCTACTCTCTTGTTGCCCGTGAGGTCTGTGACCAAATCGAGCGTATAGATTACTGATTCTCCGGCTACTTGGGCGGTGCGCTGTGCAGAAATGGGTTTCCAACTTTCGTTGTCAAGGTATTCAAGCGACCAGTAGCGGGCTGCTCCAGCCGCTGAACGGGTGATGAACTTGATGTGCATCACTGTACCGGCAGGCAGCGTCTCCTTGACCGGAATCTGGAAAAGCCAGTAATCGCCCGTCAGAGAACCTGAGAGATAAGGGTGGCCGGTTGTGCCGACAACTTTTTGGATGGTACGCGTATTCGCGGCATCTTGGACATAGCTGATCGTTCCTTCGCCGATTTCAGCCGGAAGGGCGTTGTCGAAGACGAAGGCATTGGTATATTTCCCTGTGGCATAGTAGTCGGCCGTAAAAAGCCATTCGACGGGGAAGCCTTTTACAATGTAGGCTCCCTGCTGGAACACGGCAATCGTGCGGGTTTCATCGCCACAGGTCAGCACAAGCGTTCCCTCGCGCTTTTTTCCGGTATTGGCCGAGCAGTTGATCTTGACTTCCCGCGATCTTTCGGCACCCTCCGGGATCAGCGTGCACCAATCCGGTTTCTCGGAAACCTTCCACACTCCGGGGGCTAAAACGATCAGGTTTTGCGTGCCGCCCTCCTTGGCAAACGACCATTCGTCGGTCGACAGGTCAAATGCGAGGGCCTCCTTGTTGTTGTCGTCGCATCCGGCGGCAAGCGCGGCGAGACAGTAAAGTATCGAAAAGTATTTTTTCATGAGATTTGATTTTTAGCGTGTAAAACGATCAATAGCCGGGATTCTGCACCAGATTCGGATTTTTATTGATTTCGCTCATCGGCACTGCCATCCAATAGCTCTTCGGGGACTCGAAGATACGGACACGTCCGCCCTGATTGGCTTCGATCACCTGGTAGAACTCCTCGGCGGTTTTTCCGTCGCGGTTCCACGAGCGAGGTTGTTTGTTCATCACTTCGGGAGCTTCCTTCCAGCGGCGCAGGTCGTGGAAACGGCGACCTTCGAACAGAAACTCGATTGAGCGCTCCTGATGGAGTACCTTACGCAGTTTTTGACCCGTGGGAATGCCTCCGGCAAGGGCCCACGAAGCTTGGAACGTAGGCAGGCCGCAACGCTTGCGCACCAGGTTGATATATTCGAGACTCTGTGTGCTCAGCGATCCGTTATATTCGAAATCGGCTTCTGCATAGCTCAAGTAGAGTTCGGGCAGACGCAGATAGGGGTAAGCGTAATAGTAGAAACTGAACGAATTGCTCGGAATGCTGTAGGTTGAAGCCTTGGGAATCCATTTCTGGCAAAGATAACCCGTACAACTCTGATATTCATCGGTCTCCTTGAGCGTTGATCCATGCAATTCACCGCCGCGCAGATAGAGCGTGATTTCTTTGCCGTCAATCTCATACGTGCCGCGGTCGTAACCCACTGAGGCATAGAACCGCGGTTCCTTGTAGAGATGCAGGTTGACCGTGCCGGCTTCGGCGTTGTAGGCATAGGGGTCAATATCTTTGGTTTCGGGGTCGTCCTCCCACGGAAGTCCGTTCTTCGTGTAGTACATTTCGACGGCCTCCATAGTCGGAACCGAGGTGGTCTTCCAGCCTAACGACATGTTGTTGGCGATCGGGCGGGGCCCCATCAACTGTTGCAGGGTCTGACAGCCACCACGGTCGCCTTTGGCTTCGATAAATTCGAGTCCGTTCCAATGCTCTTTGGTGAAGGCATCACGGTAGTTGCGGCGACCGCGCTCGTCATTGGGCAGACTCGAATCAGCCGAAGTGTAGAGCATGAAGTTTTGCCGGCCGAGTTCGGAGTTGAATTTCTCGGCTACAGAAATGGCTTCAGCCGCAGCCTCCATCGCCTTTTTCCATTTCTCGGGATCATAAGTCGTGTTCATCAGCGGCGTGCCGTCGTGATTGTCGAATCCGACATAGTCGGAGTTGCCGTTGACCAGCGGAGAGGCGGCATAGAGTAGCAGGCGGGCCTTGTAGCTCAGTGCCGACATCCTGGTCGGAAGTCCTAATTCGGTATCGATGACCGTTTCGGGCAGCAGTTCGGCTGCCTTGTCATAGCATTCGGCTATGTATTTCACACACTCGTCGTAGGGCGAGCGGGGGGCAAAGATTTCCGAATCGGGGGCGTCGTTGGGAATGTATCTTTTGACCAGAATGATAGGACCATAATATTCCAGTAACAATTGGTGGTAGTACCCGATCAAATACCATGCTTCGCCGGCATAACGGGCGGCATTCTCCGGACTGATAGCCGGTACCTTGTAGACGTTGTCCAACAAGTAAAAGGCATAGCGGATGCCGCGGTAGATGTCATAGTTTGTACCGCCGCTCGTACTGTAAGGCGCCCATCTGCCGAAATAGGTGACATTAGCATTCTCCTCACCGTAGATGAGACTCTTGCTGGAAAACCAGTAGGTTGTACCCACACCGCCGGTTATCATGTCGTCGCCGGCGAACTGATCGGGCGACCAGTCATATCCAATCAGGTTGGGCATGTAAGTGCGCATGTAGTAGCGGTATTTCTCGGCCTGTTGCGTCGTTTTCCAAATGTCGTCCTGCGTGGCCTTGCCTTCGGGAACGACATCGAGGTATTCGCATGAGGTGAGCAGCAACAGGAATGAAAGCGTGATCAGTATGTTTTTCATGGTCGTGCGGTATTGTTTAGAAGTTGAATTGGAACCCGAGGTTGAACGTCCGTTGGAGCGGATAGCTCAATCCGTTGCCCGAACCTTTTTCGGGGTCCCAGTATTTGAATGGTGAGAAAGTCAGCAGATTGGTTCCTGAAACGTAGACACGCATCATTTTGTAGGAATAGCCGATTTCAGCGGTCTTCAGACGTAGCATCTTGCCGTTGCGCACGTAGAGCGTGTTGGCTTGGCCGTTGTGTTCGTTCCATTGCGAGGAGAGACGCGGATATTTGGCGTCGGGATCAGGGCTCGACTCGCTCCAATGTTCGTCAGCGATCCATTGCATCAGCCCGAATCCCGGCTTGGCCTTAGTCGAGAAAGGATGGGCATCATACATGATAATTGAAACTTTTCCCTGGCCTTGGAAGAACGCCGAACAGTCGAAACCCTTGTATTTGAGCGAGAATCCGAATCCGTATATGATCTCCGGGACTGTCGGGTTGCCATTCCAGCACTTGTCGTTGTCGTCGATGACCTCGTCATTGTTCAAGTCCTTGTATTTAATGTCGCCGGGCTGGAGTGGATAGCGGGTCGCGTAGACGCTCTTGGGTGACGAAGCGATATCTTCCTCATCCCGATAGAGTCCCTCGGCGATCAGACAGTTAATCGAGTTGATCGGGTGGCCTTTCTTGTATTGGTAGCCCCACTTGTATTGGGGTTCGTCCATCGAAACGATCTCGTTGTGGGCGTAGGTGAACGTACCGCGCAGCGAGAGGATCAGGTCCTTCGAGAAGGCTTTGTTGTAGTCGACCGAGATGTCGACGCCGCTGTTGTCGACCTTGCCGATGTTGGCCCACGGCGTGATGCCCGACATGCCGAAGGTCGAGGGCAGCGACGTGCGCTGCATAAAGATGCCCGAACGTTTCTCCTTGAACCAGTCGAAGATGATGTTCAGGCTGTCGAACAGACCAATCTCCACGCCGATGTCAAGCTTGTGGCTCTCCTCCCAGGTAGCATCTTCATTGCCGTAGATCGAAAGGATGGGACCCCATTTTTGGTCGAAGTTAGTTCCGATCATTACGTCGTACATCTGATCCATAGCTACGGTGCTTAGGTAGGGAAAGCGGTCCTTGTAGTTCGATGAGATTACGTCGTTGCCAACCAGACCGTATGAAGCGCGCACCTTGAAGAGGTTGACCTTATCTTTGATCCCCTTCCAGAAAGGCTCGTTCGAGATCACCCATCCGCCGGCGATCGAGGGGAAGAATCCAAAGCGTTTGCCCGGAGCGAAATTCTCCGAACCGTTGTAACCGAAATTGGCTTCGATCAGGTAGCGCTTGTCGAATCCGTAGGTAACACGGCCCGCGAGGCCCTGTTGCCGGTAGGGCAACGAGGCATACTCCTCGGCATCGGAAATATTCATGTTGCGCTCTTTTTGATGGTAAACAAACGTTGCGCCCACGTCATGCTTCTTATTGAAAGTGCGTGCATAGTCGAGTTTGACCTGGAACGCCAGTTCCCGGTAGCCATCGCGACCGCGGCTGGTTCCCAGATAGGTTGTGCCGGTATTAGTCGAGGAGCTCGTGTAGCTGTAATTGCCGTCAGCGTCTACGTCGTAGCTAGAGAGTTGATACATGAACGGCGTGAACGAGCGGTTGACAGCCGAATAAACGCGGTTATAGAATGTGGCCATGCCGGTTAGGCTCAACCCTTTGGTGACGAAGTCGAGGTTCTGGCAGACGGTCAGTGCCGAGGTGAAATGGCCACGGAACTTATCGCTGTAACCGCGGCAGAGCTGGGCGTAGGGGTTGATGAAAGTGTTGCCATCCCAAGCGTTCGCGGTGCCGAAACGCACGAACGTGTCAGTCTCCTCGCCGGGTAGCGTGGCCGGAAATTCGCAGGGCAGGGCCGAAAGCGCATAGGTGAAAAGCGAACCAACGCTTTCGATGGGTGCATGATTGTAGTGCAGCTGGGTGTTCATCTTCAGCGATACGCGCGTGGTTTTGGTGGCGTCGGCCGAGACGTTGGCTTGGAAAAGGTATTTCTGCGAATTGATGTTTGTGTCGAACTTCGAGGTGGAGGGGGCGCGCATGATACCGTTCTCATTAAACGCCGAGGCATTGAGGAAATAGTCGATCTTCTTAGCCCCGCCCGTCATGTTGAAGTTGAAGTTCTGGTTGAAGGTGCTGTTTTTGAAAAGCATGTCGTACCAATCTACGTTGGGATAAACGTAGGGATCGAGCCCCAGTTTAGTGCCCATGATTTTTTCGCGGCTATAACGTGGATTCTCGCCGCGCGTGGCACAGGCCTCGTTGTAGGTCTCCATGAAGGTTACACCGTCGGCGACCTTCGGAACGCGGGTCGGGGCCGAGGCGCCGAACTCGGCGCGCAGGTTGATGGTCATTTTCTCCGAGTCGCGGCCGTTTTTCGTGGTGATGATCATCACGCCGTTGGCTCCGCGCGAACCGTAGAGGGCCGTGGCCGTGGCGTCCTTGAGCACCGAGAACGACTCGATGGTCTCGGGCGGGATGTTGTTGAGCATCTGGTTGGTGATTTCCACGCCGTCGAGGATCAGCAGCGGCGACTGTCCCGATCCGAAGGTCGAGATTCCGCGGATCCAGAAATTGGCGCCGTCGGCGCCCGGCTCGCCCGATTTCTGCACGGCGATCACGCCGGCGATCTTGCCGCTGAACGAGGTCGAGAGGTTGCTCGACGAGGTTTGCAGGTCGCTCGGCTTGACCGACTGCACGGCGCCCACGAGCGACTCTTTCTTCTGCACGCCGAAGCCGACCACCACCACGTCTTCGAGTTTGTTCGAAGCGTCGGCCAGCGTGATGAGTTTGAAGAGGTGGATGTCCCGGACGGAAATTTTCTTGGTGTCGTAGCCCAGGAACGAAACGGTGACCGTCTTGGCCGAAGCGGGCACGGTCAGTTTGTAGTTGCCGCCGGCGTCGGTGGTCGTGCCGACGTTCGTGCCCTCAACATAGATGTTGGCTCCGACGATGGGCTGGTTGTCGGCCGAGGAGATGACCGTTCCGGCGACGGTCATCTCCCCGTTCGGGGCCGTCGGGGCGGAGACCGGCGAGCGGCGGGAGATGGTGACCAGTTTCCCCCCCCCTTTGACGGTATAGCGCAGCGATTTGTCGAGCACCGTGTCGAGCACGGTCTGAAGCGTCGCGTCCTTGAACGTTGCCGTGACCGGCCTGCTGACGTCGACGTCCTCGTTTTCAAAGAGGATCGAGTAGCCGGTTTGCCGCTCCACCTCTTCCAGCACCGTTTTCAGCGGAACGCTCCGGAAGGCTTTGGTGACGGTTTGCGCGTTGAGGGCGACTGTCAGCAGCAGGCACGGGATCAACGCTGCAATCTTCTTGAATAGGAGATTTACATGCATAAGTTTTAAGATTTAGGTTTGTTTGGAAAGAAGTTTTTTCAGGGTTCGGTTTTTCGGGGGCGGCTGTCGACGCGGTAACCGCAGGTGTCGCGCCTGACGCTGATCGGCAGGATGTCGCACAACCCGCCCATGATTGATTCGATGTCCTGCGCCTCGGTGATTGATATGCGGAAGGTCTTGTCGTCGAACGCGTCGGTGCAGAGTTCGATCTTCACGTCGTATTCGCGGGCGAGCCGCCGGAGCAGGGCCGGGAGGGAGATCGCGTCGTAGCGGATGATGCCGTCGATCCAGCTGCGGAACTGGTCGGTGTCGACCTGCCTGCGCGACGCCTCCATCGTCCGGCAGTCGTAGGTGATCAGGTCGCCCGGAACCATCGTTTCCGTGCTGCGGGACGATTCGAATTGCAGCGAGCCTTCCATCAGCGCGGCCAATACGTCGGGGTCTTCGTCGTAGGCCGAGATGTTGAACCGGGTGCCCAGCACGGTGAACGTGCAGCCCCGGGCCTGCACCCGGAAGGGGAGGTCGGCGTTGCGGGCCACCTCGAAGTAGGCTTCGCCCGAAAGGCCGATGTCGCGCGACGAGCGGTTGAAATCCGACCGGTAGCTCAAGGTCGATCCGGCGTTGAGCCACACCTGGCTGCCGTCGGGCAGCGATATGCGGCTGTTGGTTCCCTGGGGAGCCTGTACGGAGAACATTTGCACGGGGTCTTCGGTGTGTATGAGGTGCCGGGTGGTGAAGGCCGAGATCAGGATGAGCACGGCTGCTGCCGCCGAGAACCGCAGCCAGCGCCGGCGGGCGCGGATTCGGTTCTCGCGCCGTTCTATTTTTCCGTTGAGCCGGGCGAGCGAACGGAGGACGTCGGCCGACGGCACGTGCCGTTGCTTCCATTCGCGTTCCCATTCGCGCATCAGGGCGGCGTTTTCCGGCGAGGCGGCGAGGAATCCGAAGAGTTCGCACTCTTCTTCGGGGGCGATGGGTCCTTCGAAATAGCGGACGGCGAGTTCTTTCAGGCTTTCGTTCATGGGGTCGGTTGTTGTACGCATACATACATACAACAATCGGGGCGGATTTTACCCCCCCCCGGTTCCGGAAAAATTCGCATATTTTTTGAAATTCGCCTCTGGAAGGCTTCAGGACGGCTGGTTCATCAGCCAGGCGAGGATCAGTATTTGCAGGTAAATGGATTGTTCGCGTTCGAGGGCTTCGGCGAAGATGCGCAGGGCGCGCTGGATGTGCCGCTCGACCGTATGCAGGGAGATGTGGAGCCGTTCGGCTATTTCCCGGTTCTTCAACCCCTGGAACCGGCTGAGCAAAAACACTTCGCGGCAGCGTGCGGGCAGCGAGTCCATGATGCGCTGTATCTGCTGTTCCAACTCCTGGTACAGGTAGGGATGCCCGTTTTCGGCGAAGGAGAAATCGTAGTTGTAAAGACGCTCCTCCCCGATTTTCGCCCGGGCCAGGCAGCTGATCGTGTATTTGTCGACGATGCTTTTGTGCTTCAGGTAATTGAGGCATCGGTTGCGGGTCATGGCGAACAGCAGCATGCGGGCCTCTTCGGGGTCGAGGGGGGCTTGCCGGTCCCACAGCGCCATGAAGCAGTCGTGAACCAGGTCCTGCGCCTCGATGGGGTTGTTGACGAAACGCAGCGCATAGGCCGTCAGCCGGGGTTGGCAGTCGATGTAGAGCCGTTCGAAATCATACCGTTTGGATTCGCTGTGCATTTGTCGGGTCCGTCCTGATGCTTTTTTGTTTTGGGCGGTTTCCGCCGCTTTTCGGGGGTGAAACCGAGGCAAATATAATCAAAAAAGTAAAAAAATGCCGCAGACGCTCTGAAAATATCTGCGGCATGGGGCGTGTTTCGACGCCGGTGCGGGCTACTTGTAAAGCCCGGCGACGGTGAAGTCGAGTATCTTGCCGAAGCCGTCGAACACCAGCGCGTTCGGCTGGTCGAGCTGTCCGCTGCCGAAGTTGATCTGCGGCACGACGTGTATCTTGTCGTTCCCGTCGTCCTTCGAGGTGACCACCGTCACCGCGCGGCTGCTCCATGCCAGCGAGGCGTTGCTCGGAAGGGTCGACGAGCCGTCGTAGTTCTCCATGGCGTAGTAGCCTTGCAGGTAGAGGCGGGCCAGGGTGATGTGCTCGCCCGCAGGGGCCGTGAAGACGGGCGCCGGGTCGAAATTGACGCTGCCCGTCGTGAAGATCACCTTGTAGATGGCGCTGCGGGTGGCGATGTAGAGGATCGGGTCGAATCGCGAGAAGACGAAGCTCACGGCTTCGGCGATGAGGGCGTTGGCCTCCGCCGGGATTTCGTAGATCAGCTTGGCGGCGGGTGCGCCGGCCGAAGCGGAGTAGTTGCCGAAGGTGTAGAGCGCATGGTTGCCGTCGGCTTTCCGCATCAGCAGGGTGTGGGTGGCGTTGTCGATGCTGATGCCGCCCGCGATGCACCGCAGGCCGGGGGCGTTCCCCGGGTCGAAGGGCGACGAACCCACGCTGCCGCAGGCGTAGAACGTCTGGTTGTAGCCGTAGCAGAACTTGCCCTGTTCCCGGTCGTAGAAGATCGTGCTGGGTTTGCGGGTGCTGCCCGGAGCGGAGTGGGCCGAAACGACGCCGTTGTCGACGGTCATGGTTTCGGTTCCGCTGACGGGCGTCGAGATCCGGCCGCGGCTGAGCAGCGTTTCGTAAATGTCGCCGTCGTTGAGGATCATCGTGCACTGGTAGGTGTTGAGCAGGCTCCGGATGTCGAGCTTTCCGGGCAGGTAGACGAACGCATCCTCCTTATGGCCCAGGATTTCGTAATAATCGGTCTCCACG
>ENA-UPSY01000018-UPSY01000018.1-human-gut-metagenome-genome-assembly--contig:-NODE-18-length-153464-cov-11.757046_pt1 | contig 153464 bp, 143 predicted proteins | sample MGYA00250044_ERZ773365 | MGnify/ENA primary metagenome ERZ773365 (study PRJEB29103, sample SAMN06111932) | human gut metagenome | biome: human gut; feature: ankylosing spondylitis patient; material... | reverse complement strand
ATAAATTGTTGTATCGGAAGATTTTTATGGGCGCTGCCCAAACCCGCAATTTTTGAAAAAATTGAGTAAACTTTTTTGTCTTTGGGAGGATAATTTAGCGTTAGCTAAATTTCAATGCCCGACCGACACTCCGCTAAACAATAATTCACCCCGTTTCTGACAAAGAACCCCATTAAAAAGTCAAAAAGACTCACAGACAACCTTTTGCAAATGCCAACAACTTAAATATTATAAATTAAGTTATTAAATTAAAAACATTTCCTTTGTGCTGTCTGTGAGTCTCATCATTTAAAATATTACCGGGTGAAATTCACCAGTATGTCGATAATACTATACGCAAAAATGCGTACCGATTACTCCCTCTTAACATTAAAATCAGGAATATTTATACAATAAATTGTAATTTTAAAGTCCCATAATCAAGCCGTAAGGCCAGGCAATAAGTCCGCCAATATCATAAATATCGGTATAGCCGAGCTTGCACAGCGTTTGTGCCGCCATTCTGCTGCGACTGCCTGTTCTGCAATAAACCACAAGCATAGAATCCTTACTCGGTATAACTTCTTTTGCCGATTCGACGGTAATATCATCAACAGGAAAAAGCACTGCGTCTTTCACATGTCCCGTTGCATACTCCTCTTCCTCACGCACATCAAGAATTATACAATTCGGATTTTCGTCTATGAGTTTTTTTGCATCCTCAAAGTTGTTTACAGTATGAATTATACACATTAATAATCACTTAGTTTTTCCAATATCGTGGCGGAAGTGCATACCCTCAAAGCTGATTTTATCAACCGCAGCATATGCTTTTGCAAGTGCCTCATCAAGTGTAGGAGCAGTTGCAGTCACACCGAGAACTCGACCGCCGTTGGTGTAGAATTTACCGTTTTCATACTTTGTACCTGCATGATAAACAGTAGCGCCCTCTACCTGACCGTTTTCGTCCATACCGAACATTTCAATGCCCTTTTTATATGCAACAGGATAGCCGCCGCTTGCCATAACTACGCAGGCAGCCGCACCGTTGTCCCATTCAATGTCGAGGTCAGCAAGTTTTTCGTCAATAACTGCCTCGCAAATATCAACAAGGTCTGTTTTAAGTCTTGGAAGAACCACCTGCGCCTCAGGGTCACCGAAACGAGCGTTATACTCAATTACCTTAGGGCCGTTCGGAGTAATCATAAGTCCGAAATAAAGACAACCCTTGAAAGGTCTGCCCTCTGCTACCATAGCGTTGATTGTAGGAATAAAGATTGTGTCCATACATTCCTTTGCAATCTCGTCTGTATAGTAAGGATTCGGGCTGATTGTACCCATACCGCCTGTGTTAAGTCCCTCATCATTATCGTAAGCTCTCTTGTGGTCTTTTGAACTTACCATAGGCTTTACGCACTTGCCGTCTGTAAATGCAAGTACAGAAACCTCCGGACCTGTCAAAAATTCTTCAATAACAATTCTGTTGCCGGATTCGCCAAACTGCTTATCTTCCATAATAGACTTAACGGCATCAACAGCCTCGTCAACAGTCTGTGCAATAATAACACCCTTACCGAGTGCAAGACCGTCAGCCTTGACTACGATAGGAGCAGTATTCTCTGCCTTTAAATATTCAATAGCATTTTCTGCGTTATCAAAGGTTTCGTATTTAGCGGTAGGAATACCGTATTTTTTCATTAAATCCTTTGAAAATACCTTTGATGCCTCAATTACAGCCGCATTTGCATTAGGGCCGAAAGCTCTGATACCGGCAGCCTGAAAAGCGTCAACAAGACCTGCCGCAAGCGGATCATCCGGAGCTACAAAAGCAAGGTCAATATTCTTTTCTTTTGCGAAAGCGACAAGTGCCTCTTTATCCATAACACCGATATTTACGGTTTCGGCATCTCTTGAAATACCGCCGTTACCGGGGGCGCAGTAAAGTTTTGTGCACTTTGGGCTTTCAAGAAGTTTTTTGATAAGTGCGTGCTCTCTTCCGCCTGAACCAATCATTAAAATATTCATATCTTCACCCCGCAGATTAATGGTGGAAAAGTCTGATGCCTGTAAATGACATAGTCATTCCGTACTTATTGCAGGTATCAATTACATTGTCATCTCTGATTGAACCGCCGGGCTGTGCAACATACTGTACGCCCGAACGCTTAGCTCTTTCAATGTTGTCGCCGAATGGGAAAAATGCGTCTGAACCGAGTGAAACGCCGCTGAATGTTGCGAGCCACTCTTTCTTCTCTTCTCGTGTAAGAGGCTCCGGCTTAGTTTTAAAGAACTGCTCCCAAACTCCGTCTGCAAGTACATCCTCATAATCATCGGAAATGTAAACATCAATAGTGTTATCTCTGTCAGGTCTGCGGATATTGTCAACAAACGGGAGGTTAAGAACCTTCGGATGCTGTCTTAAGAACCAAATGTCAGCCTTGTTGCCTGCAAGACGGGTACAGTGAATTCTTGACTGCTGACCTGCGCCGACACCGATAGCCTGACCGCCCTTTGCATAGCAAACAGAGTTTGACTGTGTATATTTGAGTGTGATAAGAGCAATAAGAAGATCACGCTTAGCCTCTTCCGTAAGCTCTTTGTTCTCTGTAACAATGTTCTGCATAAGCATAGCTTCGTCAATTTTAAGCTCGTTTCTGCCCTGCTCAAAAGTTACACCGAATACATCCTTATGCTCAATCGGAGCAGGAACATAGTTCGGGTCGATTTTTACAATGTTATATGTGCCTCTGCGCTTTGTCTTAAGCACTTCAAGAGCCTCTTCTGTATAATCCGGAGCGATAATACCGTCAGAAACTTCTCTCTGCAAAAGTTTAGCGGTCTGAACATCGCAAGTATCAGAAAGTGCAACCCAGTCACCGTATGATGACATTCTGTCTGCACCTCTTGCTGCCGCATATGCAGAGGCGATTGGTGAAAGCTCCAAATCGTCAACAAAATAAATTTTCTTTAATGTATCGGAAAGCTCGGTAGCTACCGCAGCACCCGCAGGGCTTACATGCTTGAAAGACGCAGCTGACGGCAAGCCTGTTGCCGCCTTAAGCTCACGCACAAGCTGCCATGAGTTGAATGCATCAAGAAAATTAATGTAACCCGGTTTGCCGTTGAGTACCTCAACAGGAAGTTCGCCCTCGTTCATATAAATTCTTGAAGGCTTCTGATTAGGGTTACAACCGTATTTAAGTGCAAGTTCCTTCATTGGAGTTCATCCTTTCATAATCAGATTATTTATTCTTATTAATAATTCTTGACTCTGCCGTATCTGAAGCAATGTCAATGTAACGAACAAAAAGTGATACCTTGTTGTCCTCGTCAAGTGCATTCCATACTTTTTCAGCAAAAGTATCAATGTCATCGTTGCCAATCTCTACAAGTGTAGGCTCACCCTCAAAACTTGGGAGTGGAGTGCCGTCACCCATATAAGTGTGAATATATCTGCCAAGGCCCTGTAAAGGTGTGGAATACATAAACGTATATCTCTGACAGCTGTCAGGAATACCGTCTGCACTCTTAAGGATTGACATAGCATATTCCATAACACCGCCGCTGCACTTTACAATACCCGAAATACGAGGTGTGTAGTTAGGACCGTCAGGCTCAAACTCTCTTGTACGGAGTGATTCCTCAAAAGTTTCACCCTCGTTCATAAGCTCATAAATTGTATCTGTCTGGTCACCGTTTGTAACGATTGTCTTGTTGTCAAGTTTTCTGACAGGTGAGTAAATGATAAGTGACGGATCAATAAGCTTTGATTCGTCAAAAGCCTGTGTCTTTATGCCGTCCTCAGTTTCAACGAAAATTCTGTTTCTGCTGTTTTCGCTTCTGCCCATAATAAAGTAAGCAATTACAGCCTTTGTGCCGTCAGCACTTCTGCCTATAACAATTCCTCTGCCCGGATAAGTAACAGAAGAGATTTCTTTTTCAAGTGAAATTGGTTTCATTGTTTACCTCCGAATTATTCGGCAATTACTGTAACATTGCCGTTTACCTTTATTTTATCTTCGCAGAAAAGTGAAACAGCCTTAGGAAGAATTTTCCATTCCGCCTGTTCCATAACTCTTTTCTGTAAAATTTCGGGTGTGTCGCCGTTTTGAATTTCAACAGCTTTCTGAATGATGATAGGACCGCCGTCACATACCTCATTTACAAAATGTGCTGTTGCACCTGTCACCTTTACTCCCCTTGCAAGAGCCTGCTCGTGAACCTTAAGTCCGTAAAAGCCCTCGCCGCAGAAAGACGGAATAAGTGACGGATGAATATTTATAATTCTGTTTTCAAACGCTCTGATTACACCTGTACCGAGGATTGTCATAAATCCCGCAAGCACAACCAAATCCGCATTTTTTGACTTTAAAAGCTCGGTTAATGCCTTATCGTATTCGTCAAGGCTTGCATAATCCTTTCTGCGGATTATATCGGTAGCAATATTGTGATTCTTGGCTCTCTCAAGTGCATAAGCATTCGGATTTGAAGAAATAACGCAGGTGATTTTACCGCCCTTTATCTCCCCTCTTTCCGATGCGTCTATAAGAGCCTGTAAATTAGTACCGCCACCGGATACAAGAACAACAATATTTTTCATTATTCAATTACAACTCCGTCATTGCCCTCTACTACTTCACCGATGATTACAGCATCCTCACCGTTTGCCTTGAGAACCTCAAGAGCCTTATCCGCATCGTTTTTGTCAACTGCAACGAGCATACCTACACCCATATTGAATGTATTAAACATATCGTGCTCTGAAATACCGCCGACTCTCTGAATAAGGTCAAAGATCGGAAGAACAGGAACTGCGCTCTTGTTAATCTTAGCAGAAAGACCGTCATTTAACATACGGGGAATATTCTCGTAGAAACCGCCGCCTGTAATGTGAGATACAGCCTTTACTTCAACTTCTTTCATAAGAGCAAAGAGTGGTTTTACATATATTTTTGTAGGAGTGAGGAGAGTTTCGCCTAAAGTTTTGTCAAGCTCAGGGTATGTATTATTGATTGTGTTTTCGTTAATATCAAAAACTTTTCTTACAAGTGAAAAACCGTTTGAGTGAACGCCCGAAGAACGGAGTGCAACCAAAACATCGCCTGCTTTAAGTTTTGAGCCGTCAATCATCTTCGGCTTGTCTGCAAGGCCTACGCAGAAACCTGCAACATCGTATTCGTCAACAGGCATAAGACCCGGATGCTCGGCTGTTTCGCCGCCGATAAGTGCACATTCTGACATAACACAGCCATCTGCAACACCCTTAACGATTTCCGCAACCTTTTCAGGATAGTTCTTTCCGATTGCAATATAGTCAAGGAAGAATAACGGCTTTGCACCGCAGCAAATTACATCGTTTACGCACATTGCAACTGCATCAATACCGATAGTATCGTGCTTATCCATAAGAAAAGCAAGTTTGATTTTTGTACCTACACCGTCAGTACCGCTGACAAGTACAGGCTCTGTCATACCGCTTACATTTGGGGCAAAAAGACCGCCAAAACCGCCGATACCCGAAACAACGCCGTCAATTTTTGTGCGTGCAACATGCTGTTTCATAAGTTCAACCGACTTATAACCTGCTGTTACATCAACACCTGCTGCCTTGTAGCTCTCTGAAAAACTCTTCATCTTCAATCACTCCAGATTATTTTTTATTAATTTTCTTTGCGAATTTATCAACAAATATAGTTCTCGGAATTTCCGCAGGATACTCTCCTGTAAAGCAACCGTTGCAAAATCCGACATCTGCGCCCTCTGCAATTTGGTTAAGACCAGAAATGCTTAGATAGCCAAGAGAATCCGCACCGATTTTATTGCATATCTCTTCTTGTGAAAACCTATTTGCAATAAGCGACTCCTTGTTGTGAATATCCATACCGAAATAGCACGGACATACAAAAGGCGGAGAGCTTATAAGCATATGAACCTCTTTTGCACCTGCGTCACGCAAAAGTTTTACAATATGATTTGCGGTTTCGCCGCGCACAATAGAGTCGTCAACAATAATAATTCTCTTTCCGCTTACATTTGCCTTAAGGGCAGTAAGTCTTGTTTTGAGAAGTCTTTTCTTTTTATCTTTTCCCGTACCTACGGTTCTGCCAATGTATTTATTCTTAACAAAACCTGTACCGTACGGAATACCCGACGCCTTAGCATAGCCTTGTGCGGCAATAATTCCCGAATCGGGAACGCCGCATACCATATCGGCATCAATCGGATGTTCATTATAAAGCAGTTCACCTGCCTTAAATCTCGCATTATGAACACTTACACCGTCAATAACACTGTCGGGACGGGCAACATAAACATATTCAAAAATACACATAGATGTATTATATGCCTTAATTCTCGACTTGTAACTGTGAAAACCCGTTTCATCAATTACAACCATTTCTCCGGGCTCAACATCACGCAAAAATTCACCGCCAAGACTGTCAATTACACAGCTCTCGGAAGTAATAATATAGCTGTTGTTAAGTTTTCCGATGCAAAGCGGACGGAAGCCGTTTTTATCACGAAAGCCGATAAGTCTTGACGGACCGCAAAGGACTGCGGAATATGCGCCCTCAAGTTTATCCATAGCAAACAAAACCGCTGTTTCAAGGTCGTCCGTGGTACAGCGTTCGGTTGCGATTACATAAGACATAATCTCAACATTTGAGTTAGACTGAAAGATTGCGCCGCCATGCTCAAGCTGTTGGCGAATTTCGGCAAAATTAGTAATCGCACCGTTGCTTGCAATAGCAAGCGAACCGGCAATATATCTCATAACAAGGGGTTGATTTGCCGCTCTGTCAAGGCTTTCGTGCGCACTGTAACGCACATGACCGACTGCAATGTTTCCGTCGCCGAGTTTATCTATAGCCTTATCGTTAAAGACCTCTGACACCATACCGAATTCTTTTACGGTAGTAAAATTTTCATTGTTATTTACAGTAATGCCTGCACTTACCTGTCCCCTGTGTTGAAGTCCGTACAAAGCCTCTCGGGTAAGGGAGGCTATATTAAAGTCATCACTGCCGGCTTTGTAAACGCCGAACACGCCGCATTCATCGTTTACCTTGTCTTTGTCATATATATCAACATACTTAATCAAAGTTCTGCCACCTTAAGCTGCATAGCCTCATCCTTTTTGGCTACGCCTTCTTCCATATCTGCTTTCATTTTCTCAAGCTTTTCTGCAAGTGTATCGTCAGAAAGAGCGAGCATTTCGATTGCAAGAATTGCAGCATTAGCAGCGCCGTCAACAGCAACTGTAGCTACAGGAATACCTGTCGGCATCATAACTGTTGCAAGTAAAGCATCCATACCGTCAAAAGCGGCTGATTTGCAAGGAATACCGATTACAGGCAAAGTTGTTTTTGCTGCAAGCACACCTGCAAGATGAGCAGCCATACCCGCTGCGGCAATGATTACTCCAAAGCCGTTTTTCTTTGCGCTGCCTGAAAATTCAATAGCAGCATCAGGAGTTCTGTGAGCACTCATAACATGCACTTCATATGGAACACCAAATTCCTTAAGCTTTGTGACAGCCTTTGAAACTACAGGGAAATCACTGTCAGAACCCATAATAATAGCAACCTTTTTCATCATTACACTCCTTAACTTTTAACGGCACCGTAAAAACGGTGGCAAAATTGTTTCGGCAAAGTTTCTGCAAAGGCAAAAATTCATTGCCCTAAAATCACTTTAATTACCATTATATAAAAAATCAGAATAAAATGCAATATGTGACAGGAATTATTTTGAAATTCATAAGCTAATTTACAGTTTAAACGCAGTTTTGATTAAAAATTTTATAATTGATACAGAAGTCGATGTTTTTTAAACTTTCACAACAAACAATGCGCTAAACCATAAATTAACGGGCAGCAGATATATTTACCTGCTGCCCGAGTTGAACTCTGAATTTTCAATTCACTGCTAATCTTTTTCCGGTGCTTTCATATTCGGAAACAGAAATTCCATTTTCTCATCGTCAAAATGATAATCTATATACTGTATAAAAGCGTTATCCGTTTTGGGGTGTTCTGCCCTGTCCTGCCATCTGTAAACCGCCGCACAAGACATAAATGCATTAAATACCATAAATATTATGAGTACCGCCGTCATTACACCGCCTGCACGCTTTGGAATTTTCTCAATAAGTCTTGCCATCCACGGATAAACAAAGCGTACCCATACAAGTCCCAGAAATCCCCAGATAAGCGCATACATAAGGTTTGTGCGTCCGTTAAAATTCAGCGGAGTATCACTGTAATCCCATGATACCGTACCAAAAACAGTTTCCTGAAACCATGAGCAAAAATACTCAAAACTTGCACCAACCACTGCGCTGATTACATAAATAAGCGTATCGTTAAGTTTATACAGCTTATAAAGCACAACAGTCAAAAAGCACGCTCCGCCGCCGTAAACGGGAATGAACGGTCCGTACACAAGTCCCACTCTCACCTGAAAATTACCGTCAATCATAAACGCCCACAAAGTTTCAAGTATCGTGCCAAAAAGCGAGCCGATCACAAACAGATAAAACAACTTTGTAAAACAAAGTCCGAACGCAAAAGGGCGTTCTTCTTTATTCTCAAAAACAGCCGTATATTCGGTCATATTTTTATCCTTGACCTCGCCCACTTTATCTGAAATCATACCGAGATAAACGCTTGTTTTAAGGTCAGGAAATGCATTTGCAAGTCTTCTTCTTAAAATATTTTCCGTAAAAAGTCTGTTACAGTTTTCGCCTATAAGTTTTATTTTTTCCTCGTCTGCATCATCTCCGAGCAATTCTTCAATATTGCTTAAATATTTTATTCTGCGTTTTAATCTTATAACCGTAATCACAGAAAAAATATAGTCAAGCAAAATTATTGCAAGCAGAGCAAACAAAATTATATAGCTGACTGTAGTCGGAATAAGCATAACAAGTGCGTCGGATACGGGCATAAATACTTTTATAAAACCAAATCCGAAAATTCCTGCCAACAAAGCATAAGGCAAAGATATATAACTGCCGATGCTAAGTTTTGACTGCGAATAATCCCATACTTTAAATCCTAGGATTTTTTCAAACAAAAATCCCGAAAGAACTATTACGGCGGTTGTAAGCGCAATCGAAGCAGCAAGCAAAAGCCACGGATAATTTGCAAGTGGAGTCAAAACCACTCTGCAAATAACAGCCGTAAGTCCGTACATAGGAAAAAACGGAGAAGTCAGAAAGCCGTTGTTTTTAAACCTTTTATATACCGCAAGGTTTCGTATAACATTACCGACCCAGCCTAAAAACGAAAATATAACAAATGTCCAAAGAATAAGAACCATTAATTCACTTCCTATAAAAAAGCACCTAAGGGTGCAGATAAAAACTGCACCCTTATGCCATATTTTGATTTAGAATTATACTGTATTACTTCTTTGCAGGCTCATCTTTCCAGATTTCCTTAATTGCGGCAACATTTCCTGCAATTGACTGGAGCTCCGATGGAATAATAATCTTTGTAGCCTTACCGTCAGCTGCTTTTGCAAACGCCTCGAGAGATTTAAGCTGAATGATTCTGTCTGTAGGAGCAGCCTCATTGAGCATACGAAGAGCGTCGGCATTAGCTCTCTGTACTGTAAGAATAGCCTCTGCCTCACCGGCGGCCTCTCTGATTTTCTGTTCCTTAACAGCGTCAGCTTTTAGAATAGCAGACTCTTTAAGACCTTCCGCAATAAGAATCTGACTGCGCTTTTCACCTTCGGCGTCAAGAATCTTAGCTCTTCTTTCACGCTCTGCCTTCATCTGCTTTTCCATTGCGTCCTGAATTTCACGAGGCGGAAGAATGTTCTTAAGCTCAACACGCTTTACTCTGATACCCCATGCGTCTGTAGCCTCATCAAGGATAATTCTGATTTTATCGTTGATAGTGTCACGGGAAGTAAGTGTGCTGTCGAGTTCGAGTTCACCGATTATGTTACGAAGTGTGGTTGCCGTAAGATTTTCAATAGCGTTAAGCGGACGCTCAACACCGTAGCTGTAAAGTTTAGGGTCTGTAATTTCAAAATAAACTACGGTATCAATCTGCATAGTAACATTATCTCTTGTGATAACAGGCTGAGGCGGGAAGTCAACTACCTGCTCTTTTAAAGATACTTTTCTTGAAACTTTGTCGATAAAAGGAATTTTTACATGCAAGCCCGTACCCCAAGTTGAGTGATAAGCACCGAGTCTTTCAACTACATAAGCGTGCGCCTGCGGTACGATTTTAACATTGCTGATTATAGCAATTAAAATGATTAATAAAATAATTGCAATTACAATTAACGGTCCCATTCTGATTTCTCCATTCAATAATTATTCTCCCTGCCAAGGTTCAACTATCATTTTTACACCCTCAATGGCAAGGATTTTGACTTTGTCGTCTTTCTTTACAGGTGTAGGATTTTTCAGCTTTGCGGTCCAGACTTCACCGCTCACCTTTACCTGACCCACTGCTTCCAAAGTGTCAATATCGGTAAGCATTACACCTGTTTGCCCAATAAATCTGTCGGAATTTGTTTTTACCTCCTTATGACCTTTTTTATACTTATCCACAAGCGGTTTTGTAGCAATGAGCGTACCGCAGGTAACTACGATAAACACTATAACCTGAACAAGCACAGACGAAGTAATAAGAGAGGATACGGCAGCGCAAAGTGCACCTACGACAAACCATATTGAAACAAGCTGATTTGTTGCTGCCTCGCCAACAGCCATAACCACTGCTATGCCAATCCAGACAAAAGGCATATACTCTTCCATATTCACATCTCCTTTCACAACAACATTCTACCATAAGAACAATATACAGTCAATTATTTTTTTCAATTTATACTATAATTTTCAAAATATTTTTAACATTTAGGTTACTATATTATTAAAATATTTTTATTTGCGAAATTTTATGTGTGTTTATTTATAATATTTTCTCCATATCGGCAATTTTTTAAATATGAAAATTCAGCCTTAATTACTGTTAAATTAAAACATAATTAACCGCAAAAGCAATACATATCGGAATATTTTTTCGGTTATTATAAAATTTCTCTACACATTTATATTTTTATATGATATAATTAAATAAATTAAACTGAAATTAGGTGAAACTATGGCTTTTGATACATTTGACGAGGGTATTGTCCCGGGCGGAATGAGGAGCAAATACGAAATCCGTATTCTTATATGCTATCTTTTAAATTCAATTAAAGAACCCGTCAGCAAAGAAATTATTGTTGACTCAATATGTGAGGAAAGCCTTGCAAATTACTTTGAAACAAGTTCATGCTTTGACGATCTTATTGAAAAAGGAAATATAATTGAAGAAGGCTCCGACGGAGATATAAAGACATATACCGTCAGCGAAAACGGAGTTATGATTGCAAATCAGCTCGACACCATACTTGCCTACACCGTAAAGGAAAAAGCGTATGACTGCGCAATAAACCTGCTTGCGCAAAAGAAAAAAGAGCGTGAAAACAGCGTAGAAATCGTTAAAACAGATATGGGTTACAATGTAAACTGCAAAATTTCTGGCGGAAATCTTGATTTGCTGAGTTTTTCGATTTTTGCTCCGGATATGCCGCAGGCACAAATAATCAAAAAGAATTTTTACGAAAACCCAACAACTTTTTATAAAGTAATACTCGCCATGCTCACACAAAACAAAGAAAGCGTAGGCGAAGCACTCGAAAGTCTTTTATGATTATAAAAGCAATTGATAAGATTAATATTAAGAAACAAGATACCGACTTGCAATTTTAATGCGAGTCGGTATTTTTATATATAGAATATATTTGTTTTTTACAATTGATTTTTGCTTAAATAGCCTCATTCTGCTATTACTTTGTAAACCTTGTAACTTTCATTTTTTAATTGTTTGAACATACCCTTTCCGATTGGAGAAATATATTTATCTTCAATTGTATAAGCTACATTTCCGGATAAATCTAAAATTTCCGTTTTTACCTTTTCATCATTATTTTTTAAATTATAAACAACCTCAAATAAACCGTTCTGATCTACCGAATAAAATCTGCTTATTTCATAATTATCGGCAGAGTTTGTGTAAAAATTTTTTCCTTTGTTATCAATTAAATTATAAACTCCGTTATTATCCTTTGTAATACAATATCCGTTTACAAAACCACACGGAAAAAGCTCTCCTCTTAACGCTGCATCTGTTATTATATTACCGTCAGTATCCGTAACAATTTCTCTATTTTTAATATATGTTTTATCATTATATTGTGCAACTACTCGTCCATCGCCTAAATTGTACTCTGGTATTTCTAAATTTACATCAAAAAATTTCCCGTTTTTATCAATCAAAACAACTTTGTCGTTCTCATCTAACGCAACTGTATACTTGTTTATATTTTTTTCAAAATCAATTTGTCCCCAATATTTAAAATAATCATCACTTGCGTAACCGGCAAAATTAATAATTTTTTTGTAATTAAAATCTGTAACAGTTTTATTGTTATAATCAATAAGTCCATATTTTTCGCCTTTTTTTGCTATAATTAATTTTGGTGACGCAAGATAAAGTTCATCATATTCAGCAGGTATAATTTCATTTAAATCTAAATCTAATGCGCCATATTTATATAAATTTTCTTCATTTTTACCGAAAATAATTACACCGTTATCTATTTTAGGTGAACTGTATTCTGAATCTATGTGCTTTAATTCTTTTGTTTTCAAATTGTATAAGGCAAATTTCTCCTCACTACGAATCGGAGTATCGAATTCAATTATAGTATAATCACCGTATATTCCACGTATTTGTCCGCTTTTTCCATATCCCTCATTAAGTGAGATATTAGAAAGATTGGCAACCATATTACCTTCCAAATCAAATATAACATTGTATGCACAAAAAGCGGTAGAATTTATATTTGAATAAGTAATACTTACTACCAAATATTCTCCCAACACATATGCATCGGTTATTCTGAATTTACTGTCCGACATTGAATATCCGCTTGAGGTTGCCGCCTCATCTAGCGAAATTTCTTCAAATTTATACTTTTGATTTTTCTGCGGAATCGGTGCAACATAGTTTGTATTCTCATAATTTGGTTCTGTTGCAGGTTGTGTTGTAATCTGTGTTGCCATAGCCTCTGTTGTCACGGTTTGTTGTGACGAATTCGCATTATTCTCTGACTGTGAAGTGTCTGATTGATTTTCACCGTTATTACAGGCACACAAGACCGAAGTCAGCATAGCCGCAATCAAAATGCCTGAAATAAATTTTTTCATAAAATATTCCTCCTCATAAAGCTCAAACTGTTTTCTAAAAGTAAACTTTAAAGATTAAAAATTTTCGTTTTGTTAACAATTGTATTATACAGTTTTCGATTACAAAACGCAAGTGTTTTAAAATATTTTTATCAAAAACTTTTTGAGGTGAATTATATGTTTGACTTTGGTTTAAGAATAAGACAATTACGAGAATCAAGAAATATGTCACAAGAAGAGTTGGGCAGACGAGTCGGAAGAAGCAAGCCTGTCATAAGCAATTACGAAAACAACATCAAATTTCCTCCGCTCGAAGTTTTAATCTCAATTTCAAATGTGTTCAATGTTTCTCTCGACTACTTGGTTGGCATAGAAAAGAAAGATGCACTCTACATTAACAACCTAAACGAAACGCAGTCAAATATAATGAAACTGCTCTATGAAGAATTTAGCGACTGCAACCTTAAAGGCAAAGAATTGTCAAACAGACAGCAAAAAATACTAAGTATGCTTTTAGTCGAATTTTTAAATTCATAAGTCACCGCAATAGTGGCTTATTTTTATATATTGTAGAAACACTTAATGCAGAAAAAGCCTTGCTAATTGATTTTGCAAGGCTTTTGGATAAAAATAAAACAAACAGAAATTGATTTAAAAAAATAAATTTAATCCAAGCATCAGCGTTACTCCGGGCACTCCGCCAAATGCGGCACAACACACCGACACAAGGCTTACAGGCAGGTACACACCTGTAAAAGAGCCTGTCAGATTTACCGCAATCAGCGTTAAAATTCCTATAGCCATTGAAAGCAGACTTCTTTTAAACGGATGTCTGCTTTTACTTATGTAATGAGCAAATGCAAACAGCAAAAATGCACCGAAAAATATTAATCCTATTCCCCACAAAGGCATAATTAACATCTCCTTTAGCATAAACAATACTGTAAAACAGAGTCTTTTATATATGTAGGATAAATTGGTTTTGCTCTAAATGTTAGGCAAAATAATTTAAAAATTTAGGTCAAGCCTTTTTAAAGGCTTGCGGGTTTGGGCTGCGCCCATAAAATCTTCCGATATAACAATTTATCAGGCGCAAACAGCCACGCTGTTTGCGTGCTGAAACTAAGTTTGTTAAAACAGGCGACAGCCTTTTATAAAAGAAATAATTAACTTTTCATTATATATCGAATGGCTTTCTTATTGCTGTCGCATTTAAGGGCTTTCGCCCATTCGTTCAAGCCGCCAAACAGCAAACTGTTTGGCTATCGTTAGATTGCATAAACGGAAAATATTTGTGGGCTTTGCCCACACCCACGACCTTTGAAAAGGTCGACCAAACTTTTATAATTAATTTGCAAATCAATTTGCTAAACCATAAAAACAAAAATAGACCGCAGGACTAACCTACGGTCTATAATTATGTTTGAAATTTTGAAAATATTACAAGCTTAATCAGAAACTTTTTCCGACAAAATAAGCAAGTACATTAAGTGCAATTACGATAATTACGAAAATTGCTGCAAAAAACTTTGTAAAACGAGCAAGCTTTGCATCAATCGAGCGAGCCTTATTTTTTGAGAAATAAGAGTCAGCAGCACCGGAAACAACACCGATACCCTGCTGGTTGCCCTGCTGAAGAATAATTACGATGATAATTGCGATGGCTGCTACGATAAGCACTGAACCAAGAACAATACCCCAAACGCCCATACTATACCGTTCCTTTCTATAATATAAAATGTATAATAAGTTCTAAATACAAAAACTAACTAATTTATATTAACATAAAATTATAGCTTTTGCAAGATTTTTTTGAAAATTTCTCAACTTTTTTAGTTTATTTCTAAATATGAAAAATACTATCAAATCAGCGTCAGCTGTTCATCTGTTGAATCCTCGTTTGCCGGCATAGCGCCGAGTGTCGGCAAGGTCTTTGTTCTGTATCTCTGCGGCTTTGCAAATGTTCCCTCAACATACTCCGAAATTTCAAACAGTCTGTGACCTTTTTTGAGTTTCATAACCGCCACCCCCTGTGTCGAACGGGTTGTTTTCAGATTAATTGCACCCGAATGAATAAGCAACATTCTGCCTGATGACGCTTTCAGCAAAAATTCTTTATCCTCTGTAAAGAATACCATTCCCGCAAGCGGTGATTTATCGGAATAAGCGCCCGTAAGTTTTTTGCGGTTTGTCTTTGTTTGATAAGCCTCAAGCGGCACTTTTGCAAGCTTACCGTTCTCAAACGCAAACAACAGAATACCCTTATAATCCTTTGTTGCAACCATATATACAGCGTTTTCGCCCTCGTCCATACCGAGTTTTGCAGGTACATAGTCGCCGAGTGTGCTTGCCTTTGTATCGGCAAAATCCGCTGCCTTTGCTTTGTAAACCTGACATTTATCGGTAAAGAACAGCAATTCGCCGTTATTTGAAAATTCGCAGGTCTGGGCAATCTCATCTCCGTCTTTGAGCTTATGATTACTGCTCATCCTAAGCGACTGCGGAGTAATCTTCTTGAAATAGCCTTCCTTTGTAAAGAAAAGATTTACGGGGTAATCAGGAACATCGTCCTTTTCCTCCGTATAACTTACGATATCTTCGTAAATTATAATACTCTTTCGTGGCTGACCGTATTTTTCGGCAATCTCTTTGAGCTCCTTTACAATTATGGTTTTAATTCTTGTCTTGCTCTTGAGAATTTCGTCAAGGTCGGCAATTTCTTTTTCGAGTGCCTCAATTTCTGCCGTTCTCTTTAAAATGTATTCCCTGTTAAGATGACGAAGTTTGATTTCGGCTACATATTCAGCCTGCACCTCGTCAATGCCAAAGCCGATCATAAGGTTTGGTACAACCTCTGCCTCTTCATCGGTTTCTCTTACAATTTTAACAGCCTTGTCAATATCAAGCAAAATTGCCGAAAGACCTTTTAAAAGGTGGAGCTTTTCGGCTTTTTTATTTCTGTCAAAATATGTTCTGCGCCTTACGCACTCAATTCTAAATGCAATCCATTCTTCGAGCAATGCCTTTACGCCGAGCACTCTCGGCACACCGCCGATAAGCACATTAAAGTTGCACGAGAATGAATCTTCAAGCGTTGTAAAGCGGTACAGCTTAGCCATCAGCTTGTCAGGATCTGCTCCACGCTTGAGATCAATGGTAATCTTGAGTCCGTCAATACCCGTTTCATCTCGAACATCGGCAATATCCTTGATTTTACCTGTTTTTACTAGGTCAATAATCTTTTCGATAATAACCTCACAGGTTGTGGTGCTCGGAATTGAAAGCACATCAATACAGTTTGCCGATTTATCGTATTCATACCTTGCCCTGAGCTTTATACCGCCCTTACCCGTTTCATAAACCTGTCTTAAGGCGTTTTCGTCATAAATAATCTGACAGCCGCCGATAAAATCAGGTGCAGGCAATGTCTGCATAACATCGTGGTTCGGGTCACGAATAAGCGCCGCCGTTGTTTCGCAAATTTCTTTTAAATTGAAAGAACAGATATTTGACGCCATACCTACCGCAATACCTGTGTTTGTATTTACAAGTACAGACGGAAAAGCAACCGGCAAAAGTGACGGCTCTTTCATTGTATTATCGTAGTTATCAACAAAGTCTACGGTATCTTTATCTATATCACGAAAAAGCTCGTTACAGATTTTGTCAAGTTTTGCCTCTGTATATCTTGATGCCGCCCATGCCATATCACGGCTGTAGAATTTACCGAAGTTACCCTTTGAATCCACATAAGGATGTAAAAGCGCTTCGTAGCCTCTCGAAAGTCGCACCATAGTGTCATAAATCGCCGAATCGCCGTGCGGATTAAGTTTCATAGTTGCACCGACAATATTAGCGGATTTTGTTCTTGCACCGTTTAAAAGTCCCATTTTATACATTGTATAAAGCAGCTTTCTGTGCGACGGTTTAAATCCGTCAATCTCCGGAATAGCACGGGAAAGAATAACGCTCATTGCGTAAGGCATATAGTTTTCTCTGATTGTAGAGTCAATGTTCTGTTCTACAACTTCACCCGCACCGTTGATAACACCGTGTGTTTTTCCCGTTGCGGCAGGCTGTGTTCTTCTTCTTTTTGCCATAAATTCGCACCTCCCGTCAGCTTACATCAAGATTGTCAATGTACTCGTTACCGTGAGCCACAATGTAATCTTTTCTGCCCTGAAGATTGTCACCGAGCAGAATATCAAAAATTTCCGCTGTTTTTTCAGCGTCTGTCGGCATAACCTTTATAAGTCTGCGAGTAGCAGGATTCATAGTTGTAAGGTTCATCATATCAGGCTCGTTTTCACCAAGACCTTTTGAACGCTGAATTGTGAATTTCTCTTTGCCGATTTGAGCAATAAACTTATCTTTTTCCGCCTCGTCATACGCAAAATACACATCATTTTTAGCTGTAATCTCATAAAGCGGTGATTCCGCAATAAAGACTTTTCCCTCGTTTATTAGCGTAGGAGTAAGTCTGTACAGCATTGTCAAAAGCAATGTTCTGATCTGAAATCCGTCAACATCGGCATCGGTACAGAGAATAACTTTATTCCAACGCAGTGCGTTAAGGTCAAATTCGCTCAAGTTTTTATTGGCCTTTGACTTTACCTCAACACCGCAACCGAGCACTCTGAGCAAATCCGTAATTATTTCGCTCTTAAAAATTTTGTCATAATCAGCCTTAAGACAGTTAAGTATTTTACCTCTGATTGGCATAATCGCCTGAAAATCAGGGTTTCTTGCCTGCTTACAAGCACCGAGAGCAGAGTCACCCTCTACTATAAAAAGCTCTCTTTCCTCGGCATTTTTGCTGCGGCAGTCAACAAACTTAGCTACACGGTTTGTCATATCAAGACTGCCCGAAAGCTTTTTCTTTATGTTAAGTCTTGTTTTTTCGGCATTCTCTCTGCTGCGCTTGTTTACAAGCACCTGCTGTGCGATTTTGTCTGCCTCAAGCGGATTTTCGATAAAATAAACTTCAAGGCTCTGCTTTAAGAAAGCAGTCATTGCGTCCTGAATACCCTTGTTGGTAACTGACTTTTTAGTCTGGTTTTCATACGACGATACGCTCGAAAACGAAGAAATTACACACACAAGGCAGTCTTCAATATCATCAAATTTTATCTTGCTTTCCGATTTATTGTATTTATTATTTGTCTTTAAGTAATTGTCTATCTGATAAAGAAAAGCAGTTCTCACCGCTTTATCAGGAGCACCGCCGTGCTCAAGCCAGCTTGAGTTGTGGTAATACTCGGTAAGTCTTGTCTGATTTGAAAAAGCAACCGCAACATCAATTTTACATTTATATTCCGGCTTATCGTCACGGTCACGGGTTTTTACCTCCGTTGTCCAATGCTGAACCGAAGTAAAACCGTTTTCGCCGATGACCTCCGCAACATGATCCTCAATACCGTTTACATAGCAATAAGTTGTGGTGTCAAAGCTCTTACCGTTCTGATTTCTGAACACAAATTCAACGCCCGCATTGACAATAGCCTGTCTTTTCATTATGTCAAGGAAATATTCAGGCTGAATGTCTATATCGGTAAATACCTCAAGGTCAGGTTTCCAACGGATTTTTGTACCTGTATCCTTTTTATTGTACGGCTCTTTTTTCAAGCCGCCGACATTCTCGCCCTTTTCAAAATGCAAAGTATAGCGTGTGCCGCCACGGCGAATATCAACATCCATATATTCGGAGCTGTACTGTGTTGAGCAAAGTCCGAGACCGTTCATACCGAGCGAAAACTCATAGCTTTCTCCCTCGTTGTTGTTATATTTACCGCCTGCGTACATTTCGCAGAATACAAGCTTCCAGTTAAACTCATTTTCTTTTTCGTTAAAGTCAACGGGAATACCTCTGCCGTGGTCTTCTACCTCGATAGAACCGTCTGAAAACCTTGTTACGGTAATTTTTTTGCCGTAGCCCTCTCTTGCCTCGTCAATAGAGTTAGAAAGAATTTCAAAAACTGAATGTTGACAGCCGTCAATACCGTCAGAGCCAAAAATAACCGCAGGTCTTTTTCGTACTCTGTCTGCGCCTTTAAGGGCAGAAATACTTGAATCACCGTATTCAACTGCTTTGGTTTTAGCCATTTAATCAATCCTCATTTATCGCCACGGAGCTTTTTGATTTTGTCACGCAGATATGCGGCGTGTTCAAATTCAAGCAGCTTTGCGGCAGCTTTCATTTCCTTAGTAAGGCTCTCGATAAGCTGTTGCTTTTGAGCCTTGTTCAGCTTTTTAGCCGATTTAAATTCATCATCTGTATGTGTAGAAATTTCAAGAATTTCACTGACTTTTTTAACAATAGTGGTTGGCGTAATGCCGTGTTCCTTGTTGTATGCCTGCTGAATTTTTCTTCTGCGTTCGGTTTCGGTAATCGCCTTGCGCATAGAATCGGTTACACTGTCAGCATACATTATTACAGTGCCCTCGCTGTTTCGTGCGGCACGGCCGCAAATCTGGATAAGTGAACGCTCACTGCGCAAAAATCCCTCTTTGTCGGCGTCAAGCACGGCAACCAGCGATACTTCCGGAATATCAAGACCCTCTCGCAAAAGGTTGATTCCGACAAGCACATCAAATTCGCCGAGGCGCAAATCTCTGACAATTTCCATACGCTCTACGGTGTCTATATCGTGGTGCATATAGCGCACCTTGATACCCATTGTTTCAAGGTATGCTGTCAAATCCTCCGCCATTTTCTTGGTAAGAGTGGTAATAAGCACTCTCTGCTTTTTGCTCACCCTTATATTAATTTCAGAAACCAAATCATCAAGCTGTCCCTCGGTAGGTCTTACCGAAATTTCAGGGTCAAGAAGTCCTGTAGGTCTGATAATCTGCTCTGCTATTGTCTGTGATTTTTCAAGTTCAAGGTCGCCCGGAGTTGCACTTACAAACACAACCTGATTTATTCTGTCGTAAAATTCGTCAAAATTAAGCGGTCTGTTGTCAAATGCAGACGGCAGGCGGAAACCGTAATCAATAAGATTTTTCTTTCGTGCATGGTCGCCTGCGTACATTCCTCTTACCTGCGGCAAAGTGACATGCGACTCATCAACAAACAACAGAAAATCCTTGGGAAAATAGTCAAGCAAAGTAAACGGCGAAGAACCGGGTTTTCTGCCCGACAAAATTCTCGAATAGTTCTCAATGCCCGTACAAAATCCGATTTCCTGCAGCATCTCCATATCATAGCGTGTGCGCTGTTCAATTCTCTGTGCCTCAAGCAATTTTCCGTTCTCACGAAAATACGCAAGTCTTTCTTCAAGTTCACGGTCAATTTCTTTGAGTGCGGTTGCCATTTTATCCTTAGAAACAATGTAGTGTGACGCAGGATAAATTGCCGCATGACGCAAAACCGCCTTTAGTTCTCCCGTAAGTGGGTTAATCTCGGATATACGGTCAATTTCATCGCCGAAAAATTCTACTCTTATTATAGAATCGTTAGATGCGGCAGGAAAAATTTCGACCACATCTCCCCTTACTCTGAACTTATTTCTTATAAAATTAACATCGTTGCGCTCATATTGCAGTTCAACGAGTTTTTTCACAAGGTCATCTCGGCTTTTTTCCATACCGGGGCGTAAAGATATTACCATATTTCGGTAATCAATAGGGTCGCCCAAGCTGTAAATACAGGAAACCGAAGCAACTATAATTACATCTCGTCTTTCAGAAAGCGCAAGAGTAGCGCTGTGCCTGAGTTTGTCTATTTCGTCATTTACAGCGCTGTCCTTTTCTATATAAGTATCCGTGTTGGCAATGTATGCCTCCGGCTGATAGTAATCGTAATAAGACACAAAGTATTCTACCGCATTGTCGGGGAAAAACTCCTTAAACTCGCTGCAAAGCTGTGCCGCAAGAGTTTTGTTGTGCGCAAGCACCAGGGTAGGTCTTTGCGTTCTTTCTATTATATTAGCCATAGTAAATGTTTTACCCGAACCCGTTACGCCGAGCAAAGTCTGCTCTCTGTTGCCCGACTCAATGCTGTTTACAAGCTCATCAATCGCAGCAGGTTGGTCACCCGTAGGCTTATATTTAGATTTCAGTTTAAATTCCATAAAATCAAACCTTATTACAATAAAAAAATACTTCCCGACATTTCACTTTCACGCAGGGAAACATAGTCAAACTCCGTCACAATATAATGGTCAACAAGGCTTACTCCTATGCTGTCAAGAGTTCGTCTTATGATTTTTGTAGAAGTCAGATCGCTTTGCGAGGGCAATGCCGAGCCGCTCGGATGATTGTGTCCTAAAAAAGCGGTCTTTGCGTTGTGCCTTAGCGCAAGGTCAACGATTTTCCTAAGCGGAACATCCGACGAACTTAGCGAACCTTTGGCAATAATGTCAAAGAAAATCATTCTGCCCTTTGCATCTCCGAGCATAAGCGCAACTGCCTCGTTTGTTCTGCCTATAAACTTATTTATAAACATTTCTCCGAGATGTTCAAGCTCGATGACATTATGATTTTCCGTTTTTGATTCTTTATACACTCTCGAAAACTCGGGGAGCATTTTCAGAAAAACCGCACAAGACTGCGAAAGTGAAAATTCACGCATCAGCTCGTCAACAGGTGCGTCGCACACACCCGCAACGGTTAAATACCTGTCGAGCAAACGGTGTGCAAGCGCATTTGTATCTTTTCTGGGAATGGCATAGAAAAGGCACATTTCAAGCACCTCGTGCGGCTCAAAGCCGTCAAATCCGTTTTCAAGAAACTTTTTGCGAACACGGTCACGGTGTCCTGTATGCTCATTTGCCACGCCATTCACCTCTGATTAAATTTCTGTTAAGTAATTATTCTTTTACACCGTACTGCTCATAGTACGCGTCAATTGCAGCCTTGAGCTTGTCGTCAATAATAACTTTGCCCTTGTATTCCTTATTGTAAAGGTGCTCAACAACCTCTGCCATGGTAACGATTGCGGTTGTTTTTAAGCCGTATTTCTCTTCAATTTCAGAAAGCGCACTCTTTGTGCCCTTGCCTCTCTCCATTCTGTCAACGGATACAACAAGACCGATAGGGTCAACATTGCCCTGCGCCTTGATAATCGGGAGAGTTTCCTCGATAGAAGTACCGGCTGTAGTAACATCTTCGATAATAACTACCTTGTCGCCGTCATTTATAGGACTGCCGAGTAAAATACCCTTATCGCCGTGGTCCTTAACCTCTTTACGGTTTGAGCAGTAGCGAATATCTGTATCGTACTTTTCGCTGATTGCAATAGCAGCGGCAACAGAAAGCGGAATACCCTTGTATGCAGGTCCGAAGAGAACATCAAAATCAAGGCCGAATTTCTCTTTGATAGCCTCTGCATAGTAGCCGCCGAGCTTTCTAAGCTGTGCGCCTGTTCTGTAAAAGCCTGTGTTTACAAAGAAAGGTGTCTTTCTGCCGCTTTTGGTTACGAAATCGCCAAATTTAAGTACCTGGCAATCAACCATAAATTCAATAAATTCCTTTTTATAAGCGTCCATAGTAAAATCCTCCGATAAAAATACATAATTTAACATTTAACATCATACCACATATGTTCGGTTTTGTAAATGATAAAACGAAAATTTAACCGTTATTTAACCGTTAAAAAAATCCCTATATAAATAGTATAGAGAATTTTTACGAAAATCCGTGTTTAATATATAATTAAATTAAACTGTCTTTTAAGCAATATATCAACAAAATTATTAAAAAAGTTTTACAATCGGTACTGTTTTTTAATAAATCAAGGGTATTATTATTTTCAACAAATTAATAAAAAAACCGGCATAAAAACTATAAAAATGCACTTGCATTATTTTTACTTTCGGTGTACAATATTTGTTGTAATAATATTTTGCAAAATATTATATTTTGAATGAGGGAGAAAAAATGAAAGAAAAAAGAACACCAAATTCACGCACAAGCGTGCGATTTAAATCATTAGTTCTTGCAAAAAAAATCAAAAGCAAAAAAGGCTTTACATTGGTAGAACTTGTAGTGGTAATTGCCATAATAGCTATTCTCGCAGCTATAGCTATACCAATAGTTGCATCTACTACTAAGTCATCTATAGTAAGCAGGGCAAAAACCAACGCAAGCACTATAGAATATGCCTTTAAAGAAGCCGATGCGGCTGTTGCGGGTGCAGATAACACAAAATATATCCATGCAAGTACAAATACTATACAAATTTCTGAAGTTATAGCCGCTAATAAACTTGAGCATATTATTCAGCCCGAACTTCTTTTTGGCACACCGTATTATCCTGTTATCTGTAAAAGCAAGGTGTATTTTGCAGTTGATTCAAATAATGACGGCAAATTTGATGCAAGCGACAAAACCATTGACGGTACAAAATTACCCGATGAGGCTATTGCTCTTTACGACCAAGCAAACGGGTGTATAAAAGACGGAAATATTACAACGCTAAATCTTTCAAACAGAAAAAATTAACGGCACTTTTAACAATTTAACGCAGTAAAGTTTGTGCAATGTTATAAAAATGCGTTTTTTAACTTTTTTTGGTAAAAATATATTGCAAGACTTGTAAAAATGTTATATAATAAACTTGTTTCAAGGGAACGGTAACGCAAAATCCTATCAGCAACCGTCGTTGCGGTTTCCACAAAACGGCTCACAAATTATTATTAAAAAGAGAGGTAAAAACAATGAACGAAATTCAGGCAGTAAAAACTGCAAAAATCGAAGAAGTTAAGAAGAACAGCAAAAAAGGCTTTACACTCGTAGAGCTCGTAGTAGTAATTGCAATCCTTGCAATTCTCGCAGCTATTGCTATTCCGGTTGTATCTTCAACAATCGCATCATCACAGAGAAGTAGTGCACTTTCAGACGCACAGACACTTGAGCTTGCTCTTAAAGAGGCTCACGCTCAGATCATTGCTAAAGATACATCTGTTTATACTGATGCTGCATCAACTACAGTAGCTACTGTAGTTTCCAAAAAGTCACTTCAAAGCATCAAAATTTCTGACTCACGCACAATTGGCGGTACAGAATATACTCTTAAGTGGGATTCAACGGATGATAAATGCTATTGGTTGGATAGTAGCGGTAAGAACCTTGATTCTTCAATCACTCCTGGTGGAGCTGATTCTGCAAAAGCTTTTACGGGTAGTGAGACTGTTACATCATTATTCTGATTTTGGTAAAAAATATGCAATCTCGGTTTTGCTGATGACCGACAACATACAAGCAAAAGGCTCGCCGAGTGCGAGCCTTTTGAAATATATATAGGTTTTTCGGTGTATTAAACTCAATTTTTGTGTATTGTTAATAACTTTTAGATGATATGCCCTGATTTGCCCTGTTTGATTATAAAATTATTTTAATTTATTCTTTAAAGTAATTTTATAATCAAATCGGTTTAAAAATTTTTAACGGTTTTGATAAGCTTAAACAAGCATAAATTTTCAGGTGGTGTATTAAATATGAATTATGTACTGGTGCAGATTGCCAAAAGATACCTTTGCATAACAGCCTGCGAAACTGTAGGCGAGGCAGCTGCTAACGGCACTGCAAATAAAGGTAACAGTAAGAAACAGGCTGACCCTAACGAAAAGAAAGCCTACTCTTTCTCCTCCCCTCTTATTATTCCTGTTGACAAGGCTGTATTAAAAGACAAAAGCTCCGTATGGGAAGACCCTGCTTTACTCGCCCGCCTTGTAAAAGACGGACTAAGCACAATGAACCACAGTGAGGTTCGTGATGTTATTCTTATGGTAGAAAGCTACGACCTTACCTGTCAGGAGTATCAGCATATCAGAGGTGCCAAAAGAATAATTGAAGGACTTGCAATTGACAGAATCAGAGATTTTGTCGGCGAGGCGGTTTCCGACTTCTCGGTAATCTACAAGGATTACTCTACATACAAAACAAAAGAAGTCAGCGAAGAAATCACATCTAAGGCTTTTGCAATGCCGAAAGCACTTGCAGATGACCTTGTTGCAGGATTTAAGTCTTTCTCTCTTAATCTTATCAAGATTATTCCGTCAGAGGCGGCAATGATTTATGCTGCTCAAAAGACAATCTACAGCTTTAACAAAACCGTAGCTCTCATCAGTATGGACTATTCGGCAGTCAGAGTTTTTATCGCCAAAAACGGTGCGCCTCTCTACTGTCACGAATTTACATCCCCTGTAGATGAAATTTTACAGGTAATTGAAGAAGACAGAGATTTAAGCACGGCTGCCGCTATTGATTACCTGCGTACCGCCGGATACGGATTTAAAAATGAATGCAGAAATGCGTCTTCAAAAAGAAAGATTGACGATATTGCAGAAAACCTTATAGATGATATTGTCCGCAATGTTCGCCTTGTTACAATGTCGCTCAACATCAGCATTGACCAGTTGTTCTTAAGTGACTTCTTGGCTTACATTCCTCACATCCGCAACTATTTTGTAGGTTTTGGACTTGCAGGCGAGGTTATGCTTGTATCTGATACATTCAATACAGGCTCGGTAATTCCGGAACCGTCGCTTAAGGCAAGAGATGACTTCTACAAAAACGGTTCATACTTCCTTATGAACGAACTTATGAACTGCGGTACAGTATTTGAGAACAACCTTATTTACGGACTAAAGGCTCAACAGGCTAAAACACTTGATGACAGTGCAAAGGCTGCAAAAGCAGGCTGTGTCGGTCTTGGCATACTCTGTGCTGTGGGACTTGCTTTCTTTGGTTTCTACTTTGGCAGAAGCGTTGTAGATGATATGATTTATAACAATACAAAGTACGACTATGCAAAAACTCTTATTCAACAAAGAGATGACATTACCCAGTCTTTGGCAAATCAGTCACAGGATGCCGAGCTTTTACCGAGAACACAGCTTTATTGTGAAGATGTAATTAATGAGCTTGATGACCAGGTTGTAGATAAAATGGATACTTTTAAAAGTTACAACATAACTCACGCAAACGACAGCAACGAAACCTACAGCATTCCGGTAAACGGACTTATTAAAGACTTCCCTACCTTTATTGATTTACAGAACAACATTAAAGACAACGGTTTCTTCTCTATGAGCGAAAACTTCTCGGTTTCTACAGATACAGAAACCGGTCAGTACAATCTTACAGCTCAGCTTACAACAGACATAAATCAGTCACAATCAAGTAAAACTGCAAGTGATACTGAAAACAACAGCGAAAACTAAGGGAGGAAACAAAAATGAAAAAGACTAAAATACCGGTACCGATTATTGTGTTTGTTGCACTTCTCATAGTATTTGTAATTATTTTGCTTGCACTTGTAATGCCGACATTCACTAACCTTTCTAAGTATAATGATGACCATGCTGCTATCACAGCAAAAATTGCCGACTGCGACGATGTACTTGCAAATCAGACAAGTGTCGAAACCAAAATTGACGAAATGACAAAGCAGTATAATGAAAATCAGGAAAACCTCTATATTGACGCAAAGTCATCCGTTAAGGATTTGCAGGATATTTTTGCCGACCTCGGTATTGATATGTCATCACTTACCCGTAGTGAAGGCGTGCAGGACTCACAGGGCAGAACATCTAAGGGCGGCATTCCGCTTTACTACACAAACCTTTTATTCAGCTATACCGGCACAAAGGATAAAACTTTACAGCTTATCCATTATCTTGAGCAGGAATCAAAAGGCTGCTACTTTATTGATTCGCTTTCAATGTCAGAAATTGAAGACAGCAAAGAATATGCTACTTCATTTAATGTAACACTTTACTACTTTGATACAACAAAGCAAGCTGTAAATAATACAGATTCTACCGATTCTACCGATTCAACAGAACCAACTACATAATTATAAGGACTTTACTATGGCTAATTTACTTCCAATCGACTTTTCACAAATTTCAACCTATATAACTCTCGCAGTAATTTTAATACTGTCAGTTGTACTCTGTATGCTCGCATACAGGCTTATGAATGTCGTGCCTGCAAAATGGCTGTGCGACTATGATGAAGAGCCGGACGAAAGTCTTTTTGGCACAAGGTATATTTTCAAACAAAGCGGAATTTACACTTCCGCTTTGTTTGCTATATTTAACTTAGGCATCTTTGCGTTTTTCGGCTATTCTTATTACACGATTTTCTTTTTATTAATTTCGATTACAATGCTCCTCATAGCTATGAGTGACTTTAAATATACAATTATTCCCGACCAATTCACAATTGCACTTGCAGTGCTTTGTGTTGCTCTTGCAATAACCGACCTTTTCACGCAGCAAATCTTTATTAAAGAATGGTGGAGTATTCCGCTTGGTGCTGTATGCGGCGGCGGTTCGCTTATGCTTATAAATTTATTTTCTATTGTAATTCTCAAAAAGAACGGAATGGGCTTCGGCGATGTAAAACTTATGCTTGCACTTGGTGCTTGCCTTGGTTTTCCTATGGTATTTTCAGGACTTTTAATCGCCGTATTTATAGCTTTCCTTTATATAATATTTTTGCTTTTCAAAAAAATATTTTCAAAAAACGAAGTTTCAAGCTATTTCCCCTTTGGCCCGTTTCTCTGCATCGGTTCACTTTGCAGCTTGTTCTTAGTCAATGTAATTAACTACGGTTTAGACCTTTACTTCGGTCTTTTCAGCCTTAGCTATTAATCTTGTCAATTCCCGTGAAAGGATGATCATATATGAAAAACTCTGTTTTTAACTTGAGTGACTATCTCGTTAAAAGCGGTACAGTAAGTTTAAAAACATTAAAGCGTGTTGAAATGCTTTATATGGAAGACAATACTCTTACTCTTGAACAAGCGTTGATAAAAGAAGGCGTTGTCACAGAGGAACAGATTTATGACCTTATGGCAAAGAAAATGCATTTGCCGCTTGTTGACCTTACTTCCTACTACATATCAGACGATGTAGCCCAGCTCATTCCGGAGCAGATGATGGAAGACCTCGGCGTTATGCCGCTTACGATTGAAGGCAATTATCTCTTGATTGCCATGACAAATCCGCTTGATTATAAAGCAATTTATACTCTCAACAACTATACAAAAAGAAAAATAAAAACCGCTATATGTACTCCTACACAACTTAAAATCAAACTTGACGAAATTTTCAGTGTGTCGGACAAAGAAGCGGTAATAGACGAGGCTCAGGAATTTGTTCAGAGCCAGATGAAAAAAACTGAGGACACAGTATCCACCGAAGATCAAGAGGATATTGAAGATCAGCCTATCATTAAATTTGTAAACAATATGATAGCCGAGGCTGTAAGACAGCGTGTATCCGATATTCACCTTGAGCCTCAGGAAAAGAAATTGGTAATTCGTTTCCGTATTGACGGTAAACTTATTAAATATATGGACTCAAGCAAGGAGCTTGCTCCCTCTGTAACGAGCCGTATTAAATTTATCAGCGGTATGAACATTGCGGAAAAAAGAATTCCGCAGGACGGTAGAATTCACTATAATATCAATAATCAAAAAATTGATATGCGTGTATCTTCTCTTCCTTGTGTTTATGGCGAAAAAATCGTAATCAGAATTACAACCGCACTCGGTATGAAGCTTGATAAAAAGAACATCGGTTTTCTCCCCGAAAACCTTGAGAAATTCGACCAGCTTTTGACATCAAGCCGTGGTATCATTCTTCTTTCGGGTGCAACAGGTTCAGGTAAGTCAACCACACTTTACGCTGCTCTTTCATCTCTTAACACCGAAGACAAAAACATTGTAACAGTTGAAAACCCTGTCGAAATGGTTTTGCCGGGTGCTACACAGGTTAATATCAATGAAAAAGCAGGACTTACATTTGCAAGCGTTCTTCGTTCTATCCTCCGTCAGGACCCTGATATTATTATGATCGGTGAGATTCGTGACCAGGAAACCGCAGATATCGCAGCAAGAGCCGCTATCACAGGTCACCTTGTACTTTCAACAATCCATACATATAACGCAGCCAGCTCGGTTGTCCGACTTATTGATATGGGTGTTGAACCTTATATGGTATCTTCTTCTATGCTCGGCGTTATTGCCCAAAAGCTTGTAAGAAGACTTTGCCCTGAGTGTAAGCAAGCATATAATGCAACAGATGATGAGCTTAGACTTCTCGGACTCCCTATCACCAAACAGCTCACACTTTACAAACCGGGTCAGTGCCCTGCTTGTAACAACATAGGTTATAAGGGAAGAATTGCCGTTCACGAGGTTATGCCTGTTTCAAGATCTATTAAAAATGCCATTCATCTCGGTAAAACCACAGATGAAATTGACACAATAGCAAGAGAAGAGGGTATGATTTCACTTCGTGATAACCTTAAAAAGCTGTTGTATGACGGTATTATATCATTTGATACATTCATTGACACTGTATCAGAAATCTATCAGGAAGATTAAGGAGTAAGTTTTATGGAATTTGAAGAGATGGTCAGATTTGCCGTTGAAAACGGTGCGTCTGATATTCACCTTGCAAGCAATAACTTGCCTTCTTACCGTAAAAACGGTAAAATTATGAACTACAAAGGCACAGAGATTCTTGACGAGGACACAGTTATGAAGTATATTGACGAGGTTCTTGAGCCTGCCGATTACCTTAAGTTCTGCAACACAGGCGATATCGACTCGGCTTATCAGTTTGGAAACCTCGCACGATTCAGAGTTAATGCATTCAAGCAGCGCCACGGTGCGACGCTTGTAATGCGTGTAATCAAATTGAATCCTCCAAAACTCGGCGATTTAAATTTGCCGCAGTCTATTGCAAAAATTCTTAACCTGCAGGAAGGTCTTGTACTTGTAACAGGTCCTACCGGTAGCGGTAAGTCAACAACACTTGCAGCTCTTATCAATGAAATTAACCATCGAGAAGAACTGCACATTATCACAATTGAAGACCCTGTTGAGTATATGCACTCCCCTGCAAAATGTATTATTAACCAGAGAGAAGTCGGCCAAGACAGTGAAACTTACTCGTCAGCACTTAAATCGGCACTTCGTGAAGACCCTGATATTATCCTCATGGGTGAGATTCGTGACCTTGAGTCAATGTCAATCGCTCTTCGTGCAGCAGAAACAGGCCACCTTGTTTTTTCAACACTTCATACAGAGAGTGCCGCAAAAACAATCGACCGTCTTATAGATATGTTCCCTGTTGAAAGGCAGAAACAGGCACTCAACCAGCTTTCAACCACACTTAAGGCAGTAATTTCACAGCGTTTGCTTCCAAGATCAGACCGTCCGGGCCGTATCGGCGCATTTGAAATTATGTTTGTTAATTCTGCTATCGCTAACCTTATCCGTGAAGATAAGATTCCGCAGATTGAACAGATGATTTCTTTGAACCAGCAGACAGGTATGATTACAAGAAAGTTAAGTATCGAAAACCTCCTCAAAAGAGGACTTATTTCAAAAGAAACTGCCGACAAGTACAGTTACGATGTGGCTGATAACGCAATACTTACAGGCGGCAACAATTCTCCGCAGCCGGGCGTACCGGGAATACCACAGCAAACACCGCAGCAGTTGACCGCTCCAATGCCACAGTATTCTAATCTCCCGCAAAACAGCACAAACGCTTATCTTAACAGGAGGTAAAAATAATGGAATTTTCTTATGTAGCGGTAAACGAAAAAAACCGTAAATATCGTAACCGTATGACAGCAAACACCAAGGAAGAGGTTAAGCGAAAGCTTGAACAGCGTGGTCTTATCGCTATTTCAATTGATGAAGTAAAAAAAGGTTCGCAGGAAGATATACCAATCTGGCAGCGTGATCTTGGCGGTTCAAAAGATGTGCATACATTAAAAATCAGTAACAAGCGACTTCTTACATTTATGCACCAGATGGCATTGATGATTCGTTCGGGTATTTCGCTTTCGGTTGCAATGGCCGTAATGTGTGACACTGAAAAAGATAAGAATATGTTGAGAATTTTACAGGAAATAACTGCAAACCTCTACAACGGTATTACTCTTTCGCAGTCGCTAAGCTCATTTAAAACTTTCCCGACTGTTTATGTAAACATTATTCAAACAGGTGAGGCAAACGGTCGACTTGATGAAGCATTTGATAAGTGCGTTAGTCTTCTCAAAAAGGAAATCACACTTAAGAACAAGATCAAGGGTGCAATGATTTATCCTATCTTCCTCCTCATTCTTACAATCGGACTTATCATAGTAATGAGTGTAATTGTACTTCCGTCATTTAAAGGATTGTTTGAAAGTTTTGACTCCGAACTTCCGATAATGACGCAAATTACAATGGGTATTTCAGATGTACTTATTCATTACGGCTGGCTCATTGTTCTTATTATCGTTGCAATTGTAGTTACGATCAGAATTCTTTACAAAAAGAACTATTCATTCTGTATGTGGTGGTCAACATTCCAGCTTAAAATCCCGATTATCGGCGAAGTTTTAAGACTTAACCAGCTTACAAGATTTGCAAATATGATGGCAACACTTACTTCTTCCGGTGTAAACATTCTTTACGCACTTGAACTTTCAAGAGATGTAGTAGGCAACAAATTTATGTCCGACTGTCTTAACCAGGTAATTGAAGATGTAAGAATCGGTACACCGATCAATATTTCTCTTTCAAGATATCCAAAAGCTTTCGATCCGCTCTTTGTATCAATGATAAGAGTCGGTGAGGAAAGCGGTATGCTCAGCGATTCCCTTAACAAAATGGCAGATATGTACGAAGAACAGGCAACCGACGCTACACAGCGTATGACAGATGCAATGACACCTGCAATGACAATCATTATCGCCGGTATCGTAGGTTTCGTTGTAATTTCTATCGTACAGGCAATGTTCGGTATGTATTCAGTTATTAACTAATTGTATTTCAATAATCGAAAGGAGTTTTTTTATGAAGAAATTCACTACAAAGAAGAGAAAGATTAACAGCAAAAAGGGTTTTTCTATGGTGCTTGCCATTGCCTTGGTTGCAGTTTTGTTTTTATCGACAACTACTTTCTTATCTATTGCAATGCTCCAGCAAAAAGAAACCGGTATTACAATGAACTCCCGTCAGGCATATGTATCAGCAAAAAGTGCACTTGATATAGCAGAAGAACTGTTAAACGGCGGTAAACTTTCATTACCTGATTCAGGATCACTTTACTATGTTTTTTACTATATTGAAGGAGATCCAAATGTTCATGTAGAAAAATTCAACAGCTCTGAAGATGCATTAAATTGGATTAACAATCCACCTAATGCAAGTTATACTATAATAGGTAATGCTTATATTAAAATTACTAAAAATGCAGACGGTAGTTACACTATGACTGCCGTTGGCAAAGAAAATAAATATGACTATTCAGGTGATGGAAATACAGGTGATCTTTCAACCAAATTTGATGTAAAATATAATTTAGCTGAAAAAGAAGAAACAGCTAACCTCACTATGAAGCAAAAAACAATTACTTCACCGACCGGCAATAAATTTTTAATGCTTGGTGATCAAACTTCATTTTCACTTCTTCGTTCTGTAAGAAAAACTTTAAACGAAGGAGATACCACATTTCGTACCTTACAGGACTATGATACTGACAATGACAATAAATCAATAATTTATATTCCTAAAAACGAAGCTGGCAGTACACCACTCACAACTTGCTTTCCTCTTGTATTTGATAAAGCAGTAAAAAGTACAAGTAACGGTGATAGTAGACTTAAATTTACAGCATATGATAACGGCATTTACTTTTTAGGCAATTACACCGGATCAAAAGTAAAAAGTGACTATAATTCCGAAGCAGTTGATATAAGTTTTTACACAAACTCAGACGCTTACGGTACAGCCTTAGAATGTAAATATCTTGTAATTGGCGGAAATATGGTATGTCGTCCGGCCACTGGCGAATCCGGCATTACACTTAAATACTCCGGCAGCTCTTATAATACCGATAAAGGTGTTGTAATATACTTTACTAAAGATTGTAAGCTTATGACTTATAATAATAGCAAGCAAATAACTAAAACAGTAGAGTATAAAAAAGGATATTATTATATTAACTTAGGTGACAACAATACAGCCGTTGATTTATTTTCAGAAAATACCAAAAAAAGTGCTGTAAAAATTGCTACAAACAGTGAAGAATACAAAAGGGTTAACAGTATTGATATGTATAGTTCTATGGTTGATACAAACGGCAAACTAAAGGACATACATTCAGCTTACGAAGGTAACTGGGAAAAGGGCAAAGAAAGAGTTTATATTTTGAATGACAATGGAGCTTTCAACACAGATCCAAATTCAAACAGCTACTCCAATACACCTCGAACAACATTTACTGAAGGATGGAAAGACTACTACATTTATTGTTCACCATCCGAAATGCCAACAGCTAGTGGATATTATGATATGTATTCAGGCAAAGAATTTAATTATCTTTGGTACAATATAAAACCAATGGAATTTAATGGAAATATCGATATGGCAATTCATAGTAGTAATATTACATTATCAATTGGTCCCGATGAAAAAGAAACTGTTTATTATAACAATAAAATTAAGAACAGCAACGGCAATACATACTTTCCTTATTCTTTCAATCAAACTATTCTTCCTACTAGCGATTTTGCTACTGACAGTAATACTCAAAAATTCACAGCAGAAGGTTCAAATATAATCAAACAAATAAACAGTTCAGCATCATTTAGCGTAAAACCTTATTGGAATGAAAAATCGTTTACTCTTAAAGTAGTAAATGATTTTATTGTAGAAATGTCAGATGGTACATCATATACCGTAAAAGCCGATGATTACACAGATATTCCGGAGACAGGACTTAACTTATTTTCAAATGATGCAAAAAAATACTTTGAAGATCATTCTACTTCACGAGTTGATTCTAACTCATCGAGTATTAAATGGGTGAAAGATAACGCTATTAATACTTCAGTAGACAGCAGTAACCTCGACCAAAGCAGTTCAGTTATAAATTTTAAAGCAACATGCGGCGGAACACTTAAAGACGATACATATAAGGGCAAAGCTATTTACTGTGATTTTGGTAATGGTTCTTCGGGTAAAGATGCTATTGTAACATATGGAAACAATGCAACCTTAAAAGCAGATGTTGTTTCAATCGGAGCGGATTTACTTGAAAGAAAAGACGGAAAAGGACTTAAAATTAATACTTATAGTGCACATAATGAATCGACATGTGTTGTAGACGGTAATCCTATTGACGGTTCCATGCTTCAGATTACTCGTAAAACTACTCTCAAATTTAATGATGATAATGCTAATTCTATAACTTTAAGTCCGGGTTACTATTTCTTCCCGGGTATTACAGGTGATTTTGATATTTTAAGCAAAGCTTTTTGGGAAAATTGGACTGATTCAAAACCATATTACAAAGCAGAAAAATTAGGCGATGGTACTAAAGCTTATAAAAAGGTAACTGTTACAACTAAAATGGATCCTGTTGACTTTGAAGGGAAGTATTTCTAATGAAGAAGAAGAACCTTAAATTTAAAAAATATTTAAAAAGTAAAAAAGGCTTTTCTCTTCTCGAGTTGGTATGTGCAATTATGATCATGGCAATAGCCGTTTCGGCTACTGCCACTGGTCTTAATATCAGTAATCAGTCCATTACTAAAAACAGTCTTATGGACAAAGCTTCTGCAAAAGCACAAATGTATTGCGATGTAATTATGACATATGTTGAAAAAACACCATCAAATGATCCATATGACGGTTGGGATTCATTAACTGATGAACAAAAGGGTGCTAATAAACTTTTTGAAACTCCACCTAATCAAACATATACTTTTACAAGCGATATTCAAAACAATATTGATACAGATGTAAAATCTCTTGACAATACTTTTTCAGCAAAACAATATACTTCTGCAAATATCGACCATAGAGATTTTAACAAAAATGAAGTTGCTTATACAATTCAAAAAGAAGGTTCTTACACTAATTCTGATGGTATAAGTATGGTATCGTACAAAATCACTGTTTATATTGATTACGGTACAAATGGTACAACTTCATGTACCGGTATTATCACTAAATCCAAATATGTTCAATAAGGAGGATGCAAATGATTAAAAATAAATTAAAAAAACATCTCTCCAAACGCTCTATAAAGGCAAAAGCAGGTGCTACGCTTGTTGAGCTTATCGCAGTTGTATGTATTCTTGCAATAGTTTCTTCAACCTGTATCGGCGGTATGTTTGCTATGGCAGATGTAGCTAAACGAGGTCAGGATCTTTCCCTTTGCGAACGCACAAGCGATATGATTTCTAAACAACTTTCAATTTACGGTAATACCTCAAACTATGTTCAATCATATGATTCAAAACCTACTCTCGAAGCATATGACGAAAGTGCAAAACCAAGTGGTTTTATGGATGTAGATAATGGTATCGGTAATAAAAGTGATTACTTTTTATATGCAGATCCAAATACAAAATACAGATTAATTCTTGCTAAGTTTGATACTTCATCGGGCGATCCTACAGGACATAAGCTTACACCAATAGTCAGTATTGACAATGTAAAATCAATTAAATTCGACCTTAAACAACTTAATACTGATGAAAAAAAATATATTCTTCAATATACAGTAACAACAGTAGGAAGCAATGTATGGGATAAGGATACTGATAAACGAGTTGAGTACACTATTTCAAGCGGAGTAGTTTTGAATAATACAAATAATTCTTCTACTATACCTACCCCGTTGCAATATTCAACCATAACAACAAAAACTTCTTCAACTGAAGCAAATTCAACCTATATCAGAATACAAACCACAAGCAGAAGTGATCTTGATATTTACTAAAAGTTAAAAGTCTTAAACAAAAAGCTGTAAAAAACAGCATATCAAAAAAGCCGAGATTCACAAAAAAGTGAGTCTCGGTGATTTTTTTCTTATATTCTTGAAATTGTATAAAAATATGAAGAATATTGAATACTTATTGTCTGTGCTTTGTACTGTTTTTCTTCCATACCCGGCTGTATTTATTTGCATTGGCAGTTATCTTTGTTTCGTCAAGGTGTTATTTAGATCAATATGACGAAAAACCTCGTTAAATGTATATACTGGATCAGAAATTTCTATTATTTTTTCAATTTCCGGTGGTAATTTTAATTGATACGGTGTATAATATACCTTGTTTATATGGTTTTTCATTACAAATAAATTATATCACAAAATGACTGCATTCCTACCTTTCGGTTAGAATGCAGTCGTTTTTTATCTGGGTTGTTTTTTACAGCTCCATAAATTATGTAGCTATTAACTTAGTTTGATGCAATGAACGGACGAATTGCAGACGCAACGGTTGAAATCGGGTGTGACTGTAAGAACACTCTGCCCGGTCCTGTAATAACTGTATTAAACAAACCCTCTCCGCCGAGGAACATATTCTTAACACCCTTAATACGCTGGATGTCCATTTGACAAGATGCATCCATTGCAGCAAGGTTGCCTGTATCAACAACAATCTGCTGACCGGGTGCAAGGTTATACTGCTTGCAGTAGCCGTCAATCTCAACAAAAGCAGTTCCGTAACCCGATAACTTTTGAAGTATGAAGCCTTCGCCTCCAAAAAAGCCTGCACCCGCTTTTTTATTAAAATGTACAGAGAGTTCAACAGTTGCAGAACTTGCAAGGAAACCCGATTTCTGAACGATTATAGGCATATTAGGCTGAATCTCAAAAGGAATGATTGAACCCGGGAAAGATGAAGCAAGAGTAATGAAACCCGGACCGCCCATAGCTGTGTAGCGGTTCTGCATAATAGACTCTCCCGACATCATTTTGCCGAACATCTTGCCTACTCCGCCGCCTGAAGTTTCCATATTAAGGTTAGGTGACATCCATACCATTCCGCCGCCCTGTGTAATAATAGTTTCGCCGTTTTCAAGAGATACCTCCACTATCGGAAGTGAACCTCCCTCAATTTTGTATTGCATAGATAAACCTCCATAAATGTTTATTATCAGCATTATATCATATATCAAATGCAATGTAAATAAAATTTTACATATATACATCAAAAGACTTCCATTTGCAGAAGTCTTTTTTACTTATGTTTATTCACCTGTCAAATGTACAACTGTTGCCGTATGCCCTACTGCTTTTAAAAACTTATCAAAAACATCTGTTGTTTTTATTTTAAGGCTCGATGTATTCACGCATGGGTGACATCCTACATATTCACCTTTTAAAACATCTTCATCTACAAGCAAAGTGACTGCGTTTTCTTTGTCGTTCATAAGTCCCATAACGCTTACAGACCCCGGCAAAATATTAAGGTACTCTTCCATAGCCTCGGCAGACGCAAAAGAAAGTCTTGCCGAATTAATTTGACTTGAAAGTTCCTTTGTTTTAAAAGGCTTGTCCCCCGGCATCATTAAAAGATAAAATTTAGTTTTCTGCCTGTTGCACAAAAACAGATTTTTACAAATAAGTACATCAAGAACCTTGTCAATTTCATTGCACGCCTCCATAGTATCGGCATGGCCGTGATCTGTTCGCAGATACTCTATGCCAAGGCTGTCGAGCAAATCATATACTCTGACTTCCCTGTCAAGTCTTCCCTCAATATTCTGCGGTCTGCCTTTGTATAATTCCACCGCTGTCATCTCCTAACATTTTTACTACTAATATAATAATGGATTACTCTCCCTTTGTCAAAGAAAAACAGAGCGACTGCACAACACAATCGCTCTGTAATTTATTTATCTTTCATATACTGTGTCGTAATCACCATATTCAGGAACATTAAAATACTCAGAGTTTTTATTAAGTGTATAGTCAGCTTTAAGTAAGCCGTACTTTTTGAGTACCTCAATGGTATTTGTATATGACTTCGGTACAAAGTAATACTCATATTCTTCTGTACTGTTAGTACCGAAAATAAATTTTTTAGCTTTTTCAGGATCATAATTAGTATATGTTAATTGAATTTTGCAGACATAATCCTTAGAATACTTTTCTCTGATATATTTAAGAGAATCAAAGCTGTAAACCGAATCCTCGTCATTAGAAGAATCATAAAAAATATCATCATTGTAAAGAAGTGCAAACGGATCATACAAAACACCGTTAAGATAAGCAGTGTCAGCCTCAAGGTCTTTTTTAAATGCTGCGTTTATATCATTCATAATACTGTTCTTTTCAGCAATTTCTTTTGGATCTTTTTCTTTTTCATCATATGAATACTCGCCATAGTTTTCTATGGTCGACGAATATACACTGTCCTCGGAATATGTTTTGGTCAAAGCATGAACAGTCACACTGCTTACTTGGAAATCTTCGTTCAGACCGGCATTTGCCACACCCGAGTATTTCATAATATACGGCTTTGATGAAAGCACAGGTTTGGCGGCAGTGTAAATTTGTGTAAATCCAGATGAACTATAACCGTAATCAACATCATATGTATCATCGGTATAATCAATCGGCTCATAATCAAATGTCGCAGCCATTTCAAGCAGATTCTTAGAATAGTATCTTGTCACGGTTCTTCCGCTGTTTAGCTTGTAGGCAACGGTAATTATCTCGTCGCTTGCATATTCTCTGAGGGTATTGTAAAGCATACTGCCCCACACACTTGAAAATTTAGCCTTAGAAGTTGTATTCGTCTTTTTCTTGGTGAGAATTTCATTGTGAACATTAATAATAGATTTAATGTCAGCTTCGTCTGTAAAATCGCCCGCACTCTTTGTGTAATATTTCGATATATTCTTGCCGACAGTGCTATACTCTGAACAAATCAAACCCGCACTCTTTACATCTTCTGATTTAGGCACATAAGTATTGTAGCCGAACACATCAAGATTAATAAGAACCACACCGACAATTACCACAACAGCAAGACCTGCATAAATCGGAATAGTTCTTACAATCTGCTTTAAGCCTTTGTAGAAAATCATATGAACGATAAGGAATGTCGGCGCACTTGCAAGAATAAAACCAAAAACAAAACCGCCTACGCCATTGCCAAAAACATTTATAGCGCCGAACATAGTTCCGAGGAACATACCTGCAAGGAATGAAACTATAACTTTTATTATATGGCAAGGAATGTAATAAGCAAATGAAGTCTGCGCTCTTTCGGATCTTCTCTTCATAATCAGCAATGTACCCAAAGCAATGCAGACTACACTGAAAATTATCCAATAAATAAGATTGTTGCCAAAGTAAGCAGAAATAGGATTGAGTGCATTTGTTATAAAACTGTCAGAAAAATTACCCGTGTATGAGCCTGTAAAGAAAGCGTCGATATAAGCCCTTACAAAAACCATAGATAACGGATAGCAGGCACAAACCGCAATAAACATAATAACAGTATTAAATGTAGTACCACAGCAAGCAGACAGAAAACCGTATGCGCTTATGCAGGCAAGAGTACCCACAATAAAATTAACATACATATTTGTTACCTGCGGAAGTAAAAGCGTACCCGTACAAACAGACGCAATAGCAATAATGCCCATAAATACAAGCATAGGAATGATAGAGAACAAATAAGCTGCACCGTACTTGGCGAGGAAAAGTCTTGCTCTGCTTATAGGAAGCGAACCGTAAAAATCGACTTTACGCTTGTTGTGCATATACGAGAATATCTGCACTGTATAAATAATAGCAAAAATAAGTGTAAGAAAACCGATAATGGCAGATGAAATAACCTGAAAAACCTGCATTTTTTCGCTTAGAGATATTTTCGGTGAACTTTCAGTTGAAAACAAAGGCGAAAATGAGGTTTGATCTGCCGTAAGCACAAAAACAAGTGTAAAAATTATTACAGTAAATACCGACGCCAAAATCGTATATACCATCAACGAGCCTTTACAGCCTTTCAAATCCCATAGAATAACTGAAAAAATCTGCTTGAGCTTATCTTTAAAGGATACTGTGGATGTCATATCCTGCCGCCCCCATTTCACTAATAAATATTTCCTCCAAAGTAAGAGGTATTGCAGAAACAAAAGCAGGATTAAGTGCCTTAAGCTTTGGCATAAACTCCTCTTCCGTTCCCTTTATTGTAAGATTAAATATATTGCCGTTGCGGGTTATATTAATTGCATTAATACCCTCAAATATATTCGGCTTATACGGCAACTCCGTAAATGCCACCTGTACCTTGCGCAAACCGTGCCTTAAATCGTCAATACCACGCTCAAGCATCATATGTCCCCTATGCATAAGGCAAAGTCTGTCGCACAAATCTTCAAGCTCTCTCAAGTTATGAGAGGCAATTACAACGGTTGTATTATTGTCGGCCACCTTTTCGGCAAGCAGGCTTTTGAGCATATGTCTTACTACAGGGTCAAGACCGTCAAATATTTCGTCAAGGAATAAATATTTCGGACAGGTTGAAAGCGCCAAAATAAGCGCCGCCTGTCTTTGCATACCCTTTGACATATTAATAATAGGTGCCTTTATGTTAATCGGGAAAATCGAACAAAGTCTGTTATATTCCTGTTCGCTCCAATTCGGATAAAGTCGTCTGTAAAGAAAAGCCGTACTCTCTACCGTGCTTGTATTGTAAAAATACGGGAAGTCAGGTATAAAAAAGCATTCTCCTTTAGTTACGGGATTATCAAAATGCTGTATGCCGTCAACTTTTACAGTTCCTCCGTCAGGTGCATATACTCCCGCAAGCATACGCAAAAGTGTTGATTTACCGCTGCCGTTACTGCCTACAAGACCTACAACCGCACCGTTTGGAATATTCACGGTCATATTATCTACAGCATTAACCTTGCCGAACCTCTTGGTAAGTCCGCAAATTTCAATCATCAATGCCACCTCCGTTATAAATATTTTCAATAATTCTATTAAGCTCTGCCTTGTCAACGCTCAGTAAATTTGCTATTTTTGTGCTCTGTTTAAAATCATCGAGCGCCATGGCTCTTTCGGCACAATCCTTTGTCAGTTTATCGGATACATAACTTCCCCGTCCGACATTGGATACAATATACCCGTCATTTTCAAGCAATTTATATGCTTTTGCTACGGTATTAGGGTTAATGCCAAGCTCAGATGCAAGACTTCTTACAGGCAACAATTTATCACCCGGCTTCAATACTCCCGCTGATGCAAGACGAATTATATTGGTACAAATTTGTTCATAAATCGGTACTCTTGATGTCAAGTCAATCTGAATCATTATTCTACCTCCAATCTTATAAATTGCACTCATTGGATTTATTGTATTAATTTAAATAGTACATCTTAAATATATACTATTTAATTATTTTTGTCAATACTTTTTATCATTTTAGTAAGTTTTATTCGATTGTCATTTTTTATTCTGAATATGTAATCTATTATACAACAATATTATATGTGCAAAAAACACAGAAAAAGAAAAAAGCAAGACAAAGTCTTGCTCTTTTCTATGCTCACAAAAATTAAAAGAAAGAAATAACTATAAACTTTTTCAAAACATATAATTGAAAATTTGTTATAATTTATCTTATGGCTTTATTATAGCACATAATACTTCAAAATCAAGCATATTTTTTAATTTCATTCAAAATCAGCCATTTATATATGTTGTATAAGCTTTGTATGTGATATTTGTGCAATTTGTACATCAGAAGAAATTTAACTCTTTTAAAAAATAAATCCAGCCGAATAAAGTAAAACACGAAAGCATAGTTGTAAAAACTACGGTACCTGCCGATAATTCATAATCGCTGTCCATTTGCCTTGCCATGGTATAAGAAGACACAGCGCAGGGCGATGCAAAAATTCCGATAAGCGAAACTAAATCAATTCCCCTGAAACCAATCATAATAGCTACGGAAATACTGATTGCAGGCACAATAATAAGTCTTGCAAAAATAACCGCAATAAGGTTTTTCTTGTATCTTTTTATGCTTGCAAATTCAAAAGATGCTCCGAGCACAATCAACGCAAGCGGTGTTGCCGCCGACGCCATATCAGAAATAACGCTCTCTGCAATTTCAGGTAATTTAATACCGAAAACCGCAAACAAAATACCTGCAACCGAGCCGATAATCAGCGGATTTGTAACTATACCTTTGAGTATTTTTGTAATTTTTATACTCTCTCCCCTGAATACTTCAAGTGTTATTACAGCCAGAATATTGTACATCGGAACAATAACCGTGACAAGCATAGATGTCATACCAAGTCTGCCGCTGCCAAAGATATTACCTACAATCGGCAAACCCATAAGCACAAAATTACTCCTGTAAATCGCCTGGATTAGTGCACCACGACTTTTATTTGACTTTTCAAAAATTAAAGCAAAACCAACCGACAAACCGTAAATAACCGCTACGGCAACAACCGCATACAAAAGAAGTGATGCATTAAAATCTGCCGACAAATCAAAAGCATATATATTGTTAAACATCAAGAACGGAAAGAAAACATTAAAAACGATTTTGTTAAGCACAGGCAAATGAGCCTCTTCAATCACCTTCATTTTTCGCACAGTAAAACCGATAGCAAGCATTATAAACATAGGCAGTACCGCATACAGAGCCACAAAAAAATTAGACATTCTACCATCTCCTCAAAGAAAGCATAGCATATATTTTTTATAAATACAATATAATTTACATATATTGACTTATGATAGCTTTTGTGCTATCATAATCATATACTAAATATACAAAGGTACAATATATGTATAGAATTGAATTTTACGAAAACGCAAACTGTGAATCAGAACTTTGGAATTTTCTTGAAAAACTAAGAAAACAGTCCAAAACAAATAAAGATGCAAGAATACAATATAAACAAATTATTTTTTACATTGAATTACTGCAAAACAACGGTACTAAACTAAATGAAAACATTACCAAACATCTTGACGAAGATATATGGGAGCTTCGCCCGGGTAATAACAGAGTTTTTTATTTCTTTGTTAAAAATGATACTTTTGTCTTACTGCATCATTTCAGAAAAAAATCTCAAAAAACTCCTCGTAGGGAAATTGAAAAAGCAAAATCAGAAAGAAATGATTATCTGAACAGAAATAAGGGAGGTAACTCATAATGAAAAGTTGGAATGATTACAAAAACTTTGTTAAAAATGAAGACAGCACCGCAAAACAAGACATAGAAGAAATGGAAGAGCTTGCAGGAATTGTCGGCGCAATTATTGAAAAAAGAAATTCACTGGGTCTAAGCCAGCGTGAGTTAGCTGATATTTGCGGTATTCCTCAATCATCTGTAGCAAGAATCGAAACATTTAAAACCACCCCCAAAATTGATACTTTATTAAAAATTATGCAGCATTTAGGACTTAAGCTGACTGTGTCATCTGTATAAAATTATAAACATCTTTCCCATTCCATTCACTTAAATATCATTGAAAAAAGCGGTGTAATGTGTTAGAATAGTTTATAATATAAGTGAAAGGTTCTGAAAACTTGAAAAAATGTGATTATTGCGCAAAAGAAATATCCTATTTTGAACAATATTGCAGTGAAGAATGTCACAGCAATGCAAATAAATATTACGAAACTACCGAAAAGTACGGTAAATTGTTCAGCATTATAAATATGATTTGCTTTTTCGGTATTCCTATCGGAATTTTTCTTTTTGCGTTTTTGCGAACTGCGGGAATGATAATTACAGTCGCAAGCTGCGATATTCTCGGCATAATGCTTATTTTACTTCCGTTTCCCACCGAAAATATGATTTCAAAGTACAAGCTGAAAAAAGCAACGAAAATTACCCGTATTATCGGACTTGCCGTAATCGGCCTCGGATTTATGTTTTTAATCTTTATGTTATTGTTCCCGATTATTTTCCCTGATTAACTGAATATTTATTTTAAAAGCGTCAATAATATTTTTACAATTATAATTAAGGAGGATTATTATGATTGATAAAATTGCCCTGACGCTTTTAATTATAGGCGGACTTAACTGGGGCTGTGTAGGTATTTTTCAGTTTGACCTTGTCGCCTGGATTTGCGGCGGTCAGACAGGAATTATAAGCCGAATTGTTTACATTCTCGTTGCGCTCGCCGCAATTTGGTGTATTTCACTTTTATTCAGAGATACCGACTCCGATACTGCGGTTAATAATGATTCCGTGTAACGCAAAAGGTGGCTGTCCGCTACGAACAGCCACCTTATTTTTATATGTAGTTTTAATTAAAGAGCCTCTACAATTTCCTTTGTATCTCTTGCAATAACAAGTTCTTCATTAGTAGCAATAAGCTCAACTCTGATTTTTGAGTTTGGAGTTGAAAGTGTGCCTGTAACGCCGCACTTTGCTTTCTTGTTAAATTCCTTGTCCATCTCTACACCAAGGCAAGAAATGTAATCGCAAACAGTTTCACGGAGCTGTGGCTGATTTTCGCCGATACCGGCTGTAAATACAATAGCGTCACAACCGCCGAGTGCAACATAGTAAGAACCGATTGTCTTTGCAATCTGATAATAAAGCATCTCGTGTGCGAGGTGTGCTCTGTGGTTGCCCTGCTGTTCTGCAGCGCAAACATCACGGTCATCGGAAGATACACCCGATACACCCAAAAGACCTGATTCCTTATTAAGAATCTTAAGCATTTCTTCTGCAGAAACATTCTCTTTTTCTGCAATAAATGTAATTACGGATGGGTCAAGAGAACCTGAACGAGTACCCATCATAAAGCCACCGAGCGGAGTAAGACCCATTGATGTATCAATTACCTTGCCGCCCTTGATAGCTGTGATTGATGAACCGTTGCCGATGTGACAAGTAATGATTTTTGTATCTTCAATATTCTTGCCCATAAGTTCAGCCATTTTCTGTGATACATAACGGTGAGAAGTACCGTGGAAGCCGTAACGGCGGATACCGTACTTTTCATAGTATTTATATGGAATAGCAAACATATAAGCCTTTTCCGGCATTGTCTGATGGAAAGCGGTATCAAATACTACAACCTGAGGAACATCTTTGCCGAATACCTTTGTACAAGCATTGATACCCTGAATGTGAGCGGGGTTGTGGAGAGGAGCAAGAGGAGCAAGCTCTTCAATCTTCTTGATAACATCGTCTGTTACGAGAACCGACTTATTAAAATAGCTACCGCCCTGCACTACTCTGTGACCGATTGCGCTAACCTCTGACAAATCCTTGATTGCACCATACTGCGGATCAAGAAGTGCGTCCTTAACAGCCTCAAAAGCCTGTGTATGATTAACCATCTCTGTTTTGCGTTCAATTTTTGTGCCGTCAGGAGCTTTAAAACCGATAAATGCACCCTCCTGACCGATTCTTTCACAGTTTCCTTTTGCAAGTACCTTTTCGCTGTCCATATCAATAAGCTGATATTTAAGTGATGAGCTGCCTGCGTTAATAACGAGAACCTTCATTATTATTCATCCTTTCAACTATATTAGTTGTCCTAAAGCGATTTTTGATATATAATATATCTGAGGACAATTAAAAGTCACTCTGTGAGTGTTACACTATAATGATAAAACTTTTTATAATAGTTTTCAAGTGATTTTTTAATATCTGACAATAATTTTTTGCTTTTTCGAGGTAATGCTATGGCAATCGGCATAATTTGCGAATTTAACCCTTTTCATAACGGACATAAATATTTAATACAAAAGGCAAAAAGCCTTGTAAACGAACCTGTTGCGGTTGTAATGAGCACAAGCTTTACACAGCGTGGCGAAATCGCAATTACAGACAAATTCATAAGGGCAAAGTCTGCCCTGCTCGGCGGCGCTGACATTGTAATAGAACTCCCCGTTGCCTATGCGGTTTCAAACGCAGAGGTTTTTGCAAAAAGCGGAGTTAAAATTCTATCTTCCTTTTCCGATATGAATTACCTCGCATTCGGTTGTGAAAACAATAACATAAATTTACTAAAGCAAGCGGCTCAGGCACATAGAAATACCGCCGTACAATCGCTTGTGGCAAAGGAAATGCAAAACGGTTCGTATTATCCGAAAGCAATTGAATCTGCCGTACGTGCAATATACGGCGATAAAACAGCCGAAATCCTTGCCACACCAAACAATGTGCTTGCCGTTGAATATCTTAAAGCATTGCCGAGCAACATATCACCACTGCCAATCCGTCGTGAGGGAGTTGAACACGACAGCGAAAACACTGAAAACGGTTTTGCCTCCGCATCATATATAAGAGAACAATTAAAGCAAGGCAAAAATATTGCGGAGTTTGCTCCTTTTGAACCGACAGAGCTTGCTCTGCCCGATAATTTGGAAACTGCCTTGCTGTATAAATTGCGCTCCATGTCTGTTCATCAGCTTGCCGATTTACCCGATGTAACCGAGGGACTTGAAAACAGAATTTACACGGCAGTGCACGAATATAATTCTGTTAATGAAATATTGTTTGCCGTAAAATCAAAGCGTTACACACTTGCAAGACTACGCAGAATTTTAATATGCGCACTTTTGAATATAACAAAAGAAATTCAAAACACCGAACCGTGCTATGCAAGAGTGCTCGGCTTTACAAATGACGGTGCAAAAATCCTGAAAAGCTGTACTCTCCCCGTTATAACCTCTGTAAAAAAAGGTTTGTCACTCGGAGGCAATACAGAAAAATTACTTAAAACAGAAATTTTCGCAACAGATGTTTTTTCACTCGCTGTAAATCCGCCTAAAAGGTGCGGAGCAGACTTCACAACGCCGATAATAAAAATATAAAATCAGTTACCGCAAAATAAATATCTGCTATAACTTGCAAATATTTTATTTTGTGGTAATATATATGTATGTAGTTAGTTTAGACTAACCTATATGTTGAAAAGAGGTAATTCTATGACAAAGAAAAATCAATTATAATGCTCTTATGCGGTATTTTAGGTTGCATATGTTTCGGATGCGGCGACTGGCTGATGATTTACGGCGAAGTTACACATATGGGAAGTCTTTATTGGTTGACAAGCGGAACAACTCAAATACCCGAATGGCGAAACTCACTTGCAATGCTCCTACCTTTCCCGGGAATAGTCCTTTACGGAACAGCCTTATTTGCTATATCCGACTTTATAAAAGAAAGTAAAAATAAGAAAACATACTGAATTTTAACATCATTCGGACTTACCCCTTGGCTAAGTCTGCATTTGTTTTACATAATGATACTTTTCCTGTTTTCGTGGCTTAACGGCAACGGATATGCAGACATAGCAATGCCTGCTTGCGAGGCATTATTCAAGCACTTATCGTGGATAGTAACATTAAGCGAAGTATTTATGCTTGCGCCGTTTATATATTGGTTTTATCTGCAAATCAGGAAAAAGACGGTATTTCCAAGAGCCACAGCGTTTACAAATATACTTATTATATACGCTGTAATGTATATAATAAAAACGGTATTACCCGAATCACCGTTCCGTTTAGGCTTTACAAACGGACTTATGAGCGAAAGTATGGTAATTTGGTTTGTAATCGTATTTGTATTGGGACAGATTTGTTCAAAGAAAAATAAATAAACTCAATAAAAAATGCCTCAGCAAAATTAATTGCCGAGGCTTGCTTTTATCAAAAAAATTATACTGAATGTTGGGCAACAATAATAAATTATGGTTTAGCGGAGTGTCGGTTAGGCATTGAAATTTAGCTAACGCTAAATTATCCTCCCAAAAGCAAAAAAGTTTACTCAATTTTTTCAAAAATTGCGGGTTTGGGCAGCGCCCATAAAAATCTTCCGATATAACAATTTATCAGGCGCAAACAGCCACGCTGTTTGCGTGCTAAAACTAAGTTTGTTAAAACAGGCGACAGCCTTTTATAAAAGAAATGATTAACTTTTCATTATATATCGAATGGCTTTTCTTTTTGCTTTCGTATTTAAAGGCATTCGCCGTTGTGTTCAAGCCGCCAAACAGCAAGCTGTTCGGCTATTGTTAGATTGCGTAAGCGGAAAGTATTTGTGGGCTTTGCCCACACCCACGACCTTTGAAAAGGTCGACCAAACTTTTATAATTGCTTTTCCAATTTATTCCGCTAAAGCATAATTTATAAATAGAACCTAAAAAAATCCCCCGTGGGAAACCACGGGGGAGAAGTAACGAAATAATTTATCTATTAAACTGTCTCGCTGTTGTTGCCATAATAAGCATTGAGATACATCTGCTTGATTTCCTTGAAGAGTGGGTATCTTGGGTTAGCGCCTGTGCACTGATCGTCGAATGCCTGCTCTGTCATATCGTCAAGTCTTGCAAGGAAGTCAGCTTCATCGATACCGTACTCCTTGATTGAGTTCTTAATACCAACTCTTGCCTTAAGGTCATTGACAGCCTTAATGAGGTTCTCAACGCTTTCAGCATCGTCCTTACCGCCAAGACCGAGGAATCTTGCTACTTCAGCGTAACGAGCCTGTGTCTTTGGATGATCATACTGTGGGAATGTACCCATCTTAGCAGGAGTTTCTACAGAGTTGAAACGGATAACCTGCTCAAGCATAAGGGCATTAGCAATACCGTGTGGAATGTGGTGGAAAGCACCGAGCTTATGAGCCATTGAGTGACATACACCGAGGAATGCGTTAGCAAATGCCATACCTGCCATTGTAGCACCGTGAGCAACCTTCTCACGAGCAACAGGCTCATTCATACCGTTGTCATAGCAAGCCGGGAGATACTTGAAGATAACTTCAAGAGCTCTAAGTGCAAGACCGTCTGTAAAGTCAGTAGCCATCATTGATGCATAAGCCTCAAGTGCGTGGCTGACAGCATCGATACCTGATGCAGCTGTAAGACCCTTAGGACCGCTCATCATATTGTTAGCATCTACGATAGCCATATTTGGCATAAGCTCGTAGTCAGCGAGTGGGTACTTAACGCCTGTTTCCTGATCTGTGATAACTGCGAATGGTGTTACCTCAGAACCTGTACCTGAAGATGTTGGAACAGCGATGAAGTAAGCCTTTTCACCCATCTTAGGGAATGTATAAACTCTCTTACGAATATCGCAGAAACGCATAGCCATATCCATAAAGTCAGCTTCCGGATGCTCATAGAGAACCCACATAATCTTGCCGGCATCCATTGCTGAACCGCCGCCGAGTGCGATGATTACATCAGGCTCAAACTTACGCATAGCCTCTGCACCCTTCTGAGCAGAGATAAGTGACGGATCAGGCTCAACATCAGCAAATGTTGTGTAAACAATGCCCATCTCATCAAGTTTATCTGTGATTGGCTTTGTATAACCATTCTTGTAAAGGAATGAGTCAGTTACGATAAATGCTCTCTTCTTACCCATAACATCCTTGAGTTCCTGAAGAGCAACAGGCATACAGCCTCTCTTAATATAAACCTTCTGTGGTGCTCTGAACCAAAGCATATTTTCTCTCCTCTCGGCTACTGTCTTAATGTTGATAAGGTGCTTGACACCAACGTTCTCTGAAACTGAGTTACCGCCCCATGAGCCGCAGCCGAGTGTAAGAGATGGTCTAAGCTTAAAGTTGTAGAGGTCACCGATACCACCCTGTGAAGATGGTGTGTTTACGAGGATACGGCAAGTCTTCATACGGTCTGCGAACTCGTCAATCTTAGCTCTCTCGTTAACAGCATCAACATAGAGGGAAGATGTATGACCGTAACCGCCGTCAGCAACGAGCTGCTCAGCCTTAGCAAGTGCATCTTCAAAGTCCTCTGCCTTGTACATAGCAAGTACAGGAGAAAGCTTCTCGTGTGCAAATTCTTCGCTGATGTCAACGCTTTCAACTTCACCGATAAGAATCTTTGTTTCTTCAGGAACTGTTACACCTGCCAGAGCAGCAATTGTAACAGGCTTCTGACCAACGATCTTAGCGTTAAGTGCGCCGTTGATGATGATAGTCTTTCTTACCTTCTCTGTCTCTTCATCGTTAAGGAAATAACAGCCACGAGCCTTAAATTCCTTTTTAACCTTTGAATAAATCTTCTTTTCAACGATAACTGACTGCTCTGAAGCACAAATCATACCGTTATCGAATGTCTTTGAGTGAATAATTGAGTTTACAGCAAGGAGAATATCTGCTGATTCGTCAATAATTGCAGGAGTGTTACCTGCACCAACGCCGAGAGCAGGCTTACCTGATGAGTAAGCAGCCTTAACCATGCCAGGACCACCTGTAGCAAGGATGCAATCAGCTTCCTGCATAAGCATATTTGTAAGCTCAAGGCTTGGAATGTCAATCCAGCTGATAATGCCCTCTGGAGCACCTGCAGCTACAGCAGCCTCAAGAACAACCTTAGCAGCCTCAATTGTGCTCTTCTTAGCACGTGGGTGTGGGCTGATGATGATACCGTTTCTTGTCTTTAAGCAGATAAGTGTCTTAAAGATAGCTGTTGATGTTGGGTTTGTTGTTGGAATAACTGCAGCGATAACACCGATTGGCTCTGCAATCTTCTTAATACCGAAAGATTTGTCCTCTTCGATTACGCCACATGTCTGAACATTTTTATAAGCATTGTAAATGTACTCAGAAGCGAAGTGGTTTTTGATAACCTTATCTTCAGCTACGCCCATGCCTGTTTCTTCAACAGCCATTTTAGCGAGTGGGATTCTCATCTTGTTAGCTGCGGATGCTGCTGCAAGGAAAATCTTGTCAACCTGTTCCTGTGTGTAGGTTGCGAAAATCTTCTGAGCTTCTTTAACTTTTGCTAAAGCTGCCTCAAAAGTCTCTGCGTTTTCTACGATCGGATACTCTTTTGTGCTCATTAAATCTACCTCTTATCTTGCATTTTGTATTTTATTCAGCAAAAAGCTGAAAATGGATGACTTATTCTTCAACAGCTTTAAATTCAAGCTTGTTGGTTTTTCCATTGGTTTTTACATAGTTTTCTGCGTAAGAACCCTTTGGAGCATTTATTGTAACAGTGTTTGCGTTATCACAAACGCTGTATTCAGACATTTTAGTTACATTGGCAGGAATGTCGATTTCTGTAATGGCAGGGCACTGATAAAAAACATATTCTCTGATTTCTTCAAGACTGCCTGATTCGATAGTTACTTTTTTAACTCCCGAACCCTGGAAAGTGAAAAGACCAAGGTCTGTTACCGAACCCGGAACTGTAACTTCTTCAAGTGAAGTACAGAGGAAAAATACATTATTGCCTAATGTTTTAAGATTTTTGGAAAGTGTAACCGACTTAAGATTTGCACATGACTGGAAAGCATGACCCTCAATCTCAGTTACCGTATCGGGAATTGTTATACTCTCAATGTCCTTTTCGCTGAAAGCGTTAGGACCTATTGATGTTACTTTATAGTTGTTATAGGTATCCGGAATAACAATATTTTTTTCGTTACCTGTGTACTCTGTTACCATAAGCTCATTGCTGTTTACAATGTAATAACCAAAGCCGTTGTCTGTAAGGTCAGGCTTTGTAGCTTCAATGGTATAGCCGGGTTCGTTTTTATTCGAACAGCCGCAGCCTGCAAGGCTGAAAACCATTGTTGCACACATTGCACCTGCAATAAGTGCGCATAATATTTTTTTCATAATTTGAAGGATCCTTTCCAACTTATACTGGTACTGATTTTCTAATTTTCAGTAATACCATTTTAACATCTTTGTTAAATATTTGTCAATGTTTTTTTCGTTTTTTTTTCGCTTTTTGTTACTTTTATCGCATTACATAATAAATTAGTATTGAGGTATGCTGTATTCTTACATATTCGACAAAATAATAAGAAATTATTTCTAATTACAAATTAAGAATAAAGGCTTAAATACTTGAATGTCTTTAAAATGGTAATTTAAAATACCATAAAAAAACAACTAATTTTCTAAAATTTTAAAATCAATTATATATAGATAAAAAATACATAAATATTATAGATAAATACTAAAAAATGTAAATAATGACAAAACTGTTGCTACTGTTAAGATATTAACAATACCGTCTTGAAATTTAAAGCAAAAGTGCTAAAATATATGGTGGAAAATTTTTAATATTTCCTATATTAATATGTATAGGAAGAAGGGGCGCACTATGGATTTAATGCTTATTCTAAGAAATCTTGCCATAATCCTTGTTGCTGCTAAGCTTTGCGGACTTCTTGCCCGTAAGCTCAAAGCACCGCAGGTTGTTGGCGAAATCATTGCCGGCCTTATTATCGGACCTTCACTGCTTAACCTTGTAGTTAAGGACGATTTTATTTCAGGTATGGCAGAAATCGGCGTAATTTTACTTATGTTCTCGGCAGGTTTGGGAACAGACCTTAAGGAACTTGTAAAAACAGGACCTGTTGCATTGTTGATTGCTTTGTCAGGTGTTGCTGTTCCTCTTGTAGGCGGTATGCTTGTTTATATGGGCTTTGGATTCGGTACTCCGGATGCACGGCTTTACGAAGGCATATTTATGGGTACTGTTCTTGCGGCAACATCGGTTAGTATTACCGTACAGGCTCTTAAGGAAATGGGACATCTGAAAGGAAAGGTCGGCACAACGATACTTTCCGCAGCGATACTTGACGATATTATAGGTATCATTCTTCTTACCGTAGTTATCGGCTTCAAGAGCCCTGATGTTTCACCTGTTGATGTTTGCATCAAGACAATTCTTTTCTTTGTACTTGCAATTGTACTTGGTTTTGCACTTTACTTCCTCTTTAAATGGATCAGCAAGCACTGGCCTCATTCAAGAAGAATTCCGATTTTCGGACTTGTTCTTTGTTTTGCGGCAGCTTATTGTTCGGAAGAATTCTTTGGTATTGCCGATATTACAGGTGCTTATGTAGCAGGTATTATTCTTTGTAACATCAATGATGCGGGTTATATTGAAAGAAAAATGGACATCAGTTCATATATGATCTTCGGACCTATTTTCTTTGCAAGCATCGGTTTACAGACAAGTTTTGATAACTTTAATATGCAGATATTATGGTTCTCAATCGCACTTGTTGCTGTAGCTCTTGTAACCAAAATTATCGGCTGCGGCGGTATGGCAAAAATTTGTAAGTTCAATATGACGGATTCGCTTAAAATCGGTGTAGGTATGATGAACCGCGGTGAGGTTGCTCTTATTGTTGCACAAAAGGGACTTGACGCAGGTCTTATGGACGCTAAGTTCTTTACAGCTGTAATCATTCTCATTATTGTTTCTTCAATTCTTACTCCTATCCTTTTGAAGGTTCTCTATGCAAAGTGGCCTGACAAAAAAGACAGTGTAATTGAAAACGAAAGGAAACTTGCTCAGGAAGGTGTAGGTGCTACTTACAATATTTCTGACAATGATTTCAAACATGATGAAAAATAATTTAATTATTACAAATTCAGCCGTACTCGTCAGAGTGCGGCTTATTTGTTGCCTTGTGTTTAATAAATAATTATATTTACAATTTACAATTATTTCAAAATGTTACAAAAATTTACTTGATTTGTAATCTAAATATGAATTAAAATTCTGATATTGAATTATAATAGCGCTTTTATTGTGCTTTTTAACAAAAAAGGGGAGAGATGCTAAACAAGGGGTTGATTTTTTCTTGAATATCTGCTATAATTATTACAAATTTGTTAATAAGTGTAATTTTGATGTAATTATTACACCTGACACAATTTGGAGGTAATACAATGCAGCGAAGTAAGAAAATTGCTTCTGTGCTGTTGAGTGTAACAATGCTTTCGGGTGCGTGCGCAGTCGCAGGCAGTACTACAGCTCATGCATCAGGCACAGGTGCAGGTCTTGCAGAGTGGGCGCTTAATGCATATTACAGCGGTTGGAGCTATGTTTACGGCGGAGCTACTCCCGGTACCGTAGATTGTTCCGGTCTTATTTATTCCTATTGCGGAGGCAACGCAAGAGGCGGAGATTCACAGCTGTATGCATCAAGCGCAAGTGGATATGTCAGCAATGGTATTCCACGAATACACGGACTCGGTCTTCATATGGATGGTCATGTCGGTGTATATATCGGCGACGGTATGGCAGTTGACGCAAGAAACGATGACGAAGATGTATGCTATGACACCGTAGATTATATGGGGTGGACACAGTGGTACAAGGTAGGCGCTATTGACTACATAGAAAACGGTTGGGAAGAGTTCAACGGTGATTATTATTACTATGAAAACGGCGAATACATTGTAGATACATCAAGAACAATTGACGGCACTACATATTACTTTGATTCAAAGGGCAGATCAAGCAATACTCCGTCAGATCCTTCTTCTTCAAATTCTTCCGACAATTCTTCTTCAAGTTCAGACAACAACTCTTCAAACAACACGGTTGACGATTCTTCAACTGACAGCGACAACAGCAGTTCGACTGAAGAGGTAAAAGAAGAAACACCTACAGAGCCTGTTCTTTACAGAAACGGCGATGAGGGTGACGAAGTAACGAAGATTCAGGAAAGACTTAAGGAGCTTGGCTACTATGATGGCGAAGTAAACGGTAAGTTTGACGATGCAACAGAGGCAGCTTACATTCAGTTCCAGCAGGCAGCAGGAGTAGATGTTGACGGTATTTCAGGTACAGACAGAGATATTCTTTACTCGGAAGATTGTCCTACCTATGCCGATGTTCAGGCAAAACTTGCTGAACAGACACCTACATATCAGTTGGGCGATCAGAGTAACTCAGTTCTCACAATTCAGAACAGACTTGCTATTCTCGGTTTCTTTAATGAAATAGCTACCGGCTACTTCGGAGAAACAACAGTACAAGCGGTTGAGGCATTCCAGCTTGCAAATAATCTTGAAGCTACAGGTATTGTGGATCAGGATACATATCAGGCAATGTTCTCGGCAACAGCACTTTCAAGCAACGGTTCCGCACTTGCTTCTACAGTAAGCTACACAGGTCCGTATGCAATGCCGCAGGTAGGTTCATCACAATTTGTTTTGCAGAATACACAAAATCAGAATTATACACATTCAGCCGCAGTTGTAGCGCAGGCTGCAAATAAGGTTACAAAGGCTGCACTTTCAAACACATCAGCCAATACACCTGCTATTATTTCGGCAGTTGTAAAGCGCAATCTTAATGTTGGTCTTTGGTTTGTGGTAGTTCTTGCTTTACTTTCGATTTTTGGCGGTGTATATATTATTAAAAATATTAAGGCTTCAAAAAAAGCCCGCCGTACAAGAGCGAGAAGCAAAAAAGCATATACAAGAGTAAAAACCGAGGCTCGTTACTGGTAAAAAATTAAGCCGTATCTTATGGTTGTCCATATGATACGGCTTTTGTATTGCAAAAAACTTTACAGTGTGGTATTATTAACATAGGAAGTGATTATTATGGATAAAGATTTAATTAAAAGAATAAATGAACTTGCAAAGAAAAAGAAAACACTCGGACTTAATGCCGAAGAACAGGCAGAACAGAAACAGCTTTATGCCGTGTATCTTGCTGAAATCAGAGAACAGTTTGATAATACTCTCGATAATGTAAGTATTAAACAGGAGGACGGTTCGGTTGTTCCGTTTAAATCCGCCGCCAAAAAGAAAACAAAAGAAGATAATAAATCAGAATAATTTAATTTTATATCAATAATTAAAAATTTAGGTTCTATTCTAAATGCGGAATACTTTTTCAAAACAATTTTAACTGTGTGCTAAACCATAAATTAATTACAATTTTTGATAAAAAACAGGGTTGATTCTATTTTCTGAATCAACCCTGTAATTATTTTTATTAATCGTCAAGACAATTGTCAAGTCTTTCAATAATATTCTGCTTATCCATATGCTGACCGATAAATACAAGTTTGATTTCACGGTCGCCGTATTTTTCATCCCAATGCTCTTCAATATCAGGATACTCTTTAAAGTATTTCTTCTGCTCACTCTTAGGGAATGCAGCAAGCCATTTGCCGTTTTCTGTAGCGGTAATCTGTACGCCTGCCTGCTCAAATACATAGAGGTAATCTCTCTTGTCTTTATCGGAGAACCAAAGAATACCCTTTGCACGAACAACGCCCTTTGGCCAATTGTTTACAAATTCCTGTAATTTTTCCTGATTGAACGGACGGCGGCTGTGGTACACAAAAGTACAGATACCGTACTCTTCGTCATCGTCACCGTGGTGGTGATGGTGGCAGCAGTGACCGTGCTCGTGGTCGCAGTGAGAGTGATCTTCGTCATCATGATGATGGTGATGCTCATGCTCGTCTTCATCGTGGTGATGATGCTCATGCTCGTCCTCATCGTGGTGATGATGTTCGTGTTCATCCTCATCATGATCGTGATGCTCGTTTTTCTCGTCTTCGTCCTTATCGTAAGCCTGTGCCCAGCCTGCTGAACCTGCAGTTTCTTCAAAGTCATAAAGATTTGTATTGAGAATGTCGCCAACGCTTACCTTACCGTAGTTAGCCTCAATAATTTTAGCCTTTGGCTGAAGAGTTCTAATCATAGCTTTAACTCTGCCGAGCTGCTCCTCATTTACCATATCAACTTTGTTGAGAATGATAGTAGAACAGAACTCAATCTGCTGAATAACAAGGCTTTCAATGTCTTCTTCGTCAACATCGTCTTTAAGAAGATTGTCGCCGCAGCCAAACTCTGTAGCCATTCTGAGTGCGTCAACAACAGTTACAATGTTGTCAAGACGGCAGATAGCAGGAGTGCCTTCCTCTTCGTCACCCTCAAGTACAGCAATAGACTGTGCAATAGGGAGCGGCTCGCAGATACCGCTTGCCTCAATGAGAATATAATCAAATTTACCTGACTTTACAAGTTCTGCAATCTGATTGATAAGGTCAACCTTAAGTGTACAGCAAATACAGCCGTTTGAAAGCGGAACAAGGTTGTCATCTTTTTGAGTAACAACGCCTGCTTTCTGAATAAGTTCAGCGTCAATATTAACTTCGCCTATATCATTTACGATAACGGCACATTTGTAGCCCTCCTGATTGCCGAGGACATGGTTGATAAGTGTAGTTTTACCGGAACCAAGATAACCTGTAAGAAGTGTTACAGGAATTGGAAGCTTTGGTTTTGCCATATATGTCATTTCCTTTCAAGAATAATTTTCTACGAATGGAATAATAGCACAACAGAATTATTTTGTCAAGTAGTTACGAGTTAGTTATGACTAATTAAGTTGATATTTTTACAATTATTAATAAAAATTACTATAATAAAAAGGAGAGAGGAAAACCTCTCTCCATAATAATTATATCAGTTTTCCGGAACATTCGGAAGACCGTCAAAGCCTTTCTGGAGTTCCTCGTCTGTCGGAATATAGTCGCTCATAAGACCGTCGTTAAACTTCTCATATGCAAGCATATCGAAGTAGCCTGTACCTGTAAGACCAAAGAGAATAGTTTTTTCTTCGCCTGTTTCTTTACATTTGAGAGCCTCATCGATTGCAACTCTGATTGCATGGCTGCTTTCCGGAGCAGGGAGAATACCCTCAACTCTTGCAAATTGTTCTGCGGCAGCAAATACAGATGTCTGCTCAACAGAAGTAGCCTCCATAAGACCGTCGTGGTAAAGCTGTGAAAGTGTGCTGCTCATACCGTGGTAACGAAGTCCGCCGGCATGGTTAGCGGACGGAATAAATCCGCTGCCGAGTGTGTACATCTTAGAGAGCGGGCAAACCTTGCCGGTATCGCAGAAGTCATATGCAAACTTACCTCTTGTCAAGCTTGGGCAAGATGCAGGTTCAACGGCAATAATTCTGTAATCAGCCTCACCTCTTAATTTTTCGCCTACGAACGGAGATATAAGACCACCAAGGTTAGAACCGCCGCCGGCACAACCTATAATGATGTCAGGCTTAACATTGTATTTATCAAGAGCTTTTTTAGCCTCAAGACCGATAACCGACTGGTGAAGAAGTACCTGATTGAGCACACTGCCGAGTACATAACGGTATCCTTCTGTAGAAGTTGCAACTTCTACAGCCTCGGAAATTGCACAGCCAAGACTGCCTGTTGTGCCCGGGTGCTCCTTAAGAATTTTTCTGCCGACTGCAGTATCTGTAGACGGGGAAGGAGTAACACTTGCACCGTAAGTTCTCATAACTTCTCTTCTGAACGGCTTTTGTTCGTAAGATACTTTTACCATATATACCTTACAATCAAGACCAAAGTAAGAACAAGCCATTGAAAGGGCGGTACCCCACTGGCCTGCGCCTGTTTCTGTTGTAACGCCTTTAAGACCCTGCTTTTTAGCATAATAAGCCTGTGCAATGGCAGAGTTTAATTTATGACTGCCGCTTGTATTGTTACCCTCAAACTTATAGTAAATCTTAGCAGGAGTACCGAGAGCTTTTTCAAGGAAATATGCTCTGATAAGCGGGGACGGACGGTACATTTTATAGAAATCCTGAATTTCCTGCGGAATATCTATGTATGCGTCTGTATCGTTAAGTTCCTGTGCTACGAGTTCTTTACAAAAAACAGGATAAAGCTCCTCTGCTGTCATTGGTTTTAATGTAGCAGGGTTAAGAAGAGGAGCAGGCTTGTTTTTCATATCTGCACGAACATTATACCATTGAGTAGGTATTTCACTTTCGTCAAGATAAATTTTATATGGAATCTTTGTATTTTCCATTGGTTTCAGCCTCCTAAATATCAATATTTATAATATTATAACATATTATTTGCCTCTTGTCATCACTTTTTATAGAAAATATTATTTCATAACATAATTAAAATAATTTTTTACGGGCATTTTACAAATAGGAGGTAAATAGCTTTACAAAAATTAACTAAACTAAGAGCGTACTCAAAAGAAGTACGATAATTATTTGAGGAGATTATATTTATGAAAAAAACAAGTACAAAATTATTATCGGTATTAGCAGCAGGCGTAATTATGGCAAGTGCATTTGCAGGCTGCGGCGGCAATTCATCATCAACTGCATCAGGCGACAACTCAAGCAATGCCGGTTCATCAAACACAAGTGCTTTTGATACAAGCAAATCACTTTCTGTTATTACAAGAGAGCAGGGCTCCGGTACTCGTGATGCTTTCGTAGAGCTTACAGGTGTTCTTGTTAAAGACGGCGACACAAAGACAGACACAACAAGAACCGACGCTGTTACAGTAAACGGCACAGAGGCTGTTATTACTAATGTAAAGGGTAATGACGCAGCAATCGGTTACATTTCACTCGGCTCACTTAATGACAGTGTTAAGGCTCTTAAGATTGAAGATGTTGACGCAACAGCAGAGAATGTAAAGTCAGGCGAATATAAAATCAGCCGTCCGTTTAACATTGCATATAAGGGTGACTTAAGCGGTGTTGCTAAGGACTTTGTAGATTATATCTTAAGTTCAGACGGTCAGGCAGTAATTTCTAAAGAAGGTTATGTATCTGTATCTGAAAATGCAGCATATGCAGGAACAAAGCCGGAGGGCAAAATTACAGTTGCAGGTTCTTCTTCGGTATCTCCTGTAATGGAAAAACTTATTGAGGCTTACAAGCAGATTAATACAAAGGCAGAAATCGAACTCCAGACATCAGACTCATCGGCAGGTATGCAGTCTGCACTTGAGGGTACTTGTGACATCGGTATGGCATCAAGAGAGCTTAAGGATACTGAAACCGCTCTTACATCAACAACAATTGCAAAAGACGGTATTGCGGTAATCGTAAATACAAACAATACTACAGAAAATCTCACAATGGATCAGGTAAAAGCTATCTACACAGGTGAAGCTAAGGTTTGGAGCGATATAACTAAATGAGATTAAACAATATTAAAGAAAGGGCTATGCAGGGAGTTTTCTTCCTGACAGCCCTTGCAAGCATAGCGGCAGTTGTGCTTATATGTATTTTCCTTTTCTACAACGGTGTTCCGGCAATGGCAGAAATCGGATTTTTTGATTTTATAGGCGGCTCTGAATGGGCACCTACAAATGTTCCGGCTAGCTACGGCATCTTTACAATGATTATCGGTAGTATCTATGTTACGGCAGGCGCTGTTGTAATCGGTGTGCCGATCGGAATTTTAACAGCGGTTTTCCTTGCTCGTTTTTGTCCGAAACCATTATATAAGGTTATAAAACCCGCAACAGAATTACTCGCAGGTATTCCGTCAATCGTTTACGGCTTTTTCGGACTTATGGTAATTGTACCGTTTATCAGAGATAACTTTGGCGGCGACGGTACAAGTTTGCTTGCGGCGTCAATAGTGCTCGGAATTATGATTTTGCCTACAATTATAGGCGTTTCGGAGTCGGCAATCCGTGCGGTGCCCGAAAATTACTACGAGGGTGCATTGGCACTCGGCGCAACAAGAGAGAGAAGTGTGTTCAAAACAATGCTTCCTGCCGCAAAGTCGGGTATTCTCGCAGGTGTTGTGCTTGGCATAGGCAGAGCTATCGGCGAAACTATGGCGGTTATCCTGATTGCAGGCAACCAGGTGCAGATTCCTACATCACTTACGGACGGTGTAAGAACGCTTACAGCAAATATTGTACTTGAGATGGGTTACTCAACAGGACTTCACAGACAGGCACTTATAGCAACAGGTGTAGTATTGTTTGTGTTCATATTAATTATTACACTTTCAATGCAGGCAATTAAGAGCAGGAGTGAAAAGAATGGCTGATAACAATGAAATAAAGGCAATCAATAAAACAGGATTTGCCCAAAGATTAAGAGAATATAAAAGAAAGCCGCTCTCACTTGTTTTGTTTATATTGGTTGTACTTGCAGCGGCAATATCAGTGCTTGCTCTGGTATTTTTAATTGTATATATTCTTGTAATGGGTGTTCCGCATATTACACCGGAGCTGTTTGCATGGGAATATAACAGTGATAATGTATCCTGTATGCCTGCAATTATCAATACTGTTGTGGTAACTTTGCTTACCTTGGTAATTGCCGTACCGTTTGGCGTAGGTGCTGCGATTTACCTTGCGGAATATGCAAAAAGGGGCAACAAGTTTGTAAAACTTATCAGAACTATGGCAGAAACTCTTTCGGGTATTCCGTCGATTGTTTACGGTTTGTTCGGTATGTTATTCTTTGTAACTACTTTGCAGTGGCGACTTTCATTGCTTGCAGGTTCTTTTACACTTGCAATTATGGTATTACCGACAATTATGAGAACTACAGAGGAAGCTTTGCTTTCTGTTCCCGACTCGTACCGAGAGGGCAGTTACGGACTTGGCGCAGGCAAGCTGAGAACAATTATAAAAATAATTCTTCCGAGTGCAATGCCGGGTATTCTTGCAGGTATAATTCTTGCAGTCGGCAGAATAGTCGGAGAAACTGCGGCTCTTTTATATACATCGGGTTCGGCGTCGGGTCTTGCAAAAGGTCTTATGTCTTCGGGCAGAACGCTTGCTATTCATATGTATGTACTTGCAAATGAGGGATTGCATACAGATCAGGCTTGGGCAACAGCGGTTGTATTGCTTGTGCTTGTACTTTTAATAAATACGCTTTCGGCATTTATCGCCAAAAAGCTTACAAGTAAAAATAAGTAAGAGTGGAAGGAAAATAAATGGATAAGTTTACAATTAAGGATATGAACCTGTATTACGGCAAATTTCACGCATTAAAGTCTGTAAACTTTAATATGGAGGCAAACCGTATTACAGCTTTTATCGGCCCGTCGGGCTGCGGTAAATCAACGCTCCTGAAATCACTTAACAGAATGAATGATTTGGTTGAGGGTTGTAAAATTACAGGTGATATCCGTCTTGATAACGAGGATATTTACGGCAAAAATATGGATGTTAATGTCCTCAGAAAAAGAGTGGGTATGGTTTTTCAAAAGGCAAACCCATTTCCTATGAGCGTGTATGATAACATAGCTTTCGGTCCGAGAACACACGGTATAAGAAGCAGAAGAGAGCTTGACGAAATCGTAGAGCAGTCTTTGAAAGATGCCGCTATCTGGGATGAACTTAAGGACAGACTTAAAAAGAGCGCACTCGGCCTTTCGGGAGGTCAGCAGCAGCGTCTTTGCATTGCAAGAGCGCTTGCGGTAAAGCCTGAAGTTTTACTTATGGACGAGGCAACATCTGCACTTGACCCTATTTCCACAGGTAAAATCGAGGAACTTTGTATGAAGCTTAAAGATAAATATACCATTATTATGGTTACACATAATATGCAGCAGGCAATGAGAATTGCTGATAATACGGCATTCTTCCTGCTTGGCGAAATGATTGAATGCACTGATACGGCTACCTTGTTTTCTACTCCAAAGGATAAGCGTACAGAGGAATACATTACAGGAAGGTTCGGCTAATGAGAGAGTATTTTGATTTGGAATTAAAAGCACTTAACGATAAACTCATTGAAATGGGCGCTTTGGTTGAAGGTGCAATAAAAAATACGATAAACATTATTACAAACGGCGAATACGATAAACTTGAAACATCAAGAATGATTGAAGAAAAAATCAATAAGATGGAGAGAGAAATACAAAACTATTGTTTAAATCTCCTCCTTTTACAATCGCCTGTTGCAGGTGACTTAAGAACGGTATCTGCGGCTCTTAAGATGATTACCGACCTTGAAAGAATCGGCGATCAGGCTATTGACATTGCGGAAATGTCAACTTATTTGAAAGACTGCGAAAACATTTATTCAATGACTCATCTTTCTGAAATGGCAGAGCGTTCTTCAAATATGGTAACAACGGCTATTGACGCTTTTGTTAAAAAAGACTTGAAACTTGCAAAGACCGTAGCTACTATGGACGACGCTATTGATGACCTTTTCAATAAGGTAAAACAAGAGGTTGTCGATATTATAAACGCAAACAAAGAACTTGATCAGCAGGCTATAGATGTTTTGCTTATTGCAAAGTATTTTGAAAAAATCGGCGACCACGCAGAGAACATCGGTGAATGGGTTGTGTTTTCAATTACAGGAAAGACAGTATAACCTTTGATGATTTTTGTTGCAAATCAAGACTATTGTGATATAATTAGGTTTAAGGCGGAAGTATGTCTGCCTTGAATCTATATCGGGGAGTTAGAATTATATGTTAATTTATATTGTAGAAGACGATACAGACATCAGGGAGCTTGAAACCTACGCACTGAAAAACAGCGGTTATGAGGTTAAAAGCTTTGGAGAAAGCAAGAGCTTTTTTAAAGCGTGTGCGGAAATAAAGCCGCAGCTTGTTATTCTTGATGTAATGCTTCCCGATTTTGACGGATTGTCTGTACTTGAAAAATTAAGAAAAGACAAGTCTACAAAAAATATTCCGGTTATTCTTGTTACCGCAAAGTCAAGTGAGATGGATAAGGTAAAAGGACTTGATATGGGTGCCGACGATTATCTTACAAAGCCGTTCTCCGTACTTGAACTTATTTCAAGAGTAAGGGCGATTTTAAGACGCTGTACGGTAGAAGAAAAGCCCGAAACCGTGGAACTTGGCGGAATTGTTCTTGACGATTCAAAGCATATTGTAACTTCAAACGGAGAACAGTGCAGCCTTACATACAAGGAGTACGAATTGCTCAAATATCTGCTTAACAATAAAGGTATGGCACTCACAAGAGAGAACATTATCATTAATGTTTGGGGTTACGATTTCGAGGGAGAGAGCCGTACGGTTGATATGCACATTACAACTCTAAGACAAAAACTCGGAGAATGCGGCAATCTTATTAAAACCGTGCGTAATGTAGGATACAAGGCAGGGGAATAATAAATGAAACTAAGAAAAATTCTTTTAAAAAGATTTATAATCACCGCTGGTGTATCCATTCTTTTGACGGCTGTTTTTTCAACAGCCGCTTTCTGGTTTATTTTTTCTTCTTCGGAAAAAACAACATTAAAAGATTATACAAATATAGCCGCAAATCTTTATAATAAAAACAGCAGCTATGAATTGCTGCACGATTTAAGTTCATCACGAATAAGAGTTACATTGCTCGACGGCAACGGAAATGTTCTTTTGGAAAGCAATGACGGCGTTGATGTTACAAAAATGGGAAATCACTCCAATCGTCCCGAATTTATAAATGCAATGAAGAACGGATACGGCGATGACAGCAGAAAATCAGAAACACTCGGCAATGTTACATATTATTATGCTGTAAAAACTTCAAACGGAAATGTTTTGCGATTGTCTGAAACTATGGAAAACGGCTACTCCATTTTTATGCACCTTGTTCCGATTTTGTTTGCCGTAATAATTATTGTATTTATTCTTTGCTGTGTGCTTTCAAAAAGGTCAACGAAAAAAATTATTGCGCCTATAGAAAATCTCGAAAGCAATGTTGACGGCAATCAATATGAAGAATTAAGTTCAATTTCCCGCACCATTTCAAGTCAGCAAAAGCAGATTAACAAGCAGGTTTCACGCTTACAGCTTGAAAAAGACAGAATAGACACGCTTATTCAAAATATGTCCGAGGGCTTTATAATGCTTGATATGGATAAGAATATGCTTATGTGTAATCATTCCGCTTCAAAATATCTCGGCACGGATTCAGAGGGCACTGTCGGCGAAAGTCTTATTTCATTCTCACGCAATGAGGTTTTGTGCGAATGTGTTGACAAGGCTTTCAGCGGTGAACGCAGCAGCAATGAAGGCAATATAAACGGCAGAGTATTGCAGATAATTGCAAGTCCGGTGTATTCCAACAGCGAACAAAAAGGTGTAATCTGTCTTATAATTGATATTTCGGCTAAACGAAAAGCCGAAAAAATGAGGCGTGAATTTACCGCAAATGTTACACACGAGTTAAAAACTCCGCTCACTTCAATTTCAGGTTATGCGGAAATTATAGAAAGCGGAATTGTTGCACCGGAAGATATTGAAAGATTTGCCGGAAAAATTCATAAAGAATCAGGCAGACTGCTTTCTTTGATTGGCGATATTATAGAGCTTTCCGAACTTGACGAAAACACAAGACCCGTAAATTACGATAAGGTCGATTTGTCGGGACTTTCAAGAGAGGTAGCGGAAGATTTACATACAAATGCAAATAAACACGAGGTTGTCATTAAAGTTAATGCGGAAGATAAAATTTTAATAAACGGCAATCGTAACCAACTTTATGAACTTGTTTATAACCTTTGTGACAATGCGATAAGATATAACCGCAAGGGCGGAAATGTTACCGTTACTGTTAAAAAAGAGGACGAAAACGCCGTTCTCAGTGTTGCGGATACGGGAATCGGTATTCCGTTAAAACATCAAAAACGAGTTTTTGAGCGCTTTTACAGAGTTGACAAAAGCCGTTCTAAAGAAACCGGCGGTACAGGTCTTGGACTTGCAATTGTAAAACATATTGCCGAAAGACATGACGGTACTATTACATTAAAGAGTAATGAAAACGGTACGGTATTTACATTTAAAGTAAAAGCATTGTAAAAATTATAAAATGTACTTTTAGCAAAATTAAATATTAATATTTAATATTACGGCTGCGTCTTGTTTAAGTCTTACTTATAAACAGGGCGCAGTTGTTGTTGTGTAAAAAACTTTACATAGATTTTACAAATGCAAAATAAAACTTTGACTTAATACTAATATCATTACAAAGGAAAAGGAGAGTTTAGGGATATGGATATTTTTTCGATTCTTCAGCTGTTGAGTGGCTTGGCACTCTTTTTGTATGGTATGAATACAATGGGTGACGGCCTTGAAAAATTCTCGGGCGGTAAACTTGAAAAAACTCTTGAAAAAATGACTAACAATACTTTCAAGGGATTTTTGCTCGGTGCAGCCGTTACAGCTGTTATACAGTCATCATCCGCTACTACGGTTATGGTAGTCGGCTTTGTAAACTCCGGTATTATGAAGCTAAGACAGGCAATAGGAATTATTATGGGTGCTAATGTCGGCACAACAGTTACAGCGTGGATTTTAAGCCTCTCGGGTATTGAGGGCGACAGCGTATTTATGCAACTGCTTAAACCGACATCTTTTTCTGCTGTTTTCGCTTTTATAGGCATAATTCTTATTATGTTTACAAAGAGCGACAGTAAGAAAAACCTTGCGTCCATTCTTTTGGGATTTGCAATTTTAATGTTCGGTATGGATTCTATGAGTTCTGCGGTAGCACCTCTTTCTGACGATCCTAACTTTGCAAATCTTCTTACAGTCTTTAATAACCCTGTATTCGGTATTATTGCAGGTGCATTGCTCACAGCAATTATCCAGAGTTCAAGCGCATCGGTCGGAATATTGCAGGCACTTTCAAAAACAGGTGCGATTACATACTCAATGGCAATTCCGATTGTAATGGGTCAGAATATAGGTACTTGCGTAACTGCCTTGATTTCTTGTATAGGTGCAAAGAAAAACGCTAAGCGTGCTGCTTTGGTACACCTTTATTTTAATATTATAGGTACACTTGTAATTTGTGCGCTGTTCTACGGTTCAAATTTAATATTCCAATACGGATTCCTGGACGATGTAGTTGCCGAGGCAAATATCGCTGTTATCCATACAGCATTTAACATTGCAGCAACAGCTATGTTACTTCCTTTTACACGCCAGCTTGAAAAACTCGCTTGCCTTACAATTAAGGATACGGAAGAAGAAAGTGAAACACCATTCCTCGACGAGCGTTTCCTCAACACACCTTCACTTGCAACAGACCGTGCTTTAAATGTTACGGAAAAAATGGCAAGACTTTCGGAGGGTACACTTCTCGGCGCACTTGAAATGGTTGGTAATTATAACGAAAAAGCGGCTGACACCCTTTCTGAAAACGAAGACACAATTGATATGTACGAAGATGTAATTTCGACATATCTTGTAAAACTAAGTCAGAAAAATCTTTCTGAAAACGACAGTAAAAGTGTTCAGAGAGTTTTGCACGGTATAGGTGATTTCGAGAGAATCAGCGACCACGCAATGAATATTGTCGGTGCCGCAAAAGAAATTGAGGAGAAAAAAGCGGTTTTCTCCGAAGGGGCTATGGCGGGTCTTAATGTTATGATGGACGCTATAAAAGAGATTATAAATAATGCAACGCTTGCATTTATCAATAACGATGTAAAACTTGCGGCGAAAGTTGAACCTCTTGAACAGGTTATTGACCGCATCAGAGATAAACTTAAAGAGGCTCATGTTAAGCGTCTTACAAACGGCGAATGTACAATAGAACTCGGATTTATTTTCTCTGACCTTATTACAAGTATGGAAAGAGTTTCCGACCATTGTTCAAACATTGCGGTCGGTGTTATTGAAATCAACAACAACGGCTACGATGCACACGAATATTTGCACGAACTTAAAAATTCCGATGATATTCAGTACAACGCAGACTATAAGGAATACAAGAAAAAATATGCACTTCCCGCAGCTGCTTTGAAAAAATAATTTATTTAACCCACAGCAAATTTCAGCTGTGGGTTTTTTATTATGCAGATGACAAAATGCGAATTTTGTGTTATTATATATTATTATGATTATTGTTGAATAGGGGTAGATTAGTTTGGCAAAAGCGGTCCCGCTTTTTAGCGGCAGTAAAGGTAACAGTTATTTTCTGGGTACGGCAACACAGGGCGTGCTGATAGACGCAGGTCGTTCATGCAAACAGATTGAAAATGCATTACTTACAAATTCAATAGATCCACGCATAATAGGTGCGGTATTTATTACCCACGAGCATACAGACCATTGCAGTGCCGTAAAAGTGCTTGCATCACGCTATAATTTTAAGGTGTATGCAAGTCAGGGTACACTTGAGGCTCTTGAAAGGGCAAATCGTCTGGATAAACGCTTTGAAACCGAGGTTATCGAAAACGAAGTTGCGGTAGGCGATATGCTTATTAAAAGAATTGATACTCCGCACGATGCCGCTGAAAGCTGTTGCTACAGTGTTACGCTTGCAGACGGAAAGACTGCCACAATAGCAACTGATATGGGATATATGACCGATGATGTAAGAAATGCCGTTGCACACAGCAATTTTGCGGTTATTGAGTCAAACCACGATGTTGATATGCTGAAAAACGGCCCGTATCCGTTTGTACTCAAAAAGCGAATACTCTCTAAATACGGTCATTTGTCTAATCCTGATTGTGCCGCCGAGCTTGCGGGACTTGTGCAGTCAGGTACTTTAAGACTTATGCTCGGTCACTTAAGCGAGCAAAATAATACTCCCTCAATAGCGCTTAATACAGCTGTAAACGAACTTTCAAAGTACGGAATGAATAGGGGAATAGATTATACTCTCGATGTAGCGCCCGTAGAAACTAATGCTAAATCGGTAATTTTTTAATGGTGAAAGATGATTAGAATAAATATAATTTGTATAGGAAAAATTAAAGAGAAATATTTTACAGACGCAATTTCCGAATACGCAAAACGACTTACTGCCTTTTGTAAATTTGCGGTAGTTGAACTTGCGGAAGAAAAAATAAGAAATAACAATCCGAACGGGGCTGAAATTTCAGAGGTAATTGAGGCAGAGGGAGAGAGAATACTTAAGAAAATCGGTGCAGGTGATTATGCGGTGGCAATGTGCATCGAGGGCAAACAGCTTTCAAGCGAAGAACTTTCTGCAATGCTCGACAATGCGGCAATTACAGGAAAAAGTACGGTGGATTTTATTATCGGCGGAAGTTACGGACTTAGCAATAAGGTGAAAAACAGAGCGGATTTCAAACTTTCTATGAGTAAAATGACATTTCCTCATCAGATGGCAAGAATGGTACTGTCAGAACAGATTTACCGTGCGTTTGAAATTTCTACCAACGGCAAATATCATAAATAGAGGTAAAAGATGGCTTTAGACGGAATTTTTTTAAGATATATAAAACACGAAATAGAAACCGAGGCGCTCGGTGCCAGGGTATCGCAGATTTATCAGCCGAACAGAGATGAACTTGTATTTGCGATGCGTACCTTTAACGGCAATAAAAAACTTTTGCTTTCGGCAAGGGCAAATTCACCGAGGGTGCATTTTTGCGGCAATACACCTGAAAATCCCGCTTCACCGCCTATGTTTTGTATGCTTTTGCGTAAGCGTATCGGCGGCGGAAAGCTGGTTGCGGTTCGTCAACAGGAATGCGACAGAGTGCTGTTCCTTGATTTTGAGTGTGTAAACGAACTTGGTGATACCGTTCTAATAACAGTAGTTTGCGAAATTATGGGAATGTACAGCAATATTATTATTGTGGATTCAAATGGAGTAATTATTGATTCCCTCAAGCGTGTTGACCTGACTATGAGCAGCCGTAGACTTGTACTGCCGAATATAAAATACGAACTTCCCGAGGCGCAGGATAAACTTTCAATTCTTAAACATTCGGCAGAAGAAATAGCGGAAAAAACAGTTGATTTTGACGGCGAAATGATGCTTAACAAGGCACTGCTAAGGGCAATTCAAGGTGTATCGCCTCTTGTGTGCAGAGAACTTGAGTACAGAGTGGGCGAGGGCACAACTACCCGTATGGATAAACAGCATTATGACAGACTTGTTGATGTGCTCAATAATTTGTATGTAAATGTTAATAAATATGCAGGCAAACCGTGTATGGTTATAAGAGATGACGGCAAGCCGATTGATTTTACATTTACAGATATTGAGCAATACGGAAATTTTGCTCAAATAAAGCACTTTGACACATATTCACAACTTCTTGACAGCTTTTACGAAACCAGAGATTCAAGAGAGAGAATGAGGGTCAAATCTCAAGACCTTACAAAAATGCTTGTTAATTTAAGCGAAAGAATTTCCCGTAAACTTGCAAAGCAAAAGATTGAACTTAAAGAATGTGCAAATCGTGAACAGCTTAGAATAAACGGTGATTTGTTGCAGGCAAATCTCTACCGTATTGAGCGTGGCGCATCTTTTGCGGAAGTGGAAAATTTTTACGATGAAAATATGTCGCTTATCCGCATAAAACTCAATCCTGCAATTTCTCCGGCAGCAAATGCTCAAAAATATTATAAAGATTATCAAAAAGCGAAAAATGCAGAGCATATTTTGACCGAACAGATTGAGAAAGGCAGGTCAGAGCTTGAATACATTGTTTCTGTACTTGATACGGTCAGCCGTGCGGAGAGTGAGCGTGAACTTGCGCAGATAAGGGAAGAGCTTACCGAGCAGGGATATTTACGCAAACAAAAGGGTAAGCAAAGACCGCAGGCGGCACTACCGCCGCTTGAATTTACTTCAAGTGACGGATTTAAAATTTTGGTAGGCAGAAACAATACTCAAAATGATAAACTTACATTAAAAATTGCAAATAAAAATGATATGTGGCTGCACACAAAAGATATTCACGGTTCGCATACAGTTGTTTTTGCGGAGGGCAGAGAAATTAGTGATACTGCAATTTTAGAGGCGGCACAGCTTGCCGCATATTACAGTAAAGCAAGAGAAAGCAGTCAAGTGCCTGTAGATTACACGCTTGTGCGTTATGTAAGCAAGCCAAGCGGTGCAAGACCGGGTATGGTTATTTATGTAAATAACAAAACTGTTTATGTCACACCGAAAGCAAATATTTCCAAATAAAAAACTCGGCAATCTTTACGGTTGCCGAGTTTTGTGCTGTCAGTCAATATAATCAAGATATTTTAAGAACCGTTTTACGGCAAGGGAGGCGGTCTTTTTGCCTTTCAGTCCGACATTTTCAAATAATTTGATTTCTTTCAATACTTGAAAAAATATTTACAGTGTGCTAAAATATTCTTGTAAATTTGGACAAGGAAGTTCGGCAGGACTTTCTTGTCTTTTTTTATTGTTATTGGAGGTAATAGGTATGAAAAAGCCGTTAATAGGTGTTGTTCCGCTTTGGGACTCTGAAAAAAACTGCTATTGGATGTTGCCAAACTATATGCAAGGAATTGAAAAATCGGGCGGTATTCCCGTTATGTTGCCTTTAACCGAGGATGAAGAGATTATAAAACAGCTTGTAAATACTTGTGACGGATTTCTTTTTACAGGCGGACAGGATGTTGACCCGAAAATTTATAACGAAGTGAGAACAAAGCAGTGCGGAGAAAGCTGTACGCAAAGAGATAATATGGAAACAGAGCTTTTTCGTCTGGCTTATGAAAAAGACAAGTCAATCTTAGGCATTTGCCGTGGCATACAGTTTATTAATGCTGTTATGGGCGGTACGCTGTATCGTGATTTACAAACAGAGCATCCTACCTATACCGTGCATCATCAGCCGCACCCGTATGATAAACCTATTCACAATGTAAAAATAATGAAAAATTCGCCTTTACATAAATTGTTGAATACAGATGCCTTAGAGGTTACAAGCCTGCACCATCAGGCAGTAAAAGATATTGCACCGAATCTTGAGTGTATGGCGGTTTCGGAGGACGGACTTATAGAGGCGCTGTTTGCACCCGACAAAAAATTTGTATGGGCGGTGCAGTGGCACCCGGAGTATTCTTTCTTTACAGATGAAAACAGCAGAAAAATATTTAAAAAATTTACAGACAGTGTTAGTTGATTACCTAAATATATTTCAAAGCCTTGCCTTGTGCAGGGCTTTTTTACTGCCCGAAACTTTACAATCTTTTACAAGAGTGATAAAAGAATATGACTGTATTATAAAATTACGGTGTTAGAATATCGTCAGAAAAGGGGAAGAAAAATGGAAGATAAAAGTAAAAACTCAAAAGTTTTGGTAATTGTTCTTATTGCGGTTATAGCAATTCTTGCGGCAGTAGGCATTACTATGGGTGTGTTGCTGATGAATAACAACAGCTCACAAACACAGGATACGGCAAAGCAGCAGGGCGTTGTGTTTGACAGTGACGCATCGCATTACGAACAGGAAGTTTCAAATGCGGGCGGAGCTGAACAGGGAATTAAAATTCCGGGCTATCCCGATATGACAATCTCAAGTGAAAGCACAGACTTTCCTATCACTCTTTTAAATCCCGAGGAAAATCCGTGTAATTTTAAATTTACGCTTTCTTTGCAGGAAACAGGTGAAACACTTTGCACTACAGACCTTGTAAAACCGGGTGATGCAATTAAGGGCGTAACTCTTGACAAACCGATTGAAAAAGGTACATACACTTTAATAATTAATATTTCAACATATTCTGTTGACAGCAATTCACAAATGAACGGCGCACAGGTTAAGAGTACGCTTACAGTTGAATGACAATAATCCCTTATGGGTTTATCATATATAAACAGCCGTCAATTTGGCGGCAAGGACATTAGAATTTGAAAATCTAAGGAGAAGAAAATTTATGAAAATCAATGCAAAAAGAATTACAGCAGTATTAATGGCAGCAGCTATGAGCGTATGCGCTACAACAGCAGCATTTGCGGCATCAACAACAGACACCCCGATTGTTGACGAAAACCACGCAACAGCAGACTTCCAGCAGAAAATTACATATTCAAAAAGTTATCTAAACTTTTCCTTCCCTTACAGCAGATCGTTACACTACAGTAGCGGTCTGTTTTTATTTATAATATCTTTAATTTTCTAAAAAAGTATGTTACTATTGGAAATTTAATAATTAATAGTCTTTTCCTTCTATTAATACTGCTCCGTCATCAATTTTATAGTGTTTGGTAATTTCCATATTATCGGCAACCCATAGTGCTAAATCGCCCGAAGAAAGATCTGCATCGTCATCAAAAGCTCCGCATACGGAAAAGTCGTCATCACGGTAGCAATTAATAGCTTTGTAGGTTTTATCTATAATTACATAGGAATATTCTACCGCAATAATCTTTCCGTTCTTACCGTTATATTCACTGAAAGTAAAATCAGTTGCCCATTTTTTATCATTCCATGACTCTGGCATTGTAACATCCGGTGTACTTATACCGTCAACAAGTATATTAAAGTAATCCATAATGCTTTCAGGAGTTTCAAAAGTAACGTCTGGGAAACTGTCTATTACCTTCCCTATATTTATATATTCAATGTTATCGCAAATTAAATCTTTAATACCATCATATTTGCCACTAAATAAATCTTTATAAGCTTGTTTATATTTGTCATCTATTGGCATTAGTGATGGAATGATATAGTTATCTATACTTAATTTGTAGGGAGAAATATTTTCGCTGGCATTTGTTTTGTTTGCATCAGGACTAAAACAAGCAATAGATGTATAATTCTGAGCGTATAATTTCCAGTTTGAAGGAATATCAAGTGAAAAAGTTATATAATCACCTTCGCTGTTTTCCGTCACAGTTTTTGTTTCTATATCAGGCTTAATAATTGTATTGTTCTGCTGACAGCCTACAAGCAAAATCATAAGTACGATGGATATTATTGCTGATAAGATTTTGTATTTCATTTGTATGCTCCTATTCCTATTATATATTTTAACTGGAAATTATTTGGGATTTTTTGATTTTATGCATTTAATATTACTAAATTGTGATATTTATTATACTTCTTGTATTGCTTTTTGTAAAGTAATAATAAAAATAAATTTCAAACTTAATTAAAGTAATAAAGGTAAGTATATCAGGACTTATGCAAAGTTACATCAGAAGGAGAAGCCAAATGATTATATCCGCGTTGCCTGTGCGGATCAGCTTGCAGCGGCAAATCAGCGTGAAGAGCTGGAACGCTAACGATACTCCTACAACAGTTGAACTGACCTTTGTAAACGGCAACAAGCAGTATACCGTGAAACGCAATCCCGAGTATGAAAGGAAAAAGGCGAGAGGAAACGGTTTTACAAAACAATCGGCAGGCGGCATTAAAATGGAAACAATGTTTGTTGACGAAGGATTCGGTTCGCTTGATGAAGAAACTTTAAGACAGGCAATGCAAGCACTGTCGGGACTTTCGGAAAATAATCGACTTGTCGGTATCATATCTCATGTGGCTGAACTTAGAAGTGAGATAGACAAACAGCTTGTCGTAACTAAAGAAAAGTCAGGCGGCAGCAGAGGTCACACCTCAGACAGAAGAAAATGCAAGCACTTCTTTCTCTTACGAGTATAAATTTGACCCGTCATACACAGTAACAATTCCTTCACAGGTAACTCTTACAACAGAGGGTACACCTGTAGAAATAAAAGCTGAAAATGTCGCAAATCTTGACGGAAAAAAGGTATCGGTTACTATTGCAGGTACGGATTATTTCAGAAATCAGATGGTACTTCAAGGCGAAAGCGATAAAGCGGCAAAGCCTACACTTCGTTATCAGTTTATTATGCCTGATGAAAGCGTTGTGGAAACCACGGGAGGTAAGGATCAGGTCAACGGTGTAGAGCTTGCTTCCTTTACCGAGGACGGCTCAACAACATTTACGGTAAAGCCTGTTCTCAACAATCCGTCAACACCAAAGGGTGTTAAGTATTCGGGTACAATGACTTATGCGGTAGCTCTTACCGACGCTGAATAATTTACCTACACGCTGAAAAAGTTATCTAAACTTTTCCTTCCCTTACAGCAGATCGTTACACTATAGTAGCGGTCTGTTTTTATTTATAATATCTTTAATCTTCTAAAAAAGTATGTTACTATTGGAAATTTAATAATTAATAGTCTTTTCCTTCTATTAATACCGCTCCGTCATCAATTTTGTAATGTTCAGAAACCTCAAGGGTATTTGCAACCCATAAAGCAACATCTCCTGAAGAAATCTCGTTGCTATCATCAAAAGCACCGCATACTGAGTAATTATCGTCTCTATAACAATTAATAGCTTTATGCGTAATATCATCAACCAAGTATGAATATTCTACAGTAATAATTTTACCGTCTTTCCCTTGATATTCTGTATATTTAAAATCAGATGCCCACGTTTTGTTGCGCAGGGAATCAGGAATTTCATAATCAGGAAAGCTGTCAGGATCTGAAAGAATATTCAATAAATCTGAAAAACTGTACTTCGAGCCGGTTTCTCCGTCAGGTAAGCTGTCCAAATATTTGCTTATATTTATGTGTTCAATGCTGTCGCTGATGATTTTTTCTATTCCGTCATATGTTCCTTTGAACAAATCTTCATAGCCCTGTTTGTATTCGTCTGATACCGGCAAAATATCATTTGTAGTATAGTTTGAAATAACTAAATAATCCTGAGAAATATAGTTTTTATATTCCTCCGATTCGTTTGATGATGGACTCCTGCAAATAAGTGAATCTTTATCTGCGGCTACAGATGTCCAGCTGTCGGGCGACTCAAATGTAAAGGTTACTAAATCTAATTGGCTGTTTTCCGTGACCATTTTTGTTTCTACATAAGGCTTAATAATGGTATTATTCTGCTGACATCCTACAAGTGAAATCATAAGCACGATGGATATTATTGCTGATAAGATTTTGTTTTTCATTTGTATGCTCCTATTCCTATTATATATTTTAACTGGAAATTATTTGGTTTTTTTTGATTTTATGCATTTAATATTACTAAATTGTGATATTTATTATACTTCTTGTATTGCTTTTTGTAAAGTAATAAAGGTAAGTATATCAGGACTTATGCAAAGTTACATCAGAAGGAGAAGCCAAATGAAAGTATTTCTTTATATCCGCGTTGCCTGTGCGGATCAGCTTGCAGCGGCAAATCAGCGTGAAGAACTGGAACGCTAACGATACTCCTACAACAGTTGAACTGACCTTTGTAAACGGCAGCAAGGTTGAATTGAAACTTAATTAGCAATTTGCAGGTTTGACATTTTTACACGAAATATGTTATAATCAATTGTAAATATCGGGGAATTGTACGCTGTTTACAATTCCTCTTTTCTATTAAAAAAAGAGGCGGTAAGATGAAAAAAATTATTGCACTTCTGCTTGTTGTGTTAACTGTTTTGCTTTGCGGTTGTTCAATGGGTGACGGAAGTATTCGATTCGGAGCGGCAGGTTTGGGCGGTGTTTATCACCAGGCGGCAACTTCATTAAAACAGCTTGCCGAAAATGACAGCGCTCTTAAGATTGAAGTAAAGACCACAGCAGGCTCTGCGGCAAATGTTCGTTTGCTGTCACAAGGTTATCTTGATGCGGCAATTGCTCAATCTGATATTATAAGCGACGCATATAACGGAGAAAATTCATTTAAAACAGCATATAAAGATTACAGCGCTGTTGCGGCTCTTTACACCGAAGTGTGCCATATTATAGTAAGGGCAGATTCTGACATTAACAGCGTTCATGATTTACTCGGTAAAACGGTCAGCGTCGGTGAAGAAGAATCGGGTTCACAACTCAATGCAAAACAGATTTTATCCGCATACGGTTTGAATGAAAAAATGGTTAAAGAGGAAAACTTTAATTATGCGGATTCAGCCAAGGCACTCGTATCGGGTGAGGTTGACGCTTTGTTTTGGACAGTCGGCATAAACGCCACAGTTGTGGAAGAGCTTTCAAGACAGTGCGACATAAAACTTCTTAGCATTGACAAAGAAGCGTCAGACAAGCTTAAATCAGCGTATTCGTACATTGACTGCAAGGTTGACGGAAACACATACAACGGTCAGACTAAGGATGTAAATACCGTTGGAGTAAAATCGGTACTTATTGTAAGTGACAGACTTTCAAATGATAAGGTGAAAACACTTACAAAACTTGTGTTTGATAACGCAAACGAACTTCAGCTTACTGTTTCGGCTGACCTTGATATTATAGAAAAAGATGCCGTAACAGGTGTAAATATTCCGTTCCACAGCGGTGCGGCAGAATATTACAGTGAAAAAGGCATTGAAGTAAAAACAGCAGAATAACTGCGAAAGGAATGTAAACATTGAGCATTACACTTGATATGTATCAGACAATCGCAGTTGCTGTAGTTGTACTGATATTAGGAACTTTCCTTAAAAGAAAAATTTCTTTTCTTGAAAAATTCTGTATTCCTGCACCGGTAATCGGCGGATTGATATTCGCAATATTTACTTTGATTTACTATTCTACAGGAATACTTGAAATTGATTTTGACGATACTTTAAAAGAAGTATGTATGGTATTTTTCTTTACCTCGGTAGGTTTCCAGGCAAACTTAAAGGTACTTAAAAGCGGTGGAAAACCGTTGCTTATTTTTCTTGTACTTGTAATTGTTCTTATAATAACTCAGAACTTCACAGCCATAGGACTTGCAAATCTCCTCGGACTTGATTCGCTTACGGGTATGACAACGGGTTCAATCCCAATGGTAGGCGGTCACGGTACGGCAGGTGCATTCGGTCCGGTGCTTGAGGACTTCGGTATTAGCGGAGCAACAACTGTATGCACTGCGGCGGCAACATTTGGTCTTGTTGCAGGTTCGCTTATGGGTGGCCCAATCGGCAACAGACTTATTAAAAAGCACAATCTTCTTGAAACAATCAAAAATGATGACGATACTCTTCTTGTTGAAGAAGAAGAAAAGCACGAAAGACATTTTTCGATGTATGCGCCGGCTGTATTTCAGCTTATAATTGCGGTAGGTATCGGCACGATATTTTCAAAATTGCTCTCGCTCACAGGTATGACATTTCCAATCTACATCGGAGCAATGATTGCAGCGGCAATTATGCGTAATATCGGCGAATACACAGGCAAAATCACAATTCATATGGGTGAAATTAACGACCTCGGCGGTATTTGCCTTTCGCTTTTCCTCGGCATTGCAATGATTACACTAAAACTCTGGCAGCTTGCTGACCTTGCACTTCCGCTTGTTATATTGCTTGCAGGACAGGTAGCTCTAATGTTCCTATTCTCTTATATTGTGGTTTTCAATGTAATGGGCAGGAATTACGATGCGGCTGTATTAGTAGCCGGTACTTGCGGATTTGGTATGGGCGCAACTCCTAACGCTATGGCAAATATGCAGGCAATCTGTGAAAAGTATGAGCCTTCTGTAAAAGCATATCTGATTATTCCTATAGTAGGCAGCTTGTTTGCAGATTTTCTTAACAGCCTTACAATCACATTCTTTATTAATCTGTTGTAAAATGGAGGTAATATTATGAAGGATAAGGATAAATATTTTGTAGAAACCGAAAACCTTGCTTTCCCTGAAATTCACACAGGTAAGGTAAAGCAAATATCAAGCGAAAAACCTAATGCCGACGAATCTGTTATTTATGATACAGTGGCAGTTCCCGAAATTCATATAAAAAAGAAAAAAGATAAGCACAGCAAATAATAACAAAGAGCCGTACATTAATTTGTGCGGCTCATTTTGTCAGTCTTTAAATAAAATTTGATAATTTAGCATATATGACAAAAAGCGATTGACAATGCTTGTTATATATAGTATAATGATAGTCCTAAAACAGGCTAAACTTTGTTTATATCCGGGGATGTAAAGGCTTCGACGGGGAGCGTGAACCTCGGTAAGCGAGCAGTGGTGCGGAGAGCCACTATAAAATCCGCAACTTTTAAAATAACTGACAAAACTACAGTTAGATTAGCAGCGTAAGCTGCTCGTTCCTGCACAGAGCACCACGGCTGTGTAAGGGGCGTCGATTAGTGGTAAATGTGAATACAGCAATGCTTCGGGCTGTGTCACACATTAGAAGCTACCGAGCCGTATAACCCGTTGTCGGGTGCTGCGGTAAGGGAATTTTAAAACGACAACTACGCTCGTAGAAAGCCTTGGCAAATACTTTTCGGACAGGGGTTCGATTCCCCTCATCTCCACCAACTCGGTCACGATTGCATATGCAGTCGTGACTTTTTCTGTTTATGATAATTCCCATATCTATGCGGTGTTTTAGACAAAACGATAATCATTTATGTAGTAAAAAATGCTTCAATATAAATCATATAACCGTACACAGAATAACCCACCATATACCCAAAAACTCCCATTCCAATCGGATTTTTTAGCGGTGTGAGTATGCATACGGTCAGTGTCCACCAAATAAGTCACTTTTTCTATGCTCCTTTTCTATGTTCCGATTCTGATTTGTTCAGTTTTTCTATGTTCCATTGCTCAAAATCAACCTTTTCGCAGACATAATCAAAAAGATATTTCCTCTTTATCATCTCAGTATGAACACAAAAACAATCCCCATCAGTATTACCTGATGGGGACATTGATACTTTAAAATGAACCTGCACATTTTCATTTGAAATGTCAATTCTGTCTATATATTGCGAAAGAACAAATTTTGTTCTTATTATATTCTTAGGGTTGCAAAAGTAATCCTTTAAATGATTTATTTGTTCTCTGACTTCATCTTCCGTTATTACTCTGTCAATTTTTTGCTTTTCATACTTATGAATGAACTCGGAAGTCTTTTTGATTTGTTCTTCATATTCCTTGATTTTGTCGGATATTATGTCATTTATACCTGTTTTTGCTATTGCTTCAACAAGATTGTTTCTGCTCTTTTCAAGAATTTTTAAGGTTGATTTTGCTTCGTTGTATTCCAAATCCGATATACAGGATTTGTTGTATTGCTCATTGAGTTGCTTTGTTATTACTTTTATATTATCATCATTAAAGAAGAATTCCACAAACTTATCAATAACAAAGCTGTCAAGATATTCGCACCTTATTTCTTTTGATTCACATTTTCTTTTATTCTTCTTGGAACTACATCTATATACCAGATTTGTGTTGTTTTTGTTGTAGCGGATATTTCCGTGAAATTTGCCACCACATTCACCGCAATGTATAAGACCTGTGAGCAGATATGTATTTTTGGCATTTGTATAACTGCTTCGAGTTGCCTTTTTGACTGCATTTGCTCTGTGCCACAATCCTGATGAAACAATTGCAGGACAGCCGTTTTCAATCCTTATTATTTCTTCTTCAGGCTTTCTTCTGTGATTGTTCCTTTTATTCAGACTGTTTGCTGAACAACTGCGGTTGAAGATGTATGTACCTTTGTATTTTTCATTTCTCAGTATTTCATACAGACTGTTTTTGACAAAAGGCAATCCCTTTTTAGTTTTATATCCGAGAATATTAAGCTTGTCTATTGTTTCTCCATAGCCGTATCCTTCGGCAGACATTTCAAATATCAATCGAACTGCTTCGGCTTCCTTTTCATTTATGACAAGTTTAAGGTCTTTGTCAACATCATATCCTAAAGGTGGTCTGCCACCAGTAAATTTGCATTGATAAGCATTTTCTTTCAGTCCTTTCATTACTTCTCTCGCAAGATTTTCATTGTAGAACTGATTGACCGAACCCATTATATGATACAATAAATGACTTTCGGGATTATCTTCAAAACGCTCATTAACAAATATGACTTGCACACCGTATTCTTCAAGAATTTTTTTATATTGAATACCGTCACTCAAATTTCTTGAAAATCTGTCTGTTTTATGTACCAATACCGCCTTAAATTCAGGATTGTTCTTTGCGTCATTTATCATTCTCTGAAATTCAGGTCTGTTGACTGTTTTTGCTGATTTTGCTTCATCACAATACCAATCAATAACTTCCATATTGTTTCTTTTAGCATACATCATCATATATCTTTTTTGAGCTGTTATGGACTCCTCTCTTTGCATTGAAGAAGAAAATCGTGCATATCCGACTACTTTTATTGTTTCATTCATTATTATCACTCCTAAAGTATTATTCAAGTATATAATATATATTTAAAATTTAATAAAGTGCAGTCACTGAAAAGCAACTGCACAGATGATTTTCAAAATTTATGATTTATTTTATATCTATATCAACTATTTCTATCAGTAAATCTACTAAAGCATTGTAGAAATCAGAAGAAATGCAATTATCTGTATGTTCAGTTTTATCTATACTCTTGTCATAATCCTGCTTAAGCAAAAGATTTCGGAGTATACTGCAACACACTAATGATTCTTTCATACTAAAACCTCCTAATATTTTTATATCAAGAGATTAAAATAGAGTAAAACTCTATATGCTTGGCTTGTGTATCCCAAATTACACAACTCTTATGCCAAACCACTAATAATCATTTACAATAAAACCTGATGATTATTTTTGCGTATATATAATACTGCAAGTAGGGATTTTTTTATTTAATGAATATATAATTATTCTTTATTAGAAATAACATTTATTGATGTTATCTTAGAAACAGTTTTGTTGCCGTATTTTCTCTGACTTACGGAAAATTTAATTTTTTTGCCTACTAATTCATCACTGCAAAAGCGGTTATTATCGTCAACATACTCACAACAGAAGTTATTTAAAACCATATCCATAGTAGAGAACATACAGTTAAAGTAACCTTTGTCTATGGTATCTACCTTTATTGTGAACCAGCAGTTACGGCAATCGGGACTGAAATATATATCGTCAAGAATACCTGTGTAGGTACCGTCATCAATATATTCATATTTTTTCTTTGGTATAAAATCAAAAGTTGGCATAATCATTCACCTCCAAGACATTCTTCTATATTTTGTACTTCATCATCTGACAGAAAGTCTTTATTATCGGAGTTTTCTATTTTGTCAAAGTACATTTCTTCATAAGCATTGTGAAGTGACATCATCTTGTCATTAAACTGAAATCTGAAAATATATACTTTCAGGTCAATGATTTCTATGATTTTCTCTCTTGCGACAAGTCTGTCTTTTTCTGCAATGAGTACACCTGTTGCTCTCAGATTTTTAAGTCTTTTGCGGAAATCAGCTATTCCGTTATTCTTCATCATTTGCTCAAAGTAGTTTTTAGCTACGCATATTTCATAGTGATTGTCGCTTGCACTAAGTCTTACCAGTCCGACATATCCGATATTTAGTGAGTTATAATCAATCGCTTCCGCTTTTCTTTTACCAAATACTTTTAAAGCAAACGGATAATTCATTTTGTATTTTCTGATATTCTTCTTCTGAAATATCAATGCTTTGGAACTTTTTACTCAAAGAAATTTTTTCTTTTATGCAATCATTTGAATTTATATTATTTTACATAATAACACCTCCTATTTATTCGGTATTGCTATTATAGGCTCGAATTTTTTTGTTGTCAATGCTTTAAAAAATAACTGTGGATATAAACAAATTGTGTATTATTGCTATTTAACTGTTGAATTGTTGTGGCGAAGATTTTTGCCCTTGAAAGTCTTCCTCAAAAGTTTCTGAAAAATTCTGACGGAGGTTGTTTTTTGCAAAAAAATAAAAACCATGGTTTGTGCAAATTGACGGAGATTTTGTCAGACAAAATTCCAAAGAAGAAAAAAAGGCTTTTTTCGGGGCAGACCGAAAATGTGGATGGAATTTCGGGAGATTTTTCACTTTGAGAGTCCTTTTGAAAAATCTTCTTCCCCGAAATCCCGTTTTTTCAATCAATGCACACTCGCACACAAAGATAAAATCTCAAGGCAATGCAATCATCTTTTCAAATCCAATTTCTGAATGTTCCACTGGTGTGCAAAGGGTGAGAGAGGGTGCGAGAACATCAAGCCTTTTGAGTCAATGATTGTGTGCAGTTTGTCATTATAGTGTTCTGTCAAAGCATTGAGAAAAGCCTTCTTTTCTTCCTCAAAGCTTGTGCTTCTGCCATATGCAACTATTATTACATCTGCATTGTCACATTCTCTCATTACAAAAGAAGTGTTTGTTTTGTCTGTTTTAGGCAAAGGGTTGTCGATTGATGAGAAGAGATTGATTATTGAAACGGAGCCGAAATCATTTTTTACCGCTCCGTTCCTGACAAGCATGGTTGTTTGGTCAAAAATCAATTCATCGGCAGATGAGGGATAGGTCATTATTATTGCAAGCGACTTTTTATTGCTGTCCCATTCTGCTTTCAATAAATAGCGGTCTTTTCTGTTTTTGGAAAAGACCGCTGTTGTTTTTACTGTACTGATTGCTTCAACTGTGTTTGTCAGGCTCATAATTTAATACTCCTTTTCTGAAATAGTAAGCTTTTCCGATGATATTTATCGCCCTGTCATTGTCAAGGACTATGCATCCGTCAAGAAAATCATTGCCTATCAAGTCAATCCATTCAAATCTGCTTTCTGTTATTTTTGAGGATAAACCAAAACTTTTGTAATCGTCAAAGCCTTTTTCATTTTCAACATAAAAAATACCTCCGACCGTTTCAAGCGAACAATCAGAGGGTTGTGTCAGAAGATTTGTGAAAAGATTTTTGATATACTTAGCAATGTAACAGTCCTTGATTTTTAATATATCATCAGGTGTTAATATTTCAATCATTTTCTTTTCCTCAGCTTTGTTCCTGTGCAGAGAAGTGTAATAGCCGTTCCTGCACCTTTTGCAAACATTTCTACCGCTACTTTTGTTGTAAGTGCCATAATAAGTCCAAACATATTTTTTCCTCCAAATTAATTTTTTATGATGAGTTTTTCTGTTGCGAGTACAACGGTTGTTGTTACCGCAAAACCAAGTACAAACCAAAGTGCTTCCATTGTTCTGCTCCTTTCTGTCATTTATTTATGCAAAAATGCACCCACCGCCTTTTGGTGAGTGCATTTTCAGATGGTGAAAAATTATTTATTTTTTATATACACTTTTTGCAAATATATGCGTTTACTAAAAAATTGCATTACTTTCTTTTGTGGAAGAAACCACCGAATCCGCCTATGCCACCGTATGGACTTGACAAGCGTTTCCTCTTTTTCTCAAGATATTCTTTTGCTTCAAGAGCTTCATCAATGTTTACGCCAAGATTTTTTATAATAAAATCTTTATATTTTTCGTATTCTCTGTCAAACTCCTCAATTGTAGAATATCGAAGTCCTTTTGCATATGATAAAGCTCTATCTTTTGCCGCTTGCTTTCTTGGAACGCTTGAAAATAATTTTGTTTTACAAAATTGTTTATCAAAATCACTTAGATATGTATTGATAGTTTCTAAATGCTTTTTAGAAACCTCAGAAGAAAATGTGTTGATAAATTTTTCTTTCTTTGCTAACAGGTCATTTTCATACGGCAATATCGGATTTGATTTTAAAGGCTGAATTTGTTTCATAAATTCAAGTATATCAGGTAATTCGCTTCTTGAAAAATCAGCACTTTCTCTTGTTTCACAGACCACACCGTCAACTGTTCGATATTTTAAATCAAAATCATCAAGTACGGAATTTATGTATGTAATACATTCGGACTCATCTGTAATGTCAAGTCTTATGTTTTTGCAATATTCGATTAAATCGTGTTTAGCTTTAACGGCATCTTCTTCTGTTGTACCCTGATTCTTTTTTACATAGTCAAGTGCCATAGATTCCTTTATTGCTGAAAAACCGTCTATGTCGAAGTATTCTGCCAATGCACTCAAACTTCCGTCATCACCGTATTTTTTTAATAAGTAATCATATATTTCAATGTTATACGGATTAAGAGAAAGTACATCTATGCAGATTTTTGAAATATTCTCTGAAGCAATTGAATTGCTTTTAAGGTTATTTATCAATCTTTGTGCTTTATCGCTGTCGCAATCTTTAACATATCCCCAGTCATAATCTTGTCCGACTGTTTGCATAAATACCTCAATTACGGAATATGCTGAGTAATACACACCTTCAGAAAGTAAAATCTTAACTTCATTATTTTTGAATAATTTCTTCAGGTCTGATTCAGCCTGCATTTCGGTGAAAAAGTTGCCGACAGCATTTGCAACACTATGTGCCGCACCACTCGCCATATTCATAGCACCGACATCAATTTGATGGCTTATTGCAGTTATGGCATTTCCACCTATAGTAGCACCCTGCCAACGACCTCTGTTTTCTTTTCTTTGTTCTCTGTATTCTCTCTGAGCTTCAACATCACCCATAATAGAATACACTTTTTCGGCAACAGAGCAAAATCTTTCTTCAAATATTTCTGTGCAACCTGCGGATTCGATTAGTTCAGAAACGGCATTGGTGTCATAATCATATTCACCTAAATTTATAAAGGTATCTTTCAAATCTTCAACAACAATTGCCATACTGCTTTTAAAATCATCTTCTGCTTTAGAAATAATGTCCTCACAGTTATTATAGGATTTATAACCCTCATCAAACGAGTTTTGTGCTGATTTTGCAAGGCTTTTATACCATTTTCTTAAAGCATTGTATAAATTTCTTTCATTTGAAACTTTTATGTTGCCCACACATATATTAAATTCTTTTGCACAGTTTTCTTTTTGTAAAAATTCATTTAGATTCATTATTATCCTCCTGATTATTGTCAATTGGTTCGTTGTTGTCCATTTGCAGAGGCTTTTTCTTTTTTATTATGTAAACAATCAGAGCGACAATAGCTACAATTATTCCAATCCACCACGCTATATAGGAAATACAAATACTTGCTCCCCATAAAAGTACAAAAACGAATATTGCCAATGGTATGCAGTTTGTAATGGATGGAAACTTGTCTGCTATCAAAGCAAAAACAAATACTGCAATAATTAAACCTATGATTGAGATGATAACTTGTAACACTAAAATTCCTCCTAAGAATAAAAATATGATTTAAGCTGATTTGCTTAAATTGAGTTTAAATGATTTTTTAATAGTTTTCTGATTGTTCGTTCCGAATACGAGTATTTTGTCGCAATCAGATTGATTGATTCCGATGTTCCGTCATATGCCTTGAGTGCTTCTTCAAGTACAAATTCCTTAGAAAAAAGTCGGGTAGGAAAGTTTATCTGACTCCCTTTAAAGTTTTCATATAGTTTTACCACATTGTCAAAGCCTATGATTTCGCTCATTGTTTCATAAACTCCGTTTAATGTTGTGCATTTTTGTTGATTTTTATCTATATCAATCACCTGCCTTGTTCCACCCTCTTTTTACATTATATGACAGCAAAATGGAAAAATCTTCCGTACTTTTCCACGCAAAAGTGTAAAAATATATATAGACAAAAAATTCGGCAACAAAAAGTATATTGCAAGCCAAAACACCACACCACGCACTGAGCGTGAGGTGTGGGGGCAGTTTTAACTGCCTTGCAATATCCTTTTGTGTTGCCGAAAATTGGTGAGTTAAGGATATTCAAATTTATAGTATTTATATAGGTATTTATCACACTCCTTAAAAGCCTTTTAATTCACTCGGCAGACACAAGTATTTTTAAACCGTGACTTTCTCCGTGTCCGAATCATCTCCACCAAATGTGTATTGGACGAACACCTACTTTTTTAGTGGCGGCTTTGCCGTCAAGGTGATGCTCTGCTACGAAACAAAAAAGAGCCAAAGTCACGAAGATTTTGGTTCTTTTTATATTTTTTCTTAACAAAACGAAAAGAATGGTTTTAATATTGAGAATTGTATATAACGAAGGTTTTTCTATAAATCCTGAGAAAACAAGAGTTGCCAGAAGCAACGCAAGGCAAGAAGTTACGGGGATTGTAGTTAATTCTCATATGCAGATTTCTAAAGAAAAGAGAAAGCAGATTCGACAACAGATTTATTATATAAGGAAATATGGATTAGAATCCCATTTGGAGCGGATTGAGGAGAATCGTGCTAATTACCTTAATCACCTTTTAGGACAAATCAATTTTGCCCTATTCGTCAACCCTAAGGACGAAGAAATGAAAGAATATTTTGATACAGTAAAAACAATTATGAAAAATCAAAATGAATAATAGTTTATGCGCCTATTGTAAATGCAGTAGGCGGCTTTTATTTGTAAATATAAAATCACACATTTGTAAAAATACATTCACTTTTGCTAAAATATTGGCAAGGGAGGATTTGATATGCGAGATGAGAAGAGTTACATAGCACTTGATGATTTTGAGCATAGAATTGTTGTCGACTGTATGAACGAAATGCGAAACAACATTATTGCTAATGGTAAGTACACCGATGCGGTAGACGAGGTTTTACTGAAAATCATTGATGCAAAGCAAAAAGAATTCAAAGTGATCTACAAGGAGGCGTGAGTATGGAAAAGGTTATTTATGACAAAAAGAACGGTCTTTGGTACGAACTTCAAGGCGATTATTACATTCCTTGTTGAAACTTCCCGAAGAAGAACAACAGCCTGTCGGCATTTGGGGACAACGACATTTGCGGTATATCAAGCAAAATCGCAAGGTGTTATACCTAAATCTGCTGACAAGTGGCAAACTGAACGGCTACCTCACTGACCTGGATAAGCAGGCTGAAGATATGTTTTTTCGACTCGTAAAACAGATGGCAGAGCGTGAGGACGTAACAGAAAAACTCAAGGCTGACGATCAAATGGAATGGGTTGATCGGATGAACAATATCCGCAGCAGAGCAAAGGAAGTCATAAATAATGAATTGATTTTTTCATAAAAAATTAACTGTGCTGTAAACATCAAAAGGATTTACAGCACAGTTTTTGCTATTCATTTTCTGTTTAACAGATTATTCAACCTTCATCATTCGGTAGCCTACGCCGATATGCGTTTGGATATATTGGGGAGAATCTGCGTCCTTCTCCGGCTTTTTGCGAGCGTCGCCATAAAAACACGCAGAGAGGCAATGTCGTTATCCCAACTGCTGCCCCAAATGTTCTGGGTAATAAAGATATGGGTTAAAACCTTGCCGATATTTCTTGAAAGCAGAAACAAAAGCTTATATTCAATAGGTGTAAGGTGCAGTTCATCGTCGCCAAGATAGGCGCATCCTGCGGCATAATCTATACGAAGCTGACCGTTTGTGAAAACAGACGCTTCGGCGGCGGCCTCGTTCTGTATCATATTAAGCCGCCTTTGCGTTACCCTGAGCCTTGCCAATAGTTCTTCCACAGAAAACGGTTTGGTCAGATAATCGTCGGCCCCCGCATCGAGTGCGTCAATTTTGTCGGTATCTTCGCTTCGTCGCTTATAACGATAATAGGCATATTCGACCAAGTGCGGATTTTTTTAATAACATTAACACCGTCAATATCGGGAAGTCCTAAATCTAAGAGGACAATATCAGGATTGTGCGATGACGCTTCCAAAATGGCGGTGGCGCCGTTTGGCGCAGTTAAGTATCTGTAATCGTGTGCTTTAAGGGTTGTTGTAATAAGATTTTTGACCGAATTATCATCTTCTACAACCAATATCAATTGTTTATTCATGAATTTCTACATCCCCGGCAGGTAATGTAACGGTGAACACCGTGCCGTGCGGTGTATTGTCCGAAACGGTTATTTTGCCGCCGTGCGCATTTACAATGGAACGGCACAGAGATAATCCCAAGCCTAAGCTGCGGCGGCTGTCTGCGATTTTATTCGCGCCGCTGTAAAACATATCGAATACCCGCTCTTTCATTTCATCCGGTATCCCGTCGCCGTAATCGGCAATAGATATAACGGCTTTATCCCCTGGCTTCCAGGTTTTAATCAGAATATTGGAGCCCTTCGGCGTGTATTTAATTGCGTTGTCCACAATATTTATAACAACCTGTACCATCAGCTTTGCGTCCATTTTGGCAAGAAGATAGTCTTCTTTATGCCGGACGGTAATATGATGTTCTACGCTTTTTCTGTTCACATGATGAAGCGCTTCTGTAATGACATCGTCCACTAAATCCTCTGTAATATGAAGATTCAACCGTCCCTCTTCAATTCTTGTTACCGAAAGTAGATTTTCCACAAGATTGATAAGCCACATAGAGTCATCGTAAATATCTGTATAAAGCTGATTCTTTGTCGCTTCATCAAAGGAATTGCCGTTTGATATAAGATTGCTTGCGTTCCCCGAAATAGAAGTAAGCGGTGTTCGCAGATCGTGCGAAATAGCCCGCAGAAGATTTGCACGGAGCTGTTCATTCTTTGCAAGAATTGCCGCTTCTTCTTTTTCTCTTGCATTCTTTTCGTTTTCCAGCGACAGAGCACATTCGCCGAGTATGGACAACAGAATACTTTTTTCAAACGCATCAAGGGGCTCATCGCCTATATAAATACCTACAACGCCGTAAACTCGGCTGTTAACTCTTACGGCGAGGTATAGGCATTTTGCGCTTGAAAGTGTTTCGGTAGTAGCACCTGCGTGCTTGTTATTTTTTAGCACCCATTCCGCAACCGCCTCTTCTTTTGTACCAGTTATTTCTTTGTCTGTTTTATCTCCCAAAACTGTAAAAATATGAGGTTCTCCGAGCGTTTCGCCCTCAGTCAGATAAAACACTATATCCTTTCCGAGCAGTTTTATAAGCTGATTTGCCGTTGCGGAAACGATTTCGTTTTTGCCTTTTGTGTTGCAAAAGCTGATTTGTATCAAACAGCACCTTTGTTCTGTAAGCCGCCTTTGCAGACTGTTTCGCATGCTCTTTCAACTTCACAGCAAGCGAGCTTGTGAGTAGTGCCGCCAAAAACATAATTAAAAAGGTGACAGGATATCCTTGATTGTAAGCCCGAAGTGTGAACTGCGGATCGGTAAAGAAAAAGTTGAAAACCAAAACGCTGACAATAGAAGAAATCAGGCTGTAAACCCGATGTCTTGTAACGACCGAGGTCACAAGAACGCCGAGAACATATACCGTGATGATATTTGCCTCTGCAAACCCCAATTGCCTGAACAGCATTCCTATACAGCTTGCCAAAATTAAAATGGCAACGCTTTTTAAAAGATCGGAAACCGAAAACACGATTCCATTTTTCTTCCTTGCTTTTTTGGCGCGGTATGCGGTGTTTTTACCGTCAGTATCGGGTATGATATGCACATCTAAATTCGGTGCGTTTGCAATCAGTTTTTCTGTAAGAGTAGGTTTAGAAAATATGCTCTTTCGGGTTGCGGAGCTTCTTCCTATCACAATTTTTGAGACTCCCGAAAGCCTTGCAAATTCGGCAATTTGATAGGAAACATCTTCACCGTACACGGTTTCGATTTTAGCGCCTAATTGTTCTGCAAGATGCATATTGTTTCGCAGGCGTTGTACATCTTCTTCAGGCATAACCTGATAATCAGGAGTTTCCACAAACAGCGCTGTAAAAGCGCCCTTAAAGACATTCGCCATCCGGGCGGCAGTGCGGATAATTTTCGCATTGGACGGTGACGACGAAAGGCAGACAAGAATATGCTCATCGGTATGATAATCGCTGTGACTTTTCGTTCTGACGGTTTCGGTAAGCAGATTCACCCTGTCGGCACAGCGGCGCAAGGCAATTTCACGAAGCGCCGTAAGATTTTCAATGGTAAAGAAATTCTCTGTTGCACGCTCAGCTTGAGTCGGGTTATAAACTTTGCCCGCTTGCAGCCGTTCAATCAATTTCTGCGACTCAATATCAACAAGCTCAACCTGACTTGCGTTATCAAATACCGAATCGGGGATTTGCTCATGTACCATAATGCCCGTTATAGATGCAACGGTGTCATTTAGACTTTCAATATGCTGAACGTTTACCGTGGTATAAACATCTATTCCCGCATTAAGTAACTCTTCAATATCCTGATAACGCTTTGTATCCCGACACACGGGGGCTTTGGTATGGGCAAGCTCATCCACAAGAATTAACTGTGGATGTCTGGCAAGTGCAGCGTCCAGATTAAATTCTGAAAGAGTAATTCCGTTATATTCCGAAACAAGATTCGGAAGACATTCCAATCCGTTTACAAGTGCAGAGGCTGAGGACTGGCATGAGGTTCAATATAGCCGGCAACGACATCAATACCATGCCTCTTTACCGAATGAGCTGCTTTCAGCATAGCATAGGTTTTGCCGACTCCTGCGGCATAGCCGAAAAAGATTTTCAAATGTCCTCTGTTTAGGTTCTGTTTCTCCTTTTCAATTTCTTTTAGAAAATGTTCTGGACTTTGCCTTATTTCATCCATATAAACACCTATGTAAGTCTCATATTTCAAGTTGGAAAAATTAAAAAAATTTCTTCTTTTTGAAGTAGATGATTTCTCCTATTGCGATAATAAGAGAAACAATAATCACCGACAGATAACCGTATCGCCACTTCAGCTCCGGCATATAAGCAAAGTTCATTCCATACCATCCCGTAATTAAAGTAAGAGGCAGAAAAAAGGTGGTGACGATTGTGAGAATCCCCATAATCTTATTTTGCCGCGCATCCTGCATAGATTGATAAAGCTCACGAAGTTGAAGCATATTTTCACGAAGCAACTTTACATGGTTTTGCAATCTCTCGGCACGATGGGTAAATTTATCCCAGTCCTGCGTATCGTTTGCAAATGGAGAACACGCGCGGGATTGAAACAACTCTCCGATATCTGTCAGTTGTTCATAGTAAGCATTTAATTCGGACAGCTTTTGCCTGTGTTTTGTAAGCAACGGGAAAAAGTCTGCCGAACCACCGGAGCCGATATTTTCTTCCATTTTTTCTGTTTCTGACTCGATGTGAGAAAGATAGAGAATATCATCCTCTATCATTTGCTCCATAAACTGCAAAAGAAGCTGAGCCGGACTGTTCAGCTCCTGAAACATACTTATCCGTTTTTCTACAAATAATTTCAAATTGCCTACATCTTCCACAAATAAGAGCGACTGTCCCGTCAAATAAAAGCTGAAGGAAAGCTGCGGTGAACGCTGTTCGCTTTTTTGAGGCAGGCGTAATGTTCCGATGATGCAGTTTTTGAAAACCTCTGCCTTACAATAACGAATCGATCCAAGACAGTGAAGAAGTTCTTTATAATACGGTAGTTGTTCTTTACATTTGTGAAATTCCGCCGTACTCATAAATGTAAAAAACGGCTTTTTATCGCCGCAGTTTTGGGCGGCTTGCAGACTCCCGTCTTTTGAATTTATAAAGTATTGCATTACAACTCCCCCTTTCTGCTTTTTATTATATCACATATATCACAAGTATAAAAGTATTTTCTACTTTACATATTCCGCATTGATCACCGCTTGATTTGAAAAGAGAAAATCAGAGAAGCTATTTGCAAAGGCATTATTTGAAGCCTTTTTCCATATCACAGCGGTCTGAATTACGGAAGGATCCAGCGGTTCTATCGTACATCCTGCTTTCTCACAGATAATACTATTTTGCTTTGTAGAAATGATAAGACAGCGGTATGTATCGTCATTTGCAGAAGCATTGTTTTCAATAAAGCCAAAGTCAATTCGATTTTTGTTTAGCTTATCATATATATCCTCTGTATTTCCGAACATGAAATGAAGCTGACAATTCGGCTTTCCTTTTGAAAACTTTTCAAATAGAGGTATCAGCGAATCCAAGATCATAGGATTATCAAACGCAATAAAAAGGCTGTTTTCTGCAATTTCTTTGTCAATTAAGTGGTGGTTATTTGCTAAAAAATCGTCAAGCCTTTTCATTATAAAGTAACCGAACACAATCATGACAGCCACTGCGCACACTAACAATAATTCTTTCATGCTTTCCGTCTTCTTTCGGAATTTATATGTGAAAACACTTTTGTATATTTTTGGTATCACCCAGCACCAAAATAGTGTCACCCGGTATAAAGCTTGTTTCAGGCGCAAAATTTAGATTCATTTTACCGTCGCGTTTAATCGCCATAATATTGATACCGTGCTTTTTACGCACATCTGCTTCAATAACGGTTTTTCCGATCCATTTTTCGGGTACGGCAATTTCAAAAATTGCATGATCGCTGTCCAACTCTATGTAATCGAGGATATGGTCGGCAGTATAGCGGATAGCCGTCCAATCCGCAAGCTGCCTTTCGGGATATACGATTTCATCCGCACCGTTTCGCAGAAGGAATTTTGCGTGTACTTCCCGTGCCGCACGGGAAACTATCTTTTTGGCATCCAATTCCTTTAATAGAGATGTCGTTTCAAGCGAGCTTTGAAAATCGTCCCCGATTGCAACGATGCAAACATCAAAATTATTTACGCCCAAAGACTCCAAAAACTCCTCATTTGTTGCATCACCTATTTGCGCGTTCATAACAAAGGGCAATACCGCATTTACTCTTTTTTCGTTTTTGTCTACAGCCATAACCTGATGACGTATCTCGTGCAGAAGACTTTGTTATGAAAGCTTGCGAGCATTACCGCCGCTATCTGATTCGACAGCGTGACCGAGAACGATGAGGTGAGCCTATGAAGAAATATACAAGGATTGATTATACCAAGGTAGAGTTACCCGAAGAATTGCTCACTTCTTTTGCAAAGGCATTAGCGCCAGAGATTAGGAAGTTCTATGATAGTGACGAGGGCAAAGCTTACTTTGAAAAATGGCTTACCAAACACCCTGAATATGATGAACGGACACCTGATGCAACTGCATCGGGCATCTGAGTTTTCGCACATTCGTCAGCAAATAAAGGATGCTGCCATTGAAAACCTTTGGAAAGGTATTGAACAAGGACAATCGGTTGATATGCTGACTGAGCGTCTGCATAAACGACAAGCAGAAAAAGAGGAATTGGAAACTCAGCTTGCTATTGAGAACAACAAGAAAATCTGTCTATCCGAAGCACAGATTTTAGCCTATCTTGATTATGTGTGCGAAATGCCGTTTGATGATTTTAATAAGCGCAGAGCGATTATCAATATATTCGTTCAATCCATCTACTTGTATGACGATCATTTCACCCTAATTATCAACGCAAGTAAGAAGCCTTTGAGCATCGACAATATCCAGCTTGATAATATTGAGGAAGCTTTTGAGGGCGAAAATACCGAAACGGAGGGGTGTTCATCCTTGATGACACCCGCTCCACCATTATAGTCACGACTGCATATGCAGTCGTGACTTTTTTATTATATTGTTATTCTTGTATTTATGCGTTTTTTATAGCAAAACAAGAATCATTTATGAAGTATAAAACAACACAATATAAATTATGCAACCGTATAAAAAATTTATGGGATGCCTTTATTTTGCGTTATTTCTTTTTCATACAGTTTTTAAAACATTTTTTATCAAATGACGGGTTGAATGCGTAGAAATTCTTTTCGTCAAGTTTGTCGGTCATAAGTCTCAGATTTTCGCCGAAGCGTTGATAGTGTACTACTTCACGCTCACGCAAAAATCTTATTGCGTCTTTTACATCGTAATCATCACAAAATCTTAAGATATTATCATAGGTCGATCGCGCTTTTTGTTCGGCCGCCATATTTTCGTGGAGATCTGTAATTGGATCGCCTTTTACCTGCATAGATGCGGTTGTATAAGGTGAACCTCCTGCCGATTGCGGATATACGCCTGTTGTATGGTCAACAAAGTAATCTTCAAAGCCTTGCTTTTTGATTTCATCTTCCGTGAGGTCTTTTGTAAGCTGATATACAATTGCACCTATCATTTCAAGGTGATTTAATTCCTCAGTACCGATGTCGGTTAAGGTGGCTTTTAATTCCGGCAGCGGCATTGTAAATCTCTGACTTAAATATCTGAGTGATGCGCCGAGTTCTCCGTCAGGTCCACCGTACTCCGAAAAGTGATAATCAGATATAAAGAAATATATCAACCGAAGAAGTTGAGCGGTTAAAGACTATGCAATCTACAAAGCCTTTTAGTATTTCGTTCTTTTCTTTTTCGCTTATTGCAGGGCTTTTTAGAGTTGCTAAAAAGTTTTTCTTTTCTTTTACATTTTCTTTTCTTGGTTTAGTTTTTTCTTGTTTTAATTGAACTTGACGGGAAGAGAGGTTTTTTATTTTATCTTCTACAGACTTTTTGTATTCTTTTACTTCTTCAACGGTGTAGATTCCTTCAAGATATGCGTTTTTTATCCGTTGTATTTTTTGATTTTCTTTTTCGATTAAGTTAGTGTAATCAATGCAGTCAGCAACAGTTTGAGATAAAGACTTGACCGAAAGTTTAAAATCTTTGTTTTCAAAAACCTGTTCAAGTCCGAGTATTACAAGATTATTAATATTGGTAAGGCTGATGTAATGCGACTGTTTACATATTGATTTTGAGTATTTAATGCATTGCAGTCCTTTGTTTGAATATGCTAATGCAGAGCCGCAGTTGCTGCATTTTATTAAACCGTGCAGCATATATTCTTGTTTAATATTATTGTGTATGCCTTTTCTTTGTTTACGACCGTTAGTTTCTATCAAATTTTGAACTTTATAAAAAATTTCATCGCTGATAATAGATTTATGTACTCCTTGAGTGTACACAATATCTTTGTTGTTTGAATATCTGTAATCTGTTTTTCCGTTTTGATTCCAACGGATTTTTCCTATATAAACGGGATTTTTCAGGATATAATCTATTGTTCTGTTTTCAAAAGGATTTCCTCTTGTCGTTTTGACACCCATTTCGTTTAATTCGGATGCAATTTGCATGCTGCTCTTTCCGTCTATATAATCGGTAAAGATTTTACGAACAATTGTTGCTTTTTCTTCGTTGATAACATATTGTTTATCGACTATATCATAACCGAAAGAGGGAATAGTTACCGGCTGACCTCGTTTGACTTTTTCTGACATTCCTCGCAGCACTTCCCCGGAAAGGCGGATTGAATAATATTCGTCCATCCATTCTATGATACGCTCAATAAGTGAGGAAAACGGATTTTCTTCATCAAGAGTTTCGGAACAGCTTATTACCGAAACATCATTCTTTTTAAGCATAGATTTATATACAATGCTTTCTTCTTGATTCCGTGCAAATCGACTGAACTTCCACACAAGTATTGCACTAAACGGTGCGGGCTTTTGCTTTGCAAGCCCTATCATCTCGATAAATTGCGGCCGTTTTTTGACGTATTTGCCTGACAATCCGTCTTCTCGAAATATGTACTCTGACGGGATATTGTAACCGTTTTGTTTTGCGTATTCTTTTATTATACGCAGTTGACTGTCAGGAGAAAGCTCGGTTTGTCGGTCTGTTGATACTCTGATATATGCCGCAGCGGTCTTAAGTTCTTTTTCCATAATAATCACTTTCTATCGCTTAATCTAAGTGAATTTGCTATAAGTCATAATATGTTTCAGAGATAAAAATGTGTTGATTTTTGCTATATATGTTGCTTGGCATCTGTTAATTGATTTTGCAGAGCACATAATATATATGTAGGAATAGAATAAAGTTAAGGGGTGGTTATAAATGCCAAAGAGGCAAAGTTTTAAGGTTAGAATACATTTACCGATTAACGGGAAATATTATTTGTGGTATGAAGTTGACGAAGAGAGAAATGTAAAATGGTATTTGCCTCGTGACGAGACAGAGGCACAAGAGGCTGTACAGAAAATGCTTGAAAATGTCGGAAAACATATGAGTAATTTTTACTCAAACAATTCAGAGTACATTAAAAATCTGTAAATATTGATATTTCAAAAAAATCAGGTCAATCTTTTATCGGATTGACCTGATTTAATATAATAGAATTTTGTATAAACAGTTTTATTTAGAAAAATCCCAATCAAGGAGTCGGTTACCTTTTACGATAAATGCCTTTTCGGAAATTTTAGCAAGTGGAGTGTCACTGTAGCTGTCGGAATAAAATTCGTGAATTTTTATGTCACCGAACATTTCTCTGTATCGCCTTACTTTTTCTTCACCGTGGCAGTTTATACCGCTGTATTTGCCTGTATGTTCGTCAACGACAGATGCCATAAGATAATTTATTTTGAGAGTTTTGCATATTGGTGCAAGTAAAAATTCTGGGGAGGCGGATATTATTACATCATCTTTTTGCTGTTGATTTTTATAAAACGGTTTGATTTTGTCAATATTAATATTCCAAAAGTCGGTTATGTCTTTTTGTATGTCGCAGTATTTTAAAAATTTATACATTTTTTCTTTAAACTGCGTTTTTGTGCCGTTTTTAAAAACATAGAATTTAAGAAAAGCACCGATAAGTGAGGGGGCAAGCAATAAAATTTTTTTATGCCTTTTTAGAGAAAAAATATAGAAATCGGCGGTTGAGTCGCCGTTATATATTGTTTTATCAAAGTCATATACATTCATAAATAAACCTCTTAGTGAATTATTAGCTTTATAAATACTTATATTTTTATATTTTATAATTAATTATAGATTTTTGCAATACCCTTGTTCACCTAATAATCACTTATTTTCGGCATACTTACTGTTGCTTTTTACCCTGAAATATAGTATAGTATAATGTGAGTAATAATATAGGAGTAATACAGTGTTCGGTTATTTACAGATTGAAAAAGAGGAACTTCTTGTAAAAGAGTTTGAAACATATAAGGCTGTTTACTGCGGACTTTGCAAGCAAATGGGTAAAGATTATTCTTTTTTAACCCGTCTTACATTGAGCTATGACTGTACTTTTTACGCAATGCTTTTGATGTCATTACATTCTTCGTGCGGTGGTTTTAAGAAAGGCAGATGTACCTGCAATCCTCTTAAAAGATGTAATTTTGCTTACAGCAAAAATGACGATTACCAAAAGGCTGCGGCTTTTTCAATTATTACCGTTTACTACAAACTTATTGATGATATAAATGACAGCGGATTTTTTAAATCTCTGTTTTCGAGAATGATTAAGCCGTTTTTCTCACATCAGAGAAAGAAAGCTAAAAAGCGTTATCCGTGGATTGACGAATATGTGGCTGAAATGATGGAAAGACAGGCTGTTATTGAACAGGATAAAAGCTCTTCCGTTGATATTTCGGCAGACCCGACAGCTCAAATGCTCGGAAAAATCCTTGCAAAAGACGGTAATGACGAAACCGAGAGCCGAGTTTTATACGAATACGGATATAATATAGGCAGATGGATTTATCTTATGGATGCGGCAGACGATATAGAAAAAGACGCTAAGTCATTAAGTTTTAACCCTTTTATACAAGAGGATGGTTCAAGTTTAGACAACAATATTATTTCGCTCACTCTTAATCAGTGCCTTGCAAGGGCATATGATGCGTATAATTTACTTGATATAAACGGTTTTAAGGGGATACTTGACAATATGATGCTTAGAGGATTCCCGAAAATTCAGAATAAAATTACAGATAAAACCCAAAAGGACTCGGACAAATCTTTTGAGTCGCAGAAAGGAAGTAAAGATGAATAATCCTTATGAGGTTCTTGGCGTATCTGAAAATGCCAGCGATGAAGAAATTAAAGCAGCGTACAGAAAGCTTGCCAAAAAATATCATCCCGACAATTATGCGGACAGTCCGCTTGCAGATGTTGCCGAACAAAAAATGAAGGAAATCAATGAGGCTTACGATACAATAAATCAATTAAGGCAAAAGGGCAGAGGCTCGGGTTCAACTTCAAATGCAACCGGCGGATATTCTCACCAATCCACAAGATTTCACGGTGTAAGAATTTATATTCAGCGCAATATGATTAACGAAGCCGAACAGATTCTTGATAATACAGAGCAACAGTACCGTGACGCAGAATGGCATTACCTTAAAGGTATGTGTGCATATCGCAAGGGTTGGGCAAATCAGGCTTATTCTTACTTTACACAGGCTGTAAATATGGACCCTAACAATCAGGAGTACCGTGCGGCTCTTAATAATATGAATAATCAGAGGGCTTATAATTACGGCGGCTACACTCAAGGTACACCAAATACAGGTGACGGTGCTATGTGTGATTACTGCACCACATGTCTTTGTGTAAACTGTCTTACAAACTGTCTTTGCAACTGTTGCAGAATGGGCTGTTAATATGAAAAAGTCATCTTCAAGTCCGTTAAAAACAACCTTTAAAGTTACAATTTCGGGTGTGTTGTCGGCACTTTCGCTTGTCTTTATGATGCTCACATCATTAGTGCCGCTTGGTACTTTTGCCTTTCCTTGTATGGCAGGAATTGTGCTTATGGTGATTGTAGTCGAAGCAGGTCATAAGTGGGCGTGGGGCGCATTTATATGTGTTTCACTGCTTTCGCTTTTCCTTGCGGGCGACAAGGAAGCTGTTGTATATTACATTATGTTTTTCGGCTATTATCCGATAATTAAAGGTGCAATAGAGGGAAAAATAAAAACAAGAGCCGTACAGTTTGTGCTTAAATATGCGGTATTCAATGCAGCGGTAATAGGAGCATTTTTTATAGCGGCTTTTTTACTTGCCGTGCCTGCTGAGGAATACACTATAGGCGGAATGTATGTACCGTGGATTTTCTTGCTTGCAGGAAATATATTCTTTACAATTTATGACTTGGCGGCAACAAAACTCGTTACATATTATATAGTTGTACTCAGAAACAAGCTTATAAAACCAAAATACAGAAAATGACAGAGGGTAGTATCATGAGAAAAGTAAGCGCAAAAAAATTAATAGTCCCGATTCTTGCGGCCGTATTGTTGCTTTTTTCACTTCCCGTAAATGCGGCTGAACTTTCACAGACAGAGCAGGCTGTGAGCGCAAGTGTGACAGCAGGAGCGTCAGGTTATGTAAATGGTGACGGAGTAAATCTTCGTTCGGGAGCGGGTACAAGCTACAGTGTTGTGACTGTTATGGGATACAAAACAGAATTTACCTTTGACGACGGAACTCTGTACAACGGCGAGTGGTACAAAATCACTCTTTCGGACGGTACAAAGGGATATATTTACTATGAATATGCTGCCGCAAAAGAGGTTACAGATACTCTCAAAACGGGTTACATAAATGCAAGTGATGTAAATATGAGATCGGGTGCGGGTACAGATTATTCTGTTATTACTACTCTTGATTACGGTACAAAAATTACCGCCGTTTCAAAAAGCGGTAATTGGTATTACATTGAACTTAGCAGCGGTACAAGGGGATATGTTTATGCGGATTATGTAACGCTTAATGCCGATGAACCGCAAAAGTCGGGACTTTCAAAGACAAGTCTTAGTATGTACAAAGGAAACTACAGCACTTTGTATGTAAACGGCGCAAAAGGTAATGTAAACTTTGCTTCATCAAATTCTAATATTGTATCTGTAACTTCGGACGGACTTTTATATGCAAACTCTGCGGGTTCGGCAGTTATTACAGCAAAATATGACGGAATATCAGAGAGTTGCTATGTAACGGTTACAAGCGGAAGTTATGTAGGTATTTCCGATTCTGCGGTTCATATAAATAAAGACAAATCTGTTTTTCTTACCACAGATTCATATGTAGATTGGAAAACTTCAAATTCAAATGTAGCTACAGTCAGCGACGGTGTTGTATATGCCAAGAGCGAGGGTACTGCCGTAATTTCGGCAGAAACAAGCTACGGTGCAGGTACCTGTATTGTAACTGTAGAAAAAACTGCGCCTGTTCGTTTCGTATATGCCACACCTAATTCGGCGCCTCTTAACAGCCTTGTTACTTTGAATGCCATAACCGATAATACAAAGCGTGGTTTGTATTTTACGATATCCAATGAAAAAGAGAGCTATACGCTTCACGCCGATTCAATAGAGAAAGACGGCGACAATATTATTTGGTCTGCAAAAACTGTGCTTGATACTTCGGGTACATGGAACTATACAGCGTATTCGCTCGCAGAGGACGAAAACTATTACAGAACTGTCGAAGATGATGCAGAGGGCGAAGTTTTTGTTACAACTTCAACCGATACTACAACTGCGGTTCTCGGTGAACGCCGTGCAAGCGATGAAATAATCTCTCTTATCGCAAATTATGAGGGATTTTTGCCTACAGTAACACCTGACTATATTACAGGTGACGCAACATTAGGTTATGGCAAGGTTGTGTGGTCCGGCGAACAATTTTACAATAATCTTTCAAAAACCGAGGCATATGCTTATCTTTGCCAAACCGTAAACAGTGGCGGATATACTTCTCGAGTTAATAAGTTTATGATTTCAAATAATGTAAAGTGTAACCAACAGCAGTTCGATGCACTTGTGTGCTTTACATATAATGTAGGAGCATATGCGCTTGACAATGACAGCGATTTGTCGGACACTTTACTTAATACAGCATATCAGCCTGCATTAAAACCATCTGCAAATGCTCAAGGCTATGTAAGCGGTGACGGCGTAAATTTGAGAAGCGGAGCGTCAACATCTTATTCTGTTGTATCCGTTATGTCTTACGGTACAACCTTTACTTTCGTTGACGGCAGTCTTTATAATGATAATTGGTATAAAATTAAATTGAGTGACGGCACGGTGGGATATATTTATTCCGACTATGCCTCTGTAATGTCAGCAAGCAGAAGTCTTGATAATGTAAGTCAGTCTGCATATGCTAAGAATTTCTTTGCATATCACCATGCGGCAGGCGATTGCTATGAGGGACTTTTATACAGAAGAGTTGATGAGGCTGAAATATTCTTTTACGGTGATTACATAAGGGACGGTTACGAAAACAAGTACGGTTTCAGTTACACTTGCGCCCGTAACCCGAGCTTTGGATTGTGATAAATATTTAATTGGTATTACTTATTTGAAAGGGAGTATTATAATGAAGAAAATCGGTTTTATTGGTGCAGGAAATATGGCAACTGCAATTATCGGCAGTCTTATGGGACAGAATGACGGCAAGGCTGATTTTATTAATGTTTTTGACCTTGACAAGGAAAAATGCGATATTATGAGCAAAAAAGGCATTAATATTAAAAAATCCGCCGCTGATGTTATGCTTGAAAGCAACATTACCGTTCTCGCTGTTAAGCCGCAGAATTATCCCGAAGTGCTTGAGGCATTAAAGCCACAGGTAACAGATGACAAAGTTTTTGTTTCAATTGCGGCAGGTATTTCTATTGCATATGTGCAGAATCTTCTTGATTGTAAATGCCCTGTAGTAAGAGTTATGCCGAATACTCCGCTTTTGCTCGGCAAGGGTGCGTCTGCACTTTGCCCGTCAGATAATATCTCCGAAGAAGACAAACAGATTGTTTATAATATGTTTGCGGGCAGCGGCGTTTGTGAATATATTGCAGAAGAGCATATGAACGAGATTATATCTGTAAACGGAAGCAGCCCGGCATATATTTATCTCTTTGCAAAAGCAATGGCAGATTATGCTCAAGAGTGTGGCATTGATTATGACAAGGCAATGAATCTTATTTGTGCAACTCTTGAGGGTTCGGCTAAAATGCTTAAAGAGAGCGGCGACAGTGTTGATACACTCATTGAAAAAGTAAGTTCAAAGGGCGGTACTACCATTGCTGCTCTTGATGCAATGAAAGACCTCGGCTTTTATGATGCCGTTAAAAAAGGTATGGCTGCCTGCACAAAGAGGGCAGAAGAGCTCGGTAAGTAATTACATTAATAGATAATTAGCATACAAGCAAAATATTCCGCATATTTTTATTAAGGATAATTATATGGAGGAATGTTTTGTGAAAGGCTTTATATTTTCGATAAAAGAAAAAACAGATTTAATCAGAACAGGCAGGTTTTCTCTGACAACACAAGATATAAAATATTACATAAAGAGATACGGAATTTATATATTGTTTATTTCAATGTTGATTGTCGGACTTGCCTGCGGAACTGTGTATGCAATGTCTGCCGACAAGGAAATGCTTGCTTCTCTTGATTTTTTGTTTTTTACAAATCTTGACGCACGGCTTTCACAAAATGTAATTAACACATTTTGTGCCTGCTTTGCATCTGATTTTATATTTTTGTTCGCAGTATTTTTACTCGGATTAACCCCTTGGGGAATCCCTGTACTGCCTTTTATTGTGTTTTTAAAGGGCTTCGGTACGGGAATTACTGCTGGATATTTGTTTTCGGTTCATTCGTTAAAAGGTATAGTTTTCTATCTTTTTGTACTGTTGCCCGGAACATTTTTATTTTGTCTGGCACTTATTTTATTTTCTTCCGCCGCTTTTACCGCATCGGGAAATATGTTTTGTCAGATTATAGCGGATAAAAAAATGGGCGGATCTTCGCACAGGTATATATCGGACTTTCTTTCAAAGGGAGTGAGTTGTCTTATACTCGCTTTTCTTTCTGCCGTGCTTGACGCTGCATTATGGGGAGTTTTTGCGGGGAATTTTAATTTTTAACCTATGGAGGTCGAACAATGGCAGGGAAAAAAGCAAAGTTCGCTTTGACTGATTTTTTCAACAACCTATTTAATAATTTCGGTAAAATAGTTTTTACAAACCTATTGTTTGCCGTACCGCTTGCGGTGTTGGTTACGGCTTTTTATTTTCTTGACAGTGCATTAAAACTTAACGGATATTTTATTCTTATGCTTTCGATTATTCCGCTTTCACCTTTTTTTGCAGGCGTAACCCTTGTTACCTCAAGACTTGCAAGAGGAAAAGAAAATGTGGATGTTTTCAAAACATTTATTGAGGGCATAAAAAACAATTGGAAAAGATTTTTAATTCACGGTGTAATTACATACTTTGCGGTTATATTCAGTTATTTTTCAATAAGGCTGTACAGCGCATTAATTTCACAGCCGAATGCAGACTCGTTTTTCCTTGTAATGCTCTATGTTTGCCTGATAATTTCAATTATTATTGCAGTTGCATTTCTTTTTATTTTCTTTTATGTGCCGTCAATGACAGTTACATTTGATTTATCACTTAAAAATATTTATAAAAACAGTGCGCTTATGTCATTCGGTGAGTTAAAGCATAATATTATTGCAACATTCGGTCTTTTTGTAATTGTGCTTTTTTGCGCTACAATTCTTATTTTTGTAGGCAATACAGACAGCAGTATTGCGCTTATAATTACAACCGCAATTCTTATGTTTGTACTTGTGCCTGCGCTTGCTTCTTATGTTATAAATGCCTCGGTTTATCCCGGAATGTATAACCTTATGACAGAAAAAGAAAAACGCTCTAAAAAAATTGATAAGAAAATGGACAACAGAAGAAAAGGTCAGTTTATTGACGAGGAAGATGAGGAAAACAAGATAGCCGAGGAATTTCTTGACCTTGATGTCGAAGAGAATAAAGACGGCGATGAATATATTTTCTATAACGGAAAAATGGTTAAGCGAAGTGTAATCATTAAGATGAAAAAGGAAAGAGAGAAAGCAGAGGGGAAATCTGATGAAAGCAAAACACGCTGAAAAACGACCTAAAATAACAATAAGTCTGTGGCTTTTTATTGCTATAATTGCGTTTTTGGTGCTTTTGATTATCGGTATTACTTTTTATTCGGTACAGCGAGAACTTAATTCCGATAATAAGAACAATAACACAACGATTGCTGCAACAGAACAGACGACGGCAGCAGAAACCACACAGGCTGTTACAGAAGAAACAACCGAGCAGTCGATACAGAAAACTACGGAGGAAAGCACTGAAAAGGAAGAAGCTGCTGTTGAGCCGACCACACAGGCAATTGTAGTAAGCGGTGCAGAGAGTGCGGACAAAAATCTGAATTTTGACGCAGAGATGTATCCGTATAAGGCTTTTGACAATGTAGGCAAGCGTGATGCACCTGTAAAAGAAGTTTTCGGCTCTGTATATGGCGGAGAGGGAATTACCTTTGATAAAAACGGACTCTTTTCCGATAATATAACCCAGTCGGAGTATAACTATGGTGCTTATACCGTAACTGACGGTGTAATTAATATGACATACTCAAATGACAAAAATAAATCTGCGGAAATTATCTCGTACAAAGGCAATGTTCCGAGTGAAATAAAGATTGATTATGTCGGATATGATGTTTATTTTAAAATTGGAAGTGCAAATTAATGAGCAAAAGCAAAAAGAATAAAAAAATAAACAAAGTAAATCATACCGATAATAAAAATAAATTTAACCGTAAAAAGGCAATTACAGTCACTGTTGTTCTACTTGTAATTGTCGTAGCGGTAGTAGCTTTGATTTTTACAATGCATAATAAAGCGAATGATATTGTCGGTACAGATTGGGTATCATCGAGTGCTGTAAATGCAAGCGGCGATGAAGTGGAAATGGCAGAGGTTTATAATACAAACTATACTTCGTATCAAGGCTCGCTTTCATTTAAGGATGACGGTACTTTTTCGCTTTGGCTCACACCCGGCACATCAGAGGACGGTACGCACTCCGGAAAGTATACTGTAAACGGCGATACAATTACCGCCGCTTTTGATGACGGAGAAACTACAACAAGTTTTTATATTCACCGTAACGGTGATAAAATTGAATCAATTTCATTGAATTATGAAGATTATGAAGTTTATTTTACTTTAAATAATTAATATCAAAGCAACAGGCTGTCGCACTTTTATAGCGGACAGCCTGTTTTTTATATGTTTTGGAGTATGCACCACCGTACTGCGTAATAATGATTTTAGCAAGTTTTGCATTGGTTTGTTTGATGTTTACGGGATACTGCAATTTTTTTTCATATACAAACATTACAAATCCTCCTCGTTATCCCACGGCCAAGGATTTTTAACCCACTGCCATTTATTAGCTGTATTTGCCTCTTTGCGTAAAGGTCCGTATTTTTCTTCGTATTCTTCAATCAAGGGCAAAAGTTTTTCTTTACATTCTTTTATCTGCGAGAGTACCTGTTGGTCGTATGGGTGAGTGTCAAGAAAAATCTGTAAATCAAGAATTGAGAATTGATATGTTGATATTTTCTTTAAAAGAATTTCTCTTTCAGTCATTTTTTACACCACCGCATTTATTACCGTAAAAAGGCTTGTTCAATTCCGGAAAAACTGTGCCTGCGTCAAGCGCCTGAACAGGGGAGTAGGTTTTTGGATTACTTTCCTGAAACGGAACATATGCCATTGCCGGAGGTGTTTTTTCAGGAAATTTTGATGTTGCGTATCTTGAAATTACTGTATTGATAATGTCCACATAAATTTCTCCTTTCCGAGCTTGTTTACTCAATAACATATTATGCACTTGTATAAAATTAGTACCAAACTGCTTTTACGGGAATACTTTTTATGGCAAAAACTTGAATTGTCAGTGAAATTTTGATAAAGTATATAGGGAAGTTTTGTGTACGAAAGGATGATTTTATGGGCTGTGTTTATTTTGTAAGACACGGTGAAACCGTATGGAATGTTGAAAATAAAATTTGCGGTTCTACGGATATTGACTTAACACAAAAGGGTCATGAACAGGCTATAGAAACAGGTAAAAAGATTTTAAACGATAACATAAAGGCAGATAAAATCCTTTATTCTCCGCTTATCAGAGCTAAAAAAACGGCAATGCATATTTCAGAAATAACAGGTATTCCTGCTTTTGAAGAGGCAAGACTTATAGAACAGAATTTCGGAAAATTTGAGGGAACTCCAAGAAACGGTGATGAGTTCAGAGTTGCCAAAGGTGAGTTTGTTTGCAGATATGACGGCGGCGAATCTATGTTGCACCTTGCGCAAAGAATTTATAATCTGCTTGATGATGTAAAAGCGAGCGGTGAGAACTGTATTCTTGTTGCGCACAACGGAATATCAAGGGTGATTAATTCATATTTCTATGAAATGACTAACACTGAATATGCAAATTTCGGAGTTAAGAACTGTGCTGTTTTAAAATATGAATTTGAATGATTTGTGGAGGCAAATTTAATTGGATAGGGTAAAGAAAAAAGAATTGGATTTCGGCAATGATAAAATATTCAGTATATTGTTAAGACTTGCACCGCCTGTTATGCTAGCCCAACTTATACAGGCATTGTACAATATAATAGACAGCTTTTTTATAGGTAATTATTCAGAATCGGGACTTACGGCGCTGTCAATAATTTATCCGATACAGTTGTTGATGATTGCGCTTGCGGTCGGTACGGGCGTTGGTATAAATACTCTTATGGCGCATTTTCTCGGTGTTGACAATAAGGAAAAAAGTGATGAAACCGCAGGCGTAGGAAATTTCCTTGCGTTTGCAATGTGGTTTGTTTTTGCTCTTATATGTTGGTTTATAATGCCGTTTTATGCACAAATATCGACAAATTCACGGGAAATTATAGATGAAGTAATTGTCTACGGCAGAATAGTTTGTGTATTTAGCTTTGGTTTGTTTTTTGAAAGCATTTGGACAAAAGTTATGCAGGCGACGGGAAATATGAAAATACCTATGATTGCTCAAATTGCGGGTGCTTTTGTTAATATTGCTCTTGACCCATTGTTAATTTTCGGTATCGGATTTTTCCCCGAATTGGGCATTGCCGGTGCAGCTATCGCTACAGTAGTAGGACAGATTGCGGCGGCTTTAATTGTAATGAAAAAAGGCTGCAAAAGATCGCCGAAAATATCCAAATACAAAGAATACATAAAGAGAATTTACCACTTAGGTTTTCCGAATATTCTTATGCAGTCTGCATACACATTGTATATATTCGGGTTAAATCTAATATTAAAGGGATTTTCCGATCAGGCAGTCACCGCTTTGGGTTTATATTATAAATGGCAGACAATATTTTTTATTCCTCTCGGTGCAATGCAGACCTGTATAGTGCCTGTTATCAGTTTTAATTACAGTGCAGGAAACAGAGAAAGATGCGGAAAAACTCTAAAAGATTCGGTTATACTTGGAATGGTACTTATGCTTATCGGTGTACTGTGCTTTGAAATAATGCCCGATGTACTTATGGGTACATTCTCAAAGGACAGCGAGGTAATCAGAATAGGCTCATATGCGTTAAGGGTAATTGCCGTTTCTTTTATACCAATGGTTACATCACTGATTTTTCCTGTATTTTTTCAGGCAATCGGTTCGGCTTTTAAAAGCTCCGCACTTACAATTCTGAGAACAATTGTGCTTTTTGTACCGCTTGGTTGGGTGCTTGCACATTTTGGACTTGAAAGTTTTTGGTTTACATTCCCGATAACCGAAGTTATTACAACCGCAGTAGGTTTTATTATGTACAGTAAAAGCAGATTTGGCAGAAGGTTAAGTAACGGATATACGATATAATGCTTACAAATTATACAAATTGCCCTGTAATGTTATTGACAAATTTCGCATAATGTGGTATTATAATAAAAATATAATCTTACAAGGAGTATGATTTTCTATGAAAAGAATTAAGACTATTGAAACTCGTGACCTTAAGAAGAGCGTTAAAACAGGCGGTTGCGGTGAGTGTCAGACATCTTGTCAGTCAGCTTGCAAAACATCTTGCGGCGTTGCTAACCAGCAGTGTGAGAAGTGCCTCAGCGAGAAATAATTTAGCTGTGCAAATTTTGCATTAAAAAGGATTTTCAGCCGTTTCACCTTTTGGAGAACGGCTTTCCTTTTGTCTATAAAAAGGATTTGGAGAAAATATATGATACACCAGTATAAGTTAAACGGATATAACATAGTGCTTGATGTTTTCAGCGGCAGTGTTCACTGCGTAGATGACCTTGCTTATGATGTTATTGAAATGTACGAAAATTCCGATAAAGAAAATATTATCAAGGCTATGCTTGAAAAGTACAAAGATAACCCTGAAATTACAGCAGAAGAAATTTCGGATTGCTATGATGATGTTACAGAATTAAAGGATAACGGCAAGCTCTTTACAGCTGATAAATATGAGGACCTTGCATTTGATTTTAAAAAGAGAAACACTGTTATTAAGGCTTTGTGCCTACATATTGCTCATACCTGTAATCTTAATTGCGAATACTGCTTTGCAAGTCAGGGTAAGTACCACGGTGACAGAGCTTTAATGAGTTTTGAAGTAGGCAAGAGAGCTATTGATTTTCTTATTGAAAATTCAGGCAGCAGAGTAAACCTTGAAGTTGACTTTTTCGGCGGGGAACCGCTTATGAATTTTGATGTGGTTAAGCAGATTGTGGCTTACGCAAGAAGTATTGAAAAGGAAAAGAACAAGAATTTCCGTTTTACTCTCACAACAAACGGTATGCTTGTTGATGATGATGTAATTGAATTTGCAAATAAAGAATGTCATAATGTTGTACTTAGCCTTGACGGCAGAAAAGAAGTACATGACCACCTTAGAAAAACAGTAAGCGGCAAGGGCAGTTACGATATTATTGTACCAAAGTTTCAGGAATTTGTTAAAAAGCGTGGTAACAAAGGTTATTATGTGCGTGGTACTTATACACATAACAATACTGATTTTACAAATGATATTTTCCATATGGCAGACCTTGGCTTTACAGAGCTTTCAATGGAGCCTGTTGTTTGCTCACCGGAAGACCCGTATGCGCTTACATACGATGATTTACCTGTTCTTTTTGAGCAGTACGAGATACTTGCAAAGGAAATGCTTAAGCGTGAAAAAGAGGGCAGACCGCTTACTTTCTATCACTATATGATTGACCTTACGGGCGGACCTTGTATTTACAAGAGAATTTCGGGCTGCGGTTCGGGTACAGAGTATATGGCAGTTACACCGTGGGGTGAGTTATATCCTTGTCATCAGTTCGTAGGCGACCCTAAATATAGTCTTGGAAACATTTATGAAGGTGTTACAAATACTGCTATTCAGGACGAGTTTAAACTTTGCAATGCGTACGCAAGACCGAATTGTAAAGATTGTTGGGCAAAACTTTATTGTAGCGGCGGCTGTGCTGCAAACGCATACCACGCTACAGGCTCAATTACAGGCATTTATGAATATGGCTGTGAGCTGTTTAAAAAGCGTATGGAATGTGCAATTATGATGAAAGTTGCCGAAGCAGAGCTTTAATACAATAAATTCAGCGGTATGGGTTTTCTCATACCGCTTTTTGGTGAGTGATTTTATAAATGAGTAAAATATTTACTTTTTTAAAAAAAGAGATTGTGCTTACTGTATCGTTTGTGCTTGCGATTATTTCAATGATTTTTGTAACGCCAAACGAAAAATATTTTGATTATATAGATTTTCGCACACTCGGACTTTTGTTTTCTCTGATGACAGTAATGGCTGGGTTTAACAAAATGGGTGTATTCAAAGTGATTGCTGAATATCTGCTTAATAAAGTCAATACAATGCGAGGTGTTACGCTGTCGCTTGTACTGTTATGCTTTTTCAGTTCCATGATAATTACAAATGATGTTGCATTGATAACATTTGTGCCGTTTACAATAGTGCTGTTAAAACTTGCGGACAAGCAAAGCCGAGCGATATATATTGTAACGCTTGAAACAATAGCCGCCAATCTTGGCAGTATGCTGACTCCGATAGGCAATCCGCAAAATTTGTACTTATTTTCGGCTTATAATATGAATATATCTGATTTCTTTAATACGATTTTGCCGTATGCCTTGATTTCTCTTGTTATGCTTGTATGTTGTTCACTATTTTCAGGTAAATCTCCAATCGTATATAATGAAAATAGGGAAGAATTAAATTTTGATAAAAGACTTATAGCAATGTATATTGCATTGTTTGCAATTGCTCTATTAAGTGTTTTTCGAGTATTAAACTATCTTATACTCCTTGCTGTTGTAATTGTTTTTGTACTTATATTTGACCGCAAGGTGCTTTTAAAGGTAGATTACAGTTTGCTGTTTACTTTCATATTTCTTTTTGTATTCATAGGTAATCTCGGTAATATAAGTCAAATTAACGGTTGGCTTTCAAGTATAGTTAATGGCAATGAAGTGCCGGTTGGAGTGCTTGCAAGTCAGGTATTTTCAAATGTGCCTGCCACAATTTTACTTTCAGGTTTTACAAATAATGCTACAGATTTAATGATTGGTGTAAATATCGGAGGTCTTGGTACATTGATAGCATCAATGGCAAGTCTTATATCGTTTAAATTTATTCAGAAAGAAAATGTAAGTATCGCAAAATACTTTGGATTATTTACTTTATTTAATGTTTTGTTTTTGGCGGGAAATATAATTTTATGGCTTGTGATTAAATGATTTTTGCGTTCTGTTTTTTATGTTTGATAACATTAAAAATTGTGGTTTAGCGGAATAAATTTGAAAAGCAATTATAAAAGTTTGGTCGACCTTTTCAAAGGTCGTGGGTGTGGGCAAAGCCCACAAATACTTTTCGTTTATGTAATATCTGACGATAGCCAAACAGCTTGCTGTTTGGCGGCTTGAAAACAACGGCGTTAGCCTTTAAAAATGCGATAGCACCAAGAAAAGGAATTTGTTATTCCATTAATAAAATATAGGCTTTTTTAATGGCTGTCGCCTGTTTTAACAAACTTAGTTTTAGCACGCAAACAGCCACGCTGTTTACGCCTGAAGAATTGTAATATCGGAAGATTTTATGGGCGCTGCCCAAACCCGCAATTTTTGAAAAAATTGAGTAAACTTTTTTTGCTTTTGGACGGATAATTTAGCGTTAGCTAAATTTCAATGCCCGACCGACACTCCGCTAAACCGTAATTTATTCAACTATTGATAAAAATTTTCCCTTAAAATAGCAAAATCCCACTCTGTTTTTTTCAGAGTGGGATTTTTTTAAGCATTTTCTGCTTGTGTTTGTTTTTCTTTTTCAGCCTGTGCTCTTTTTAGTTTTGTTCTCTTAATAACCTTAAGACGGCTGAATTCTTCTCTTTCCTTTTCATCAAGAGCATCAGAAATAAACTTTACGGTTTCTTCAAATTTAGGAATCATAATGTTCTTAAGAGCGTTGGCCCTCTTCTGTGTTTTCTTGATTGAAACCGCAAGACGGTAAACACTGTTTTCTATCTCGGCAAGCTCTGCGGTAAGATACTTAACTTCGGTGAATTTCTCGTAAGTTTTATCAATACCTGAGTTTGTAAGTCGCAGTCCGTAGTGCAGGTAGGTTTGAGGTTTTTTCTCGCCAATGGTGAGAATCGGAATTTCAACACCCATTACACTTCTTGAATCAAGTTTTAATGAGTCTTCTTCAGGAATCGTGTTTGAAAGGTCATCGCAAAAGCCGTTTGTAACATTGGCAGTCTGAAGTGCTATGTAAGCTTCTTCATATGCATTGTCGATCTTCTCCTGAATTGCATTGGCGTGGTCGATAAGCGTCATCATTTCTCTTATAAGAATATTACGCTTACGGTCAAGCAGTTCATAGCCGTTTTTGGCAAGAGCAAGCGACTTTTTGGTGTTCATCAGATTACCTTTTGTAGGTACAGCCTGTACAGCCATAGATGCTCAGCACTCCTTTCTGACGGTTATTTCTCAACATAATACTTGTCAAGAATCTGATCGTCAACACGGTCAAGTTCTGATTTCGGAAGTGTAGAAAGTAATTCCCAACCGAGGTCAAGGCTCTGTTCAATACTTCTGTTTTCGTTGAATCCCTGATTAACAAACTTTGATTCAAACAGTCTGCCGAATTCAATATATTTCTTGTCGATAGGGGAGAGTTCTTCCTCACCGATAACAGATGCAAGTGAACGAGCGTCAATTACCTTTGCATATGATGCAAAGAGCTGGTTTGCAAGTGCCTGATGATCTGCTCTTGTGTAACCCTCACCGATACCGTCCTTCATAAGACGGGAAAGTGAAGGAAGAACGCTTACAGGCGGATAAAGACCTTGTCCCTGTAATGAACGGTCAAGTACAATCTGACCCTCTGTGATGTAACCTGTAAGGTCAGGAATCGGGTGAGTAATATCATCGTTAGGCATTGTAAGAATAGGAATCTGTGTAACAGAACCGTTCTTGCCTTTAATCATACCTGCACGCTCATAAAGTGATGCAAGGTCTGAATAAAGATAGCCCGGGTAACCTTTTCTTGCAGGAATTTCACCCTTTGATGATGAGAACTCACGAAGAGCCTCGGCATATGAGGTCATATCTGTCATAATAACAAGAACATGCATCTCAAGCTCAAATGCAAGGTACTCGGCAATAGTAAGAGCACATCTTGGAGTAAGTGTTCTTTCGATAATCGGGTCATTCGAAAGGTTTAAGAGCATTACAACTCTTGAAAGTACGCCGCTTTCTTCAAAACTCTTTCTGAAGTATTCGGCAACATCTTTCTGAACACCCATTGCTGCGAATACTACGCAGAAGTTATTAGCATTTGCACCGCTGATTTTTGCCTGACGAACAATCTGTACCGCAAGGTCATTGTGCTTCATACCTGTACCTGAAAAGATAGGAAGTTTTTGACCTCTGATAAGTGTCATAAGTGTATCAATGGTAGAAATACCTGTGTTGATGTAGTTCTTAGGATAAATTCTTGAAACAGGGTTGATAGGTGTGCCGTTAATGTTAGCACGCTTTACAGGGAAAATATCTCCGAGTCCGTCAATAGGTCTGCCTGCACCGTCAAGTACACGACCGATAATTTCAGGAGAAAGAGGCATTTCCATTGGGTGACCTGTAAGTCTTGTTCTTGTATTTGTAAGGCTGATTCTTCTTGTACCCTCAAATACCTGAACAACAATCTTTTCGCCCTCAATCTGTACGACACGGCCCTGTCTTACTGTGCCGTTATCAAGGCGGATATCAACAATTTCCTCGTTGGAAACGCCTTTTACTCCGTCAAGAACTATGAGTGAGCCGTTAATTTCTTTAACGCCGACATAATCTATAATCATTGTGCGTTTCCTCCTTACATAATTGAGTCAAGCTTTTCATCAATTTCCTTGATATATTCATCAAAGAGTTCAGGCTTGCTGTTAGGAATATCATATTTCATCTTTGTAAGTTTATCGAACAAACCAAGCTCAATAACCTTTGAAATAGGAATTTCCTTGGTAACAACCTTCTTAGCCTTATCGTAAAGGTGAAGAATTGTTTTCATCATAAGTTTTTGCTTTTCAAGCGGAACATAAGTATCATCAGCGTGGAAAGCATTTTGCTGTAAGAAACCTACACGAACTACTCTTGCAGCTTCAATGACAAGTTTCTGGTCATCAGGAAGTACATCGGAACCGATAAGTTTTACGATTTCCATAAGTGAGCTTTCTTCCTGAAGAAGTGCACTGATTCTGTTACGATACTCAATAAAGTCTTTACCGAGGTTTTCTTCAAACCAAGGGTCAAGGTCGTTAAAGTATTCGCTGTAGCTGTTCATCCAGTTAATAGCAGGATAATGTCTTGAATAAGCAAGCGACTTATCAAGTGCCCAGAAACAACGGGTAAATCTTTTTGTGTTCTGTGTAACAGGCTCGGAGAAGTCTGAACCCTGCGGAGAAACCGCACCGATAAGTGTTACAGAACCCTCACCGCCTGAAAGAACTTCCGCACGGCCGCCACGCTCATAGAACTCGGCAAGTCGTGAAGGCAAGTAAGCCGGGAAACCTTCCTCGGCAGGCATTTCCTCAAGTCGGCCTGAAATCTCACGAAGAGCCTCGGCCCAACGAGAAGTTGAGTCAGCCATCATAGCAACATGGTAACCCATATCTCTGTAATATTCGCCAAGTGTGATACCTGTGTAAATTGATGCCTCACGGGCTGCAACAGGCATATTTGATGTGTTGGCAATAAGAACGGTTCTGTCTGTCATAGGACGCTGTGACTTAGGGTCGATAAGTTCAGAGAATTCTTCGAGTACCTGGCTCATCTCGTTACCACGCTCACCGCAGCCTACATAAATAATAATATCAGCGTCGCACCATTTTGCGAGCTGGTGCTGTGTCATAGTTTTACCTGTACCGAAACCGCCCGGTATAGCGGCTGTACCGCCCTTAGCAATAGGGAAGAGAGAGTCAATAACTCTCTGACCTGTAATAAGCGGAATTGAAGATGCAAGTCTGTCCTTTACAGGACGAGCGGTTCTGATAGGCCATTTTTGACAAAGTGTGAGGTTGTGCTCAACGCCGTTATCATCTTTAATAACAACAATTGTGTCAAAAAGCTTGTATTGACCGTCAGGCATAACCTTGGTAACAACGCCTGAAAGTTCAGGGTGAACCATAAGTCTGTGTTCAATGATTGGTGTTTCGGGGAGTGTAGCATAAATCTGACCACCCTCGAGTTTGTCGCCAACCTTTACTTTCATTGTAACATTCCAGAGCTTTTTGTCATCAAGAGAAGAAACAGATGCACCTCTGTCAATGAAAGCGCCTGCCTGTTCCTCAATAGCCTTAAGAGGACGCTCAATTCCGTCAAAAATATTATCAATAATTCCCGGTCCGAGAAGTACATTCATAGGTGCGCCTGTACCTGTAACAACATCTCCCGGTTTGAGACCGGTTGTTTCTTCATATACCTGAATTGTGGTAAAATCAGAAGTTATACCGATTACTTCACCGACAAGGTTCTGTTCACCTACATGAACCATTTCCATCATTTCAAAGCAATCAGCATCTTTTACGGTAACAACAGGTCCGTTAATTCCATAAATAACATTATTTTCCATTTGTATTACCATCTTCTTTCGGATAAAATCAAGAAGGTCAATTAGTTAAGAACGCTCAGACCTGAGTTCTCAATAAACCATTCTCTCTGTGCAGAGAGTTTTGTGTCGAGTGTTTCATCGGCAACAATTCTCATTGATTTGCAGTAGCCTTTAAGACCGCCGATTTTGATTGAGTTGTCTTTAACAAGTTCAGCCATTCCGTGGAATGCGGCAAGGATTTCTGTTGAATACTTCATATCCTTTTCATTTATATAAACAACACAACGGTTATCGTCAAAAAGTTCTGCAATCTGTCTTGCACTGTCAACAAGTTTTAATTTATATTCTTTGGTTTCTGTGTATTTAATAAGCTTTTGTGCAGCCATTTCAAATACTTCGTCAGTCATTTTTGCTCTTTCTCTAAAGAGTTTTTTCTGACTTTCCTGAACAAGTCTGGCAAGTTTGCTTGTTTCTACATACTTTTTAGCTTCAAGCTGCTGCTGTATGTAGCGTTCGCTGTCACGCTTGCCGTTTTCTTCGGCTTTTTTGAGTTTTTCTTCCTTTAAAAGCTCAACTTCAGTATTGGCAATAGACTTTTGTTCTTCGGTGTATCTTTGTATGGCTTGCAAAAAGTTATCGGTTTTTGTGGTATTTTCCATATTAATAACCTCTCAGCTCATTCAGAGTTTTACGCCAATAGCGTCCTGAACATATTTTGTGATACTGTCTTTGGTGCGTCCGTTGCCATGACGGTCGGGGATTTCTACAATCAAAGGCTTTTTGCGGTTGAGCTTTAAGTCATAGATAAGGTCAGGGCAGAGAGAAACAAGAGTTTCTGTCATAAGAATAACAGCCACATCTTCTCTCTCCATAGCCTTAGTAAGCTCTCGTGTAACCTCTTGTTCCGTATGAACAACTACACCGTCAATACCTGCAAAACGCATACCCATTTTAGTATCAACATTATCGCTTATAAGAAAAAATTTCATTTTTCGTCATATCCTTTATTTCTTCAATTAGCTGAAGAGAATCAAGATTGAGATAAGCATACCGTAAAGGGCAACACCTTCACCGAGAGCAACGAAGATGATTGCTTTACCAAATGCCTTTGGATCTTCACTTGTTGCACCGATAGCTGCAGGAGCTGCGTTACCTACGGCAATACCACCGCCAATACATGAAAGGCCAACTGCGATAGCTGCGCCGATATATGCAAAGCTCTTAGATGACTGCTGAGCAACCTGTACTGCCTCTGAAACTGTGTTTGCATCTGCTGCACCTGCTACGATTGGGCAAAGAAGGCAAATTGCAAATACTGCTGCGAATGAAGCAATCTGCATTAAAACTGTTTTCTTTCTGTTATGACCTTTTTCGTAAGCCTTTACAGCTACAACTACTGATGCTACAAGAAATACAACAGGGAGTGCCAACATAACTAAATTTAAGATGCTCATAATGATTTACCTCCAAAAATAAATAAACAATAAAATATATAATTAAGTTTTTCAACTTAACTGTTTTGTGTAAGTTTTAGCTTGACAGGTTCGTATGGTCTGCCTTCTCCTGAATAGAAACGGCTGAAAAGCTCATAGTATTCAAGTCTTAATACCTGAATTGCTACGAGGAGAGCCTCAAGTACCATTACTATAACATTACCTACTACAACAATTGGCCAGTAGGCAATAGGACCTGCGGTTTCGGCAAGAACAAATACAACCATCATCATACCTGCGTGAACAAGAACGAATGCGCCTACACGCAAGAAACTCATTGTGTTTGTTACATAGCTTAAAAGAACTTCAATTGATTCAAAAATATTTTCAACAATGTAGTCCTTCCAGCTTTCCGGTTTCCAGTCAGGTTCTTTGTTTACCAATCCGCCAAGCGGCTCGGCAAAGAAAATTAAGATAAACGGAATTACAATCAGGAATATAATGTACGGAGCGTTGAATACGGGAAGTCCGAACAAAAGCTGACCTGCAATACCGAATACTATTGCGCTGTAGAAAATTATACCTGCCACACCGCTCGTGCTGAACAATGCTCTGCCATAATCCTTTTGACGGATTGATGTGTAGACATTGAGGAACATTGCGGTAATTAAAAGGAATACGCCAATGCCTATGGCTACAAGAATAATCTTTGTTGCCATTTCGGAACTCATTACCTCAATAGGCTTTTCTTCAAGTCCGAAGAGAGCCTTGTACATGGGGTCGAGCAAATGCTCAAATCCGAACACACTGCCGAATACAAGTCCGAAGAATGCAGATGAAATACCGCACGGTGCAAGTATTTTACCAATTGCCATCTTTTTGATTTTATACATCAATATACCTACAACAGAAAGGCAGATACCCTGACCAACATCGGCAAACATAATACCGAATATAATAATGTAAGTTATTGCAACAAAAAGTGACGGGTCAATTTCATTGTATTTTGGCACGCCGTACATTGAAGTATAAAACTCAAACGGTCGTGCAAGGAAACAGTTTTTGAGTTTAACAGGCGGAGATTTTTTAATCTCATTCTTTGCGTCTGAAAATTCAACTGTAACGCTTCTGTGTTTGCAAAGTCGTTTTTTAAGCTGTTTTGCAAATTCTGTCGGCACCCAGCCTACAATAATAAAGCTCTTGTTGTACTGCAAAGCTTTAGTTCTTATAGTTGAGTACAAAGAAAGTTCTTCAAGTTTTGACAAATATTTTAAAATTCTTTCTTTGTTAATGGAAAGATAATCGTCAATACGCTTTTCGGTATCCTTGTAAACATCCTCAAGGTGGGGAATAAGTGCCGTAAGTTTTTTCATATGCAGAGTTGGCGTTGAATTAACACCGATTATGTCGCATCTCTCAAAGAAAAGACTTGAAAAAACTCTGTCAATTTCTTCTGTCTTATCAGCAGGAGCAAGATAAACGCCCCAATAATAAGCTTTATCTTCTGTACACACCGAAAAATCAATATAAGGGTCATCCTTATAATTTTCCAGTTTTACATAGCTGTCCTTAGGAAGTCTTCCGAATCTTGCATTTACATATTTAAGCTCAAGCAGCTTTTCTATTTCAATGTCAAGTCCGACAAAGTGCTTTGTTTCGTCAAGATTTTGTTTTGCCTCAAGCAATTGCTCGGCGGCAAAATCTCTGTCTTCAACAAGCTCGTTTAGTTCATCGCAAATCTTATTGCAAAACAATTGAATATCCTGATATGTCGGATTAAAATTGCTTACATCGACAAGCGGGAACTGCCTTTTTGTAAGTCCTAATGAAGCCTTGAGGTTAGTGAGATGTTCGGCATAAATATTTTTGGTCTGAAGATGTGAAAAACCTTGGGTATTGTTGTAAAAAACAGACACATCATCGGGATGAAAAACTCCCGATTCTCCCAAAACGGTAATAACATCGTCAATCTCATCCATAAAGCCGATTATATTAACAGCTTGCATGGTTGATACAGCCAAATAAAATCACCTCTTTATTAGTGGTACTGCTTACTAAACGATAAGCAGGGACTGTATTTTTTTAGAATCAAGTTTATATCGTGTACCTTCAATCAAGGTTATAATATTCATAAGCTCGGTTTCGGCAACGAACATATATGAAATCATCACAACAGAAGGATTGTTTGAGAAATACATATTCTTTCTTGCAAGTTTGTATTTTACTCTTGGGCTGATGTCACTTGCGTAAACATAACCTATTTGTTCAATCATCTTACCGGTGTGAGTTTCCTGCATTACGGAGAATACTTCTCCGGAGGATTCCGCACGGCACATTCTGTCGAGAGTTTTTTCACTGATGCTTGAGAAAGGGTAGAGCAGGTTGTTTTTTATTTGCTCCGGTGTAAGGTTATAATACTTTTTAAGACGAAGTACACGGGAGAAATTATTGTAATCGTTGATTACGGTAAAAAGCTCCATAAGCTCTTTTCTTTCAGTGCCTTTTGTTTTGCTCTTTATTACCTTTTTGAGGTTGGAGAAAACAAAAGTATAAAGATCATTTTCAATATCCGATATAGGCAAAAGATTGTTTTCGTCGGGCTTGTATTTTTCAAATATTTGAGAATACTTTGTATTGCTCAAAATGGTTAGAAATTCATCGTAATTTCTTGCAAGCGCAAGTTTCTGCAAATCAATCTCCGTATGTTTTGCAAAATATGTCGGATACTGATAAATAAACTTTTCAGTAGATGAAGTATTCAGCAAAGTGAGAAAGCGCATTATCTGTTCAATCTCGGTTCTGCTTATAACATAAGCTGAAAAGCCGGTGCTCATCTGGGAATCATATCTGCAAAGCGAGTCAAACTCATAGAAAAGATGCTGCCTTAAAAGAACCTCAAGTCTGCCACGGTGAACATCACGCTCATTTATATCACGCAATGCCTCCGCATAGTGCGTATATGACTTAAGATAAGACATTACTTCTGCAACACTGTTTGAGTTAAGCAAACTGTTGTAGTCCTTTTCGGTAAGTCTTTTACCAAACTTTGCTCTTGCTTTTGCAAGCACCGCAAACGAAGTGGAAGACACAGCTTTCGCACCTCCTTTAAAATAATATGCTTAATAAATGGATAGTTATCCGATAGTTCGTTTAGCAATTTCATCTGACCATTTGTCAGCATTTGCCTCGAAATCAGATTTAAGTTTAATTAAAACAGATTTATGCTTCTGACGAGTATCCTGCCACTGATGTCTGATGTCCTTGTCAATATAAGCACTCTGGCGCTCAATGGTTTCGTCAGCTTTTGACATATAGGAATCGTAGATTACCTTTGCTTGAGCGTCAATCTCTTTGGCAAGAGCTTCTTTGTTTTTTTGATTTTCTTCATCGAAGGCTTTTGCCTCAGCGTCTGCTTCAACAATCTGTTTAATCATATCCTTCAAAAAATCACCCCCTGAAATTAGTTCTTGAGAGCCTGAAGCGGTGCAGGAATTCTTCCTCCTCTGTTGATAAATTCAGCCGGTGAGCCTTTTCTTAGCGGCATTACAGGACCGTAGCCGAGAAGTCCGCCAAAGTTAAGTGTTTCGCCTGCTTTTTTACCAATAGCGGGAATAAGTCTTACAGCGGTTGTCTTAGTGTTTACCATACCGATAGCTGCTTCGTCTGCAATAATTGCAGAGATAACCTCGGCACTTGTGTCACCCGGTACAATAATCATATCAAGACCAACTGAACATACGGCTGTCATAGCCTCAAGTTTAGTTATGTCGAGATATTCGTTTTCAGCTGCATAAATCATACCTGCATCCTCCGATACCGGAATGAAAGCGCCGCTAAGTCCGCCAACATGTGACGAAGCCATTACGCCGCCTTTCTTAACAGCATCGTTAAGAAGTGCAAGAGCAGCAGTTGTACCGTGACATCCGCATACTTCAAGTCCCATTTCTTCAAGAATATGTGCAACACTATCGCCGACTGCCGGTGTAGGTGCAAGTGAAAGGTCAACGATACCAAAAGGAACGCAAAGTCTTTTGCTTGCTTCTTTTGCTACAAGCTGACCCATTCTTGTGATTTTAAATGCGGTTTTCTTAACCATATCGGCGATTTCGGCAATATTTTTGCCTTCGCCGCCCTTAGCAAGAGCAGCTCTTACTACGCCCGGTCCCGAAACACCGACATTGATAACGGTATCAGCCTCGCCGACACCGTGGAAAGCTCCTGCCATAAACGGGTTATCTTCAGGAGCGTTACAGAATACTACAAGCTTTGCAGCGCCGATGCAATCACGGTCTGCTGTAGCTTGAGCAGCCTGAACTACAGTTTTACCCATCATTTTGACTGCATCCATATTAATACCGGCTTTAGTTGAACCGATATTTACAGAAGAGCAAACAAAATCGGTAGTTGCAAGTGCTTCGGGGATACTCTCTATAAGCGCATAGTCACCGCTTGCGAAACCTTTTTGTACAAGAGCGGAATAACCGCCGATGAAGTTTACGCCGAGTTCTTTTGCGGCTTTGTCGAGTGCGTGAGCAAATTTTACTACCTTTTTACTCTGGCATGGTGCAGCTACCATTGCGATAGGGGTAACTGAAATTCTCTTATTTATAATAGGAATACCGTACTCCCTCTGGATATCCTCGCCTGTTTTTACGAGGTCTTTGGCAGAACGGCAGATTTTGTCGTATACCTTTGTGCAGGCTTTATCAATATCATCATCAATACAGTCTAAAAGTGAAATGCCCATTGTAATTGTTCTTACATCGAGATTTTCGTTATCAATCATATTGATAGTTTCAAGTATATCTTTTGTTTCGAGCATAGGTGTTTATCCTTTCAATCCATATTTAAGGGCAAATTAAATTCTGTGCATACTGTTGAATATATCTTCGTGCATTACATGAATCTTAGTTGCAGTAGCCTCTCCGACAGCGTCAAGGTCGGTTCTTAACTTTTCAAAATCAATTTTATCTTCATTGAATTCAATAAGCATAACCATTGCAAACATATCCTGAAGAACGCTCTGTGTAACCTCAACGATGTTTGCGTTGTCAGCAGCACAAGCAGCTGATACCTTTGCAAGTATTCCGACTGTGTCCTTACCGATTACTGTAATTATAGCTTTCATAAGTTACCTCCGTATTTGCAAGATTTTAATTTTATTCCTGCAAAAGAATTATAAAAGAATTATATGATTGTTTATTATCATTACCTTATTATATAACTAAAATCTAAGAAAGTAAAGCCTTATATTGCATAAATTTGGCGAATATGGTATTATTTATTACGGAGGCTTGATAACTATGATTTTATGTGATGTTCATACTCATTCAAACAATTCTTTTGACGCTGAAAATACAGTGGAAGAAATGTGTAAATCTGCCCTAAATAAGGGATTTTACGCAATGGCAATTACCGACCATTGCGAAGCACCTTTTATCAAGTTTGGCTATAACGAAGAATTCGGAGATTTTAACGAAAGAATACCTTTGTCATTTTTGCAAACCAAAAACGCACAGATAAAATATAGACAAAAACTCAAGGTTTTATGCGGAATAGAGCTCGGCGAGCCTATGCACGATCCGGAATGTACCGAAAAAGCGCTTTCTTTTGGCGATTTTGACTTTGTTTTAGCGTCTTTGCACAATTTAAAAAATATGGAAGATTTCTTTTTTATCGACTTTAATAATTGTAATATTTCCGAAATTTTGAAATTATATTTTAATGAACTTGCAGAAACAGCGACCTTCAGTGACTTTGACAGCCTTGCTCATCTTACATATCCTTTAAGATATATTTTTGAAACAACATGGGAATATCCCGACCTTACACCTTATCAAGATGTTATTGACGATATATACAGAACACTGATTTCAAACAAGAAAGCTCTTGAAATTAATACTTCGGGTTTATTCAAACCCATCGGCAGAACTTTGCCCGATGAATTTCAGCTAAAGCGCTATCGTGAACTCGGCGGAAAGCTTATCACTGTCGGAAGTGATGCCCACACAAGCACTGCTGTCGGAAACGGAATAGAAGAGGGAATAAGACTTGCACATAAGTGCGGATTTAAGTCGTATACTATCTTTGAAAAGCGCCGCCCGATTGCTATACCGATAGAATTTTAATTAAACTATATCGTATATCTTAATAGATATTGTGTTGTTTATCATATTATAACGCAAGTTTAAAATAATTCAACCACTAATTTTGGTTACTGTATCTAGTAATGTACAAAACTATAAATATTGTTTAATAAACCGAATAAAAACAAATAAAAAACAGACATTTCTCAAAAGTTGGAAATGTCTGTTTTGTGCTTTAGTTTAATTATATTATGTCAAGACAGCTTATTATAATGTCTTTGCAAGTTCTTTTATGTATTCTCTTAATTGGTCTTTAGTTTCGGGATGTTCAAGACCTACTTCGATTTGAGCCTGAAGAATACCGAATTTATTGCCCATATCGTATCTTCTGCCCTCAAATTCAACGGCTGTCATACCGTCTGTAACAGCGATTTCACGCATTGCGTCTGTAAGCTGAATTTCACCGCCTATGCCCGGCTGTGTTCTTTCAAGAATTTCAAAAATTTCTGACGGAAGAACACATCTGTCTATGATGGAGTAAAGTGAGAGAACTTCCTCCGGAGTTTGCGGTTTTTCTTTCATATCTGTGCATTTAAATACATTGTCGTAAATATGCTCAACTTTAAGTGAACCGTATTTATGAATGTCTTTTGCATCAACTTTTTTAACGCCGACAACACCTTTGCCAAACTCGCCGTAATGTTCAATAAGCTGACCGATGGCTGGTTTTTCGCCTACAATTGCGCCGTCGCCGAAAAGTACGGCGAAAGGTTCATTACCTACAAAAGACTTTGCTTTTAAAATAGCGTGGCCTAAACCCTTCATTTCTTTCTGACGAATGAAAGTGATATTTGCGAGATTTGAAATACCTCTTACTGTTTCAAGAAAATCAAGTTTGCCGCTTTTTTCAAGGATTGCCTCAAGTTCAGGGGATGCATCAAAATGGTCTTCGATAATGCCTTTACCTCTGTTTGTAACGATAAGAATATCTGTTATTCCGGCTGCAACTGCCTCTTCAACGATATACTGAATGGTCGGTTTGTCTACGATCGGGAGCATTTCCTTTGGCATTGATTTTGTCGCGGGAAGTACTCTTGTGCCGAGTCCTGCTGCAGGTATAACTGCTTTTGTAATTTTCATATTTTCCTCCGATATTTGTTTTTAAACGAACAGCGGCATATAAGCGATTGCTAAAAATACAAATGTTGCCACAACTGCTATGGCAAGGTTTACGCCACCCTTGTTTTCAATCTGCTCGTTAATTTTTGACTTAGTGATTGCTGCTTCTTCGTCTGATTCTTTATCAAAACTCGAAGCGTAGTTTTTAATTGATGAAATTTTTTTTATGCAGTGCTTAAAATACATTCTGTTTGTTCTGAAACCGCAGATAAGCATAATGGCAAATCTGATTGCTCCGAGAATGTACGGAACAGCAAAGTACAAAAGATTTGTAGATGACATACCGGCAAATAAATCGCCGACATTAGCACCGCTGTATCCGCTTTGAAGTATGGCAGAGTAATTATCCATATAAATGTTGTATGCCTCTGTAAATTCAGGTGTGGATTGTATAATAAGTGTGCCTGCAAGCAATCCTACCACTATTACCGATATAACAATGCCGATTGCGTACATTTTCCTGTAAAGCATATATGCACCGGGTAAAATAGCGGATACAAAGCTGAATCGTGATTTATTTGTTCTTAAGATTGAACCGAAAACACGCATAAAGTAGTTTGTATTTTTGCCGACAAATTTTGAAACCTCACCTGCGGTTACATTATCTGCCATTTTTTCGTCTGCCTTAAAACCTGCCATCGGATCAAACGCAATAAAAGGTATTCCGCCGTTTTGCGGATTTTGACCGAAAGGAAAACCGTTCATATCCGGCGGAACATTATTATTTCCGTTTACGGAATCATTCTTAGGTTGATTGTCTTTTAACAGAGGCGCTCCGCAATGTTCGCAGTAAAACAAAGTATTGTCGTTTGGATGACCGCAAATTTTGCAGATTACTTCATTGTCTGTGCCGCTCTCTTTGTCAGCTTCAAAGTCATCGGAACTGTCCGGTTGATCATTTTCAAATGAAAAATTTTGTGAATGTTTATCCTGATAAAAGCAGTGTTCCTCCTGCTCGTAGCATTCTCTGTGGTGCGGCGTGCCGCATTCAGGGCAAACTACTATATCATCGCCCTCTTTAAACTGTTTGTTACAAACAGGGCATTTATATTTATAAAAATCCATATTTGCCTCCGGGTATTCTTATACGAATTAATTATAACAAATAATCTTATTAATTGCAACCATAAATTATTATAATATTTTAAATGTATATAATCTCTGAATTTTATTATTTAACCGCAAAAAGAATATATTTATTTACAAAATATTGTAATAAATTGGTAAATCTGATATAATGAAAATGTTAAAATTTTTGAGCAAGGAGGATTACTTGTGAATGATAAAGTGAGCGTACAAGTGGTAACCTTTGGAGCAATGAATTTTGCAATGCAGCAAAACTATGTTCCGCTTGTGCGCAGCGTAACGATAAAAAATAACAGCGATGAGGAAATTAAAGATATTATGTTAAAAATTTCCTTTGAACCTGAATTTGCAAAGCCGTTTACACATAGAATTGAGGTTTTACCTCCGCATACCGAAATTGAGGTAAGTCCTGTTAATATTATAGTATCTACGGAGTTTCTGTTCTCACTGACAGAGAGAATTGTTGCACAGATCAGCGTACAGCTTTTATGCGGCGAAGAAGAACTTGTAAATGCCGGTGACAATATTGATTTGCTTGCCTATGATGAGTGGAGCGGCTGCTATATAATGCCTGAACTGATTGCGGCTTTTGTAACACCTAATCATCCTGCTATCTCGGGCATCCTTAAAATTGCAACCGATTATTTAAGAAAATGGGGAAAAGACCCGAGCATAACAGGTTATCAGAGCCGCAATGCAGATGTTGTAAAACTGCAAATGGCTGCTGTTTATGCCGCTTTACAGTCAAAAAATATTGTGTATAATAATCCGCCTGCAAGTTTTGAAAAAGCAGGTCAGCGTGTGCGACTTCCTTATTCTGTAATTGAGCAGAAACAAGGTACTTGCATTGACCTTGCGGTTACATATGCGTCTTGTCTTGAGGCGGCAGGACTTTTCCCTTTAATAATGATAAAAAAGGGTCACGCATACTGCGGCTGTCGCCTTGAAGAGGAAACCTTTGCCGATTGCGTGATTGATGATTATTCGGCTATTGACAAACGAACGGTAAGCGGAAATGAAGATATTTTGCTTGTTGAATGTACGGATTTTACGGCGGGAGAAAAGATTGATTTTGACAGAGCGGTAAAGCACGGAAAAAATAATCTGTCAGATTCGGAAGATTTTATATGTGCTGTTGATGTTAGAAGAGCAAGAGCGGGAGGACTGCGACCGATTCCGCAAAAAATAGATAGCAACAGTATTTGCGGTTATGACGGGACGGTTGATTCGGTTTCTGATTATCAGGCAGCTGCACCTAAGAAACTTAACAGAAGCGGTACAGGTGTAATCGGATATGAGGAAAGTTCGCTTTCAAGAATACAGATATGGGAGAGAAAGCTGCTCGATTTCAGTTTGAGAAACTCACTTTTAAATTTCAGAATTACCAAAAACGCTTTGCCGATTTTAACTCATGATCTTGCCGCTCTTGAGGACAGTCTTGCAGACGGAGTATCTTTTTCAATACGGGAATTGCCGAGCGAATGGACGGCGTCGCTTAGAGATGCAAGGCTTTATGAGATAGAAAACGAAAATGACCTTGCAACAAATATTGCAAGCGAAGAGTTTAAAAGCAAAAGACTTTGTGCGGTTATGCACGACGAAGAACTTGAAAAAACTCTGAAAAATATTTACAGAACAACAAAGTCGAGCATAGAGGAAAACGGTTCAAACACACTTTTCTTAGCACTTGGATTTTTAAAGTGGTACGAAAGCGATATTTCGGAAAAGCCACGCTATGCACCGCTTATTATGATTCCTGTTGAGCTTGTAAAAAGTTCGCATAATAAAGGCTATTTACTGAGAAGCAGACAAGAGGAAACCCAGATTAATGTTACATTGATTGAGTATTTAAGACAGATTTTCGAACTGAAAATACCGAGCCTTGACCCACTGCCCGAGGACGAGCACGGTACGGACATTCCGCTTGTTTTCAATACGGTTCGTAATTGTATTCTTGAGAAAAAGCGTTGGAATGTTGTGAATACGGCTTGCTTGGGACAGTTTTCGTTCGGTCAGTTTGTAATGTGGAGTGACCTTAGAAACCGTGCCGACGAATTAATGCAAAATAAGGTTGTTGCAGGTCTTATTGATAAGAAAATTACTGTTGAGCAGGAAGAAAATCCGCTGACGGTGTCTGAACTTGATGAACGCATCGCACCCGATGACCTTGCAATACCGTTGAGCGCAGATTCTTCACAGATGCTTGCCATTGCAGAGGCGGCAAAGGGAAAAAGTTTTGTACTTCACGGACCTCCCGGAACAGGTAAGTCGCAGACAATTACAAATTTAATCGCAAATGCGCTTTATCACGGTAAATCTGTTCTTTTTGTCGCAGAAAAAATGGCGGCTCTTAATGTGGTTCAACACAGACTTGAAAATATCGGTCTTGCTCCGTTCTGCCTTGAACTTCACTCAAATAAGGCAAGCAAAAGCAGTGTGCTTTCTCAACTCGAAAAATCACTTGAAGTCGGCAGAATAAAGCATCCCGAAAAATACAAAGCAACAGCAGACAGGCTGAAAGCTATGCGTGTGAGTATGAATTCTGTAATTGACGGACTTCATAAAAAGCACGAGAGCGGAATTTCCGTGTATGACGCTATAGAACAATATGAAACCTGTGCCGAATTTAAGAATAAAATAACAATTCCGCAAGAAGTTATTAACACTGTTAATGATGACAGAATAGAACAGCTTTCATCCTTAATTTTAAGTTATAAAAATTCTGTTGACGGTGTAGGTGATATAGTTAATAACCCGCTTAAAAATATTTCTCTTACGGAATATTCTATACCGTTAAGAGAAAAGCTGTATTCGGATTGTGTAAATTTGCTTAATCTATATAATAATGCAAAATCGAGCGTTGAAAGAATTTTCGGTACATTTAATATCAATGCCGAATTAAGTGAAAAATCAATCAAAAACATTTTAAATCTTTGCAGAGCGTTGCTTATTCCTTCGGCTTTTTCTCCAAGCCTTATTCTTGAAAATAATTACAATGCGGTAAGTCAAAAGCTGAATAATTATTATGAAAGCATTTGTAACGAAAACAGAGAAAAACAAGAGATTGAAAAAGTATTTACAAGCGGTATTTATGAGTATAACTGTATTCAGGCTCTTAATGAATGGAATGTTGCTCAATCAAGTTGGATATTTAGCAGAAATTCAAAACAGAAAAAACTTTTGAAAGAAGTTGCAACATTTTGTGTTATGCCAAATGCCGTTACCAAAGAAAATATTATCAATTGGTATCAGCGACTTATTAATTTTAATAAATTGCACAATGATAATATGACTTGCGGTAATGAGCTTAGGTATATACTTAATGAATTAGGTTCTGATTTTAAACAGGCAATTGATAAAACCGATTTCGTCTACAATGCGATAAGTGTGTATAACTATAATGAAATCAGAACAATATTGAATGCTTTTAAGAATATTAATCTTGCACAGCTTGGAAACGATGTTAATTGTGCAGAAAATTATATATTAAAATGGAATGAATTTTCCGACATTTTCAAAGTTAATATTGATAATGAGCAGAGCGACAATTGGCTTGACCGCACCGGAAATACTCTTAATAATATAAGTAAGAATATTGACAAATTGTATGCGGTTACGGAATATAACGCTAAGCGTGAACAGCTTGCAAATGAACAGCTTGAGTGTATTTGTAATGCGGTTGAAAGCGGTATTGTTAATAAGGAAAATGCAGTTGACGCTTTCAGATGCAATGTGTATTATGCGCTTGCACTCAAATATATTTCTGTTGACGAGAGCTTGAGCACATTCAGAAGCAACAGCTTTGAGCAAACTATAAAAGAATACCACGCATTAATTGATGAATATTCAAAACTTACTGTTCAGGAACTTGTGGCTAAACTTTCATCTCAAGTGCCTGTTTCGGGTTCGGCAGGTGCGTCGTCTTCCGAACTCGGTATTCTTAAAAGAGCGATAAAAAGCAACGGCAGAATGATGTCGATAAGAAAGTTGTTTAACGAAATCCCTGCATTATTACGCAGACTTTGCCCGTGTATGCTTATGAGCCCGATTTCTGTTGCGCAATACATTGACCCGTCATTCCCTAAATTTGACCTTGTGGTGTTTGATGAAGCATCACAGCTTCCGACAAGCGAAGCTGTCGGCACTATAGCAAGAGGTGAAAATGTTGTGGTAGTCGGTGACCCTAATCAGTTGCCGCCGACAAGTTTCTTTAAATCAAACAGAATTGATGAAGAAAACATAGAAAACGAAGATCTCGAAAGTTTGCTTGATGACTGCCTTTCGATTTCAATGCCGCAGATGTACTTAAAATGGCACTACCGTTCTCGCCACGAAAGCCTTATCGCATACAGCAATATGAAGTATTACGATAATAAACTTTATACATTCCCGTCGCCGAACGACAGAGTGTCGGCAGTTAAGCTTGTACACATTGACGGCTACTACGATAAGGGCGGTACAAAGCAGAATAAAGCCGAGGCAGAGGCTGTGGTAAATGAAATTATCCGCAGATTATCCGATGAACAACTGCGTACAAAGAGTATCGGTGTTGTAACTTTTAATATTATTCAGCAGAATTTAATTGAAGATATGCTTGCCGATGAATTTTCTAAAAAACCCGAACTTGAAAAATACGACAGCGAATCCGCAGAACCCGTATTTGTTAAAAATCTTGAGAATGTACAGGGCGATGAGCGAGATGTAATTCTGTTTTCAGTCGGCTACGGTCCCGATAAGGACGGCAAAGTTTCTATGAACTTTGGCCCGCTTAACCGTGACGGCGGCTGGCGCAGACTTAATGTTGCAATTTCAAGAGCAAGACAGGAAATGATTGTGTATTCCACTCTTACTCCCGAGCAGATTGATTTGTCACGTACAAGAGCACTCGGCGTTGAAGGGCTTAAAGGCTTTTTGAAATTTGCGGGACAGAACCGAAATATTGTTATACCCGACGGCAAAGTTTCTGTTCATAACGATAATAGAGTTATTGAAGAAATTGCCAAAGAGATAGAAAAACTCGGCTATAAGGTGAACTGCAATATCGGTTGTTCGGAATACAAGATTGATATTGGTATCGTTGACCCTGAAAATCCCGACAGTTATCTGCTCGGTATTCTTGCCGACGGTGAAAACTGCAAAAATTCCGCAACATCTAAAGATAGATTTGTATTACAGCCCGATGTGCTTGCAGGTCTTGGTTGGAAAATTATGCGTGTATGGACTCTTGATTGGCTCGATGATTCGGCTCGTGTAATTGAAAAGATTAAATCAGAAATTGAAAATGTGATTTCGGGCAAAAATACCAAGCAAAAAATTTCAGAGCAAAACAAAACTCAAAATTTAGAATTTGAAAAAATTGATACATCAACACAGATTGAACAGACAAGACAGCGAAAGTACGAAACAGTCGATTCTCAAATTCTCGGAAGTTCTGAAAGCTTTTATACAGCAACGGCAGGGGTCGAAATTCAAAAGCTGATGTTTAAAATTATCTCTGTTCAAGCTCCGATAAGTAAAAAAGCATTGTACAAAAGTGTGCTTTCGGCTTACGGCATTTCTCGCTCGGGTAACAGGGCAGAGGCAATACTTGACGGTATTCTCGGCAGAATAATGCACTCCGAAACCTCTGACAACGGGGTGATATTCGTATGGCAGCCCGAACAAAAACCTGATGAATACAATGTTTATCGTGTATCGGAGCAAAACGAGAATAGGCGCAATATTGACGATATTTCCTCAAAAGAAATATTAAATGCAGTTATTCAAGTTTTGAGCGAACAAGGCGGTATGCAAAAATCTGATCTTATTAAAGAAAGTGCCAAAAAGTTCGGTTTTACAAGAACAGGCGCACTTATTGATACAACGGTCGGTTTTGCTGTCGATAACGCAATCAAAAACGGCAAACTTGTTGTATCGCAGGACGGAAAAATTACAGATAAAACATAATTACATAATTATAAGATAGGAGAAATATAATGCCGGATAATGAAGAAAAGATTTTTTAACAAAATCTCAATGAAAAAGCGCCGCAACCCGGTATGATGTTTTTTGTGCATTTGCTTTTTGAAAAAAATGTGAAATGCTGCAGCAGTCGGTAATGAATGAAATAATGGAAAACATCTTGGCAAAACCGAATGTTTTTCTTATTATAAATTATCGGCAGGTTTTATTCCTGAAAATTATATAGCGCATTTTAAAGACGCTGATGTTAATACGGGAGAATATGCGGCGGGAAAGCGGGAATAAATTATTTACGCAAATTCCTTATTATAAAAAACAGTTTACATTTATCGGCTAATTTGCTATAATAAAATTGTATGTAAAATAGTAATCTGATTTTTAGAGCTATATATCAAATTAAGACAGGAATGGTATATTTTATGGTACAATTTGAGGAATTATTGTTAAAGGTTCAGGCACTTAAACCTGAAATTGACGATTTGTCAGACGCTCTCGGTATGAAAGGTATGCTTTCTGAAATTCAGCAGCTTGAGCTTAAAGCTACCGAACCGGGATTTTGGGACGATGTAGAAAAATCTCAAAAAGTTTTACAGCGTACAGGCACACTAAAAGGTAAGGTTGAGGCTTATGAGGCTTTGGTGGCTAAGTATGAAGATACCTGCGCTTTGATTGAGCTTGCCAACGAGGAAGAGGATCTTTCACTTCTTGAAGAGGCAGAGAGCGAGGCAGAGGGAGTAAAGGCAAGCCTTGAAAAGCAAAGACTTCAAACTCTCCTTACAGGCGAGTACGATAAAAACAACGCTATTTTGACTTTCCACGCAGGTTCGGGCGGTACAGAGGCTCAGGACTGGGCAGAAATGCTTTACAGAATGTACAACCGCTGGGCAGATGCTCACGGATTTAAAGTAAAAGAAGTTGACTACCTTGACGGTGACGAGGCGGGTCTTAAAAGTGCCGTTCTTCTTGTTGAGGGTGAAAACGCTTACGGTTACTTAAAGAGCGAGGCAGGCGTTCATCGCCTTGTACGAGTATCTCCTTTTGATTCGCAGGGCAGAAGACACACAAGTTTTGCCTCTCTTGAGGTTATGCCTGAAATGGACGATAACATTGAAGTAAATATTGCTCCCGAAGACATCAAAATGGATGTTTACCGTGCGAGCGGTGCAGGCGGACAGAAAGTCAATAAGACTTCATCTGCCGTTCGTCTTACTCATATTCCGACAGGTATTGTTGTAGCAAGTCAGGTTGAAAGAAGCCAGTATCAAAACCGTGATGTGGCTATGAAAATGCTTATTTCAAAACTTATGGAAATTAAAGAGAGAGAACACCTTGATAAAATTGAAGACATTAAAGGTGTTCAAAAAGAAATTACATGGGGCAGTCAGATCCGCAGCTATGTGTTTATGCCATACACAATGGTTAAGGATCACCGCACTTCATACGAAACCGGTAATATTCAGGCTGTTATGGACGGTGACATTGACGGATTTATTAACGCATATCTCAAATGTGCAAGTCTTGGCACATTGCAAAAATAATCATTAAAGAGGTAGATAAAAGTGAAATATTTGGTAATGCTTTGTGACGGTATGGCCGATGAGCCAAACGAGGCACTTGGAAATTCTACACCGATGGAAAAGGCAAACAAGCCTTGTATGGACAGCCTTGCCGCAAAGGCTGAGGTCGGTATTGTTAAGACTGTAGCAGAGGGTTTAAAACCCGGCAGCGATGTAGCAAACCTTTCGGTACTCGGTTATGAACCTGCCGTATATTACAGCGGTCGTTCTCCGCTTGAGGCTGCAAGCATCGGTATTGATTTAAAGGATACAGATGTAACTTTAAGATGTAATCTTGTTACTCTTTCAGATGATGAAGATTACGAAAATAAAACAATTCTTGATTATTGCGCCGATGATATTTCTTCGGAAGAAGCTAAGATTCTTATTGAGTATATTCAGGAAAAACTCGGAAATGATGTATTCCGTTTCTATCCGGGCGTATCTTATCGTCATTGCCTTGTTTGGAGCAACGGTAATCCGCATCCCGGTGTGCTTACACCTCCGCACGATATTACAGGCAAGGTAATTACAGACTACATTCCAAAGGGTGAGGCTGTTGACGAGCTTTATGACCTTATGAAGAAGAGCTATGACCTTTTAAAGGATCACCCTGTAAATCAGGCGAGAATAGCAAGAGGCAAGCGCCCTGCAAACTCAATTTGGCTTTGGGGTGAGGGTACTAAACCTTTACTTGATAATTTCAGTGAAAAATTCGGTATAAAGGGCAGTATGATTTCTGCCGTTGACCTCTTAAAAGGTATTGCAATCTGTGCAGGAATGAACAGTGTTGATGTTGATGGCGCTACAGGTTACCTTGATACAAACTTTGACGGTAAATGCAAGGCTGCTATTGAAGAATTTAAAAACGGCGCCGATCTCGTTTATATACATGTTGAAGCTCCTGACGAGTGCGGTCACCGTGGTGAAATTGAAAATAAGGTAAAAGCTATTGAAATGATAGACGAGCATATTCTCGGTCCTGTAGTTGAATTTTTAAAGGGCTACGATGATTTTGCTGTTTTGGTATGTCCTGACCATCCGACTCCGCTTTCTATCCGTACACATACTTCTACTCCTGTTCCGTATCTTATTTATGACAGTAAAAATGAGATTAACAGCGGTGTAAAAGTATTCTGCGAAAAAGAAGCAAGAGAAACAGGCAACTACATTGAAAAAGGCTTTACAATGATGAATTATTTTCTTACAAAATAATTTTTCGTCTACATAATTCATTAAAAAATTTACATCCTCACATTTATAATTGAGTTAATCAATAAAAATGTGAGGATGTTTTTATGCGTGAATTTATATTAATTGTAACCGCTGTAATCATAATTGCACTTGTTGCCGTAGTGTTTGTAATAATGTATATAAACCATAATAAAAAGAACGGTAAGTCCCACAAGCCGACCGTTATTTATTACAAAGTCAAAGAAAACGAAACCGAAGATAATACAGAAAATAATTCTGTAAAAGATAATTAATATTATTTTTCGGAATCTGCAAATACTTTATCGCTGATTTCTAAAAGTTCGGAAAAACTGTGAATGGTGTAGTCGGGATTTTCTGTATTGCCAAAACCGTATTCGGCAAATACAAACGGCACCTTTGCGTCTTTTGACGCTGTTTGATCACCGATAGTGTCGCCAACATAGAAAGCACAATCAATGTTATTTCTGCTAATAACAAGGCTGATATTTTCGCCTTTTGTGAGTTGGGTTCTGCCTGACATTTCAAAATCAGAAAAATATTTTTCGAGTTTGTGAGCTTTCAAAAATGATTCAATATAACCGCACTGACAGTTACTGATTATACCGAGAAAATATTTTTCGGAAAGTTTGCTAAGCACATCTTCGAGGTTATCGTACAAATGACCGCCTGACTTTTCAAGATACGGAACTTCTACTGCACAACATTCTTTTATAATGTTTACGCCGTTTTCTTCACTAAGCTCCGGCAACATAATGTTTGCAATCTGCTCAATAGTTTTGCCCATATAGCTGTTCATTTCTTCAAGCGTTATTTGCTTTTGAGTTTCTGGATGCTTTTTAAGAACTTCGTTCCATATAGGAAGAATTACATCGCTTGTGTGCCACAATGTTCCGTCTAAATCAAATAAAATTGCTTTTTTCATAATAATACTCCTGATTTATTATAAAAATTTTCAAACTGATAATATCACACTCTAAAATTAATGTCAATATGAGGTGTGTTTTGTAAAAAATAAAATTGTTAAAAATTAAAAGTTTTTTTAAAAATCTGTTGACAAAGTAAGTAAGCAGTGATATAATATTTATCGTTGTCGACAGGCAATATTTGCGAGTGTGCTGGAATAGGCAGACAGGCACGTTTGAGGGGCGTGTGTTTCACGACGTACGGGTTCAAGTCCCGTCACTCGCACCATAAAAACAGATTAGCTTTTTGTTAATCTGTTTTTTGTTTTACAAGTAAATTAATAACGGGACTTGAAGGCGACCTTTAAGAAAAGGAGCTGTAAAAAACAGCCCAAATAAAAAACGACTGCATTCTAACCGAAAGGTAGGAATGCAGTCGTTTTTGTGATATAATTTACTATCAATGAAAAACCACATCAACAAGGTGCATTATACACCGTATCAATTAAAATTATAACCTGAAATTAAAAAAATAATAGAAATTTCTGACCCGGTATATACATTTAACGAGGTTTTTCATCATATTGCTCTAAATAAACACCTTGCTGTTAAGGAAAGCAGGATATGTCGCATATCTACATAGACGGAACAAAGATAACTGCCAATGCAAATAAGGGTAACGACCAATTATTGCCCGAATACAATATTCAGCAATGCAAGCAAAAAAACACCGAGACTCACTTTTTCGTGAATCTCGGCTTTTTAATATGCTGTTTCTTTACAGCACCTTTTGTGGAGCGGATGATGGGAATCGAACCCACACGATCAGCTTGGAAGGCTGAAGTTCTACCACTAAACTACATCCGCTTATCTCTGTAACAAATAATATTATATCATTACAGATAATATTTGTCAAGCGTTAATTTCAGATTATAAAATTTTTAAGAAAATTTCAACTGTTTTATATTAAACTCTAAGTTTAACGATACTCCAACATATATAACGAAAAATGATTTTAAAAAGCAAAGGCCCTCGAATTTTTATCGAGAGCCTTTTATCTTTTTTATAAATCGAATTCAAAGTACGGATTATGGTACAGTGAAAATGTTATAATATGGTAAAGACAACCCTAAATTGCCAAAGTGAAGTTCGGATTTTTGAGGAAAAAACGAGAAATACCACGGGTTCACCTTGACAAAAGAGTATGGTAAAGACAAAATCCAATTTGGATAGATTAAAAAGGTGGTGTAAATAAATATTATTTAAAATCCATTTTGGAAAGATTTATTAAATTATATCATAATTAATTGTAAATATCAAATGTACTAAATTTATAAAAATAAATGTATTTATAAGCTTATTTATAAAAATTTTTCTTAAAAAATATATATTAGGTATTGACAAACAAAATTGTGAGCGCTATACTGTAATTAGAGTTGTGAAATATCATAACTCTAATAACAAAATCTAATACTATTAAAATAATAAATGGAGGTAAATATGAAAATCTTATTGCGATTTTATTTGCAAAACAATAAGCTGCCGATTGATTATCGACGAATTATGCTTTCGTTTTTTAAACGGTCACTGTCAGATATTGCCGAGGGAAAATATTATGAAAAATATTATTTTACACCGGAACGCAGAAATTTTACTTTTGCGGTGAATCTGCCTATGCCGAAGTTTTCTAAAACGGAAATTCAACTCGGGAAAAATCAACTAAACATTACTTTTTCAACAGCTGACTATAATACGGGATGTATTTTTATGTCTGCTTTTATAAAGCAAAAGGACAAGCCGATTCCCGCTCCGCTCGGCAACGAAATGAAACTTGTCAGTGTTAATCTTATGCCGGAAAAAAATGTTACTTCATCATCCGCTGTTGTGAAAATGCTTAGCCCTTTGTGTATCAGATTACATAAAGCCGAGAATAATTCGGATAAGTATATTTCGGTTGCTAATCCGGATTTTACGGAGATTGCAAAACAGGTAATTAAAGAGCAGCTTGTTGAAAGCGGTTTTGACGAGAAGTTAATTTCAAACTTTGAAATTAAACCGTTAAACGCAAAAAAAACAGTGGTTTATCACTACAAAAACTACATTGAATGCAGTTTAGGCAGTTTTAGTATTAATGCCGATAAATCGGTTATTAATTATCTGCTGAAAAGCGGTATAGGTTCACGAAAATCCGCAGGATTTGGCTTTGCCGAGCTTTTATCGGAGGGAGGTGAACCGAATTAATGAAAACAAAGATTGATTACTTTGATTATGACACTTTGCTGCAGCCTACCGATTGGAGGTTTGCAGCAGCCGTTGTCGGTTTATGTAAATATTTTGATTACTTTGGAATTGTTTACAAAGTCCTCTATGATGTTGAAGAAAAGCCCGATAATTATATCCACGGCTTTGACGGTATTATTTACAAAAGTGAAGATATAACAGAAGAAAAATATCTTGAGTTTGCAGAGAACTATTTTGAAAAATATATGACTCACATAAATATTTTAAACATTCTCGAAAGTCAAGAATTCAGTGAAGAACAAATTAAATTGGTAAACGACCTTGTTAAGAGTAAAACAGTTCTTAAAGGGCTATTTGACAAAATAAAATTTGATGGAACAAATAAAGATATTTTTATTTCAACCATTGAAGAAAACAGGGCGGAAATTATAAAGAATATCTTTAAAAACGGCAATAACCTTTATAAGAATTACTGCAATGAACGACTTATTTTTACCGAAGATAACAGCACTTGCAGACTTAGAGGCTACAATGTTGACAAAGACAGAAAAACAAGTAATCTCGGCTTTTGTTTTTCAAAGGAAAGTTTTGAGAGCAATGATATTTTAGAATTTGATTTTATACCGTTTGCTTTTTCAAATTCTGATATGAGAGAAACTTATTTTGTGAATAACAATTTTTCTGTTAAGTCTTTAACTCAAACAAACTATGCTTTTTCAAATCAACTTAGCAGTACAGAAAATAAAGACGACAAAAACAAACTAATGCTTGTTTTGCAAAACTCAAAGGATTATATAAGCTATGATGTTGAAATTATATCAAAATCACAGGATAAGGCTTATTACGAAACATTCTTTGTACGACTTGAAAGATTAAAAAAGTTAAGAGAATTATCGGGAAAATCATTAAACTTTGTCAAAAAAATCAATGATGATTATTGGTTTAATCTTGAGAAAGAAGTTTATATGCGTTGTCTTAACAATGTGTTGCTTGACGATGTAATTTTAATGATGCTTAAGTTTTATTTTGATGATAATGCCGTTAAAGGCTATATAAAAAGCAGAACTGATATGCTAATAGACATAAATGTATCTTGGAAAGGAAATGAAATTATGAATGAAATTAAGTCAGCAAAAAGTTGTGGATTTTTAACTTCCCAAAAACTAATTGAAATGAAAAGCAGTAATAAAATTAATTCATATAAGCAAAAAATAATCAGTGCTCTTTGCGCACATGATTACGACAGAGCAAAAGAGATTATACTTAGTTTGTCTGCTTATGTCGGAATGGAATTTTCATTTTTCTATACATTTCTTGAAAATGCGGAAGAAAATAAAGATCTTGCATTTGCTTTTGCAAGCGCATTAATTGAAGTAAGCTCAAAAAATAACTAATATAAAGGAGATTTTATTATGAAAAATAAAGCATTAACATTAACTGTAATCGCAAATATGACAAGCAACTACGGCGAAAGCCTCGGTAATATTTCAAGTGTACAAAAGGTATTCAGAGGCGGAAAAGAGTACGCTACAAGAAGTCGTGAGAGCCTTAAAAACGCTATCTGTGTTCAGTCGGGTTTTTATGATGATTTACAGACATCAATCGACGGAGCAATGCAAAAACTTGTTAATGAAGATGTAAATGCCGCAACATGCCGTGCGCTTGAGGGTGGATATATGTCAACAAAAGATGTTACATACATCCGTAACAGTTCTTTCTATCTTACAGACGCTGTTGCTACAGAGCCGTTTATTAATGATGCCCGTTTTCACAATAACCTTTACCTTGCAACCAATTATGCTATGGCACACGGTTTAAATGTTCAAAACAATGCAAAGGATTGCGGTCTTATGCCTTATCAGTATGAATATGACAAATCATCTAAAATTTACAGTCTTACAATTGACCTTGAAAAAATCGGTAAGGACGAAAACTTTGGTGCAGAGGCAGATAACGCCGAAAAGTGTGAAAGAGTAATTGCTCTTATTGACGCAGTAGAAAATCTTTCACTTGTCGTTAAGGGAAATCTTGATAACGCAGAGCCGATTTTTGTGGTAGGCGGTCTTTCACCACGCAAAACCCACATCTTTGAGAATGCGGTTTCTGTTTCAGGAAAAAAGCTTATTATTGAGCCTGTCAAGGAAAAACTTGCGCAGGGTTACAGCTGTGCACTTATGCGTAACGGCGAGCTTTCAAACGAGGACGAAATTGTAAGAGAACTTAATCCAGTAAGTATGACAGAATTTTTTGAAAATCTCAGAGGTCAGGTTAAAGAGTATTTTTCGGAGTAAGGCGGAATTAATATGAAAGCAATTAGACTTCATATAAAACAAAACAGTGCAAATTACAAAAAAGAAGAAACTGTACAAAACCGTATGACATTTCCTTTACCGCCGTATTCAACTGTTATCGGAGCACTTCATAAGGCTTGCGGTTATACATCTTATCATCCTATGCAAGTAAGCGTACAGGGAAAGTACGGTTCTCTAAAAACAAAAATGTATAAGGACGATTGTTTTCTTAACAGTCTTAATGATGACAGAAATTTGCTTGTAAAAATGAAAAATCCCAATATGCTTTCAAGTGCATATCAGGTTGTGGCAACTGCTAAAAATACTCAAGGAAACAGTTTTGAAAAAGGCATTACAATTAATGTAATTAATGAAAAATTGCTTGAAGAATACCGCTTTTTAAAGCGTACAAAACGCAGAATAGACAAGCATAAAAAAATCATTAATAAAATGAAAACTCGGCTCAAAGAAATGAAAGCCGATGAAAATATTTCTGCCGAAGAAGTAAAAGAATTTGATAAGCGTATTAAGCATATAAAGGCTGTGTATGATGAGTACGAAAAGGTAAAGTATACTATTCCGTATTCCCATTTCAGAACGCTTGCAAAAGGCCCTAAGTATTATGAACTTCTCTGCGATATTGAACTTATCATTCATATAGTTGCAGATGAAAATACTATGAATGATATTATGGATAATATCGGAAATCTTACTGCAATCGGCAGAGGAGAGGATTTTGTAGAAGTGCTTGAGTGTGCGGAAACAGAGCTTTTTGATGTTGACGAAGATGTCGATTACGGAGAAGCTGATTTTGATGTTTATATGCCTGTCGAGTATCTCGAAATTAATAAAGACGGTATGGATATAATCTCTAAAACGGAAGGCGGATACACAGGCGGTACAAAATATTTAATGCCAAAGGATTACAAAACTGTGCAGTTAAAGGGCGGTATGAGAAAACGAGTGTTTAATCGTGTACCTATTATTTTCTGTCAACTTAACTATATTGAAAACGGTTGTAAAGGCATAATGCTTGACAAAACCGAGAACGGTATATATTCAGTGTTTTTAGCTTGAGGTATTTATAATGAATATAGAAGATAAACTTGCAAAACCCGACAAAACAATCGGACAACATTCAAATGAGCTTATAGAGCAGGCAAAACTGCTCTATAAGCTCGGCTATATAAAATCTGATGATTTATACTCTGATTTACTTGTTTCGTGTTTAAAACATGATAACGGTAAGGCAAATTCTCAATTTCAAAAAAGAATTACTAAAGGCGGAAATTTTCAACCTGAACAAGAAATTCCACACAGTATACTTTCGACTTTTTTTATTGATAAATCAGAATGTATAAAACCTATAAGCGTATATTTTGCTGTGCTTTATCATCACTATAACAAAGACTCTCCTGTTACAGTGTTTAAAGAAAACCGTGAGCTTATAGAAAAATTCCTTGCTGAATTTGGCTTTGATACAAACTCTTACAATAAAATGAAGAGGAATATTAAGAAAATCAAAGCTTTATTTGAAACCGAACTTTCTGATGAAGAAAAACAATACGCTGTTTTATTAAAAGGCCTTTTACATAAATGCGATTACAGTGCAAGTGCAGGTCTTGACTGCGAAAAGGTCAACGATTTTTTGACTGCTTCTTTAAACAATTGGAAAAATACCCGAAATATACATTACAATGAATTGCAAGAATTTTGCATTAAAAATACCGACAGCAATTTAATTGTAACCGCACCTACAGGTATGGGCAAAACCGAGGCGGGATTGCTTTGGTGCGGGGACAATAAATGTTTTTTCGTTTTGCCGTTAAAAACAGCTATCAATGCGATGTACGAAAGAATTAAAAAACTTTGCGGAGATAATTTGCAAGAAGATTATAAGGAAAGAGTGGCACTTGTTCACTCCGATATGAAATCCTATTATTTGGAAGATTCAATAATTAGCGGAAAAAATTATGATTTTGCGTATGCACAATGCAGTAAACAGCTTGCACTTCCGATTACAATTTGTACGCCTGATCAGATATTTGACTTTGCATTGAAATATGCAGGTTATGAATACAAACTTGCGGTAGCGTCATATTCAAAGTTTATTATTGATGAGATACAGATGTATTCACCTGATGTTTTGGCTGCAATTATTTATGCAATTGAGATGATTCATACTTTGGGTGGTAAAGTGGCTGTAATTACCGCAACTTTGCCTCCGTTTGTAAGAAACGAGATTGAAAAAATACTCGGAACAGATGTAAAAACATCCGATTTTTTTGATAAAGGAAAGCTAAGGCATAATGTAAAAGTATATGAAAAAAACTTGCAGTCTGACGATATTATAAAAATATTTGATGATACAATATGCGATAAAGTAAAAAAATATCTTGTCGTTTGCAATTCAATTGATATTGCAAATAAGATGTACACCGAAATAAAAAATTCGGATATTAACGCAAGTGTAAATCTGTTTCATTCCAATTTTACAAAAAATGACAGAAAAACTAAAGAAAATGCGATTTTGGCAGCCTCTGAAAAAACTAACGAAAGTATAAATATACCTGAAATATGGATTTCAACATCCGTAGTCGAAGCAAGTCTTGACATTGATTTTGATATTCTTATTACCGAGTTATCGGATTTATTTTCCCTGTTCCAACGCTTTGGCAGAGTAAACAGAAAGGGTAATAAAGACTTTTCATCTTACAATTGTTTTGTATTTACTGAAATTCAAGGTAATGCACATCGTTTTGTTGACGATGCTATTCATTCGTTGTCAAAACAGGCGATTTTAAGCGTTGACGGAATTATCTCTGAAGTTCTTAAAAAAGAACTTATAGATGAGTACCTTTCGGTTGAAAAAATTGAAAAATCAAAATATTATCAAGAATATCGTAAAATTTATAAATATTATAAAGAAAATGTCGATTATCTCTCTCTTAAAAAAGATGGAATAAGAAGTATTGACAGAAGCGACGCTGTGCCGATTGATGTTTATAATCAAAATGAGAGTGCCATAGAAAAAGCTTTGGAAGTTTTAAAATCAGATACTTATTCAAGAGATGATAAACTTAAGGCAAACGAAGAAATACTTGGCTTCACGGTTTCCGTACCTAAATTTAGAATTGACGATTACGAAATAAAAAAATTTAAAATGCCATATACTGAATTACCTGTTATTAACAGCAGTTATGATTCCGAATGCGGCATCAGATTTGATAAGGAAAAGAAAACCAAAAAGCAAGATAAATCTGATGATAACGGAGAACCTGATAATTTTATATGAGGTATGATTATGGACGAAAATAATATTTCGGGTATGCATATTTATTATTACTATGTTTGTAAAAGAAAGCTGTGGTATTTTTCAAACGGTTTGGCAATGGAAAGTGAAAACGAAAATGTCAAAATCGGAAAACTTATAGATGAAACCACTTATAAGCAAAAGAAAAAACATATTATGATCGACAACACAATCAATATTGATTTTATTACCGAGCATAAACTTTTACATGAGGTAAAGAAAAGCAGAAAGATAGAGGAAGCGGGTATTGCTCAACTTAAATACTATCTTTATTATCTGAAAAAGCGCGGGGTAGAGGGAATAAAAGGCAGAATTGATTATCCTTTGCTAAAGCAAAGTCTTAATGTTGAACTTAGCGAAGAAGATGAAAGAGAGCTTGAAAGTGCGGCAGCTGATATAGTAAAAATTATATCGGCTGCTTTGCCGCCAAAATTTGAAAGTAAAAGAATTTGCAAATCATGTGCTTACTATGATTTGTGCTGTATTTGAGGTGATAAAATGCAGGAAAGTTATTACATATATTCGTCAGGCAATTTAACTCAAAAAGACAACACATTAAGATTTACTGCAATTGACGGAAATGTAAAAGATCTTCCGATAGAAAATATTAAAGAAATTTATATTATGAATGAAATAACGGTTACATCTAAATTGCTGAACTTATTTTCAAAATACGGAATACTTGTACATTTCTTCAATTACTATCAATTTTACATAGGAAGTTTTTGCCCAAAGGAAACAAAACTTGCAGGTCAGCTTTTGGTTAAGCAAGTGCTTGCTTACGGCGACTATTCAAACAGATTATCAATAGCAAGAGAATTTATAGTTGCTGCGTCTTATAACATTTACAGAAACTTAAGATACTACAACGGCAGAGGCAAGAATGTGTCAGAGCAAATGGCTGCTATTGAAAATTTGAGGAGGAAACTTGCAGATGTAGAAACCATAGAAGAGTTGATGGGAATTGAAGGTAATATTCGTCAGGAATATTACAAAGCGTGGAATGTAATTATTGATCAGAATATTGAATTTGATAAAAGAGTTTATCATCCTGCCGACAATATGATTAACAGCCTTATTTCGTATGTCAATTCTCTTGTATATACAAAAACTCTGGCGGAAATTTATAAAACCCAACTTAATCCTACAATAAGCTATCTTCATCAGCCGGGTACAAGGCGATATTCTCTTGCACTTGATGTATCGGAAATTTTCAAACCGCTGATTGCGGATCGTCTTATCTTTTCTTTGCTTAATCGAAAACAAATAACAGAAAGCAGTTTTGTAGAAGGACTTAACGGTTTGCAGCTTACCGAAAGAGCGTCACGAATAATTACATCTGAATTTGACGAAAAATTAAAGACAACTATTTTTCACAAAGAACTTAATAAAAATGTTTCTTATCAATTCTTAATCAGACTTGAACTTTATAAACTGATAAAGCACATTATAGGAGAAAAAGAATATAAAGGCTTTGAAATGTGGTGGTAAATATTGTATGTAATTCTTGTATATGATATAATATGTGATGAAAAAGGCAGAAAAATACTTCCAAAGGTATTTAAGATTTGCAAAAAATATCTTGTACATATTCAAAACTCTGTTTTTGAAGGAAACTTAAGTAAAGCAAACTCACTTGCTTTGCAAAAAGAACTTGATGTTTATATCAGAAAAGACAAGGATTCGGTAATAATGTTTCATACCCGTGAAGAACGGTGGATGAATAAAGATTTTCTTGGAAAAACGGATGATAAAACATCAAATTTTTTGTAACGCTTTTTTTGTCGACCTGACATAGCACAAAACCCCCGGCAGGTTGACAGAACCTAAAAATCAAGTAATCATCGGTATAGTTGCTTTTGATATATTGAAATGACAGTAGTATTTGATAAATATTTGGTATATCGACAAAACAGCACAGAAAAATGCCGATGATTACTTATCCTTTTATCCCACGGCTATAAATCTATCCATATTGGATTTTAAATACGGTTTATATAATTCTTGATATCATCAAGTGTTTTCTATAAATCTATCCATATTGGATTTTAAATCTGAAATTGAGCACAAGGTAAATGTTGCTTGCTCAACTATAAATCTATCCATATTGGATTTTAAATTTATGCAGGACACTATAGACACTCAAAAAGGCACTCTATAAATCTATCCATATTGGATTTTAAATGCAATATTCTTTTCTAAACAACTCGTTTTTATCTTGCTATAAATCTATCCATATTGGATTTTAAATTTAGAAATATCAACAGCGTGAGTGTCATAATCAGAACTATAAATCTATCCATATTGGATTTTAAATAACTACAAAGTTGGCGTAAAAAATCAGCTAAGTATACTATAAATCTATCCATATTGGATTTTAAATAAAAAAACTTTTGATTTTCTTGGCTATGGGGACCCCGCTATAAATCTATCCATATTGGATTTTAAATGCAGTAGTAATTTATATTTTGGATTTAATTTACTTCTATAAATCTATCCATATTGGATTTTAAATAGTTTTTATACGCTGCGTCTTCCTGCAGTAGTAATTTCTATAAATCTATCCATATTGGATTTTAAATGTGCAATGTTCGTTCTTGCTCTTGTTATGATTTCACTATAAATCTATCCATATTGGATTTTAAATAATTAAAAAACACGGAGAAAAATTCCGCCCCGGTGACTATAAATCTATCCATATTGGATTTTAAATATGGCTCGCTCAATATAATTCTGAAAATGAATTACTATAAATCTATCCATATTGGATTTTAAATTGTTGCAAAGTTTGTGATTATCAAGGCTCTCTTTACTATAAATCTATCCATATTGGATTTTAAATTTTACTTGTAATTTCCGCTGCTAATCGTTCAGATAACTATAAATCTATCCATATTGGATTTTAAATAGGAAAAAAAGAATAGCGTCATCAACTCCGGCGACCTATAAATCTATCCATATTGGATTTTAAATTAAGCTTATAGGTGCAGAATAATGGAAATTTTTGGCTATAAATCTATCCATATTGGATTTTAAATGCTCAAAAAATTCTTTCTTGAGTACGAGTTTGTCGTCTATAAATCTATCCATATTGGATTTTAAATAAATACAACTTTTTGTTGTTTTTATATAATTAATATCTATAAATCTATCCATATTGGATTTTAAATGCACTGCTAAACGATAAATCTCGATTTAGATACTATCTATAAATCTATCCATATTGGATTTTAAATTTACTACAAACATCTCCTTTCTTTAGTTACATAAACTATAAATCTATCCATATTGGATTTTAAATCGCTGTGAACATAAGCAAATGTTTATTCAATCTAATCTATAAATCTATCCATATTGGATTTTAAATGCACTTGATTTTACTGTTATTTCAATAATTGGATTTACTATAAATCTATCCATATTGGATTTTAAATACTGCTCTCGCAATTTTCGGTGTAGTTGTTGCTGTTCTATAAATCTATCCATATTGGATTTTAAATGATAGTCCGTTCCAAATGCTTGATAATTCACCTATTCTATAAATCTATCCATATTGGATTTTAAATCAGTCAAACATTAGTTGACATATCAATCTATCACGCCTATAAATCTATCCATATTGGATTTTAAATTGGTGTATGTATTAATATCGGTTCTTGTCGTTCTACTATAAATCTATCCATATTGGATTTTAAATCTCAATTGTAGTGCCAAAGAGCAAAAATTCTTATCCTATAAATCTATCCATATTGGATTTTAAATTGTTTGCAAATTCGTCCATTTCACAGCTTACAAGCACTATAAATCTATCCATATTGGATTTTAAATCTTAATATTATCATCCGTTGCTCTTTTGTACATATCTATAAATCTATCCATATTGGATTTTAAATCGAAACAATTCAGACTCAGGCACAGGAGAGGTACGCTATAAATCTATCCATATTGGATTTTAAATAGATACTGACGGTGACGGAAGATGCGATTTTGTTGCTATAAATCTATCCATATTGGATTTTAAATTCAATCGGTACATAGAAATCTTTTGCAACAGGTATCTATAAATCTATCCATATTGGATTTTAAATCTTAATATTATCATCCGTTGCTCTTTTGTACATATACTATAAATCTATCCATATTGGATTTTAAATTCTTTAGTTAGCTTTGCAGGCATTTTTACATACAGCCTATAAATCTATCCATATTGGATTTTAAATTATTAATGCGGCAACTATAAGATAGACCCACCAACTATAAATCTATCCATATTGGATTTTAAATTACATCTGCTTCAACTGCACAGGGCGTATTATCTTCTATAAATCTATCCATATTGGATTTTAAATTCATCAGACTTCGAAACCTCTTTGTATCCCTCGGAGGCTATAAATCTATCCATATTGGATTTTAAATGCAGAGAGCTTACCTCCAAAAATATCGTTAGGCATTCTATAAATCTATCCATATTGGATTTTAAATTTCCAGCGTGACTACACCGAGAAAGGGCAGGTTGTCTATAAATCTATCCATATTGGATTTTAAATATCGACTTAAAACCGGAATGAGTGAGGACGAGCTTCTATAAATCTATCCATATTGGATTTTAAATGTTTTGAACTGTTCAGAGTATCTGCACTTTTGACAGCTATAAATCTATCCATATTGGATTTTAAATTTCAGTTTATTTGCTTCTGCTGTTGCGCAAGAAGAACTATAAATCTATCCATATTGGATTTTAAATCGTAGATTTCAAAAAATTGTGCTTCGTCTGTTGGGCTATAAATCTATCCATATTGGATTTTAAATCTGTAAATCGAGCCTTTCGGCAAACTGAGTTTGATCTATAAATCTATCCATATTGGATTTTAAATGAAATTGGGAGCAAGCGTGGAACGGAATTGTTAAACTATAAATCTATCCATATTGGATTTTAAATTATCACGCTGTTGCTCAGCGTGATTTTGAGCTTATATCTATAAATCTATCCATATTGGATTTTAAATAGCGACAAGTACCTCGCTTATTTGGATGCAGGCGAAGCTATAAATCTATCCATATTGGATTTTAAATACTCGCTCGGCCAATTCGGCTTGAGTGAAACCACAAGCTATAAATCTATCCATATTGGATTTTAAATACTACACTATGCATTATTTGTATGTTTCAAATGATTACTATAAATCTATCCATATTGGATTTTAAATTACTTATATATGTACGAATAATGTCAATGTCGACTTCTATAAATCTATCCATATTGGATTTTAAATTTGAAAGCATTGCAGTGCTGTCAACGGTTTTCTCTTCTATAAATCTATCCATATTGGATTTTAAATTTGCATTAAGAATGACGCAATCAACGGTTACAAAAGCTATAAATCTATCCATATTGGATTTTAAATTGATTTTGCTGTCTTGATTTAAAGTTAATCTTTTCATCTATAAATCTATCCATATTGGATTTTAAATGGTGCAAAAGTAACTCGTATTGATGTTGCTTTTGACTATAAATCTATCCATATTGGATTTTAAATACAATTAAACCTATTAAACCAATTAAAACTTGAAAACTATAAATCTATCCATATTGGATTTTAAATTTACATCTTATCAAAGGTATATTAATCTGTTCAAACTATAAATCTATCCATATTGGATTTTAAATAATTTGACACGAACGTCAGAGGGAACAGCAAGCGAAACTATAAATCTATCCATATTGGATTTTAAATAGAACTGATAGATTTTCAAAACTTATGTCTGATTTCTATAAATCTATCCATATTGGATTTTAAATAATGAAAAATTATTACCGAGTTCGTCAAAAACAAAATCTATAAATCTATCCATATTGGATTTTAAATCTTTTGAATGCAGTTCAACGATTGACTTAGCAATTCTATAAATCTATCCATATTGGATTTTAAATTTACCCCACGATGTGAAATTTGTGTTTTCAGTACTTCTATAAATCTATCCATATTGGATTTTAAATCGGCTGACGGATTTATTCATTACTTTAATATGCTGCTATAAATCTATCCATATTGGATTTTAAATCAATATTATTTTACATACATTTAAATAAATGTGTTGACTATAAATCTATCCATATTGGATTTTAAATAAATCTTTGTTTCAACATCTTTGTCAGTGTCGTAAACTATAAATCTATCCATATTGGATTTTAAATTATAGATATTGAATTGCTTATGTGTATCTGAAATTCTATAAATCTATCCATATTGGATTTTAAATACGGAAAACATTTGTAGTTGGTTTGATATTAAGCCTCTATAAATCTATCCATATTGGATTTTAAATGATTAAGCCGTAGCAACTGATTAACCTTTTAAATTTCTATAAATCTATCCATATTGGATTTTAAATAAAAATTGTTATGTTGTCGGAGTTTGACAAGTCAGCACTATAAATCTATCCATATTGGATTTTAAATACTTCGTTGTTGGAATAAAAAACTTTTTGCTTGTTTCTATAAATCTATCCATATTGGATTTTAAATCTGTCAATGTAGTTCCCATTTTTGAATTGTAGTCACTATAAATCTATCCATATTGGATTTTAAATATCCGAACAAGTGTGAGTACTAAAAACACAAATTTTCTATAAATCTATCCATATTGGATTTTAAATATTTCATTTGTCGAGGAACAGATAAAATCAGCGTTCCTATAAATCTATCCATATTGGATTTTAAATACTTTATCGACCCTTGGTGTTTTCAATCGTAGTTATCTATAAATCTATCCATATTGGATTTTAAATCTTTTCGTTCCAAAACCGTTCGTATTGTGCAAAAGTCTATAAATCTATCCATATTGGATTTTAAATACCTACGGTAAAAGCAAAATTTTTCAACAGCAAGACTATAAATCTATCCATATTGGATTTTAAATTTGTGTACCAATCTCGTTGAATACACAAAGCCCTTCTATAAATCTATCCATATTGGATTTTAAATATTTTGAATATCTTTAACAGATGTTGAAACATTTGTCTATAAATCTATCCATATTGGATTTTAAATTTCAAAGCGTACAGGTAGAATTACTCTTATTTGTGTCTATAAATCTATCCATATTGGATTTTAAATTTATATCACAAGTGCGACCAGATTGTCAACACTTTTCTATAAATCTATCCATATTGGATTTTAAATTTTGTTCTCAATAATTAGAATAAAACTGTTTCGGCACTATAAATCTATCCATATTGGATTTTAAATGTTAAGGAAATATTCAATCAAACACTTAGCAGTTGCTATAAATCTATCCATATTGGATTTTAAATCTTGCCGTCTGCAAAAACTCTATATGTCAAGGTCGCTATAAATCTATCCATATTGGATTTTAAATACAACAGAGGATATTAATAAGTTGCTTGAGCTTGCCTATAAATCTATCCATATTGGATTTTAAATTAGCGTTGCGATAATGGCTTTCAAACATCGTATCCTCTATAAATCTATCCATATTGGATTTTAAATGCCCATCGAGCTGTTCTGCCAAATGTCGCAGTCAAGCCTATAAATCTATCCATATTGGATTTTAAATTCTTCATTATAATAGCCGTCACCATTCTGGACCTCACTATAAATCTATCCATATTGGATTTTAAATTTGCTATAAACATCTCCTTTCTTTAGTTACATAAAGCTATAAATCTATCCATATTGGATTTTAAATAAAAATCGTATCTTTAGTAAACACAGCTTTTATTTCTATAAATCTATCCATATTGGATTTTAAATAAGAAGTTTGTAATAAGTATGTCAAGTACATTCAAGCTATAAATCTATCCATATTGGATTTTAAATCTGCACGGGTGTAATGGTACTAAATCAACAATAATACTATAAATCTATCCATATTGGATTTTAAATGAATCAGAGTTGACACTTAAGTTATCAATCACAGACTATAAATCTATCCATATTGGATTTTAAATACCAGTACATTGCCGAAATCGGCGGCTGGCAAACACTATAAATCTATCCATATTGGATTTTAAATAAACCTTCAGTAGATTCATTGTAATTGTTTGAAACCTATAAATCTATCCATATTGGATTTTAAATGAATCAGAGTTGACACTTAAGTTATCAATCACAGCTATAAATCTATCCATATTGGATTTTAAATAGTACCGGGAGTGGGGGAGAAAGTGGTGGCGGATTTCTATAAATCTATCCATATTGGATTTTAAATAAACAACAAGTAATTAATACTACAAATATCGTTGTGCTATAAATCTATCCATATTGGATTTTAAATCAACTTATTTGGAATTTCTTTGAGGGTGCTTTTAGTCTATAAATCTATCCATATTGGATTTTAAATGAAGTTCCGTGCTCTGCTGTTCTTGATTTCGATACGCTATAAATCTATCCATATTGGATTTTAAATTTAATTCTCGTTGTGAGCCGTTCCCCTCGTGGCACTCTATAAATCTATCCATATTGGATTTTAAATACTGATTTGATTGATGTTCTTGCTACTGTGTGTGTGCTATAAATCTATCCATATTGGATTTTACATTCACATGTCATTATTCTTTACTTTCTATTTCACGCTGACGAAGTTCCAACCGTGAGCCTAATCCATGTGTGATAGCTTGTTCCAAATCTACTTGAATAGGTTTAATATCAACTTCGGCAAATACTAAAATATCCTCATCCAATCTCATTCCAAGTGTTTGTTTCAACTTATCTTTCGCATTTTCCAAACTCACCTTACTCTCGTCTACCGACGAACGAGCTGTCGCTAGATTCAACTCAGCCTGAAAAAGTTCGTCTTTGGCTGCTAAATCCGCTTCTACCTTATTTTTTATAATATCATAGCTTTGCTGGGCATTGATTAGTTCCTCACGGCTGATTTCCAAATTACTTTGCGCCATATAAACAGCATAAAATTGGTCTGTTATACTTTTTTCCGTATTCAACCGCTGCAGAGCATAACTAATATCAGCATTTTCATAATCATATTCAATCTGTTTCAATTCCATTTTCCGCTTGTTGTAAGTGAAGATAGGTTGAGTCAATTGCAAATAGAGGTCATTGCTGAATGCCCGGTCGCTGGTTTTATTCCCTTCCAAAATGGAATTATTGTCTTGCCAACCGAACTTGTTGATTAACGAAATCGTACCGTCCGTCCATAAGATGGGTTGCTCAATTTGAAAAGTCCCACTACTGTTGAGCGTTTCATTAGTATACCATTGCGACAGCCGGTTATCGAAACGCCTGTTTTTGTTATAATCTAACGGATTCAGGTTTAACGAGAACCGCGATTTCAACGAAGCCTTCTGAGCAATCAGGTTCTGTTTATACCTTTCCAAATTCATATAGGAACGGCGAAGAGAAGGACTGTTTTCCTGCGCAATTTCCATAGCCTTGTCAATCGTTAAGGGAATTTGCCCTTGCGAGGGTAATGTAATTCCCATGAAAACAACAATTGCCAGTAGCATTCTTTTTAATAGTAGTAAGTCACTTTGCATATAGTTTGCTGTTTTAATTAATATCGTTTCACTATTTTCACTGCGTCGGCTGTTACAGACCGCAGTTTACATTCATCTGTCAGTACCACCCGGATCGTATCTGAGTCAAAGTAGTAACTACCCAGTTGTTCCCACCCCTCATTTGCTTTTCTCAGGTTAACATAGGCATCTTCTACCTCACTGCCATACTTTACTTTAAAATGATATTCCCCCTGAAGATTATTGTTCCAACGAAGTTCATCATCCTTGAATACATGATAATACAAGTCATACTGACCGACTTCCGGTACAGGTACTTTCCATGTAGCAGTCTGGCTGCCGTCCCCACTTTTAATCACAAAAGCCGAACGAATATATTTTCCATAATATCTGTCATTGGTAGTAGCCGTCCATTGTAAAGGCGGACGCCACCAGGATATACCCGAATATTTAAAAGGTGTTTCCTCCACTTCGTCCAACCACTTAGGCAAGAGCCCCACAATGGGAGGAGCGGAAAGAATAAAAAGAGTAGAATCTTCATTATCCACAATAATTTCCCCCGACAAATCGAACGAAGATTCCGGCAATATATAAATACTGTCTTTGACTATTTTGTTTCGTTCCTGTTTGACATTATTTATGTCTTGACTAATTATATTCGGAAGATTCCCCGAAACCATAGTATTAATCTCAACATTACGGATCTGATCTTCCCAAACCGAAACAAATTCCTTACTGGTATGAGCAGGCATCTCTATTTTTGTTTTGGCTCTAGGGTCTTCCAAAGGCTGATACCACCAACCGTCTTTACGAATATCCATGTGAATAATCCCATCATAATCCGAATTATTACTTATCAGCATTTTCAATACAAAAAATTCTTCTCCACCCTTATTGGTAATTTTAGTCAATGTTGGTTCCCCTAACGAGTAAAAAGGAAGAGGTGTTGTTTTTTCCCATTCTCCCAACAATGAACGAATATCTGTCCGACTTATCTCTCCCAATGTGTCGAGCATATTTTCAAACTTTATATTCAAAAAAGTATTACGTTTCAGCAATGAATATAATGAGTCCCTAAAGGCTTCTACGCCCATATTTATTTCTGCCCTGGCAAAAAGACGGCTTGCTTCCTGTCCGACGATATTATTCTGCAAGTTGCGCAGTTCCATATCGACCAGCAATTCTTTAAATGTACGCTTCTCCAGCAACAGAACAGCCTTTTCATTATTACTAATACCATTAATCTGACGCTCCCAACCTCCATTCTCTGATTTTTTTTGCAAATACAACTCAATCACCCGGTTGGCAACAGGCCATTCCGAAGAAAAAATATTATACCGGAAATTATAGATTTGTGGAAAAAGAAAATAAGGATTTGCCTCTGACGAAAGATTACCTTTTCCCCTGCTACCGGATGAAAAATTATAATTTCCTTCCGTTTGCGCAAATCTCCAGATAAAATTATTGAACGTACGCATCTGTGCTTCCTGCAAACTGATTTCATTCCTGTCTCCATATCTCGACCAACGTATATGGTTTTGAACCTGTTTCTTCATATCCATATCATCAAACAATGCCCCTTTTTCCGGAAATAAGACCATTTCCGGTTGCACGGTTTCCTGTGCTTGCGACCAAGCACGTTCATAACCCACAAATTGTATTGGTACTTCTATCAACGAAAACCGTTTGAAAGGATAATCCAATTTATAGTTTCGAGCCAGTTGGTCTTTAACATTACGTATTAATGAAGGGATCGTATCGTGGATAGAATCCAAAGCTGCCGAAAAGAAGTCATGTCCTTTCAGATGCCAGATACTATATAGGATGCTGTCTGCAGATATACTTTTCTGCTGATAATCTCCTATGGCCAGTGATATTGTTTGAGACGGAAAATCTCCCTTAAACGTATAAACCCCATGTTCATCGCTCTTACCTTCGCCTTGGGAAAGCGGAACCAACCCTGCTAGAGGCTTCACTTTCAAATGGTAATTGCTGAAATACAATGGAGGAGGAACGAGGTGACCTGTCTTAGGGTCACGTGTGCACTGCTCTGGCTTGAACTTGTAAGCACCGTGAG